>FUFK010047906.1_pt1 | contig 210677 bp, 211 predicted proteins | sample 1021851 | NCBI WGS metagenome assembly FUFK01 (sample SAMEA51879418, study PRJEB19060) | metagenome | reverse complement strand
CAATTACTTCGCCTGTGTTGTTAGTTTCATCACACACTACTAAAAAGTCTGTGATACCTCGTCTACCTTGTACTTCTCTTAGGAAAGGTTCTACTAGGTTTCTAAAGTTCGCTCTTGTAAACTCGTCATTAAATTCAAAGAGTTGGAATTTAGAAGCTGTCGCAATCGCCTTTTCTAAAACGATAAACAATCTTCGTACATTTATTCTATCAAACGCAGAAGGCGTTGACAATCCAGTTTTGTCTCCGAAAAGAACAATACCTTGACCTGGGAATGAAACAACTGGGTTTATTCTAGCTCTGTATAATTCGTCTCTTTGAGTTTTATTTGGATTGTAAGCAAGTTTACTAGCACCTCTAATAATACCTCTATTTAATCCTGCAGGACTAAACCAAGCGTCATTAGTTAAATCAGTTCTAGCAGCTAACCCTGCCATATCTCCGTTTAGCGGAACATATCTGAATACATCATTATATCTGTCGTACATATATTTGTAACCACTATCAAATACGACATATGAAGATGATTGTATTGAGTTAAAGAAAGCAAGTACATTGTTTGTTTGATTGATAGCAGAAGTAATTCCTACTACATCGCTTCTTTGTGGACTTGCAAATACAACAGCGTCTTTTCTTGTTTCAGCGATTGTAATTAAATCACCGATTAAAGTTGCTGAAGCATTACCAGCCATTATCAAACTAACATCAACGGATTCACTATCTTGGAATAGTTCAAACGCAGATTTTCTTACACCGTCAGTTGCTGTTCCATCTACACCACCTGTAAAAGTTAATGCGATAGGAGCGGTAACATCTGTAAAAGTTTTACCTGCTTTTGCGTCTCCCCAATTAGTTCCGTTTGAATTATGGTCGCCCCAATAAATTAGAGACGATTTTCTGTAAATAACTTCTGGATAGAAATTATTACTTCCACCTGCGTCTTTAGCGTCTTTAGCTTTTGAAACACCTTCAAAAACTTCCAACACTTCGTCTTTTGTTCCGTTTATAGTACCATCGGCGTCTACTACGATAATGTGCATTTCGTCATTAGAACCACCAGCAGCAGATACATCTGGAGAAGTTCCAGGAGCACCTGACACTTGGTCATAATACTTCCATCTTCTTCTTACATTTGCACCGTTTGTGATAACTCTACTTAAACCACCTGAACCTACTCTTTTCTTTAATGTAATGTCGTTTGAAGAAACAGCAGTTACCTCATACTCAACACCATCATCATAGTCGTTAGTTCCAGCAGTTGTTGAAAAAGCGATTACATCGCCTACACCTATATTAGTTCCACTTGTAACCGTAATTGTAGTGTCACCTGCAGAAACAGCACTATCGTTAACGGTTGTTACCGCTACCGCTTCGTAAGCTGTCGCCGAAGGACATACAGAAATAGATAAACTATTTCCATAAGCACCAGCAAATCTTGCTACAAATTCTACGCCAGAGATACCAGTATACGCACCACTAGCTAAATAACTAGTGTTATAATCATTTGTATTTCTTATCAATAAAGCTGTTCCCGAGTTGGTCACAGCGTTTTTAATACCTGTATTTTCAGTTCGTACAACTTTTAAAGCGTTTGAGTATTGCAGAAAAGATGAAGCAGTAAAGTACTCTTCAAAATTATCCGTTGTCGGTTTACCAAACACACTTACTAGGTCTTGTTCGTTAGAGATTAATGTAACCTCTCCAACTGGTCCTCTTTTTGCATTGAAAGCATAAGCGCCAATGCTAGTAGAAACAGCAGGAACTATATTAGTAAGGTCCTTTTCTTGTACGAGAACCCCAGGTGATACTTGAAATGCCATTAGGTTTCTCCTCTTATTTGTTTTTTGTATTTAAATTTAAATACATAATGTTTCCTTTTAGTTCAAAATTCGTATTATTCATACGCCCATTGCAAATTTTCTCAATCAATACTATTTATTATATGCCATTCCTACACTACTGACCTTTGCGTACAACTGGATGCCATACGGTTCCATACTCATCAACGGTGGGTTTTTCCTCTTCAGGTGTGCCATCATCTACAAAACCGAACGGAGCCATATCTTGCTCTATGAGCTTTTCCTGTTCTCTATACATTTCTGCTCGTATATTTCTATCAGTCATTTCTTTAAAGTATCTTTGATTGACTAACCAACCAAATATTACGAGACAGGTCATATAGTCGTCATTACAACCTTCTTCTGCTTGCCAAGATTGATTTTTTCTGACAAAGGTAGACATTTCCTCTATAATATTAAAATCATTGATAACAAGTTTATCTGCCTCAATAATTGCTTTGATATTTGCAGTTCCCATCTTCTTAATTTGTTTAGTCATACGAACACCTAATTGTGAACCTCTTTGACTAAACATTGCACCTAGTATCTGACCTGCTCTACCTTTTTGAGTTGTCATTAATATATTATCATATTCTATCTCAAAATGTAAACCATCAGATATTTGAGCGCCAATATCATTTACTTCAACAAGTATATGTGCTTTGTTATATTGTGTACATACTTTCGCAATCATTTCAGGAAACAATATTGGTTTTAATTCATTGTCTCTAAATGTTGCAACTACTCTATAAGGTANTTGGGTTACATCATAGATTATAAATGCTGAATAATCTTTTAGTGTTCCTCTGGCAACATCAACACAAGCAATATAAGTGTTACCTTTTACTGGTTTCTCAAAGATACTTAATCGTCCATTTGTTTGTAATGGAGTTATGTACGGTGTCGCTTTAATTTTCGCAGGACTAATTAAAGTATCTACTGAACCTAAAAATTCACACTCAAATTCACTTGCGAATTGAGTAGCACTAGTGTTTCTTATTGTTTCTTCTTTCCACTTTTCGTCTCTACCTGGTACTTCTGACCAATGTACTTCCATAGGTACATAATCGTTGTTTTTATTTTCAGCGTCTACCCATAGTTTATAAAACTGGTTCATACCATAAGGAGTAGAAACGATTATAACTTTTGTTTTTTGACCTGAAGTAATCGTAGGATAAACAGACGAGAAAAACTGCTCAGCGATTGTAGTAGGTACGAAAGCAAACTCATCTAAAAATATTATGTTGTATGAACCTCCTCGTATTGCACTTGAAGAAGTTGCAGCTGCAACAATTTTAGATTTGTTTTCTAATTCTATATTACCTTTGTTCCAGTTGATTACACCTTGTTGTAACCATTTAGGTAAGTTCTCATATGCAAGTTGTAATCTACCTAATATATCTCTAGCAGTTGAAGACTTGTTGGCAAGTATCGCTATGTTAGAGTTAGGATTAAATATTGCATAATGTAATAAGTAAGATATAATAGTTGTAGATTTACCACTTTGTCTAGGCAACTTATAAATTGTAAACCTATTTTTGTGCATATTAGTAATCATCTTGTCCTGAAACTTATATGTTTTAAATGGTATAAGTCCTTCGTCAAGTGAAACTATTTGTACATAGTTTTTAATAAAATATAAAGGGTCTTCTTCACACCTTTTAAATTCTACAATTTGCTCTTCTGTAAATTCAATAGGTGTATTGACTTTCTTTAGATTAGGGTTACCTAAATATGCGTCTGAAAAATTACTCATTAGTCTTTACCTTCAATAGGAGTTCCTTTAAATGGATCGTCTTTAGTATCTCTATTGTTTTCATCAAATTTTTCTGGTGTTATATCTTTTGGTTCTTTTTTGTCTTTTAACATTTTTTGTAAATCAGTTGTACTACCTACAAATAATGCGTTTTTAATTTGAGGACTTGCACTTTTAGGTAGTTCTTTTAAGTCTTTTAATTTCTTATTTAAATCTTGTAATTTGTCAACGGTGTCTGCTACATTTTTGATACCTGCTAATGCAACTTCATATGCTCTAGGGTGTTGACCTTCTTTTGCAACATCAAGTATACCTTGTATCGCCTCTTGTCCTTTTTCAATTAGGTTGTAGTAGTATTCTCTACTATTCTTGTGGTCATTATCCACATCTTGTTTTTCTTTATCTTCTTCTCTAACAACAGGTGGTTTATATTCTTTTTGTTGCATAAGTTCAGCGTTAGGTTTACTTTCTACACCTAATATTTCGTTTACTCTATCTTCTAGTTTGCCCATTTTATTTTACCGTAAAGTTTGCATTTAACACTATTCTCCAATCATTATGTATTGGGTTTGATGAAGTGTGAAATATATTACCTTTAAACATAACAGCAGTATTGTTTTTAGGTTGTATTCTTTCTCTTATTGTAAGTTCTTTATCTTTAATAAAATTACCATCAAACTTTTCATTAAAGAATATTGTATCACCATCGCTGTCTTCAGGATAGTAAATTAAATTCCATTGATTATCTGATAATCCCCATTGGACATCATCAATATGAGGTACATTATATTGACCTTCTCTATATCTAGGATGTGGTGTCAATAAATTAAATTTTAATCTTAATACATCATCAATTTCAAAACCACATTTTTGAACCATCTCCTTTAAAGACTTATATACAACATCATAAGCAGGAGACATAGGTGTTGGTTGAACGGATTTATTTAAAATTAAATGTGTAAATTGCATAGTTCTAAATGTTTTTTTATCATCAACTACGCCTGGGTTGTGTTTAAACTGCTCATCATAAATGTCTTTTGAAATAAACCAACCACAATTAAATATATTTCGTTTATATTCTAAATCTAAATTATCTGATAAAGCATTGTCTATCTTTATTATATCGCTCATCTTTTCTCCTCATAATTATTCATCACTTCCTGTTGTAGGATTGTATCTCTTAATATCATCAAAGAAATCAATAGTAGTTGTAAAACCAAAATCATCACCAGGTTTTGCACTTGCAGGATTAGGTGTGATTACTATTCTTTCATTTCTTGCAAGAGGTGCTTCAGTTGAACCTCCTACATCTGATTGTACTTTTCTAATAACACCAGCAGCTGTTTGTGGACCATACAGATATGTTTTTGCTGTAAATGTCATAGTATATATAACTGCTCTTCGTGTATTAAAATCACCATCATAATTATCTTCATAACTTATATCACCTAATACAATAGGTACATCACGCTTAATACTCATTTTAGGTATCATATTAATTGTAACCGTATAATCAGGTTGAAAGTATGGTACTATTTGTTCAACAATTTGTAAACCATTTTCAGCAGTTGCTGTAAATATATAAAGTTGATAAGTGATATTGTAAGGTACAGGATTATAACTAAAGACCATTTTATTAGTTTGGTCATTAGTATTGCCATCTGTTTTAGGTACTCTAATTCTTTCTATCTTATTTAATTTCCTACTTGCGTCATACTCTAAACCTGTAATTTGAAACCCCATACGAGGTAATATAGTAGAAAATTGTTGGTCTTGTAAATCTGGTTGTTGTGTTAATCTTACAATAAACTTTTCTTTAGGTGCATATGCAAGAGGCACTTTTAATCTTTTAACAACACTATCATTTGCGTCTTTTGTTTGTACAATAATATCATTAAATATCTGACCAAACGCAATTGTTAATCTTCTTAAACCTTCGTTGTAAAAATGTGTACCGAACATTATTTAACTTCTCCAAATGGGTTAGCTTCTGTAAAGTCTAATATGTCATCTGAAACCGTTGCAGTATCAAAGCCTGCTTCAGTATCTAAATCTAAATTATCAGCATATACAGATTTAGTTTGAATACTTGTTGCTGGGTCACCATCAGTTGTTGTATCATCAAACTCTTCTTGTATTAGATACATTGGGTTACCGTGTTTGTCACCTGTTTCTAATATTAATCTACCACTTGAAGAAGTTTGACTAAATGTGCCATCTTCAAGTAAGAATTGATATTGTAAACTTGTATCAAGTGATTTTCTATCATCTGCCATATCAATATCAGGATTACCTGTATTAAATTCTTCACTTGAATATTCAAAAGTTTTACATCTTAATTTGTAGACAGGTAAATTTCCTAATTGAAAGAAAGGTTCCTGGTCTTCTACAAACGCAACTTCAAAAAACTTGTTCATTAAAGGATAGTAAATTACATCACCTTCGTTTGGTCTACCATCAACCATTAAGTTTGCTGGGTCTTCAACCTGTTCCATAAATCTTCTTTTTGCTACAACAAAAGTTGTATCGTCTCTAACTTCTAAACCAAACTTACTGATTATTTCTTGTTCGCCTTGGAAACCTTCAACCGTTTCAAAATACATTTCAATCAAATAACTATCGTCAAACCTAGACGCAGAATCCTCACCTAAAATTAGGTCTCTATTTACTAGAGTTCTAGGTAAGTAATAAACAGCGTGACCATAGATTTTTAAATTTTCTATAATTAAGTTTTCGTGCAATCGCTTTTCAGCGTCTGAACCTATGCCATCGCCGCCTTGAAAGTAATGATTAACGGCCATTGTTTTTTTATCCTATCATCATTGCTGGGTTTAACTCAAACGAAGTCCTAATTTCAGTTTCTAATTTCTCTATGTCTTGTAGAGCTTCTGTATATATTTGTTGTCCGTTTAAGGTAACACCACCAATCATTGCTACTCCATTAAATTTAGAGAGATTAGCACCCCATTGTCTTTTGATTAATTGTGTTGTGTATCTCTTTAACCAGATATCGTTATAAACATCTGTATATGTGTCTGGGTCTAATTTTCTATATGCTTCTATTACTAGATATTCACCTACTTGTAAATCGTTTTCCCAGTCCATATCAATGTATAATCTGTTATCGTGTTGATTAAATCTTAATGGCTTTTCTCCTACTAATATATGGTCTAAAAAATCTAATTGTCTTAAAACAATGTCATAGTTGATAACACTTGTTGATGAAAAATCGTACAAGTCATTTAGTCTTAATTGATATCTAACATCAAATAAGTTTAAGTTTCCTTTATTAGAAAAAGGAAAAATATTAATTACAGATATTACGCTTTCAGGTACAACGATATATGCGTTGCCTTCTTTCCAAGTAGTGGTTACACTATTCTTGGTTACACCTTCAGAGCTATCTGTTAGTATTCTAGTTTTATCATTTTGAGTATACTGATATTTTAAATATGTTCTTCTGATACCATCATAGTGATATTGTTGATAATATTGTAATGCTTCGTCAACTCTATCGTCTATCTGGTCATCATCAACATTTATTTCAATAACAGGATGCCCTAACGCTCTTTTAGCGTATGAAATTAATGTTTGTCTTGTATTAGGAGTTGCCATAGTTTATCCTCTTCTTTTAGCAATATTTATAATTTCCACCAGGTACAATCCTTTATATACTTTGCTATTTCATCATCTTTATCAAAATATACGCATAGGAGGGCGATAGCGAGGCCTACACCGATTAATCCTTGCATAAACGGACTATGTAAGATAAGAAACCAAAGTACATCTAAACCATTGCCTCCGTCCACTAATATCCAATCTATTTCTTCTTCTATGTTCATTTCTTTTTACCACACCTTTTTAGTGCTGATTTTAATTTAACGACCATATCAAATATATGAGCGTCTGTATGAAAAGGTGTTGGTGTAAATCTTAATCTTTCTGTTCCTCTTTTAACCGTAGGCCAGTTAATAGGTTGTACATAGATACCTTCTTTGTAAAGTAATTCATCTGATACTGCTTTACATTTAATAGGATCACCTATAATAACAGGAACAATATGACTATTATTTTTTAAAACTTCTATACCTTGTCTTTCAATCTCTTCTTTTGTTTTTCTTGCTCGTTCTTGTATCTTTTCTCTTAATTCAGGATGGTCTTTTACATATTTGATACTAGTTAACGCCCCAGCACATATTACTGGCGATAAACTAGTTGTAAATATAAACGCACTTGCCATACTTCTGATTGCGTCTATAAACTCTCTCTTTCCTGTAATGTACCCACCTTGTACACCATAGGCTTTTGCTAGCGTTCCGTTTATAATGTCAACTTCAACTTTGTCTCTTTCACAAATACCAGCACCTGTTTCACCATATAAACCAACAGCGTGTACTTCATCAATATAAGTTATTGCATTATATTTTTTACATACTTCAACAATTTCTTTTACAGGTGCAATATCACCGTCCATAGAATATACACTTTCAAATACAACACATTTAGGTCCTGGGTTAGACATTAATATACTTTCTAAATCTTGTACATCATTATGTTTAAATATTTCTTTTCTACATTTACTATGCCTTAAACCTTGTATGATTGAAGAGTGATTTTCTTCGTCTGATATAAACAATAAGTCAGGTATAATCTTACCCATTGTTTCTAAAGTTGTTTGATTAGCGTTATACGCTGAAGTAAACAATAAAGCACTTTCTTTCTTATGTAATAATGCAAGTTCTCTTTCTAACGCATTATGATAATGTGTTGTGCCTGATATATTTCTAGTTCCACCTGCACCTGCACCAGCAGTTTCAAGTGCTGTTTTCATACTATCAATTACATATGAGTGTTGACCCATACCTAAATAGTCGTTTGAACACCAGTTAACTATATTTTTGATTGAGTATTTTGAATACCATATGGCATTAGGATAATCACCACGCTTACGAATAATGTCGTTAAATGTTCTATAACGACCATCATCTTTATAGTCTTTTATTACTTGTTGAAATTTGTCTAAATGTTCCATTATTCTGCATAAGGAAATAATGCGTCTGTACAAAACTCTTCAATATCTTTTTCAGGTAATCCTAGTGCTTTCATTGTTCTAGGTGTATGAGGATTTTCTCTTTGAAATTTTGCGTATCTGTTTTGTGCTTCTTTTACTTCCTTCTCGCTTTTAATATTTGAATTTAAATTAAAATCTTGTTTATATCTTCTTAATAAAGTAAAGTAAGGTCCCAAATCAGTACACGCTAAACTTAATGCGTTTGTCAATTCTCTTTCTGTATTAATATTACCTGCGGCTATCATACCTGGACTAAAAATTTGTAATGCCCAATCAGGTAATTCTCTTACTTTTGATGGTTCGTAAGTTTTACTTTCTTCACAAAACCATTCTACCATCGGATGGTCTATTTCTCTCTTACCACTTAAAGGTGACCAATCGTGGAAAAAACCAGTAACCTTATTAGGTCCTGCGATAACATCTAAACCCCATATAGGTGCTGGTGTATGAAAATGAGGTATAACAACACAATGAAACATATAAAGTTTTTTACTTTCTCTAGCGTCAACTACATCTATATGACATCTTCTTGCTTCAGGTGTTTCCCAAACTCTATTAATCCAACCATCTTCAGGTCTATTAAATTTTGCCATACTTTCTTCAACAATCTCTTTACCTTCGTCATCAAATTTTGACATAAGATTTTTAGTTGCGTCTTCTAACATTTCCCATATTCTACTTCGTTGTGCCATCACCAAACCTCTTTTCGTTATTCTTAATAAATTGCAACATTTCTTTAAATAAGTCAGTTGCAAAACCAAAACATTGTCTTGCTTCATAGACAACATTATTTACATTTTTATCTTTATCGCTAGCGTCATTGTAAACATAATGACTATCTACTGCTAATCTTAATGCTTCTTTAATTTCGTTTGTATCTTTATATGTGATACCGTGTTCTGGATTTTTGTTAAATTTAAATTCATAATACTTACCAAGACCAGGTACTTTTCTTTTTATCATTTGACCACCTGATAAATCGCCCATATGTCTAACATAGATATGTGCCATTATTTTTTCAGGACAATCCATTAATTCTTTATTTGCATACTCAACATACTTTCTTGTACTCTCCATCATCATAGGTTGATGAGCGTAAGTCCACAACTCATCAAAATCTGCTTTGATAGCAGGTGCTCTTCTAATAAAAGGAAACTTATCTAATAAACCTTCTGCCATTGCAAGAGGTTCAAGTATATTATAACATTGGTGTTGATTGAAAAGATAATTTGCGTATACTTCAGGATGTATTTTACCAGACATTAATATCTTAACGAACCCTTGTCTTTCTGCCTCTTTGTGGTGTTCCCAAGTAAGTTCTTTAAGAGTTTTCATTGATAGGTAATCCTTGTTCTTCTTTCTTTTTCTTTTCGTCTAAATCATCTTGTACATATTTTTTTAAATCTTCAGGTACATCTTCAATCTTCATAGTTTTAATATGTACAGCGTTTGCCATAAGACCTGCTCTTACCATTTTGTCTTCTGTTTCATCTTTGTTACCATCTGCTACATTATTCGTACCAGATTTATCTGCTGACATTTCTTTTACAGCAACAGCAAACATATCTACTTTAGGTTTTATTTCTTGCCAATATTCTTCGTGTGCTTCTAAATCACCTAATAGTTGGTGTTTGTACTGCCAAGATATTTTAACTTCTTCAAGTACTTCTTCTCTTCTTTCACTATCATATGCTTTTTTAAATTCTTTTTCTATGTCTTCTACTAATACAGAAGACTTTAGATTTCTATGTACCTCACTCATCAATGCCCATAAGTGTGCAAGTATCTTTTCTCTATCTTCTTTAATATTATGTAAATGTTCTATGTAAGATTGACAAGCAAACATCACAGCAGGTTGAACATACTTGCCTTTTTCTTCTATACCATTTAAAGGCCAGTTTTTCTGATACTCTTCTCTAATAAGAGTGCCAACATATATTGGGTCTTTGTCTTTTGTGAGTTTGAGATTGTGTGCGTGAAATTCAGTAGAGGTTATGATATTTGCCTGATTAAACAGGAAAGTACCTACAACCTCTATGTAATCTAATTTCTTTTCTTTATATCTTTCGTAGAAAGGATGATTTTCGTATCTAGTTCTTGCTTTGTCAACAAATTCAATAACTTGTTCCATTTTCACTCCAATTGTTAATATAGTGACCTATCGGTCTATAATATAATTATTTATACTAGTCTCTAGGACCCAAGTGGAAGAAGTAGGACGCTTGGTTAGAGTTCGCACCTTCTCCATAAAAGTCGTGTTGATATGTAGCAGAAGAACCACCATCATATCCAGTCCAATATAACTGACCTCTCTGGTTCAATGCAGCTGGCATTGAAGAGCTTCCAGATTGACCACCTATAAACAAGTCTGTCCATCTATGACCACCAGCAGGTTGGAATACAATTCTCTTTCTAGTTCTAAAGTTTTCGTTATCTTCCATAGCACCTTGGAAAGAGTTTCTTCCACCATTTGTCCATTGGTCATCATTTTGAGAAGTTCCACCAAGACCTTGGTCATTATTATTACCACCTCCCCAAATCTTGCCGTTGTCGTCAAGTATCATAGGTGAGTGATATTGATAATAAGGTGATGAACCTTGCATCCTATCTTGTCCTACATCACATACATTAACAGGCCATTTAGGTCCTTTAATGTGTATAAATGTTCCTGGCATTCCACCAGAGTGATAGTCGTAGGCGTTGGATTCAACTGATTGACCTCGGTTACCATATGTATGACGGTTACCATCGTGGTTCCATAACATACCTGTTGATTTCTGTCTAAACATAAACCATTTCATTTCATCACCACCACACCAGAAGTAGTCTACATCACCATTGTGAGCAAAACTCATCCGTCTCCAAGAACCTAAATATTGAGTTCCTGTATAACCTGGTGACCCGAAAGGTACTGAACCTGAAGTCGTGTAACCTGTGAACCACATATATCCTTCACCGTCTAGTATGAAAGAAGCGTGATGGCCACCATTTGACCAAGTGTGTTTTAATAACTTAATTCCACCATATCTGTTAAAGTCAATACCTACTCTTGTTGGTTTCGTATAGTGGTAAGTTCCATTATAGTTACCTACACCAAGTTCACCGTGTTGGTTCTGACCCCAAGCCCATAAGTGACCTGCTTCGTCTAATGCGTGAGTCCAAGCCTCTTCTGAACCTGACCAGTAAACATCAACAATCATACGGCCATCAAAATAAGATTGTGGTAATCTTACAGGTCTGGTTACATTACCAGAATAGAAAGCAGTTGAAGTTGGTCCACCAGAAGTGTCCGTTGAGTTGTTAATTGATGGGTTACCTAAACCAAGTTGACCGTTGTTATTATAACCCCATACCCATATTGAACCGTCATCACCTAACGCCCACATTGAAGAGGTACCGTTATTTTTGTGCATATCAGACATACCAATTTTTACAATTTTAGTCTGATTGAAAGTTTTAGTTATGTTGTTACCTTGCCAGTCAGTAGTGTCATTTGCAGTTACCCTAACCGTGTATTGTCTATCAGTAGTTTCTGAATTTCCTAATCCGTAGTTACCATTTTCACCAGCAGCATATACTTCACCATTATCCATTAACCAATATGTTCTATTGTAAGTACCAACTACTTGTATAATTCTAGGTGCTCTACCGTGATGAGTAGTCATACGACCTGTACCAGATAAGTTCCAAGTTCTATTATCAGTAGATTGCATCCAGTTTGTAAATGTGAAACCTGTTGACATAAACTTCGCAGTTTCAACATTACCTGCAACACCATCACCTAAACCAGAACAAGAGGTACTTTCACCAGCACCATACCACATATCAGAACCGTCTGAACATAATACGCAAGTTCTATAATTCATAGAAGCGTCATCACCGTGGTTACTTCCTAAGTTGTATCTCCAGCCTAACGGAGCTCTGTTTACGAAAGATACTACTTCGTTTCTAGTACACCATTTGTTTTCGTTTATGTAAATTAGTTCCCAATACTTTGATGGACTTCCATCGTGTTCTTCTACCCAAGTGTTTTGATATCTAGTTCTTTTTAGACATAGATAAATTTTGTCAGCAACTTTAACCATTTCTCCTCTTTCATATTGTCTCCAATATTGCCAAGTTTCAATGTTATCGTTACCTGCAAGTAATAGTGTCCAGTATCTTTGATTATCTGGTCTATAACTTCTTTTAACAATTGTAGGTGCGTAATGCGTATAAGAATTTGTATTGGTCATTGATTCCGAAGATATAGTAAAGCTGTTTTCAGGTGTATCTTCAATACATCTGTACGATTTACCTCTCCAGTAAACTACATCATTTCTTTTGTAGCTTGTCTTATCTTTCCAAGTACCTCTCCAGGTTACTTTGAAATTTTTAATATCTAATGCCATATCTTTTTCCTACTTTGTTAAATTAGAATCCAAGATTACTTAAAAATGCAGCCTTGGCAGCCTTATGGTCAGCGATTGCTGTTTTTGTTGCAGAAGTGTCATCTGCTACATCAGCAAGTAAGTCAACCATTGACTTGTCTTCCATAAATTTTCTGTCTAAATCTTCTAAACCATCTTTTACATAGTTTGAAGAAGCCTTTAATGTTGCTTTTTCATCAGCGTCTGAAACAACTGAAACACCGTAAACGCTATCGTTAGCACCATCAGTAGTTATAGTTGTATTGCCGTCATCAATTGAGAAGTAAGCTTTACCGTCTACTTCACCTAAACTGATTGGCGTATCACCTGTTGGCTGCGTATAGTCGTCACCGTGAGGTAATCCAGCAGTCATTGAAAATATTACTTTTGCCATTGTTTTTTTCTCCGTTAGTTTAAATTACTTTCCTTATATTTATATTATCTACCAATACCAGCATTCCACATCATACTTCTTCCTGTACTTGACCAAGTAGCAGTAGCGTGGTGACCCAAGTTATTGTTGTTTGAGTAACCCCAAAGTAATACTTGTCCGTCATCTGTTCCCACCATCATTTGCGGTGAGTAGTAGTTTGATGAATTATCAGTACCTTTAGCGTACATAGTTCTAATTCTAGTTCCAGCAGGAATGTAAGTATGGAACGGTTTATAAGTTCCATCTTCACCAGTCCAGTTAGTTCCAGCGATAGGATTTGCAAGACCACCATAACTACTATAACCTTGAGCAAAAAACTCTCCGTTATCTTGTAGCATATATACTCTTCCTACATCACTATGAGAACATACGATTGATACTTCTTTCAAATTGTTAATCTTGTCAACTTGTACAGGTGCTTGGTTAGTTCCAGTACCACCATCTCCTGATAGGTAATAACTTCCAGAGTGACCAGCAGTCCAAGTTTGACCATTTTTCAATCTCATAAATGTCGTGTGGTAACCATTCCAGTATAATGTCCAGAAGTCTACGATATCTTCGTTAGGCGTAGCAGTTGATTGTGTTAACTGATTTCTGTTTGTTGTAGAGTTATCTACAAAGTTACCATATCCGTTGTAACCAGTTGCCCAAATATATCCGTTACCATCTAATATTGAGAAGTTTGAGTTTGATGAGTGAGAATTACATTGCCATACAGCGATACCACCGTTATCAGCGGCATTGAAACCAGACATCTTAACAGGTCTGTATTTGTCCGTTGTAGTTGTATCACCTAATTGACCAACATTGTTTCTACCCCAACCGTAAATATTATCTTCACTTGTTCTTACATAGAAACTTGTACTATCACCACCTGAGCAAGTAATATCTACAATCTTCTCGTCATTAAACCATTCTCTTGGTATTCTTTTTGGTCCGTAGCAGTTTTGCGTTCTACCATCACCACACTCTCCATATCCATTGTAACCCCATACCCATACATCACCATTGTCATCTAAAAATGCAGGTGTGTGAGTATCATCTTCGTTACCGTGTTTTTGTGCTAGTTTAACAGCAAATACATCTTCAAGTCCAGCAGGCGATATTGCCATACCAGGTGAACCATCATAACCAGTTCCTTGTTGACCGTGTGAACCGTATCCTGTGTGGAATACTTGTCCGTTATCAAATAAAATTAATTTGAAACCGTAACCTTCTTCAATCTGTATACATCTAGGTGTTCTTTGTCTATCGTATCTAGTCCACTTACCACTTCTTCTTTCTTCATAACCACCTTCGTTTCTGTTTTCAGAATTGTAGAAATCTCTCCATCTAAATGTCATTTCTCTAAAGTAAGAAGATGAACGACCTTGTTCACCATTTGAAGAGTTATTACCGTGTCCTAATGTCCATATAGCACCATTTTTATCAATATAAGTTTGACTTCTGTATACACAAGCAAATTCAGAATTACCGTGTTTGTATGGCCAGTTTATTGGTCCTCTATTTGGGAACCAAACACCAGCACATTGTTCTTGCGAGTTCATACCTGCAAACGATTCCCAGCAGTTGTGATACGATTGAATATGAGCAGGATAGTTCTTACCTGTTTGATTGTTTTGTTCGTGTTCACTTCTACCAGTTAATCTACCACTTGTAGTTGTAGTTTTCGTCATCATAGGTGACCTTGTTGGTTCTTGGAAACCATATTGAGGTGGTCTACCTTTGTTATCTCTTAATGCACGATATAAACCAGTACCCATAAAGTAATGTTTTTCGCCAGTTGATATTCGTTTAAACTCTTTGTATGATACAACATCATTGTAGTTGTAGTGTGTATTTGGAGAATACTCACCTCTAAATCTTAAAGATGATTGTATCTTATCCCAATGTTTATGACCTCTCCAAGTTTTCTCAATTGTCCAACCTAGTGAGTTATACATTCCAGTAGTGTTTCTGTTTGAAGTTGTAGGTTCTAAACAGAATGGATAGATGATTGTATTTGTACTTCTCTCGTAATCGTTTTGAGCGTAAGGAATTGTAATCTCAACCGTTCTACTTTCTTTGTTTACAAAATTGTAACCACTTTCAAATCCAAGTGTTTTACCATTTCTCATTTTCTTAGGATAGTTTCTATTGTAGTCTCTATCAGCGTTGAAGAAACTATCAATGTAAGTATTTTCGTCTACTTGTCTATTGTTTAAGTAGTATTTAACCCAACCGTTCTTACCATAACCTCTCCATTTTTTAATGTTTGTAGGTGCGTAAGTTCTTGCCTGGTTATTTGCCATATCATAAGTTTCAACTGATTTAGAATTGTACATACCAGCGTGTGCTTTACAATAAATGTAAAGTTTAGCAGTTGCTTTTCTAACATTGATTTTAGTATGAGCACCAGGATTACCAGGAGTACCAACATAAGTTACCCCAGCAGTTAATTCACTACCACCTCCGTGTGTTCCATCAGCAGTTGTTGAAAATGCTAATGTATGTCCAGAGTTAGTTGAATTAGATTGGTCAAATAAATAAGTTTTTCCTTCTTCAAACTTAACAACATTATCAGCAGCTAAAACACCGTCAACATAGAATTTGTTTCCACTACCTGGGTTTGAAACAGATATTTGGAAAGTTCTTTCTGTATTTTCAGTTGGATCAGTTGTGTCAGGCATATACAACTCTATTAATCCTTCATTTGAAGATGGTGAAGAACCTAAAGCGTTAGAGTGTGAAGTACCTGTTTTGTCAACAGCAGTAAAGTTACCTGTAATACCATCAACACTTGTTGTTGTGGATTCAGCAACTAATTGATAAACTGGTTTACCATTTACTAATAAGATTTTCTTACCAGCAGCTGCGTGTTCAGATGGAGCAGGAGTTCCTGCAGCCACAAAGTTATCTCTTCCTTGAGTAATTGTAGCAGTAATATTAGCGCCAACTTTTAATGCACCTTGAATATAAACTGGTGCAACCGTTGAACCTGTTTCTGTTGGATATTCAACACTATCAGCAGAAGAAACATAAATTGTTCTTCTAGTTGAAACTGAAGCACCAGCACCAGCAGTACCTGCCCAAGCATTTGTAACCTGTAAGTAAGTATTATTACTTGCGTCTGTTAAAAGTGAAACAACGGTATCTTTTAATTGATTACCAGAAGAATCCAACATACCTTTTAATGATGGACTTGCTTCTGTTTCCCAACCAGGTACATCACCTTGATTGAAAGTAATCTTTCTACTAGAACCAGCACCACCTCTTCTTGTATCTTCAGCGTTTGCAGCTGCTTCATCTTTATACATTGGAAAGAAGAAACCGTTATCGCCGTTTGAAGCAGTACCTTTAACATAGTAAGGACCTCTAGGATCTTCTCCTAATGACTTACCTTCGTTATTCGTATTATGAATACCGTCAGCAGTATAAGAGAAACCTAATGGGTAATACTTGTTAGAGTTGTTGTGTTGATGAAATCTGTATGTATGACCTTCTTTGAAAAACTCCCAGTTCTTATAACCAGCAAATTGTCTACCTTTAGTATTGTGTCCCATACGATTGTCAATTTTGAAATCTGGCACACCACCTGAAACTTGTACACTAACTACAAAGTTGTTGTCAGTTGGTACATAGTGGTATCTAAAGTAATTTTGTTCGTAACCGTTAAAGTTATCTAATTCAGAATAGTCGTCTTCTGTCATTTGGAACATTTCGTCATACTCTTCAAATAGGTGTTTTTGATGGCGAACAATTGAACCCATTGAAGCGTCTATTGTAGAGTGGTGAGCGTGTATTGCTTCGTGCTCATTAGAGAAATTAGTAGAGTGTTTAGTAATAGGGTTACCATCCACATCTGTTCTTTGTCTCTCGTCACCTCTTTCGTTTTCAGTCCAGTATTGTGTGTAACCGAAAAAGTCTGTATTTGTGAAATTAGGGTCGTTAATCCAACCATTCATTTCTTTAGGATTATATCCAAATATTTTTGTTCCTGGAGCAAACGCATTTGTACCATCAGGCATATATTCATTTGTAAGAATCCACATAGCATTATTGTGATATACTATGTCGTCTCTTCTATATGACTGGTTCTTGTCGTATTCTCCTTGGAATTGTAATTTAATTCTTCCAAGATTTATTTTTGCCATTTTAGTTCCCTATCTTTGTTTAACTATTTATTATTATCCTAATACCGCAGGTTGGAATAATGATGAGTAATTACTATCATTTTGTTGTTGTATGTAGTTTCCACCATATCCAACGATTAAGTATCTGTTATCAAAAGTTTTTATTTCTCTAAAGTGATATCTGTTACCATCTTGCGAATAATAACCTCTACCTCTTATATCTTCTACTCTTCCGTGTGCATAGTTCGGCATACGAACCATTTGGAAGTAGTAATCATCTGTCTCTTCAATTCCGTTGGAAGCGTTTCTGTCTCCAACATATGAAGTAGAATATCCTACTGAACAAGTTCCGTAGTTATTTCTACCTGCCATAAATATAAATCCGTCATATGTTAATAAGTGGACTGAACAATGCCATTGGTTACCATATGCAGATTGACATCCAATATCTTTAATGTTATGAACATCTTGCGTTGTAACCGAAGTTGTTCCAACATTAACTTGCCATTTAGGCGATACAGCAGAAGATTGATTAGTTGTATTACCAAGTCCTAATTCATAGTTACCATTGTAACCAGCACACTTGATTTTACCTTCTTGGTCTTTAGTCCAGAAACTTGCGTATCTGCCGTTTCCAGTAAACCACATATTAGTTGCGCTTGAGTGAGTTCCACTTCCTGGTCCGTTACCCATTTGTGTAAATGTGTTAACATCTGAAGTATTACCCATCATCGCCCAACCGTATTCGTTTCTTCCACACCAGTAAATCTTACCTTTTTCAGTTAAGATTGCAACTCTTTGATATGATTGCTGACTATCTACTAGTAATTTTTTAATTTTACCAGCACCAGAAGCTGAGTTATCAAAGGTTACACCAGTTATTTCAGTTGGTACTGATAAGTTAGTTGTGTTACCTTGTGCTAAAACACCGTAACCATTATAACCCCAACTATATAATTTTCCTGTTATGTCTAAAGCAAAACAGAAAGCGTATCCTGCACCAGCAGTCCAGAAAGCGTCAATCTTATTACCATTGAAATATGAAGTCTTGTTAATTTTTGTTGGTCTACTTAAATCAGAAGTATTGTTTTGTCCTAATTGACCGTATCCATTATAACCCCAAGCCCATAGTTCGCCGTCAGTATCTAACGCATAACAACTATGAGTATTAGTTCCGTTATTATCACCACCCCAATTAGTAATGTATATTCTTTTAATTCTAGTATCTTTTAATGTGTGTGTTGAAGTATTACTTGCTTGATATACTTCTTGGTATGTACCACCACATCTTACAGGATAACCTCTATTTGAAGTAGCAGCGTCACCGTTTTGTCCGTGACCTCCGTAACCCCAATGGTATACTTCACCATTATTAAATAGTGCCATACCTGTTTGATATCCAGATAATAGTTGAATTGCTTTTGGTACTTCTCCATCAGGAGTTGTGTGAACACCAGAGCCACCGTTATCTGTACTTCTGTACCAATCGTTGAATGGGAATGTCATTCCTACTCCAGTTAGTACAGAACCTTGGTTAAGTCCGTTTTGACCATTTGAGTTTGAACCCCAACTTGTAATACCACCACGACCATTAATGAAGCACGGCCAGTCAACACATTGACCTTGTTGGAATTGTCCAGGCAATCTGTATAGTGGGTGGTCATCTCCGATAGGACCACTTGTATTACATAGAGACATACACTCTAAACGGTTACCAGAAAATCTATTTTGATAACCTCTAACTTTTTTAGAAGTTGTAGCAACATCAAAGGTTACATTGGCAGAAGAATAGAATACTTGACCATCTATTCTTAATTGGTCATTAGCAGCATTGTTCTCACCACCAAGTTTAGGACCTTCTTCGTGTCCTTCCCATCTGTTTGAATTTTCTCTATCTATTGCGTCTGTCATTGAAGTTTTTTGGTCAGTCGCTAATTCTATTTGTAATGCACCCCAAGTACCAATAGTTAATACTTTAAATGTAAAGTTAGGAGCGCCACCGCCACCTAAATCACTATCAGCAATTGTAATAATTTCGTTTTGTGCATATCCAAGACCACCCATTTGACCACCAAGGTTTTTCTTGGTTACGGTTACAGAAGATACTGAACCATCTTCTTCAACAATTATATCAAAGGTTGCGTTTGAACCAGCACCTGAAGTTGAAGTTTGAGTTATATTTCTGTAAATACCAGGTTTTCTTAAATAATGTTTGTTTGAAAATTCACCAACCGTTTTAACTGATTGGTAACCTTCAACGGTTACATTGAACATTGGTGTATTGTATCCACCAGTTCTTCCTGCGCCACTATTTTCAGCAGCTGCGGTCACATTGGTACAATTTACATAAGGATAAAATCCTTGTTGTCTTGCAGGAGAAGCAGCAGAAATATTTGTGATTGTTTCAACAGCACCATTGTCTATTACTATCTCATCATCAAATTGCATTTCTTCTGATACTCTTTCCCAATATTTGTTTCCGTCTGTATCAGCTTCTTGGTCCCAAGGTAAATATTTACTAGTACCGTCTGTCGTGTGTTCTAGTATACAAATATAAGTTGCTCTTACTTTGTTAATTTGGTTTCCAGAATACTGATTGTTTGTTGAGAAGTCATTATCTAATTCAACATTTACTCTAACAATATCATTAGGGTAGTATGTTAAGTATGAACCACTATTATTTGTATTATCGTGGTCACCTCTCCATTTGAAAGAGCTTCTTACTAATTTCCAAACTGGTTGGTCGGCAACAACAATTTTAGGACCCCAATTTGCAGAAGCATTATCATATGAGAAAAGGTATAATTCTTTAGGTGTTTCGTTTGTAATTTCTATTCTAATTTCTCTTTTAGTAGCGTTATTGTAAGTAGATGAATTAAAGTATTCACCACTTGAAGTACCACCACCAACAGCTTTACCATCTAACATATAGGTTACATCTTGGTGGTAAAGATTAGAAGCTTTGTTTGAAGCGTTATCAGCAAAAGCAGGTTTGTTATCATCAAAATCGTTTCCGTCGTGTGATAAGATTAGTGTATCACCAATCATAACTTGCTCTTCAGCTAGAGGCCAAGTTGCTTGACCGTCCCATTTGTAAGCGTCTGAACCTGTACTTGCAGATACAGCTTTTGTCAATCTTACATATCTTCGTTTGTTCTCTTTAGGAACATCATTTATGGAATCTGTATTCTTAACGCAGATATAATCAGAATTGTTGTACATAACCACATCATCTTTGATATAAGTTTCTGTACTCTTCCAATCACCTCTAAAATTAAAGAACAGATTTCCTATTTTAGTTTTAGTTGTTGCCATTGTTTTCTCTTCCTAATTTATACTATTTATGTTGTTTCTATTACTAGGTCACCAGCCTTATCTAAATTAATTTGCATAGTTCCGCTGATAACTTCAAATCCTTCAGCAGCATCCGTTCCATCAAAGTAAGCACTTTCTTTTTGTATTAATTCATTAGCATTAGTGATAATTCTTCTCTTCAATGCTAAGTCATCATCATCAATTGAAAGTGTTTGTAATGTAGGAGTTCCTTGGTCATCAACATATTTTTTAGTTGCAAGGTCTCTATCTGCTGATGGTGAAATACCTGACGCCATTTGAGTTTGTGCAGTCAAAGTAATAACACCGTTATTTTGTGTTCCTATGTTCAAGTTAACATCTGTACCACTTAAACCTGTTGTAGATATAGTTTGTGCAGTTGCTGTAATTGAACCTGCTGTCAATGAGTTAACTGAAAGGTCGTTTTGACCTCCACCAAGTTGACTATCAACATAAGTCTTAATAGCTCTTTCGGTTACAAGAGCAGTATCAGAATTATCTGCTAATGTTCCGTCAGTACTAAATTCATTAATTGTAGCACCAAAGTTACCTTGAGCATTAGAACCTAACGAGATTTCTTGTAATCCAGAAAGGTCAAACGCTTCGGCGTTCAATGTTGCTTTACCAGTTGCTTGTTCAACTTTAAATAAGTTACCTACTCTAAAGTTACCATCTTGGTCAGTTGAAGAATAGAATACTCTTCCTCTATCTGTTTCTAATACTTCATCATTAGGGTCTGGTAATTGTGATGGTGTATTAGGATAATTAGTAGTTGAAAAACCACCAGTACCTACATCCAAGAAGTCGTGTCCAGTTAATCTAATATTTGAGTAATTACTTCTTAATGTTGCAGTTTCTCCGTGTGTAGGTTGATTTGATTCCGTAAACACAGGATTTACTCTAACCGTTCCAGCACCAGCAGAATAACCTGATACTGATACAACATAGTAAGCTTGTCCAGATATACCAGCAAACTCTACAATGTCACCACCTGTTGGTGATTTAGGTAATCCTGTTAATCTTACAAACGCAGTACCAGCAGCTGCTATTTCAGCAAAACCATCTCCAGTAATAGTAGCAGTAGTTGTTTCTGTTTTATATCCAGAACCAGCAGTTGTTACCGTTGTTTGAGATATTACGCCATTACCAATAGCAGAAGTTGCTGTTGCAACACTAGAAGCGTTAGGGTCTGTAATTGTAACCGTTGGTGCAGAAGAATAACCAGCACCACCATCTAATATAAGAATTTTTGAAACTTGTTGATTTTCTACAACTGCTCTTGCGAGTGCGTTTCTACTTGGAGAACCACCACCACTAATAGCAACTCTAGGTTCAATTTCGTATCCTGAAGTTGTATCAAAACTTGTTGCAGCTGATAATCCAGAGTTTACGAATACATCAAATCCTGCAGTACCATTTTCTTTTTGTACCGTTGCAGTTTTTGTAGAAGCAACATAGTCAGCGATAATACCTGTATTACCATAACCAGTTCCTGTGTAAACCGTAATTCTCATTCCGTTATAGAAATCATCTGGTTGACTATCTGAAGCAGCAAGTTTAATTGTACTTGAAGTTCCTGATTGAGCATATCCAGAAGTTGTAAAGTGTGTTGAACCGTTATTGGTTACCTTAATATATTTAACGGCACCGTTTGCAAAAGAGGCAGAAGCAGCACCAGAAGCACCAGAACCACCAATTGCAATTGAAGCAGAAGTGTAAGATTCCCCAGCATATTCAAATTCAAGTCTTCCGATTCCTGAACCAGATACTAGTACTCTTCCTACTCTAGCTTCGTTGTTTTGTAAATCTACCGTTCCAGTATAAGGCGTTTCGTTTGCGTCAATACCGTTTGCAGTAGAACCATATTCACCATAAGAGTTGTTTGAGTTTAGTGAACGAATAACAGCACCACTATCACATAGATAACCGTGGTGTGCGTAATAAGTGAATACAGATACTAATTCTGATTTTGCATTTGAAAGTGCCCAAACACCGACACCACCGTCAGATATTTGAGTAAAGTCGTTTGCAAGAATTGAACGGTTACCAGCATTGTGCAATGAACCGTCAATCTTAATACCAACTGAACCACTTCCAAAGTGTGAGCAGTTTTGTATAAATGGTGATTTACTTGTAATGTGAACAGAAGTATCGCCAACACCAGTTCCTGGGTCAAGTGCGAATACTACTCCTGAACGAGTTGCACCATCAGCAGTATTTGGTCTTTGAACACCAAAACTATCAGCAGTTCCCATTGTACCTTCCATACCAGAAAAAGTGAAACCAGAGAAGGTTACACCGTTTCTAACTCTAAACATATCTGCTCTTGCGTTAGGTGTATTTGTTAATCCTGTTGCTGTTGAATTTCCTGAAGCAGGTTTAATTACAGCACTTCTTAAACCATCACCGATAACTTGCGTGTTTGCACCAACAACTATTGGTAATGCTTCTTCGTATTCACCAGTTTTTACATATAAAGTTTTTTGTAGATTAGCGGCAACATTTGTATTCATCCAGTTTAATGCGTAAGCAAGTGTTAACCAAGGTTTTTCAACTGAAGTTCCTCTTCCACTATCAGAAGCAGGATCATTATCAGCACCGTGTTTTGCAACATAGTAAGTATTAGCAACTACTCCAGGTAATCCCCAACTTACATCTGTACCATCTGATTTTAAAACTGAACCATTAGTTCCAATACCTAATCTAATATTTTGTGTAGCGTTTCTTGTTAATAGGTCACCTCTTGTAGTGGTTACGAAATTGGAATCACCTTCGGCAATCAAATCCCAGTAAACACCGCCTGTATCATAGTCAGGTCTTTTTGCGTCACCTTGTACAGCAGAAGAAGTGTGAGCAAGTTTACATCTATAAGAAGATGAACCATAACCTATTGCGTCTCCTGGAGCATATTCAGTTGCGTCTGTCCAACTATCTCTCCAGTTAAATCCTTCGTTTAGTTTATCCCAACTTGCAGTTGTTGTTGGAACAACTCCTGTTGCGTCTTGTTTTGCAACATATGTATGACCACCATATCTAACAACATCTCCAGTTTTGTATGCAGTTGAACCAGCATAAGTACCAACCATTTTGAAACCAGTAGTTAATACTTCCCAATATGTTGCGTTGTTGTAAGGTGTTTGTCCTGTTGATTGTTGAACAGCGACATAGTTATAACCTCCGTAGGTTACAACATCACCTGCTTGATAAGCAGTAGCACTATTATAACTATCTTCAAATTCTAATCCAGAAACGAATACATTAAATTTAGTAGTATCTATTGTAGAAGCGGCAGTATGTTCTACGGTACAAATATAAACATTTGCACCATACTTTGCTAAATCGTTAACTTTGTATGCTGTTCCTGAAGAATATGCTCCTGTCCAGTTAAATCCTGGAACAAAAGAAGTCCATTTTGAAGTGTCGTCATATAAATCTGTTTGTGAAGTGTGGGCAGTATTACAAACAAAAGTTGAACCTCCCCATTGTACAACATCATCTACTTTATAGTATGTTGTTGTTTGCCAAGCGCCTTTCCACTCTTGTCCTGCGCTCATTTTTTTCCATTTATTTGATGAAAGGTCAGCTTCAAAAGTTGCTGAACCTGTATGGTTTGCCATAGCGACAAACGAATTACCACCATATCTTACGACATCATCTTTGATATAAGCGGTACCTGTAACCCAATCTCCTTTGAAGTGAAATTTAAGTCGTCCTAAAATAAAATCTGCCATTTTTATTCTCTCTCTTGTTTAATTACAAATATCTAGCGATATTTGATTGTGTATAATAGTTTCCTCCACTAGGAATCCAGTTAGTTCCCGTAGTGCTTGTTGCCGTTTCACTAGCTGCATAAGAATAATCGTGTTGATATCTTGCTACTAGCATTCCGTCATCATTAATAAAATAAAAAAGTTTCAACGGGTCAAATCTAACTTGTTGATACTTTCTAAATTTAGCGTTTGTTTGGTAGTGAACATCTGTACTCTCATCATAATCACTTTGTAGTGTATTCTGAACGGTAGTACCATCACTTGCTTTACCTAGTGCAAGTCCTTCAAAACCATTATAGCCAAAACCTTGTCCGTCATTAACTTCAATAGTATCTGTACTATCAAGTTTTGTTTTTGTGTAAATTAGAAGACCATTTACATCACGGTTCAAGGCGTGCATAGCATATTCATTAGAAATCTGAAAACCAGCAGCGTCTACTCCGACGGCGGTTGAAGCTCCTGTTGATAATGCTAGTGCCATTTAATTCTTCCTCTTTTTCTTATATTTATACTATTTATAATCTATTAAGTATTCTCTAGTACTGAAATAAAAGTATCAGTTCCTGTGATATTACTTACTACTCTTATTATATCATTGGCCTCTAAATTTACAGGTTTATCTAAAATAAATGTGTTATTTTGAGGTACGATACAATTCTTTATTATATGTCTAAAAGTTGAACCACCATCTACGGTTACTTTTACATCTACATTTGCTTGTGTACTTTGTGAAGTATTAGAGATATAAACAGCGTGTAGCACAGCAGTTCCATTAGAAGGCGCTGTATATACATTTGCTGTTGCGTCATCTGTCGTAGGGTTTGCTTGCCCTGCATTTTTAAAAGCACTTGCCATTTATTATCCTCCAAAAACAACAGCAAAGGCAAGAATATCTCCTGTCAATGCTAATGTTCCACTTGAATTAGGTAGTTTAACCGTTCTATCAGCAGTCGGGTCTTCTACCGTTAATGTTGTTTCATATGCGTCTGGTGTTGCACCTTCAAATATTATNTTTGCATTATTTAACGCAAAGTCAGTTGTTGAAGTATTTCCTGCTTGTAATACTGATTGAATATTTACAGCAGAAGCACCACCAATTTCTTTAACCGTATTCGCATTTGCTTTGGTATAAAATTTACCATCAGCAATGTTCATTGCGATTTCACCGATTTCTAAATCACTTGTTTGTGGAATAGAACCAGTTGTAAAACTTCGTTTTGGTTTTATGACCGTGGACATTAGAACGACCCACCATCAATTGTAGTTACCGCAACGGCACCAGAAGTAACCGTGAAGTTTGCAGTATCAAAAGACGCAACTCCTTTATTTGTTGTTGAAGCATCCTCACCAGCAATAGTGATTGTTGAACCACTAGCAGAAGTATCAATTCCTTCGCCACCTGCAACGGTCAAAGAACCTTCAAGTGCGAAACTTGGTGTTCCTGTATCGTTGTCTGAAGCTAATGTAATATTCGGATTGTTAAGTTTTGCAGCTGTAATACTTCCTGCTAACATAGCATTTGTAATACCACCTGCTTTAACTTGTAATGCGTCTGATACAACAGCGATTGAAGAGTTATCTACATTTACATCTAAAGTATTTCCTGCTTTGACAAGAGCTGCACCTGCAACTACTTGACCAGCACCAGAGAATTGTGATACAGGTAATTCTGTATTATTAGATAATGTATTGTCTGTTAATGTTGGTGTACCGTTATGAGTAAATACATAACCGTTATCACTATTAGCAGTTCCTTCTTCAACAAAAGTAAATGTACCACCAGTAATTTCATTACCAGCGTCAGCGTCATCAGCTCTAGTTAATCTCCAGTTTGAAGAGTTAGAACCTATATCTGATACAACATATAATCCGTTTTGTCTTGCTTCAGCTTGGTCTTTTACTAAAACTCTATCGTTTACTGATAAGGTTACGCCGTCTATAACAAGAGCAGCTTGTGTACCTGCGTTGTCTAATCTTCCATTAGATTGGTCATAAGTAACCGTTAAAGCAGCAGTTGTGGCAACTCTACAACTATCTTTAACATCTAATCCTGAAGAAGCACTATCAACATATTCTTTTGTTGCTAAACTATCAGCAGCAAAACCACTTCTGTCTTTATATCCACTAGGTACGGTAACCGTTCCAGTTCCGTGTGGTGTTAATGTAATATTTTTATTACTTGCAGTTGTTGAAATGTCTTGTCCGTTTAAAGTTAAGTCATCAACAACAGCACTTGTTAATCCTGCAAGGTCTGTACTTGAAGCACCTAAAGCAACCGAAGTAGTACCTATTGTAATATTATCATTTGCTAATTTAGTATTGGTTACTCCACCATTTGCAAGTTGTGTTGTTCCGATACCACCATCTTGTACTTTAATTGTAATTGTATTTGAAGTAGCAGCTGTATCAATTGTACCATCACCTGTTAACAATAAAGTGTTTGCAGTTGAGTAATCAGTTGTTGCACCAGCACTATCTTCTAAAGTAAGAGTAGTGTCAACAGCGTCAAATCCTAAAGTTGCTTCACCAGCGTTTGCAGATATAACTTTAAGGAATTGTCCTTGAGAACCTGCACCATCAGGTAATACTATCGTTGATGAGTTTGCTAATGAAGTAGGCGCTTTTAATACAATGTTATTTGAACCATTGTTTAACGCCTCGTTAAAAGTAATTTGACCTGCGTTAGTGTTTGAGTTACCAAACACCATTGTGTCAATTCTGTTATTTGAATCCGTTGTAATTAATTTTTCTGAAGATACGACACCGTTAGAAGTAGGAAATAATTCTGTGAAATACTTACCACCAACAACATCTATACTATTTGCGTTTCCTGAACCGTCTGTACCACCTGTACCAATGTATAATCTATCACCACCATTGCTTGCAGTACCAGTTCCGTAAGCATACGCCATTTCTCCAAGTTTTAAAGTTGAAGGTGCTGTAGCGTTAGCACTTCGTTTAATTCGTATTATAGTTGCCATTTTTTAGTCCTTAAAAGTTTCCGCCGTTTAGTGTGATTGAACCAGTTGTTGTAGTTATTTCGTCTCTAACTACAAACTTATCACTTGAAGAAGAATATTGTATCATTGAACCATCTTTTAAAGAACTAGCGTCAACATCTTGTAATAGTCTCAACTTTAATGTTGAGTTAGTAACCGCCGTCTGACTTTGAGCGCCAGCAGGCATAGTAACCGACACTTGTTGCGGTCTAGTAATTGTGCTATCTATTCTTGCTTTAATCTGAGCCACTTTACAATCTCCCTCTAATTGTTAATATTTATAACCAAAGGGTACTCAAACTAATAGTATTTAGTTTAAATGGTTACATTAGGGCGTACGGTAATAATACCTTCTATAACTCGGGTTACTACATTTGAAGTATTGTTAGTAACCTCTACATCATAGACATATCTACTAGGTGCGTCCAGGGCAGAAGTCTGAGCAGCAGTTAAAGATAGTGTTATAATCCCTGTTGCAGGGTTTGCTACGCTAGTTGTCATAGTGATACGAGTTTTTGTACTTTCATATCCTTTTGCCATCTTAGCCTCTACGCTATGACCTGTTAGGTCAAAGGCTGCGCCGTCATTACCTGCAAGGGTAACATTTGAACTAAATGTGGTTCCTTGGTCTATCCTTAAATTTGCTATAGCCGCCATTGTTTACTATTCTTTTGGTGTTTCTTTGGTATCTTCTTTAGGAGCGTTAGGATCTATTCCTAAGAACTCACAGATTTTCGCATTGTAATATCTGATAAGTACTTGAACTTTTTCCATTTCAATCTCCAATCTCGCCTGATTTTGAACAAGCTCTTGTCTTGCGATAACATAGTTTTTAGTCTTGTCATCAAACTTATTCTCATCATACTCTTTACCATTAATCTTAATTGCCATAATTTTCTCCTGTTATAGTATTATTTATATTAATTCCAGTATCGTACTTTATTTCTTTTTCATAATATCCACGAATATCTGGTATCATACCTCTATTTTCATCATTAGGGTATGCTGATATTATCTTGTCATATATGTGTGGTACTTTATCATATACCTCAAAGTANTCGTCATTATTATATAATAACATTGGGTCGTTTAACAACTCATAAAAGTTGTCACCATAATCTCTCTCAATCCATTTTGCATAACATATCGCTACACAATAACTCTTTGCTGGGTATACAAATCTGTCAACTTTTTCATTCCAATGTCGTATTGCCCAATCTACAATATCTTTCTCTTCCCATATCAAAGATATCTCTTTGTCAACTAGAGTATCTTTATGAGTAGTGTTTAATCTATGGTATACTTCTTGTTTGAGTTTCCATTCTTTCATAACTTATATACTCCACATTTTTGCAATCGTTCCAAGCGTTTAATCTTAAATTTAAATAATTCTCTCTATTTACTTTGTAAAACTTAATCCAGTTATACCATTTAAATAGTCTTCGCCACTCATATATCCATTTATTAATATTGTAATCTGAAATATGAGTATCATTTTCGTAGAATTTTTGACCTCTATAAATGTTGTTAAATTGTTTGTCTATGCTAAAGAAGTCGTGTCCTATGAGATACACTTCTTTTAATTCTGATATTTCTTTACACGCAACATAACCACTTGTTGTTCCTGTACCCCAATCAACTTGTTCGTGTTCTCTATAAATGTCTGATAAGTTTTTTACTTTATCTTCTGTACACCAACTTAATGACACTTCTGTTTGATTGGTTTGTTTGTCTTTATATCCGTGTATGACAAATTCTTTAGAACCTTGTCTTTGATTTTCTATTAATAGTCCGTCTCGTCTTATAGTCTTTATATTTCTATGTTCAGGAAACATACCTTGTATCATATTATCAAACTTTTGTACAGGTACGGTTACCCAATCTCTAAAATAACAATTTGCAGTATAACAATAACCACTTCTATATATTTCGTGCATAATAGGATGGTTAGTTGCAACTAATATATCAGGTGCAAAATCTTTATAGAGATTATTACAACCTATTATAACACCTCTACCTTTTATAGACTTCAGATTAAACCCTCGTCTACTTCTACCATTACCTATACAAAATACTCTATTAGACATTAATTAACTTTTCTTTACCATATCTAAATCTGTAAGTATCTAACAAGTATTTGTAACCATTACAACCATTATCTAAATTTTCTACAAATCTATAATGTTCAGTTAAACAAAAACCTTTATACTCACATTTTCTACATACAGGAGATTTATCTATCTTCTGTTTTTCTTTTTCTGTCCACTTTATATAATCATCAAAATTATCTACTTTTCTAAAATACTCATTATTATTTTTATCAAAATCTAATACTGCTAATTCTCCTGCAGGTGTAATATATAAGTGGTCGTCTGAATATGCGTTATAACTTTTATCTAAACTATCTAATATATTTAATTCATTAGTAAAAGTAAAATCTTTAATTCTATCACCAGTATCATATTTTGTCATAAGACTAGGATATACAGCACATAACTCTAATATGTAATCTTCAAATTGTGCGTCTGTAATTGTGTGTTGGTTTGCCTGATTTTTACTATAAGGTTTTACTTCAACACTTTTAAATCTTTTATTCATATGTTTTAGTTTTCTAAATTGATCCCAGAAGTGAGCAGCACCTACATTTCTTAATACTGGCTCATTTGCTAATACAAGAACAGAAAAGTCAACAGGTAACTTTGTCATATTGTCAAATACTTTTCTATGGTCTTGTCTTGCGCTAAAATCATAACTAACACTTAAATAATAATCAGGATTAAAAAACATAGGATTCATTGTAGATAAATTAGTGTTTATGTTAATCTTGTCTTTATAATAAAATCTGATAGTATTAGTAATTGCCTCTAATTTGTCTTTCTTTAATATACCTATCTCACCACCATATAAATCAATATGGTTTATATCTCTATAAGTTTGTATGTGTGCAAGTATATCGTTTAATTTGATATGGTCTATTGTCTTTGTATCACCTAATTGTTTAGGTGTTAGATAACACCAATTACATCTAAAATTACAATGATAAGACGGATTAATTGATAAATTAATTTTCGGTAATGTCATATTTTAGTTCCTCAAAAATCTTATATATTAAAATCAAAACAGCCAACTATTCTTTCTTCTTTACCAGGTATATTTTTCCATTCTCCTACTTTATGTTGCCAAGTCTCTTTATGATTTAAAATAATCATATCACCTTTACCTGGGTGCAACATACAAGACAATTCGTTAGTTTCTTTATTTCTAACTGATAATGAACCACCTTGTTCTATACTATTAGCATTTGTAAAATACATCATTATAGCAAGATTGGCACCTTCTTTTAAATCATTATGCCAATTTGTTGATCCACTATCAACACCATTAACTATTTCAGGTTGACCATATAAATTGTATTTACCTGATAGCATTTTAATATATTTATCGCCCAAATAACTATGGGTTATTTTAAGTGCGTTGTCTACTTCTTTTGTATGAATACAAACTTTATATTCTCCTTGTTCTTTAAAAGGTATTTCAACACCTTCAAAAAATCTAAATGCAACAGGATCCTTAAATGCGAATACGCCATTTATTATTACATTTTCAATACCTTTTATCATAGTCTTACTTCTTTTATTTTTTCATTTTCGTAAGGTGTCATTTCAATATAATGTAAACCATTTGCATTTAAAATATCTACACCATTCTTTTTCATCTTTTGACAATGTGCTTCTACGACACCTGCTTCTTTATAATCTTTTATTGTCTTTCTACAACCATTACATATACTAAACATAGGACAACCATAACAACCTCTTTTCATTGTTGTTAATTCTAAACTATCTTGTAAAGGTGTAAAAAATTCGCCTTGCATTTCTCTTTCAAAATCTATTGGTTTATCTTTATCATCACCAAAAGCACCACAACTATAATAGTCTCCATCTGGTTGTAAACATCTAATACCTTCATCACATTTTCTACTTAAAGGACAAGTTGTATGTTCAGTTTTTATTGTTGTCATCATTTGTTTTGTATTGAACTCCCAAGGTGCAAGTCCCATACGCCAGATATCAACATATATTTTATATATGTCAGACAATAAAAATGGATTTTTTTGTTCACCACTTGCCATTGCATAGTTTAATTTACACTCAACACCTGTCTTTTCTTCTCTCCAGAAATTATGTAAAACACCTTGAGGTATTTTATTTTCTGACATATGTTTTGCTAACTTAACATTTTTGACAGCGTTGTGTACATTTTCTTCTGTAATAACTGATATAAAATCAGGTCTATAACCACAATATTCTAACATTGCGTCTGAACATTTCCAAAAGTCTTCTTCTGTAAATTCTGTATAGTCTCCTTTTAATCTACCACCACCATATTGAAAAGAAGTTGTAATACCAACTCTATCATTATTAAATAAGTCAACCCATAGTTTAGGTTTCTTATAGAAAGGCCATAAGTTTGTTGTAAGTGCAAGTGAAGTATCATAACCTTTATTATCTAACCACTCAATAATCTTCCAATAGTAATTAGGTTCCATCATCAATGGGTCACCACCATTTACTATAATAGTTTTAGTTTCAGGAAACCTTTCTAAAAAACGAAATATCTGGTCGTGTTTTAACCAGTTTTTCTTTTCATTAGTTAATTGTGTACTTGAACAAAAAGTACATTTGAAATTACACAATTCAGTAGGTTTAATAATAAGATCCATTTTATCTCCACATTACTTTATCTTCAAGTGATTTAAGAGGACTTATACAATTAGTTGTGTTCATTAATTTCATTAGAGAGTGTACACCTCGTTCAGCACACATAGGTACAAATTGACAATCTTTACAATCTTTATTTTTATGAGCCCAATCTACTTGATTTATAAAACTTTCTGTATATGCTTCGTGTAAGCCTTCAAAAGACCAATCTTTATTAACTTCAAATTCTTTATCAAAACTGGTTACGGCTTCAAACAAAAATGGCGTCAAATATAATTTACCTGACTTATAAAAAATATCCCAATCTGTTCCTTCGTGTGGCATTATATCATATACATCAATTCTATCATCATATTTTCTTTTAGCATTTACAAAATAATTTTTAAGATTTACTACGGAATCATATAATTTTTTTGCATTTTCAGGTTTTCGTAAATCTAAAAGGGAGTGTGCTAAATTAAACCCTACATCAAAACCTTCTAGTAGATCGGATTCGTGTGTTTTTAATATTAGTTTTTCAGTTAAATTTTTCTTTTCTTCACGGTCATATATAGATGTAGCCTCGTAATTCATAATCAAATAAGTTTTTGTATGTACTACATCTGGCATATTATCTAAAGTTATTTTAATACGATTTCTAATTCTGTTTAAATATTCTTTATTGTCTATATGGTAAGCTTCAAATGGTATTATAAATTTAACAAGACCACCTTCTAATAACCAATTAAGTTTTTTACCAAACTTTACATAGTCTTCATCAAAAGGTTTTAAAAAGGCACAATTTATTGCCGTCTTTAAAAATTTCTTTGTTAATTTTTTAACTCTTTCATCGGTTAAGACTTTATCCATATTTGAAGCTGTCATTACATCTGTAGGACCTATTTGTATATTCATAGGTTTAAATTCATTTTCTTTAAGGTCATCTACTAAAGACATTATTTTTTCAAACTGATTATCAGATGGATAATCGTTATGTACTTTATCTATGGTACAACCTGTGCAATTGAATTGACATCCTTGAGTTATTTCTAACGAAAAATCAATTAATTTTTTTATATTATCTTCTTTCATATAATTATTAAATCCATATAGGTTCTGTTTGTGGTTGGTCTTTTACTTCCCAACCTAATACCAAAGATGTTCTAGGATTTTCTCCAAAGTATGGTTTAACTCTATGTACTAGAAAACCTGGAAACATTATAAGTCTGTTAGGAACAGGATTAATATTTACAACATTGTTAGGATATTCAGCAAAGGTTAAATTTTTGTATATACTTAACTCACCACCTACCCATTTGTCAGGTGTATAATCACTATCAATATAATAGATTGCAGAAATATAAGCACCTTCAACTTGGTCGTGGTGTGGTTCGTATAAATGATTAGTCACCATAGACTTATCATATTTCTTCAATCTACCTTTTTGAAAATTAGACATTGACAAATTATTATAATCTATATTATTTGAATTACAATAATTTACTAGTGTTGCGTTTGCAAGTTTACCAAATTCATTTTGAGCATAAGTAAGATTATGAGTATCTTGTCCTTTTACGGTACTATCTATTTTACTCTCATCTTTTAACCAATCAATTAATTCTTTATCTGAAATAAAGTCATCAATTATGCTTATTGTATTTAAAAATTTAATTTCCATATAGTTTTATCCAATCTAAACCAGTCTTACTTTTTTTATCTCTTATCCAGTAATCTTCGTCTCGTTTAAAACCAAATTGTTGCATTATCTCTCTATGATAAGGCTCTTTTTGTACGGTCATTTGATTTAAAGATAAGTGTACCCAATTAAAAAATGTTCCTGATGGACACATTATATCTTTGTCTTTAAATATATTTATTGTCTCACACCACATTGTTCTTAATAAGTGTCTTCTATCTGCTGGTGTTTTTCTTTGTAAATAACCTGCATATTTTAATGAACCAACTACAACATAGTCATCATAGATATGAAACATACCTACACCTTTAATATAAGTGTTAGGTGTTTTATTATCTACCCACATTATTTCACTTTTACAATTTTCTGCTAGATTATAAGTTTCAATGTCATCTTCTTTTTTACCTAACCATAGAAACATATGTGCTTGTCTACTATCTATTCTAGGCATATAAGGTTTATCTAATGGCAAGTTATCTAGTTGTACTTCTATATGACTAGGTACTTTTATATCAAGTTGCGATATAATTTCTTTGTACTCGTACATCTTCAATATATCTGTGCGTAAGTTTGTAAACACACTCATTGAGTTCCTCCTTATATCTATAATCGTGGTTCATAAAACAACCTAGTGTACATCTATCTAAAAACTCACAACTAGCACAATTGTATTTTTCTAAAAAACTATTTTCTATTATGCTATTGTCTCTTCTTTTAATTGGTGATTTATATTGACTTAATGATTTTTCGTCTTGTACAAGGTTACCACATTGACATAAAGTACCATCTGCTAATATAAGTTTTGATACTCTACAACTTGCAAAGTTTTTCTTATTGAAAATCCAATCTCTTACAGGATGAACATTAGGATATTTGTCAACACAATGTTTAAAAAACTTTAATAATAATTCATCACTAGGCATTTGATACTTTGCGTTTTCATCTGGCATATAATAATCAAAATATATGTACTTACCTTGATTATACAAATAATCAAAGTACTCATCGCCTTCTTCTAAATAAAATTTTATATTAGGTTTTGTAAGCAGACAAGAGAAACAGGTAACTTCATCTCCCCAATATTCTACATTTGATTTAAATATCTCAAAGTCTTTTTTATTAAATCTACCTCGTGGGTCATAACTAGTTGTTAATCTAGTTTCTATGCCTTCTGACCTAGACCAATTTATTAAATCTCTTATTTGTTCATTACCTTGAGGTGTGGTTACTAAATTAGATACCCAATTAATTACACAACCTTTATTATAGTGGTCGCATATCTTCTTTATACCTTTTGCAAATAACTTATAACCCTCGTTTAATTTCTTTGTGTAGATTGCAGGTGCAAAGACTTCGCCACCCATAACATTAAAGGTAACTTTTTGCATTAATTCTTTAGAGATAAATTTTTCTACTGATGGAAGTTTATCCATCACATTTTCAGTACCAATAGTATCTTCGTGGTTTTGCCAACAGAAAGCACAACGCAAATTACAAAATTCAAATAAATGAATTGTATACTCTTGCTCTGGGTCTCTTTTGGGATCTATTAAAAACTCACGCATTTAAACTCCTACGAGTTTGCGAATAGTCTGTATTTTCCTAAGGTGTCTGTATCGTTATCTTTTTTAAGTGAGAAAAGATATTGTATAAAAGAATAGTTTATATTACCAATATCAAATCTTGGTATGTACGATAGACTAGATGGACTATTCACCGTCTCGGTAATCATTGTATCAAATTCTGATTTAGAAAGAGTTGTCTTTACTGCTTTGTCTAAATGGTTCATAAAAGTATCGGGGTCAACTTGTCCTTCAAAGTCGTGTAATTGTTTGACTAAATCTTTTAGTGCAGTTTGTTTTTCACTTGACAAATTATCTATATTCATTACATTGTTTGCGCCATTATTTGCAGTAGGTTTTGCTACAAATACTTCACTATCAGCAAAAGGTGCTAAAGGTGTAATACCTTCAAACACATTATCAGCATTTAAGTTTACATCATCAGCAGTATAACCTAAATTAGTTTGTTGTGTTGTATTTAACAGATTAAGAGCTGCACCTTCTCTGGCGTCTGTAAAATACTCTTTATAAAATCTCTTTAAAAATTTTAAATATGTTGCAAGTAATTTTTCTTCGTGTGTATCAGCACCTGCAAAATATTCACCTAATAATAATTCTATTGATAAATCTAAATCCCAAGATTTAATTTCTTCTATATCTAAAGCAGCTTGTACTCTAAAATATCCTTTAACATCTCCTAGACCTGAATTTAATGTTGTCAAATCTAAAGTGTGTGTAGGTTGCAATTGTGTATTTGCAATAATTCTTTCGTGGTGTAAATAAATGTCTATGTATTTTTGTATTGCGTCTTCGTCAGCAAATGGCAACATTGTTTTTAACCATATAGTTACCAACTCTAAAAATGCTTGACTATCACAATATATCATAATTTTACCTAATTGATTGCTCTTTAATCTTACATCATTAAAGAAACCTGTCATACCATTAAACTTTGTCTTCATAGCGTTAACACTATGAGAGTAATTAAGTAATGTACCACGATAAGTTGTTTGCAACTCTTGTAGCATTTCATTGCCTTTTTCAGCAGATATAACATATCTGTTAGTATGACAATCAATATTGTCGTCAAAAGTCATATAAACTTTATTAAACAGGTGTAGCATTTAGTACCTCTAAATCTTTTGTTCTTGCTTCTTTGTATTTTTTACTATCAAATTTACCTTCGGCAATTGCCCAAGTCATTAGAAACATAGGGTTTTCTTTAACACCCCAAAAGTCTAATAGACATTTACCTTTAAACATATATTCTTTAAAGTATTTAGTATAGTTTCTAACAATATTCTCTTGTGGTTTATTATAATAAAAATAAAAATCTTTGTGTTTTAATAAACTGACAAAATTAATACCTCTAGTATCTTTTGTTTCATCTGTAGGATATGCTTCAACAAATTCTTTAAATGCACCTTCTCCTACAATTGACATATTATATAATGGTAAACTTTCAAGTTTACTTGCCCATTTGTCAATGGTCTCTAAATTTTCAGATATAAATTTTGCATTTTTAATTTCTTTTACAAGGCCTTTGTGTTCAAATAAAACAATCATAGCAGCCTTTTCTAATAATGGTATATTTACTAACATAGAACTTTCAAAATATTCTTTTAGTAATTCATTATCATAATTAGATAGGTCGCAAGGTACATCTAAATTACTTAAATAAGTTAGAAACTGAGCACCTTTTAGTTTACTCTTTTCATAATCTATTATATAACTTTCAGATTTATCTTCAAAATATTTTTTTAAATTTTTTAATTCAATTGGTACTATTGTTTCAATCATTATCTTCTTCCTCTGGAGCCGTGGCACGAGCTGTGGCACGAACTATGACAAATTGTTTTTGATAGTGTGTAAGTGTTTGCTCTTTCAGTTGTATAAGCACTAGCAAGAGAACTTAAAAAGTTTTCTAAATTACTTTCACTTATTGTTTGTCCTGATTGTAAATTACTAGGTTGTGATGGATTTAAGGTTACTCTTTGACTTGTTGTGTTATGTGCAATTTCTGTTTGGTCATATTGAGTACCTGCACCAGTCATTGATACAAACGCTCTTGTACTCTTAATGTTAGTATAGTTATTCATTTCATCTTTCAAAACAGAATAAATTGAGTTTGCTTGAATTAATGTTCCTGAATTACCAATACTATTACCAGTAATACCAATACTAACTGCTGATATTTCTGTCATTGTAGATACTGAACCAGTTGCACCTGAATTAGTACCTGTTATAATATCGTTTTGAACAAAATTAGTTTGTCCAGAACCTGGTACTACATTTCTTACTTTTAATACATTGTTTGAATAACTAACAACGGTACCTACGGTTCCTGAAATAGAACCTGTAACCGTTTCACCAGTTGAATATGAACCTGTTGCATTAACTAGGTTCAATTGCATACCATCAACTACTCCTCCAAAGTCGGATGCCGAAAATGAACTATGTCCAGGTAAATTATCTGTTCCCCAAACTATGTCTTTATCGGCAACATCTGTAACCACTTCTTTAAATCGGTCTACAATGTTTTGAGCGTTAATCGGATCCGTTAAATTTACCATATCGCCTCACTTTTCATTTGTGCCAGTTGTTTCATTAGAGATTTAGGGGCACCACATACATCTCCTTGCCATCCTAGTTGGTGACAATCGCCACCACAATATTTAAATACTTCACATTCCCAACATTTTGGGTTTCTTGCTACTTGGCAAGCAATATTATTTAATCTCTTAGGATTATTTATAAGGTCTATCATAGGGTCATCTAAAGAACCGAAGTTAAACTCAGGACTTGCATTAGGACAACCACCTATTGTGCCTGTTGCGTTGAGTGTAAATAGTTTTTGTTCACAATCTCGGCAAAAAGTACCTTGTTTTGTATTGCCTGAATTAAATTTTGAGTAAATTGTTTCTAAAAACTCATTATCAAACCATTTTCTTGCACCATATTGCTCTGATTGTTCGTGCATTTTTAAAAACCACTTGTCTTGTTCAATATTTGTTGGGAAAATTTCAGGATGTAAGTTAGCATTGCCGTTTCCAGTCAATCTTTCAAGTGCCATTTCTTGTACACCTAAATCTTTTACCCATTTTAACAATTCAATGGGTTCAATATCAACCGTATCTTTGGTTACCGATATAAAAAGTTTAATTGTAATGCCTTCTGATAACAATGTTTCAACATTTTTACGCCATAAGTTAGATTGTTTCTCATTTGCAAAACGAATATTAGGATCCCAACTAGTTCCACATCTATTTCCTAGTGGACCTTTCATAAAATCTATATGTTCTTGTTTTAATTTGAATACTAGATTAGTGGTAACCCCATATGATTGATGGTCCCATAAATTTTTCGTTGCGTCATACACATATTGCATTTCAGAAACAGGAACTAAAAAAGGTTCGCCGCCGTGAAACTCTAAATGTGCGATATCGTTTTTGTGATAATTGTATTTTCTGAAATTTTTAAACCAATTTATAATCTTGTTTGTATTCCAATAAACTTTAGGACCATTTGTGCCTGAAGTGAAACAATGTTTACAATTTAGATTACAGGTTTCGGTTGTTTTTAGATAAAACATCCAATTCATTAGACAACTCCGATACTTAACCCCCAAGTATCTGCTTCGTTATCTACATAATGAGATTGACCTTCTTTGATAAACACACCTTCATCAGCGTATGCTATCTTATCTTCTCCTTCAACATTTACTTTCTTTTTGCCTTTTACAACATATAAGTAAACATCTAGGTCGTCTTTATGTGATTTAAAACTAACACCTGGTTTTTGATTTACAAATAAATGTATATTACTTCTTTTCTTTCCAGTAATATTATGTACAACTTCGTCTACACACTCCGTTATCCATTTAGTTTCTTCTAAACCTTCCACCTTAATGGTTTTAAATCTCTCATACTCTCTCAACCATTCACCATAGGTCATATGTTCTTTGACTTCTCGGTCTCTACCTTCGTCATCAATATAGAAAATTTGTCTTGCGTTATATCTGTCGTGGGATTGAATTTCGTCTCTTAAACGAGAAACCCAAAGTTGTGTTTGTTCATCTGCCATAATATAAACTCCTATCTACCAACTAAACACTCAATAAGTCTTTCCTCTTCTTTATCACAATTGACTAAAGATTTACCGACTAGAGCACCTGGTCTAGGTTCTGCCTCTCTTCTACCACAACCTGTTTTTTCACAACTTACAATTAAGTCACCTTTTCTAACAGGACCACAAATTTTAACTGGTACTCTTCCTGTTAATGCAATATTAACACTTGTACCTTCAAGGTCGTGGTTCATTAAGTAAGCAGGAATATCTGATACGACACCTGCAATAGATTGACAATGGTCTACACTACAAGCAGTTGTTTCAGCGTGACCACCTATACACATAATAGTACCTTCGTCATATTCTTTATCTGAAGTATACTTTTCTGCCAAGTCAGCGTATTGAGCTTGTGTAGCAGTTGTTGTTAATACATTTGAAGCAGGGTTATAAAATAAACCTGTATCTGTTTTTAATCCTTGATTACCTGTTGGACTATCAGCAAAAGTTATATACTTTGTTGCGTTAGATGAGTTATCACCAGTTAAAGCAACTTGACTTGCTATATCAGCAGTACCTGTAATTGTGTTTGCAACTAAAGTGTCAACCGTTAAAGTTGCTGACGCAACATTTAATTTATCTACGGTTACTGAACTATTTGCAATTTGTGTAGTACCTACAGCATTGTTTGCTAACATTGTTGAAGTTACCGTACCTGTATCAGCAGTAGTAATTAATGAACCTGTAATATCAGGTATTGTAATAACTCTATCAGCAGTAGGATTAGAAACTTGTAATCTTGTCTCAAAATTATTTGCAGTAGAACCTTCAAATTGCATTGAAGCACCATTGATTGTTAAACCAGCACCAACAAGTGTACCACCAGAAGTAATACCTCCTGTTGTACTTAATGCCTCGTTACCAAAATCAATTGATCCACCAGCAGAAGTAATTGAGTTATTTGAAATCGTTATGTTTGCTATATCAGCAGATTGGGTTACATCTAAAGTTTGTAAACCTGTTAAATTTTGATTTAAAGAAATATTTAATGTGTCTGGAGATGAAACCGTTGCAGTAATACCAGTACCTGTTGTAACCAACATTGTGTTACCAGAAGCAACCGCCTGTGTATTTGAACCATCTGATAATATGAAACCAGCAGCTGCAATTGCGATAGAGTTAATTTCGTTTACAGCTTCTATTACAGAAGTCGCAGATAAGGTAGATGATAAGTTTGAAATATCACCAAAGTCATTTGCAGCTAGAGCATTAAACTCTATCCTTAATTTATCTAAACTATCTGTTTCTGATACTTGTCTTACAGCCATTATTTGTTTCCTTTATCGCATAATGTTTTTAATATATCTTTAATTTCAAACAATTCTGCTTTTAAATTATTTATCTCTCTACACATATCCTTCATTTGATTGAGATTGTTTTCTCTTGCCTTAACTCTTTTCATATACATTTGATATTCAGTTTGGTTATTGTTAACAATTGCACCACTTCTGTTATCTCTAAATAAATGTTCACTATGTTGTACTTTAATAAATCTACTCATAACTTTAAATCGCTAATGCAATACCTCTCATATCTCGTAAGATTGGTGGATAAGAAGAGTTTGTTCCTTTTAACACAATCTTAATTTGGAATGCAGAAAAAGCATTTAATCCTGCAACACTATATTTGTATTCTCTAAAGTCTTCGTCTGTTTCAGAAGCAGGTACCGTACTATCAGGTGAACCATCTGTATTAAATGGTATAAAATCTAATTCGTGTATATCTCTAACTTCGTCAGCGCTTGTTGTTCTAAAATAAACTTCTACTTCACTTGAGCTTCTAACTACCTGTGTCAATCTAATATCTAACGCTGTTGAGTTGTTTGTTAATACAACAGGTTTAGTTATATAGTTTGAAGCAGTTGAGTTATCAGCAGGTGCTGTATCAGCAACAAAGTTTGGTGTGTTAGAACTTGTTGGACTATTCAATCTGTTTGCAATACAGAATACACTATTTCTTGCTAAGTCAATAACAGGAGATAGTTTTGTATTTGTACTTGATAATTCAAATATTGTATAGAAAGATTTTTGACCACCTAAACGATTTGTTTCGTTAGGTTGAGATAAAACTGCTTGTGGCGCTGTAAAGTAAATGTCATCTTGTAATGAAACAGGAACCTTATTTGCATTAGTTGTTAATGAATAAGGTGTTTGTGTTCCGTGAATTGATTTACTTGTTGTTGTTCTTACAAACGCATTTATATTTGTACCAGGAACAGCAAGTGTTTGAATACCTGCTATGTTCAATACATCTATTTGTCTGTTTTGAGTTGAAGTAATTGCAGTACCACCAATATCTCCACTTGTATTTGCAGTAGCAGAATTTTGAGCAGTAATATCAAAACTATCTAGTGTTATATTTGAAATACTAGTATATGTTCCATTAATGTCCGTATGTGCAATACCATTATGAGAACCATTAGGAACTCCTGAAATTGTAACCACAGAATTTGTATCGTGTAAATTGTGATTAGGATGGAATACTCTAATTACTCCAGAACCATTTGTTGTTCTCAATGGGTTTTGTTTTAATGTTCTTGTTGGTAATTCTTTATTTGCTAAATGAACGGTACCAGTAACCGCTGAGAACTCAGCTCTCTTAATTGTAAATTTAATATCTTCGTTTTGTTCAGCAGTCCAAGTAGAACCGTTTTGAGATTTAAATAATACACCAGCATATGGTTGTTGTGATATTGTTCTATTAGAACCAATATTTGTTTCACCTAATCTACCAACATAACAATTGTATTCGTCTGAATTTGATAGAACTACAAAACAATATTCTGTTTTATCTTGTATGTACACAGGCGCAGGGAAAGTAAATGTAGTTTTAACTGAAGCGTCTGAACTAGTATTTACTGAACTAGGATTAATTGTTACCTCACCAAAAGGTAATATTTTACTTCCAGGATAACCATTAACCGTATTTCTTAATTGAACCGTTATAGGTATGTTTGCGTCTTTTGTTGAGAAGTACAAATCAATAGAAGTTAAGAATACACCACCTTCATCATCAACCATAATAGTTTGTGCTAATGGGTCGTGCCAACCTATAACTCTACTACCTGCTCTTGTTGAAGTTTCTAGTGTTTGTCTAGTTTCTGTAACCGTGTTTTGTACACCTCTAAATTCTCTAGTTGAAACGATTGTATCTCTAACCGTATTCAATAATCCTCTTGCAACATATTCAGCGTTTGCAGCTGTTTCAACAGCGGCTGCGTCTTGCGAGTTAGTTGAAGATGAAGTTAATCTAAATGTTCTTTCACCTGTTCTCCATCTAGGATTACTATTTACTTTTGGATCAGGTATTGCAAAAGTACCAGACACTCTTCCGTTTGCGTCTGAAATTAAATTACCACCAGCAGCACCACCTGTCGGGGTTACATATTGAGTTATATCTACATTATCAAAGAATGGATAAACTCTTGTATTTGGTTTTAATCTTGTTGCAACAAAGTCAACATTTCTTGCTCTGATAAATGGAACAAAAGCAGTATCAACAACTCTATCTCCCATACTTGTTCTAATAGTTTGAGGAACAGCAGTTGTTGTAATTCCTGTTCTACTTTGGTTAACTTGATTGATAGAAGTAATAGTCGTTCTTTGCATAATAGCACGACCTCTCATAAATCTACCACCTGTTGCAGTTACCACAGAAGTTAGTGGCGCACCTGTCCAGTTTGTTTGCCAATCATTCCATACGGTACCTAGTGCAATCTGATTTTGATTAGGCACTCTACCTTCTCTTAATAATTGGTCCCAAGCACCTGTTTGTGAATTTACAACTAAATCTGGTGCTCTTTCTGTTTCTCTCCATTCATCACTTGAAGGAGTTAATTCTATTGTACCTACCCAACTGAATATAGCAAATGGGTTTACATTAATTGCTTTAGAAGCAAAAGGTTGATTAATTAAATCAACATTAGTGTAAGGTAAAGTTAATACTTCACCTGTTCTTTGATAGTTTGCAGCTGTTCTATCAGCGTCTACTAATACAGAACCATCTTCGTCTATCTCTTCTACTTCAACAGCGTCTTGTTTAAATAGAGGTCTTAATTCTTTCTTTCTATAATCAATAGAACATCTATGAGAACCATTTGTAACCTCACCAATACCGTGACCATCAAAGTTATCTACAATAAATCCGTTTTTAAATCTGTCAAAACCATTACTATCTTGTATCTGTAATGCTTGAGCAGCAGTTTCTAATAATGATAGTTGAGTATAATATTCTACTCTATCAATTTTCTTGTTGATTTCTCCGATATCTCTCATAGTATATCTTCTATTATCAACCGTTTCAAAATTTACATCTTCAGGTTTTAGAACATATGCAGGTAAACTTATTGTGTATAAGTGCATTGCATTTTCTAATTGACCAGGTTCTTGTGGTCTTGTATCAGGCGCACCTGATAAAATTTTAAACTCACCTTCTTTTGTTATGTAAAGTTTATCAATTCTTCCTTTGTAATATTCGTGGTCTGTGGTTACATTAGTACCAAATTTAACAACATCAACTTTTGAAGCACCAGCACCATCATAACTTCTATTTTGTTGACCAGCATTAATTGTACTTGCGTCATCTACTCTAGGTCTAAAGTCTAAACAATCTCTTAATTCAAAAGTATCACCTGAAGTATCAGAAGTGTAAGATGGAATATCTTCGTAATTAATTGAGACATAACTATCTACACTAAAGAAGTCACCATTACCGTGTGTGAAATAATTAAATGTAATTAATAATTGTCCTGTAGGTGCTAACTCACCTTCTTTTCTTACTATTCTACCTATGTCATAGAAGTTATCTCTTTGACCTGTATCTAAAGTATATCTTTCTGTAATATCAGTATCACCAGAAGTTGCAGCCGTACTAAAGTCAGCAGACATTTTAACTGAAACTAATTGGTAAACATCTGCTTTACCTAGACCAATAACTTTTGCTTCGGCAGCTGCTTGTGTAGCAACAGCAACCGTTTCGTTAGATTGTAATGTTTTTGATTTTTCGTCCTGTGCAGATTTTGATAAAGTTGCAATAATTTTAACCGTATGTCCTTGATGATTAGCACCAAAGTCTAAAGTTAATGAACGACCTGTAGGAGAACCACCTAAAATAAAACAAGGATTACCTTCGTGTTGATTACCAGTTGTAGATAGTTTATCACCAGCAGTACCTGCTGAAGAAGCACCACCTGCTGTCATTATGGTTACTGAATAATCTGTTTCTGATTGTGGAACAAAACTTTCACCTGTTTGACCAGTAATTGTAATATCTCCTGTTGAAGATAAATCACCTACAAAAGTTTTTCTTACGGTATAAGAAGTATCACTTATACCAGAGTTTGCAGTTGTTCTTAATGTTTTAATTGTATCATAAGGCAAACTGAATACTGAAATATTTTTATCAGCACCATTTAGTTTTGTTCTTCTTCTGATTATGATTGAGTTTGAAACAGCAGTTGCACCGATAGCACTATCAAGTGTTATTGATGAACTTGTATGTATTTGTAGAACTTTCTTGTTAATAATTGTACCACCTGTATCAGCAAATTCAACACTATCACCGACTTTTAATTCTTCATTAAATTTAGTATTGAATCCGACAACTAATGCTGAACCACCTGATATTGAAATATTACCAGAGAGTTGTACATTTTCACCGAAAGAACTAGTTAAATTTGTTTGTGCAGTATAAGTTGGAGAACCTGCCATTGTAATTTCTTTAGTATCAACAATTGAGAAAGAAGTAAATCCTTTATTACCAAATACATCTGCTTTGATAGTTGCAGTATTTGAAGAAGTACCTCCAGTTATTGTTTCACCTGCTTGAAATTCTCCGTTAACAGCAGATACAACAACTTTACCCATAGATAAAGTACCACCAGTACCAGCACCTGTATGACCAGAACCATCAACATCTGTTCCGTCAGCATTTACTAATATGAAATCTCTTTTTGCAGTACCACTAGGGTCTTGTTTTACATAAAATACTTTGTCATTTAATTCTGTTTGTGTGGTAACACCTGTTATCTTAATTGCGTCACCATCTTTAATATCTGTATCAGCAGTTGTTGTAATAACAACAGGATTTGCAGCTGTAGATGAAGAGATTGCATAAGCAGAAGTTGCTGATGAAATACTTTCTACGATTGCAGTTGCACCTGAAGTACCACCTGTTAAAGTTTCGCCAGTCGTAAATGATATTGCGTCTGTAATACCTATATGACTAAACATTTCAACATCAAACAAGTAGTGTTTCATTACATTGTTTGGATTTGCTGATATATTACCAGCAGTTGTTATAGGTGTGCCGATTGTTGCGTTGTATTCAAAACCTCTTGTTTTTGCTCTACCTATTTCATTAATATTATTTTGAACATTTGCATTAATGGTACCTGGTACATAAGTTGCACCATCTAATCTTAATTCTACCTTTTTAAATGCCTCAACAGGACCAGTTGCGTTTTCGTTTACATCTGGAGAACCATAAACATTTGATACATTTATAAAATTACCTACATCAAATAAAGTATTGAAACCGTTTTCTGTTCCAAATGTTCTAGGTTTATCAACAGCAACAAATTCTGTTCCTATCTTATCTACTTCATAACCTCTAACATATGCTTTACCTGGAGATAATCCTAATGCAAGTTTACTTTCTAAACCGCCTTCAGCAGAAGTAAAGATACCTCTATTGTCTCCATTAATTAAATGTTCTCTAACATCTAAATCAAATTGTCTGATTGCATAGTTACCACTTTCGTCAAAGGTTCTACGAGCAAGTGTATCTTCTAATATTGCATATTCAGTTGTTCTAACTCTACTTTGTAATAGTCCATTGTCAAGTCTTAATAACTCAATAAAACTATCGTCTTCAATTGAAGTTAAAGCAAGTTTAGTTAAAGTTAAATCTATTTTAAATCTATGAGCACCAGGAGCATTTGCGTTTGAAGAACCAGCAGCATTGTCAACTAGTGAAGTATCTTGGTTAGGGGTTACAAAACTTTCAGTAACCTTTAGACCTACTCTATAAGATGGTGTGTTTGTATATTTGTCTAATACTATTGTTTGTTGTGCAACATTAACAGCAAAACCATTTATGTAATAAGTACCTGAAGCAATGTTTGCAGCTGAACCAATTTGTGAACCATCACAAACACCAGTTATATTTCCTAATGTTGGGTGTACTGCTAATAAAGTTTCAGAAGCAACATAGTCAGTTGTTGCGTTACCTACACCAGTTTTTGTATATTTAACATATAAAGTATTTGGGTCAGTTGAAGTTGCAACATCAACAGCGATAACTTTTGCTTTAACAAGTGAAGTTTGCCCTTCTAATTCTAAACCTATAAAATCTGATAAATTAGTTGTGCCAGAGAAAGAAGATAACTTAACTGAATAATATTGTAAATCATAAGTTACCTCACCAGGTATCATTTGAGCACCATCTTCAAATATATGGTTACCCATTTTTTCTACTTGGTTTTGTAGAATAGATTGTGATTGTGTTAACTCTCTCGCTTGAACAGCAAACGCTGGTCTAAAAAGTATTCTATGAAACTTCTTACTTTCGTTAAAGTCATCATAGTAAGGAGAGAGGTTAAAGTCAGTTTTTGCTGGCATTTATTTTCCTCTTAAAATTCAATAATCAATTTAACATTTTCAGTTTGGTCTACACTTCTAGCAACAGGTGCTCTGTTTTCAATGTACATTACATCTCCACTATCTTCATCTATCTCTGGTAATGAGTGACCACTAACTAAAGAAACATTATTGACCGTTTCGGTTACTCCTGTAGGTATTCCTGTTGCAGAAGAAGTAGCACCATTAATTGTATCTGTACCACTAAACAATATTTTATTTCCGTTTGCGTCAACACCTTCATCACTATATCTTGTTTGTGTGTAGAATAAAATTTTATTAGCACTATCAAATTGTACTACTTTACCTACAGCACCTGTATTTGTTTGTGTAATCTTTTCGTCTACTTGGAATGTACCAGGTGTTCCTGAAAATCTAACTGCTCTTGTTGCTCTTAATGTTGTAACCGTAGCAGCTGAACCAGCAGATTTAGGATCTCTAATTAAACATACTCGTCTAAAATCGTTTGTTGTTGTAAAGTCACCAGAGTTTGCAGTTTCAGCACCTTCAAAAGAAGTATTAAGTATTACAAAGAAAGCACCTAATTCTTCAAAAGGATCAAAACCGTGACCACCTTTTGGTTCAATTATACAATCTAATTCAGCACCAGTTAAAGAACCACCACCAGCAACATTTATATCTGATACTCTAATATTTGCATATGAATATCCTGTTCCAGCATTTGTTACCGACACAGCAGTTACCGAACCACTTGCAATTGTAATTGATACTTGACCATTAGAACCATCACCTCTCATAGGAATGTTTGTATATGTTCCATTAGTACCACCTGTACCAGGAGTTTTAATTTTTACTATGTTTATAGCACCATCAACAGCAGCATTTGTTACCGTTGAGTTTGAAGAAACTCCCATAAAGTCTGTTGATAAAAAGTTTGCTTGTGCAGAAGCAGATAAAGTGTACATATACTTCCATTTGTAATTATCAGAAGTTTCTAAAATAAGTGTATTTTCGCCAGTTGGTTCAATTGTTGATTGACCATTGTTATTGTTGTCTAAACATTTGTACACTTGAAAGTTGCTGTTCATTACATAGAAGTTTGCGTCATATAGATTAGTAGCGCCAGAGTTTGCAGATTGGATAGAGGTACCACCTGTAATTCTGTTGCCGTAATCGTGTCTATAATAATCATAGACCGTTCCACTAGTCCAGTTAATTCTAGGAGCTGCGAAACTTACATCTGAGCTTGTTATTCTTTTTACAGCCAATAAATCATCAAAAGTATCATACTCTTGTTGTACACTATCGGCAGGTGTAATTGGGGTACTATCAGTACCTAAATTTTCTGTTCTTCCGTCTGGTCTTGTTTTAGTACCAAACGCAGAAGGCTTTCCAATTCCTAGATAATACTTATTACCTGAAGAACCAAAAGAAGTTTCAAATGCTTGTGCATTGTTCCTTCTGAATTTACTTGTTATTATTGCTGGCATTGTTTTCCTCTATCTTTAACTTATATTTATAACATTACCCATACCGCTATGATTGAAGCATTGGTAATATAATGTTGATGGTGCGTTCATAGGAACATTAAAAGTTATTGTTCCTGAACCAGTACCGTTATTGGTAACACCAAAATTATAATCTGAACCACCACTAGAAACTCTAATATGGAATGGGTGAGAAGCACCTGAATTGACAACAAATTCATAAGTATGACCTTTCTTTAAATAAAGAACTGGATCGTTTTGTGGATTTGCAACTCCATTATTACCTATAAATCCGTCACCATTAAATACATAATCACTTGAACCACTATTTGTTACCGTAAATCGTGCAGATATTCTATTTGCAGGAGTATAATCATTAGGTCTCCAACGACCAACACCTCCTACATTTTCATATACTAATACTTGTCCATAAGACGGAGCATTAGTTGTTGTATCAACATCTGATAAAACATTGATACTATCGTTTTCTGTTAATAAAGTAATCCAACCTGAACTCGTTGCATAAAACATTTTGTTAGTGTTTTCAGCAAGTGCAACAGCACCAGAGTAAGTTGTTGAATTAGGAAATGATGATGAGTTTGCAAAATTAAATTTAAGTTTACTACCACCACCTTGTAAATCTATATTACCTGAACCTGTTATATTATTAGAACCAGTTGCTAGGTTACCACCTAAAGTAGGTGAAGTATCATCTGATACATTATTTAAAATTGTTGTTGGTCTAAATGCAGAAGCACCAGCATTCCATACAAGTGCTTGACCACTTGAAGGTGCTTGAGTAGTTGTGTCTACATCTGATAATGCGTCAATAGATGAAGTACCTGATAGCATTTCATTCCATTGTCCGTTGGCAGCATAATAAGCTTTGTATGCAGTTGTATCAACAGCAAAGGCACCATCATATTGAACAGCACTAGAGAAACCTGATAATGCGCCACCACCTTGTCTTATATAACTATTACCTGTAAGTTTTAAATTACCAGCACCTGTACCATTACCTGTAATGATTGGGTCGTTATAAGTTTTATTATTAAAAGTTTGATTATCTGAAAGAGTAGCAACAACCGTATTATCAATAGTATATCTAATAGTATCATCTAAAACCGTTGAAGTTATTCCACCTGTTCCAGAAAACAATAAAGTATTTCCTACGGTATATGTATCAGGTGTTCCACTATCAGCAGAAAGAGTAATTGTACTTCCCACTTGTTTCCAATACATCTGACTTGCGCCATCAGTTGCAAGTACATAAGTTGAAGTACCTACCGTATCAGGAAAGAATAATTGGTCTAGTTTTACTTTACCAGAACCATTAGGAAGAATTTCAATATTGCCGTTTGCTACGGATACTATTTTATTTCCGTTAACATCTAAATCACCACCAAGTTGTGGAGTTGTATCTACTGATATATCTCCTGCAGCCGCAGAAGCAGTTGGTTCAAATCTATTATTAGAAGTGTTCCATTGTAATACTTGGTTTGATGAAGCACCAGCAGTTGTTATCTGTAAATCAGTACCATTGCCTAGTGCTGTGTAAATTTCGTTGAAGTTGTCATTGACTTTATCACCGCCGACACGCAGGTTATCACCTGTTCCGTCATTGGGAGAACTTCCTAATCCTATACTTTGTTTTGCCATATTTTTCTTCCTGTCCTAATATTTATAACCGATTTTAAACGGTACTATCAAAAGTTGCTGTACCACTACTAAATTTCTTTTGCGTATTACTAAATCTACCTTGAGGCACTAATACCTCAGCAGGATATGTAATAAATGTCTTCGCAATTGTTGATAAATCACCATATTGTAATAATGAACCATCAGCGTTAGTGTTTGTACCTATCGCTCTTAATTCTGCTACTCTACCCCATACCATACTTGAAGCAGACATTGACCTTTGAAAGTACTTGTCAAAACTTCTTAATCTAGGTCCTGCATATACAGAACCGAAGTTTGTATTAAATGTTCTAAAGTTGTAAAATGGTTTAAACTGAAAACTAAATGCTATGTTTGTTCTTTTTAAAGTAATGTCTCTTGTATTACTAGCAAAAGGCGAACCACCTACACCTGCTTGTGAACCATCAGCAACACCTAATTGTGCATTTGCTCTCAATGTAGTACCATCGTCTTCTGTTCCTAATCTTCTACCAAACACCGTAGCAAATAATGTGTTTAAGATAGCGATAAATGGACTTGCAGATATACCTGAAACTCTACCAATAACAGGCATACGATTTTTAACATTTAATCTACTTTCAATATTAACTTGTCCTGTAAAATAAAAACCAGCAGGGTGCATTGTCTTTTTAAATGCGTCTCTCCATTCATCAATAGTACGACCTACTTTAATNACATANGANAANTCCTGATAGTATAAACTATCTTGTATCTTCATTGTTGTTTCTGATAAGTGTCCGTCTTCTGATACATATTTACCTTCAGACGCAGAAACGGCAACAACATCAACCGTTGAAGTTGCTAAATCTGTTTTTGCCATTAGACCAGTTGTACTTGATAATGAACCAGTTAAAACTTCGTGTCCTGTAAATGGACCACTTACATCTTTTAATCTTAATATACCTCTAGTACTATCCCAACTTACAACAACACCTGTATTACCTGAAGTGCCACCAGTAACCGTTTCGTCTGTCGCATAATTACCAGTTGCTTGTAAAACTATAATTGATTGAGGAATTGCAACGGTAGGTGGTGAAGGACTTTGTTCGTGTCCAGAACCTGCTTCAATAACTTTAATACCTAATAAATTTCCTATTTCATTTCCATAAGCAAATATTTCAGCGTTTACACCAGTTGAACTTGTAACCGTTACCGTAGGTGTTGTACTATAACCAGAACCACCATTAATTAATCTTATATCAGTAATATCTCCAATACCTTCTTCTAAAACTATTTTATCGCCTGGGTTAATATCATTTTTACTTGTTGCAGTTTCGTAAACAATATGGTCATAACCACTTCCTGTTTCTCCTGCAATTGCACCATTAACAACAGCAACTTCTGCTATTGCACCAGCGCCATCTGTATTTTGATTATCAAAAACAAGTTTGTCACCTATTTGATAATTGTTACCAGCAGCGTTTATAAAAAATTCACTAATTGAACCTTGACCTATATTTTCAACCTGACAAATAGAACCTCCGCCACCACCAATTAATTTAATATTATCGTTATTCTGATACAATGCACCATCATTTGTAATTGTAAATGTTCCAGGTATACCTGTTATAGTTGATTTAATAAACAAGTCATCTGTATCTGTGGCAGTACCTTGTACAACTTCACCAACAGAAAAAGTACCTGTAATACTTTCTTCGTTTAATAAAAATTCAGAAACTAAAGTTGCACCTATTTGAAAACGAGATATGTTTTCTACAATTGCAGTTGCACCTGAAGTTGTACCTGTAATTTGTCTACCAATTAATTGACCAGTATTACCTACAGGATTAATACATCTTAATACTCTATTAAATGTAAACTCTCCATCTGATACTCTTAACATTTGTTCTCTAGGATAAAATGTTTCTGATTTTAAACCAAACAACAATCTAAAAAATATTTCGTGTCCTTTTGCAGTACCTTTTGTTCTATAAAGTGATTTAATATTTTTAATTAAGTTTCTTTTATTAATATCTTCGTGTAAGTCTTCAGGTATAGTTTTCATAAACTCATTTCTAAATTGATTTAAGAAATGCTGAATAACTTTGTCTGGGTCTCTAAAGTTTAATAAGTCTTGTATATTTTGAACTGGATTAGGTCTATAAGAACCAACAACACCTGACGCATTAGAAGATTGTCCTATAATAGTTTCACCTTCAATAAATTTATCTTGCGTTGTTATAATAAACTTGCCGTTATTATTATTATCTTCAGCAAGTATAACTGCTTCTGCTTTTGAAGTTGAACCTTTGATTATTTCATTTTGAGTAAACGCACCAAAAGAAGAAGTCTCTTGTAGTATTTTACCACCAGCGTCTATTTGAGTTGCTTCTGAACCTAAACGACTTGCGTTTAAAATTAGATTATTAGTTTGACCTGTTTCTGTTTCAAGTAATATACCTTCTGTGCTTTGAGAGTTAAGAATAGTTAACTCAGCACTTTCCATAAATGTAAAATATGTTCTTACAAATTCTACAAATTTAGGATGCTGTTCAAGTACAAATTCAGGTACCTGACTACCTAATAAGTTAGTAATTTTCTTACTGAACTTTGCCATTTATTAATATGCGGATGTAGTATTGTAACCAACTCCAGCGTCTGAAGCACCACCTACAAAAGTATCTTTGACAACATTGATAGTTGAGTTTGCAATATCTATTTCTAGTATTTGGTCTCTAACTGGAACAATGTCATTTGAAGATGGTTGAACGGTTAACTCTATTACACTTGAAGCACTCCCTCTAATATTTGATATACTTGTTATTTGTAATGAATTAATTGTAATGGCACCTGTTGAATAATCAATAGTGCCTTGCGTTGAGTTTGTGTAAACTCTAGTTGCGCCTGACAAATAATATGCTCTTACAACACCATTACCATCATCATCTAAAAAATGTTCAAAGTCAGAACCGTTAACTTTAAATCCTGTTGATGATAATATACCACCCATAGTAGAGTTATGTCCCATATGAGGATTATAAAGTGCGTTTCTAAAATAAACATTATATTTTAAAGAACTATTTAATGTAGGTGTAAAAGACTTTCTAATTTTTAATGTAGTTATATTTGATAATATACTAGTATCGCTATCATCAATTGCTTTAACTACTTTTGAATATCTGAATACACTATCAAATTTTTGTAGTGTGTTTGAATTGTATGTTGTTAATGCTGAGATAACATCTGATTTTAATGTTTCACTATCTTTTGTAGTAGCGGCAGCGTCATACTTAGCATTTGTTGTTAAAAGAATAGAAGTTACCTCTGGGTCTACAATTTGAGGTGTAACCGAACCAACATTATATTCTTTTAGTTTAGATATAATATCTTGTTTTGTTTGTGTAGTTAATGTAGAACCACTAGCAGCTTTAATTGCAATTTTAACAACACCATAGATAGGTGTTTCGTCATCTTCACCGCCCCAAGCGCTAACTGATTGTGCATTAGGATAAACAGATAAAACTTTTGTTTCATAATCAGAAGTGGTTACTGCTCTGTCTTGCGCTGTATATTGTAAAGGTGCATTAAAACGAATACTCTCTTTACTTTCAGGTTCACTACCACCTTGCGATACACTATTTGCTGTAACCGTAATGTTTGAAAAACCTCCAATAGAACCTGCAGGTACAAAAGTACTTGCACCATTTGATAAAGATTTATTAGATACAATATATTCTAATATTACAATATTACCTTGTTGTGGTTTTCTACCTAATATACCATCACCAAAGGTTACTTCAAATTTACCTGTATCTGTTTCATTTAAAAAATAGATATTACTTTCAGAAGATAATTTTGTTAAACCTGTTACCTGTGAATATGTTGTTGAACTAGTATCTTGTAAACTTGTTTGTATTTTTACTTTTAATGTAGAAGTGTCGGCGTTAGCACTAGGTATAATAAATTTTTGGTCTGGGTCTTGTTCGTCAACCGTATATCTAAATGTTGTTTGTGTACCTTCATATAAAGAAACATTTGAAAACTTAAATACACCATCAACAGGTGAAATAGTTAAATCTTCATTTGTAATATAATTGTAAGTAGTACCATTTACAGAAGTTGTAAATGTTTGTCCTTTGTCCATACTTAAAGTTGTTCCTGTTGCGTCATTAACAACAATGTCAACTGAAGCAACTGGTGCTTTTGCAGAAGAAGGAGTATAACCTAACATCTTAGCAAGTGAAACTACATTTGCTCTTATATCTGCTGAGTCCAGATACATTTCATTTGCTAACATATTAGCATTGAAACCAAGATAGTGTGTATTGTATGCTAGTAAATCAATTAGAATTGCAAAACCTGAACCTTCAAAGTTATAGTCTGAAAATTCTGCTTGTTTAGATAGAAAGTTTTTTAGATTTACTTTAATTGCGTCAAAGTCTAATTCTGATATGTCTAATTTTGTGCTTGCCATTTTATCTTAACCTTTGTAAAAATGTTTCTACGACAACTGGTGTCTGTATACCTACAACATAGAAAGAAATTTGTAAATGATAAGCATTTCTATCTTCAATAGGTTCTGCTATAACTGAACTTATCTTTGCTCTAGGTTCAAAGTTTTGTAAAACCTCTTGTACTTTTCTTTCTAAATTTAATGCAGTAAGAGGTGTCATATTTTCAAATAACAATGCTCTTACATCACTACCTATTTCAGGATGAAAAGGTCTCTCATAATGATTTGTTTGTATTAAATTTTTAACACTTCTTTTTACAGCTTCAACATCTTCTAACTTTGTTAAATCGCTTGTCGTATGATTACGCATAAAATCAAGGTCTAAATCAGAATATATCCTGGTTACCCTGTCTTTACTAGTTGAAGATTTACTATCATAGTTTGCCATAACACTAATATTTATACACTAACCAGCAAACACATTAGGCGAACCTTCAGCAACACTTGTACAACCCGATATTGCGTCACCTACACGACCACAACCTTTACCATTTACAAATACCGTAGTACTACCAGTTGCTATAGGTGCTGAGTGTGCAGGGCAAGGAACAGGTGGTAACAAGTGTGAAGTATTATTATCACCTTGTCTACTTATTGCAATACCATTGCAAAACACATTAGGCGAACCTTCTGCTCTTGCAGGTGTACTACAATGGGTAACATCTTTGTCTCCTATTCTCGTAACCGACGGCATTCCCGTTTCATTAGCTCCTGTAATTTGTCGTTAAAGGTTTCTATTAACTTATGTTCTTCTTCTGTATGAGGTTCTTCTGGATATTTAGGATTAAATGAAATAACAGCACCAATCTCTTTTGGTATATCGTCAAAATTAGTGTAAGTGTAGATACTTCTACCTACTTTAATCTTAAATTCGCCTTCCATTAACCCTGTCCTCTATAAGCCTTCCAACTTCTCTTTTTAGACTTGTTCATTGAACTAAATTTAACCATTCTTTTTCGTTTTCCTTGACTTGTCTTCTTCGGTTTTGATTTAGTATATAAACTTATGCCAAAAATTCCTTTTCTTGCCATAAACCTCCCATTCTTTTTCTATATTTATGGTCTTTTTTAGAAATTACATTTAAATTGCGTGTAAACACCGCCTTGTTTTAAAGTTTTTTTAATACTTTCTCTTTGAAACTTATTGTCAATGGGATTATCTTCAATATTTGGGAAAATTTTGCAATCTGTAAACTTAAAAGAACATCCAGAGAACAAAAATAGTACAAAAAACGCAAAAATTATGTATTTTTTTGAAAAAATGCTCATTTTTTGCTTGACACCTTTCGTTAACTATGGTATATTAGTATGTATATGTTAACAAACACTATGAAAGGACAAAAAATGACATCATTTTTTTCAATAATCACTATATTAAGTGCAATAATGGCTGTAGGTGCAATAGAAGATTGCGGTGGTCATTGTTTAGGACAAGAAAACTGGACAATGTTTTTCGTAATGTTCGCAATTACGATAGTTTCAGCGATTGCAACTTTTTATTTTCAAGCAAAAGACATTGAAAACAACAAATAGGGAGAATAAACACTATGATAAAAGTAAATCAAACTGCTAAAACACTAGAAGAAGGTGTTAAGAACCTGATGGAAGGTGCTAAACAAGACTATGTAAGATGTTCTACTTCTGATGGTAGAAAAGAACTTACTGGTTATTCAAAAGAACAAGTTGATAAATGGGATTCTTTAATTAAAGTTTCTCAAGGAAAGAAATACATTAAAGTTGTAAGAGAAAATGGTGTATTTGCATTTATCGTAAAAGAAGACTTTAAACATTTTAAAAAAGGTGATATATTGAAACCTGCTGGTTACAATGCACCTGCATTAAATCAACCTAGAGGAAATGTTCTTTCTGGAAACTATATGATCCAATGGACAGGACCTTTATATCTTAACTAAAAGGAGTATATTATGTCAGAAGTGAAATTTAATGATTTAAACAAAGTGTTAGAGTGGATTAGAGAACCTAGTCATAAAGAACACTTATACATTGTTGAGGCTTGTATTGCAAAAGCAAAAGCTGAAGACATTAACAAATTTGCTGTTGGTGCTAAAGTAATATTTGGCAGACCTAATGGTAAACAACACAAAGGTGTTATTGTTAAATGTAATCCTAAGAAAGCTGTTGTTATGGAAGATGGTCGTGGTAAGTGGACCGTGCCTTATTCTTTAATGAAGTTAGCGTCTTAATTATTTTTTAGGTTTTATATTCATCCATCTTTCCTGTTTTTCAACTTTTACTTCGTTGAAATCAGGAAATATGTGNGTGTGTTGTTCATTAACACTACGACCAAACTTAACTTTATCCCAACCTCTTTCGTGCATATAATATAGAAACATTTTTGTTATTACTTCTATACCTGCGATTGCACCTGCAAAATCAAATCTGCCTGTAATTAAATAAGAAATTAGAAATGTATCACTAGTTGCTAAAATACGCCAAGTTAAGGTCTTTAGTAAACTTCTTTTTCTTTGTGATTGCATTTATTATGCCCAAGGTGTATAACCTTGTTCCTTTGCTGTTGGGTCATCTTCACTTTCTATATGAGTGACCTCTGGTACATAATGTTTCATCATACTTTCAACTCCTTGTTTTAAAGTAAGTTGAGACATAGCACAACCAGCGCAACTACCTGACATCATAAGTTTTAATTTACCATCTTCAAAAGATTTAAATTCAATTTTACCACCGTGAGCTGCAACTGATGGTGCTACTTTATCTTTTAAAATAAATTTTATCTTTTCTATTGTTTCTGTATCCATTAAAACTGCCCCATAATCCATAAAGACACAAATATTGTAATTACTATTGCTTCGTAAGTCATTATACTAAATTTAATTTTTGTGATTGTTCTCTTGTCAAAGGTTTAACATTTTGACCTGGACTTTCTAGTATGTAGTTACCACTAATACTTATTCTTTCATAGTCAGTATAGAAAGGTGCTACATAGTGTTGAAGTGAAGCAGGAAAAACACACATCAAACCTCTATAAGGTTCTACCGTAAAACTATTTGCTTGTAATTTTGTAATTTGTTCGCCATATGTAAAACATAATTTACCTGATACATTTGCATTAGTAGGTGGTACATTTTCAGTAAATATCTTTTCGTCTATATCACCAAACATTACAAAACTAAAAACACCACTATGGTCGTGTGGTGGATTAAAATCGTATTTGTGTTGAAAGTTAATCCATAACTGGTCTAATCTTAACACATTAGGTTTATTATCTGGAGATAGTGTCTTATGAATATTAGGCCAACCTTGACCATAGTTAGCTGCAAGTATATCAAAGAACTCAAATACCTTTTGAACAATCGCCATATCAGCACGATTACGAATTTCTCCTTTATCAAATCTTACAGAAGTGCTATCTTTTGAAGCACCCATATGACCTGCTAAATGATTTCTATGGTCTTGTTCTTTATGATTTTGCTCTCGTATTCTTTTACCTTCATCAATTAACATCTGTAAAATGTTATCGTCTATTTCTGTTCTATAAACAGGTGGACCAAAAGGATATAATACTTCGCCGTTAATATCTTTGCCGTCTTTGTTTACACCAACTAGTTGAGGCAAGACGGTTTTGTCTCTCATTTTTGTCATAACTATATCTTATACTATTCTAATTCAGTTGTCAATATGCCGTTCTCTCGTAATGTCTCTAATAGAAACTCTTTCTCTTTCTGTAAGATATTATTTTGAGCAGTTAATACTGCAATTTGTTTATCTAAATCAGAAGAACCTCTATTATCATCTAATATCATTTGAAGTTGTTTTTTCATCAAACTCATTTGATATTTGTAGTCTTTTTCTAAAGGTATCATATTTGACATTTCTATTGCGTCTGATTGCATATTGGCTTGTCTTACTTTTTCATTGTAAAGTAATTCTTCTTGTTTCTTTCTATCGTAATTCATTATACACCAAAACTTTCACCACAACCACAACTACTTGTTGCGTTGGGATTTTTTAATTCTAAAAAACTACCAAATATTTCTTTCTTATATTCAATAGTCATTCCTGATAACATCAATAAACTTGATTTATCTACAAGTAAACTAAATTCGTTAAAGTCTAACTTTTCGTCATCTTTACTTGGTTCATCATCAAAAGACCAGTCATATTTAAAACCAGCACAACCACCACCTTTAACTTCTAAACGAACATATTTTTTATTGTGTTCTTTTGCAAGTGCGATTAAATGTGTTTTTGCTGTATCTGTAAGATTAATTAAACTCATACTGATTCCGTTTCTGTTATTCTACCTTGTAATATATCAATGAGTAATCGTTCAAAGTCCTGAAACATATTCCACATATGTCCTGAACTTTCTATTTGCATATATGCGTTCCAACACAAAAACAATATAGCGATTGTGTTAATTCCACAAAGTATTAAAACTAATTTAGTCATATAATTATTTATGGGAGTTTAAAATCCTTAATACACTCCATAATACAAATACAATACCACACGCTATATAAAATTCGTCTAACATTGTTGTTCCAACAAGTCTATTAAAGTCAGACCTTTCAGTAAAAGTACCAACACTCACAACATACAAAAACGCAAAGAGATAAGAGACCCCTACGAGTTTCGCCCCATTTTTACATAGAGATAAAACTCCGAGACAAAGACGCCCTATCCTCCGCCAAAACCAGTCCAATTCCATTTATCTTTAAACCTCTCTTCATCATCTTTATATGGTTTCGCAAAGACACATCTTAATATAAACGCTATACTAAATCCTAATATCCAAAAAGTAATCATTTAATCGTTCCAATCCAATGGCGTATTATCAATACGACAGACCTTGTGGAGAAACCACTTAACAAATCTTTTAATTTTTTCAACAACATACTTTCTTATAAAAAACCTTACTAAACGCATTACTATTAATATCGGACTAGACAATACATCAAATACTAGAATTAAGAAGTCAACGCTTATATCAACTATATTATCAGTAGTTATCTGTTTTTGCGCCTTGCGCTTGATTTTTGATAGACGCTCCGATATCGTCATTGTGGATCCTTTGTGTGTGTACTCTATGGTTTCTCTGGAGGTTTCTACACATCTATGTATAAGTTTCCAGTTTTTTAGAGATACAACTATTTATTGTTTTGTAGATATATTCACTCTAGCGACATAAAAAATATCCCAAAAAATTTTTGTGCCCTTTAAGTAAGAATATTCGCTGAGTTATGTCCCTGCGGGCCAGTCTTGGATATGTATAGTATCGTCTATTGCATTTATAGATTACCCTAGCAGGCCTAGTTTTAAATGGCCCTTTNTNTNCTANGTTTTTAGGATTAGTTTAGGTTTATTGTCTTACCTGTCTTTGTGTTGTCGCCTGTTACCGTTTCAGTACGAGTGCCTGCGATTGTTTCACTATGGCTACCATCAACGGTTAGTGTGTAATTACCACCTACTTTTAAGTTATAGTCACCACCACTATTGACATTAACTTTACCTACTCTGGTTACTACATTAACATCACCAGTATCTACTTGTATATTAAGAGAGGCACCTGGCCCTACTTGTATATCATAGTGGTTGTTTAATGTAGCACTTTTGTTAATGTATATCTTATGGTGTCCGTCTATTGTAATATCACTACTGCCTTCTATGTAATGATAATTATGGCCTACAACATAGGTATGGTCATTGCCTTTGACTAGATTNACTTGGTCACCTAATACATCCCACTCTAAACTATTACCAGTCTTATGGCGTAGGTGTATTCGTTCAGCGTTTGGCGTATCATCAAATTCTAATATATGGCCACTTTCCGTTTCAGTTACCTTATTATATGGATACACAGCATTGTACCGTATAGGTGGTTGAGAAAAGGTTGTTGTATCACTACCTGCAATTGTACTGCCATCTGCGGCCGTTTGTGCGTCAAAGTCTGCCGTAGCAACATTTGTTATTCTGGTCGCTGTTCTTATTTCATTGACTAGAGAAGTGTCGCCTGTGGCCAGTCTGTTTGTATCACTTTCATTAATGTATTTAGGATAGATATGGTCGCCATCATAAAAGGCCTTGCTATACCAACGACTAGAGTACTCACTTGGCCTGCCTGGTAGTACACCTAATATAACTGGTTGCTGATAACTTTCACCGTCTCTAAAATAACCAAACACCCAAGTACCGTGAACAAGAAAAGTTGGCGATTGGCCAAGACCAGATATACCGCCTGCTGTCGTAGGTAACATAGGTTGCGCCCACGGCAGGTCTTCTGTCGGTAAGTCTGTTTTACTTTCACTATGAAGGCCTAAACACCTTACACGAACACGACCGACTTTTTCTGGATCGTGCCTGTCTTCTACAACTCCTGTAAATGTGCAAAACTTATTCAAAATTTCCTCCGATACGGCTGCCCTTTATAAAACAGCAGATACTATTATTTTTACTATTTATTCTAAACCTACGCAACTGACACGCTAGTGGCATATCTTTGATTTTCGTATCTGGCGCAGGCTCACTCTGGAGACCTTTGAAAAAATTAATCTTCATAGCTTCTGTAAGTAAATTTACGCAGGTTTTCAATGAGTTGCGTAAAGGTTTGTTTAAATCTGTTCTCATTTTGTTCTTGCATTTATTGTTTGCGTAGGTTCTGCGTATCTCTGGTTTCTATGTCAGCAGTACCTCAGCGACCCTATAATATACCCTTTAGACCTCTTGGAAGGGCGTCTCGGAGGGCGTTTCTCTATGTGTCTCTCAATGTGTTAGAGTTTAAGATAATAAAGAGAATATTCCATCGTCTATACTATAATTATCGTAAACCTTGCCTTTTTCCCCTTTGTGTAATACTGGTTCTACTTCTATGTCTGTAGCGTAATATGGTCTCTTAACGCTATCTTTGATTACTTCAACAATCATTGAGTTGTATGTCTCTCTAGGATTGATTTTATGAGTAATTTTAGATACTAGATAACGACCAGATAGATATGGGTCTATATCTAGGTCACCTTTGTTAACTTGTTCGTATAATGGTATTTCTACTGAGCATATGTCGCCAACAGAAAGACCTGTGAACCCTGGCAGGTTCAAACTCATTTTAAAACTATCAAACATTACCTCTTGCGAATTTCGTACTAATAGTTTGTCTTCACTTGGAACCACATCAAAATCATTGTGTATCTTTTTTGTATTACTTGACATTAAAAAGGTACCTTCTGCTAAATCATCTAATTGTCTGCCGTCTCTAAAAGGATATACTGGTGCTGTCATCTTTTCTTTTTCTCTTGCACCACTTCCATCGTGTTCCGTGTGATGTAATTCTTTGTAGTTTTCACTATATTTAAAATCTATGCTTTCAAACTTTTTATTAAATAAGTCTGTTTTATGTACTCTACTTGCTAAGGCACCTGTCGCTAATAGTTTCATTGTGTTAAAGTTTTCTATAATCTTATACTTGTTAATCGTCTGCATTTCTTTTAATATATCTCTATCACCTTTTGCGTCTCTTGTATTTGCGACCTGATTAATAAACTTTGCCATACTAGGTCTTGCTGTATCAGGTGCTACTGCCAACATACTTTCATATGATTGACACTTAAAACCATCTGCTGTTTCAAAAAACTTATAACCTGTATTTTTAAATCTTTTTGATTGTGCATTTCTACATAAGAAATCTAATGTGTGAAATGGATTCCATCTAGGTATAACATACTTTCTTTGACCTCTTGTTGGTTCAATAAAGACATCTTTTTGTATGTTCAGTTCACCATTACAAACTTCACCTATCATTTTAGATACATCACCAGTTAGACTTCTTCTAACTTTACTTGTTTGATTAGTAAATGCTTCTTGCGAACAAAAGTATAATATGTACACTTGACTTCTAGGATTATATACTTGTCTTTCACCTATTTTGTATATGACCATTGGGTGTTTTTCAAAGTCATAGTGTCGTGTACAACCAGGTGTACCAAACTTAAATTGTAATAGTTCGTTACCTGTTAAAGGAAAGTTATTAGGTAAACCAGTAGAGTCCGTAATCACTAATTGACCTGACATTACTTTCTCGTTTAGGTCTTCATAGAGTTGTAGTTCCATAACAAGACTTGTTATGTCTATCTTCTTTGCTGTTGAGGATCCGTCGTTTGTTGATTTAGAGATTACTACAATAGGACTTAATGTATAATCACCTGCCTTTTTCATATCGTCTGCTGATAGCTGACTATACATATTATTCCTCCATCAATTTGTCAAATTCTTCTAAAAATGCTGCTAGATAAGATTGGTCCATTAGTTTAATTTCTGATATATCATCTTGTATTCTTTGTTCATATTCTCTATTAGAAACAGATACAGCACCTGCGTCTGTACTCATACACTCAATCATAATGTCTGTATCACCACTTGTTTGTGGTTTCTCGTGGTGGTGTATTGCGTCTGGATTTGTATATTTGTCTTTTATAAAGTTCTCAAAGTCTGCATAACTCATAGGCCAACCGTAGTATGCGTCTGTTATATTATTTGTTAATAGTATGACCCAATGTAAATCTGATTTACCAAAGTGTTTAAATGCAACATCTTCAGGTCTTTCACCTTTAACAACAAAATACTTTTGATATAAACTTGCTGTGTCTAATATCTTATGTCTAACTTTTACTCTTTTGATTATGTCTGTAACCAGTTTCTTTCTCTGGTCACCTTTCATATCATAGAGTACTAGTGGGAATGAATTGAAGTATGACATATTAGTATCCTAATCCTATCATTTCTTTTGTCATTATTTCTGTTTCTGCAAAAGTAGCACTCATAGTTGTTGTGATAGGTGCTGCTCCTGTATCGTCTTCTCTAAATGTGTGAAACTGACCTTCCGTTGCGTAATCTACTTCTAAANTTTTTAATACACAACGAGATATATGTGGTATGTACCTATTCTGTTTGTTTCTGTACATATAAGTTATTTGAAATTCTGATGGTGACAAGAAAGCACCTTTTGTCTTATTACTAAATTCAGGTAACATATGAAATCTGAATAGTTTTAAAATCTTTTGTACCGTTTCCATTTCTTTTCTGTTCTTTGGTGCAAATACAAATGGGAATGTAAATTCTCTAAATGGTACACTTCTAAAAACTTGTTCGTTAAATGGGTTTAATGCTCTACCCATAGACTTATCTATTGCACCTCTTATATCACCAACACCAGGTAAAGCACTTGCGATACCTACAACAGCCTCACCTAAAACTCTTTCTAACATCTGACCACCACCTTGCGTAATCGCTTCTTTCAAGTCCATAGACTTACCTGCTTCCATACTAGACGCCATAAGTCCTGCAAGACCTGTTGCTAAACTTTCATAGTTTGCTTGATAGGCAAATTTTACTGCGTCTCCTGGTGTGTAAATACAAACACTATCACTAATTCTACTATGTGTTGTTGAGGCACCTTGATTGATACCTGATTGTTGTTGTCTTAATCTCTCTTGCGCTTTTGATAGTGCGGCTGCTTCTTGTTGTGTAGGTTCACCAATACCAGCAGCTTCTGCCTCTGGGTCGCTAACCTTTCTACTCATATTTCTATTGTATGCTGATTTGTTATGTTGTATAATATCAATTATAACATAGTGACCTTCGTCTAAATTACTTGTCTCTTCAGGATAATATACCGTACCAAACTGAAATCTATCTTTCAATGCTTCATTAGGATTTACTGCACCACCTTGACCTATCTCTAGTGGAGATGAGTTAAGTATACTTGCCGCTTTCGCTTTTGTAGCTTCAGCAGATTGCAATCCTGTAAATGATGAAGTAAAGTTATCTATCTGACTATTGATATTGCCTACTGCACCATCAACAAAACCTTTGATACTATTTGCACCAGCATTAACTCTACCTTTTAGTACTTGACTTATTTTACTTGTAAACGCCATATATAAATATCCTTATGAGTTGTACTAATATTTATACAGGAAACCTAGATAATGCCAACAGCAAGTTATAAAGGCCGATTTACTCCACAAAACAAAGACAAGTATTTAGGTAATGTAAAACGCATTATATATCGTTCTAATTGGGAGCGTAAGTTTATGGTATACTGCGATAGAAACGACAGCATTAAGCATTGGGGTAGTGAAGAAGTCGTTGTAAGATATCGTAATCCTATTGATAAGAAATTACATAACTACTTTCCTGACTTCTTTGTTGTCACCGAGAAAGACAAATATCTCATTGAGATAAAACCAAAAGCCTTTACAATCAAACCTAAACCTAGGTCTCGTAAGACTAGAGCATATCTCAATGAGAGTATGGCTTATATCAAAAACAAAGCCAAATGGGGTGCCGCTAAGCGCTTTTGTGATTTACAAGGTTGGAAATTTAAAATTCTAACCGAAGATGAATTAGGTAAATATTAACCAAATTTAGATATATTCTCGTACACACTTCCTTTATCAGGATTTGCACCGTTACCTTGCGTAATCATTCCTGTACTGCCAACATTTTGAGTATTGTTGACTGGTTGATTTTGTTGTACGGTAATGACATTAGTATTACCACTTGCGATAGTGCCATCTTGTAATACTTTTTTATCTTTTTCTTCAAACTTATCTTTAATACCAGCAATGCTGTTTTCGTTTACTTGTTCTTTAATTTTTTCAGCGTCTGCTGCCTGTACATTAGCACCATCAGCTGTTTCTGTGCCAACGCCTTCTGCGTCCGTTGATAGTGCAACAGGTTTCATACCTAGTATCTTACCTAGTTTACTATTTGCAATCGCATTGTACATACCTTTAAATATGTCTGATATATAATCACCAACTTTACCAAAGGCACCTTTAATACTATTCCATATCTTACTACCGAAGTTAGATATACTTTCTGTTAGTGCGTCCCACTTCTCTACTAGACTATCTTTTAGACTACCAATATAATTTGTAAAGGCATCCCACTTCTCTTTTAGAAATTTAGGTAATGCCATTATGGCGTCAACTAACATACCACCATACTTAACTATACCATCTTTGATTGCTGTAAACTTAAACATAATAACTGCTAATACAGCGATAACAGCAAGTATGATTAATATGATTGGTAAAAATGATAGTGTTGTTGTTAATACTGCTGTGCCAAACATTTTCAAAGATTTAATTGGTGTTAATAAACCTTTACCAAAAGATATAAATGTCTTACCTATACCTTTTGCAAGTTCACCTATTTCTACAAACGGTGCTTTGATACTATCTACAACACCTTCTAACTGCATACCTATACCACTTAACATAGGGTTTAGGTCTTGTTGACCACCTGCACCTCTAATATTAGATTGGTCTGTTTGTAGTTCTTCTTGTTTTTTTAAATTCTCTTCTTTTTTCTCTTCAAGTTTCCTTGACTTTTCAGCAAGAGCAACACTTTCTTTTATTCGTTGTTTTTCGTTTGTAATTTTAGATAATTCTTTTACTTCTTTTTGTAAGTCTTTCTCTTTTTTTAGTAATGTTTCTCGTTCTTTTGTTAATGTTTTTTGTTTTTGTATAACTTCTTTTTGTGTAAGTATAACAGGTTTAAACTCTTGTCCTACTAGTTTTACGCTAGCAGATATACCTTGTTTTCTTAATGTTTCTACTTGTTTTTCTGCTTTGACTTTACTATCTTCTCTAAATCTCATTGCAGCTTGTAGAGATTTAAGACCTTCAGGTATGTCTTTAGCTTTTTCAAAACCAGAAGTTAGGTCTTCAACACTAACACCTAGTTTTCTCATCTGGTCTTGTAGAGCATTTATGGCGTTGTTTTGTTTTACTAAACCACCTTGTTTAAATTTATCTATTGTATCTGCAATAGTTTTATTTAATTGAGGTGCAACGCTGGTCTTAATACCTTGTACAAGGTTAAAAGATTTCTTACCAACAACTTCAATAATTTTATTAAGTTGGTCTACCGTTGTATTCTGTAATGCTACAGCTGCCATTTATGTGTTCCTTACTTCTTTTGAATTTTAGATGATTTTCCGTTCACATATAATCCAAACCAAGCAGCACCTGCCCCAACAACAACTGATACAAAACCAGCCTGTGCATTATTAGGTGCTTCAAGTGCCATAAACCAAGTCATAGTTTCATAGAATACTAGACCATACAATACCATCATTAATCTAGGTACCGTTCTCCAGTTTGATAAGAATTGTGGTAGTTCTTCTTTTAGAAACCACCATACCCATTTAATCTTATCTACTGCGGACTTCTTTTGTTCTTCAAACATATCTCTCTCCTATATTATTCGTAAACTTTTTTTCTAATATATGCTTGTTCGTGTCTTCCTAATATCTCTAAAATCTTCCACGAACCATCTGATTGTACTTCAACTTTTGCGTTGACTTTATCGCAAGTCATATTGAAGATACCACCTTTTTCTTTCTTCTCTTTATAATCTCTTTCAGCTTCTCTCTTATTTTTCAAGCAGTCCATCAAGTTCTCACTTGCTCTATGGTCTACTAATTTTCTTGTACCATCTTCAGCAATTTCAAAAATACATACTGCAAATACAACACCATCTTCTGGTTGTGATGATGAAGTTTTATGTTCTTCTGTCATCACCGTTATATGTTTATGTGCTTTGTCTTCAATAGGACAAACTTGGTGTCCGTCATCTCCACAGCCTGTGCAATCTGCGAATACTATACTAACACCACCTAAAAAGATGATGAAAGTTAATAAGCCTGCTAATATAAATCTACCTGTCATTAGTTAATTACCTTTAATAATCTTATGCCGTATTTTGATTGTTTATCTTCTTGTAATAAACCTTTTACAATTTTACAAGAAAAGATAACTCTCTTACCGTTTACTTCACGGTCGGCTACTCTTTTTGATTTTAAACATTGTGCTAAGTTTTCTTTGTATACCCACTCAATCATCTTACCATTAAGATGTAATAATAAAGCAACAACACCATCTTTCTCATACTTCTCGCCACCAGTATATAATTTCTGAGCGTGTGCGACTGATACGAACAAGAATAGTGCAATTAATATTTTACTGATTTTTGCCATTTTTGTAAATTATGTCTCTATTACTATCCTTCAGTTTTTCAACATCATCCCGTAGCATTTTGACATCCTCTTGTAGCCTTTTTATGTTGACACCGTTGTTCATCATTGATTCCATAGACTTTTGCATTTGCTCTAATTGTCCTGCAATGTGCTCAATTAACATAAATTGCTCACTATCAGCAGGTAGACTGCCCATTTCACCACGAGGCCATTTAATTCTAAACTCGGTGTTTTTTTGTAGCTCATCACCAATTCTTTCAACAGCCTGGTTCAAGTCTTTTTCTGCTAGCTGCGCTTTTGTCTCAAGCATAGTGATACGCTCTAATACACCAAAGTAAGCCCAAACACCGACAGCAACTGCTCCGATGATGGCCAACATATTTTTCATTGGCATACTAATCGCCGTTTCACCAGATACATCTAATCTACTCATAACTTCCTTATATCATTCCTTTTGGCACACTAGCACCAGCTTTACCAGCGCTTTCTCTTCGTGCCTTTTCTTTTTCTTCTTTAATGTGTTTCACTAATAAGCCCACATATACATCCCGTTCCCACGGAATCATATTCTCTAACTCACTCAACGAATATTTATGATGTTGAATAAGTGCAAAATTAGTTTCGTAATAGGCCTCTAGGGATTCGTGGGCGAGGCAGATACGAAAAAATCCTGTAGTCCCGTAAAGGTGACTTCGGACTCCTTCTTCGTCTTCGGATTTACAACCTTTAATGTGTGTCTCAATCTAGGCATTTCATCAAAAAACTTTCTGATTAATGCAAACTGGTCAGTATTTAAGTTATTAAAAAACTCAACTAGTTCAGTTTTAGTAGAATCCTTAGCGGGGTAAATCTTGTCTCCCTCATAGATATGGTCTATGCAAGACACCATCAAATCAAAGATTTTGTCTGCGTTCATTTCCTTATCTATACCCATTGGTACAAGTTTAAGCGTAGGATACTTCATAACTATTCCTAGTTTTCTACTTTCATCTAACACAACATTATTAGTATGTTTATCATCTACCTGGACCTCTACCGTAGTTAGGTCTATCTCAACTGGTATAAGTGTAATCTTATCTTCTGGACAGATTACTTGAAATTTACCAACTTCACCAACACTCTTTGCTCTTATATTTAAAAACAAATACTCAATATCAAATATAGGTAAATTTTCTGCTTTTAATTTACCAAATGTACAAGCATTGACTAGGTCAATCGTAGCGTTTTTCATCGCTTCGTCTTCACCTGTTTCTAATGCCATCATTAATAGTTTCTCTTCTTTAACTAGAAATGGTCTGTATTTGACTTGTTGGTCTACTGAAGGTAATGTCAACTCATATGTTGGGACTTCAATCTTCGGTAATGCCATAATGTTTCATCTCCTAATAATTTTTATATATTTAGTGGTGGAAACTTAAATGGAGGCATAACTCTTCCACCAGTAATCTTGCCGATTGGAAAGCTTCGTTTCAAATCTTCAAGCACGCCTCTACCTGCTCTTCTCAATTCAGGTGGTAATTTATTCAATATACCTCCTAAGAAACCTGGATCACCTTGTTTGATAACAGGTTGAGCAAATTCTGATTGACCAATATGAAATTTATTCTGTTGGTCTAATGCAAAGTTTAACCAATACCTATATGTAAAGGTAACTTCAAATGTCTGTACTTCACTCGTCTCGGCTGCATATGATAGTTCACCTACTTTTGTAGGATATGCTTCCCATAGTCTTACGCCATATGTTGCTTCGTCTCTCTCTTGTACTGCTGGTGTTGAACCTAATTGTAAAATGTTTATAGGTGCAACATACTCATCATAATAACTAAAATTGTGTGTCATATTACTAAAACTAGTTTTCTGCCACATTTCAAACATAACTCTTTCTCTAGCGTATTTGTCTGTTAAGAAAGTCATATTAACATCGCCCATTTCATAATCGTACACTATGTTTCGTGCAGGACCATTGTGTTTTACTTTTTTAACTTTCATTGTTCTATCAGGCATTGATACTGATTGAACAAACGCTTGTACTCTTCTTTGTAAATTGGCTTGATTAGCATATTTTCTAAAATCACCACCTTGTACCATACCATCAGCACCAACTTCTGTAAGTGGTCCTCTAGGTAAGTCAAAGATAACATAGTATTTACTCTTACGAGCAAATCCTTCTGCCTCGTTTACATATGCTTGAAATCTACCAATAGTAGTTGCAGGATTAGCACCTGCCTTTAGTTTAAACCTTGGGTCACGGTTGATATTATCCATAGAACGGTCTCTAGGAATACCTATTCTGATATCCATACCGCCTATTCTTTTACCGCCTCGTAAGATTGCCATTTAATTACTTCCTACTTCTATTTTTATTTCTGCCCATATAATAGTCTCCAGGTTCATAGTTCCACTTATGTCCGTGATGACCTCTTATATCAGCCCAAAAACATCTTGCTTTTACTATCAACACTCTCCACCATAATCTCTTTGCCACTTTAAATTCCTCGTCTACTTCTACTCCATACCGTTGTTGCTGGTTGTTTTTTGAATTGCTGTACAGGTAGGTACACAGCAGTTGAAGCTTCAGGTGCGTCAATTCTCAAAAAACTACTTCGTATATGACCATACAAATATTTATGTAATGTCGGCTTAACCATTGGTATTGATTTTACCGTATTATAATTTACTTCTATTCGTGTACCTCTCTTCGTAGCGTCACCTGACAAGTAAGCGTCTAATCTTCTTAACAAAGTAAAACGCATAGCAGGTGGCAAATAATGAAAGTTCATACCTATAAACCCACCTTTAATTGGGTCTAAAGGCAACACCAAAGGAAAAGTATCATAGTAAGGTAGTGTCTTTTTAAACTTCGGGTCATAGAAAAACAGATTTAATCTACCTTGACTAGGTCTACTACTCAATTTACCACTTCTCATTAATGCTCTTGCTGATGAAGTGTTTGCTATAGATTGTACTGCTTTTCGGTACCAAGCGCCTGACTTGATACTACCACCTTGGTCTTTTACAATTGGGTCTAATAGTGATATTGCCATAACGCTTATATTTATAATAGAAATGACAAAGGGTACCAGAAAGGTACCCTTTGCTTTTTAAAGTAATGTAGGAAAGAGAGAGATTATTCGTCTTCTGCGAGTTTTGAAAAGTAAGATAATGTATCATCATCTTCACCGCTAGACGCCTCATTACTTTTAACCGAAGCAGTTGCTGTTGCAGCTGCCGTACCGCCAGTCGTAGGTGGGAGGTCTATTTCACTAGCAGTTTCGGTATTCTTTGAACCACTAATCACACGATTTAATTTTTCTTTCAAATCGTCATATGATTTAAAGTTAGCAGCTTCAAGGAATGGTTTAAGAGGATATTGTTTTGCCCAAGTCTCTTTGATAACAGCGTCATCAGCATTAAGAGGACTAGGCGCCTCAAATTCAGATTTATCATAATTCCAGAATCCATCAACCTTTCTAATCTTCAACTTGAAGTTAGCACCTGACCAGAAGTCAAATGGGTTAAATGGTTTCTCATCTTCAAACGCAGGATTCATTGCTTCTGTAATCTTATTGAAAATCTTTTTACCGAATTTAAATAAGAAAACTTTTCCTTCGTTCTCTGGATGTTGTGGGTCTGATACAACATAGATATTGCTGTAATAAGATAATTTTCTTTTTCTTTTTCTAGCAATCTCTTTATCACTATCAACACCAGTATTCCATAATCTAGTGTTCTCTTCTGACACAGGATCTTTTTGTCCTAATGTAGTTAGAGAGTTCTCAATATACCAACCACCAGGTCCTTGGAATGCGTGAGACCATACTCTTGCCCAAGGCATTTCTTCGCCTTGACTAGCAGGTAAAAATCTAATAACAGCATAACCGTTACCAGTTTTATCTAACTCTGGTTTCCAAAGTCTGTCGTCTTGGTATTTGTTCTTGGTTTTAGCAGCGTCCTCAGGATTGAGGTTTGCTTCTATTTGTTTTGTTAACTTGTCAAAATTACTTTGACTATTTTTTAAGTTTTCAAAAGCGTCCATAAAGTTTCTCCTTGTATGTATTTCGTATTTGTATTATTGTATTTAAGTATCATAATATAATTTATTTCAATACTATTATTTATACAAGTTCTCATCATAACAGATAATATATCCGTTGTCAAGCACCTGTAAAAGTCTCTTTCATAGTCAATTTAGCACTCGTTCTATTGAAGCTCTGAAAGGGCAAAAACTTTTTAATTCGTTTACTATATTCTTTCCATACTACTTTTTCAACAATTTGTCTATCCCAGCGTTCAATGAATCCCAGTAAGGTTTCAAATACGCTAAAAGTTTCATAACTAATTCTTTTGGATAAGAGAAGTTTGAAGAAAGGTGGATGTTGTCCTCCAACAACTGCAAAGAGATTATCAAAAGTAAGGTTGTTATTGCCCATATAATCCCGAACAATATTACACTCACTCCTAAAATTATAACCAAAAGCGTCTTTATACTTTCTATGAGCAAGGTAAATATCTTGGCCATCAGTTCTGGCAAGGTCTCCAATCCACTTCTTGTCATTGTGCAAAAAGTTTGCCACAAAGAAATCAAGCGCTTGTTCTGCGTTATATTTTTTAGATAGTTTATGAAAGAAGTATCTGTCATTTCGTTTTGTAAATGTCTCTAACTTGCAATTGACTTTACCTGCATATTGTATATAATCATATGTGTTGGTTGTAAAATGTAATTTAACACCGAGCCATATTTTAAAAACATCAAATCCGCCATACATTATAAAGGTAGTTCTCCTTCAGTAGTTTTGGTTACTAAATTAAGTTTCTGACACTCAATAGTAAGTTTCTCTTTTAATGATTTATTAACTAGAGGACCTACCGTTGCTGTATCAATACCCCGACTTTCACAATAACCTACTATACAATCCATATATGAAGTGCCTGGGTGTTCTTTTCTATATTTTTCTATTTCTAAACTAAATTGTTTACTATTCATTATGCTACTATATCAGGACTTGACCCTATTGTCAAGCAGCTGTGCCTTTTGATTTAACTTCTGGCATATCTTCACCGTTCATAGGTTCTACTAAACCACAACCTATATCAAGTATCTTTTGTAGATATCCTTCTGTCGCTAATTGATTATCTAAACTTTGATATAGACCTATGTAATTTAAACGAACAAATGCCTGACACTCTTCTAAAGTATCAAACTTATACGCTGGGTGTTTTCTTGGTTCAACATCACCATTTAAATTAATAAGCATTGCAACTATAAGAAATACATCTTTCATACTCTCTCTCCTTATAGTGAAAGTTATTGGTTAGTTCTTTTTAATCTGGTCGCAAGATTTAGTATCTGCTTTTAATCCTAATTCTTTAGAATATATCCATACATAAGAATATGCTACCGTTTCGTCTTTAACGACACACTTCTTACCAAATGTTATTCTAGGATCCTTAGGTATAGAACAAGCACTTAATACTAGTCCCATAATTAAAACCATTAATATATTTTTCATTTACTCTTTCTCTGGTTGAGGTACTACAACAAAATCATATATTTTGTATAATACGCATTTATCAATTCTGTCTGGCGTTTCAATTGTTGCAATCAACTCATTATTCTTTTTGTAATGAATAACTGCAAACACAGGTTCTCCTGTCGCTTGACCACCACTTCTGCCAAATCCTATGTGAACAGGTTTAAAACCTTCCTCTTCTAAAAAACTTTCTACTGCCGCATACTCACCACACATAATTGGTGCGTGAGACGGAAAGAATAGTCCAAATGGATTTGCATATACTAAACTTGTCATCAATGTAAACATAACAACAAGTAAAGATTTTTTTAACATTATTTGCTCCTTTTTTATAGAGGCGGCAAACAGAAGTTTACCTCTAATTACCAGGTAGTGTTTATGTCTGTTTCGTTTTCTCTTGGTAATATTTATAAAATTTTTCTACACTTTTCTCTAGTTCTGCGACATAATCTTTTGGATTTTTTATCCATTCTTGCATACTTCCGTCTTCACCAGCGATAAGTACGACAATTTGTTCTATCGGTTTATTGTATATCTCTTCGTACATTAACGCATAGGCAGTACATTGTAAAAAATAATTATCTACCCACTCTTCAATCTTCTCTTTGTTTGCTGTTTTAAAATCAATTACAGATAACTTACCTCTATATTCTGCAACACAATCGGTTTGACCTGCAACGGTCAACTTCTTACTCAACATAATCGCTTCTATTAAATGTATGTTGTCTATGTTGTCAAGGTAAGGTTTCATAAGTCTAAACAGACCTAATGGTAATACACCTCTTTCTGCTGGTGTTTCACCTTTTAAATAATTCTCAACTAATGTGTGTGTTGCTTTACCTCTACCTGCAGCTCGTCTCATTTCAAAGTTGGCAACACTTTCGCCAATACTTTCACGCCATCTTTTAAGGCCTTCTGATTTTCTGATTGATAAAATAGATGTGATTGATGGATAGTTCGTACCATCTACATTGTAAAAACGAACACCATTTAAGTTCTTGCCTTTTGTTTGAGGCAGTAATTGTTTATTCAAGTCAACAAATTTAAATTCTTTAGCCATTACTAATCTCCAGTTTGTATTAATATAACATTTTCAGTTTAGTTTGTCAAGCGCCTATGATGACCTATGTTTCATAAACATAGAGTTTATATCTTCAGCACTAAACTGCCCAAGCGCTCACTCGGGTTTATATTCTTCGTATTGTGTCTTACCTTGGTCGTTTCTAAACGCTCTCAAAGTAGACTTTCTGTTATCTGATGGACTTTTATACGAGCAATGAATCCATCCACTATTAGGTTCATCTGTTTTATGAAACTCCAATATCAATTGGTCATAATCCAAGTTCTCAATAATCCACTTCGCTAACTCAGCATTGGGAACCCCAAAGATTTCAAAGTCAGCGGCTTGCCCCTTAGCGTGCTGTGAATTAACACTACTACCTATTGCAACACATAACTCTTCACTTCTGAAGCCGCTTGATACGGTTACTGGTGAAGCATAATGGTCTCTAATAGGTTGTAAAATATTCTCACAAAGTTTTTGCAATGCTGTAATTTGGTCATCATTAGGATTATTATTAATACCTTTTCGCTCTGCTGTTTGTGAAGCAGTTAATTCCTTCAGACTAAAGTTTTTGCTTAACTTCATATTTTTTTATCCTCTTGTTAGTTTAAGTATTTTCTCAATCTGTGCCTTAATAATAGGACCTCTATTAGGCCAATGTATATAAGGTTCTTCAGATTTAGAAAGATTGTAAAGAAACGGTAATACAATTTTTTCAAGTTCTTTAAATCTTTTATTTGTTTCTTCAGAAGTTAACTCTTTAGTTATAGTTTCCTTCTCGGCGACAATTTGAAAAATCTCGTTCATCGCTGACTTGATTGAAGAAACATCTTTTTTCAAGTCTTTCAATTCGTCTGTACTAGCAATCTTACTAGTATCAATAGTAGGAGATTTAGGTGCCTCAGCGGCCGTACCTGCAATACCCCAATCATCATTTAGGTCAAAACCTCTCATATAATCAGGTATGTCTTTACTCATCTTCGTTCTCCTCTTTAGGTTCAAATATATGTTGTCTTATATTCTTACCTGTTTGTATTTGTGTACCGAAATCAACAGCGTTATATGCTATTGAGTATCCATTCTTTTGTGCAATCGCAACACTAGTGCCACCAACTTGTAAAAAACTTGCAAAGTTGCCTGAGCAACCTGTTAAAAATATAAAAAACGATATGATACCTATTAATCTCATTTGATTATTTTGTGTTTTCTTAATACCTGTCTTGTTTTGATTTCTTTAGTTGACGCTTTACCGTGCCTGTCAGCAAACGGCGTACCTGGATTACGCTCAGCTATCTTTGATTGTAGTTCTTTCCAGCCTCCATCATTTTTGATACCTCCAGTACCACTTATTATATTTATGCTACTGACTTTCTGCTGAATATGAGGATTTTGTTCTAAATATGTCTCCTTTTCAGATATTGACATAAATTCAGAATACTCTTTTCCTGTCTTCTTATTAATGAAATCGTATGTTGGCATTTACTTTAAACTTAAATGATATTGTACCTGACTTGTAATATCTGACATTTCTTCTAATATGCTTTCAATGTCAATATATTGTTTACCTTCATTGATACTATCTATGTGTTTAGCACACGCCGACAAATAACTTGCATACTCAACAATGCTATGTTTTGTATGTTCTGGTGATTGATAATTTTGTAAAGTATGTTGACCACTTTCTATGTGTATTCTTTTGTTTTGATTACCTTGCCAAGTTTCTACTAATTTATCATTTAAACCATTTAACTTGGTATAGTATTCGCCTAACGCTTCGTGTTCCGCATATCCTTTAGTTTGCCAATGTGCAAGTTGTATATTATTTAAAAATACAATTGTCTTACCTACTAATTCTTCTATCATCATAAAATCTCCTTAAACTTTGTAATTATGAACCTTTGGTTTATCTTCTTCTGCTTTCTTTTTTTCTTCGTTCTCTTTATATTTAAATGCTATTATATATGCAGCCATAAAACCTGCAATCGTAAACATAATACCAAATAAACCCATTAATAATCCGTGTTCTAGTCCTATCATATATTATACATTTCTCCTTGGTCTGCTATTTCTGCTAACTTACAACCTTCTGTATACCATTCAGGTGCTTTACCAGGTAAAGTCCAGGCAGCAAACCTTCGTTTTTTCATAACATAATATTGTCTATATGATTTGACAACATCAATGTTACCGTCTTCATCAAACGCTTTACACTCTTCAGGCATTGCTGGTGTAGGTAGTGTACCTATCGTACCTAAAGGTGCATTTTTAGGTGGTGTACTCAATAAGTCTCCTAGTAATAAAAATGATTTATGACCACCTGTCTTTTTGTTTTTAGGAAACCTTTCCATAAATTCGTCATTAAGAGCTTTNAAGTGTCTGTATAACCATATGTAGTTATACGCTGACTTGATTACCCATTGTGTACTAGGGTGACCTAACCAACCTGCTTTGTAAACTATTTGTTCTTCGTTAGGATTATCTAAACGCCATCTTTTAATTTTTCTACCATTCTTTGTAGTATCAAAATATTCTGTACCATCTAACACTCTTTTTGCTGTACATAACATTTGAGCGCTTTCTAATATCATCTTAACAATATGTTTATCACACGCCATCTTGGCTGCAACGATTGGGTCTTTGTCTAATACAAATATATTCACTAGTTCACCTTTCCAAATTTAATACACAATTGTTTCCAGACACCAGTCCAGAACATAGTTGCCCACTTTGATTGTGCTCTACTCATTGCTTTTTCAGCATTTGCAATCAATTCGTTTTGTCTCTTTTTTGTGTAATTCATAGTCATATATTATCACTTTCCTTCGTTCTTGTCAAGCTTAGATTTCACTAGTGTTTTGTCGGTTTCCACATCTTCAGCACTCATTTCCTTAACACTAGAAGCATTCCAGTCTAATATTTGATCCATTTTGATACGAATTTCGTCAGGATCCAGACCCATTGCTCTAATCTCTTTATCACCTAATAAGGTAAAAAACTTCTCATAGTCTTCATTTGTTAAATTCTTTTTCGCAAACTTCTTAAAAAACTCTTTATAGTTCTTATTCTGTTTTATACTTTCTGCAAGTTTCTTTTCGTCTCTTTTTAGTTGTAAGTCTTCTTTTCTATTCTTTCTCTTCTTTATATCTTCTCGTTTTGATATCCAACCTGCAAGTGATATATTGGCAGCGATTAATAACAATACTGCTAATGGGTCAAATACAAATATCAATACAATGATTACCCACCTTACTGCCTCGTCAAAATAGTCTTTTGCATTATCACCATAAATTAATTCTGCAATATATTTTAGAGGTCCTACTTCTGCCTCTATCTTCGCTTGGTCTAATTCTATTGTATTCTTTTCTAACATTAACTTGTCTATGTTATCCATAGCATTGTCAATTGTTAACTTTAATTCTTTTCTCTCTTCTTCTTGTTTTCGTCTTTCTCTTAAACCTCTTGTTGCATATTCTTTATTTAAATATACTTCAATAGATTTATCAAGTTGTAGTAAAGTCTTTTCTGCTCTTTCTATAACTCTCTCTTCTTGTAATATTCTTTGGTCTATTAATGTAATCTTACTTGTATAATTTGTAGTAGGAGTTACCTGGTCTAAATGTGCCTTTGATAAGAAACCAAATATACCCATTGAGGTTACAAACACTAACACAATTACCGAGGTTGTCAAGTAATATTTAATTGTTTTAGGTAAGTTCTTATTGTGCCAGTTTTGATATAACCAAGAAGCGGTTACTAGTTTACCAACTTCTAATACACCACCCATTATCATAATAGGTATCTTCGCACCTGCAAAGATAGCCGCAAGACCTAGTATACTATACAAGGCAGCAACTGCTGAAATAGATATCGCTGATAGAAATGCTATTATACCCAATGTTATCTCCTATGTACTATATATTCGTAACCATCTAAATTTTCTAACTTTCTTTGTGTAAAAGAAAAGTCTTTGTTATCTAGGTAAGTTCTCATCTTTTTGAATATCTTATTTGATTGTCTACCTGGAAAACAAGACATCACATCTTTTTGCCAGTTGCCAGTAAAGTAAACTTTCTTCTGACCTCTTTGTAGTCGTTCAAATATTACGAAAGATTTATTAATCATATCTTTAAGATAAGGATCCATATACGGACGATTATCTTCTTTTATGTTCATATAACTTTCATCCATCCAGTTATTTGGTCTTGTCATTACATATTCTCCTCAAGTTTTCGTATCTTGTTAATAATAAAAATTACTCTCTTATCATAGTCAGGTGTTGTACTAAACTTATCAATATGTTTAACAAGTTCAATAGGGTCCAATATTCCGTCAGTTGCTAACATTTCTGTTCTCACTTTACGGAAGTTTTCATATGCAGGATGCTCGTTGAGCAATCGCATATATTCTTTTACACTATCACATTTACTAGCGAATATTCTTACACCCCAACCTGGCCATTTCTTACCCATACCTTGTGCTACCATATGAGGTATATCTTTATTCCAAGTTCGTATGCCAAACAGATTATTACCTTCTGTTGCAAATCTACTAGTACCCCAACCACTCTCTAACGCAGCCTGAGCTGTAATCATTTCGTATGGTATTCTGAATACTTTTGGTTGTGTGAAGTTTAGATAGTTGATACACTTATGAGTTGCCCTAACAAACTGCATATCATTGCTGTATGTAAATTCAGGTTCTCGTAAGTCTAGTTCTTTAAGTTTATCAAGGTAAGAGTTTTCATACTCTACCTTAACATTTCTTAATGTGTAATCGTTTGGATAAAATGTACCTGTTGCAAATATAATAAACGCTGTTATTATAACCAACGAGATACGCTTGGCCCATTTCTTTGCCTCGGACCAATAGTCTGTCGTTTGTTTCAATTGTTTTCTCACCATAATATAATATTAGTTTTAAATCATATTAATACCTGCTCTTTTCATTTTAGGTTTAAATGAATAGAACAGCTTATTATGATTGCCACTATCTCCTACATTTCTCATCTGATACAAATGGACAATTTCGTGTGCAAGTGTATCAATGAATTGTCTTTTGTTGGCATAGGTTGTGTTCATTTCTAAATGAAACACGGAAGTGCCTTTTCTTTCCCACTCCCATTGAGTTACCTGACCAAAACATTTTTGTCTTCTCAAATCTTTTATAACAACATCATTGAAAGGTGCTAATATTCCGTCAAACACCGTATCATTAATATACTTAAACCACTTCTTTATATCTTTGTAGGTAGTATAATATTTTGTAGTATGCTCACACTCGGCCTTTACTCTCTTCTTTAAAGTTGCATACCTAACTGATTTAGGTTTCAAAGATGGCATTGTTCTCTCTCTATTTTTTGTTTTTCTTATCTTTATACTCTTGGTATTCTAAAGATAGAAATATGAATATACTAGCAAACACGATAATCCATATTTCTTTAGGTGCGATTGAATACAAAATTTGTGTAAAATCGTACCCGACTTCAAAAAATCGTTCCACGGTTCCTCCCTAGTTGTTTTCTAATGATTTCTTATATCTCTTGTCTGCATTAAGTCTTATATCAGTAGCAATACCTTCTAATATAGCGGGCAAATGCTTCTCAATAGTAAAAGTCATTTCTATCGCAAACTTGTGGATTAACCTTTCAAGTTCGGCAGACATAACTTTGTTATGGTCTATATTACCTGATATTGTCTCTTTAATTATATGAGCGCTAGTCGCTGTAGCGTATTCACTTGCTTTCGCTTTCTGCATAGTCAAGTGTAGACCTACACCCATTAACCATATAAAAAAACATATGTAAACAAAGGTTTTCAATACTCTTATCATAATATAATAGTCCTCGCTTTCATTATGTATTTATTCTATCAGGTTTTAGGATATATGTCAAGCAAAAAATACCCTTATTTTACTAGTATTTTTGCAACTTTTAGTTGTCTAAATTTTGACAAAATCATCATTCCAACCAAACGCTTCTTTTACTAGATTTGCTGTAAGACCTTTATATGTGTTATTCAGTTTCTTCTCTTTTACATTAATCAATAAATCTGCTTCTGATTTATGTAAACCTTCTAAAATCTGAATAAACAAAGTCTCTTTTCTCATCTTGTTAAGACTAGCGTCAGCACCTTTTACAAAGTGCCATAGTCTCTTCGCTTCTTGGTCAAGGTAAGTATGTTCAGTACCAACTGGTGCTTCATTTGCAATAAATGGTGGTGCACCTTTAGGTAAATCCCAATCAATCTTTGGGTCAAAAGCACCTTTGAGAATTTGTCTCAATGATGGACTATCGTATTGTCTTAGGATTTCTAGTTTCTTAGCCTTGTCTTTTGCGTTATTAACTTTGGTAAGAATTTCGTGGAATGTTAAAGCCACTCTACCACTACTTTGATTTGCCATTTTAAGAGCATTGTTTTGTAGTGCAGGATTTGGTTTTACTTCAGCCATTTCAGTTTCTCCTTAATTTATTCATTTTATTAATACTATTTATACAGGTTATCTACCTATCTTCTTACTACGACCCATAGGTACCTTGACCCAACGGTCAATTGCTGTACCTTTTCGGTTCGTATATTCAACTCTTAACTCTTTCGTACCTTTCGGTGCTGAATTTTGTATAGACTTGAATATCTTTTTAAACGAAAGACCTTCTTTCTCTTCGTTAAACTCTTTACCATCTGATATCTTTATTGTTAGTTTTCTTTTACTAGTTCTTTTCGTATCAAATAGATTTCCAAATGTTGCAATTCCTGTCATATTAATGCCTATATTTTTCTCTCCAGTATTGAGCTCTTTCTAATCTTCTTAATCTATATTCAAAGTTTTCAATACCTAAAAGTTTTTGTAATAACTTAATCATATATCTCCTATTGATAACTTGCATATACCACAAAGACTAAACACATTATAAAGCAGATTGCAAGTGTGTGATTGCCTAAATTCCAAGCACTTGAACCTACCGTATGTGGATTCTTTGGGTCTATTAGTTTTTCTTTTGTTGTTAGTTTCATTTTATTAATTTTAGGTCCTTGTATTATATCATTACCATACTGGTCTTCTGTCTCAAATAATTGTGGTTGTTCACTCATTAATATTTCTTTTGTATATTATATGATTTCATAAGAGTAGGTAAATCTTCTATATGTACTAATTCAAAATTTATACCTTGGTCTGCAACTTGTTTTTTTATTGCTCTACTTCTTATAATTAATTTTTGCATTTTTTTATAAGTTCCTTTTTTACTATCTTTGGCAAAGTCATAAACTAACCAAAAATAATTACCATAACAACCATTAACTACATTAAATAAACAATGTGAAAGTTTATCAAAATGCGATTGAGCGTTTCCTAGTTGTTTACACTCAATATGTATTTCTCTATCATTAGTTCTAATTAAAAAATCACCTCTTCTAGGTAAACCATAATGACAATAAAAATGTGGTTTTCTTTCTATGGTAATATTATAATTTAATAATTCATTGTGAGTATAGTTTTCAAATAAAGCACCATTTTTTTGAGCGCAAGCACCAGCACTTCTTCTATCTATAACCATTTCTTCACCAAATAATGTAGCAGCCGTTCTCATTTAACACTCCTTTTATGTGTTTCAAAATTGTTAACAAAAACTCTAATCAATCTGGAAACATCTACCGTTTCCTCTTTTAAAGTTTTAGGGTTGGTAAATATCACTCTACAATCATTTACTTTAGCATATGATAAATTTTTATCATCAACTACTCTAGCGTCATCTGTATTCTTACGCCAATCGTGTGAGCTATATCCTAAAACATCTGTACTCATTATAATTTCCTTACAATATGTTTTCTTAATTCTTTTACAAAAAACTCTATCTTATCTATTGTTGCGATTAAAGTAGCGTCTGTAATGTATTTGCTTTGGTCTTTTAAACTATCGTATTCTTTCAAAGGTATAGTAACCGTTGATTGTTCGTTCTCATATGTTAAGTCGTGGTCGTGTGTATCTCTACCGTGATCCATACCTTGTTCTATATCTTTATCAATGCTCATAATCTAATTAATATGAAAGGTGAAGTCGTATACAATCTGGCGCTTCCTTCACCTATCATATATTCTCCTATCTTTGTTATCATATCTTTCTTTTGTGTTTGTTGTTATAAAGGAGGCGGATCCACTCTCGCTTAGCCGCCTCCTCTATTTGTTCAAGCCTTTATATTAAGGTAGATGAACAATTTTGTAATTATGCTGAGTAAGCAACTTGCTTACCGAACACTTTGTTGATACCAGCAGCGATAATCGCTTTGCTTGGTGTACCAACTCTATAAGAAACACCTTTTGATGTTCTATTTTCATAAATCATCAATCCTTCGTTTCTCAATTTACCAACCATAGCAGCTGGTGAAGTTAGGTCAAAAGTATTCCTTAGAGTTTTCCAAGAAACATCTTTACCTGTGTTAAAAAGGTTTCTCACCTTTTCAGTTTTTGATAGAGCTTTTCTACCCATAACATTATCTCCTTTTAAGATATTATTTAAAATGTTAAACATAATTGTTTAACCTCCTATTTGTTAGATTTTTATGTCTTGTCTGACAATCGCTATGATAAATCGCATTATAATGGTTTAACATAGTCAATTCTATTTGTCCGTATCACTTGGCGGTTTATCGTCATTTGGGTCTTCGCCAGGAAACGGATTAAATTCAAAATCTTCTGTAAAGACAAACATACCATTGTTTCTATCGTTTAGTTCATCACTTACATTTTTATTAATAGGTTTTGTAGTCGCTGTACTATCATCTGACATATTACCATATTCAATACGAGCGGTTACAACACCTGCTTTATTCATCTTTAGTTTAACAGATTGGTCTATAACTTTATGTATAGGGTGTGCAACACCAAACTGCCTATATAATAATCCTCTAATTGCGTCCATAACTAACGCTAAATCTTTTGTAAAGTTATCTTGCTTCGTGTCTAACTGCATACCTACAAACTCTCTAATCAAGTCTAACCCCAACTTATCAGTACTAGTTTCTACAAACTTCGCTGTCTGATAGTCTCTCATTTTCTTTTGAGCCTTCGGGTCAACAGGCGTAGGTTTCTTTTTTATCTTATTCTCTGGAAACAAGATAACATTTTCAAACTTATCTTTATCTTTATCCATTGTGTATGATTGAACCTTTGAAGTCAACTTTACCTTCTTTGTTATAGTGTTCTATTAACTGATTATAACCACCAACTAATTCGCCGTCAATCTTTATTTGTGGCATACTTCTAACTCGTTTACCTATATCTTTTATCATATCGTCTACGCTATCAAAAGATTCCATTTTCTTTTCTTCAAATTTCAAGCCAAGGCCTTTAAGTAAGGCCTTTGCTTTATCACAATAAACACAATTGTTTTTTGAATATACAATTATATTACTCATTGTTTCCTTCTTTTTTCTTTTTTGCTGTGTCTTCAACTGACTTGAAGGCTTCAGCAGCTTTGAGTTTAATCTTATGACTATCAACAACTTCTTGTATTGTGTAATCATACATCTTGTTAAACTCACCTAGAGGCAATCTTAAACCAATCCACGCTCTATAATAACCGTTCTTCGTTCTGGTTACTTCCTGAGCAAAGATTTCATATCCTCTAACTGGCGTATTTGCGATAATGTTTACCATCGCTGTTTCAACTTCTGTCACCACGGTCTTAACATTTGTCTTACCTATCTCGGTAACAAAAATCTTCGCCTTTTTATTCATTTCACCTGCAACAATATCAGCCATTTCTGCTTTTGCAATAAGTTTTGCTTTCTCAATTGCAAGTTCAAGTGATGGTGATACACTAGTACCTACACCAAAGATACAGGCTTTGTCATCATCTTTATTCTTAATGATTTTATTGTTCGCCCACATTGATATATCACAATGTTTCTTAACATCAAAGTCTGCCATATACCACTTCGGCACTTCGTTTACTATCTTATCACTCTCTTGTTTTATCTTGTATGTTTTAGATGAACAAGCGTTAAGTGTTATAGCCAATACAGCAATCACACCTATTTTGATTATGTTTTTATACATTTTCTTTTACACTCCTAACTATACTATACAACATTTCACTAAACTTGTCAATAAGCTGATTATTTTCAATATAAGCAACTACATCGGAAGCTGTAGCACCTGTCATAATAATAACTAGGAGACCGATAATTATAATGTTTTTCATCATTATCTTCTCTCCCATTTACCATCAGTTGTTAAACACGCTGTACCGATGGCTTTGTAAGCGTGTGAAGGTTGAGAATACAACCTACAATATTCTGGAGCGTTCAAATCTTTATAATAAAAGGCGGCAAATAGTTCCCAATAACCAGGTTTCTTTGCCTTTTCAAGTTCAATTTGTTTCTCCAATTCTGCAATCTTTTCCTTGTCTGTTCTACCGTGTTCAGTATCAGCACATTCCATAATCTCTTCTTTGATAATATCATCACCTTTTTGTCTGATAACTATTTTAATAAAACACCATTGTCCGTCTCGTTCAAATCTGTCTAGTGTTGTTGATTTTAAAATACCTTTTTTCTCGTTCTCTTCAATTAGTTTTAATTTGTCTTCTACTTTTTTTGATATCTCATTTATATAGACATCGCTTACAGGCGCTGAATTAACCTTACTCTCTTCTTTGTATGTAATAGGTTTCTTCATAATCCAGTCTGCTCTAGCGTGGTCTATAACCATAATCATACCAAAAGCGTATATGGCACATACCCATATTGTAGGCAAGTGGTCTAATATCCATTTTTTCATTTGTACATTGTTCCTTTCTCAACCCAACGACCATCAGGCATTTGACAAACAATACCAAATCTCGTATCAACATCTTGGTTACCAATACCAACAACTGGCCAAGAGTTCTTAATATTAAAATTACTTTCATACTCTTTACATATCAAAGGACCTTGAGCATAACTTCTGTTTATCTTCACGGTACCACTTGAACCTGTCTTATTGTTATACCAGTTCGTATAACTCGCAACACCAGGACCATTATTTAAATGGTCTACAAATACTGCGTTATGTAAATCGTAATCACTATCATATAATAAATTACTTCCTGCAAAGGATCCTAATATTGTACAACTAGCAACTACATAAGGACCTGCGTCTAACATTTCTAAGCAAGCCATTGCACCAGTAGTACCACCTAATACTGCACCTAAATGAGACCTTGTTATTGTAGGTTTCTCCATATTAGTACTATTGTTTACAATCATATTAGTACTATCAATTCTTTTATTAGAACACGCACCAAGCGTAATACTAATTAATAAAATCAAAATTATTTTGTCTAATTTCATTACATACCTTTTGTTGATTTTCACTTAATATTACAGCGAAATCGTTTGCTGTATTATCTACTACAAATCTTTCTGCAATCTTGGCGTCTGTCCACCAGACCTGTGCCCTAGCGGTAACAGGCCTGATTAAGAAAGTTCCATCGTTTGCACTAGTCAATTGGAAATCAGCCATTAGTTCTTAACTCCAAATAACGATTTCAATTGTGACCAGTTTTGAGCTGTTTGTGTTTTCATTTCTTCCCAACTCTTTTTCTGATATTCTTTTGTCTTCTCAACTTCATTAGTTAAAAAGTTACCTACATTAGCAGGTATATTCACCACAGCAGTTTTAACTTCTGTAAGTGTATATGTCTTTTGTTCTTCTGCATTAGCCATACTTATAGATATTGCTACAACAGCCACCAAAGAAGCAACAAATAACATTATTGTTTTCAAGTTCCACATACTATATCTTCTTTCCCATTGTTGTAATATCGCTTTCGTCAACAATCTGGTAATTACCCTTGTTGTATGCGATACCTATTGTTTTACCAGCAGGCAACTTTGGTTTCATCATTGTTCTTTTNACACAAGCGCCTGGTATTCTATCACTCGTAGGTATAGAATTTCTATCACTAGAATAGTCAGGAAAAGGATAACCTTTAAAGTTGTTAATCACTCTACCTTTACTATCTAATCTTACACCGATTGACTTCAACCATTTCATATAGTTGTCTTTTGCAATCTGTATTCTCATATCTCTAGTTAAGAGTTTCTTCTTCTTTGTCCGTGCCATACATTTTTCTTTCGTGTGCTTTCTGGTCGGCGTATGTTTTGCCAAATACTTTTAAGTAAAAGGCGTCTCTCGGATTAGGAGCAGACCAGGCACTAATTAAGTTATCAAATTGTTTTACTGATATCTTAACATCCCTCATATATTGAGGTGTCTCTTGTTTAAACTTCTTTAGACCTTTTAAGTAATTGATACGATTTACATAAGTCTTCTTATTAGACTTCTCATCTTTTGCTGTGGCGTCTTTAAATTCTTGCAACACCATTTCTTTTGTGTAGTTAAATGACATAGTTTCCTCCCATTGTTATCATCATACTATAATACCCTTATATTGTCAAGCACCTGTAAAATCGCATAATTACTATGTTTTTGCGATAAAACGAAGGCGTAGGAGGGCGCTGGATAGGGTTTAAGGCACTCCCTTGATAGATACATCATCTATTTTTTGACCTTTTTCTTTGTTTTCTTCATTTTCAAAGGCAACTCCATCTGTTCAGATTTCTTAATATACCTTTCAATATCTTTCATCAACTTATTACAGATATCTCTAGCACCTCTTGCTTGAATTAAGCAATAGACTAAAGCACCTAAAGCAATTGTTAAAAGAATAAGTTGTAATAAACTATTTGCGTCCATAATATCCTCCTTAATTATTAACTGGATCAGCGACAGGCATTACTATGTTTTCAGATGGCATTGATTTANTATTCGGAGAATAATAACTCTCAAACTCATCTAACTCTTTCTGCTTGTCGTCTCTAAATGTTCTTAAATCGTCAACTGCGTCTTCAATACCAGGTACTAATACATTAATATCTGTACTTGATTTAACATTGTCTAATTTATCAATGACTTTATTTAATTCGTCAATTGTCTTTATTACATCTATCATTATTTCCACCACTCATTTTCTTGGTTAATTGCAATATCAACATCTGACTTTTCTTTTTCAGTATAGTTCTCTTGTATCTGGTCAAAATAACACCAGTAAGTACCATTGTCACCTGAATATGTAACCGCACCAGTATAACCTAGTGAAGTGTCATATGTCTTCGCATTTAAAGCAGTATCGTTTTCAGCAGCTATATCTGTTTTTTCTGTTGCGATACCGATATTAATTATCTCGCCAACTCTACCGTGGTTGCCAAGTATTTTATCACCTACATTAATTATCATAATATATATCCTCCTAATTTGTATGTATTTTTCTTCTGATAGGATTTCTTTTTAAAGTTAATTCAGGATTAAAGTCTTTTCTAAAACCTTGTCTATCATAAGATTGACCATAATCGTTGAACATAGTTTTGTCTCCTGCAGCCGTATTACCAAATACATCTTCATATGTTTGATAGTATTGGTTTTCATTAATCAACTCTACCTTTGAGACTTTAGCATAGTTGGTTGCTGTTTCTTTGTAATTCCAATCAAGGAATTTTACAATTTTTAGTTTTACTTTATCAGTAAAAATGTGTTTGAATTTTCTAGGTACATTTCTATAAACCGTTTCGTAAGCATAAAAAAACTCACCTTCGTGTTCAGGATCCATATACTCTCTTAAATAACAAACATTAAAAGTTTGACCATCAATGTGTTCTTCCATAGGTTTACCTTCAAAGTAAATATCTTTAAATTTTTCTTGGTCAATCTTATTGTTCATTATGATAGTACCTTTCTCAATATTATTATTATTGTCATCATTGTAATCATTAATATAAAAAATGAAGTTATCATATTAGTAATACTTACTCATCATTTTTGCGTCATAATCATTTTTTGCATAATATAGATGGTCACCAATATTGTGTTTCTCAACAACAAGTTCTACATTATCAACTTCTGATATTTTATTTTCAGCAGTATTCAAGTCAATATTACCTTCTAAATAATCGTTAGTAATTTTATCAACTTCTTTTTCAGCGTTGTTCCACGCCATTTGTTTAACTTTAGACATAGTGTTTTTCTCCTTTGTTAGTAGTGTTATTAATTAAAATCATACTTAATAGTATCATATCTGTAATATATGTCAAGCAAAAAGTGAGCATATTTTACGAAAAAATCCCCATATTTATTGACATTCCAATCAAGGAAACCATTGTTAATACTAGGTTTGTGATAATTATAGAGTATTCTCGCCACATATACCCTACGACTACCCATATAACGCCCCCTAAACACATTATAAGAGGGCCTAAAGGGTAAATATTGAAGGAATTAAACCCTACTCCGACTATCAAAGTAAAGGTTCCTAACCATTTTAGTGTATTTGTCATAGTGTTTTTATTCATAGTATTACTATACCATAGATTGAAAACTATGTCAAGCGTTTTTTTCAGTTATTTTGTTCTTATTTTGTTCTATTTTGATAATCTGATAATCTTTTCAATAAGTCCTGCAAATCCTATCTGTCTTTGCATTGTCAGTAATTCTCGTATTCCAAGGTGTTTGAAATCATCTAGCGTAAGTTGTGCTACTTCTACTGCCTTTTCTCCNTTTACTATGTCTATGATTATCTTTGCTGTGCCTTTTGTGATAAAGGCGTCTCCGTCGTGTTTGTAGGTCATTGTTCCGTCTGCGTTCTTATTACCTACTACCCATAGGTTGCTGGCACAACCTCGTATCTTATTGTCGTCTATTTTCTCGTCATCTGCAAGTGGTTTAACTTCTCTAGCAATATCTACTAGATACTGCAATCTATCGTGTCCTTCTAATGTCTTTAACTCTTCACCTCTTGCTTTAATCTTCTCAATCATATCAACCAATTATACATTGCTCTCATACTTAATATTAAATACATCAACTCCATTAATGCTCTAGGATAGTCTTTATCTCTATACCCAAACCACACCCACATAAAACAAGCAATAACAGATAGTAACCAACCTATCCATTGTGTTGATACATTAGCTTCAGATAGAACATAAACCGAGGCAACTGCTAAACAGAATCCTAACCATCTATCTTTATTTCTTACCTTTAGAAAGTACTTCATTTTCATACCCCACCATTGCGATATAATAACTATCTACTATATCGGTTACTGGATTGTTTAAAGTTGTCTGGTCTAATTCTTCCATTAAATGGATACCAGTCTCTTCGTAAAAGTTGTCAAACATTTTTTCTTTGTCTGCATTACCTTTACCTGTTGCTGCTTTCTTTATTACACTAGGTACTAATGTATGAAACTCAATACCTCTTTTGTAAAGTTTATGTTTTAATAAACCTGTGTTTTCTGCAAGGTTAAATACTCTACCTTTACTACCAAAAGAATAATCTTCTATGAATACAATAGGATTGTCATAACCTATACCTATTATTTCAAATACCCAATTAGATATTTGGTCGTGTCGTTCTTGTTGTGAGTTGTAGTCTTTGAAAGGATAACCTGTAATTCTACCACCCATAAATGAACCTTCATACTTTTTAACTTTAGTTAAGTAGTGAAACTCACACTCACTTATTAATGGTCTATCATTACAGATACACAGGCAAGGACCTGTTAATGAATAATCAATTCCAATTATCTTCGTCATCTGTGGACTCCTCTACAAAATCAACTTCGTCTGAATTATCTATTGCTGCTCCACAGAAAGGACAACTGATAGGTTCTAAATCTTCGTTTTCCCACTTTAATTCGTAGGACTCCTCGCAAGAGGAACATTTCATCTTTGTTTTATTCATTATAATTTGAATTTTTTAAACTGGTCTTTTTCTACATCTTGTTTAATGCCACCAATTACATAACTTTCTATTTCAGTTTCTTGTGGTGCATTTTGTAAACTTCTGCTATTAAACCAATGTTCAGTCCAAGGTAGTGGATTAACTTTACCTTGTTCATAGATTGGCTTCATACCAATCGCTTTCATCCTCTTGTTTGCTGTCCATTCAACATAGTTATGTAATAATTTTTCTGATAAACCTACCATAGAACCTTTTGAGAATAAATGTGTTGCCCAACGCTTTTCTTCGTCAACTGCGTCTTTGTATAATTGTTCAACATACTTCTCATTGTTCTTAATTACTTTGTTCATAACTTTATCGTTTTCAGGACCACGATAGTTATTAATTATTCTTTGTGATACTGCAAGGTGTTGGCTCTCGTCTCTAGCAATAAACGATATAATCTTTGCACTACCTTCCATAAGTTTAAGTTCACCGAAAGCAAAACTACAAGCAAACGATACATAAAATCTTAAACCTTCTAATATGTTTACGGTAACTAGTGTACGCCATAACTTTTCTTTTAAGTCATACTCATCAACTTCATTACCTAAACTCTTCTTCATACCTAAATTAATCAGTTCGTCATAGTGTTCAGTAACCGATTTACTTCGTCTCTCTATCTTCTCATCTGAAATAATTGTATCAAATACTTCACTAGGATTTGAGTATAAGTTTTTGATAATGTATGTATAACTTCTACTATGAATTGTTTCCATAAAGTCCCAAGTTATAATACAACCTTCTAATTCTGGTAGAGATACAAATGGTAAGAAAGCAAGACAAGGTCCTCTACCTTGTACACTATCTAACATAGTTTGATATTTTAAATTACTTGTAAATATAAACTTCTGTTCTGGTCTTAATGATGACCAATCTGACCTGTCTTTTTGTAAAGATACTTCTTCAGGTCTCCAAAAGAAACCTAATTGTTGTTGTGTTAACTTATCAAATATAGGATACTTCATATTGTCGTATCTTTGTACCTGTAAGTCTTCACCAAAAAACATAGGTTGTTTTGTGAAATCTAAATTTTTATCTTTGTTAAATACACTACTTGCCATTTATTTGTACTCTTTTTCTTCGTTATCGTTTCTTCTTATGTCTTTATAAAAGTAATCAGTACTATCACCAAACGCCCACTTCTCTTCTTGCTCACAAAAATAGTATCTACTTGATACTTGAAAGTCAGGTTTCTTTAATGTTTTAGGTGTTAGTGATTGTTCAAACCATAACATACGATTGTTAGGTTGAGCGAAAAATTGTCCATTATCTAGTTTACCAAAGTTATGTTGTTTATGTTCACTTGGTACTTCTGCAACACTTGTATTTATAGTATTTGGATCACTATGAGCACTATCTATCGTAAATAGATATTCGCCTTTTACAATACCTTTACCTTTAACCCATATCTGAACATCACAATTTTTTAATAATCGTTTTGTCCATATTTGAATATCATAACTAAAACCGTCCCATAGTTCTAGTTGACCTAAACTTAATTGGTCTTCTTTCTTTATATCTTTCTTCCATACGAAAGCAGATAAAGGAAACTTATCAAAACAAGCACCATATTCAGGCAGGTATGCCTCAAACATTAATGCTCTTCCTTGCATTGATTTAACTGCTAGTAATACACACTCAACAAACTCACCGTGACCTTTGTTTAAGTCGTGTAAATATTCTTTTTTAACCCAACATTTGATATAGGGTATGTTTGCTACAAAGTTCATAATTACCTTTCATTATATATTACAAGCCTCACACTCTCCTTCAGGTTCATTTGACGCACCTTCATTTATTTGTACATCATTTAACACATCTGGTTTAGTGTCAGGTTGTAAATTTACTGACCCAATCTCTTGTTCTTCATAAGTTAATGGGTGCAATGGTTCTTGTTCTTTCTTACCATCATAAGTGTTTTGATAGTATGAAGTTTTCCAACCATACTTATATGTATTCAATAAGTCCTGTGCCATAGTAGATACAGGTACTTGGTTGTCATCATAGTTTTCAGGATTATAAGACCAGTTACCAGATATACCTTGGTCAAAATACTTCTGCATTACTGACACAACATTTATATATCCTTCGTTTGATTTCATATCCCATAACAAAGTATAGTTGTTTTTTAATCTCGCATAATCAGGCACAACTTGTTTTAGTGTACCTTTCTTACTTTTCTTAATACTTAAAAAGTCTCTAGGTGGTTCAATGCCGTTTGTAGCATTTGAAACCACACTAGAGCTTTCAGAAGGCATTTGGGCGGAGAGAGTGCTATGTCTGAGCCCATACTTGGTAATATCTTTCCGTAAACCTTCCCAATCAAAGCTGAGTTTACGATTTACAATCTCATCAACTTCTTTTTTGTAAGTGTCTATCGGTAAGACGCCATCTGAATACTTTGTCCTATCAAAATACTCACACTTGCCTTTTTCTTTTGCAAGTTCATTTGAGGCATTTAATAGGTAATACTGGAATGCTTCTGTTAATTTATCAACTTCTTTCCACGCCATCTTTTGGTCATATGTGTAACCTTTCTTTGCAAGATAATGAGCAAGACCAATATAACCAATACCTAAACTTCTTCTTGCTTTAGTAGATATCTCAGCAGCCATAACAGGATATCTTTGATGGTCTATAATTTCGTCTAATGCTCTTACTGATAAATCACATAAGTTTTCTAACTCATCTAAATTCTTTAGTATACCAACATTGATAGCAGATAAGATACATAACGCAATCTCACCTTGTCCATCTATGTGTTCAATTGGGTCAGTAGGTAATGTAATCTCCTGACATAAGTTTGACATATTAACTTTATCTTTAAAACTACTATGTGAATTAGCGTGGTCTATATTCATAATGTATATACGACCTGTTTCTGCTCTTTCTTTTAGTAAATCAAAAAATAGTTTTTGTGCTGGTACTTTCTTTCTGAATATACTTGTATCTTTCTCATACTTTAAATATAGTTTATCAAACTCTTCTGTACCAAAAGCGTCATATAGACCTGGTACTTCGTGTGGTGAAAATAAAGTTATATCATCATCACTAATAAATCTTTCGTAAAATAATTTTGATATTTGAATTGAGTAATCTAATTTTCTAACTCTATTATCTTCACTACCTTTATTGTTTTTTAATACTATAATATCTTCTATCTCTTTGTGCCAGATAGGAAAGTGAACCGTAGCACAACCACCTCTTACTCCGTTTTGTGTACAAGACTTAACCGTTGCTTCAAACTTCTTTAAGAAAGGAACAACACCTGTATGTGCAACTTCACCACCTCTAATTTTAGAATTGATACCTCTTATTCTACCCATATTTAATCCGATACCTGCTCTTTGTGCTGTGTAATAACCAACTGCCATATCACTTGAAAAGATACTAGGTAAAGTATCGTTAACATCTACTAGTACACAACTAGCATATTGTCTCATAGGTGTTCTTACACCTGCCATAACTGGAGTAGGAATGTTTATTTGAAATTTAGATATTGCGTTGTAGTATTTTCTGATATAGGAAAGTCTTTTGTTTTTAGGATATTTTGCAAAGATAGTGGCGGCAATCATCATATACATTTGTTGAGGCGTCTCGTATATGGTACCTGTACTTCTATCTTGTACTAGATACTTGTCCATTACTTGTCTTAAACCTGCATATGTAAAACTATAATCTCTATCGTGGTCAAGTATAGTATTCATACGGTCAAACTCACCTTTGTCATACCATTTTAAAATCTCTTTATCATAGACACCTAACTCTACACACTTTTTAACTTGCGTATGTAAATGTGGATGGTCCCACAATCTTCTATTAATTTGTTTTCTTAAACTGAATAATAATAGTCTTGCGGCTACATATTGATAGTTAGGATTTTCTAGTGAAATTAAATCTGAAGCTGACCTTATAAGAATTTGTTGTATTTGTTCAGTAGGAATGTTATCATAAAATTGTAAACCACTATTCATTTCAACAAGTGATGAAGAAACACCTGTTATATCTTCACAAGCATATTCTACCATATCGTGGATTTTATCAATGTTAAGAGGTTCTCTACCTCTCCCGTTTCTCTTAATAACAAAAATTTCTTTTCCGTTCACCATTTCATCTCCTATATTTAAATCTTTTTATATTGTACTAATGCCTGTTTTGCTGATAAGTTTGAGTATGTGTTGATACTTATAATTTCATCTAATTGTATTTTAGATACACCTGTCATAATTAGGTCATTAACATCTTTAAGTTGTATCTCGTTTGGCCAGATAAAAATGTTATAACCTAAATCTATAATCTTTTCCATACGCTGTATTATTTCTTTGTTTCTTGGTTCGTTATCAAATATATATGTTACCTTTTCAGGATTTATTTTACTATCTAGTGTCAAATCAGCGCCACCAGCAGCTAAACAATTATCTAAAAATAAACTATCAATAGGACCTTCAACTACAAATAAATGTTGTGCAAAATTTATTCTTTCAAGTCCATAAATTTTTTGTTTGTTCTCATCAAGTTTAATGGTAACATACTTTGGCGTTTCTTTTCCAAAGGCACGACCTTGGTATGCAAACACTTTACCTTGTTCATCATAGAAAGGAATAACTAATCTAGGATGGTCGTACTTACTCTTATTATATTTTCGTGGTGCTATCTTATGTGCCCACTCATAAAATTTATTACATAGATAAAGTTTATCAAAATGTTTTTCAGGTATACATCTACCTTTAATATATTTCTTTGCAGGATGGTCGTCTTTCAAATCTGCAATAGAAGTCAATTCGTTTATATAGTCGTTCTCTAACTTTGGTTTGAAATCAAATTTAAACTCTGGTTCTTTAGTGGCAGGAGCACTATTTTTGTATCGTTCTAATATATACCTATCGTGTACTTTTGGGTCAATAAACTTTAAGAAGTTTGCCAGGTTTTGACCTATACCACAATTATGGCATTTAAAAAACATATCGTTTTTCTTACGATACATATAACCACGAGCTTTGAGTTTTGATTTCTGACTATCGCCACAATGAGGACATCTGAAGTTGTACAGATAATCTGACTTCTTTTTGAATAGACCTAATCGTGCCGATATTTCTGATATAAATTTTAAATCAATATAACTAGACATAGCATTTTACATACTATACTATCTATATTAATTTGTCAAGCACCTATGGTGCTACTTTTATCATTTCTATGACTAATGGGAAATTTCTTGCTAGTATGAAACCAACGACAATAGAACCACCAATAATTAGATACTTCCATTTCTCTAATACATTAACTCTACTACCGATTGTATTCTTAATAGTTAAGATTTCGTTCATTATTCTTTTTTCAGTAAGTTCCATATGTTCTTTTATTTCACTAAATCTCTTATCACTATCTTCCTGTCGTTCTCTTAACTTCTGGAATATGACTTCATCTAACTTCTCGGATTGAGATAATTTCTCTTCGTGTACCGCCAACATAGATTTAATGCTTGACGATATATTGGTAAGCTTTTCAATAGCAGTATCAAGTCTTTTGTGTACCATATTTGTTTGTTGTATCTCGGTCTTTAAGACTTCTATACTTACTCTATTTTCGTTTATTTCTTTAGCGAGACTACTTAAAGTTTTTCGTGTCTCACCATTACCATTACTAACCATTAGTTATATTTCCTCTTAGCCTGCTAAAGGATTCTTTGCCTTTAGTTTTAGTTCTTGTATTTGAAGTTTCAATACTTCAATCTCTTTTTCGTTGACTTTTGATTGTGTTCTATTCTTATCAACACTACCAGAAATATCAGCAGGTATCTTACCTTCTAATTCTGTCATTTTAATTTCTAGTTGTTTGATTGATTCCTGAATAGGTGCAATGTCAACACCTTTTCTTTCTTCAATTGCTTGAAGTTTTGTAGTAAGTTCACCGTATTTAACAAACCCACCACCAATAGCAACTATAGCTGCAATCAAAGCTGCCACACTTGCCAAGTTATCTTTTAATTGTTTTATCATAGTTGTTCTCTTAATTGTTGTATTTCTATTAATAATCTATTTTCTTCAACTTTAATTCTATCTAACTCTTTCTTTGCTTTAATCAAAGGATCGTTATCAGAATATTGCGCTAAAGTGATATCAGTATAAATTTGTTGTTGCTCAATATTTAGTTGATTAAAGAAATCTACATTACCATCAGGTAGTTGTGTAGACTTATAAAAGTTTGTCTTTTTGTACGCTGACATATCAGGTGCGTTATCGTTCATTGCTTTTAGTGTGATATATTGTACTGCCTTAACTTTCTGGTCTACACTCATTAATGTTTGTTCTAATCTCTTTATAATCTTTTCAACTTTTGCACTTATGCTGCTGGATACATCTTTCTCAATTCTTGTATCAACATCTGTCGTTTCTGTATTGCCAGTCTCATCTGCATCCACTCCTTCTTCATTTGTCTCCGTCTCCGTCTCTCTTTCTGTTTCCGTATTTTCATCCACAGAAGGTTCAGTTCCTTCTTCTTTTGAAGATGGTTCCTCCTCCATTGTGTTCGTACTGCCTGTCTCATTTTCTTCAATAGTCTCGGTGTTAGTAGTTGTTTCCTCGGTATTTGAATTTGGATTATTTGCATTTGGTTCCTCTGGTTTTGGTTTCTCTTCCATCGTAGGTTCTTCTATCTTTTCTTCTGTAATAGTTTCTTCTTTGATGGTCTCTTCTTCCATAGGTTTTTGAGTTATAACATTAGGTTCCTCCATTTTAGTTTCTTTTGGTATCTCTTCTATCATTAGTTCCTCTTTCATCATATTACCAACTTCTTCAAAAAATTCTTCTTCTGTTAAATTCTCTTCTACAAGTGCTGTATTAAATTCTTCTACTAGATTTTCTTTGACTAATATTTCTTTGAATTGTGATACAAACATAGTTTCTAATTCTTCTATTTTTAATTCTTCTATTTTAACTTCTTCTATTTCTAATTCTTTTAATTCAGGTACAAACTCTAAAGTTTCTATTTCTTCTAATTGTGTTAGATTGATTTCTTCTAACTCTTCTACCAATGTCTCTAATTCTAATTGTGCCTCTTCTAATATTTCATTTGTTAAATCTAATTCTGCCTGTGTCTCTTCTGTAATCGGTGTGTAATCTATATCTAATAGTGTGGCAGTTAAACTTGCACCTAATAAGTTAGGACCAATAGATGAGCTGTGAGTAGTATTACTTCCGTCAGTACCTTTCCACTCCCACTCATAGTTTCTAGCACCTGTGTCTGTATGTGTTATGCTATCTGTATATGTAAATGTATTTGAATTGTATCCAGCGTCATTGTTTCTAGTAAATGTAGTTATACCTAAAACATTATCGTTGGCGTCTGTAATTTTGATTGTTGTTGAAAAAGTATCTCTGGCACCACCACCTAAACTAGATTGTCCACATCTATAACTTGATGAAGTCCATTCGCAATTCTGTATTTCTGTTATTGCGTTTAAGGTTACACCACCATCTAAACTATCCGTTGTAGTTGTGTGTGAACCACCATTTTGTTTTGTAGTTGTAATACCAACAAGTGAACCAGTATCAGATACGATACCTTCACCTTTTGCTTCTAGTTCGTTTTGAAATGCTTGTATACCACTATCAATGGTAAAACCTTGACCTGAACCTACTTTATCAGGTGCGTATGCGTCTGTTGTGTTTTGATATGATGATTGACCAGCACCTGCGTTAGGTAATAAGTTACCTGAAGTTGCTGTTTCAGAATTAACGCTTGTGGAAATTGTAAGGGTTAATATCGTCAGCAAAACGGTCAATTTTAAACCATACATATGCCATAACTCCTATAAAAATTAATAATTCCATTACTTATCTTTCTTATTTTTCTTTTCAAGTTTCTCTATCTTCTTCTCTAACTTCGTAGCGTAATCATCTAACTTTTTGTTTTCTTTTCTAATCTCGTTTGCGATTGCTGTTTGTTCAGTTAAAGAATATTTTAAAGACTTGTCTTTAGCGTCTTTTTTTGCTAATTCTTTTTCTTTTCTTTCTATGACTTTAAGTTTATCAACATACATTTCATAATCAGGTCTTAATTTGTCATACTTGTTCCATTGTGCTTTCGCTTCTGCACCAATCTTACCTTCAAATGGACAAGGTGTACCAGATTGTTCCATTGCAAAGAACACTCTAGGATCCTGACACAATATAGAAACAGCAGCTACCTTCATACCTAAATCGTTTAGTACTTTACTTAATTTAATTCTTTCGCAATTCTCGTCTCTAATATGAGCACCCATTGATAAACCAATACCAGGGTATTGTAAACCACCAGAGACACCCATAACGCAAACATCTTGCGACATAGCAGACATACTAGGTGCTGACGCTGTGTTTTGTTGGTCTTTTATATTTGAATTGTTGTTTGTGGTAGAATTAGTCGTACTTGTGGTATTACTACTAGACCCGCTTTGGTATGTAGTAGTTGATTCCTGGGAGTATCCTCCGCTAATTGTAGTATTAGAGCCAGAAGTATTTGTCTGGGAATTAGTGGTCGCTCCGCTGTTTGTAGTGTCAGCCCAAACTGGACCTAGTGTAAGTCCAATCATTACGAAACATAACAAAATAGATTTGTATAATCTATCCATAGTTAGGTTCCTGTTTTTTTATATGCTATTATTTAGTCGGAGTAGTCTCTTCAGCTTCGTAATAATTTTTATATTCTGAAACTATATCATCAAGTTTTTTCATATGTGCTCTTATCTGAGCAAAGTTTTTTGCGATTAATTGGAAATCTTTATCGGTGAGACCAAACAGCACAGGGTCTATACCTTGTTCTTCTAACTTTGCCATAACTTCATCTGCATTATCAGAAGTTATAATAATCCATTTAAGTTTTTCTAGTTCAGGTGGCGTAGGTGTTTTTAAATTAAGTGGTTGTCTTTCAACTTCCGTTGTAAAGATATCCAACTTTTTAACACTTGAACAGCCTGATAATAAGACTGCGACAACTATTGCACTAATTATTGTACGGTACATAACTTGGATTTGCTATACTCGGACACTCTCTATTGATTTCCGATTTCTTTGTAGCAGCCTTCTCTTTGTCGGTAAGTTCAGCACCCATTGCAATTTCTAAACAACGCAACGCATTATCACTACCTTTGTTAATTATTCTTTCTATGACTTTAGGTTTTTCTTTTGCGACTTTACCGAAGTCTCTACCGCCTTTATTAAACCTTTTGTCTAAATCGTTAATGTCTTTCTTCAAAGCATTAACTAAATTATTCATCTTTTGATTGGCCGCAAGTATCTTACCAAAGTCTTCAGCTTGTTGTGCTATGACTTTCTTTTGACTTTCTACACTTGCTTCTAGTTTGATTTGGTTTTCTTTTAGAATTGCATTATCTCTTTGCAACTTCATAACATATATACCTGCACCAGCAATCGCTGCCACAAGCACACCTACCATAACCATTTTTACGCCACCAAATATCATTTAACTTCTCTTATTTTTTCTTTTTAAAACCTGGTATCTTGTTAATTAGAGCAACGATATCTTCGCATTTCTCGTTGACATACCAACCAACTACAACACCGACTATAAAACCGATTGTAATAAACATTATTTTTTACCTCTTAATTTTACTTGTTCTACTTTAATCTTTGCTATCTCGTCTTCTAATTTATTTATTCGTTTAGATAACAAAGGAAACTTTTTAATTAACTTTTCTTCTTTTGTTAATACATCTAAATCGTATCTTTTCGCTGCCCAATTATAACATCTGTCAATCTTCTTATAAAACCACACACCCATTTTAGTTTTTCTAAACCAGGCATTAGTTGATTGACCAATGATTGCACCTGCGATTGCTTTTATTATAAAAAAATACATAATTATTTCGTAGGTTTCGCTCCTCTAGGTGCTGATGAATTGATTGCCCAACGACCGAACAACCTTACAGCATAATAAGCGGACTTAATTTTCCACTTAGGAACAGAAGGTTCAGCGTATTGCATACCTTGTAAGAATATCTTATCCGCTATACTTCTATATAGTTCTCTGGCTTTTTTCGTAGGTATAATACCTGCTTTAAAAGCACCATTAATTTTTTCATATAATATATCGTGTACTACTGCTGCTCTAGCAACATCAAACGGAGCAATAAATGCCCAACACGCTCTCGGTACACTTGCAAGGTCAGTTATATAACCTTTCGGTACGGTAACTTCGCCTGTATCTTTTGTGCTTACACCACACTCTATTAGTTTTGCTTTTTCTCCATCCGATAAATCTGCTATAAATGTTAACTTGTTATTTAACACCCAATTCCTCGGTGGTAAGAATATAGCGTCTAGCAGTCCATTAAATCTACTCATATGTTTTTATTTACCTTTTTTGTTTTTGTCAATAAAGTTCTGGTAGACTTTACTTGCTTGACTTAAATCCTTTTTCTTTTCAGGATCCTTCGCTCTTTCACTTGCTACTTTTGCTCTTTGTCCCATTGCAATTGCAGCCTGTATCTTATGAGCGTGTGTCTTGCCAGAATTTTTAATTTTATTTACAGATTGAGTTGCTTTCTTTTTATCTGTAAAACCTAAACCGTGAATTGTACCTTTAGGATTTTCATCTGTATACAAATCACTATGTTTATCTGACCCAGCAGGTTGACCTTTCTTTCTAGGTACTCTAGCGTCATCTTCTCTTGCTACTACCTTTAAATTAAAGTCTTTTTTACTTTGGTCTATACCTTTTCTAGGATCTTTTTGCGACACTAGTCCTACACTTCGCATAGTTCTATGTCTTCCTTTTGGTGGTGTATCTCCTAAACTAGCGATTGGGTGCATTGCACCATAACTACCACCACCTAAACCTANACTGCCAAGNGGTCCAACACCACCAGCACCGTATTCTTTTAAATTTGCTTTTTCTAGGATTGTTTTCTTTCTAGGTTCTTCAACAAACTCAACTTCTGTTTTACCAAAAGTTTTATTGTCTACTATAACATCTAATCTATCCATTTGGTCTAGGATAGAGTTCATCATTACAGAATTTGTTTCTTTATTTTCTTTAACCGTATTACTAAACTTTTTTGTAATAAGTTTTCTTAACGCTGCCTCAGCGTCATTTTCATCTTTATATTTTTTATGTGATTTTGATAAAGGGTGCATACCATTTGGGTTCATATCTACACCGCCGTGTGCTACTGCGTTTGCTGGGGCGTCTTCTTTGACTACTTTCCAACCCATTTGTAAATATGTTCTTAACTCAGCATCCCAGACTAGTCTTTCTTTACCATCTTTAGAAATCTTAACTTTCTTTTCAGTTATAGTTTCTTCAGGNACACAATTAGGTACATTTTTACCATTCTTCTTTTTCATACCTACTTGTTTGTAACCAGTCCAACAAGCTTCCCATACATCTTTAAATGTTTTAATATCTCGCATTTAAATAATCTCCAGGTATTAATACTTCNTTATTATCTGTCTCTAAAGTATATATGTCTAGCCCAAACGCTGTATGTGTTGGTCTNACTTCATTTTCTACATCAAAAGGAGTACCAGCAGGTAAAAAATCTTCACCATCAAATACTTCTTCTTTTAGTTGATATAGACCAGGTACTAATACTCTATTTTCAAAATACTCTTCGTTTAGTTCCTGTGTATACTTAAACTCATCAACAGATTTTAAATACTTAACACAGGTACTTTCTAAATTGTTTCCGTGTTCAGTATAAAACTCTTTGTCTTCTTTTACTAATAGAGTTAAAGCAGTTGCAAAACTACCTATACGACCACCTAATCCTACTTTACTTAATATTCTTTTCAGATTGAATACAAATCTATGTAGCATTGTGTAGGCGTTCTTTTCTTTTGTAGTTTTCAAAGATAAAAATTTCTTTAATACTTTACCTTTCTCATCAATAATACCTAATTTAAAAGCAGGTTGCTTGTTAAAAGGTGTTACCAACATCTTCACTACTCTATACGCTATCAATAAATCAATTGCTCTTGTTGCCATTATAGTTTCTCTAACTCTCTTTTTATATACTCGTCTTCCGTTAAAGCGATTAACTCTTTCGGGTACAAGTAATTCAAATATGTAAAAACAGACTTTAATATTGGCCAGTATTTTGTGTCATTTTTATATAACAACAATGTAATACAAGCGTCTATACCAAATACATTTTGCAACACTACAATATGATTTACAACAAGTCTAATTTTTATAGAACCAGTTGTCTCATATTTTCTGAATAACCTTTTGAGATATTTAAATCTCTTTATATCATCCCAAAATTCTTTTTCAGTTTCAAATGTTGGATTGTCATAATGCTTTTGTGCATATAACAACCAATTATCTTTGGTTATCTGTTTAAACATTATGTTTACACTAATTTAGCGTAAACCTTTGATGAACCGTTAGACAATGTTTCAAACTTAACCTCTAATTTCAAGTTATCAATTCCAGGACCATTATCTACTACCACATCTTCAGGTTTAGTTTCAGTTGTTTTACCATATGTACCACCGAATTGTTTTACTTCAGCAGTAACCGTACCAGCGTCACCTTCTAATTTAACAGGACTAATATCTAATCCTATTCTAGCAAGGTTTTCTCTTAATCTGTCAACTGCAAATTGAGGTTTAATGTATTCCATATCTGCAACACTACCTACAAAAGCATTAACTCTTTTAAGAACGCTTGGGTCTTTCAAATTTGCCGTACCTAATGAACCATCTTCAACTGCATTACTTGTAGAAGTACCAGTTGTAGCGGCACCATATTTGTTGGCATTTGATTTCACATTGCCTTCTTTTAAATGTTCTTTAAAAGTTTTCATTTTTTTCTCCTACTTATATTTGTCTGACTTTACTTTAGAACCATCTGCTCTAGGTATCATACCTTTTGCTTTTAGATGAGCCTTATCTGTAAAGCCTGCCTTACCTGCTTTATAACGCTTCATAGCGTCAGCAGTATTAGGCGCTTTCTCATTTACTAAATCTTCTTCAAAGTCTTTTAATTCTTCGTCTTCATTAAACTTTGTAAAAGTTTTTATCATTTTTTCTCTTCCTGTTTTACTTCAGGTTTAATATGTTTTTCTGCGTTTCTCAAAGTCAAATCGCTTTCTTCTTTTCTCATCAACTTTTCAAGTATCTGTACTGCACCGTGAACGGCGTTTAAACTTGCTCTGGACTTTGCTAAGTCTTCTTCAAGTCTTTGTACGGATTCTTGTAGTTGTGTTCTTTCTTTCAGAAGTTGATTATATTCTTTCTCAACAACACCTATACTCAAACTCATAATATTCTCCTAATTATATATTAATTAACTACAAAATCGTGTCCGCCTATTACATTCCATTTAGAATTTTTAAATAGACATTGCACGGTTTCACCTTCAGCATTAAGAGTGATAGTTGAACCACCTCTTAAATTTGTTGGTGTTATAACAATATTATTACTACCAGTTCCGATAGCAATAACCGTTTTAATTTGACCATCAGTACCATCTGCTAATGATAATGAAACTGCACCAGCAGTTTGATTTACTTCTGTTATTGCTGAAGTAGTATTAATTGCTGTATCAGTATTCGTTAGCGATTCCGAGGTCTGTGCCAATCCAATATATGTAGGTATGTTATTGAAAACATTTTTTGCTGTTACCTTTTTATTGATTGGTGTATTTGAAGGGTCATCAACAATATGAAACAAGTCCACATCTGCTAATGCCGAGCCCAAGTCATCAAGGGCTGTGATTTTTTTATCTGCCATTTTTGTTCTCCTATAATTCCGAGTTAACGGTAAACTACTCGTTGCATTGTACAACGACCATATACACTATTTATACAAACAAAAAGGGGACCACAAAGGATCCCCTAATTATTATAGTTTAAATTTTAGTTATTAACTTCCAACCGTAATAGTTCCAGCTGCGTCTGCAACCGTTGCTGAGATAGTTCTTACTGCGTTTCCGCCACCGATAGCATCCACTATTGTTGCACCATTCAAGTTAATTGATTGAGCCGCAATTGATATAACATCATTTGCGTTAACATTAGCGTTTGAAGCAGTTCCTGAAAAAGAAAGTGTATCTCTAGTTCCAGCACCACCGTCCATCGTTAAAGTAATTGAGGAAGCTCCTCCACTACCTGCTTGGTTGTTAGAAACATACATTAGAGGCGAACCACCTGCAATTGTAACCTGTTCGTTAAAGTGAACCTCTACTACAATTGATGAACCACCTGCACCTGAAATTGTTTGACCAGTTGCAAAGTTCACAGCGTCAATAGTTGCTTGTCCTAATGATGTTGCTAAATTACCAATAGCGACTAATACTTCTGGAGTTGCGTTTGCGTTATCGTTTCCTGACGCTTTTGTGCCTGCCTCTTGCACCCAACCCATATTATTAGCAAAAACTTCTTTCTTCTGCTCTGTGGTTAGGTTTTTAGGTTTGCTCTCGTCATTTGTGTCTGCTCCCCATAGTCCCATAATAGTCTCTCCTTATTAAATTAATTTTTAAGCTTAAAGATTAAATTAATCTTAATACTATTTATAACTATTTGAAGCCTAGTTTTTTGAGTTGTGAGATTGTGTTAGAAGTTGAGGTATGTAGTATTCCTATACCACCTCTTGCTTTGAATTGTGATATATTCTTTGCGTAATCATCAATTAGTATAGTAGGTAGACCACCTACTTTAGCAAAGTTTTGTTTCTCTTTTCTTTTTACTAGATTAACTTTACTACCAGACATACCTAATCTTGTTCTAGCCCATTTACTTTTACCAGGTATACAATTAGGATCAGTAGTTTGTTCTACATAAGCAGATAATATGTGTGGGTCATACTTATTAATAAATGACCATAGTCTTTGACCACCTGGATTCCAAGGTAGATTACTCCAGAAGTTAGGAGTATTCATAATTGGTTTCCACTTATCTCTTATTGTTTTAAATCTTTGTCTAGGTTCTTTTGCCCATTGTGATAAAGGCATACCAACTGCTCTTTCAGCAGCCTGTTCAAAATTACACAGGACTCCGTCCATATCACAATATATTCTAGGTAGTTTTTTATCTACGAGTGAATACTCTTTAAGACTTTTAACCTGATGAATAACATCTTGTCTTAATTCTTTAAACTTCATAGTGTTTCCTTTTCTCATTATGCTTTATTATTACACATTTCTCAGCAAAAGTCAAGCAAAAAATGAGCAAGTTTTTACACTTGATAATCTATTTTAGGGTTTACTTCAACCTTATCTGACTTTGTTTTGTTATCTGTTATCTTTTTTTCAGGTTCTTTTGATTTAATATCTAAAGGGTCTTTTTCTACTGCATTTTTAGGTAGAACGGTATCACTAGACATATCTTCTTTCTTACCTGCTCTTAATTTTGCAAGGTCAGAACCATCTATTTTACCATTTTTGTTAACATCTAACTTCTTTTGTTTAGGTGATAACTTTTCATTTACTTTAGAGATTGCGTCTTCTAACGAACCTGGTTTAATATCTAAATATCTTTTTCCCATTACTTACTTCCTCTAACTTTCTTTGCTAAATCTTTATCTGCACCGCCCCAAGTACCACTTGATTTGGTTACAAAAGAGTTTACTCTAGCAAGTGCCCATTGTTGTTGTGTAGCACCTGGTCTATGACCACCTTTCCACGCAGCCATTCCTCTATCATAAACTTTCTTCAAAATAGAATACGGCATACCTGTTTTTTCAGCTTTGTTTTTTACTGCTTTAATTGTTTCATACATTGCCTTTGCAGGATGTTTTGAGTTTTCTACTTTCATTTTCTTTTTTACCATATTAGTTGCGGTACCATATCTCACACTATCACCTTTTTCTTTACCATATCTATCTCTAAAAGATTTCTTTGGTAAATCATCAGCAACTTTGTGTACCATTTTTATTTGTTTTTTAGTTAAGTCAGCTTCTTCTTTCTTAACTTCTTTCTTTTCTTTATCTCTTAAAAGTTTTTGTGCGAGACCTACTGATAACGGCACTTCACCAGTATCTGGATTAGGTTCTGGTTTAACTGCCTTATTCTTTTCAATTTCTAACTTCTGTTTTAGTAAAGCAACTTGGTCTTTTAATGCGTCTATACTTTCTTTAGACTTCTCTTCTTTTTCTTTTTTCTTCTCTTCGTCTTTACCTTTCATCATATCTTTTAATTTGATTTTACCACTTTCAACTTCTCCGTTTTCAGTTTCGTCTTGTTCAAACATACTACCGAATATTCTTTTATATGGATCTCTTGCATATAAGTGACCGCCGTGTGTATCAAATCTAGTTTTTAATTTATTCATAAAATCTTTATCGGTTACATTACCTCTAACACCTTTTGCAGGTGCATTTACACCAGCAGGTTTAAATAAATCACCTGTTTGTTTGTCTATGAAAGCGTGTATACTTCTCTTCTGTCCGTTTTCTGTATCGTGTATCTTAATATATTTAGGACCTACCGTCTTCATATAATCTCTTTTTTGTTTAGTGTATAATGCTTTAAAACTAGGATGATTTTTAATCTTGTCTTGTCCTATTTTAATATAATCATCAACACCTTTCATCACATTAGCGTTTTCTTCTAAATTTTCTTCTTTAGTAATAACTCTTACATCATCACCAAACTTTGCTACTACTTGTTTGTGTATGTTCTCTACATCTTTAGCACTATCAACTCTTACTTCTGAACCTGAAGCTGATAGTTCACCACTACCAATCTTACCTTTAAACATATTAGCAACTTGTTTTGCTTGTGATGAGTTCTTACACATATATTCAATGTATTCTGCATATTCTTTTAATTCTGTTTCTTCTGCAACAACATTAGCACCATAAAAGTTCATTAAGTCTTTTGCAAAGTTATTTAAATCTTTACCTTTACCATCAACTTTAATAACACCACCATTTACTGAAACACCTAAATTTTGTTTCATTAAATCTGCGATTGCTTTCTTTCGTTTATCCATATCTTTTATGGTAACTTTCATTTTTTTAAATTCTTTAACAGGTTTTAAACCTTGTTTTTTTAATCTGTCTATGTCTGCTTCTGACGGAGCGTTCTCTACTTTGTTTTTATCTTTTTGAACATTTTTAGATGATTGGTCACTAGTATGTGTTTCAGTAATTTGTTCCCAAGACATTTGTTCAAACGCTGTTAACTTAACACCTTTAGGCACTTGAATACCTTTTTTAATCATACGAGTTAATGCCATAGTTGATAAGAAAGGAATGTCTGCTTTGTATAATTTTGGTAATTGTGAATTTGTTATCTTGTCAAAGATATTTCTTAATTGATTAGCTCTTGCAAGTGATATTCTTGCACCTTTAAGTCCTGAATATTCTTTTTTAAGTTTTGTTATTTGAGCGTCTGTAAACTCCCATAACATACTTTCAGGTAAATCTTCTTCACCTAATATTGACTTAACCGTAGACAACGGAAGTTTCATCTTCTTTGCTATCTCTTCTGCTGATGAACCACCTGCGAACATAGTGGCAATTGTTTTCATCCTACCTTCGTCTAGCTGTATATCGTTTGCCCAGACTTCAGCGATAGCTTCTGCCATTGTCTTTTTATATCTTGTCATTTTCTTTCCTCGTATTCCTTAATATCTATTATTAATCTACCTTCACCTTTATGTAATCTATGATAAACCATCTTCGGTATGTTATACTCATTACCTACTTTCAATACTTCTGGCAACTCATTATCCATTTGAAGTTTCCAATTAACACCAGAGACAACTTTTATTTTTCTATCTAACTTGTCTCTATGCCAAATCAGTTCTTTATCTTCAACATCAAAATTAAAAACTCTCTGGTGTATACCATTTGTTTTTAAATCGGTATACGGTTTACCAAAAGAAGTTTCCGCCATTGCCAAGTCCTAAACTCTTTGCATATCTAGGCAGATTACAAGCCCAATATGACGCCTTTGTTTTATCCTTTTGACTAGCACATCTATGTCTAGCTGCAAAGGACTTTCTAGCTTTGGGGTCGTTTAGTTTCACTTTCAATCCTGTTGTATCTCCCCAAGTCACCTTCTTAATTTTGTCTCCGTCTTTAACAAAGACATAAAACTTTTTAGGTCCACCTCTTTTAGGTTTATTCAGAGGAGGGTTCTTTTCCTCTTCTGCAATCGGTATATCTAAAGGAACACTTTGCTCTTCGTATATACCAAACTCACCTATATCAGTTGATAGTAATTCTCTATCCCAAGCGCTATCAACTTCTAATAGACCTTCTTTAAACAAATCTCTTGCCTCTCTAAACAAGGCATAAAATTCTTCACTATGAATACGATAGATATTATTCGCTAGAGGTATGTTATTCTCTATGTGATAATGCAACGACTTTGTTATCTTTTGTGCGTAATCACTAAATCTTAGCATACTCTTTAAACGATTGCACTTTCAACCGTTCCTCCATCTTTTTCACAGCTTCGTCAATCTCTTTTTGATACTCTTCGCCGTATCGTTTCTTATATTTATCAATAGTCTCACTTGAAGCAGCCCACTCTTTTATATCATTTGTGGTAATCTTCTCTGGTGCTTGTTCAGCACGCTTCTTACTATCTACTGGTTTCTCACTTGGCGTCTCTCCAGGTGTTATTTCTTTAGTATGATTAGCATAATCAGCACCTATTTCATACGCTTCTTTACCATACATCTTATCAAATTTTTTAGTATGTTTAGATGGTTTAGTCTTTGCGTCTTTATCTCCTGGCGCAGCTTTGTAATCACTATCTTTATCACTCTTTTTATACTTTTGTTTAGCAAAGAAATCTGCTCTTTTATCTTTGTCTTTCTTCTTCAAATCTTTATAATATTTTTTAGGTTGTGTACCTTTTTTATCTTTTACATCTTTATCTTCTGGTCCTTTTTTACCATACGCTTCTTTTAGTTTCATATCTAGCTCTTTCTCGGACATAGCCTCAAAGCCAAAGTCTACATTTAAATCGTGTTCGTGTATTCTAACTTCATCTATCTTTGGTGTAGGAACACAATCCCATATCCAACATTTGTGTAAGTTAGAATTGTTATCTTCTAATACAATGTAATTAGTTCCTCTTCTTACTACTTTACCAGAAACATCTTGTCTTTGGTCTTCTACTATATCGTCTTGTTTAAATAATTGTTCTCTTATGTAAAGGTCTCTTACCTGCCATTGAGTAAAGTTTTCAATAGAAGATATAGGTTTCATAGTACCTACTCCGTGAGAGGTATAGTTTGCCGCTATGTTCATACCTTTTCTAACTAGACCAAACAACTTCTGTTTGTCTCTAAATGAAGTTGGTAAACCTCTTTGAAAAGATTTAAAATCATCTTTTGCGGCTGCGTCTCTCATCTTACTTGCTGACATACCTGTTGCACCTTCAGCGTCTGGATCTCTTTCACCAGCACTTACAACATTAATTTTGTCAAACTCGTAATCAGTACCTCTTGCCTTTACGCCGTTATATCTGTTTAATAGAGTTTCAAACTCTCTTACTCGGTCGCTTCCTACGACCATTGTTATTTCATTTGCTTTACCATTTAATTTGTTGATAACTTCTATCGCTGTTCTAGCGCCAGGTATTTGTTTTATCTTACTAGCATATCTAGGAAACATTGACTTCATAACTGAAATTTTATCAGCAAGTTTTAATGGATTCTTTTTACTATCAAAAGAACCACTAGGTACTATAATAAAATCATTTGCACCTACACTCGCAACTTTATTAATAAGTTTTTCGTGTCCTATTGTTGGTGGATTAAATCTACCAAAGGTAAATGCAATATGTTTTTTAGGTCTTCCTACTGCTTCTTTTAAACTATCTATTTCTTTATCTGTTATATTACCATCATCTAAAATATCTTTACACTTCTTATAGAATTTTAAGTAATGGTATTTTTCTAACATTTTATAGATAACATTTTTAGGTAGTTTGTGTTTCTTACCAAACTCTCTAATTTCTTCTGGCGACATATCACTTTGAAATGCGTCTTGTCTATCTTGTATAACTTGGTCGCCTGTATCAATGATAGATTGTATACTATCTTCAATCTCATCTAATTTGTTTCTTATCATAGATTGTAGATTGTCAACATCATCATTTGATAAATCTCTTAATTCTTTATAATCAATTATATCTCTTACCAGTTCTCCTTTGACAACATCTAACTCCATAACTTTCTTACCAAAGTCGTCCATATATTTTTCTTTGTCAAATTGTTCTTTCTCTGGTCTTCTAATAAACTTATTATTCTGTACATCAAATACGCCATCTGCCATACTATCATTTTTCTCTTTGACAGCAGGGTCAACTATTACAAAATAGTTGATTGGGTGTTTTGTACCTGGTATTAATTTACCATTTACATCTTTTAAATTTTTTCTTAATGCTTCTAACGCAGCTTCTCTTTCACTTTCAGGTACATCAAATAATATATTAATATCTAAATCTGCGTCATCACGGTATCTCTTTGTTAAGATAGAACCTATTAATGAATACTTTTTGATTGGGTGATATTCTGCAAATTGTTTTAGTTGAGCGTCTATCATATCTCTAACAACTTGTTTTAGTTTAGGATTGTTTGTATCTGCATTGTCAAACACTCCTGGTGCATATCTCTTTCTAGGAATATCTATTATTGATTCCTTGACATCATCAACTATCTTNTTCTTCTTTTTAAGAAGTTCTTTTACATAGTTTCTGTAATATGCGTTTTGAAAATTATCTGGCATTTTGTCTCTTTAATCGTAGTTCGTTTTCTATCCACTTTTTTGCTACATAATTTTGTACAGGAACATTAATTAATCTCCTTACTTGTTTATATACTTTTAATAGTTCATCTTCTTTTGCGTCATTGTTATCAACGACTATCATATTTCTCATACCAAACATATTTTGAAACTTACCGATATTATTTTGAACGGTGTTCCAACTTTTTCTTGTTATATCTTCAGGCACGCTTCTAGTTCTAACTCTATTTCTTTGTAATGCAACTTCTAAACTAGTGTTTACAAATATCATATAAGTGTCATAACCTAACATCTGTAGCATACTTCTTTGTCTATTAATTACATTATAGTCTCTACCTGTTGCGTCTATAACTAAACCTAAACGACCTCTAATATATCTGTCCATTTGGTCGCCTGTAATTTGTTTTGCTCTTTGTCTTAATGGGTCTCTAGCACTTGCTTCACTATCAGGCATTTTTAGTGATAGACCTGCTTTTTGTAAATATCTTTCAAATCTTACATCGGAGTTAACCATCTTTAAACCCATACCACCAGTTGCTCTGTTGGTTACATAAGTCTTACCAGAACCAGGACCACCTGCAAGAAAAAATGCTTTAAATATTCCTGGGTCGTAAACACCTTCTTGTATTATTTGTTTAAATTGTTTCATACTTTATAGAGAGTATATTTTAAAGTTAACTCTTCTCCTTTTTTAATATCTTTTAATGTTTGTAAATAGTATTTACCATCTACTTCTATCTTCTGACAATTAGGTGTATCACTATGATTTAAAAAACCACCTAAAGGTGTTCTATAAATTTCTCTACCTAGACTTAAATGTGATATTCCTAAGTCTGTCATCTTATCAATATTTTCTACTGCGAATATACCAAAACCTTCTATTGGTGATAATTTAATAGTTAAGTTATCTGGTAAAGGTCTATATTTCATTTTGTATTTCCTTTATAATATCTTTCGCAATATCACCAGGTTCTTTTCCTTGTGCTTTAATACTAATAAAGCCTGGTTTTGTTTTGAAGTAATCAATCGCTGGACCTGTTTCTTTTTTGTACAAGGCAATTCTATCAGATATAATATCTGGTTTATCATCAGCTCTTCCTCTCTTTGTTAATCTTTTAATTACTTCTTCTTTATCTACATCTAAAAATACAACAACATCATAACCGATACCAAACTTTTCCATATCTCTTACTTGTTGCATATATCTAGGATATCCATCTAATACATATCCTTTTGTTGCACTTGCAACTTCTTTTCTAATTAATTTTAAAACTATATCGTTAGGTGCAAACTTACCTTGGTCTAATAAGTTCTTAATCTTTTGACCATCAGGACCACCTTTATCAATTTCTTTTCTTAATAAACCACCTGGGTATATATGTTTAATACCAAAGTGTCTTATAATGTATTCAGAATAGGTTGACTTACCTGAACCAGGCCCACCCATAATAACTACACGAACCATCTTCGCTTCTTTTAGAAAATTGACAAATGTTTGTACCATATATTATCCTATTAAAAACATTATTAGAATACCTATTGCCAATCCTTCTAACCACGCTAGATAAACTGACTTAACAGGATTAGTTCTAATAAAATTAAATTTCCAATCTATAACTTCTCTTAAAAATTTTTTCATTACTTTTTATCCTTCCAGGCTTCAGGACATATTTTTTTCATTGCTTCAATAATTTCTTCTATTGTATATGTCATTATCCTTTTACCCAATCTTTAGCGATAGTAAAGTTTGCTCTACTAAACTCTAATCTATCTACTAACTTAACTACATTTCCTATCTTATCTGTCGCAACAAATCCTTCAGGTGCGGTAACTCTATAACCACTATCGGTTCTAATAAAGTGACCAACACTTTGTATTTGTGCTAACTTTTGCAATATTGTATTCTTTGCCGTTTGCAAAGTCATATAAGTTGCTATAGCAAAATATAGTGCTTGTTTATTTCTATCAATAAATTTTAAATTGTTATCTCTTGCAACAATATATTTTTCTTTACCTCTAGCAGTTTTCTTACTATCTATTTCTGCCTGTATAAAGTTCTCATAATAATCTCTAAATCTATCTTGTAGTGTTCTAACACTACCCATACCACCTTTACTATCTCTAATAACAGAATTAAAAAATGTCTTTAATCTAAAACCAACTGACAACTGGTCATTACTATCAAACAGATTTAATAAAGGTCCTGCCTTTTGTAAACTACCTTCTGCCATTCTTAATTGTGCATTAAACTTAGCAACTTCTGCTCTACTCATTGTTGCACTACCACTTGTATCTTTGTATTGTGCTGACGGAACAAATACACTAGCAGAATTGATACCTCTTACATAACCAAAACTTGCATTTAAACTATCCATTGCATTACCATTATATTGAGTATGAAATACAATACCTAGTCTTGCTCTTGCAACTTTTCTACCAGCGCTACTATCAACTGGTAAAGCATATGTAATTGTGTTAGGTGTAAAAGAAATCATAGATTGACCATCTATACTTACTACTTTTTTGTCATCACTAGTAAATAATAAATCGCCTTGTAAGATACCTCTTATACCTAACTTTTTTAATTCTCTTAAACAGACTTGAAGTTTAGACGCAACAGGACCACTATGGTTTCTGTTTATGTCTGAAACGGTATAATTGATTTTGGGAGTTCTATTGAATACAGATTTTGTGCCAACAAAGAATTTGTTGTTTTCAGGATTGATACCACAAACTATGGCAGGTGCACCGTCCCATTTAACGGTTACATTTACTTTCTTGCTTGAATTACCTACAAGCATTTTTTGTAAAGACTTTAAAAATGCAATCGCATTTCTACCACCTTTAGCGCCGTCATTTATAATACTATCTTCTAAATGCTCTAGGTGTGTATTAGTACCTGAGCTTGAATATCCTTTAAAACTAAACATTTTTGTCCTTCATTTTTTCCATATACAAATAAACTATCCATCAATATAATACTCACTTCGTCTTAACTATTTATAACCGTTGCTTGTTCGTGCCTGGTTTTGATTTATAGTCAACTAACAAATGACTAGGATATATCTTACCACTTTTATTACGAATATTTAACTTAAAATCAAAGAATTGATTACTAAACTCCATATCTATTCTTTTTGATTTACCATCTTTACCACCATAGTATAATGTGATAGGTCCAGCAATACTCGCCATAGCAGCATTTTTATTTGCTGGCATATACCAAAAGTCTATGATATTACCTGGTTTACCGTGAACCATCCAGTAATCGGCACCAATAGCAGTTGTAAGTAATCTATGTAATCCTGTTTTATTAACTTTGTTTGATACATTTTCAATATGATTAGGCACGGTTGTACCATTTTGTACTTTACCATAGTCTTTAAATACTTTACAAAATCTTTCATTATCAATACCAAGTGCTTTTAATACTGCGACACCTGTAGGATTTTTTAATTTACCAGTCATCATTTCAATCTCAGGAAAGAAATATTTTGCAACACCAGAGTTTACAAAAGTTAATGTATTACCAAACTTTAAAGACAAATAAGATTTCTTACTTTTATGTGTTAATGTAATGTCTGATAATTGTGGACCGTGTTTCATAGGAACACCAGGTTTAATAATAGGTTCACCACCTTCTAGTATTAAAGGTCTTGGATTATTTGCACCAGCAACTATCTCACTTTTTATAACTGCTTGTCCTAATGTTTTAGCAGTTATCTTTAAAATTTTTGCAGCTTGTTTTGCATAAGGTCCTTTAGCGGTACCACCATTTAGTATCTCTACAAATCTATTACCCAATTCTCTCTCAAAGATATTACCTTTATTTTCTCTTTTACCACCAACAGGTTGACCACCAAACTCTTCTGATTTTTCAAGCTTTGAAAGACTAAAAGTTTTACGACCAGGTTGACCTTCTAGTGTACCTACAACTTCTAATCTTTTTGTATCTTTATTTACAATTAATTTTGCAATAACAGGACTATATTTGTCGTAAGTCTTGCCATCTAGTTTTATTTGTGTCGCTTCAAATAGACCTTCTAGTGTAGGAAACTTGTTTTCTTTCTTATTTCTTTTAAATACTTTGTCAACAAGTAGAGGTGCTCTGTATTCGTATTTTCTTAATTCTGTTAGGTTTAGTGTTGCCATTATTCTCTCCTAACTATATTTATTAGTCTTTATAAGAACAAAGAAAGTGAGGAATACCACCATTGACTTCCCAAACTCTATGTTTGTTTTGAAATCTAACAAGTGCTCTTGCGTCTTTTTCAAAGAAGTAATCTTTGATAATAGTACCAGTAGGTTTTTCTATAACCCTCCAGTATATCTTACCTCTCTTCTTTACCATAGATTTAGTGTAGTGTAGTTTTTCACCTTTCTCTAATGGTCTTGTTCCTTCTTGTCTTGTTTTGTTTATTGCTTTTTTACGAGGCATAAATTTAAACTTTGAAGTCAGAAAACTTATCGTATGGGTCAACTTCAACTTCTTTCTCCTGATTGGCGTCTACTATGTTTTGTGCTTTTTGTTCTACATCATACAATCTCATTTTACTTCTATCAACGCCGATTATAAAAGAACGATTGATTGCAGGATCACTATATCTGTTTTTAAGTTGTTTAACTTTCATTTGATTTAATTGGTCTAGTTCTTCACTAGTCATTAATGCAAACATAAAATCAGCAGTAGCAGGTAGACCAAAACTTTCAGAAGTATCTTCTAATCCAATATCAGTAGATACGAAACCACTTCTTGTTGTTTGAGTTGCTGTGAATATAGGTAATTTAAATTCAACAGCAANACCTCNTAATTCTTCNGCGATTGCTTTGATATAAAAATAAGATGATATATTACCACCTTTAAATCTACTAGAGGCACATATATTTAAATAGTCAATGAACAATACATCTGGTTTAAAACTTTTCTTTAATGCAAGTTCATTTAATAATGCTTTGAAATGTCCACTATGAGCAGACGCTGTAGGATATTCTTTAATAATTAATTTACCAGGCGACTTACTTTTTAATCTTTCAACTCTATCATCAAACATTGTTTTAGGTAAAGCGTGTAAATCATCTGTACTAACATCTAATAAGTTAGCGTCTATTCTTTCAGCAATTCTTTCTTCTGCCATTTCTAAAGTAATGTATAAAACATTTTTACCTTCAAGTATACTAGAGGCAGCCAGGTGGCACATAAACAAAGATTTACCAACACCTGTACCTGCAAGACAAACATTTAAAGTCTTTTGAGGAACGCCGCCTTTAGTTATCTTATTAAAATATTGTAAGTCAAAAGGTAATCTTAATTCAGTTCTATGGTACCAATCAAATCTATCATCTGCGTCATCAATGTAATCGTGCCCAATATGATTATCAAAAGACACAGCAAGAGCTTCAGATAAAATTGAAGGAATGGCCTCTGGAGTTCTTTTCTTGTCTTTTCCATCCAGGATTTTAATGCCGTTAAGTACTGCATTGTTTACCGCCTTGTCTTTACAGAATTTCTCCGTAGTATCAAGCAACCATTGTAATTCGTTTTCTTCGTAAGAAAGTCCGTTTATAGTTTGTTTTATTGCTTTATACTCTTCCTCGGTAATATCTTTTCTATTGCCTAATTCTATAATCAAGGTTTCTTTTGTAGGAAGATTATTATATTTATCAACAAAATCATAAATTTGATGAAATAAAATTTTATCTGTACGATTAGCAAAGTAATCATCTTTTAGAAAAGGTAAGACTTTTCTACAATAATCTTCATTAAAAATTAAGTTTGTAAGTATAGTATCTTCTAATCTATTTGTCATCAAGTATTGTTCCGTCTTTTATTTTTTCATCTAATATTTCTACTAATATATCTCCAATATACTTTATAAATGCAGGTTGGTCAATATCCAAGTCCAGTTCTTCAGGCTTTCTTAATAAAGTCCATTGAAACTGCAAAGGAAGATTGCCGTCAGGTTGTTCGTCATTTGCAAACTGCACCTTGCCGTATTTGTAGATTACATCTTTGTACTTGCCTTCAACGATTTTTATACTACTAAAATCGTCTCCGTCTCTTTGTACATAAACATATCTCTTATTCGCCGTAGAGGAATCGTTTTTTTGCTTGTTCATCAATCTTCTCTAATACATCTTTAGTAAAATACTTTTCAGGTTCGTTCATAATAGACTTACCAAACGCCTTACCTGCTGGTGTCTCATATCTTGTAGATACTTTTTTGAATACACCACTTTCTTCTGCAAGTTCTATTAATCCATAATGTTTATCTAAACCTTTTTCGTAAGTTAAAAGTACATCTATCATTGCATTTTCTTTAGTCAACCTTGACTTATAATTTTTACAATGAATAATATTACCGACAACTTCTGTGCCGTCTTTGACTTTTCTCTTACCTAAATATATGATTGATGAGGCAGCGTATTTAAGACCAGAGCCGCCACCCATTTCTTTTTGAGGGAACATTGAACCGATTACATCATAAGTATGATTGGTCATAATCATAGGTATATTTGCCTTACCTAGTTTCAATGTTAAAACTCTAAATGTTGACTTCACAATTTGAGACCTTGTCATATCTCTAGTCTCTTTACCTTCGGCAGTATCTTCCATTTCTTTTGTAGTAGATAACATACCTAAACTATCTAAAACAAACATAATAGGTTTTCTATCTTTTTCTGATTGTTCTAGGTACTTGTCAACAATTTTAATTGATTGTGTTCTAAATTCTTGTACGGTTGCAACAGGCACAACTACAAATCTTTTACTATCAATACCTCTATCTTCAATCATATTTTTAGATACAGCACTTTCACTTTCAAAGTAAATGATACCTGCGTCTTTATCCATATCTAAAAAGTTTTTACAGATAGATAAAGCAAAAAATGTTTTACCTGTAGCACTTTCACCAGCGATAGCGGTGATTTTATTAGCAGGCATACCGCCATATATACTGCCTGATAATAACGCATTAAGAGAGTAGCAACCTGTATCAACAAAGTTGGTTACATCGCCAGCGTCTATGCCTTCACTTGCTAGTGTAGCATATTCGTTGCCAGTCTCTTTTATAATGTCTTTAAGAAAGTCTTTTGTCATAATTTCTCCATACTATACTAATTTAACTTATTTGTCAACAGCCTGTTTGGCACGCAACACGACTTTTCTACCAATAGAAATACCTTCGCCTTCTATTTGGTACTTCTCATCTTTAGGTATCCAATCTTTAGGTGGTTCTTCGTATTCTTCTGGTGGTATTCTATCCCATAGGTGTTGACCAAAGTCGCTGGGATTAACAGCACCTGAAGTATCAAACATACGACCATCAAATTTATGTGCCATTTCATAAATCTTTTCTTTGTTGTATGCAACTTTCCGTTGATAATCGTAATATGGTTTTAACTCTTCGTATTCTTTTTTAGAAATCATTCCTGTCCTTGTTAATGTCATAGAAAATTTTCCAATGTCGCTCTTCTGCTTGAAGAGAAGAAGTCGTAATCTTTAGGACCAAAGCACCAAACATTTTCAATATACTTCATTGCCATAAACTTATTCAGTTCTTCTTTGGTCTTAAACTTAGCATTACCTTGAGGTCTTTGCATAATAACCATACCAATTTGACCTAAAAATTTGTCTCTATTACTATTTATTAATTCATCACTTGACCTATATCGTACATTTTTGACTTTTGGATCCATTATATTTACTAACATAAATTTAGATTTAGAAAGTGTCTTTTCTGCGACAGGTAAATAAAAATCATCACGCCATTTCTCATACTCATTAAATTTAAACCAAGATTGATTTTCTTCTAGTTCACCACCTTTATTATATTCTTCTGTACTAAAGTAAGGCGGACTTGTAAATGCACAATCTATATCTGGTAACTCATNATAAGGTAAATTTTCTGCACCACAATTATATATCTTAACTTTTTTATTAGGAAAGAATTTACTATACTCTTCAATCTGTTTCATATATTGTTTATATGTGTTAGGGTTTGGGTCACAACCATAATATTCAGTTGCATTACTAGCAAAGAAACCTGCAAGTCTATCACCCCAACCACAAGAGGTATCTAATACGGTGTTTGCTTTTGTCATATCATATATTGTTTTAGCAACGACAGGTTTAAATTGTGTTGCAATATATGTGCCTAATCTAAAGGCACTCATATATGTACCTTCTCTTAAATGTCTTTCACTATTAATGCCACGCCATATAGGACCTAAACAACGCCATATATCTTTTGCGTTACCATTTTGCCATACATCAATAGGTGCTTTGAAACCATAACTGCTACAATTTAATCTTAAATGTTGATGAAAATAATTAGATGATACATTATAAGTTGAAGGTGCGTCTATCAAACCTAAACCATAATCTTTAAAATTGTATTCGTAATCATCATACTTTTCAAATACTTCTTTTTCTATTTGTTCTTTAGGTACACAAATTTTACTTGTATCAAATTTAGATAAACCTATAATATTCTTTCTCATATCTTCATATGATATTTGTTTGAGAGGAAACTTTGGTCTTTCAGTAGCAATATATTCTGCTAGTAATTCTCTAAATTTTTCTTTGCCTAGTTCTTCTGTCCATCTATCAAACTGGATAGTGTCCATTATAGGCAAACCGTTTTCGTCTGCGTAATCTTTAAGGTTTAGGGTCTTCATTATTCCACATTATTAATAAACTTATTGGTATTAAAAATATAATTGTCAAAAATAGTATACTATAAATTATTTCCATTGTCAATATCTTACGGTTCAATAAGTTCGTATTCAAAATTATAACTTGTTTCATTGTGATTTAATAGTTTAGCACCATTTTTTGTATGAAACTTATATGCCATATCTGTTAATGGTGATAAGGTTACTAATCTTTCAACACCAGGTACTTTCATTAAGTCGTCTCGTATTGCAAATATAATATCTCTACCTGCACCTTTACGCCAACCTGTTGACCATACGGTATATGCAACTGCAATACTACCATCTGGAGTAGAAAAGTCATCTAGTTCTTGTTCATTTTTAGGTACTTCATTACAATATGCAACACAACATATCGCAAGAGGAACATCTACGAAAGAACCATCTGCTCTACTAATATCACTATTCATAAGACCAAAGATTTCTCTACCTTTAGTAGTCCTAAATATAATATCTAAATGAGGTCTTACAGGATCAACACCAACTTTCGTTGGGTCTAATTGTTTTTGTTTCTGTAAAATATCCAATTTATCCATAAACTCCTAACTTGTATATGCAATCTCTAAAAATTTAACTGCACTACAAATAATTAATAATTGTACAAATGTTAATCTAGTCATCGCTAAATTTGCACCTAATCTAAATGCAAATATTAAAACAAACCAAGCGATAATTAAATCTAATTGTGTCATACAAAAAAACTTTCTAAACTTGCCTTAGGTTCAGCAGACCAATTTATTGCACCCAATATAAATCTCATAGGGTCTAAAAATGTCTTCTCAAACTGCAAGTCATAATTTACATAGTTCTTTAGTTTAAACTCTCTAGGTAAAGTAGAGATATAACTACACACATTNAATTTGAAAGGATTAGGTTCTTTTAATAATATAAACTTAATCTTATCACCTTCTTGTATCAAAGGATACTTGTAATCTAAATTTTGATTTTTTAGATGATAATTATATATAAGACTACCTTTAATATGTATCGGCGTACCTTTGATAAAAATGTCGCTTGGTGAGAAATACTTTCTTAAATTATTACAACTTCTAGGAAATGCAATCTGTTCAGGTTCATACTGCTTATATTCTTCTCTAAATTTTGCAATATAATTATGTAAATCAGTTTCTTCTTTATTCATAACAATTTTAATTGCCTCTTTAATTGCAACTCTACAAACTTCAGGTGTTGAAGATTTAACTGCTTCTATACCCATAATCTTTAATTTAGGTTCTTCAAAACGGAAACCTTCTTCGTCTAATACATTTAACATATATCTTTTCTTGGCAGTCCAGATACCTTTATCTGCGATACACTCTCGTTTCATAACCATCTTTTGTTGAAATGCGTTTGTGTATTTTGCAAGTTCATTAAAACACTTATCAATAAAAGGTTCAAGTTTATTCTCTACAACTTTATTGATAAAGTTTATCTTTTGTTCTTTAGTTTTATCTTTACATACTTTCTCAACAAGTTTATCTAAACACAAATAGATACTATCGGTATCACTTGCAACAATATAATCTACCTTATCTTTTGTTTGTAATATATCGTTCATATATTTGTTTACTTGTTGTTCAATATACTGAATAATAAACTGCCCAGCAGTTGTAATCGCTGTTGCCTGGTGTACATTGTAAAATCTAAAATATTGATTACCGATTGCACCATAGGCACTATTCAATGATATTTTCTTTGCCCATTGTATATTATGACATCTACTAATTTCTTTTTCATACATTGGGTCTTTTGTTTTTTGATATTCTTTTTTTGCTTCAAACTCTAACTTCTTAAAATGCACTCGGTCATTATACATCTTTTCCATAAGTTTAGGTAAGAAGCCTTGACTATCTGTTTTAAACATAGCACCATTAGGCGTAATTGTACACCCCTCCGTTTCCAGATAGTCTAAAGGCGTCTTTTGTTGCAACATTTTATTAACACTAATACCTTGAGGTTTTACACCTATCATTTTTTCAGGCGATATATTATACTGCATAATCAAATGAGGATATAGTGAGTTAATATCAAATGAAACAATCCATTTGTGTTGACCAACTTGTGGCGTCTTAACATATGCGCCAGTATATTTCTCTTCTTTTACATTGTCTCCTCTAGGAGGTAAATGTATATTTTCTTTAAGAAGATGATTATAGATTAATGTATCCCATAGTCTTACTTCCGAAAAGACATCTTGGTAATTAATCTTTGCCTCGTAGGCCATTGTTAAGATAAGTTCAATTAATCTTAACTTATCTTCAAGTTGGTCAACTAGTTCAACATCTTTAATATTGTAATCAACAAAACTTTGAAAATCGTTTGTATACCATTCTCTAAATGTATCATAAGGGTTACTATCTTTACCATCACTACCTAATTCTACTTTTGCGATATAGTCTAGTTTATAACTTTCTTGTCTAACAGGTATAAACTTTTTATACAAGTCAAGGTAATCTAACATTGTAATACCTTTTATATCATAAGCAGTTTGACTACGACCTCTTACGGTTATTTGTTCTTGTTCTATCAGACCCCAAGGTGATAATTTGTTAATCACTTTGTCGCCGACTAGATATTTAATTCTATTACATAGATAAGGTAAGTCAAAGAATTTTGTATTCCAACCTGTAATAATATCAGGATAGTTTTTAGTCCAGAATTTAAAAAACTCCATTAACAATTGTTTTTCTGATTGACACTCAATATAGGTTACATCTGGACGCTTTGTAAAGAATGGTTTAGTTCCCCAAGTGATGATATTCTTATTTGATTGATTTTTGATAGTAAGACATAAAATCTCTTCAATAGGATTTTCAACATCAGGGAAACCTTTTTCAGCGGTTACCTCTATATCTAATGTGAATATCTTAATTAAGTTTTTATCAAACTGGACATCACTTGGGTAGTTCTTTGCTATATACTGGAAATGATATCTGTCGTTTCCGTATAAGGGAGCAGAAGAATTAGTATAATTTCTTTTGAAGTCTCGGCACTTGTATATACTATCAAATGTGATAGGTTTTAAATATTGACCTTGTAATGTTTTATGATTAGTTTTGTTTTGTGTGATTGCATAAAGAGTAGGTCTAAAGTTTACCTTCTCTTTAAATTCTTCGCCTTCGTGTATACCTCTAACTAAAAGGTTGCCTTTATATTCTATAACATCTTTATAAAAACTATACATTATTATAATCTCTCAAATACACTTTTAATCCATTATGTTGTTTTCTTAAAACAACTTGACAACCTAACCTTGAATACATACGGTCATATTCAGGTTGTTGTTCTAATATTTCATTTTCTAAACTATTGTAATCTACAATTCCAACTTTGTCAATGTCCTCTTTAATATTAATATGACAAGTACCACAAGATTGATTACCACCACAATCGCCTGGCACCTCATCAATAGTAGGTTCTGCATACACACGAGCAGCATCCATTAATGTCATACCTATCGGTACTCTAACATCTTGCACTTGACCGTCTTTTTTAATAAAATGAATAGTTAGAGTTTCTTTATACTCTATACCACTCATTATGTTATTAATTGAGGTCCTGTTTTCTGAATTATTTTGCTTACGCTTTGATTATAACTAGCAAGTAAATCTTGTTTAGGTTCAACGACTACTAGTATATGTTTCTCATCAAAACTAATATCGTCTGTTTCTGCATATGGTATATATGTGAACATACCAAACTTGATTGCTTCGCCAGGTTTAGGTTGAGAAGTTGGGTAAATTATGTAAGGTTTCTTAATATTTACAATACCAGAACCTTCTTGTACTTCACCAATCAAATCTTCACCAGTTGTTAATCTTACTATCTTTATATTTTTTTTCATAATATCTCCATACTATCATTATTTTTTCTTTTTGTCAATAGGTGGTAACCTTCTACTTAACACAAAAGTCCTGTTAGGATTAACAGACGCATTGAACATACGGATAACTTCTCTATTAAGTAATACATCGGACCTCGCCCTAGGTCTTTGGTCTAGTCCAAATTCTATATCTTTATATGTAAAACCATTAAAGGTTAAATCTAATAAAACGGTAGTTCTAATTTCAGATGGTTCTTGTCCTTCTGCGTTTGCTCTAAACACTCTGGACTCCCCGTACTTTGGTGCCGAATATCTTTTGCCATCATAAGTCCAACTTACCGTTTTACCACTTATCTTAATATCTTCAGCGTGCATAGAACAAGCGTGAGCACCATTACCTGTATCCATCTTCGCTCTAATCTTACCTATCTTACCTACTTCAATAGTTTCTAACCAACCAACTTCTAATAGTGATTGTCTATCCCAATTAGTTCTATCTATTACATACTTAACAAAGTTTTTAACTAATTGTTTACCTGATATTGCACCCCCAGGTGTAGGTCCTTGTAAATCTTTATATAGATAACCTTCGTAATCTGCACCAGTACCTGGCGAACCATTTACTTCTAATAGATAATGTTTACCATCGTGGATTATATGGTCAACTCCTACTAGATATGCTTTACTTACTCTACTTGCTTTTAAGATTAATTCTATTTCTTCATCATTTAATTTATAAGGTACTGCTTCTGCACCTCTATGAGTATTTGTTCTAAAGTCAAATGATGATTGTATTCTTTTTGTACTTGCAAATATCTTATTATCTACCACGAAAGTTCTAACATCAAACTTGACAGGCATAAATTCTTGTATCAACAATTCAGCACCGTGTTTCCATAATGCCTGAATAGTAGATACTAGGGACTCATAACTATCAACTTTTACAACACCAATACCTTGCGTTCCTGTTAGAGTTTTTAAGACAACTGGAAACTTATTACCTATTAGTTTCATTGCGTCATCTATATTCTTCTCGTTTGAAACGAAAGCAGTTCTAGGTGTAGGTATACCAAACTTCTCAAACAATAGTGCTGTAGTTAATTTGTTATTACAAGTTTGCATTGCAGCTCTTGTATTACACATAAACGCACCAGAATTTTGAAAAGCAGATAAGATAGACATACCACTTTCATCTTCTACTGAACCTGCTCTGGTTACACAAACGGTATCTTTACCTATAAAAGTATGTTCGGTATCTTTACCATCATAATTATAGATTGTTAAAGTATTCTTTTCTTCGTCTTTACCTGTAATAATGGCGTGTCTAGTTTCAATCACAACACACTTAATACCTAACTCTTCGCAAGTATCGTTAATAAGTTTTACGGTAAGTTCTTTATCTTCTTTACCACCAACTTTTCTCTTCTTTAAGTTAGGATTAGTTTTGGTTACAACNGCAATCGTAATTGGTTTGCCTTCTCGTTCAACCTTTTCTGTTATGAAATCTTTAAACTTTGGTACTTGCATCCGAGGTCTCTTCCTTTTTGTCTTCTAGTTTCTTACCAATGTTATATTTAGCACTCAAATTCCATTCTTTCTTTTCTTTAAAAGGTAATACTTTTATCTGACTTAAAGGTGCCTTATCTTCGGCTGCCTCTTTCTTAACTACTGATATTAAGTTCCAATCTTGTAGTAGTACGGCGATTGTATTTCTTCTTTGAATATCGTTTTGAGTTAATGTTGCTTTCTTACCATCTAAAGCAAATAGTTCTTTGAAGTGTACAATGAAGTATTTACCTTGTTTATGAAGTATATGGCAAGATTGAAATAGGGTTTTGTCTTTACGACTAGCAACACCTATTCTAGTTAATGTCTCTCTTACTTTTAAAAAATCGTCAGGTTGCTTGATTGTTACCTCTAGCATATTCTCTGGCGACCAATTAACGCTATCTGTCATTTTCTTTTTCTCCCACCCTTTTGCAAGGATTTTTTTATAAGTTCAATTTGTTGTTTAGTCAATATGCTGAGAGCGGTCTTTGCTTTTTCATTACTATAACCATAATACTCTTTTACATACTCTAAATTTGAAAGTTTTTCAACTTTTGCCCAACGAGCAAATCGCTTTTTCTTTCTTACAATATTTAGTAAAAATTGATATTGTACTTTGTTTGGGAGAAAATGATAACCATTCATTTCGTTTGCAATGGGTAGGGTATCATTGTGGTAAGATAGACAACGATTAACAATAAACGCAGGATATTTCTTTTCCCAGAATACATCACCGTCAGCCATCAAATCTTGTTTAGTGAAATTAATACTATTGAGATAATCTTTCAATTCATACATAACTAACTGCCTTTGGATTTAAGTTGATATCTGTAGCGTGTTCTACCATATCATCAACTATTTGTTTTATTTCTTCATCTTTTATATTATATAGTTCTAGTTGACCTTCGTCTCCAGGAACATTTCTACTTTCATATTTCTTTTTAAATATTTCTTCTAGTTTCTTATATTGTGTTTCATTAGGAACATAGATTGCATAGTAAATTCTAAAATCATTACCTGGTTGATTACGACTACGAATAAGAGCAGATAGATATTTTGCTCTACCTACTTTTAATAAACCTCTTGCTCTTACATCTGTTTCGTGGTCTTGTATATGACTTCTACCAAAGTATAAACAATACCTTTCGTGTCCTGGTTCTTCATAACCTTGACCATTTTGTTGTTGAGTAGTATAGCCTTCGTCAATACGCAATTGACAAGCGCCTTTGTAACCTAGACCGATACTCATTTGAATTTACAATTTGCCATTATCTCGGTAAGACAAGCAACCATATTGATTTCTTGGTCTGCAACGAAGGCTGCTTTGTACTGATAACCAGCAAGAATAAGAACAGATTGAGGTATAGATTTTGGGTCTAAACTTTTATGTAATACCTCATAGATATTTCTAAACATAGAAGTAGGTTCTTTGTCTATATTAGAAACAACCCATTTACGCATATCATTAAATCTTTTTTCTTTTAATGTAGTAATAAGTTCTTTATTATTCGCTTCTGATAATGTAAATAAGATACCACTATCAATCTTACCTCTAACTGAATACCTTTGAAGTTCGTTGATAGTTCTTCTAAAATCTGGGAAGTGTTTGATAATTAATTCTGCTAATACTTTTTTATCAAAAGGTATCTTCTCATCATTTAGAACACTTGTTAATCTTGTTAATAATTGGTCAGCACATTTCTTTTTCTGACCATTAACTACTTTAAAATCAATAACCGTACACCTTGATTGCAAAGCAGGTATGATTTTATTTCTGAAATTACAAGTAAAAATAAATCTACAATTCTTATGAAACTCTTCCATAAAGTTTCTTAATGCAGGTTGAACACTATCAGCGTTCATATAATCTGCCTCGTCTAATATAATAACTTTATGTGGGGAATCTTCTGTAAGACTTACGGTACTTGCAAAGTTTTTTATCTTTGTTCTCAATGTATCAATTTGACGACCTTCGTCTGAACCATTGATAATAAGATAATCACACTTTAGTTCTTCACACAAAGCACGAGCAACGGTTGTTTTACCTGTGCCTGCTGTACCTGATAAAAGTAAATGACTTATCTGTCCTTGTTTTAGAAAGTTTTGAAAAGTAGTTTTGATATCCTCTGGTAGGATACACTCACTAATTTGTTTTGGGCGATACTTCTCAACCCATAAAAAATCTGCCATAATATATACCTCATAATTTAAATTGTTCCTTGTAGGAAGTTTAGTGTCATTGCTAAACAAAATATGAATAGACCAATGGACACTAAACCTACTATAATTCTACCAAACATTAAAACTCACTTTCAGGTTCTAATGCAATCCAATATTGTACTGGTTTTTGTCTCGCAACAAAATGACTTATCTTCTGTTTTGAAACAACAACATCATAATCGTCTTCAATCATTTTAAAGTTTTCTGCTTTGAAGTACGCTTTGAAGTTCTTATCAGTTGTACCGATATCAATACTAAACTTATTAGACGCTTTGTTTTTTCTATCATTAGCGACTAATGAAATTGTACTGCCATTACCGATAACTTCAATGTCAGGCAAGTTAAGAGTAACCACGCCTTTCATTAATTTAGATAAGTTGTCTTTGGATAATTTAAATGCGATTTCTGTATCAGGCATTGTTATTGTTTTTGTAGGTGCAACAATAACAGATTTATCAGCGAAAGTATATTTACTAGAAGACTTACCGTCTTTTCCAGATATACCTACACTTGTCCCACCATTAAACTTCAATGTTGGAGTTTCAAATAAATCTAAAGTTCTTAAAAACTCTGGCAAGTCATATATTGCAAACTCTTGCTCAAAAGTTTCTTTGATACTAGCAGTTGCCAGTATGTTTTTCATAGTAGAAATTGTATTTAATTTCTCACCAGGTTTAACCAGAATATTCTGATTAATATTCGCAAAGTTTTTTAGTATTGCGATTGTATCGTTAGATAGGTTCATAATAAAGTTTCTCCTTAATTATTTTCATTATATAATAGTGTGGGTCCTTTGTCAATAGGCGACTAATTATTTCGTAAATAGTCAATAACATTTTTAGGTGTACTTTCAAAGTAAGGGTCATCATCTAATCCTTCGTTATTAATTCCTGGTTCTTGCCACCATTTCTCAACAACTCCGTCATTGATAACAGCCATATATCTCCAAGACCTCATACCGAAACCTAGATGGTTCTTACCTATAAGCATACCCATAAATCGTGTAAAGTTTCCTGAGCCATCTGGTATTAACTTAACATCTTTAATACCCATATGTTTTGCCCAAGCGTTCATTACATAGCTGTCATTAACAGATACACAATAAACTTCATCAACAGCTAGCAGTTTTAACTGACCATACTCTTTTTCAAAGCCTGGAAGTTGCTGTGAAGAACAAGTTGGCGTAAATGCACCTGGGAGAGAGAAAAGAACAACACGCTTACCTTTGAAGTAATCGTCTGTCGTCATATTCTTCCACTCGCCACCGATTGCACAGCCGCCGTCTGTTGGTTCTTCGTCACCAACTCTAACTCTAAATGTAACCTTTGGGATTTTCATTCCTTGCATATATTTTCTCCATTTTATAATTTAACAAATCAATTCAAAGAATATATCAAATTGTGGTAGGATTGTCAATAGCCTGGCCCGAAGGCCAGACTATCTATTTAAATATTACTTAATCGCAATATTTCTAGGTTTCTTATGGTCAGGGATAATTCTTTCCATAGATACCTTTAAAAGGCCATCTTTCAATTCTGCACCTTTGACTTCAACATCATCAGCGATTGTGAAAGATTTTGAGAAGTACCTTTTAGCAATGCCTTTATGCAAGACTTTGCCATCTTTAGTATCTTCCTTTTCCTCTTTTTTAGATTTAATTGATAATACACCTTCTTCAAGGTTTACTTCAATGTCTTTTTTTGAATAACCAGCAAGAGCGATTTCTATATCGTACTTGTTCTTATCAGTTTTCACAATATTGTAATGTGGAAAACTAGGCATACTTGATAACATATCGCCTTCAAACATTTGTTCAAAATGGTCAAAGACATTATCAAATCCTACTGATACTGGTCTTAATTGATTGAAAATAGATAGTGCTTTATGTGTCATTTCTAACCTCCTTTATTAAGCAAAGTTATTTTCATTTTTACTGACAACCCTAAAAGGCGTTGTCATTATTATTTATATAATCACTCTTTTAAAAATGTCAAGTGCTTTATATAAAAAAAGTGGCTGTTTCTTTAAAGAGTATACAGCCAAAACTCTAAGCGCTTTTGTTCTTTTTTTAGTTGTTGAACAAAGGGACTAATCCCAAACATACAACAGCGACACCGCATTTGATTTTTAAAATCTGGTAGCGGCAACCTTTTACGCCTCACTAGGACTTACGAACAGCCTAGTATAATATATATACGGCGTAAAATCCGTTAATAACCTCTTTGTGCTTTTAACTTCTTCTGTTTTTTCTTCCAGGCAGCAGTCATTTCTTTCTTTTTACGATTTCTTTTATCGCAAGGCTTCTCATAATATTGCCTTTGTCTTAACTCTTTAACAATACCTGCTTTTTGTACCTTCTTTTTTAATACACGCATTGCTTGTTCCAAGTTATTATTTCTTACAACAACCGTTATACTCACTTACATTACCTCCTTAACTACCATTAAAAGCGTCTACATCAATACCAACATCTGGTTTTTTGTTAGACTTGTCTTCACTATCTAGTAATAAAACTATGTAGTGTATTGCCTTAAATAAATCCATTTTATTTCTGCCTGCTTTCTTACCATATCTGCATAGGTATTTAATCGCATTTGATTGACAGAAGTCCTTATCTATGTTTAAATGTCTTAACATATCTTGGACTTGAAATCCATCTTTAGTTGAAGAGTAATGCTCTCCATATGTTTTCTTTATATAACTTTTTATCTCATCTAATATTGTATCTTCATTATATTTCATATAGTCCTCTTTGTGTTTATATAGTATGGTAAAAAAGGAGAGGCGCCACTACACGCCTCTCCAAGGACCACACTATGGATAGATTTAGAATTAAACAAGTTCTTCCTCGTCCTCTTCTTCCTCACTATCATTGGACATCATTTGTTGAGCTTTCAAGGCTTCTGCCTTTTGTTCTTCAGCGATACTTTCGGCAGTTGCCCCAGCATCCACTTTAGTATACAAGTCAACAAAAGAAGCTTTTGTATCATCATCAAATCTATTAGTACACAATTCAATTGCCTTCATCTTATTACCAAAGATTGAATATGCTTGAACAATGTGGACTAATCTTCTTGTTGATATAATCTCATCAACCCCACCATCAAAGTAGGTTTTTCTGATTACATCAGCCCAAGTTGATAACTTCTCAACATACTTTTCATCTTTTTTGCCAGCGGCAGCAAGAGTGTTGTTAAGAATTTTCTGCTCTGTTTTTACAGCAGGATATTTCTGTTCAAAGGTAACTGGAAATCTTTCCAGGAACGCTTCGTTCAATATGTTAGTACCGATAAACTTGCCGTCTTCACTACCTTGACCTTTAGTGTTAGCAGTTGCAACAACATTGAAACCTTGAGCAGGTTTAACAAACTTGTTTATCTTTTTAACATAGACACCATTACCTTCTAGGATTGGTTGTAAACACATTATCTTATTAGACGCAAGGTCAATCTCATCAAGGAGCAATATTGCACCTCTCTCCATTGCCTCAATAACAGGACCATTCTGCCACACGGTTTGACCATCTTTAAGTCTGTAACCGCCAAGTAAATCGTCCTCGTCTGTTTCAATAGTAATGTTTACCCTAATCATTTCTCTCTTACTCTCGGCACAAGCCTGAACAACAGAAAAAGTCTTACCGTTACCAGAAAGACCAGTAATGAATATCGGATAAAATCTTTTTGATTTAACAATACTTCTTACATCTGGATGGTTACCAAATGAAACGAAGCCATTGTCTTTTTGTGGAACAATATCACCTTGTAAAGATGAAATCACATAAGCAGCTTCTGATTGTGTTTNAGAAACAACTTCTGGTTTCTTCTCAACTTTAGTTGAAGTATTTGTATCAGACAAAACCTTGTCATTAGATACAGGATCAACGGCAGGGATACCGTCTAAAGGCAATTTATATTCGCCTCTACCAACTCTCAATTCAGGATTTCTTACCAACCATTGTGGTTTGAAATTCATTCCAAGAGACTTGGATACTTTCAATAACTCCTCGTTATTCAAAGTAGGTTTGTTGTACATCTTTTGGGCAGCGTCAACAAACTCTTTTTGTTTAGTGTTCAAAGTTAACATAATGTAGTTCTCCTTTTTTTAGTTTATGTATATATGCTACCATATTTTGATACATATGTCAAGCAAAAAATGAGCATTTTTTCAAGTTTTTTTGTCATATATATCAACGCTTTTTGCATATACTAGGCGACCTGTTTAATAAATTTGTTTAATAATACTCTGGAAACGGTTCTTTGTTTCATTGATTTACTAAACGCTCTTCTGATATCACCTTTTTTAGCGTTTTCTTTTATCTCATCTAGGTTAGCATTTTGTACTTGCATATCTTTACCATTGATTAGATAAAATTCGTTATAACCATATGCTTCAACTGAAGCAGCTTTGTGTTTATTATATTCTGCTCTAACTTTAAGTTTAATCTGGTCTTGCAATTCCCAAGATAATTTATGTTGTCTTTGAGATAATGCGTATCTATCAAACTCCCATCTTCTACTAGATTTTAAAATAAAGAAACCGATAGTAGTAATACCAAATTTCTTTTTAAGTCCAGTCAGTAATAATCCTGTTGTACCACCTTGACCTTTAATTTCTTTTCCTTTAGATAATTTTAAGATACCTTGCGAACCATAACCTCTTTCAGGCATTTCTCTAACTTCACCATCAACGGTCATAAAGTTACCTTTATTGTCTCTATTACTATGACCATCGGTTAAAGTAATTAATGAAAGTTTAGACACTTGATACTTTGTTTTAAACAAAGGAACAATCTTGTACATAGTAGCAAGTGCCTCGTTCAAAGGAGTAGAAGAAAGATGAAACTCACTAGGCGGATATAATCTATCAATGTATTCCAAGTTTCTTCTATATGAATAATTGTCATTGTAATACTTACCATAAGCATATAAGTAAAATAATGATTGGTCTAATTTTTGTTTTTTAATAGTATGATTAGCAATCTCAACTAAATTAAATGCTTCAAACACACTATCACCTGCTTTGAATTTAAAACAAGATTTCTTATTCTCTTTAGCGTCAAATCTTCTTTCATTCCAAGAAGCATTTTGTATTCTATCTGAAAAGAAATATACTTTAAAAGGTATATTAATTTGTTTACAGAACCAAACTAATTGTAATAATTGGTCAACCGTTTTGCCAATACAATTTGACATACTACCTGACCAATCAAGTAATAAAATCATTCCGTGGTTTTTAGCGTCAGGTATTACTGATAGTCTTTTAAATATGTCTTCTGATATTTTGTATTTGTGTAATTTAAGTGGGTCAATAATTCCAGTCTTGTCAGTAGTCTGCCTCTTGTAACCTTCAGCAGATTTCTTCATTTCAAACTCTTTAACAAGGTATGAAATAGTTGCCTTACTATCTCTTTTGAATTTTTTGTATTCTTCAAAGTTTTCATTAATAGCATTTTTACTATGGTGTTTAACCATATATTCGTTATTAACTTTTAACCAGTTCTTATTAGAATAAACAATCTCATCTAAATTAGCGTCAGGTATTTGAAAGTAATTATAACCTCTACTTTCACCATCTATATATTTTTGTTGAATTGAATTGTCAATATTGTTTTGAGTTATAGATTTAAGTGGCATATTAATCTTAACATTGTCACCACCAGCACCATCAGGATTACCATATTGTTTTTTTACTTCATTAGATTTATCTTCTGAATTTTCTTTTGTGTCTTCACTCTCTTTTGAACCATCGCCGTTTTCTTTTGTAGCGTCTTCTGATTTATCAGTTTCGTTTTGACTATCGGAATCACTCTTCTCTTGTTCGTTATTCTGGTCAGATGATTTACTATCTGAATTTGATTGTGAATTTTCATCATCTTCCTCTTCTGATTTTTCTTGTTCACCATACATTTTCATTAATGGGTGACTATCAAAGTCTGGTAACTTTTTAAGATTTTCATTTTGTTTCTTTTGCCAATCAGCAAGTTTTTTAGCAGCCTCAATAACATCTTTAAAAGTTTTACAACTATCAACTAGGTCTACAAATAATTTGTCTTCATTAGAAAATTTGATACTATCTAATTGTTTTGAAGATTTAAAGTATAGGTTGATTTTATCAATCAACATTAATTCAGTATTTAAATTCTTATTTCTAACATTAAAGAAGTCATCATTCCAAAGAATATTGAAACCATCTTTATAATCTTGTACAACACCAGGATATTTCTTTTGAATTAATTTGTCAATTCTAACATCTTCAATAACATTTATGTAATCTTTAATATCAAGTAAATTATTGTCACCATTTAAACAATTCTTCCACTCTTCAGCAGGAGTATTTAAAGCGTGAGAAACTTCGTGTGCAATTAACATATCATAAACAGCACCTCTAGGATTTTTAAAAACTGGAATAGTAAGTACCCTGTCTTCTAAATTAAAAGAAGCAGTCGCTACATTGTTNTGTTGAATTGTAATNTTTTCTGTAGCAAGTAATTTTGCTAATTGAGATTTGGAATCAATGTTCAAATTCATAGTGTTGTGTCCTTTGTTTATCATTTATACACATATGCTACCATATATTGAAACATATGTCAAGCGAAANANGAGCATTTTTTNANTTTTTTTTAGCGTTGANATATAAGGGTTTTTTNATATATCGTTATAATAACCCTTAAATCGTAGGTTTTCGGCGGGTCTGGAGGGCGCTGGAGGGCGATTACGGCTATCCCACGATAGATTGTATCTAGGGATTTTAGGGTTTTCTGAATATAAACACAGGCTCGTATTTCGCACCACTCTCCTGACTACTCAACTGCAACTTGTATGTATCAGTATGTTCAAAACCTTCTTCAACTGCTAGTCTTACGGTATCGTCTTCAAATGTTTTATGAGATTTAATGTTCGCTACATTAAGACCCATATACTTACCAGACTTCAAACCGACTTTAACATTTTGTATAGTCTTTCGTAAGAAGCCTTCGTTCCAGTCTTCGTTAGTAGAAAACTGATTAAATGATTGTGCCTCGTCTTCTGAATATTGTTCCCAATTAAAATAAGGTGGACTTGTAAATGCNAAATCTAAACTATTCTCTTTAGGTACAAATGTTTCACTACCTTGTTTATTTAAGAAGTAATGATTATCTGAATTAGCAAAGTCTTCTTTAATCTCTTTTAATCCTTTAAATGTTAGTGTCGCTGGGTCAGTACCTACATAATTAACATTGGATATAATCGCACCTAATATACGACCACCATAACCCATAGACATATCCCAGACTAGTTCGCCTGGTTTCATAAAATTTTGATATAAACAAGCAGCTGCTGTAGGTCTGAAATTAGATACACATTGCGTTCCTGTATATCTTCTTAATAGACTTCTCATTGTGCTTTCTGCTTTGTGTTTACTTTCAGCAGATGAATATGTCTCTTCGCCATATAGATTATATGCAATAGGTTTTAAATCATCTACTTTGTATTTACCAAAGAAAGAACCAGTTAATAATTTTCTGATACCTTTCTTAAAATGTTCTTCACTCTCAAATATCTCCATAGGTGTCTTCATCTTACCACATCTAATACCAAAACTATGTGGCATATAAGACCACGCTAATGATAAACCTTCTTGGTGAGGTTTAATAACCTTATCTTTAGTTAATAAATTTTTGCAATCAACTGCTCTTAACTTAGCCATCTTTTCTTGTCGCCAAGTTTTATCTGTATTGTAGTAAGGAAAACCTTTTGTTTGCCAGAAGTCATAAACTTCATTTATGTTTTTCTCTAATTCGTTCTCATCAACTTTCTCACCTTTTAGATTACCTTTACTAGTGATTAAATCTTCACCTTGTATATCTACGAAAGCTGCTAAACTAGCACTACCTTTTATATCAGTTAATTTTTTCATTGTCCACTTGTATCTGCTTTACCTGTGCCTTTACTATTTGTTGGCACTTTATCTGAATAAGTAACCGTATTGCCACCATACGCTTCTTGTTTTCTTATTGAAGTTAAATCAGGCATAGGTGCTGTTCCTTTATCTTTGCCACTTTCAACTTCATATTTGTTAAATCTAGGTTTCCTTGATTTATCTAAACTGCCTACATCTAAAGGATAACCAGGTCTTAATTTTTGTACTTTACCACCTCTTTTTAAAAACTCTTCTATACTCTCTTTTTTCATAAGTATTTCTTTTTGTACCATTTATAAAACTTCTTATCATTAAAATATTCTGCAATATGATTAGCAGGTACTTGGTCACTTCTTATACAATCAGCAATATCCTGATAATCTGTAATATCAACTTTAATTTGTTTGTCTTGTTTTATTTTACTTAATGCCATTAGTGTTCTTTTTCCGTTTTCGCTCTTGTAATATTCTGCCATAATTAGGCCAACCAAACTTATCAGGACTTTCGCCTACATAACGCCAACGAATAACTCCTGTATTAGGGTTCCTCTCATATATTTTTTCTCTTACTTGTTTTGCTCTTTTCGCCATTTATTATATCCTTCAATCCACTCTTCTTGTGGAGTGTCTTTTACTTCTCTTGCCTTATCTTCATACTTTAATATAAGGTTTGAAAGTTGTTGAAACGGATAGTTTCTCGCAACCATATCGTTTCGGTGTTTCTTTAAGTCTTCTAATAATTCTTCAAATAACATAATTCTCTATACGCTATCATACTTTGCCAAACTTGTCAAGCAGGTCAAGTCTTTTAAAATACGATTTATCATATACCTCTTTATCTAATTCTACGCCTATATATTGTCTTTTCATTTCTTTTGCAATCCAAGGCACAACACCTGACCCTGCAAATGGATCAGATACTATATCTTGTTCTTTTGATAGATATTCAATTACAAGTTTAATGAAGTTATCGTTCCACACATATAAGTTAAAAGGACCTTTTACATTTCCTAGTCTTTTCGTATCATATACTAATATGTTCTTTAACCAATCACCACTTCTTTTAATTGTACCTTTCTTTGTAAATACTAAACAATGTTGATAATTGAAATAATACATATCTCTTTTATCTACTGGATAGTTTCTGACCATTATCTTATAGTCTTTTAAAACATAACCATTTCTTAACATTGCATTGTAATATGTAATATGATTAGGCAATATCTCGCCGTTTATTTTTCTATCTGTTTGTGATATAACTACAAAACCATCATCTTTAGTTGTTCTTGCCATTTCATCACACGCTTGATTTTGTAATACTTGATATTTCTTAACATCTTTACCATAAGGCGTTTGTGATATATCTGGTAAACTAGTAAATGTTAAGTTAACACTTTGGTCTGGCATTTGTTTAAATACATCAAAAGCGTCTCCGTGTATAAAATTATTGATTATGTTGTTCATATTCTCTCCATTGTTTTCTCAATGTAATATAAAATTCATCTTTTGTTACCAAATCTCTAAACTCTTTAAATCTTCTAGCAGACTTTGCTTTTTCACTTGTTGCCCAATCTTTTTCTTGTGGTTTTACTTTACCATTACTATCATACTTATTACCATCTTTGTGATTAGCATATCTTCTTGCTCTTGTAAAACCCATTTCTAAAAACTTTCTACACATATCCATACCAATAAAGTCTTTTTGTATTCTATAATCTAAATACATATCAAATATTTTTTGTGATGATACTTCGGCTTCTTTGAGTGTTTTAAATCGCCAATATTTACATATATCGTTTGTATAAGGTTTAACAAGTAATACACCTTGTTCACCTCTACCTATACGATAAAGTTTTCTAACTTTTTTATCTGTAAAATCTAATTGTTTATAATCTAATTTGTAATCAAACTCAATCATTTTGTTTTCATTGTAAATAATTTATCTAAAAAATAATACCATACACCATTGATAGCAGGTTCTATTAATGCAACGGCACCTGCTTCCCAAAGACTTGCACCTGTAAGAACACTCACAACGGACATAGCAATAATAATATGACCTGAAGTATATATTAATGCTCTACCTAAACTAGTATTTGCGATAAGTTTAAATATGCCTGTTTGAAACTCACTCATTTTATTCTCTTACTTCTTTTCAATAGGTATTCAGCAACTTTATATATTCTATGTAAATTAGTCACCTTACCTTTCCAATGTTTATCCATTAAGGGTTGTGCAATTCTTCTTACTGCTTTATCGTGTTTAGAAGTTTTTACACCTAACTCAAATACTGCACCACCAGAAGTCTTTGCTTCTATGTCAAATTCATTAAGTTTTTTTTCTCGTATCATATTCATATTTGCATAATAAAACTTTAATAGAACCTGCACCTCTTGTACTATATCTATTAAATAAATTTATGTCGTTAAATAATACTGCTTCTTTTGGTTTACAAACTATACGACATCTATCAACTTTATTAACAACTTCTACAAAGTTTTCCATTTCAGGCATAACTTCCTCTAGGTATACTAACACATTGATATTTCTATCTCTTAATATATCTTCGTTAGGACCTATGTGAACAACTGGTCTTTCTAAACATTTACCATCTGTTATTTTATCTAGTTGTTTTACTATCTTATCTAATTCTGCATTTGCTCTATCTGATTTTTCATTATGAAATGCTGATACATCAAAATCTAATTCGTGTATATCAAAACCACTTTCATTAAATAATTTTTCATCTACATATTTCATTGTATACTACCTTTTATATTACAAACTTCTTCAGGACTTAATCTTCTACCTACACACCAGAATACATTAGTACCTGTTCCTGTGTCAACATTTTCAAGCATCCATTTATATGCTTTTGCTTCGTATAAGTCATCTAATTTAAATGAAGGTTGTTCTGGTTGATACTCTTTCTCATCATACATAGGTGTATCAATAGTAATATTGAGAGGAGTACTATAACTTGTTTTGGGAGTGTAAAATTCAAAGTCATAATCGCCACTTTCTAAACCAAAATAACTTCTAATATTTTTAGTTCTATCTGGTCCTACACCAACACCGATTATTCGTTTGACTTTCTTATTATATTTTTTAATACCATACATAACAGCAGACATTTGAATACCTACACCACAACTCATAACTAAAGTATCCATTTCATCTGGTAAGTTTTTTGCTTGTTCGCCATTTGTTTCTAACATTAGTTCAGGTTCTTGCATAATCCATTTATCAAAAGAAGTATAGAAATAATTGTTTTGTTCAATTATATCTTTAGTTCTCTTTGCAAGTACACTATTAATACCGTGACCTGCAACTATTCTAATCTCGCCACCATAATATTGTGCAAGTTGTATTATATGGCGTTTCTGTAAAGTTTCAGGTTTAGTACCACCAACTGCAAAAATTGAATTGAAACCATACTCTTTTGCAACCCTACTGATAACACTAGCGGTAGGACTATGTACTGAAACAGATTGTATAACTCCGTTATTATGTTCATTTTTTATTTTATCTTTGTATTTTTCAAACAAGGCAATTGTCTGTCTCATTTTACCACCATTAACATCTCCGTATGGTGCAAACTTATCGTCTCGTTTAAAATATATATTATTGTATTTTTCTATGGGTGTCAGCATTAAATAAACTTCTCACTTGTTCATTGGCAACTACATCTATAACTAAATGCGTTCTCCAATCATTACCATTATTAATCGCCATATGTGGTTTTCTAATATCAAGGTACCAACAATGACCTTCTTCCATATTAACAATAACTTTAGAACCTGTTGTTGACCAACTTGTAAACTCTACATTAGGATTAGTCTTAATAGGAATATGTATTCTCATTAACTTACCATCTTGTATACCTACATCTGGATCAACTTGGTCTGTATGTCTTTCTAGTTCACCACCACCAGGTTTTAATTTCATAAATCTAACTCTATGTATTTCTGTTTCAAATACATCTAATATTTTTTCTACTAAAGGAAACTTCTTACGCCAATCTGTATCTTGCATTTCAAAGACTTCGTTCTCGTTTTCTTTCTGCCACTTCTTATTCATTTCAACAGGTTTAGTAATAAATCTATAATCATTTTTATAACCTCTTAATGAGATAGCAGACCAAGACTTTGCCTTATTATAATTAGAATAATGGTTAGTATATTCTATATTCATTTCTTCTAATTGTTTTGCAAGTTGTTTTGTAATATCTGTAAATGATACTTGTAAAGGTTTTAATGTATACTTCTCATATATAGGCACTTCTCTATGTTGTCTATCTTCTAATACTTGTCCTGCATTTCTAAAATACACACCTATAATATCTGCAACTGAATTGTATTTGACACCTACTTTTTCAAAGTATGCTTCACTTGCGATTGCCTTATCAGGACCACTCTCTTCATTAATTAATAACCATACATTGTTATTTGTATAGTAAGTATCTTCTAATAATGTTGTGATAATATTTCGTCTATCAAATTCGTCTGAATAACCTAAATGTTTAATCTCTATATCGCCAGGTAGTTTTTCGCCTATAACTACACCAGGAAACATATTGATTTTAGTTTTAACTTTAACTTCTGTTTTATGAATAAGACCTTTACCTAATAAATGTAATTGGTCTTTAGACAATGCTTCTGCAATATTATTTTTCTTAAATTTAGATAATTCGTGCTGAGCGTATTCGTTATAACTATTAAATCTTTTTTCTAGTTCTTTTAAGTAATCTAGTTCAAAACCTTTTTGCCAAGGTTTTAATTCTTTATTACTGACTTCTTCTGTGCCGCTTTTAGTGCTTTTTGATATCGCTTCCACTTGTCCATCTCCTTTTCTGCTTTTTTATATGCCATATCTAATTTCATTTTACTAACTTTTTGTACCATTAATATACCTGCTTGATGGTCATATTCGTGTTGACAAACTCTACTCATCATACCGTCTAGTTGTGCCTCTTTTAAATCACCATTCTCGTCTTCGTATTTCATCAAACATTTACGAGGTCTTGTAATGCTAACAAATAAAAAAGGAAAAGTCAAGCATCCTTCTTTCATTAAAACCTCTTCTTTACTTGAAGACATTATTACAGGATTAAACATTGCAAGTTTTAAACCATTTTCTACTGATTTATGGTCACCTGCAACAAACATATTAAATGGTAATCCTACTTGTATAGCACTCAAACCTATACCACCATATTTGTGCATAAGTTCAAACATACCTGATACTAATTCTTTTCTATCTTTGATACCATATTCTTCTAACATATGGTCTTTGAAAGGTGCAACTGGCACTCTAACTCTTGGATCGTTAGGTGGTAACAATTCATAATGAAATGTTTTAGGATTTACACCTTTTCTTATTTCTGCTTTCTCTTCTACAGCAGGTGCTACTTCTGCTTTTGTATCTTCTTTGGTCACTTCTATTTTATCAGACATCTACTATCCTCGTAAAGTTTTGGTATTTCTCAAATTTAATTATGTTAGTAAACTTATCAAACATTATATCTCCTTTGTGTGATATAATATAAATGTTTTCTTTTGTAAGTCCTTTGACAATCTTAAAGAAATCATCTGTTCCTTGACCATCTAAACTACTATCAAATATTTCATCTAATATTAATAAGTTTGTGTTGACACTATTTTTCATCTTTGCAATACTTCGCCAAGTAAATAATAATGACAAGTCTATTCTCATCTTTTCACCTTCACTAAAGTTATTGTAGTTAAAGGTGTCCATATGTCTACTTCGTACCGTTTCTTTAAACTCTTCATCTAAATGAAATGATACAAAGAAGTCCATAGATTGTAAATACTGATTAATTAATTTGTTCATAACAGGTAGATACTTTTTAATAATTTGTGCTCTAGCACCACTATCGTCTACTATCTGTCTTAATACATCAATATACTTTTTCTCATCAATAACTTTGTCTCTATCTTCTTTTGTTTTAACAAGTTCTTGTTTTAGTCTTACAATCTCTTCTTTTATATTTAGGCCTGAAGTATCTTCTATTCTTAATTTTTCTATCTCGTCTTCAAGTCTATCTGAATATCTTTTTAATTCATCAATAGAAGTATTAAGTTTTGCAACATTAGTTTCTATACTTCTAATTCTTTCTGATACTTTATCAAAGTTAGATATTTTCTCTTCTTGTTTTGTTATCTCACTTAATAGTTGTTTATAACCATCTTGTAATTTAACTACTGCTCTTCGTTCTTCATCTATCTTATCTTGTCTAAATTCTTCTTTAATATCCTGTGTGCAAGTAGGACAATTTTTATTCTCTTCAAAAAACTTCAATGCCTTTTTATGTGTTTTTAAATTCTGGTCTATCTTTGCTTCTAGTTTTTGTAGTTGTGTCATCTTTGCTGACACTTTAGTTTTATCTGCTATCTGTAATTGATTTTGTGTAATCTCTTTATTCAGACTTTCTATTCTGAACATATAATCTCTTTTATCGTTTTGTGCTTTCTCAATATCTTTCTGTTTTATATCTATCTGGTCTGTATCTCTTTTAGATAAATCATTATAGTGTTGTTCTTGTAGATTAACTTTATTTTCTATCAAGTCTACACTATGTCTTAATGTAGTAATATCTTTTGTAAGTTCTTGTTGTTTACTTCTTAATAACAAGTTCATACTTGCAAAGACTTTAATATCTAATATCTCTTCAATAACATCACGCCTATAACTTGCTCTCATCTTCATAAATGGTTCATATGAAGAAGAACCTAATATAACAACTTGACAAAATGACCTATAATTTAATTTTAAAATATTTTGTTCTAGGTATTTCTGATAATCTATACCACTTGCATTTTGATTTATAAGTGCTCCGTCTTGGTATATTTCAAATACACTAGGTTTAATACCTCGTCTTACTTTGTATGCCTTAGGACCTATACTAAAATAAACTTCAACCATACTATCTGCATTATTGATAGTATTAATCATCTGGTCTTTCTTAATAATTCTATAAGGTTTATTAAACAAAGCAAAACATAAGGCGTCTAGTATAGTTGACTTACCTGAACCATTTTTACCTATGATAAGAGTAGTAGGACTTTCTCTTAAATTAATTTCTATCTTTGTATTACCTGTACTTAAAAAGTTCTTCCAACTTATTTTATGAAATATAACCATTAACTATCCTGTACCTCATTATAATATTCTTTTGTAATATCTTTCATACGACCTTTGTCTAATTCAGTATCTAAACTATCAATATAATTATGTAAGAAAGTTAAAGTATCTTCACCTTGGTCTACAACATTGACATCAGCACTTGCGTTAATATTAAAACTATCTTCTATGACATTAACTTCGTGTGTATCTATTTCATTATGTAATCTATCTATAAATTCACCAAACATATTTGTGTCTGTTTTTTCTTCTACTATAACTTTAATGTGTTTGTCTTTGTATTGTGATATATCAATATTAGAATAACTTTGTTTTGTATCATTGTATACTATCTTCTCAAACATAGTAATAGGATTAGGTACTCTTGTTAGTTCTCTTGTTTGTGTATCAAATATGTGAAAACCTTTAGGGCAGTTATAATCTGACCAAGTTATTTCGTATTGAGTACCTAGATAATATATTGTTCCGTTATCTGACTTTCTATGAAAGTGTCCTGATATTACTTTTTCAAAACGATTAAATTGTTGCATTTCTAAACCGTGTTCATTGATATGTCCTTTGTGCATTTCAAAACCTTTAATTTCTAAATGACCCATTGCAATTTGAGCAGTTGAGTTGTCTATTGCATAGATACTTTCTTCTTCAATATCAGGTGCAATCCAAGGTAATAATAATATATCTAAACCATCAAAGTTAACCGTTGTCGGTTTCTCGTATATAAAAGGTTCGTTGACACCATCGTGGGAAGTAATAAGTTGTTGCATAGCATTAATCTCATTTGTATTCTTATAATAGGTATCGTGGTTACCTAATATAATATGAGTATCAATCTTCTTATCCCAAAGTCTCTTCCAAAACTTATGTTGAAAGTTATGTGCCGTGTTATAATTAATAAACTTTCGTCTATCAACTACATCGCCTAAATGAATAAGTGTCGTAATATTGTGTTCTTGCAAATAAGGAAAAAATATCTCATCATAGAAACGATTGAAATATTTTATAAATGCAGGACTATCATTACGAGCACCAAAATGTGTGTCATTAAGTAGTGCTATCTTCATTATAATACATCATCAGGAGGCCATTTTGTAGCCTTCAATTTGTCCTTTGCTTTTAATTTTAGTTTCTTTAAATTTTTTAAATCAAACCAAGACTTCCAACCTCGGTCCGTTTTTCTTTCCATTTCTTTAGTCAATACTAACTTTTTCAAGTCTTTGTGTTTCTGCTTTTCTGTCATAGAAAATCCTCCAAGTTTGCTTTTGCCTTTCTTACCCTTTTCTTTGTTGCACCTTTAGTTGTTGTTTTCTTAATAGGTTCACTAGTCTTTTCATCTGTCGGTATATTCTTTTGTAGAAATTCTGTAAATTGATTTTTAAACTCTCTATCGTCACCAGGTTGCAAAGCATAATCATCATAATTTGCGTCTTGGATTAGTTTCTGTTTAATAGTAGTTTGTTTCTTTTCTTTTTGTATTCTTCTCACAAAGGCATAATAAATTATCTGCGTAAAATACGCAAANGGATTGTTTGACTTTTTAGGATTAAAGTTATCCAGATATTGCAAACAATTTTCTATGCCATCTGATATCATATCGTCTCTAAATGTATAATTGATAAAGTTAGGTCTGTAAGACAAATGGTTAGCGATTTTTAAAAAACACTCACCTATATAATTGGTTACTGGTGGGTTCTTTCTTTTTCGTTTTTTTGCCTTCTCACACTTCTCTTTGTATTCAATCATAGCGGCTAGAAACTCTTTGTTATCAACATAATGTTCTTTTTTAGTTGTACTTCTTCTTGCCATAATTATCTCACTATACTATATTTTGTTGTTAAGGTCAAGCTCCTAACTAATTTTGCCGTCCCATATGATAGGTGCTTGACAAGGTGAATTTTTGGTGTTATATTCAGCGTGTCGCTGGTTGCTAGAGAATATATTAAAGAGATACTATTATTAGTGTATCGTTTTATCTTTCTTTTTAAGGTCATCAAAGTCATCAAATATTTCCTCAAACTCTTCTCGTTCGGACGGCGACATCATTTCTCGGTCCATTAACTTACGAGTTCTCTCATTTTCTTCTCGTCTTACTAATCTGTCATAGTTGTTATAATCTACGATAACACTTCTATAACTTTTAATCATTTCATTACTTGCATTAGTTATTGTCAAAATTTTATCTTTAGGTATGGTAACCAATTTATCGTTAGTGTAGCCTGCCCATTTTACTAGAGCAATATAATCTTTGATACCTATATTTGTTATTTGAGGTACATACTTTACTTCTAAAGGTTTATCAAGTGTAAGTAAAGGTTTGTTTTGTTCGGCGTGTGCAATCTCGCATACAATATCAGTACCATTAATCAACTTAATGATTTTGATTTTAGTAGTACCGTCTGGTTTCATTTCGTTAGGATTGTTAGGCATAGATTACTCCTTTAGTTCTACATTATGAATTTCATAATCAAAACTCTCTTCATTGTAAATATTTATTCTTTCTCGGAAGTGCTGAAGAGTATAATTTTCTTTTTCTCCATATGACACATCATCAGCAATATCATATAAAGTTGCATTTGTTTTGTTATCTCCTAGTCGTAAACCACGACCAATAGATTGTAAGTTTCTTATCCTACTCTTACTAGGACTAGAAAAAACAATATTATGTAAGTTTCGTATATTGATACCAGTTGAAAATGTACCATAACTTGCGACAATAATCGCACTATCCGATTTTTCTGTAATTGCTCTAATTTCTTCTCTTTCATCAGCGTTTACTCCTCCGTATACAAAGAATACTTTTCTTTCAGGATCCTTTAGTCTTATAAGTTCTTCTAATACTTTACCGTGTTTCTCAACATATTGAAATAAACACAATGTATTACCTTGTAGACCAACACATAGATTTTTTATATAGTTATTTCTACTCTTACTAGCACACAAATAATCCATTTCTTCTTGGTATGTTTTATCTTTTAGATAATCTCTAGCGTTTTTACCGTGTTGTAATATCAAACAATGTATTTTAAACTTCGCTAGTTGTTTCTTTTCTATCAAGTCTGTCGTTTGTGCTACTTTATTGACAGCACCAAATAAACCTTCTAATACTAGTTTATGTGTTTTAGAACCATCTAAAGTACCTGTCATACCTATTCTGTATTTGCAATTAGTCATCTTTGTCATTATAGTTGTTAGGGACTGGGATTTAAATAAATGTGCTTCGTCACCAATAACAACACCAAAGTCTGCAAACCACTTTTTAGGTAGTTTATATACAGATTGCCAAGTAGATATAACAACTCTTTTAGTTGTATCTTTTTCGTGTCCTTGATATATTCTATGAATATGTTTTACATTATATCCATAATCTCTAAAATCTTTATACAATTGTTCTACTAGTGAAGTTGTAGGTACAATAATTAATACTTTATTTGCTTTTCTTTCTTTTAATCTTAATAGTTGAAATCTTAAAATCAAATATGCAATTAATGATTTACCACTAGCAGTTGGCGACAATAGTAAACATCTGTCTTCCTGTATTGCGTGATAAAACGCATTGAATTGATAATCTCTAATCTGTAAAGGTATGTTTAATGCCTTACAAAATTTAGCACACTCTATCTTATCTAGTGGTTTATTATTTTCTTTTATCTTTGTAATAACTTGTATATTATTATCTTCACAAAACTTCTTAACATATGGCAAAAGACCATAGTATATTTCACCTTTTGCATATTTAAATAATCTTATTTTACCATCCCAATATCTATTTCTATATTGTGGCATAAACTTATAACCAGGTACTTCAAAAGTAAAAAACTCACTTAACTCTCTACGAATATCGCTCTCAGCGTCTATCGTAAGATACACCTCGTCTTTCTTTTCAATTATAATATAACGATTTACTACCATTTTATTGAAACTTCGTGCCTAATGTCCAACCTACTAGTGATTTTCTGAAACCTGTTTTTACAGGTAATACTCTATGCCATAGACCAGAATAAAATATAATCATTGTGCCTGGTGTAATTTTATCAAACTTATGAAATTTTGTTTTCTTTGGGTCTGGGTGTGGTTCGCAAATCTCTAATTCACCACCAGTATACTCATCATTTAAACATAATGTAAAACTNACNTTTCGTACCGTCTGGTCTCTATAAGCGTGAGTATGTGTATCTTGGTGCCAACCATAATGATGACCTACTCCATAAGTTGTATATTGGAAATCTTCAAACATTTTTAGTTTAAAGTGCCACATACATTCCTCGTTTGCTTGATTGATTGCAGGAGTTATATTGTCTATAAGATATTTGTCATTTAAGAAACAGCCTTTGCTATCTCTTATTGTATTCATACCTTCTTTGCCGTGAATTTTTAAGTCAACAAGTTTTTTCTGTTTTGCTATNTCGTCAACCTTTTGTAGAAACTCTTTACTAAAGGCATTATCTCTACGCCAATAAATCTTATTGCCTATGTANTGTGCCATTAAATCGCTCCGCTAGTAAACTTACGCCACTCAATCGCATCCTTTATTAAAAATCCTCTATTTTGTATTTGTCTGATTGTTCTATCTAGGAAGTCAACAATAGTTTCCAAGTAATCTACTTTTTGTTTTATCTTCTGATAATCTTCGTCTGCTTCAATATACTTGTCTACATCTTGTTTTAGAATTTTTAGATTGAATGGTTTTTGTTGATATACCATAGGGTCTGCTTTACCTGTATAGTATTCCCATTTATGTAATTTAATTGTTGCAAGTTCAGCACTTGCTTTAGTTTTCATTAACTTAAACTTATTGTAATGTTTCAAAAATTCATTATGTAATTGTGGTGTTTTAAGAGCTTCTAAATCCAACTCCGTATCATTAATCTTTAGTTTTTTCTCAACGATATCTTGTAATTCTTCAAGTGTCATATTATTTTTTCACCTTTGTTAGCCTTATAATATTATACTATTTTTAGTGCTTTGTCAAGCTTTTACGATTGCGTAAGTGTGGATTTTTTACCTGGTTCAGCAAAATCGTACAATGTATATTTGAAGTTTACCGTTGAAGTTAAGTATTGTACATCTGTCGCTTGTGTTGAGAAACCAACACCAGATAAACCTGTTGGAAATATGTCTGTAAATCTTACTTCTTTTATTACATTGTTTTTTGCTGATAATATTGATAGTGTGGCGTCTGATAAAGTAGCACCTACATTTACAGCAGTTCCTTCTCTACCTGCAAATTTACTTACACCAGATAGTTCTTTACCTTGCGTAGGAAATCTATCTCTACCTGCTTCTACTAAATTTGCATATTCAGTATGGTCAGCAGGAAAACCTAGACTTCTTAACCAAGTGTATATCTCTTCAAAGTTATCAAACTTTTCATCTACTAAAAATGTTAATGACAAATCACCAAACTCTAATTTAGTGCCTGGTAAAGGTATATCTCTTAATGTAGTTAGTTGTGTAGCATTACCTAGATTGATACCTGGTATATTAACTTCTGTACAGAAAAACTCCACTTTAGGTAGTTTTGCAATACTGAATTTAAATTGACTAGGACTAGCATAGTCTTGTTGCGTAGGTTGTCTAGTAATTGAATTAATAGTTGTCATANTACTATTTATACGACTTAATTATCCTTCTGAATATTCTAAAATTCTTAACTATTGTATCTGTAGGAATAGGTGCACCAAATAAATTTAGTGGTTTATCTTTGACAAGTTTCTTTATGTACAAAGGATTGTCTTCAAAGATTATGACATTGTTCTTTTTCATAGGCTAAAAAAAAGGCGACCCGAAAGTCGCCTTTTTTCGTTTTCAGTATAAACTGATATACAGATTACGCCAAGTTAACTACTTGTACTTTTCTGTAATATCTGTTTGAGTTAGCAGCACCAGCACCGTCAATAACAGCGTCAGACGAAGCACTTGCTTCAGCAAAAGGATTTGCTTGTAAGCCGTATCTTGTCTTAAATCCGATTTTCGGTTGGAAAGTGTCCTGACCAACTGCTCTAACCATTTGTAATGGTACATAAGGGCAGTAGAACATACCAGCGTCATAAGGAGAAGTTCCTTTATAACCTACTACATAGAATTGTTTTGTAGCAGCGTTTGCTGAATATGGGTCAATGTATACTTTAAATCTGCCGTTTAATACACCAGCAAATGTGTTTCCTGTGTCATCAACATTTAAGTTGTTGTTTAACGCAGGTGTGTAGTCAAGTATACCAGCCATTTGTAATGCACTAGCAACATCAGAAGAACAGATAAGGATATTTCCTTTTCCTCTTCTTGTTCTTTGTGCAATAACATTAGCGTCTCTTTCTAACTGGAACATTAAACCTTTAAATCTTTCAACAGACCATCTACCGTTGGAATCAGTATCTAAATCAAAGATTCCTGCGTTAGTTGTATCTGTAGCAGCACCTTTTTCTGAATTAATGTAAATTGTTCTTACAACTTCTCTATTAATTTCAGCAAGGATTTCAGCAGAAAGAATATTAGCAAGTTCAGTTTCAGCGTCTAAGCCGTGAATTGCTTTAAGGTCTTGTGCTAGTTCCATTGTGTACTCAGCTTTTAGAGCTCTACTTTTAGCAGTTACCGTTGATTTCTCAATTGAGAAAGCCATTTCAGCAAATGCGTTGTTAGCAGCGTCTCCTAATGCCTCGGCAGTAGCCGTTGACATACCTTCACCAGAAGTATAAGTTCCAGCTGGGGAATCGTTAAGTACAGCAGGGTTGTTTTGTGCAGGCGAATTTGTTGAAGTTCCAGATGATCCAGGAATGTTAGCGTTAGCAGCATTTCCAGAAAATTTACTTTCAGCTTCATCAAAAAGCGCTTCAGTTCCGTCTTGAGCTTTGTATCTGCTTCTCATTGCAAATATAAGTCCAGTCGGTCCAGACATAGGTTGTACACCAGCAATATCGTAAGCGATAAGGTTAGGCATACTTCTTCTTACAAGACTAATTAGGATTGGATCCCAGTTAGCAATGTTAGAACCAGTCTGGTTAGTAGGAGCAGCTTCGTTTAAGAAAGCAGCGTCCTCTTTCAGCGCTCTTTCTTGGTTTTCCAAGATAACGCTGGTTACAGCTCGTTTATAGCTATCCGTAACCTTAGGAAGGTCAGGATGGTCTAATACTGGCTGCCATTTTTTTTGGTAAGTTTCAGATAAGTACATATCTTTTTCCTCTCTCCTATTAATTTGACAACTTAATGTCTTTAGTTTTACTAATAGCGGTAGTATAAGCAGCCATTGCATTAGACAAATCTTCAGTATTGACACCTTGATTGTCCGCTACCGCATTATCTACTTCGCTGTCAGAATTAGCTTCTTTTTTATTTCCGAAATATGATTCCTTAATAGTCTCACATTTCTTTTTAAAGTCATCAGCGTTAGAATACTCAACTTCTTCTGTTAATTTAGCAAACTTCTCTTTTGAAGTGTCTGCTAAATCAGAAGCAACTTCAGCAATAATGTCTGTTCTTTTCAAAGAAGCATTTTCTTTGTTCATTTCAACATTTTTGCTAATCTGTTCGTTAAGTTTCTTCTCTAACTCTTCAATCTTTGAAGCTTGGTCTTCTAACACATCATATTTTTCATCAGGAACATCAATATAGTGGTCTTCAAAAAGTTTTTTCAGACCATTGATGAAGTCCTCAGCAATCTCTCCCTTGATACCTTTTTCAATAGCAAGTTCGTTTTCTTTCATCCACTCGTTGACAACATAGTTCATATATGCGTCTACCTTCTCAACAAGGTCTGTTTTTGCTTTAGATACTTCTTCGTCAAATTTCTTATTGTAGTCTGCTTGCATTTCTTCTGAAATTGCTTTTACTTTAGAAGTAATCGCAGCTTCAAAAATTGTAGCAGCCTTTTGTTTAAACTCTTCAGACAAGTCGGACTCTCCAGAGGTTAAAGCGTCAATGTGTTCTTTTACATCAACATCTTTTGCTTTCTGGTCGTCTTCTGATTTCTCGGACTTCATTTTCTTCTCATCTTCGTGTGAAGTTTCTTTTTTCATCTTATAACCTTCTTCCGTTTTTTCTTTGTCAGAAGTTTCAGATTTTTCTTTTTTCTTGTCCAAGTATTTTTTCAGACCGTCTGGCATTTCTCCTTCGGATATCTCCTTGCCGTCAGCGTCTTCAGCTTCTTCCTTCTTTACAGAAGGCATTGGATCAGCAGCACCAGCATTTTTCTGTTGTGCGTCACCAGAAACTGGCTTAACTTTCTTCGTTGCGTCAGGATTACTATCTGTTGGTTTAACAACAGCAGAACCTAAGTCTTCAGCGTCATTTTTCAATGGTGAAGGCTCGGCAGCTACGGCGTTCTTTTTAGGAGCGTCTGGAGCTGTCATTTCGGCAACTTGTTTTTCTGTTTCGGCCATTTGAAGTTCTCCTTAATTTTTAAAAAATAATTATTTTTTCGTTATAATATATTTATAAAATTGCGTTCTTTTGTACGCAAATTATAGTTTTTTTAAGAAATCAGCGAATACATTAGCCTTAGCTTCTGCGATTTTTAATCGTTTTGCTTGTGCTATATACTCTTTATATTCTTCAATTTCTCTCTCTTTTATAACACCATTGTCCCAAACCCACTCTTTGTTTTCCATAATGCCTTCTACGAAAGCGTCTGGAGCACTTGGGTCTGCAACTATATCAGCAGCTGTTGCCAAATAGAAGTCTTTTCCGACTACTGCTTGACCACCTCTACCTCTTTCTAATGAACCCATACCACGACTTGATACGCCTAATTTAGCACCCTCATCTATAAGATTTTTTACTATCTTACCGTATGGTGTGTCCATTATCTTCGCCTCACCAATAAAATTATTTCCGTCTTCGTGTATATCTGTTATCATATGAGATACACGCTCAAGGTTTACCGTTGGTCCGTCAGGATGTCCTAACTCACCAAACGCTCTTTTTTGGTTGACAAATTCTCTATTATATCTGCTTACTTCTTTTGCTAGAGTTTCTTTAGGATAAACTCGTCCATTTCTATTTTTAATTTCTGATTGTAAGAAGACACCACGGATTTTGTAATTCTTTTTTCCGCCTACATCTTCGCATATGTACTCAACATTTTCAACTTGTTCAGTAATTAGTTTCATATGAATTATCCCTCTCTTTCCTAATATTTATAATATTTTTTATCTAAATTCAACAACTAAAGTATAGTTATCTCCTAATGCAAAGTTTTTCGTTGATAAATGTACTTTACCATTAGGCGTTGTTGCATTATTAGGAATATCGTTTCCAGCAGTTCTAAAATCTAGGTAACCATTACCACTCAATAATAGAGTAGTAGTATTTTCTGTTGCGCCTCCCCAAGCTAACTCAACTGCTGATTTTGAGTTTGCAACATTTATAGAGTACCAAACTTTTGCAATAGTTTTAGTACCATCGGCTGTCATAAAATTTGAAGTCGCTGGGTCAACTAATACACTATCAGTTTCTCCTGTACCATCACTATGATTTGTTCTCTTTACAACAAACTTTACGCCTGCTGTATCTGATACTATTTGCGTTGTTATTGCGTCAGCCATTATCCTGGATACCTCTCCGTTTCTTTATGCAGTTCTACTGCCATATTAAATTTACTTACATTAGCATCCGTAGTAATTTTTAACTCGGTTGCTGTGTTTAGTTCTTGTTTAGGTGTTAATCTTTTTTCACCACCTTTTAGTCCCCAATTACCAAAACCTGTAAGACTTATTGTATCTTCACCGAGAGTTAAAGTAGCAGTTCCTACTGCTTCGTCTGTTCCTCTAATCTCGTAATAAACATTAGCTAGTGAAACGCTGGTATCGGAACTATATAAAGTTCCACTTTCGTTTTCAGCGCCACTAACATTAACAATTGCTTTAGTAGCGTCATCTATTTTTGAGACAACACTTAAAGTCATTTTTATTCCTCAAAATATGCTTTAATGTCGTCAGCAGATATACCACTTGCAGCCGCAACTTCATCAACTTTAGTTTCAATTATGCTTACTAAATCTTGTGGTTGTGACCAATCTATACCATCTAGTCCTTCAATCAATCCTTTGATAGCGTCTTTTGTTGCAGGCGCCAAAGCATTGTATTTGTCGTTTCCTAGAAATCCTGATACATTACCAACTATACTTGATACCGTTAATGCCATTTTTATTCTCCTGTTTTAACTTCTGTTTCTGTACTTGTTTCAGGCGTCATTGCATTTTGCACTTCGTCCTGTGTAGCTGTTGCCGTAAACGGTTCCACAATTTCTGGTTTTGGATCCGAGTGAGGCTGTGCTGTATCAACTGCTACTTCTGTAGCACCATCAGACGGAGTTTGAGTTTGACCAGTCATAACATCTCTAGCGGCATTGAAAAGATTACTTGCATATTCTTTTCTACCTGTATCTAAAGCGTCACCAACTTTGTCTCTCATTGCGTCTTTAAATGCTTCACCAGCACCTGTATTATCTCCACTTGCAAGTTTATCAACAAATGTTTCTACATTACTTGGTTGTTTTTCATTATCAGCCATTATTTTTCTCCTATATTATTTCGTCTGGATTATTACCTGACACACTAGTTTGTGGACTTGCAATAATACCATCNTCAATCTCTTNTTTNATTTGNTTATCAATGTCAGCAATNTCTCTTTCANNTTGTTTTAATATGTTTTTTCTAACATAGTTAACTGAAAAATATTTACCAACATAATCTCTAACATCATTAGCAAGAGCAATTCTTTCTCTTAATAACTCAGCGTTTTTAAGTTCGCTGAAATGACCATCGGCAAGAAAATCATATTTAATTTTTTCTTTTATTGCTACCCAATCGTCATCATTGATTACTGATTTAAGAACCAATTGAGTTCTTAATAAATCATTAAACAATTCTGTAAATTTCTTTCTTAATCTTTGTACAAATTTTGTAAATTTAAGTTCGTCTCTAGTAATCTCGGTACTTCTACCTAAATTAAAACCTTGACTACTTTCTAATCTACTAATAGGTACATTTAGAGAACGATATAGTTTTCTTTGGAAGTATTCTATATCTGCAACTTCACCTAGGTTTTGACCACCAGGTAATGTAGATATATCAGTTCCTCTACCACCTTCTCTACTAGGTAACCAAAAGTCTTCAAGCATAGACATATAGTTTCTATCGTCTCTAATCTCTCCTGTACTTGCGTCATAGACAAGTTTATTTCTGTATCTTGCCATAACATCACGGAGATACTGCTCTGCTTTTACTTTAGGTAAATTACCTACATCAATTTTAAATACTCTTCTTTCAGGTGCTCTTGCAATTCTGTAAATAACAACAGCGTCTTCAATCATACGCAATTGATTTACAGGTTTAATTGCCTTATGCAAGTAACCCATAACCATATTTTTGTTCAAGTCTACTAAACCACTTGGACAAAAAGTTATAGCGTCTGGTGCAATCTTAATACCACCACTTGCCATACCAGGTCCTGCAACACCTTTTTCATTATATAAGTAATATTCGTTATAGTCGTGTACCACTTGTATGTTTGCCATAGCAACTGGACGACCTTTTTTAATTTCTCTTAACTTCTTAATTTTTCTAGGATCAATATATCGTAATTCAGTAATACCTTGTACTGGACTTTCTCTATCAATAATCTTATGATAGTATATTCTTCCGTCTACATACCATCTACGAAAGATATCGTGTCCTTTTGTAGAAAAATTAAGTAGTCTTAATATTTCTTTAAATTCATCTTCAATTTTTCTTTTGATTGCGCTTGAAAGCGTTGTATCAGATAAGTCAACTCTAACTGGATCCTTATCAATTTCATTTGCCACTATGGCTTCGTTTACGATATCCTCTATGGCCATATCGCACTCTGGATGAATTGATACCTCTCTATATCTCCTAATTAAGTCTTGCTCAGTTTTCGCCGTACCTTCCATATCAAGGTACTGACCAAAATAACCTCCAGCGGCGACGGTTTGTGTACCGTCATCCGCTTTAGGTTGAGTAAAACTTTGTTTAGGGTCTACTTTAGGTTTAGTTCTAGTTATCTGAAAACCGAAAAGCTCTGCCATTTTATATCCTCAAAGTTTTATTATATATTTAGTCTACTATTAAGTAGTTGTTCTTGCTTCAAAGAACAAGTATCTAAACGATACTTCAAAAGTTTCAACTGCTTCTGTCGGTTCCATAGACAAGTCTATCGCACCAATAGATACTGGAAAGCATCCTCTTAATGTGTAAGACTTAATCGTTCCACCATTTCTGTCAAGGTGGTCAATAAAAGCGTCAACTTGATAGTCTGCTGGATTTACTAATCCTTCGTTATCAGACATATTGTTGATACCATTTTGCCATCTTTCAAAAGCGTCTCTTAATCTAAAGTTTGTATCGTTAAGTACCGTTATGTTCCAAGGTTCAAAAGTTCTATCAGCTGCAAGATATATTGGTCTACCACGGAAGTTAACCGTTGTAGTTCCGATACTCATAGCAGGAATAGAAGTTGCATTACATAGGAACGCTAACTCTTCTGTTTCTCCACCAACTTGAGCGTAACCAGGAAAAGGCATTGTAACCTTAAATTGGTTGGCTCTAGCGCCGCCGCCTGCAAGTTTAGTTTTGAAGTCATTAATGTTTGCCATTTTTTATTTCTCCTCTATACTATTAACCTGCAATCTCTTCAAAAGAGACACCAGTTCTGGTTGCAACGAAAGATAATGTGATAAAGTTGATACTTCTTGCTGGTTTTACAAAAATCTCAGCAATAAATTCGTTTCTATCAATTACTTCGCCTGTGTTGTTAGTTTCATCACACACTACTAAAAAGTCTGTGATACCTCGTCTACCTTGTACTTCTCTTAGGAAAGGTTCTACTAGGTTTCTAAAGTTCGCTCTTGTAAACTCGTCATTAAATTCAAAGAGTTGGAATTTAGAAGCTGTCGCAATCGCCTTTTCTAAAACGATAAACAATCTTCGTACATTTATTCTATCAAACGCAGAAGGCGTTGACAATCCAGTTTTGTCTCCGAAAAGAACAATACCTTGACCTGGGAATGAAACAACTGGGTTTATTCTAGCTCTGTATAATTCGTCTCTTTGAGTTTTATTTGGATTGTAAGCAAGTTTACTAGCACCTCTAATAATACCTCTATTTAATCCTGCAGGACTAAACCAAGCGTCATTAGTTAAATCAGTTCTAGCAGCTAACCCTGCCATATCTCCGTTTAGCGGAACATATCTGAATACATCATTATATCTGTCGTACATATATTTGTAACCACTATCAAATACGACATATGAAGATGATTGTATTGAGTTAAAGAAAGCAAGTACATTGTTTGTTTGATTGATAGCAGAAGTAATTCCTACTACATCGCTTCTTTGTGGACTTGCAAATACAACAGCGTCTTTTCTTGTTTCAGCGATTGTAATTAAATCACCGATTAAAGTTGCTGAAGCATTACCAGCCATTATCAAACTAACATCAACGGATTCACTATCTTGGAATAGTTCAAACGCAGATTTTCTTACACCGTCAGTTGCTGTTCCATCTACACCACCTGTAAAAGTTAATGCGATAGGAGCGGTAACATCTGTAAAAGTTTTACCTGCTTTTGCGTCTCCCCAATTAGTTCCGTTTGAATTATGGTCGCCCCAATAAATTAGAGACGATTTTCTGTAAATAACTTCTGGATAGAAATTATTACTTCCACCTGCGTCTTTAGCGTCTTTAGCTTTTGAAACACCTTCAAAAACTTCCAACACTTCGTCTTTTGTTCCGTTTATAGTACCATCGGCGTCTACTACGATAATGTGCATTTCGTCATTAGAACCACCAGCAGCAGATACATCTGGAGAAGTTCCAGGAGCACCTGACACTTGGTCATAATACTTCCATCTTCTTCTTACATTTGCACCGTTTGTGATAACTCTACTTAAACCACCTGAACCTACTCTTTTCTTTAATGTAATGTCGTTTGAAGAAACAGCAGTTACCTCATACTCAACACCATCATCATAGTCGTTAGTTCCAGCAGTTGTTGAAAAAGCGATTACATCGCCTACACCTATATTAGTTCCACTTGTAACCGTAATTGTAGTGTCACCTGCAGAAACAGCACTATCGTTAACGGTTGTTACCGCTACCGCTTCGTAAGCTGTCGCCGAAGGACATACAGAAATAGATAAACTATTTCCATAAGCACCAGCAAATCTTGCTACAAATTCTACGCCAGAGATACCAGTATACGCACCACTAGCTAAATAACTAGTGTTATAATCATTTGTATTTCTTATCAATAAAGCTGTTCCCGAGTTGGTCACAGCGTTTTTAATACCTGTATTTTCAGTTCGTACAACTTTTAAAGCGTTTGAGTATTGCAGAAAAGATGAAGCAGTAAAGTACTCTTCAAAATTATCCGTTGTCGGTTTACCAAACACACTTACTAGGTCTTGTTCGTTAGAGATTAATGTAACCTCTCCAACTGGTCCTCTTTTTGCATTGAAAGCATAAGCGCCAATGCTAGTAGAAACAGCAGGAACTATATTAGTAAGGTCCTTTTCTTGTACGAGAACCCCAGGTGATACTTGAAATGCCATTAGGTTTCTCCTCTTATTTGTTTTTTGTATTTAAATTTAAATACATAATGTTTCCTTTTAGTTCAAAATTCGTATTATTCATACGCCCATTGCAAATTTTCTCAATCAATACTATTTATTATATGCCATTCCTACACTACTGACCTTTGCGTACAACTGGATGCCATACGGTTCCATACTCATCAACGGTGGGTTTTTCCTCTTCAGGTGTGCCATCATCTACAAAACCGAACGGAGCCATATCTTGCTCTATGAGNTTTTCCTGTTCTCTATACATTTCTGCTCGTATATTTCTATCAGTCATTTCTTTAAAGTATCTTTGATTGACTAACCAACCAAATATTACGAGACAGGTCATATAGTCGTCATTACAACCTTCTTCTGCCTGCCAAGATTGATTTTTTCTGACAAAGGTAGACATTTCCTCTATAATATTAAAATCATTGATAACAAGTTTATCTGCCTCAATNATTGCTTTGATATTTGCAGTTCCCATCTTCTTAATTTGTTTAGTCATACGAACACCTAATTGTGAACCTCTTTGACTAAACATTGCACCTAGTATCTGACCTGCTCTACCTTTTTGAGTTGTCATTAATATATTATCATATTCTATCTCAAAATGTAAACCATCAGATATTTGAGCGCCAATATCATTTACTTCAACAAGTATATGTGCTTTGTTATATTGTGTACATACTTTCGCAATCATTTCAGGAAACAATATTGGTTTTAATTCATTGTCTCTAAATGTTGCAACTACTCTATAAGGTANTTGGGTTACATCATAGATTATAAATGCTGAATAATCTTTTAGTGTACCTCTGGCAACATCAACACAAGCAATATAAGTGTTACCTTTTACTGGTTTCTCAAAGATACTTAATCGTCCATTTGTTTGTAATGGAGTTATGTACGGTGTCGCTTTAATTTTCGCAGGACTAATTAAAGTATCTACTGAACCTAAAAATTCACACTCAAATTCACTTGCGAATTGAGTAGCACTAGTGTTTCTTATTGTTTCTTCTTTCCACTTTTCGTCTCTACCTGGTACTTCTGACCAATGTACTTCCATAGGTACATAATCGTTGTTTTTATTTTCAGCGTCTACCCATAGTTTATAAAACTGGTTCATACCATAAGGAGTAGAAACGATTATAACTTTTGTTTTTTGACCTGAAGTAATCGTAGGATAAACAGACGAGAAAAACTGCTCAGCGATTGTAGTAGGTACGAAAGCAAACTCATCTAAAAATATTATGTTGTATGAACCTCCTCGTATTGCACTTGAAGAAGTTGCAGCTGCAACAATTTTAGATTTGTTTTCTAATTCTATATTACCTTTGTTCCAGTTGATTACACCTTGTTGTAACCATTTAGGTAAGTTCTCATATGCAAGTTGTAATCTACCTAATATATCTCTAGCAGTTGAAGACTTGTTGGCAAGTATCGCTATGTTAGAGTTAGGATTAAATATTGCATAATGTAATAAGTAAGATATAATAGTTGTAGATTTACCACTTTGTCTAGGCAACTTATAAATTGTAAACCTATTTTTGTGCATATTAGTAATCATCTTGTCCTGAAACTTATATGTTTTAAATGGTATAAGTCCTTCGTCAAGTGAAACTATTTGTACATAGTTTTTAATAAAATATAAAGGGTCTTCTTCACACCTTTTAAATTCTACAATTTGCTCTTCTGTAAATTCAATAGGTGTATTGACTTTCTTTAGATTAGGGTTACCTAAATATGCGTCTGAAAAATTACTCATTAGTCTTTACCTTCAATAGGAGTTCCTTTAAATGGATCGTCTTTAGTATCTCTATTGTTTTCATCAAATTTTTCTGGTGTTATATCTTTTGGTTCTTTTTTGTCTTTTAACATTTTTTGTAAATCAGTTGTACTACCTACAAATAATGCGTTTTTAATTTGAGGACTTGCACTTTTAGGTAGTTCTTTTAAGTCTTTTAATTTCTTATTTAAATCTTGTAATTTGTCAACGGTGTCTGCTACATTTTTGATACCTGCTAATGCAACTTCATATGCTCTAGGGTGTTGACCTTCTTTTGCAACATCAAGTATACCTTGTATCGCCTCTTGTCCTTTTTCAATTAGGTTGTAGTAGTATTCTCTACTATTCTTGTGGTCATTATCCACATCTTGTTTTTCTTTATCTTCTTCTCTAACAACAGGTGGTTTATATTCTTTTTGTTGCATAAGTTCAGCGTTAGGTTTACTTTCTACACCTAATATTTCGTTTACTCTATCTTCTAGTTTGCCCATTTTATTTTACCGTAAAGTTTGCATTTAACACTATTCTCCAATCATTATGTATTGGGTTTGATGAAGTGTGAAATATATTACCTTTAAACATAACAGCAGTATTGTTTTTAGGTTNTATTCTTTCTCTTATTGTAAGTTCTTTATCTTTAATAAAATTACCATCAAACTTTTCATTAAAGAATATTGTATCACCATCGCTGTCTTCAGGATAGTAAATTAAATTCCATTGATTATCTGATAATCCCCATTGGACATCATCAATATGAGGTACATTATATTGACCTTCTCTATATCTAGGATGTGGTGTCAATAAATTAAATTTTAATCTTAATACATCATCAATTTCAAAACCACATTTTTGAACCATCTCCTTTAAAGACTTATATACAACATCATAAGCAGGAGACATAGGTGTTGGTTGAACGGATTTATTTAAAATTAAATGTGTAAATTGCATAGTTCTAAATGTTTTTTTATCATCAACTACGCCTGGGTTGTGTTTAAACTGCTCATCATAAATGTCTTTTGAAATAAACCAACCACAATTAAATATATTTCGTTTATATTCTAAATCTAAATTATCTGATAAAGCATTGTCTATCTTTATTATATCGCTCATCTTTTCTCCTCATAATTATTCATCACTTCCTGTTGTAGGATTGTATCTCTTAATATCATCAAAGAAATCAATAGTAGTTGTAAAACCAAAATCATCACCAGGTTTTGCACTTGCAGGATTAGGTGTGATTACTATTCTTTCATTTCTTGCAAGAGGTGCTTCAGTTGAACCTCCTACATCTGATTGTACTTTTCTAATAACACCAGCAGCTGTTTGTGGACCATACAGATATGTTTTTGCTGTAAATGTCATAGTATATATAACTGCTCTTCGTGTATTAAAATCACCATCATAATTATCTTCATAANTTATATCACCTAATACAATAGGTACATCACGCTTAATACTCATTTTAGGTATCATATTAATTGTAACCGTATAATCAGGTTGAAAGTATGGTACTATTTGTTCAACAATTTGTAAACCATTTTCAGCAGTTGCTGTAAATATATAAAGTTGATAAGTGATATTGTAAGGTACAGGATTATAACTAAAGACCATTTTATTAGTTTGGTCATTAGTATTGCCATCTGTTTTAGGTACTCTAATTCTTTCTATCTTATTTAATTTCCTACTTGCGTCATACTCTAAACCTGTAATTTGAAACCCCATACGAGGTAATATAGTAGAAAATTGTTGGTCTTGTAAATCTGGTTGTTGTGTTAATCTTACAATAAACTTTTCTTTAGGTGCATATGCAAGAGGCACTTTTAATCTTTTAACAACACTATCATTTGCGTCTTTTGTTTGTACAATAATATCATTAAATATCTGACCAAACGCAATTGTTAATCTTCTTAAACCTTCGTTGTAAAAATGTGTACCGAACATTATTTAACTTCTCCAAATGGGTTAGCTTCTGTAAAGTCTAATATGTCATCTGAAACCGTTGCAGTATCAAATCCTGCTTCAGTATCTAAATCTAAATTATCAGCATATACAGATTTAGTTTGAATACTTGTTGCTGGGTCACCATCAGTTGTTGTATCATCAAACTCTTCTTGTATTAGATACATTGGGTTACCGTGTTTGTCACCTGTTTCTAATATTAATCTACCACTTGAAGAAGTTTGACTAAATGTGCCATCTTCAAGTAAGAATTGATATTGTAAACTTGTATCAAGTGATTTTCTATCATCTGCCATATCAATATCAGGATTACCTGTATTAAATTCTTCACTTGAATATTCAAAAGTTTTACATCTTAATTTGTAGACAGGTAAATTTCCTAATTGAAAGAAAGGTTCCTGGTCTTCTACAAACGCAACTTCAAAAAACTTGTTCATTAAAGGATAGTAAATTACATCACCTTCGTTTGGTCTACCATCAACCATTAAGTTTGCTGGGTCTTCAACCTGTTCCATAAATCTTCTTTTTGCTACAACAAAAGTTGTATCGTCTCTAACTTCTAAACCAAACTTACTGATTATTTCTTGTTCGCCTTGGAAACCTTCAACCGTTTCAAAATACATTTCAATCAAATAACTATCGTCAAACCTAGACGCAGAATCCTCACCTAAAATTAGGTCTCTATTTACTAGAGTTCTAGGTAAGTAATAAACAGCGTGACCATAGATTTTTAAATTTTCTATAATTAAGTTTTCGTGCAATCGCTTTTCAGCGTCTGAACCTATGCCATCGCCGCCTTGAAAGTAATGATTAACGGCCATTGTTTTTTTATCCTATCATCATTGCTGGGTTTAACTCAAACGAAGTCCTAATTTCAGTTTCTAATTTCTCTATGTCTTGTAGAGCTTCTGTATATATTTGTTGTCCGTTTAAGGTAACACCACCAATCATTGCTACTCCATTAAATTTAGAGAGATTAGCACCCCATTGTCTTTTGATTAATTGTGTTGTGTATCTCTTTAACCAGATATCGTTATAAACATCTGTATATGTGTCTGGGTCTAATTTTCTATATGCTTCTATTACTAGATATTCACCTACTTGTAAATCGTTTTCCCAGTCCATATCAATGTATAATCTGTTATCGTGTTGATTAAATCTTAATGGCTTTTCTCCTACTAATATATGGTCTAAAAAATCTAATTGTCTTAAAACAATGTCATAGTTGATAACACTTGTTGATGAAAAATCGTACAAGTCATTTAGTCTTAATTGATATCTAACATCAAATAAGTTTAAGTTTCCTTTATTAGAAAAAGGAAAAATATTAATTACAGATATTACGCTTTCAGGTACAACGATATATGCGTTGCCTTCTTTCCAAGTAGTGGTTACACTATTCTTGGTTACACCTTCAGAGCTATCTGTTAGTATTCTAGTTTTATCATTTTGAGTATACTGATATTTTAAATATGTTCTTCTGATACCATCATAGTGATATTGTTGATAATATTGTAATGCTTCGTCAACTCTATCGTCTATCTGGTCATCATCAACATTTATTTCAATAACAGGATGCCCTAACGCTCTTTTAGCGTATGAAATTAATGTTTGTCTTGTATTAGGAGTTGCCATAGTTTATCCTCTTCTTTTAGCAATATTTATAATTTCCACCAGGTACAATCCTTTATATACTTTGCTATTTCATCATCTTTATCAAAATATACGCATAGGAGGGCGATAGCGAGGCCTACACCGATTAATCCTTGCATAAACGGACTATGTAAGATAAGAAACCAAAGTACATCTAAACCATTGCCTCCGTCCACTAATATCCAATCTATTTCTTCTTCTATGTTCATTTCTTTTTACCACACCTTTTTAGTGCTGATTTTAATTTAACGACCATATCAAATATATGAGCGTCTGTATGAAAAGGTGTTGGTGTAAATCTTAATCTTTCTGTTCCTCTTTTAACCGTAGGCCAGTTAATAGGTTGTACATAGATACCTTCTTTGTAAAGTAATTCATCTGATACTGCTTTACATTTAATAGGATCACCTATAATAACAGGAACAATATGACTATTATTTTTTAAAACTTCTATACCTTGTCTTTCAATCTCTTCTTTTGTTTTTCTTGCTCGTTCTTGTATCTTTTCTCTTAATTCAGGATGGTCTTTTACATATTTGATACTAGTTAACGCCCCAGCACATATTACTGGCGATAAACTAGTTGTAAATATAAACGCACTTGCCATACTTCTGATTGCGTCTATAAACTCTCTCTTTCCTGTAATGTACCCACCTTGTACACCATAGGCTTTTGCTAGCGTTCCGTTTATAATGTCAACTTCAACTTTGTCTCTTTCACAAATACCAGCACCTGTTTCACCATATAAACCAACAGCGTGTACTTCATCAATATAAGTTATTGCATTATATTTTTTACATACTTCAACAATTTCTTTTACAGGTGCAATATCACCGTCCATAGAATATACACTTTCAAATACAACACATTTAGGTCCTGGGTTAGACATTAATATACTTTCTAAATCTTGTACATCATTATGTTTAAATATTTCTTTTCTACATTTACTATGCCTTAAACCTTGTATGATTGAAGAGTGATTTTCTTCGTCTGATATAAACAATAAGTCAGGTATAATCTTACCCATTGTTTCTAAAGTTGTTTGATTAGCGTTATACGCTGAAGTAAACAATAAAGCACTTTCTTTCTTATGTAATAATGCAAGTTCTCTTTCTAACGCATTATGATAATGTGTTGTGCCTGATATATTTCTAGTTCCACCTGCACCTGCACCAGCAGTTTCAAGTGCTGTTTTCATACTATCAATTACATATGAGTGTTGACCCATACCTAAATAGTCGTTTGAACACCAGTTAACTATATTTTTGATTGAGTATTTTGAATACCATATGGCATTAGGATAATCACCACGCTTACGAATAATGTCGTTAAATGTTCTATAACGACCATCATCTTTATAGTCTTTTATTACTTGTTGAAATTTGTCTAAATGTTCCATTATTCTGCATAAGGAAATAATGCGTCTGTACAAAACTCTTCAATATCTTTTTCAGGTAATCCTAGTGCTTTCATTGTTCTAGGTGTATGAGGATTTTCTCTTTGAAATTTTGCGTATCTGTTTTGTGCTTCTTTTACTTCCTTCTCGCTTTTAATATTTGAATTTAAATTAAAATCTTGTTTATATCTTCTTAATAAAGTAAAGTAAGGTCCCAAATCAGTACACGCTAAACTTAATGCGTTTGTCAATTCTCTTTCTGTATTAATATTACCTGCGGCTATCATACCTGGACTAAAAATTTGTAATGCCCAATCAGGTAATTCTCTTACTTTTGATGGTTCGTAAGTTTTACTTTCTTCACAAAACCATTCTACCATCGGATGGTCTATTTCTCTCTTACCACTTAAAGGTGACCAATCGTGGAAAAAACCAGTAACCTTATTAGGTCCTGCGATAACATCTAAACCCCATATAGGTGCTGGTGTATGAAAATGAGGTATAACAACACAATGAAACATATAAAGTTTTTTACTTTCTCTAGCGTCAACTACATCTATATGACATCTTCTTGCTTCAGGTGTTTCCCAAACTCTATTAATCCAACCATCTTCAGGTCTATTAAATTTTGCCATACTTTCTTCAACAATCTCTTTACCTTCGTCATCAAATTTTGACATAAGATTTTTAGTTGCGTCTTCTAACATTTCCCATATTCTACTTCGTTGTGCCATCACCAAACCTCTTTTCGTTATTCTTAATAAATTGCAACATTTCTTTAAATAAGTCAGTTGCAAAACCAAAACATTGTCTTGCTTCATAGACAACATTATTTACATTTTTATCTTTATCGCTAGCGTCATTGTAAACATAATGACTATCTACTGCTAATCTTAATGCTTCTTTAATTTCGTTTGTATCTTTATATGTGATACCGTGTTCTGGATTTTTGTTAAATTTAAATTCATAATACTTACCAAGACCAGGTACTTTTCTTTTTATCATTTGACCACCTGATAAATCGCCCATATGTCTAACATAGATATGTGCCATTATTTTTTCAGGACAATCCATTAATTCTTTATTTGCATACTCAACATACTTTCTTGTACTCTCCATCATCATAGGTTGATGAGCGTAAGTCCACAACTCATCAAAATCTGCTTTGATAGCAGGTGCTCTTCTAATAAAAGGAAACTTATCTAATAAACCTTCTGCCATTGCAAGAGGTTCAAGTATATTATAACATTGGTGTTGATTGAAAAGATAATTTGCGTATACTTCAGGATGTATTTTACCAGACATTAATATCTTAACGAACCCTTGTCTTTCTGCCTCTTTGTGGTGTTCCCAAGTAAGTTCTTTAAGAGTTTTCATTGATAGGTAATCCTTGTTCTTCTTTCTTTTTCTTTTCGTCTAAATCATCTTGTACATATTTTTTTAAATCTTCAGGTACATCTTCAATCTTCATAGTTTTAATATGTACAGCGTTTGCCATAAGACCTGCTCTTACCATTTTGTCTTCTGTTTCATCTTTGTTACCATCTGCTACATTATTCGTACCAGATTTATCTGCTGACATTTCTTTTACAGCAACAGCAAACATATCTACTTTAGGTTTTATTTCTTGCCAATATTCTTCGTGTGCTTCTAAATCACCTAATAGTTGGTGTTTGTACTGCCAAGATATTTTAACTTCTTCAAGTACTTCTTCTCTTCTTTCACTATCATATGCTTTTTTAAATTCTTTTTCTATGTCTTCTACTAATACAGAAGACTTTAGATTTCTATGTACCTCACTCATCAATGCCCATAAGTGTGCAAGTATCTTTTCTCTATCTTCTTTAATAGTATGTAAATGTTCTATGTAAGATTGACAAGCAAACATCACAGCAGGTTGAACATACTTGCCTTTTTCTTCTATACCATTTAAAGGCCAGTTTTTCTGATACTCTTCTCTAATAAGAGTGCCAACATATATTGGGTCTTTGTCTTTTGTGAGTTTGAGATTGTGTGCGTGAAATTCAGTAGAGGTTATGATATTTGCCTGATTAAACAGGAAAGTACCTACAACCTCTATGTAATCTAATTTCTTTTCTTTATATCTTTCGTAGAAAGGATGATTTTCGTATCTAGTTCTTGCTTTGTCAACAAATTCAATAACTTGTTCCATTTTCACTCCAATTGTTAATATAGTGACCTATCGGTCTATAATATAATTATTTATACTAGTCTCTAGGACCCAAGTGGAAGAAGTAGGACGCTTGGTTAGAGTTCGCACCTTCTCCATAAAAGTCGTGTTGATATGTAGCAGAAGAACCACCATCATATCCAGTCCAATATAACTGACCTCTCTGGTTCAATGCAGCTGGCATTGAAGAGCTTCCAGATTGACCACCTATAAACAAGTCTGTCCATCTATGACCACCAGCAGGTTGGAATACAATTCTCTTTCTAGTTCTAAAGTTTTCGTTATCTTCCATAGCACCTTGGAAAGAGTTTCTTCCACCATTTGTCCATTGGTCATCATTTTGAGAAGTTCCACCAAGACCTTGGTCATTATTATTACCACCTCCCCAAATCTTGCCGTTGTCGTCAAGTATCATAGGTGAGTGATATTGATAATAAGGTGATGAACCTTGCATCCTATCTTGTCCTACATCACATACATTAACAGGCCATTTAGGTCCTTTAATGTGTATAAATGTTCCTGGCATTCCACCAGAGTGATAGTCGTAGGCGTTGGATTCAACTGATTGACCTCGGTTACCATATGTATGACGGTTACCATCGTGGTTCCATAACATACCTGTTGATTTCTGTCTAAACATAAACCATTTCATTTCATCACCACCACACCAGAAGTAGTCTACATCACCATTGTGAGCAAAACTCATCCGTCTCCAAGAACCTAAATATTGAGTTCCTGTATAACCTGGTGACCCGAAAGGTACTGAACCTGAAGTCGTGTAACCTGTGAACCACATATATCCTTCACCGTCTAGTATGAAAGAAGCGTGATGGCCACCATTTGACCAAGTGTGTTTTAATAACTTAATTCCACCATATCTGTTAAAGTCAATACCTACTCTTGTTGGTTTCGTATAGTGGTAAGTTCCATTATAGTTACCTACACCAAGTTCACCGTGTTGGTTCTGACCCCAAGCCCATAAGTGACCTGCTTCGTCTAATGCGTGAGTCCAAGCCTCTTCTGAACCTGACCAGTAAACATCAACAATCATACGGCCATCAAAATAAGATTGTGGTAATCTTACAGGTCTGGTTACATTACCAGAATAGAAAGCAGTTGAAGTTGGTCCACCAGAAGTGTCCGTTGAGTTGTTAATTGATGGGTTACCTAAACCAAGTTGACCGTTGTTATTATAACCCCATACCCATATTGAACCGTCATCACCTAACGCCCACATTGAAGAGGTACCGTTATTTTTGTGCATATCAGACATACCAATTTTTACAATTTTAGTCTGATTGAAAGTTTTAGTTATGTTGTTACCTTGCCAGTCAGTAGTGTCATTTGCAGTTACCCTAACCGTGTATTGTCTATCAGTAGTTTCTGAATTTCCTAATCCGTAGTTACCATTTTCACCAGCAGCATATACTTCACCATTATCCATTAACCAATATGTTCTATTGTAAGTACCAACTACTTGTATAATTCTAGGTGCTCTACCGTGATGAGTAGTCATACGACCTGTACCAGATAAGTTCCAAGTTCTATTATCAGTAGATTGCATCCAGTTTGTAAATGTGAAACCTGTTGACATAAACTTCGCAGTTTCAACATTACCTGCAACACCATCACCTAAACCAGAACAAGAGGTACTTTCACCAGCACCATACCACATATCAGAACCGTCTGAACATAATACGCAAGTTCTATAATTCATAGAAGCGTCATCACCGTGGTTACTTCCTAAGTTGTATCTCCAGCCTAACGGAGCTCTGTTTACGAAAGATACTACTTCGTTTCTAGTACACCATTTGTTTTCGTTTATGTAAATTAGTTCCCAATACTTTGATGGACTTCCATCGTGTTCTTCTACCCAAGTGTTTTGATATCTAGTTCTTTTTAGACATAGATAAATTTTGTCAGCAACTTTAACCATTTCTCCTCTTTCATATTGTCTCCAATATTGCCAAGTTTCAATGTTATCGTTACCTGCAAGTAATAGTGTCCAGTATCTTTGATTATCTGGTCTATAACTTCTTTTAACAATTGTAGGTGCGTAATGCGTATAAGAATTTGTATTGGTCATTGATTCCGAAGATATAGTAAAGCTGTTTTCAGGTGTATCTTCAATACATCTGTACGATTTACCTCTCCAGTAAACTACATCATTTCTTTTGTAGCTTGTCTTATCTTTCCAAGTACCTCTCCAGGTTACTTTGAAATTTTTAATATCTAATGCCATATCTTTTTCCTACTTTGTTAAATTAGAATCCAAGATTACTTAAAAATGCAGCCTTGGCAGCCTTATGGTCAGCGATTGCTGTTTTTGTTGCAGAAGTGTCATCTGCTACATCAGCAAGTAAGTCAACCATTGACTTGTCTTCCATAAATTTTCTGTCTAAATCTTCTAAACCATCTTTTACATAGTTTGAAGAAGCCTTTAATGTTGCTTTTTCATCAGCGTCTGAAACAACTGAAACACCGTAAACGCTATCGTTAGCACCATCAGTAGTTATAGTTGTATTGCCGTCATCAATTGAGAAGTAAGCTTTACCGTCTACTTCACCTAAACTGATTGGCGTATCACCTGTTGGCTGCGTATAGTCGTCACCGTGAGGTAATCCAGCAGTCATTGAAAATATTACTTTTGCCATTGTTTTTTTCTCCGTTAGTTTAAATTACTTTCCTTATATTTATATTATCTACCAATACCAGCATTCCACATCATACTTCTTCCTGTACTTGACCAAGTAGCAGTAGCGTGGTGACCCAAGTTATTGTTGTTTGAGTAACCCCAAAGTAATACTTGTCCGTCATCTGTTCCCACCATCATTTGCGGTGAGTAGTAGTTTGATGAATTATCAGTACCTTTAGCGTACATAGTTCTAATTCTAGTTCCAGCAGGAATGTAAGTATGGAACGGTTTATAAGTTCCATCTTCACCAGTCCAGTTAGTTCCAGCGATAGGATTTGCAAGACCACCATAACTACTATAACCTTGAGCAAAAAACTCTCCGTTATCTTGTAGCATATATACTCTTCCTACATCACTATGAGAACATACGATTGATACTTCTTTCAAATTGTTAATCTTGTCAACTTGTACAGGTGCTTGGTTAGTTCCAGTACCACCATCTCCTGATAGGTAATAACTTCCAGAGTGACCAGCAGTCCAAGTTTGACCATTTTTCAATCTCATAAATGTCGTGTGGTAACCATTCCAGTATAATGTCCAGAAGTCTACGATATCTTCGTTAGGCGTAGCAGTTGATTGTGTTAACTGATTTCTGTTTGTTGTAGAGTTATCTACAAAGTTACCATATCCGTTGTAACCAGTTGCCCAAATATATCCGTTACCATCTAATATTGAGAAGTTTGAGTTTGATGAGTGAGAATTACATTGCCATACAGCGATACCACCGTTATCAGCGGCATTGAAACCAGACATCTTAACAGGTCTGTATTTGTCCGTTGTAGTTGTATCACCTAATTGACCAACATTGTTTCTACCCCAACCGTAAATATTATCTTCACTTGTTCTTACATAGAAACTTGTACTATCACCACCTGAGCAAGTAATATCTACAATCTTCTCGTCATTAAACCATTCTCTTGGTATTCTTTTTGGTCCGTAGCAGTTTTGCGTTCTACCATCACCACACTCTCCATATCCATTGTAACCCCATACCCATACATCACCATTGTCATCTAAAAATGCAGGTGTGTGAGTATCATCTTCGTTACCGTGTTTTTGTGCTAGTTTAACAGCAAATACATCTTCAAGTCCAGCAGGCGATATTGCCATACCAGGTGAACCATCATAACCAGTTCCTTGTTGACCGTGTGAACCGTATCCTGTGTGGAATACTTGTCCGTTATCAAATAAAATTAATTTGAAACCGTAACCTTCTTCAATCTGTATACATCTAGGTGTTCTTTGTCTATCGTATCTAGTCCACTTACCACTTCTTCTTTCTTCATAACCACCTTCGTTTCTGTTTTCAGAATTGTAGAAATCTCTCCATCTAAATGTCATTTCTCTAAAGTAAGAAGATGAACGACCTTGTTCACCATTTGAAGAGTTATTACCGTGTCCTAATGTCCATATAGCACCATTTTTATCAATATAAGTTTGACTTCTGTATACACAAGCAAATTCAGAATTACCGTGTTTGTATGGCCAGTTTATTGGTCCTCTATTTGGGAACCAAACACCAGCACATTGTTCTTGCGAGTTCATACCTGCAAACGATTCCCAGCAGTTGTGATACGATTGAATATGAGCAGGATAGTTCTTACCTGTTTGATTGTTTTGTTCGTGTTCACTTCTACCAGTTAATCTACCACTTGTAGTTGTAGTTTTCGTCATCATAGGTGACCTTGTTGGTTCTTGGAAACCATATTGAGGTGGTCTACCTTTGTTATCTCTTAATGCACGATATAAACCAGTACCCATAAAGTAATGTTTTTCGCCAGTTGATATTCGTTTAAACTCTTTGTATGATACAACATCATTGTAGTTGTAGTGTGTATTTGGAGAATACTCACCTCTAAATCTTAAAGATGATTGTATCTTATCCCAATGTTTATGACCTCTCCAAGTTTTCTCAATTGTCCAACCTAGTGAGTTATACATTCCAGTAGTGTTTCTGTTTGAAGTTGTAGGTTCTAAACAGAATGGATAGATGATTGTATTTGTACTTCTCTCGTAATCGTTTTGAGCGTAAGGAATTGTAATCTCAACCGTTCTACTTTCTTTGTTTACAAAATTGTAACCACTTTCAAATCCAAGTGTTTTACCATTTCTCATTTTCTTAGGATAGTTTCTATTGTAGTCTCTATCAGCGTTGAAGAAACTATCAATGTAAGTATTTTCGTCTACTTGTCTATTGTTTAAGTAGTATTTAACCCAACCGTTCTTACCATAACCTCTCCATTTTTTAATGTTTGTAGGTGCGTAAGTTCTTGCCTGGTTATTTGCCATATCATAAGTTTCAACTGATTTAGAATTGTACATACCAGCGTGTGCTTTACAATAAATGTAAAGTTTAGCAGTTGCTTTTCTAACATTGATTTTAGTATGAGCACCAGGATTACCAGGAGTACCAACATAAGTTACCCCAGCAGTTAATTCACTACCACCTCCGTGTGTTCCATCAGCAGTTGTTGAAAATGCTAATGTATGTCCAGAGTTAGTTGAATTAGATTGGTCAAATAAATAAGTTTTTCCTTCTTCAAACTTAACAACATTATCAGCAGCTAAAACACCGTCAACATAGAATTTGTTTCCACTACCTGGGTTTGAAACAGATATTTGGAAAGTTCTTTCTGTATTTTCAGTTGGATCAGTTGTGTCAGGCATATACAACTCTATTAATCCTTCATTTGAAGATGGTGAAGAACCTAAAGCGTTAGAGTGTGAAGTACCTGTTTTGTCAACAGCAGTAAAGTTACCTGTAATACCATCAACACTTGTTGTTGTGGATTCAGCAACTAATTGATAAACTGGTTTACCATTTACTAATAAGATTTTCTTACCAGCAGCTGCGTGTTCAGATGGAGCAGGAGTTCCTGCAGCCACAAAGTTATCTCTTCCTTGAGTAATTGTAGCAGTAATATTAGCGCCAACTTTTAATGCACCTTGAATATAAACTGGTGCAACCGTTGAACCTGTTTCTGTTGGATATTCAACACTATCAGCAGAAGAAACATAAATTGTTCTTCTAGTTGAAACTGAAGCACCAGCACCAGCAGTACCTGCCCAAGCATTTGTAACCTGTAAGTAAGTATTATTACTTGCGTCTGTTAAAAGTGAAACAACGGTATCTTTTAATTGATTACCAGAAGAATCCAACATACCTTTTAATGATGGACTTGCTTCTGTTTCCCAACCAGGTACATCACCTTGATTGAAAGTAATCTTTCTACTAGAACCAGCACCACCTCTTCTTGTATCTTCAGCGTTTGCAGCTGCTTCATCTTTATACATTGGAAAGAAGAAACCGTTATCGCCGTTTGAAGCAGTACCTTTAACATAGTAAGGACCTCTAGGATCTTCTCCTAATGACTTACCTTCGTTATTCGTATTATGAATACCGTCAGCAGTATAAGAGAAACCTAATGGGTAATACTTGTTAGAGTTGTTGTGTTGATGAAATCTGTATGTATGACCTTCTTTGAAAAACTCCCAGTTCTTATAACCAGCAAATTGTCTACCTTTAGTATTGTGTCCCATACGATTGTCAATTTTGAAATCTGGCACACCACCTGAAACTTGTACACTAACTACAAAGTTGTTGTCAGTTGGTACATAGTGGTATCTAAAGTAATTTTGTTCGTAACCGTTAAAGTTATCTAATTCAGAATAGTCGTCTTCTGTCATTTGGAACATTTCGTCATACTCTTCAAATAGGTGTTTTTGATGGCGAACAATTGAACCCATTGAAGCGTCTATTGTAGAGTGGTGAGCGTGTATTGCTTCGTGCTCATTAGAGAAATTAGTAGAGTGTTTAGTAATAGGGTTACCATCCACATCTGTTCTTTGTCTCTCGTCACCTCTTTCGTTTTCAGTCCAGTATTGTGTGTAACCGAAAAAGTCTGTATTTGTGAAATTAGGGTCGTTAATCCAACCATTCATTTCTTTAGGATTATATCCAAATATTTTTGTTCCTGGAGCAAACGCATTTGTACCATCAGGCATATATTCATTTGTAAGAATCCACATAGCATTATTGTGATATACTATGTCGTCTCTTCTATATGACTGGTTCTTGTCGTATTCTCCTTGGAATTGTAATTTAATTCTTCCAAGATTTATTTTTGCCATTTTAGTTCCCTATCTTTGTTTAACTATTTATTATTATCCTAATACCGCAGGTTGGAATAATGATGAGTAATTACTATCATTTTGTTGTTGTATGTAGTTTCCACCATATCCAACGATTAAGTATCTGTTATCAAAAGTTTTTATTTCTCTAAAGTGATATCTGTTACCATCTTGCGAATAATAACCTCTACCTCTTATATCTTCTACTCTTCCGTGTGCATAGTTCGGCATACGAACCATTTGGAAGTAGTAATCATCTGTCTCTTCAATTCCGTTGGAAGCGTTTCTGTCTCCAACATATGAAGTAGAATATCCTACTGAACAAGTTCCGTAGTTATTTCTACCTGCCATAAATATAAATCCGTCATATGTTAATAAGTGGACTGAACAATGCCATTGGTTACCATATGCAGATTGACATCCAATATCTTTAATGTTATGAACATCTTGCGTTGTAACCGAAGTTGTTCCAACATTAACTTGCCATTTAGGCGATACAGCAGAAGATTGATTAGTTGTATTACCAAGTCCTAATTCATAGTTACCATTGTAACCAGCACACTTGATTTTACCTTCTTGGTCTTTAGTCCAGAAACTTGCGTATCTGCCGTTTCCAGTAAACCACATATTAGTTGCGCTTGAGTGAGTTCCACTTCCTGGTCCGTTACCCATTTGTGTAAATGTGTTAACATCTGAAGTATTACCCATCATCGCCCAACCGTATTCGTTTCTTCCACACCAGTAAATCTTACCTTTTTCAGTTAAGATTGCAACTCTTTGATATGATTGCTGACTATCTACTAGTAATTTTTTAATTTTACCAGCACCAGAAGCTGAGTTATCAAAGGTTACACCAGTTATTTCAGTTGGTACTGATAAGTTAGTTGTGTTACCTTGTGCTAAAACACCGTAACCATTATAACCCCAACTATATAATTTTCCTGTTATGTCTAAAGCAAAACAGAAAGCGTATCCTGCACCAGCAGTCCAGAAAGCGTCAATCTTATTACCATTGAAATATGAAGTCTTGTTAATTTTTGTTGGTCTACTTAAATCAGAAGTATTGTTTTGTCCTAATTGACCGTATCCATTATAACCCCAAGCCCATAGTTCGCCGTCAGTATCTAACGCATAACAACTATGAGTATTAGTTCCGTTATTATCACCACCCCAATTAGTAATGTATATTCTTTTAATTCTAGTATCTTTTAATGTGTGTGTTGAAGTATTACTTGCTTGATATACTTCTTGGTATGTACCACCACATCTTACAGGATAACCTCTATTTGAAGTAGCGGCGTCACCGTTTTGTCCGTGACCTCCGTAACCCCAATGGTATACTTCACCATTATTAAATAGTGCCATACCTGTTTGATATCCAGATAATAGTTGAATTGCTTTTGGTACTTCTCCATCAGGAGTTGTGTGAACACCAGAGCCACCGTTATCTGTACTTCTGTACCAATCGTTGAATGGGAATGTCATTCCTACTCCAGTTAGTACACTACCTTGGTTTAATCCGTTTTGACCATTTGAGTTTGAACCCCAACTTGTAATACCACCACGACCATTAATGAAGCACGGCCAGTCAACACATTGACCTTGTTGGAATTGTCCAGGCAATCTGTATAGTGGGTGGTCATCTCCGATAGGACCACTTGTATTACATAGAGACATACACTCTAAACGGTTACCAGAAAATCTATTTTGATAACCTCTAACTTTTTTAGAAGTTGTAGCAACATCAAAGGTTACATTGGCAGAAGAATAGAATACTTGACCATCTATTCTTAATTGGTCATTAGCAGCATTGTTCTCACCACCAAGTTTAGGACCTTCTTCGTGTCCTTCCCATCTGTTTGAATTTTCTCTATCTATTGCGTCTGTCATTGAAGTTTTTTGGTCAGTCGCTAATTCTATTTGTAATGCACCCCAAGTACCAATAGTTAATACTTTAAATGTAAAGTTAGGAGCGCCACCGCCACCTAAATCACTATCAGCAATTGTAATAATTTCGTTTTGTGCATATCCAAGACCACCCATTTGACCACCAAGGTTTTTCTTGGTTACGGTTACAGAAGATACTGAACCATCTTCTTCAACAATTATATCAAAGGTTGCGTTTGAACCAGCACCTGAAGTTGAAGTTTGAGTTATATTTCTGTAAATACCAGGTTTTCTTAAATAATGTTTGTTTGAAAATTCACCAACCGTTTTAACTGATTGGTAACCTTCAACGGTTACATTGAACATTGGTGTATTGTATCCACCAGTTCTTCCTGCGCCACTATTTTCAGCAGCTGCGGTCACATTGGTACAATTTACATAAGGATAAAATCCTTGTTGTCTTGCAGGAGAAGCAGCAGAAATATTTGTGATTGTTTCAACAGCACCATTGTCTATTACTATCTCATCATCAAATTGCATTTCTTCTGATACTCTTTCCCAATATTTGTTTCCGTCTGTATCAGCTTCTTGGTCCCAAGGTAAATATTTACTAGTACCGTCTGTCGTGTGTTCTAGTATACAAATATAAGTTGCTCTTACTTTGTTAATTTGGTTTCCAGAATACTGATTGTTTGTTGAGAAGTCATTATCTAATTCAACATTTACTCTAACAATATCATTAGGGTAGTATGTTAAGTATGAACCACTATTATTTGTATTATCGTGGTCACCTCTCCATTTGAAAGAGCTTCTTACTAATTTCCAAACTGGTTGGTCGGCAACAACAATTTTAGGACCCCAATTTGCAGAAGCATTATCATATGAGAAAAGGTATAATTCTTTAGGTGTTTCGTTTGTAATTTCTATTCTAATTTCTCTTTTAGTAGCGTTATTGTAAGTAGATGAATTAAAGTATTCACCACTTGAAGTACCACCACCAACAGCTTTACCATCTAACATATAGGTTACATCTTGGTGGTAAAGATTAGAAGCTTTGTTTGAAGCGTTATCAGCAAAAGCAGGTTTGTTATCATCAAAATCGTTTCCGTCGTGTGATAAGATTAGTGTATCACCAATCATAACTTGCTCTTCAGCTAGAGGCCAAGTTGCTTGACCGTCCCATTTGTAAGCGTCTGAACCTGTACTTGCAGATACAGCTTTTGTCAATCTTACATATCTTCGTTTGTTCTCTTTAGGAACATCATTTATGGAATCTGTATTCTTAACGCAGATATAATCAGAATTGTTGTACATAACCACATCATCTTTGATATAAGTTTCTGTACTCTTCCAATCACCTCTAAAATTAAAGAACAGATTTCCTATTTTAGTTTTAGTTGTTGCCATTGTTTTCTCTTCCTAATTTATACTATTTATGTTGTTTCTATTACTAGGTCACCAGCCTTATCTAAATTAATTTGCATAGTTCCGCTGATAACTTCAAATCCTTCAGCAGCATCCGTTCCATCAAAGTAAGCACTTTCTTTTTGTATTAATTCATTAGCATTAGTGATAATTCTTCTCTTCAATGCTAAGTCATCATCATCAATTGAAAGTGTTTGTAATGTAGGAGTTCCTTGGTCATCAACATATTTTTTAGTTGCAAGGTCTCTATCTGCTGATGGTGAAATACCTGACGCCATTTGAGTTTGTGCAGTCAAAGTAATAACACCGTTATTTTGTGTTCCTATGTTCAAGTTAACATCTGTACCACTTAAACCTGTTGTAGATATAGTTTGTGCAGTTGCTGTAATTGAACCTGCTGTCAATGAGTTAACTGAAAGGTCGTTTTGACCTCCACCAAGTTGACTATCAACATAAGTCTTAATAGCTCTTTCGGTTACAAGAGCAGTATCAGAATTATCTGCTAATGTTCCGTCAGTACTAAATTCATTAATTGTAGCACCAAAGTTACCTTGAGCATTAGAACCTAACGAGATTTCTTGTAATCCAGAAAGGTCAAACGCTTCGGCGTTCAATGTTGCTTTACCAGTTGCTTGTTCAACTTTAAATAAGTTACCTACTCTAAAGTTACCATCTTGGTCAGTTGAAGAATAGAATACTCTTCCTCTATCTGTTTCTAATACTTCATCATTAGGGTCTGGTAATTGTGATGGTGTATTAGGATAATTAGTAGTTGAAAAACCACCAGTACCTACATCCAAGAAGTCGTGTCCAGTTAATCTAATATTTGAGTAATTACTTCTTAATGTTGCAGTTTCTCCGTGTGTAGGTTGATTTGATTCCGTAAACACAGGATTTACTCTAACCGTTCCAGCACCAGCAGAATAACCTGATACTGATACAACATAGTAAGCTTGTCCAGATATACCAGCAAACTCTACAATGTCACCACCTGTTGGTGATTTAGGTAATCCTGTTAATCTTACAAACGCAGTACCAGCAGCTGCTATTTCAGCAAAACCATCTCCAGTAATAGTAGCAGTAGTTGTTTCTGTTTTATATCCAGAACCAGCAGTTGTTACCGTTGTTTGAGATATTACGCCATTACCAATAGCAGAAGTTGCTGTTGCAACACTAGAAGCGTTAGGGTCTGTAATTGTAACCGTTGGTGCAGAAGAATAACCAGCACCACCATCTAATATAAGAATTTTTGAAACTTGTTGATTTTCTACAACTGCTCTTGCGAGTGCGTTTCTACTTGGAGAACCACCACCACTAATAGCAACTCTAGGTTCAATTTCGTATCCTGAAGTTGTATCAAAACTTGTTGCAGCTGATAATCCAGAGTTTACGAATACATCAAATCCTGCAGTACCATTTTCTTTTTGTACCGTTGCAGTTTTTGTAGAAGCAACATAGTCAGCGATAATACCTGTATTACCATAACCAGTTCCTGTGTAAACCGTAATTCTCATTCCGTTATAGAAATCATCTGGTTGACTATCTGAAGCAGCAAGTTTAATTGTACTTGAAGTTCCTGATTGAGCATATCCAGAAGTTGTAAAGTGTGTTGAACCGTTATTGGTTACCTTAATATATTTAACGGCACCGTTTGCAAAAGAGGCAGAAGCAGCACCAGAAGCACCAGAACCACCAATTGCAATTGAAGCAGAAGTGTAAGATTCCCCAGCATATTCAAATTCAAGTCTTCCGATTCCTGAACCAGATACTAGTACTCTTCCTACTCTAGCTTCGTTGTTTTGTAAATCTACCGTTCCAGTATAAGGCGTTTCGTTTGCGTCAATACCGTTTGCAGTAGAACCATATTCACCATAAGAGTTGTTTGAGTTTAGTGAACGAATAACAGCACCACTATCACATAGATAACCGTGGTGTGCGTAATAAGTGAATACAGATACTAATTCTGATTTTGCATTTGAAAGTGCCCAAACACCGACACCACCGTCAGATATTTGAGTAAAGTCGTTTGCAAGAATTGAACGGTTACCAGCATTGTGCAATGAACCGTCAATCTTAATACCAACTGAACCACTTCCAAAGTGTGAGCAGTTTTGTATAAATGGTGATTTACTTGTAATGTGAACAGAAGTATCGCCAACACCAGTTCCTGGGTCAAGTGCGAATACTACTCCTGAACGAGTTGCACCATCAGCAGTATTTGGTCTTTGAACACCAAAACTATCAGCAGTTCCCATTGTACCTTCCATACCAGAAAAAGTGAAACCAGAGAAGGTTACACCGTTTCTAACTCTAAACATATCTGCTCTTGCGTTAGGTGTATTTGTTAATCCTGTTGCTGTTGAATTTCCTGAAGCAGGTTTAATTACAGCACTTCTTAAACCATCACCGATAACTTGCGTGTTTGCACCAACAACTATTGGTAATGCTTCTTCGTATTCACCAGTTTTTACATATAAAGTTTTTTGTAGATTAGCGGCAACATTTGTATTCATCCAGTTTAATGCGTAAGCAAGTGTTAACCAAGGTTTTTCAACTGAAGTTCCTCTTCCACTATCAGAAGCAGGATCATTATCAGCACCGTGTTTTGCAACATAGTAAGTATTAGCAACTACTCCAGGTAATCCCCAACTTACATCTGTACCATCTGATTTTAAAACTGAACCATTAGTTCCAATACCTAATCTAATATTTTGTGTAGCGTTTCTTGTTAATAGGTCACCTCTTGTAGTGGTTACGAAATTGGAATCACCTTCGGCAATCAAATCCCAGTAAACACCGCCTGTATCATAGTCAGGTCTTTTTGCGTCACCTTGTACAGCAGAAGAAGTGTGAGCAAGTTTACATCTATAAGAAGATGAACCATAACCTATTGCGTCTCCTGGAGCATATTCAGTTGCGTCTGTCCAACTATCTCTCCAGTTAAATCCTTCGTTTAGTTTATCCCAACTTGCAGTTGTTGTTGGAACAACTCCTGTTGCGTCTTGTTTTGCAACATATGTATGACCACCATATCTAACAACATCTCCAGTTTTGTATGCAGTTGAACCAGCATAAGTACCAACCATTTTGAAACCAGTAGTTAATACTTCCCAATATGTTGCGTTGTTGTAAGGTGTTTGTCCTGTTGATTGTTGAACAGCGACATAGTTATAACCTCCGTAGGTTACAACATCACCTGCTTGATAAGCAGTAGCACTATTATAACTATCTTCAAATTCTAATCCAGAAACGAATACATTAAATTTAGTAGTATCTATTGTAGAAGCGGCAGTATGTTCTACGGTACAAATATAAACATTTGCACCATACTTTGCTAAATCGTTAACTTTGTATGCTGTTCCTGAAGAATATGCTCCTGTCCAGTTAAATCCTGGAACAAAAGAAGTCCATTTTGAAGTGTCGTCATATAAATCTGTTTGTGAAGTGTGGGCAGTATTACAAACAAAAGTTGAACCTCCCCATTGTACAACATCATCTACTTTATAGTATGTTGTTGTTTGCCAAGCGCCTTTCCACTCTTGTCCTGCGCTCATTTTTTTCCATTTATTTGATGAAAGGTCAGCTTCAAAAGTTGCTGAACCTGTATGGTTTGCCATAGCGACAAACGAATTACCACCATATCTTACGACATCATCTTTGATATAAGCGGTACCTGTAACCCAATCTCCTTTGAAGTGAAATTTAAGTCGTCCTAAAATAAAATCTGCCATTTTTATTCTCTCTCTTGTTTAATTACAAATATCTAGCGATATTTGATTGTGTATAATAGTTTCCTCCACTAGGAATCCAGTTAGTTCCCGTAGTGCTTGTTGCCGTTTCACTAGCTGCATAAGAATAATCGTGTTGATATCTTGCTACTAGCATTCCGTCATCATTAATAAAATAAAAAAGTTTCAACGGGTCAAATCTAACTTGTTGATACTTTCTAAATTTAGCGTTTGTTTGGTAGTGAACATCTGTACTCTCATCATAATCACTTTGTAGTGTATTCTGAACGGTAGTACCATCACTTGCTTTACCTAGTGCAAGTCCTTCAAAACCATTATAGCCAAAACCTTGTCCGTCATTAACTTCAATAGTATCTGTACTATCAAGTTTTGTTTTTGTGTAAATTAGAAGACCATTTACATCACGGTTCAAGGCGTGCATAGCATATTCATTAGAAATCTGAAAACCAGCAGCGTCTACTCCGACGGCGGTTGAAGCTCCTGTTGATAATGCTAGTGCCATTTAATTCTTCCTCTTTTTCTTATATTTATACTATTTATAATCTATTAAGTATTCTCTAGTACTGAAATAAAAGTATCAGTTCCTGTGATATTACTTACTACTCTTATTATATCATTGGCCTCTAAATTTACAGGTTTATCTAAAATAAATGTGTTATTTTGAGGTACGATACAATTCTTTATTATATGTCTAAAAGTTGAACCACCATCTACGGTTACTTTTACATCTACATTTGCTTGTGTACTTTGTGAAGTATTAGAGATATAAACAGCGTGTAGCACAGCAGTTCCATTAGAAGGCGCTGTATATACATTTGCTGTTGCGTCATCTGTCGTAGGGTTTGCTTGCCCTGCATTTTTAAAAGCACTTGCCATTTATTATCCTCCAAAAACAACAGCAAAGGCAAGAATATCTCCTGTCAATGCTAATGTTCCACTTGAATTAGGTAGTTTAACCGTTCTATCAGCAGTCGGGTCTTCTACCGTTAATGTTGTTTCATATGCGTCTGGTGTTGCACCTTCAAATATTATGTTTGCATTATTTAACGCAAAGTCAGTTGTTGAAGTATTTCCTGCTTGTAATACTGATTGAATATTTACAGCAGAAGCACCACCAATTTCTTTAACCGTATTCGCATTTGCTTTGGTATAAAATTTACCATCAGCAATGTTCATTGCGATTTCACCGATTTCTAAATCACTTGTTTGTGGAATAGAACCAGTTGTAAAACTTCGTTTTGGTTTTATGACCGTGGACATTAGAACGACCCACCATCAATTGTAGTTACCGCAACGGCACCAGAAGTAACCGTGAAGTTTGCAGTATCAAAAGACGCAACTCCTTTATTTGTTGTTGAAGCATCCTCACCAGCAATAGTGATTGTTGAACCACTAGCAGAAGTATCAATTCCTTCGCCACCTGCAACGGTCAAAGAACCTTCAAGTGCGAAACTTGGTGTTCCTGTATCGTTGTCTGAAGCTAATGTAATATTCGGATTGTTAAGTTTTGCAGCTGTAATACTTCCTGCTAACATAGCATTTGTAATACCACCTGCTTTAACTTGTAATGCGTCTGATACAACAGCGATTGAAGAGTTATCTACATTTACATCTAAAGTATTTCCTGCTTTGACAAGAGCTGCACCTGCAACTACTTGACCAGCACCAGAGAATTGTGATACAGGTAATTCTGTATTATTAGATAATGTATTGTCTGTTAATGTTGGTGTACCGTTATGAGTAAATACATAACCGTTATCACTATTAGCAGTTCCTTCTTCAACAAAAGTAAATGTACCACCAGTAATTTCATTACCAGCGTCAGCGTCATCAGCTCTAGTTAATCTCCAGTTTGAAGAGTTAGAACCTATATCTGATACAACATATAATCCGTTTTGTCTTGCTTCAGCTTGGTCTTTTACTAAAACTCTATCGTTTACTGATAAGGTTACGCCGTCTATAACAAGAGCAGCTTGTGTACCTGCGTTGTCTAATCTTCCATTAGATTGGTCATAAGTAACCGTTAAAGCAGCAGTTGTGGCAACTCTACAACTATCTTTAACATCTAATCCTGAAGAAGCACTATCAACATATTCTTTTGTTGCTAAACTATCAGCAGCAAAACCACTTCTGTCTTTATATCCACTAGGTACGGTAACCGTTCCAGTTCCGTGTGGTGTTAATGTAATATTTTTATTACTTGCAGTTGTTGAAATGTCTTGTCCGTTTAAAGTTAAGTCATCAACAACAGCACTTGTTAATCCTGCAAGGTCTGTACTTGAAGCACCTAAAGCAACCGAAGTAGAACCGATTGTAATACTATCGTTTGCTAATTTAGTATTGGTTACTCCACCATTTGCAAGTTGTGTTGTTCCGATACCACCATCTTGTACTTTAATTGTAATTGTATTTGAAGTAGCAGCTGTATCAATTGTACCATCACCTGTTAACAATAAAGTGTTTGCAGTTGAGTAATCAGTTGTTGCACCAGCACTATCTTCTAAAGTAAGAGTAGTGTCAACAGCGTCAAATCCTAAAGTTGCTTCACCAGCGTTTGCAGATATAACTTTAAGGAATTGTCCTTGAGAACCTGCACCATCAGGTAATACTATCGTTGATGAGTTTGCTAATGAAGTAGGCGCTTTTAATACAATGTTATTTGAACCATTGTTTAACGCCTCGTTAAAAGTAATTTGACCTGCGTTAGTGTTTGAGTTACCAAACACCATTGTGTCAATTCTGTTATTTGAATCCGTTGTAATTAATTTTTCTGAAGATACGACACCGTTAGAAGTAGGAAATAATTCTGTGAAATACTTACCACCAACAACATCTATACTATTTGCGTTTCCTGAACCGTCTGTACCACCTGTACCAATGTATAATCTATCACCACCATTGCTTGCAGTACCAGTTCCGTAAGCATACGCCATTTCTCCAAGTTTTAAAGTTGAAGGTGCTGTAGCGTTAGCACTTCGTTTAATTCGTATTATAGTTGCCATTTTTTAGTCCTTAAAAGTTTCCGCCGTTTAGTGTGATTGAACCAGTTGTTGTAGTTATTTCGTCTCTAACTACAAACTTATCACTTGAAGAAGAATATTGTATCATTGAACCATCTTTTAAAGAACTAGCGTCAACATCTTGTAATAGTCTCAACTTTAATGTTGAGTTAGTAACCGCCGTCTGACTTTGAGCGCCAGCAGGCATAGTAACCGACACTTGTTGCGGTCTAGTAATTGTGCTATCTATTCTTGCTTTAATCTGAGCCACTTTACAATCTCCCTCTAATTGTTAATATTTATAACCAAAGGGTACTCAAACTAATAGTATTTAGTTTAAATGGTTACATTAGGGCGTACGGTAATAATACCTTCTATAACTCGGGTTACTACATTTGAAGTATTGTTAGTAACCTCTACATCATAGACATATCTACTAGGTGCGTCCAGGGCAGAAGTCTGAGCAGCAGTTAAAGATAGTGTTATAATCCCTGTTGCAGGGTTTGCTACGCTAGTTGTCATAGTGATACGAGTTTTTGTACTTTCATATCCTTTTGCCATCTTAGCCTCTACGCTATGACCTGTTAGGTCAAAGGCTGCGCCGTCATTACCTGCAAGGGTAACATTTGAACTAAATGTGGTTCCTTGGTCTATCCTTAAATTTGCTATAGCCGCCATTGTTTACTATTCTTTTGGTGTTTCTTTGGTATCTTCTTTAGGAGCGTTAGGATCTATTCCTAAGAACTCACAGATTTTCGCATTGTAATATCTGATAAGTACTTGAACTTTTTCCATTTCAATCTCCAATCTCGCCTGATTTTGAACAAGCTCTTGTCTTGCGATAACATAGTTTTTAGTCTTGTCATCAAACTTATTCTCATCATACTCTTTACCATTAATCTTAATTGCCATAATTTTCTCCTGTTATAGTATTATTTATATTAATTCCAGTATCGTACTTTATTTCTTTTTCATAATATCCACGAATATCTGGTATCATACCTCTATTTTCATCATTAGGGTATGCTGATATTATCTTGTCATATATGTGTGGTACTTTATCATATACCTCAAAGTANTCGTCATTATTATATAATAACATTGGGTCGTTTAACAACTCATAAAAGTTGTCACCATAATCTCTCTCAATCCATTTTGCATAACATATCGCTACACAATAACTCTTTGCTGGGTATACAAATCTGTCAACTTTTTCATTCCAATGTCGTATTGCCCAATCTACAATATCTTTCTCTTCCCATATCAAAGATATCTCTTTGTCAACTAGAGTATCTTTATGAGTAGTGTTTAATCTATGGTATACTTCTTGTTTGAGTTTCCATTCTTTCATAACTTATATACTCCACATTTTTGCAATCGTTCCAAGCGTTTAATCTTAAATTTAAATAATTCTCTCTATTTACTTTGTAAAACTTAATCCAGTTATACCATTTAAATAGTCTTCGCCACTCATATATCCATTTATTAATATTGTAATCTGAAATATGAGTATCATTTTCGTAGAATTTTTGACCTCTATAAATGTTGTTAAATTGTTTGTCTATGCTAAAGAAGTCGTGTCCTATGAGATACACTTCTTTTAATTCTGATATTTCTTTACACGCAACATAACCACTTGTTGTTCCTGTACCCCAATCAACTTGTTCGTGTTCTCTATAAATGTCTGATAAGTTTTTTACTTTATCTTCTGTACACCAACTTAATGACACTTCTGTTTGATTGGTTTGTTTGTCTTTATATCCGTGTATGACAAATTCTTTAGAACCTTGTCTTTGATTTTCTATTAATAGTCCGTCTCGTCTTATAGTCTTTATATTTCTATGTTCAGGAAACATACCTTGTATCATATTATCAAACTTTTGTACAGGTACGGTTACCCAATCTCTAAAATAACAATTTGCAGTATAACAATAACCACTTCTATATATTTCGTGCATAATAGGATGGTTAGTTGCAACTAATATATCAGGTGCAAAATCTTTATAGAGATTATTACAACCTATTATAACACCTCTACCTTTTATAGACTTCAGATTAAACCCTCGTCTACTTCTACCATTACCTATACAAAATACTCTATTAGACATTAATTAACTTTTCTTTACCATATCTAAATCTGTAAGTATCTAACAAGTATTTGTAACCATTACAACCATTATCTAAATTTTCTACAAATCTATAATGTTCAGTTAAACAAAAACCTTTATACTCACATTTTCTACATACAGGAGATTTATCTATCTTCTGTTTTTCTTTTTCTGTCCACTTTATATAATCATCAAAATTATCTACTTTTCTAAAATACTCATTATTATTTTTATCAAAATCTAATACTGCTAATTCTCCTGCAGGTGTAATATATAAGTGGTCGTCTGAATATGCGTTATAACTTTTATCTAAACTATCTAATATATTTAATTCATTAGTAAAAGTAAAATCTTTAATTCTATCACCAGTATCATATTTTGTCATAAGACTAGGATATACAGCACATAACTCTAATATGTAATCTTCAAATTGTGCGTCTGTAATTGTGTGTTGGTTTGCCTGATTTTTACTATAAGGTTTTACTTCAACACTTTTAAATCTTTTATTCATATGTTTTAGTTTTCTAAATTGATCCCAGAAGTGAGCAGCACCTACATTTCTTAATACTGGCTCATTTGCTAATACAAGAACAGAAAAGTCAACAGGTAACTTTGTCATATTGTCAAATACTTTTCTATGGTCTTGTCTTGCGCTAAAATCATAACTAACACTTAAATAATAATCAGGATTAAAAAACATAGGATTCATTGTAGATAAATTAGTGTTTATGTTAATCTTGTCTTTATAATAAAATCTGATAGTATTAGTAATTGCCTCTAATTTGTCTTTCTTTAATATACCTATCTCACCACCATATAAATCAATATGGTTTATATCTCTATAAGTTTGTATGTGTGCAAGTATATCGTTTAATTTGATATGGTCTATTGTCTTTGTATCACCTAATTGTTTAGGTGTTAGATAACACCAATTACATCTAAAATTACAATGATAAGACGGATTAATTGATAAATTAATTTTCGGTAATGTCATATTTTAGTTCCTCAAAAATCTTATATATTAAAATCAAAACAGCCAACTATTCTTTCTTCTTTACCAGGTATATTTTTCCATTCTCCTACTTTATGTTGCCAAGTCTCTTTATGATTTAAAATAATCATATCACCTTTACCTGGGTGCAACATACAAGACAATTCGTTAGTTTCTTTATTTCTAACTGATAATGAACCACCTTGTTCTATACTATTAGCATTTGTAAAATACATCATTATAGCAAGATTGGCACCTTCTTTTAAATCATTATGCCAATTTGTTGATCCACTATCAACACCATTAACTATTTCAGGTTGACCATATAAATTGTATTTACCTGATAGCATTTTAATATATTTATCGCCCAAATAACTATGGGTTATTTTAAGTGCGTTGTCTACTTCTTTTGTATGAATACAAACTTTATATTCTCCTTGTTCTTTAAAAGGTATTTCAACACCTTCAAAAAATCTAAATGCAACAGGATCCTTAAATGCGAATACGCCATTTATTATTACATTTTCAATACCTTTTATCATAGTCTTACTTCTTTTATTTTTTCATTTTCGTAAGGTGTCATTTCAATATAATGTAAACCATTTGCATTTAAAATATCTACACCATTCTTTTTCATCTTTTGACAATGTGCTTCTACGACACCTGCTTCTTTATAATCTTTTATTGTCTTTCTACAACCATTACATATACTAAACATAGGACAACCATAACAACCTCTTTTCATTGTTGTTAATTCTAAACTATCTTGTAAAGGTGTAAAAAATTCGCCTTGCATTTCTCTTTCAAAATCTATTGGTTTATCTTTATCATCACCAAAAGCACCACAACTATAATAGTCTCCATCTGGTTGTAAACATCTAATACCTTCATCACATTTTCTACTTAAAGGACAAGTTGTATGTTCAGTTTTTATTGTTGTCATCATTTGTTTTGTATTGAACTCCCAAGGTGCAAGTCCCATACGCCAGATATCAACATATATTTTATATATGTCAGACAATAAAAATGGATTTTTTTGTTCACCACTTGCCATTGCATAGTTTAATTTACACTCAACACCTGTCTTTTCTTCTCTCCAGAAATTATGTAAAACACCTTGAGGTATTTTATTTTCTGACATATGTTTTGCTAACTTAACATTTTTGACAGCGTTGTGTACATTTTCTTCTGTAATAACTGATATAAAATCAGGTCTATAACCACAATATTCTAACATTGCGTCTGAACATTTCCAAAAGTCTTCTTCTGTAAATTCTGTATAGTCTCCTTTTAATCTACCACCACCATATTGAAAAGAAGTTGTAATACCAACTCTATCATTATTAAATAAGTCAACCCATAGTTTAGGTTTCTTATAGAAAGGCCATAAGTTTGTTGTAAGTGCAAGTGAAGTATCATAACCTTTATTATCTAACCACTCAATAATCTTCCAATAGTAATTAGGTTCCATCATCAATGGGTCACCACCATTTACTATAATAGTTTTAGTTTCAGGAAACCTTTCTAAAAAACGAAATATCTGGTCGTGTTTTAACCAGTTTTTCTTTTCATTAGTTAATTGTGTACTTGAACAAAAAGTACATTTGAAATTACACAATTCAGTAGGTTTAATAATAAGATCCATTTTATCTCCACATTACTTTATCTTCAAGTGATTTAAGAGGACTTATACAATTAGTTGTGTTCATTAATTTCATTAGAGAGTGTACACCTCGTTCAGCACACATAGGTACAAATTGACAATCTTTACAATCTTTATTTTTATGAGCCCAATCTACTTGATTTATAAAACTTTCTGTATATGCTTCGTGTAAGCCTTCAAAAGACCAATCTTTATTAACTTCAAATTCTTTATCAAAACTGGTTACGGCTTCAAATAAAAATGGCGTCAAATATAATTTACCTGACTTATAAAAAATATCCCAATCTGTTCCTTCGTGTGGCATTATATCATATACATCAATTCTATCATCATATTTTCTTTTAGCATTTACAAAATAATTTTTAAGATTTACTACGGAATCATATAATTTTTTTGCATTTTCAGGTTTTCGTAAATCTAAAAGAGAGTGTGCTAAATTAAACCCTACATCAAAACCTTCTAGTAAATCGGATTCGTGTGTTTTTAATATTAGTTTTTCAGTTAAATTTTTCTTTTCTTCACGGTCATATATAGATGTAGCCTCGTAATTCATAATCAAATAAGTTTTTGTATGTACTACATCTGGCATATTATCTAAAGTTATTTTAATACGATTTCTAATTCTGTTTAAATATTCTTTATTGTCTATATGGTAAGCTTCAAATGGTATTATAAATTTAACAAGACCACCTTCTAATAACCAATTAAGTTTTTTACCAAACTTTACATAGTCTTCATCAAAAGGTTTTAAAAAGGCACAATTTATTGCCGTCTTTAAAAATTTCTTTGTTAATTTTTTAACTCTTTCATCGGTTAAGACTTTATCCATATTTGAAGCTGTCATTACATCTGTAGGACCTATTTGTATATTCATAGGTTTAAATTCATTTTCTTTAAGGTCATCTACTAAAGACATTATTTTTTCAAACTGATTATCAGATGGATAATCGTTATGTACTTTATCTATGGTACAACCTGTGCAATTGAATTGACATCCTTGAGTTATTTCTAACGAAAAATCAATTAATTTTTTTATATTATCTTCTTTCATATAATTATTAAATCCATATAGGTTCTGTTTGTGGTTGGTCTTTTACTTCCCAACCTAATACCAAAGATGTTCTAGGATTTTCTCCAAAGTATGGTTTAACTCTATGTACTAGAAAACCTGGAAACATTATAAGTCTGTTAGGAACAGGATTAATATTTACAACATTGTTAGGATATTCAGCAAAGGTTAAATTTTTGTATATACTTAACTCACCACCTACCCATTTGTCAGGTGTATAATCACTATCAATATAATAGATTGCAGAAATATAAGCACCTTCAACTTGGTCGTGGTGTGGTTCGTATAAATGATTAGTCACCATAGACTTATCATATTTCTTCAATCTACCTTTTTGAAAATTAGACATTGACAAATTATTATAATCTATATTATTTGAATTACAATAATTTACTAGTGTTGCGTTTGCAAGTTTACCAAATTCATTTTGAGCATAAGTAAGATTATGAGTATCTTGTCCTTTTACGGTACTATCTATTTTACTCTCATCTTTTAACCAATCAATTAATTCTTTATCTGAAATAAAGTCATCAATTATGCTTATTGTATTTAAAAATTTAATTTCCATATAGTTTTATCCAATCTAAACCAGTCTTACTTTTTTTATCTCTTATCCAGTAATCTTCGTCTCGTTTAAAACCAAATTGTTGCATTATCTCTCTATGATAAGGCTCTTTTTGTACGGTCATTTGATTTAAAGATAAGTGTACCCAATTAAAAAATGTTCCTGATGGACACATTATATCTTTGTCTTTAAATATATTTATTGTCTCACACCACATTGTTCTTAATAAGTGTCTTCTATCTGCTGGTGTTTTTCTTTGTAAATAACCTGCATATTTTAATGAACCAACTACAACATAGTCATCATAGATATGAAACATACCTACACCTTTAATATAAGTGTTAGGTGTTTTATTATCTACCCACATTATTTCACTTTTACAATTTTCTGCTAGATTATAAGTTTCAATGTCATCTTCTTTTTTACCTAACCATAGAAACATATGTGCTTGTCTACTATCTATTCTAGGCATATAAGGTTTATCTAATGGCAAGTTATCTAGTTGTACTTCTATATGACTAGGTACTTTTATATCAAGTTGCGATATAATTTCTTTGTACTCGTACATCTTCAATATATCTGTGCGTAAGTTTGTAAACACACTCATTGAGTTCCTCCTTATATCTATAATCGTGGTTCATAAAACAACCTAGTGTACATCTATCTAAAAACTCACAACTAGCACAATTGTATTTTTCTAAAAAACTATTTTCTATTATGCTATTGTCTCTTCTTTTAATTGGTGATTTATATTGACTTAATGATTTTTCGTCTTGTACAAGGTTACCACATTGACATAAAGTACCATCTGCTAATATAAGTTTTGATACTCTACAACTTGCAAAGTTTTTCTTATTGAAAATCCAATCTCTTACAGGATGAACATTAGGATATTTGTCAACACAATGTTTAAAAAACTTTAATAATAATTCATCACTAGGCATTTGATACTTTGCGTTTTCATCTGGCATATAATAATCAAAATATATGTACTTACCTTGATTATACAAATAATCAAAGTACTCATCGCCTTCTTCTAAATAAAATTTTATATTAGGTTTTGTAAGCAGACAAGAGAAACAGGTAACTTCATCTCCCCAATATTCTACATTTGATTTAAATATCTCAAAGTCTTTTTTATTAAATCTACCTCGTGGGTCATAACTAGTTGTTAATCTAGTTTCTATGCCTTCTGACCTAGACCAATTTATTAAATCTCTTATTTGTTCATTACCTTGAGGTGTGGTTACTAAATTAGATACCCAATTAATTACACAACCTTTATTATAGTGGTCGCATATCTTCTTTATACCTTTTGCAAATAACTTATAACCCTCGTTTAATTTCTTTGTGTAGATTGCAGGTGCAAAGACTTCGCCACCCATAACATTAAAGGTAACTTTTTGCATTAATTCTTTAGAGATAAATTTTTCTACTGATGGAAGTTTATCCATCACATTTTCAGTACCAATAGTATCTTCGTGGTTTTGCCAACAGAAAGCACAACGCAAATTACAAAATTCAAATAAATGAATTGTATACTCTTGCTCTGGGTCTCTTTTGGGATCTATTAAAAACTCACGCATTTAAACTCCTACGAGTTTGCGAATAGTCTGTATTTTCCTAAGGTGTCTGTATCGTTATCTTTTTTAAGTGAGAAAAGATATTGTATAAAAGAATAGTTTATATTACCAATATCAAATCTTGGTATGTACGATAGACTAGATGGACTATTCACCGTCTCGGTAATCATTGTATCAAATTCTGATTTAGAAAGAGTTGTCTTTACTGCTTTGTCTAAATGGTTCATAAAAGTATCGGGGTCAACTTGTCCTTCAAAGTCGTGTAATTGTTTGACTAAATCTTTTAGTGCAGTTTGTTTTTCACTTGACAAATTATCTATATTCATTACATTGTTTGCGCCATTATTTGCAGTAGGTTTTGCTACAAATACTTCACTATCAGCAAAAGGTGCTAAAGGTGTAATACCTTCAAACACATTATCAGCATTTAAGTTTACATCATCAGCAGTATAACCTAAATTAGTTTGTTGTGTTGTATTTAACAGATTAAGAGCTGCACCTTCTCTGGCGTCTGTAAAATACTCTTTATAAAATCTCTTTAAAAATTTTAAATATGTTGCAAGTAATTTTTCTTCGTGTGTATCAGCACCTGCAAAATATTCACCTAATAATAATTCTATTGATAAATCTAAATCCCAAGATTTAATTTCTTCTATATCTAAAGCAGCTTGTACTCTAAAATATCCTTTAACATCTCCTAGACCTGAATTTAATGTTGTCAAATCTAAAGTGTGTGTAGGTTGCAATTGTGTATTTGCAATAATTCTTTCGTGGTGTAAATAAATGTCTATGTATTTTTGTATTGCGTCTTCGTCAGCAAATGGCAACATTGTTTTTAACCATATAGTTACCAACTCTAAAAATGCTTGACTATCACAATATATCATAATTTTACCTAATTGATTGCTCTTTAATCTTACATCATTAAAGAAACCTGTCATACCATTAAACTTTGTCTTCATAGCGTTAACACTATGAGAGTAATTAAGTAATGTACCACGATAAGTTGTTTGCAACTCTTGTAGCATTTCATTGCCTTTTTCAGCAGATATAACATATCTGTTAGTATGACAATCAATATTGTCGTCAAAAGTCATATAAACTTTATTAAACAGGTGTAGCATTTAGTACCTCTAAATCTTTTGTTCTTGCTTCTTTGTATTTTTTACTATCAAATTTACCTTCGGCAATTGCCCAAGTCATTAGAAACATAGGGTTTTCTTTAACACCCCAAAAGTCTAATAGACATTTACCTTTAAACATATATTCTTTAAAGTATTTAGTATAGTTTCTAACAATATTCTCTTGTGGTTTATTATAATAAAAATAAAAATCTTTGTGTTTTAATAAACTGACAAAATTAATACCTCTAGTATCTTTTGTTTCATCTGTAGGATATGCTTCAACAAATTCTTTAAATGCACCTTCTCCTACAATTGACATATTATATAATGGTAAACTTTCAAGTTTACTTGCCCATTTGTCAATGGTCTCTAAATTTTCAGATATAAATTTTGCATTTTTAATTTCTTTTACAAGGCCTTTGTGTTCAAATAAAACAATCATAGCAGCCTTTTCTAATAATGGTATATTTACTAACATAGAACTTTCAAAATATTCTTTTAGTAATTCATTATCATAATTAGATAGGTCGCAAGGTACATCTAAATTACTTAAATAAGTTAGAAACTGAGCACCTTTTAGTTTACTCTTTTCATAATCTATTATATAACTTTCAGATTTATCTTCAAAATATTTTTTTAAATTTTTTAATTCAATTGGTACTATTGTTTCAATCATTATCTTCTTCCTCTGGAGCCGTGGCACGAGCTGTGGCACGAACTATGACAAATTGTTTTTGATAGTGTGTAAGTGTTTGCTCTTTCAGTTGTATAAGCACTAGCAAGAGAACTTAAAAAGTTTTCTAAATTACTTTCACTTATTGTTTGTCCTGATTGTAAATTACTAGGTTGTGATGGATTTAAGGTTACTCTTTGACTTGTTGTGTTATGTGCAATTTCTGTTTGGTCATATTGAGTACCTGCACCAGTCATTGATACAAACGCTCTTGTACTCTTAATGTTAGTATAGTTATTCATTTCATCTTTCAAAACAGAATAAATTGAGTTTGCTTGAATTAATGTTCCTGAATTACCAATACTATTACCAGTAATACCAATACTAACTGCTGATATTTCTGTCATTGTAGATACTGAACCAGTTGCACCTGAATTAGTACCTGTTATAATATCGTTTTGAACAAAATTAGTTTGTCCAGAACCTGGTACTACATTTCTTACTTTTAATACATTGTTTGAATAACTAACAACGGTACCTACGGTTCCTGAAATAGAACCTGTAACCGTTTCACCAGTTGAATATGAACCTGTTGCATTAACTAGGTTCAATTGCATACCATCAACTACTCCTCCAAAGTCGGATGCCGAAAATGAACTATGTCCAGGTAAATTATCTGTTCCCCAAACTATGTCTTTATCGGCAACATCTGTAACCACTTCTTTAAATCGGTCTACAATGTTTTGAGCGTTAATCGGATCCGTTAAATTTACCATATCGCCTCACTTTTCATTTGTGCCAGTTGTTTCATTAGAGATTTAGGGGCACCACATACATCTCCTTGCCATCCTAGTTGGTGACAATCGCCACCACAATATTTAAATACTTCACATTCCCAACATTTTGGGTTTCTTGCTACTTCGCAAGCAATATTATTTAATCTCTTAGGATTATTTATAAGGTCTATCATAGGGTCATCTAAAGAACCGAAGTTAAACTCAGGACTTGCATTAGGACAACCACCTATTGTGCCTGTTGCGTTGAGTGTAAATAGTTTTTGTTCACAATCTCGGCAAAAAGTACCTTGTTTTGTATTGCCTGAATTAAATTTTGAGTAAATTGTTTCTAAAAACTCATTATCAAACCATTTTCTTGCACCATATTGCTCTGATTGTTCGTGCATTTTTAAAAACCACTTGTCTTGTTCAATATTTGTTGGGAAAATTTCAGGATGTAAGTTAGCATTGCCGTTTCCAGTCAATCTTTCAAGTGCCATTTCTTGTACACCTAAATCTTTTACCCATTTTAACAATTCAATGGGTTCAATATCAACCGTATCTTTGGTTACCGATATAAAAAGTTTAATTGTAATGCCTTCTGATAACAATGTTTCAACATTTTTACGCCATAAGTTAGATTGTTTCTCATTTGCAAAACGAATATTAGGATCCCAACTAGTTCCACATCTATTTCCTAGTGGACCTTTCATAAAATCTATATGTTCTTGTTTTAATTTGAATACTAGATTAGTGGTAACCCCATATGATTGATGGTCCCATAAATTTTTCGTTGCGTCATACACATATTGCATTTCAGAAACAGGAACTAAAAAAGGTTCGCCGCCGTGAAACTCTAAATGTGCGATATCGTTTTTGTGATAATTGTATTTTCTGAAATTTTTAAACCAATTTATAATCTTGTTTGTATTCCAATAAACTTTAGGACCATTTGTGCCTGAAGTGAAACAATGTTTACAATTTAGATTACAGGTTTCGGTTGTTTTTAGATAAAACATCCAATTCATTAGACAACTCCGATACTTAACCCCCAAGTATCTGCTTCGTTATCTACATAATGAGATTGACCTTCTTTGATAAACACACCTTCATCAGCGTATGCTATCTTATCTTCTCCTTCAACATTTACTTTCTTTTTGCCTTTTACAACATATAAGTAAACATCTAGGTCGTCTTTATGTGATTTAAAACTAACACCTGGTTTTTGATTTACAAATAAATGTATATTACTTCTTTTCTTTCCAGTAATATTATGTACAACTTCGTCTACACACTCCGTTATCCATTTAGTTTCTTCTAAACCTTCCACCTTAATGGTTTTAAATCTCTCATACTCTCTCAACCATTCACCATAGGTCATATGTTCTTTGACTTCTCGGTCTCTACCTTCGTCATCAATATAGAAAATTTGTCTTGCGTTATATCTGTCGTGGGATTGAATTTCGTCTCTTAAACGAGAAACCCAAAGTTGTGTTTGTTCATCTGCCATAATATAAACTCCTATCTACCAACTAAACACTCAATAAGTCTTTCCTCTTCTTTATCACAATTGACTAAAGATTTACCGACTAGAGCACCTGGTCTAGGTTCTGCCTCTCTTCTACCACAACCTGTTTTTTCACAACTTACAATTAAGTCACCTTTTCTAACAGGACCACAAATTTTAACTGGTACTCTTCCTGTTAATGCAATATTAACACTTGTACCTTCAAGGTCGTGGTTCATTAAGTAAGCAGGAATATCTGATACGACACCTGCAATAGATTGACAATGGTCTACACTACAAGCAGTTGTTTCAGCGTGACCACCTATACACATAATAGTACCTTCGTCATATTCTTTATCTGAAGTATACTTTTCTGCCAAGTCAGCGTATTGAGCTTGTGTAGCAGTTGTTGTTAATACATTTGAAGCAGGGTTATAAAATAAACCTGTATCTGTTTTTAATCCTTGATTACCTGTTGGACTATCAGCAAAAGTTATATACTTTGTTGCGTTAGATGAGTTATCACCAGTTAAAGCAACTTGACTTGCTATATCAGCAGTACCTGTAATTGTGTTTGCAACTAAAGTGTCAACCGTTAAAGTTGCTGACGCAACATTTAATTTATCTACGGTTACTGAACTATTTGCAATTTGTGTAGTACCTACAGCATTGTTTGCTAACATTGTTGAAGTTACCGTACCTGTATCAGCAGTAGTAATTAATGAACCTGTAATATCAGGTATTGTAATAACTCTATCAGCAGTAGGATTAGAAACTTGTAATCTTGTCTCAAAATTATTTGCAGTAGAACCTTCAAATTGCATTGAAGCACCATTGATTGTTAAACCAGCACCAACAAGTGTACCACCAGAAGTAATACCTCCTGTTGTACTTAATGCCTCGTTACCAAAATCAATTGATCCACCAGCAGAAGTAATTGAGTTATTTGAAATCGTTATGTTTGCTATATCAGCAGATTGGGTTACATCTAAAGTTTGTAAACCTGTTAAATTTTGATTTAAAGAAATATTTAATGTGTCTGGAGATGAAACCGTTGCAGTAATACCAGTACCTGTTGTAACCAACATTGTGTTACCAGAAGCAACCGCCTGTGTATTTGAACCATCTGATAATATGAAACCAGCAGCTGCAATTGCGATAGAGTTAATTTCGTTTACAGCTTCTATTACAGAAGTCGCAGATAAGGTAGATGATAAGTTTGAAATATCACCAAAGTCATTTGCAGCTAGAGCATTAAACTCTATCCTTAATTTATCTAAACTATCTGTTTCTGATACTTGTCTTACAGCCATTATTTGTTTCCTTTATCGCATAATGTTTTTAATATATCTTTAATTTCAAACAATTCTGCTTTTAAATTATTTATCTCTCTACACATATCCTTCATTTGATTGAGATTGTTTTCTCTTGCCTTAACTCTTTTCATATACATTTGATATTCAGTTTGGTTATTGTTAACAATTGCACCACTTCTGTTATCTCTAAATAAATGTTCACTATGTTGTACTTTAATAAATCTACTCATAACTTTAAATCGCTAATGCAATACCTCTCATATCTCGTAAGATTGGTGGATAAGAAGAGTTTGTTCCTTTTAACACAATCTTAATTTGGAATGCAGAAAAAGCATTTAATCCTGCAACACTATATTTGTATTCTCTAAAGTCTTCGTCTGTTTCAGAAGCAGGTACCGTACTATCAGGTGAACCATCTGTATTAAATGGTATAAAATCTAATTCGTGTATATCTCTAACTTCGTCAGCGCTTGTTGTTCTAAAATAAACTTCTACTTCACTTGAGCTTCTAACTACCTGTGTCAATCTAATATCTAACGCTGTTGAGTTGTTTGTTAATACAACAGGTTTAGTTATATAGTTTGAAGCAGTTGAGTTATCAGCAGGTGCTGTATCAGCAACAAAGTTTGGTGTGTTAGAACTTGTTGGACTATTCAATCTGTTTGCAATACAGAATACACTATTTCTTGCTAAGTCAATAACAGGAGATAGTTTTGTATTTGTACTTGATAATTCAAATATTGTATAGAAAGATTTTTGACCACCTAAACGATTTGTTTCGTTAGGTTGAGATAAAACTGCTTGTGGCGCTGTAAAGTAAATGTCATCTTGTAATGAAACAGGAACCTTATTTGCATTAGTTGTTAATGAATAAGGTGTTTGTGTTCCGTGAATTGATTTACTTGTTGTTGTTCTTACAAACGCATTTATATTTGTACCAGGAACAGCAAGTGTTTGAATACCTGCTATGTTCAATACATCTATTTGTCTGTTTTGAGTTGAAGTAATTGCAGTACCACCAATATCTCCACTTGTATTTGCAGTAGCAGAATTTTGAGCAGTAATATCAAAACTATCTAGTGTTATATTTGAAATACTAGTATATGTTCCATTAATGTCCGTATGTGCAATACCATTATGAGAACCATTAGGAACTCCTGAAATTGTAACCACAGAATTTGTATCGTGTAAATTGTGATTAGGATGGAATACTCTAATTACTCCAGAACCATTTGTTGTTCTCAATGGGTTTTGTTTTAATGTTCTTGTTGGTAATTCTTTATTTGCTAAATGAACGGTACCAGTAACCGCTGAGAACTCAGCTCTCTTAATTGTAAATTTAATATCTTCGTTTTGTTCAGCAGTCCAAGTAGAACCGTTTTGAGATTTAAATAATACACCAGCATATGGTTGTTGTGATATTGTTCTATTAGAACCAATATTTGTTTCACCTAATCTACCAACATAACAATTGTATTCGTCTGAATTTGATAGAACTACAAAACAATATTCTGTTTTATCTTGTATGTACACAGGCGCAGGGAAAGTAAATGTAGTTTTAACTGAAGCGTCTGAACTAGTATTTACTGAACTAGGATTAATTGTTACCTCACCGAAAGGTAATATTTTACTTCCAGGATAACCATTAACCGTATTTCTTAATTGAACCGTTATAGGTATGTTTGCGTCTTTTGTTGAGAAGTACAAATCAATAGAAGTTAAGAATACACCACCTTCATCATCAACCATAATAGTTTGTGCTAATGGGTCGTGCCAACCTATAACTCTACTACCTGCTCTTGTTGAAGTTTCTAGTGTTTGTCTAGTTTCTGTAACCGTGTTTTGTACACCTCTAAATTCTCTAGTTGAAACGATTGTATCTCTAACCGTATTCAATAATCCTCTTGCAACATATTCAGCGTTTGCAGCTGTTTCAACAGCGGCTGCGTCTTGCGAGTTAGTTGAAGATGAAGTTAATCTAAATGTTCTTTCACCTGTTCTCCATCTAGGATTACTATTTACTTTTGGATCAGGTATTGCAAAAGTACCAGACACTCTTCCGTTTGCGTCTGAAATTAAATTACCACCAGCAGCACCACCTGTCGGGGTTACATATTGAGTTATATCTACATTATCAAAGAATGGATAAACTCTTGTATTTGGTTTTAATCTTGTTGCAACAAAGTCAACATTTCTTGCTCTGATAAATGGAACAAAAGCAGTATCAACAACTCTATCTCCCATACTTGTTCTAATAGTTTGAGGAACAGCAGTTGTTGTAATTCCTGTTCTACTTTGGTTAACTTGATTGATAGAAGTAATAGTCGTTCTTTGCATAATAGCACGACCTCTCATAAATCTACCACCTGTTGCAGTTACCACAGAAGTTAGTGGCGCACCTGTCCAGTTTGTTTGCCAATCATTCCATACGGTACCTAGTGCAATCTGATTTTGATTAGGCACTCTACCTTCTCTTAATAATTGGTCCCAAGCACCTGTTTGTGAATTTACAACTAAATCTGGTGCTCTTTCTGTTTCTCTCCATTCATCACTTGAAGGAGTTAATTCTATTGTACCTACCCAACTGAATATAGCAAATGGGTTTACATTAATTGCTTTAGAAGCAAAAGGTTGATTAATTAAATCAACATTAGTGTAAGGTAAAGTTAATACTTCACCTGTTCTTTGATAGTTTGCAGCTGTTCTATCAGCGTCTACTAATACAGAACCATCTTCGTCTATCTCTTCTACTTCAACAGCGTCTTGTTTAAATAGAGGTCTTAATTCTTTCTTTCTATAATCAATAGAACATCTATGAGAACCATTTGTAACCTCACCAATACCGTGACCATCAAAGTTATCTACAATAAATCCGTTTTTAAATCTGTCAAAACCATTACTATCTTGTATCTGTAATGCTTGAGCAGCAGTTTCTAATAATGATAGTTGAGTATAATATTCTACTCTATCAATTTTCTTGTTGATTTCTCCGATATCTCTCATAGTATATCTTCTATTATCAACCGTTTCAAAATTTACATCTTCAGGTTTTAGAACATATGCAGGTAAACTTATTGTGTATAAGTGCATTGCATTTTCTAATTGACCAGGTTCTTGTGGTCTTGTATCAGGCGCACCTGATAAAATTTTAAACTCACCTTCTTTTGTTATGTAAAGTTTATCAATTCTTCCTTTGTAATATTCGTGGTCTGTGGTTACATTAGTACCAAATTTAACAACATCAACTTTTGAAGCACCAGCACCATCATAACTTCTATTTTGTTGACCAGCATTAATTGTACTTGCGTCATCTACTCTAGGTCTAAAGTCTAAACAATCTCTTAATTCAAAAGTATCACCTGAAGTATCAGAAGTGTAAGATGGAATATCTTCGTAATTAATTGAGACATAACTATCTACACTAAAGAAGTCACCATTACCGTGTGTGAAATAATTAAATGTAATTAATAATTGTCCTGTAGGTGCTAACTCACCTTCTTTTCTTACTATTCTACCTATGTCATAGAAGTTATCTCTTTGACCTGTATCTAAAGTATATCTTTCTGTAATATCAGTATCACCAGAAGTTGCAGCCGTACTAAAGTCAGCAGACATTTTAACTGAAACTAATTGGTAAACATCTGCTTTACCTAGACCAATAACTTTTGCTTCGGCAGCTGCTTGTGTAGCAACAGCAACCGTTTCGTTAGATTGTAATGTTTTTGATTTTTCGTCCTGTGCAGATTTTGATAAAGTTGCAATAATTTTAACCGTATGTCCTTGATGATTAGCACCAAAGTCTAAAGTTAATGAACGACCTGTAGGAGAACCACCTAAAATAAAACAAGGATTACCTTCGTGTTGATTACCAGTTGTAGATAGTTTATCACCAGCAGTACCTGCTGAAGAAGCACCACCTGCTGTCATTATGGTTACTGAATAATCTGTTTCTGATTGTGGAACAAAACTTTCACCTGTTTGACCAGTAATTGTAATATCTCCTGTTGAAGATAAATCACCTACAAAAGTTTTTCTTACGGTATAAGAAGTATCACTTATACCAGAGTTTGCAGTTGTTCTTAATGTTTTAATTGTATCATAAGGCAAACTGAATACTGAAATATTTTTATCAGCACCATTTAGTTTTGTTCTTCTTCTGATTATGATTGAGTTTGAAACAGCAGTTGCACCGATAGCACTATCAAGTGTTATTGATGAACTTGTATGTATTTGTAGAACTTTCTTGTTAATAATTGTACCACCTGTATCAGCAAATTCAACACTATCACCGACTTTTAATTCTTCATTAAATTTAGTATTGAATCCGACAACTAATGCTGAACCACCTGATATTGAAATATTACCAGAGAGTTGTACATTTTCACCGAAAGAACTAGTTAAATTTGTTTGTGCAGTATAAGTTGGAGAACCTGCCATTGTAATTTCTTTAGTATCAACAATTGAGAAAGAAGTAAATCCTTTATTACCAAATACATCTGCTTTGATAGTTGCAGTATTTGAAGAAGTACCTCCAGTTATTGTTTCACCTGCTTGAAATTCTCCGTTAACAGCAGATACAACAACTTTACCCATAGATAAAGTACCACCAGTACCAGCACCTGTATGACCAGAACCATCAACATCTGTTCCGTCAGCATTTACTAATATGAAATCTCTTTTTGCAGTACCACTAGGGTCTTGTTTTACATAAAATACTTTGTCATTTAATTCTGTTTGTGTGGTAACACCTGTTATCTTAATTGCGTCACCATCTTTAATATCTGTATCAGCAGTTGTTGTAATAACAACAGGATTTGCAGCTGTAGATGAAGAGATTGCATAAGCAGAAGTTGCTGATGAAATACTTTCTACGATTGCAGTTGCACCTGAAGTACCACCTGTTAAAGTTTCGCCAGTCGTAAATGATATTGCGTCTGTAATACCTATATGACTAAACATTTCAACATCAAACAAGTAGTGTTTCATTACATTGTTTGGATTTGCTGATATATTACCAGCAGTTGTTATAGGTGTGCCGATTGTTGCGTTGTATTCAAAACCTCTTGTTTTTGCTCTACCTATTTCATTAATATTATTTTGAACATTTGCATTAATGGTACCTGGTACATAAGTTGCACCATCTAATCTTAATTCTACCTTTTTAAATGCCTCAACAGGACCAGTTGCGTTTTCGTTTACATCTGGAGAACCATAAACATTTGATACATTTATAAAATTACCTACATCAAATAAAGTATTGAAACCGTTTTCTGTTCCAAATGTTCTAGGTTTATCAACAGCAACAAATTCTGTTCCTATCTTATCTACTTCATAACCTCTAACATATGCTTTACCTGGAGATAATCCTAATGCAAGTTTACTTTCTAAACCGCCTTCAGCAGAAGTAAAGATACCTCTATTGTCTCCATTAATTAAATGTTCTCTAACATCTAAATCAAATTGTCTGATTGCATAGTTACCACTTTCGTCAAAGGTTCTACGAGCAAGTGTATCTTCTAATATTGCATATTCAGTTGTTCTAACTCTACTTTGTAATAGTCCATTGTCAAGTCTTAATAACTCAATAAAACTATCGTCTTCAATTGAAGTTAAAGCAAGTTTAGTTAAAGTTAAATCTATTTTAAATCTATGAGCACCAGGAGCATTTGCGTTTGAAGAACCAGCAGCATTGTCAACTAGTGAAGTATCTTGGTTAGGGGTTACAAAACTTTCAGTAACCTTTAGACCTACTCTATAAGATGGTGTGTTTGTATATTTGTCTAATACTATTGTTTGTTGTGCAACATTAACAGCAAAACCATTTATGTAATAAGTACCTGAAGCAATGTTTGCAGCTGAACCAATTTGTGAACCATCACAAACACCAGTTATATTTCCTAATGTTGGGTGTACTGCTAATAAAGTTTCAGAAGCAACATAGTCAGTTGTTGCGTTACCTACACCAGTTTTTGTATATTTAACATATAAAGTATTTGGGTCAGTTGAAGTTGCAACATCAACAGCGATAACTTTTGCTTTAACAAGTGAAGTTTGCCCTTCTAATTCTAAACCTATAAAATCTGATAAATTAGTTGTGCCAGAGAAAGAAGATAACTTAACTGAATAATATTGTAAATCATAAGTTACCTCACCAGGTATCATTTGAGCACCATCTTCAAATATATGGTTACCCATTTTTTCTACTTGGTTTTGTAGAATAGATTGTGATTGTGTTAACTCTCTCGCTTGAACAGCAAACGCTGGTCTAAAAAGTATTCTATGAAACTTCTTACTTTCGTTAAAGTCATCATAGTAAGGAGAGAGGTTAAAGTCAGTTTTTGCTGGCATTTATTTTCCTCTTAAAATTCAATAATCAATTTAACATTTTCAGTTTGGTCTACACTTCTAGCAACAGGTGCTCTGTTTTCAATGTACATTACATCTCCACTATCTTCATCTATCTCTGGTAATGAGTGACCACTAACTAAAGAAACATTATTGACCGTTTCGGTTACTCCTGTAGGTATTCCTGTTGCAGAAGAAGTAGCACCATTAATTGTATCTGTACCACTAAACAATATTTTATTTCCGTTTGCGTCAACACCTTCATCACTATATCTTGTTTGTGTGTAGAATAAAATTTTATTAGCACTATCAAATTGTACTACTTTACCTACAGCACCTGTATTTGTTTGTGTAATCTTTTCGTCTACTTGGAATGTACCAGGTGTTCCTGAAAATCTAACTGCTCTTGTTGCTCTTAATGTTGTAACCGTAGCAGCTGAACCAGCAGATTTAGGATCTCTAATTAAACATACTCGTCTAAAATCGTTTGTTGTTGTAAAGTCACCAGAGTTTGCAGTTTCAGCACCTTCAAAAGAAGTATTAAGTATTACAAAGAAAGCACCTAATTCTTCAAAAGGATCAAAACCGTGACCACCTTTTGGTTCAATTATACAATCTAATTCAGCACCAGTTAAAGAACCACCACCAGCAACATTTATATCTGATACTCTAATATTTGCATATGAATATCCTGTTCCAGCATTTGTTACCGACACAGCAGTTACCGAACCACTTGCAATTGTAATTGATACTTGACCATTAGAACCATCACCTCTCATAGGAATGTTTGTATATGTTCCATTAGTACCACCTGTACCAGGAGTTTTAATTTTTACTATGTTTATAGCACCATCAACAGCAGCATTTGTTACCGTTGAGTTTGAAGAAACTCCCATAAAGTCTGTTGATAAAAAGTTTGCTTGTGCAGAAGCAGATAAAGTGTACATATACTTCCATTTGTAATTATCAGAAGTTTCTAAAATAAGTGTATTTTCGCCAGTTGGTTCAATTGTTGATTGACCATTGTTATTGTTGTCTAAACATTTGTACACTTGAAAGTTGCTGTTCATTACATAGAAGTTTGCGTCATATAGATTAGTAGCGCCAGAGTTTGCAGATTGGATAGAGGTACCACCTGTAATTCTGTTGCCGTAATCGTGTCTATAATAATCATAGACCGTTCCACTAGTCCAGTTAATTCTAGGAGCTGCGAAACTTACATCTGAGCTTGTTATTCTTTTTACAGCCAATAAATCATCAAAAGTATCATACTCTTGTTGTACACTATCGGCAGGTGTAATTGGGGTACTATCAGTACCTAAATTTTCTGTTCTTCCGTCTGGTCTTGTTTTAGTACCAAACGCAGAAGGCTTTCCAATTCCTAGATAATACTTATTACCTGAAGAACCAAAAGAAGTTTCAAATGCTTGTGCATTGTTCCTTCTGAATTTACTTGTTATTATTGCTGGCATTGTTTTCCTCTATCTTTAACTTATATTTATAACATTACCCATACCGCTATGATTGAAGCATTGGTAATATAATGTTGATGGTGCGTTCATAGGAACATTAAAAGTTATTGTTCCTGAACCAGTACCGTTATTGGTAACACCAAAATTATAATCTGAACCACCACTAGAAACTCTAATATGGAATGGGTGAGAAGCACCTGAATTGACAACAAATTCATAAGTATGACCTTTCTTTAAATAAAGAACTGGATCGTTTTGTGGATTTGCAACTCCATTATTACCTATAAATCCGTCACCATTAAATACATAATCACTTGAACCACTATTTGTTACCGTAAATCGTGCAGATATTCTATTTGCAGGAGTATAATCATTAGGTCTCCAACGACCAACACCTCCTACATTTTCATATACTAATACTTGTCCATAAGACGGAGCATTAGTTGTTGTATCAACATCTGATAAAACATTGATACTATCGTTTTCTGTTAATAAAGTAATCCAACCTGAACTCGTTGCATAAAACATTTTGTTAGTGTTTTCAGCAAGTGCAACAGCACCAGAGTAAGTTGTTGAATTAGGAAATGATGATGAGTTTGCAAAATTAAATTTAAGTTTACTACCACCACCTTGTAAATCTATATTACCTGAACCTGTTATATTATTAGAACCAGTTGCTAGGTTACCACCTAAAGTAGGTGAAGTATCATCTGATACATTATTTAAAATTGTTGTTGGTCTAAATGCAGAAGCACCAGCATTCCATACAAGTGCTTGACCACTTGAAGGTGCTTGAGTAGTTGTGTCTACATCTGATAATGCGTCAATAGATGAAGTACCTGATAGCATTTCATTCCATTGTCCGTTGGCAGCATAATAAGCTTTGTATGCAGTTGTATCAACAGCAAAGGCACCATCATATTGAACAGCACTAGAGAAACCTGATAATGCGCCACCACCTTGTCTTATATAACTATTACCTGTAAGTTTTAAATTACCAGCACCTGTACCATTACCTGTAATGATTGGGTCGTTATAAGTTTTATTATTAAAAGTTTGATTATCTGAAAGAGTAGCAACAACCGTATTATCAATAGTATATCTAATAGTATCATCTAAAACCGTTGAAGTTATTCCACCTGTTCCAGAAAACAATAAAGTATTTCCTACGGTATATGTATCAGGTGTTCCACTATCAGCAGAAAGAGTAATTGTACTTCCCACTTGTTTCCAATACATCTGACTTGCGCCATCAGTTGCAAGTACATAAGTTGAAGTACCTACCGTATCAGGAAAGAATAATTGGTCTAGTTTTACTTTACCAGAACCATTAGGAAGAATTTCAATATTGCCGTTTGCTACGGATACTATTTTATTTCCGTTAACATCTAAATCACCACCAAGTTGTGGAGTTGTATCTACTGATATATCTCCTGCAGCCGCAGAAGCAGTTGGTTCAAATCTATTATTAGAAGTGTTCCATTGTAATACTTGGTTTGATGAAGCACCAGCAGTTGTTATCTGTAAATCAGTACCATTGCCTAGTGCTGTGTAAATTTCGTTGAAGTTGTCATTGACTTTATCACCGCCGACACGCAGGTTATCACCTGTTCCGTCATTGGGAGAACTTCCTAATCCTATACTTTGTTTTGCCATATTTTTCTTCCTGTCCTAATATTTATAACCGATTTTAAACGGTACTATCAAAAGTTGCTGTACCACTACTAAATTTCTTTTGCGTATTACTAAATCTACCTTGAGGCACTAATACCTCAGCAGGATATGTAATAAATGTCTTCGCAATTGTTGATAAATCACCATATTGTAATAATGAACCATCAGCGTTAGTGTTTGTACCTATCGCTCTTAATTCTGCTACTCTACCCCATACCATACTTGAAGCAGACATTGACCTTTGAAAGTACTTGTCAAAACTTCTTAATCTAGGTCCTGCATATACAGAACCGAAGTTTGTATTAAATGTTCTAAAGTTGTAAAATGGTTTAAACTGAAAACTAAATGCTATGTTTGTTCTTTTTAAAGTAATGTCTCTTGTATTACTAGCAAAAGGCGAACCACCTACACCTGCTTGTGAACCATCAGCAACACCTAATTGTGCATTTGCTCTCAATGTAGTACCATCGTCTTCTGTTCCTAATCTTCTACCAAACACCGTAGCAAATAATGTGTTTAAGATAGCGATAAATGGACTTGCAGATATACCTGAAACTCTACCAATAACAGGCATACGATTTTTAACATTTAATCTACTTTCAATATTAACTTGTCCTGTAAAATAAAAACCAGCAGGGTGCATTGTCTTTTTAAATGCGTCTCTCCATTCATCAATAGTACGACCTACTTTAATAACATAAGAAAAGTCCTGATAGTATAAACTATCTTGTATCTTCATTGTTGTTTCTGATAAGTGTCCGTCTTCTGATACATATTTACCTTCAGACGCAGAAACGGCAACAACATCAACCGTTGAAGTTGCTAAATCTGTTTTTGCCATTAGACCAGTTGTACTTGATAATGAACCAGTTAAAACTTCGTGTCCTGTAAATGGACCACTTACATCTTTTAATCTTAATATACCTCTAGTACTATCCCAACTTACAACAACACCTGTATTACCTGAAGTGCCACCAGTAACCGTTTCGTCTGTCGCATAATTACCAGTTGCTTGTAAAACTATAATTGATTGAGGAATTGCAACGGTAGGTGGTGAAGGACTTTGTTCGTGTCCAGAACCTGCTTCAATAACTTTAATACCTAATAAATTTCCTATTTCATTTCCATAAGCAAATATTTCAGCGTTTACACCAGTTGAACTTGTAACCGTTACCGTAGGTGTTGTACTATAACCAGAACCACCATTAATTAATCTTATATCAGTAATATCTCCAATACCTTCTTCTAAAACTATTTTATCGCCTGGGTTAATATCATTTTTACTTGTTGCAGTTTCGTAAACAATATGGTCATAACCACTTCCTGTTTCTCCTGCAATTGCACCATTAACAACAGCAACTTCTGCTATTGCACCAGCGCCATCTGTATTTTGATTATCAAAAACAAGTTTGTCACCTATTTGATAATTGTTACCAGCAGCGTTTATAAAAAATTCACTAATTGAACCTTGACCTATATTTTCAACCTGACAAATAGAACCTCCGCCACCACCAATTAATTTAATATTATCGTTATTCTGATACAATGCACCATCATTTGTAATTGTAAATGTTCCAGGTATACCTGTTATAGTTGATTTAATAAACAAGTCATCTGTATCTGTGGCAGTACCTTGTACAACTTCACCAACAGAAAAAGTACCTGTAATACTTTCTTCGTTTAATAAAAATTCAGAAACTAAAGTTGCACCTATTTGAAAACGAGATATGTTTTCTACAATTGCAGTTGCACCTGAAGTTGTACCTGTAATTTGTCTACCAATTAATTGACCAGTATTACCTACAGGATTAATACATCTTAATACTCTATTAAATGTAAACTCTCCATCTGATACTCTTAACATTTGTTCTCTAGGATAAAATGTTTCTGATTTTAAACCAAACAACAATCTAAAAAATATTTCGTGTCCTTTTGCAGTACCTTTTGTTCTATAAAGTGATTTAATATTTTTAATTAAGTTTCTTTTATTAATATCTTCGTGTAAGTCTTCAGGTATAGTTTTCATAAACTCATTTCTAAATTGATTTAAGAAATGCTGAATAACTTTGTCTGGGTCTCTAAAGTTTAATAAGTCTTGTATATTTTGAACTGGATTAGGTCTATAAGAACCAACAACACCTGACGCATTAGAAGATTGTCCTATAATAGTTTCACCTTCAATAAATTTATCTTGCGTTGTTATAATAAACTTGCCGTTATTATTATTATCTTCAGCAAGTATAACTGCTTCTGCTTTTGAAGTTGAACCTTTGATTATTTCATTTTGAGTAAACGCACCAAAAGAAGAAGTCTCTTGTAGTATTTTACCACCAGCGTCTATTTGAGTTGCTTCTGAACCTAAACGACTTGCGTTTAAAATTAGATTATTAGTTTGACCTGTTTCTGTTTCAAGTAATATACCTTCTGTGCTTTGAGAGTTAAGAATAGTTAACTCAGCACTTTCCATAAATGTAAAATATGTTCTTACAAATTCTACAAATTTAGGATGCTGTTCAAGTACAAATTCAGGTACCTGACTACCTAATAAGTTAGTAATTTTCTTACTGAACTTTGCCATTTATTAATATGCGGATGTAGTATTGTAACCAACTCCAGCGTCTGAAGCACCACCTACAAAAGTATCTTTGACAACATTGATAGTTGAGTTTGCAATATCTATTTCTAGTATTTGGTCTCTAACTGGAACAATGTCATTTGAAGATGGTTGAACGGTTAACTCTATTACACTTGAAGCACTCCCTCTAATATTTGATATACTTGTTATTTGTAATGAATTAATTGTAATGGCACCTGTTGAATAATCAATAGTGCCTTGCGTTGAGTTTGTGTAAACTCTAGTTGCGCCTGACAAATAATATGCTCTTACAACACCATTACCATCATCATCTAAAAAATGTTCAAAGTCAGAACCGTTAACTTTAAATCCTGTTGATGATAATATACCACCCATAGTAGAGTTATGTCCCATATGAGGATTATAAAGTGCGTTTCTAAAATAAACATTATATTTTAAAGAACTATTTAATGTAGGTGTAAAAGACTTTCTAATTTTTAATGTAGTTATATTTGATAATATACTAGTATCGCTATCATCAATTGCTTTAACTACTTTTGAATATCTGAATACACTATCAAATTTTTGTAGTGTGTTTGAATTATATGTTGTTAATGCTGAGATAACATCTGATTTTAATGTTTCACTATCTTTTGTAGTAGCGGCAGCGTCATACTTAGCATTTGTTGTTAAAAGAATAGAAGTTACCTCTGGGTCTACAATTTGAGGTGTAACCGAACCAACATTATATTCTTTTAGTTTAGATATAATATCTTGTTTTGTTTGTGTAGTTAATGTAGAACCACTAGCAGCTTTAATTGCAATTTTAACAACACCATAGATAGGTGTTTCGTCATCTTCACCGCCCCAAGCGCTAACTGATTGTGCATTAGGATAAACAGATAAAACTTTTGTTTCATAATCAGAAGTGGTTACTGCTCTGTCTTGCGCTGTATATTGTAAAGGTGCATTAAAACGAATACTCTCTTTACTTTCAGGTTCACTACCACCTTGCGATACACTATTTGCTGTAACCGTAATGTTTGAAAAACCTCCAATAGAACCTGCAGGTACAAAAGTACTTGCACCATTTGATAAAGATTTATTAGATACAATATATTCTAATATTACAATATTACCTTGTTGTGGTTTTCTACCTAATATACCATCACCAAAGGTTACTTCAAATTTACCTGTATCTGTTTCATTTAAAAAATAGATATTACTTTCAGAAGATAATTTTGTTAAACCTGTTACCTGTGAATATGTTGTTGAACTAGTATCTTGTAAACTTGTTTGTATTTTTACTTTTAATGTAGAAGTGTCGGCGTTAGCACTAGGTATAATAAATTTTTGGTCTGGGTCTTGTTCATCAACCGTATATCTAAATGTTGTTTGTGTACCTTCGTATAAAGAAACATTTGAAAACTTAAATACACCATCAACAGGTGAAATAGTTAAATCTTCATTTGTAATATAATTGTAAGTAGTACCATTTACAGAAGTTGTAAATGTTTGTCCTTTGTCCATACTTAAAGTTGTTCCTGTTGCGTCATTAACAACAATGTCAACTGAAGCAACTGGTGCTTTTGCAGAAGAAGGAGTATAACCTAACATCTTAGCAAGTGAAACTACATTTGCTCTTATATCTGCTGAGTCCAGATACATTTCATTTGCTAACATATTAGCATTGAAACCAAGATAGTGTGTATTGTATGCTAGTAAATCAATTAGAATTGCAAAACCTGAACCTTCAAAGTTATAGTCTGAAAATTCTGCTTGTTTAGATAGAAAGTTTTTTAGATTTACTTTAATTGCGTCAAAGTCTAATTCTGATATGTCTAATTTTGTGCTTGCCATTTTATCTTAACCTTTGTAAAAATGTTTCTACGACAACTGGTGTCTGTATACNTACAACATAGAAAGAAATTTGTAAATGATAAGCATTTCTATCTTCAATAGGTTCTGCTATAACTGAACTTATCTTTGCTCTAGGTTCAAAGTTTTGTAAAACCTCTTGTACTTTTCTTTCTAAATTTAATGCAGTAAGAGGTGTCATATTTTCAAATAACAATGCTCTTACATCACTACCTATTTCAGGATGAAAAGGTCTCTCATAATAATTTGTTTGTACCAAATTTTTTACTGCTCTTTTAATAGCAATAATGTTTGTTACTACATTTACATCATTCGTAACGGTATTTCTACCAAAATCTAAATCAATATCTTTGAATGACCTAGAATTTCTTTTA
>FUFK010045642.1_pt1 | contig 211028 bp, 182 predicted proteins | sample 1021851 | NCBI WGS metagenome assembly FUFK01 (sample SAMEA51879418, study PRJEB19060) | metagenome | reverse complement strand
CTATCCTGGGTCTGCAGCAGGACCCAAGGGTGGGGTTGTTCGCCCATTAAAAGGGATCGTGAGATGGGTTTAGACCGTCGTGAGACAGGTTTGTTGCTTGGTGGTTGAAGTGTTTAGTGTCTGATGGAAGGGGCCCTTCAGTACGAGAGGAACGAGGGCTCGGGGCCACTAGTTTACCAGTTGTCTGACAAGGCAATGCTGGGTAGCCACGCCCTGACGGATAAGAGCTGAAAGCATCTAAGCTCGAAGCCACCCCAAAAACGAGACACATATTCATTTCTCGTAGAAGACGAGTTTGATAGACTGCGGATGTAAGTACGAAGCTTCGGCGACGTATTCAGTCCAGCAGCACTAATAATGAAGCAACTACTTTTCGTGTATGCACCGCACTAGCGAGTGCCCTTCATTCATAAGTTCATGCCAATTTACGAAGCGATCCAAACGCTGGATCGTATCCACTTCCGATTCGAAGGAAGATGGGTGCACGGTCATAGCGGTGGTGTTTACCCGGTCCCATTCCGAACCCGGAAGTCAAGCCCACCTGCGTCAGTTCCGGTACTGTGGTGCGAGAGCCCACGGGAATGTCTGTCACTGTGCCCCTCTTCCTTCCCTCGGAAGATCCCCGCAGTCGCCTAGCGACGAATCGGCCGTGTTCCGCAAAGAGCGGAATGCGGCCTTTTCCAATTTTTTTCAAAATAAGTTCCGAAGGAACCATGAACCCAAGTCCATAGTGCAAGGTGAAAGACATGCCAATTACAACAAGTGATATCCTTGGTTCTGACCAGGTTGGAATCTATCTTGCTGTTTGTGGCAACGTTGTTTTTCATCCTCATGAACTCAATGATGAAGCCTTGAACCGAATTGATGAATATCTCGGTCTAGAGCGACATCCTCTGACAATTGGAGGCTCAACTCTTGTTGGTGCCTTGGTTACTGGAAACTCCAAAGGACTAGCTGTTGCAGATATTGCAACTGAAGCAGACATCGATGTCCTAACTTCATTCGGTGATGTAGTTGTCATGGAAGGTGGAGTCAACACCGCTGGTAACTTATTGCTATGCAATGAGAATGGCGCAATTGCATCTCCTGCGATTCCTGAAGAAGGTGTTGAAATCATTTCAGAAGTCTTCGGTGTACCAGTTGCTGTCTCATCGATTGCTGGTGAAGATGTGGTTGGTTCACTAGGTGTGGCAAATGACCACGGAGTATTATTGCACCCTGATGTTTTACCAGACGAAGTTTTACTGATTGAAGAAATTCTAGGAGTCTCTCCTATGGTGGGTACAGTTGCATTTGGTTCACCATATGTTGGTGCAGGATTAGCTGCCACGAATAATGGTGCAATCGCTGGTCGCGAAACAACAGGACCTGAACTAAATCGCATCGAAGATTCGCTTGGATTAATTTGAATTCCTAGTGATAATGTTGAAAGGCGTTATGCGCAGGCGATATACTCATGGGCGAATGTCTCTATGCAGGAAAGGTGAAAGAAGTCTGGTCAACCGATGACCCAGATATTCTTGAATTCAGATATACAAATCAAATTTCGGTCTTCGACCAAATTATACCATCATTGATCCCCCGTAAGGGTGAATCCTTGAACAGAACCACTACACATTGGTTCAATTTGGTTGAGAAAGAAGGAATCTGTCGCACTCATCTTGTTGAGAGAAATGCACCAGACCGCTGTCTAGTTCGCCGTGTAGATATTTACCGAGAACCTGGAACAACTCCTCGTGATGGTGAATGGGTTTTCGTTCCACTAGAGATCGTATGCCGCCATTACCTTGCTGGGTCAGGGTGGAGACGCTACAAGCGAGGTGAGTTAACTGCTGAAGAACTAGGGTTTGAAGCAGGCACAGTAATTGAAGAGGGTGCAAAGCTACCCACACCTTGCGTTGAAGTGACAACCAAGTTTGAGGCTTATGACCGTCTTATTGACCGTGAAGAAGCGCTAGAGATTGCAAACATAACTGGTGAAGAACTTGACTCACTAATCGATGTAGTTCTCAAGGTCGATGCTCTTATCGAACGTGAGGCTTCGAAGAGAGGACTTATCCATGTTGATGGAAAGAAGGAATTCGCNCTAGGTCCNGGGAGAGTTCCAGTCCTAGTTGACTCATTTGGAACCCTCGATGAAGACCGCTGGTGGGATGCTGATGAGTATGCTAAAGGAAACATTGTACAGCTATCAAAGGAATTTGTTCGCCAGCATTACGTTGGAACTGGACATCAAGAAGAACTGCGTCTAGCAAGAGAAGCAGGAAATCAAGACCCACCAATTCCAGCATTGCCACAACAAGTTATTGATGACACTGCTGCATTGTACGCTTCAATGTATGAGAGGCTAACAGGAACAGATTTCTGATCTAGTTGTGCACTCTTAACAAGATACCACAACGTCGCTTTTCTGCGGCTCTGATAAGTGCAAGAAGGTGCTTTGCAGCATCTTGACACCCTCCGTCTAGCGGTTCACTTGCGGCAGGCATCCAGCATTTCGAAGTGAGTGCTCTTCTGAGTTCAATCGTTTCTTCTAATGTCAACCATCCCCGCATCTCAAGACGACCGACTCCTCTCTCCATACTTGTGCCACTCATTCGCGAATCTAATCTCTCCAATAACTCAGAAAGTGTCTCTAGAATTTCGGGGTTTCTTTTCGAATCTCTAATCCAATCTCTCAGGTATGTCAAAGCGGAACCGTTTCCAAAGGGGAACCTTCCAAATCTTTCCTTTGATATTCCTACTTCAAGTGGTAATGGCTGTCCTATGGGTGAGAGAGCTATGCAAGAAAGGAAGAAAATATTGGCATCATCCCACTTGATAGAACCTCTATCTTCTGGGTTTTCAACACCTTGAGAGATCAACCTTTCCTTCAGTTCTTCATCATTTAGAATTAGTTTCTTCCAGTCACCACCTAGTAGTGCTGAGTGAACAGATTCTAGTCTATCTGACACCATCGGGTCAATGGTCAGAAATGGGGTTGTTGATTCCAAAGCTTCCTCCATGTTCAGGGCGAAGCACCGCTCATGGATGAAGTCAACGGTCTTTCAGAAATGAATCCATACGCTTAGCCAAATCTTCTCTAGATTTACTCAATTGACCGTCTGAATCCATTTCTTTCCTAAGTGCAGATAGTCTACCGCTTGCACTGGAATCATCGATGTCGATTACTTCCTCTTCTGGCTCAACAACAGGCTCTGGAGGCAACTCTGGCTCGTCCTCCTCTACTTCATCTTCCTCAAATTCTTCATCAAAAGAAATGTCATCTAAACTAATGTCATCAGTTACAACTTCAACCTCTTCTTCAGGCTTCTTTGATACTTTTTCTTTGATTTGAGGAGGGTTCTCTTTCTTCACTGTTTCAGGTCCTCTTAGATTCAGTAGACCTCCAAAGTATGCTGCTATGAGCATGATGATAGCAACTGCACCACTCCAGTAGATGTCCGTTGATTCATAGGTTACAATCGGCCTCTTATCAGCATAAACTGTCATCGTATCGTCTGATGGATTATCATCTATATCCCATGGCGCAAGGCATGAAACGGTAGCAGTAACTTCAGCTCCATCCTCTACTTCAGATGGCCTATCGAGTTCAACTCTTGGCGTTCTTTGAGTCCCGAAGTTGGAATAAATGTCTAGGGCAATCGATGTTTGCCATTTGCCATCAGCAGTTGCAACATCCAATTTGCAGACAGAACCTTCCATCATTTGGTATCCTTCACGGCCGATACCAACTATGATGAAATCTTCATCAACATCCAGATCGACGACCAGGTTCCATCCACTCTGTCTGACGATATGTGTGGAAGATTTAGCATGAAGAGAAACCCCGTTAGAGTCCATTATTAGCGCATCAACCGTGATTAATCCCGGTTGTGGGTCCCAAGATGTAACAGATAGATTGAGCGTTGTATTTTGTCCAGGACTTAATCTGATTATTCCATTATCGAGAATCTCACCAGTACTCGATCGCAACCATGCATTTGCAACAAGTGGGTGCTCTGAATTAGCAGTAATCAGACAGCTAGTCCAAACTTTCGTTGTTGTACCAATACCAAGTTCATTCAAGTCACCATGAACATTTTGACAATCAGCAGTATGTACAGGTGAAGGAATTCCTACTAGATGAAGGGTCATCCCATTGTGGGTTGTATTAGAACGTACATTTGGTAAGGGGATTAGAGATGTCTCTACACCATTTATTTGCGAGTTGGTAGTTATCGATACTTTTTCTCCAGTTCTACCAGTATGTACAGGGCTAGATGTAAGTACAGTGTCACTTTGATTGACAATTATTGAATGAACCATTGTACCTAGTACTGGGTGAACTAACTCAATATCCAATTGTAAGTTATTACCATTCCAAGAACTTGCAGGTTCTAGTTGGAGTGGTACTCCTTTGATTTCACCCGGGGCTACGACAATCACATCGTCACCATTCAGTGTCCAGCCATTTGGCAGGTTCGAAATTGATAAATCCATTATTGCAACATCATTACCAGTATTTTCCACCCATGCAGTAGGCCAAGATAGAACTCCTTCACGCACTTTCCATTGACCCTTTGAATCAATGATAATTCCCGGTTCAGACCCCACTCTTACCGGAACTTGTTCTACAATTTGTCCAGCACCGTTTCCGTTAGAGATTCTGATGCTAACTACACCTACTTCTCCAGCGACTGCATCACTCGGAGGTGTAACAGTGACGTTTATTGTTCCAGATTCTCCTGGAGAAATCATTTCACCACTGCTAGGAATAGTTACATTCCATCCTTGTCCAGCTTTAGCGAAATATGGTTTGGCAGGTGAATTTCCTTTTTGCTCAATCAATAGTTCAATTTCGCCCCCAGTTGGCGGGACTTCAAGCGAGGTGTCTGTCAAGTCGATACGCCAGCCGGCAACTGCGGCAACTTCTAGAGTTGTGCTTACATTGTAATCAATGTTGAACCCACCAGAAGAAGCAAGCAATGTCAATTCAGCAGTCGTTGTTGCCCAAGTNTCATCGGGGATTTCAACAACTAGGTACAATGTTTGACTTTCGAATACATCTAATCTCGATGAATTAATCATTTGGGCGCTCCAATTGGATGCATCATTACCTTGGTATGTAATATCGAAGCTGGGTGTCAGAGTCAGCAGATCATCAGTGTTACCAATATTTTCCACATTGATAGTCAGGTTCAGTTCTTGGCCAGGCGTTACCGGAATGCTCTCTCCCTGCGCAATCTCGATTTCCCATCTGTGGTCGGGTCTCGCTTCAATGGTGATATTTGCTTGGTCTGAAATCATTGGATTACCAGTACTTGTCCAATCAAAAATGAGCTGGAAACTTTCTCTTGCAGGTACATCATCCGGCAGAGTAACCCAAACCGGAACCATACTGATTCCGCCTGGTCCTAAGGTTCGCAGAGGGTTGCTAATCTCAAAGGTAACATTCGGAGCTTCTGATAAATTTCCTGCAGTAGCAATTCCGCTCAACAAAAACGAATCTTCACCATTTCCTGGGTTCTGCAATCGCAGAATTAGTTTGGTCCTTTCACTCACATTGAGTACTGCACCGTCACTTGGAGTGACGACTTCTGCTTCGGCTCTGAAAACTTGTAAGACATGTAGAGATATGGATAGGTCAGTGTTCGATTGACTCTCCTCGGATTGGTTGAAAAAGTGACGCATTGGTAGAGCATCAAAGGGTAAATCAAGCATAAGTTGTCCGTTTTGACCACTCATTTCGAGCATTGTTCCATTAATGCTCAAATCTCCACTAGTACTCCAATTCCATCCTTCTTTTAGCATTCCTGCAGATGACATGTCCCATTGTAATGTACTACCTGCGTAGTTTGACTCAATACCCCAAGATAGGCCTGTGCTGGGCACTGTGCGTATGTGCGGAATATCGCTTGCGACATCACTTGCGTAAATGGTTACAAAGAAGTCTTCGCAGATCTCTTCGGAACCAGAGCCTATACACAGAGTAAGTGTTGTTGAGGTCGAGTCACCTAAAGAAGTGGAACTAGGTACTTCGACTTCGATAAGGTATTCTTGCATGGCATTAGGCTCAAGTTCTATACCCCATTGAGTGTTTCCAGAATAGTCGACAATTGTTGAACTTGAACTCCATGAATTAGATGACCATTGCATTTCTGTTGTTTCCTGAGCATTTCCGACGTTCTCAACCATCATCCACACATGGGCAACATCACCTGGACGGCCAAATCCAATTCCAGAAGGCAGTCCTGTTGAACCTTGCAATGAGAGGCCTCGTGTTCTCTGAACTTCGAGAGGTAGAGTAATTGTGGTGGAGATACTTTGGTCTTGGTCCAAAGTTAGTGTAAGAGGGACTTGTGCGTCATCAGAACCTAGAGCATCGCTAGGCACATAAAACTCNAATTCGACAACTTGCGGAGCATCTCTCTCTAGGTTTAAGGATAAATCAGCACTATTTTTAGGAGTAAATGTCCAACCGCTAGGTAAGCTAGAATCATTGTAACTCATCGTCCATGCAGCGTCTCGACTTCCGGTACTAGCCACCGTTATGTTCACGCTTTGTGTAGACCCAGGGAGTGAACGAGGGACTTCACTAGGAGTTTGTATTTGTGCAACATAAGGTTCGAGGACAACAAGAGTTGTGCTGTAGTTGTCATTGTCAGTTCGGGTCTGAGTGAGATTGTTGTTGACGTCAAGGATCAATTCGACAGTATGAACGCCAAGAGTTGCTTCAACGTCTACGCTGAATGTAATTGGCCCACCTTCGCCAGAAGGTGCAGTTGCTTCAGCAATATTGACTCTATGGCGCTTGATTTCAATGCCATTCATCATGAGAACTGCATCAACTGGCTCATCTGTATCAACGATTCCAATGTTCGAGTATTGCCCTGATATTGTCACCATTTCTCCTGGGTCCGGGTCGGTAGGAGTAAATCCAATTCCTCTTTTATCCGCAAGAGGTGCAACATCTGACTTTGCTTCGCTGATTAGTGTGTCACCAACTAGGATGTCTAGGTATCCGTCGCCATCCATATCTGCAACTGCAGGTGATGCCCATGTGCGATGAGGTACATCGATAGGCGACGACCAACCAATTCCTATATCCGCTGAAGTCCCTGTATTGCCGTCAAAGGCGAAGATTCTCTCGCCATATGCAACTAGCAACTCTGGTTCATCCTCGCCATCAAGGTCTATTGAAATCGGTGCCGAAACAGCAACCTCTCCTTCGTTGTCATTTCCACTACCACTTTGTAATATTCTAGTCCATTCTCTAAATGGGGGATCAATGGTAATGTCATGACATCCTGTCACTCCATCTCTATCGGTTGTTCCAACGCCGGTTGAAAACCATGTAACCCAGCAGACTCTGTCGGTTATTCCATCTCCAGTAGTATCCACTGGCAATGGCTCTGCGTCAGCGTAACCATTTTTGGCTCTGAATCTCCAAATTTCATCGGTACTGGTTAGCTCCATGCCAACGAACTGTGCTCCCATTCCATCATCGGCATTATTACTATCAGAGGGAAGAGTAAGAATCATCTCTGGGGCAGCATCAGCATCTAATTGAGTGACTACAGGTCCTGGGAGCCTGATTCTTGGAGTGTCATCATCGCTGTCAGTTCCCTGAATCGCAACTCTTTCCCAGTCCAGAGAACCTGTTGGACCATCTATGCGCCAGACCCAAAAATTACCACTATTTTCGTCAACTGTTGTTAGAACCACAGAACCACTATTGTCATCTAGAGCCGCAAATGCTGGGTCGGAAGGGTGGGAGCCACGGTCTAATGCAACTCTCCAATCTTCTTCGGGAGTTTGCAACCCCAAAGGAAGAGCAATCACAGTAGGTTCGTCGTTTGTCGTATCTACCGCTGCAATAATCAGTTCGGGCGAACCATCTAACGACAGGTCTGCTAGTAACGGCTGGGTTACAGATTCAGGCGCAGTCCAAGTGTGTGCATTGTCAATCCCAATTCGTAAATCAGCATCAGACCACGACCATACCTTTTCATTCGAATGTCCTGATACGGTCCAACCCGACTCATCGCATGTGATATCTGGTGACCATAGATCTACCTCTAGTGCACTATCCGAGTCATATACGATTGCGATTTCCTGTTTTGAATCACCATCGACATCGACAATCACAGGAGTTGAACGAATGATGTCAACATTACCAAGACTAACTTCCCAAGCAATTTTTGCGGTATCTCCCTCGATTATTGCTAGATTTCTTTGAGAGTTTTCAGTGTACGTAAGAACTGCGAATAGATGATTTTCACCACATCTTTCTTTGGCGCCTTCGGGCGCAGTAATCGATGCAGACATATTTGCAATAGCAACGCCGTATCCATCTGCACCTAGGCCGGAATCAAACGCAACCCAATTAATTGCAGGTGTTTCTATTGTTGACAAACCAGAATCGCCGTGTTCGGGTAGAACTCTTGAATGTCCAGGGTCTCTTCCATATTGAGCCCATGGCTGCGATAGAGGGTCCCATGCGTCACTTTCCTCCTCCTCCGCAGTGGTTGGCGTGGGTATGACGATTGTCGAAGCTAGCAATATCAGCAGCATTAATACCGCTCTGGATTGCTTACGCATACGCTTCACCAATATTAGTGGGGCCTTCGGGGTAGTTATGGCTTTGGGCCCTACGGGCCCATTAGAAAGCGATAAATCACATTGATTTTAGTCACGGATTATCGGCAAATATTGGATTAATACCTCGATTTGCATGGGGTATCATTCAAATAGGGGTCGCTGGTGGCGTGAATGACTTCGGTCACTTCTCTCCCGAGGCATTGCCGGTGAAGGACGGATGAGGTACAGAACCTCAATCGTCCTCTGGTGATAATTCGGGCGAGATACAAGAGGTGAAAAAAATGTACAAAGTCGTCACTAAAGAGGACACTATTCGTATCCCTGCGGAGTATATTCGCAAGGATAAGTCACTGAACGAGCACATCGACCGTTTGGCTGCATCGGCATTCGAAGGTCGCTTTGATGAAAACAACCGCTTCGTTTTGGTGACTTCAAACCATGAGCCTATGGACAGAGGACGAATTATTCACGGCGATGGTGCGATCTACCAAAGAGTCCGTTTCGATGCTGTTCTTTTCTGCATCGATGATTACGAGGTTGTTGAAGGTGCAGTTTCAGAAGTCAATGACTTTGGTGCATTCGTAAGAATCGGCCCAATGGAAGCTCTTCTTCACAAGTCACAAATTATGGAAGATCACGTCGACATCAATGCTGGCATGGGTCTTCTAGAAGGTCGCCAAAGCGGTCGTAAGTTAGGGGTTGGAAGTTCGGTCCGTGCAAGAATCGTATCCCTTTCCCCAGATACAAGCGACCCACGTCGTTCAAAGATTGGTCTGACTTGCAAGCAAACTGGCTTGGGAAGTCACGACTGGATTCATGAGGACCAAAATTGATAGGAGTGGAAATGAATGGCAAAGAACCCTTTTGCATGCAGTGAATGCCACATGATTCTCGCAGATGGTGTTGACCAATGTACAACCCACCCTTCTGCTCCAGTTTCATCAGATTGGACTGGATATGTTGTCATAATGGATCCATCACGCTCAGAAATCGCAAATAGACTCAATATTGAGTACCCTGGAAACTACGCACTTAAGGTGAACATCCGCTGAAGGAGGAATAGAAATGGAAATTATTGACCGCAAGGAAAACCCACTGTTGAACAGAGTAGAGATTGAATTCCGCTGGAACCACGAAGGTGCAGCAACTCCTTCTCGTGCAGAAATGCTGAATGGAATCGCTTCTATTGAACCAGGTTCCAACCGTGAATTGATTGTCATTAAAGATGTAAAGACTAGATTTGGACTCGGTTCCACAACAGGACTCGGACTGGTTTATTCTGACAAGAAATCTATGAAAGTTGAGCCGAGTTACATGCATGAAAGATATGCTGAACTTCGTTCCGCTAGCGCTGAACCTGAAGAGGCACCAGCAGAAACTGAAGATGCTTCTGGAGGTGAGGAATGATGTCCAGCCCAAACGGTAGTGCAAAATGGTCCAAGTATGGAGTTGAAGATGGCAAGCTTGTCCGCAAGGCAGAGTTCTGCCCACAGTGTGGCCCTGGTGTATTCCTCGCAGTTCACGCTGACCGCAAAACATGCGGTCGCTGTGGATATACAGTCAAGAACGAGTGATCATTCAGATTCACTCATGTGGCGACTGAAGTTGCCTTGATTGTCCAATACCATCCAGCCTTCGTCTTTTTGGATTAGCTGGACGCCCAAGTCTGCTCTGCGAATAGATTCGCCTCTTAGCATTAGGTCATCTCTCCATGAGATTATTCTCCAATCATCGCCATCAAAAATTGCATCTTGGATAGTGCCGCGCAGTTTTCGTGCGACTGTAATATGTTCATTTTCGAATTCCCATGTCCAACCATCTTTAGACGAAAGTAGGAATTTCTCTCCATGGTTGTAAACATCTTCCAAATCACATTCAATTTCTAGAGATTTCTCGACCAGTATTTCACCATTTTTGAGCGAAATTTTGCGATATTTGCCACCTCTTGTCCATGCCACTACATCTTCATCAACGATTGAAATAGCCGCAATTTCATCCGACCTTGGAGGGGATTTCTCTTTTGATTCGAAAAGTGGCAACCTCCACACTTCATTATCCTGTGAGTCAACACAATACAGTCCACGCATCCATAGTGCGAAGATAATTTTGTCATCCTTTGCGCAGAGTGCTAGAGGCTCTGCATCAATTATGTGACACCACGTGGCTCCAGCAACCATTGCAGTATTGCGACTTAGTCTAAGTTCCGACTTTGAAATACCATCTTCCAACTTATCAGTCAGTGGTAAGAGAGCCATTCTAGCAAGTCGTAATTCGTGATCCACCCATGTTGCCACCAATCCCTCATCACACATTGCCGCATGTGTTATGTCCGTTGGAAACGGTGAAGCAGTATGCCCGTCAACCGTAATTCCACCATCTACATCGATGAGAACTTCGCGCCCCTCGTGATGGAATATCTTCCAAGGAGCGCTCGTCATGATTGTGCCAAATGGAAGGGGGATGTAACAATTCCTTCAATAAACATCAACTGTACGCCATAAACATGGTCAGCCTGATATTGGTTTCTGGAGGTGACATAGCTTCGACAAATCAAGCCGAAGAATTGCTAAAGTTATGTGACTGGCAAGAATTGGAGTCAGTTGAAGGGATGCCTGCATATTCGTACAAGCATGCTCGCATGTGGTGGGTTAAGGATGGATGCTTGTGGGAAGACGACCTCGACAAAAGATGGCACAAAGCAACTGGTGAAACTCCTAGTGAGGTGATTTTCCCATCTCGGCATTCAGCAGCCAGCGGAAACGCTTCCCTTACACTTCATCCAATCGGTACAATGCAAGTTTCGCCTGATACGGTTCCAGAATACGGCGGCAGAGCAGCGGACTGCCCTCCGCCCAATCCTAGGATTGCAGCATGGTGGCGTGAATTAAATCGAGTTGGAGAAAATATCGATGGTTTCGACCTATCATTGGAAACAACTCATCATGGTCCTTGGATTGAAACACCATCTTTGTTCATCGAAATAGGCTCGACTGCCGAGACATGGGGCCATATGGGTGCAGCTAAGTTACTGGCTGGCATAATTTATCGTGGATTGGGCCTAGATGGAGGATCAGGTTTGGGAAACTGGGCAGGGGAAGGCCGTGTAGTCGTAACTTTGGGTGGTGGCCATTATGCACCGAGGGGCAATCTCTTGGCATCGCATGAAGATGTGTGGATTGGACATATGCTTGCAACTTATGCCCTGCCATTTTCTAAAGATGAAAATGGCAATGTGTCCGGTATGTGGGAAAATAGCATACGCAAAGCGATATCATCCACAAAATCAGCATTCCCCGGGGGGGAAGTAGTTTGCAGCATGGACAAAAAGGCGTTCAAGGGTTGGCAAAGGCAAGCGATTAGAGAATTACTTGAAGAACTGAAAGTTCCATTGCTGCGAAGAGCACAAATCATAGGATGAAAATGGTCAAGAATCTCCTCCGCTAGCATTGAGCATGGTCGGGTGGTTCTCACGCATGGTGGTCGCGATGACCATCAGGATGCCACGATGGTTCGTAGGCTGGGTAAGCCGAAGATATGTGGCCGGACCAAAATTGGATGATGCTGTTAAAGTGATGCACAGACTTTCGAAAGAAGGTGCATGCTTCACCATAGATGTACTCGGTGAAGAAATAAGTTCCATGGAAGAAGCTACATTTTTCCTCGAAGAATACAAGAGAGTTGTAACCGCTATTATCGACAATAATTTTGATTCTAATTTATCGATTAAACCCACTGCATTTGGACTGCTTCTAGATCGAGAAAAAGGGATGGAAAACATCGAAACTCTTGTTCGAATGGCTCACGGCCATGATATGTTTGTGAGATTGGATATGGAAGACCACAGAGTTACCGATGATACGATTCAGGTCATGCTAGAGATGCATGAAAAAGGATTAACAAATGTTGGTGTTGTATTACAAGGTCGACTATTCCGCACCTTGGATGACATCAAAATGGTCGCTGAAAAATTAGGACCAAATGCGGATTACAGAATATGCAAGGGTATCTACCTGGAACCCGCTGACATTTCTCATACAGAGCGCCAACCGATTATCGATGCTACAAACCAATGTATCGATGCAATGCTGGATTCAGGGTCTTATGTTGGGATTGCGAGCCATGACCACCCAGTTATTGACTACACTCTTTCAGCCCTAGAGAAAAGAGGAATGGGTCCAAAAACTGATGATCCACGAGAGAACGCTGGACCTAAGAGAAAACAAAAAGGTCCAGGCTATGAATTCCAGATGCTTTTAGGCGTCAGAGGTCCACTACGACGCAAATTATGTGCAAAAGGACACAGAACCCGTGTCTATATCCCGTACGGAGAAAAATGGTACGAATACTCTATTCGAAGATTGAAAGAGAATCCAACTATTGGCACTCAAGTAGCTAAAGCATTCCTGATGCCATGGACAAATAGACCGTGATTAAGTTCTCTTCTTTTTCTGACGTCGCCCTTGCCTTTGCTGCTTTGGTTTGCCAGATTTTTCCGCCTCAGGTATGATAGGGTTGGGATTGTTTCCTAGTCGTCCTTCCTTCCAAGCCTGTCTACGTTCTCGAGGTGTACGAGGAATATTCTCCTCAGGTCTTGGTGGTTCATGCAAGTAAATTCGCTTGATGTCGTGGGCAATGACTCTTCCTGTCATCGTTCTTCCAGCTCCGGTATGGATNGCTCTAATTTTCCACTTTGAGCCGTTATGTTCCATTATCGAACCTGCTTTGAACATCCTTTCCCGTTCAACAAATATTGAGTCGCTATCTGAAAATTCCCCACGGGTTAGAGTGAGTCTGACCATCACTACATCAGAACGGACTGCGTTAGCCCTTCCGATTTTCGGGGCGGCTAATTTTCTTCGTGAGTTACCAGTTTTTGTTTCTACACGATTAATTTCCCAACTGGCGTCATCGTGTTCGAAGATATCACCAACGTGTAATTCTTCATCATCATCTACCTCGATTTTTACAACCCGGGAATGGGCTCCCTCGCTCAGAATAAATGGAATTGTAATAGGACGTGGTGGGCGGATTTGAACCGTATGGACGTGACCACATTCCTCACATTTGAGCAAGTAATCAGTTCCATCTCCTGCTTTTTTTTCTTTGAGGATTTTGTGCCCGCAGAATTCTCCACAGCCAGGGCAATCAGTGACATTTTCGACTANCTCTTCTTCGACATAGTCTTCATCCATGCTTTACCCTCCATGTTGACGGCCATGCCAGTCACCTTTGAGTCTGTCGGCAAATGCGAAGCCTTGTCAAGTGGTGTCTAAAGCGGAATACATGCGCGAAGAACTGTTGGCAGCGATTTTGGCCGCCGACAAGGAACTTTCTCGTGATGAGCCAGAGGTTGCAGCAAATATTGGCTTGCAACTTGAGCACATGGGGTTGACTACTTGGTCGATTTCTGTGCGTCGCAGAATCCGGGATGCTATCGCTAGAATTTCTCCAAAGAACATTATTCACACGGGGGCCGCAATAGGACACTTGACCGCTTGGCTTCTTGATCACTATGAGGGTAGAGATGATTTGGAAAATTTCCAAATTATCGAAGAAGGGAACAGATTTGCAGTTATTCTCACACGTCTTTGTCAGAGATATTCTTCAGTTCCAACTAGCATAAAGGTTGGTTCTCCGAGTTTACTTACAAGTGAACTAAAGGCATGGAAAATTTCCAAAGCAGGCGATGCTCCAATGCTAGATTCTGCTGATGTGATTATTGTTGATGCGCCGATGGAAAGATTGGCTGATGACATCGGTGCGATGTTGCCGTTATTGACCAAAAATGGAGTCCTGTTTACTGTTGAGCCGACACCACCTGTCGGCGATAGAGAAGAAGATGATGCAGAGGTAGTTGGATTCAACAAATGGATGGATTTGATACGTGAAACAAATGAGTCATATCATTTAGCATTCGCACCATTATTCGGTGGAAGTATTGTTGCTTGGCTGCCTAAGCACTAGGTGCTGCAGCATCGATTAATGCGTCTATTTGCAGCATTCCATATCCGTAATGGTCATCGTGATTGTTTTGTCCACTACGTTTCTTTGATGAATCAGCAATCCACTGTTTTAGATTGTCCAACATTCCCGTTCCTCCATCCTTTAGTTCAGGATGTTCTTCGAACATTAGAGCGACTGCTCCAGTAACATAGACAGTTGCAGCACTAGTCCCGGAAGAAAGGCCCCAATTATCTCCCCGCATGATTACTGGAACTTTGTGTCCAGGTGCAACAACTTCTGGCTTTTCATCGGGGCTATTTCGGGGTAGCATTGGAGGCCAAACCCTACCATTGTTATCTCCTATAGATGATCCGTCCCATAGGTTTCCGTTAACATCAACACCACCTACGCAAATTACAGTGTCTACAATGCCAGGGGATGATACATCACCATCGTCATTTTGGCCATCATTACCTGCGGCGGCGATTACTACTATGCCTGCTTCATACGCATTTTCAACTGATTCTTCCACAGCATCTCCCAAAATGATAGAGAATCCAGAAGCATTACCTCCCAAAGATAGAGAAATGATATTGACATTTTTAGAGACACACCAATCAATAGCTTGGGCAACAGTTGCATCATCGCCTTCACCAGTTCCTGACAAAGCTTTAGCAACATACAAGTCAATGTCAACAGCAATTCCAGTTAAAGCCCCATCTGCTACTAATATTCCAGCCATCATCGTACCATGTCCATGATCATCGTATGGCTTTGAACGACTTCCAATGAAGTCGGACCATTCTGCTAAGTTTAGATTTGACAAATCGGAGTGCTCCATGTCGATTCCAGAATCGACCATGCATACATCTACACCACTACCGGTTAGATTGTCTACAGAGTCATAATTGACAAGTTCGTCAAAATCTTTTTCCTTTTCAAGTACTAGAGCAGATGGTCCAGAAAGGCTAATCTCGCCTGTGAAAATCATGTATGCGAAAATTCCTGCTGCCAATAAAATCACTATAGTAGCAAATATCGTAACCTGTTTTATGAAATCCAAATCGCTATCCAGTTCTCCATCTGGGATCTCTGGCATTGGCTGCATGTAATCACCCCAGTGCTTCTACGGCTTCAACTAGTGTTTCTGCGAAGATTTTCACTTCATCTTCGGTGTTATACAAATATCCGCTAGCACGAAGAGAACCTCTATCAATTCCCTTTGCATTAAACCATGAATGAACACAATGCATTCCACTACGCACCATGACGCTTGCTGCCTCATCCAGGAGTATTGCTATGTCGTGAGCGTCAATATTGTCCAAAAGAATCGAGCAAATTCCACCACGTTGTGCAGGGTCTTCTGGGCCAATTATTTGCAACCCATTAACATCCTTTAGAATAGATGTCATGACGCGATTTAGTGAAACTTCGTGCTCATGAACAGCATCTAAATCAATATTGGAAATGTAATCTATCGCTGCACTTGTTCCTAGGATGCCAGCGTAATTCCCTAATCCACCTTCGAACCTTGCAGGTGGTTTTGACCAAGTTAACGAATCGTAATGAGAAGTATCAACCGTACTTCCTCCAGATGTGATTGAACGCATACCTTCGAGCAAATCCATTCTGCCCCACAGTCCACCCATGCCTGATGGTCCCATCATTTTGTGAATTGAGAATGCCATGAAGTCAATCCCCAAATCTTGGACATCCACTTTCATGTGAGGGGTAGATTGCGCACCATCAATGCATACCATGGCTCCAAAATCTTTGGCGATTTTAGCAGCCTCCTTGACTGGAGTAGCTATTCCATCGAGATTTCCTACATGGGATAGTGAGACCATTTTCAGATTACTTCCAGCCTCGGCACAGGCATTTTCGAAATTCTCTAGGTTGAATGTATTATCCTCATTGGATTTGACAACTCTGTGGTCAATGCCTTGTTCTTCTTCTAGTTGTAGCCATGGTACTAGATTCGAATTGTGCTCTCTGTCTGTGGTTAGAACAACATCTCCTTTGTTCCAAGATAGTCCCTTTGCAACTTGATTGAGAGAGTGTGTGGCATTTTTGGTGAAGATGATTTCATTGGATTCATTAGCATTAAACAACTCAGCAATTTTCTTTCTACAGTTCATCATCTTTCGAGAAACGGTAGTGGCATATCTGTGAACAGAACGGCCTCCACATCCAGGAGATTCCTCGTAGTACGACCTAATAGCCTCGATAACTGGTTTAGGGCGTAGAGTCATACATGCATTATCTAGGTATATTGGAGGACTTTCACCCTCCAAAGTAGGGAAATCCTGTCTGAATTTTGAGAACATCACCACGCCTCCTTGTCAGGAATGAAATCAACTACTGGGCTATTTATTCCACAGTTTTTACAAGTGTATCTTGAAGGATACTTTTCGTCACATCCTTCGCACTTTTCACCCGCAACACCTCTACTGTTGCAGTTAGGACTAGCACAATCAACGATTGTTTCTCCACTTTCATTTTGGCTGATTGGGGCACTTGCTTCGCATGATGGGCATTCGCCTTCTGTTGCTAGAATAACCCCCTCGATCAACAGGTCAGCATCTGCAGCTGCTGCTGCTTTAGTTCGTACCTTCGCACCTTCACCTAGCATTCTTTGCGGGAACCAAAGTATGTGCATTAGTAAGTAAATCAGCGCGACTCCTGAGATCAAGTGAATTGAATAAACAGCGTAGTTTACAACATTTCTCTCAGCAATGAAATGTGCTCCAGACCAGCCGTTCAATATCAAAGTCACAATCCATACTACTACCATAATCGTCCAGGCAAAAAGACTGTGCTCAGCCATTGCCTCTTCCATTACTCTGACATCGGTATGAACGTGGTTTTCTTGAACATGAAAATCTCTAGTCTCTGTTACAGCCTTCCAAAAGAAGTATGTGAAGAAACAACCAACTGCAGTCAGCATTACTCCTCCTAAAGCATCACCAGCGCTAGCGCCAATAGGGAAGTTTGGTGCGTTTACGTGAAGCATGACTTGTGACAGGAAAATGGATGACCAGATGATAATGACATTGATTATGTGTCCACGCATTACTGGGAAATTAACTGAAAGCTGAACGAAAAACCACAGCCAAAGGATTCCTGAAACTACCAGTTGGAAGAATGCGAATCCACCTATATCTGCTAATCCATCTATTCCTGTAACCTTAGGGTCTCCACCCGAAAACAAATCTGCAGACACAGAGCCAAGNAGGAATGCAAAAACTCCTGTCAGCAGTGTCATCAAATGCGGTTGTCCCCATTCATGGCGCAGAAGTTTGAATTGAAATTTCCATTCGTGACGAATTTGGTCAACAGTGCTTAGCATTGGATGAAGGTCTGCAAACTTCTTTTCAAGGACTACATCCCCGAGTCTGAAGGGCATTTCGTCATGCCCGTCGGCAGAGATAACTGAGATCTCATCTACCTCCGCCATGGTCAGTGGTGGGCGCTCTCCCTTTGAGTCATTTCGGTCATTTGCACCTCCGTAGGAGGTGTGGTTTTAGACAGGCATTGCTCAAAACCGCTCAAGATAGCGGCTTGATTCTCGAAGGACCAACCCATTCATCCCAACTCGAATCGAACCCTTCGTATGTTATGAAAAATGTACTTGGCTCGACTTTTACTACACTCGCGTCCCACCATTCGCCATTCCACTCAACTTTGACTCTCTGGCCAACTGAAAACGGATTATTGAAGGGGTGGTTTTCAGGTTTAATTTTCCATCCGGTCGGTCCGACGACGTAAATCGTATTTCTTGTTTCAACTCTTGCTGTTGCTCTCTCATCAAATGAAATAGAAACTATCGAACTGGAATTGAGATTTGTTTCACCCAATTTTGGATGAGCGTATGCATAACCTCTAATTGTGTCATCTTCAAGATACGCGTCCTTAATCACCACTTCGGGTTTTGACGGGCTTCCGCTTTCCGTCGAATCTGAAGCAATCATGTATTTTACTAAGGACCTGTAATCGATTTCTGAATCTAATTCTATTCCCAATTCTGAGAATTCTTGGAGTACATCATCGACATTGAGTGGTTCATCTCCGAGTTCAGTCAGAATTCGGAAATATTCTCTCGCAGGAATAGTTCCTGACTCATTTACATCAAACACTTGGAAAGCTTCAATCAGTTCCTTTTCTGCCTGTTCGTCATGTTCAATGTATTCTTGAACTTCACTCGATGCTTCGTTCAAAGACTCGATTCTACCCCACTCTACATTATCTTCGACATCCCCATCATCAAATTGAATGAAAAAGGTATGATTGTCATTTTCCTTCATTATTTTACCAGGATAGTAGTGACCGTAATTTTTCCAATTCACAAAGACTCTGTCACCTACATTGAATGGTATTCCCGCTGGGCGAATTGTTCCGGGCGCCGAACCAATTACTACTGCATGCTTAATCTCAATTTGCCCTGTTTTTGGTACTTCAATCTTGTAAGTTCCATCTTCGTTGATCGCAATAACCCTACATCTGTCTAGCCATCGCTGATTTGTTGGGCTATGGTATTCGACATGATCACCCACATTGAATGATTGGGGCAATTCAATTTCAGGAGTTGGAGGTGATTGAGGAACATTTGGAGTTTCGAGCATTCCCATTTTTTGGAGAGCAGAAATTACAGCTTCAGTCACTGCTTCCGGATCATTATTTATTGTGGTGTTACTAATCACATCACCACCAATGACAGAGTCCTTCATTTCGATATTATTGCCAGCAGGAGGGGCTGGGATCCATTCAGAGCCAGTCCACATGAATTTACCATCTGGACTCAGCACTCTCTCGGTCATGAAATAGCCTAATTGTTGAATCATATCAATTGTGCTACGCAGAAAATTGATCTTAACGACAATTCCGGATTAATCTTTATACCATAAATGCTGAATCGAATGTCATGAGAGAGATGGCAGAATCTAACCAATTACACCAAGTTAGCAATTCAACCCCTCCCGAATCAATCAATATAGATATCAACTCTATAAATTCTAAATTTTCATCGAAAAAGAGTAACACAATATTCTCAAATCCAGAGCCTAAATCAAAATCTACAATAGTGTATATCATGATTATTGCCAGCTTCATTTTGGCACCAGTATCGGTAATCGAAGATGTTTGGTTGACCCAGACTATTGATAGAGACGAATGGGGTGATACGGTGTTCACGCAGGAAGTACATGTTGGATTGCGTCAAGTGATGTATGAGACATGTGTTGATGGCACTGATTGTGAATATACGGACCAAGAGAACTTCGGGGACCTGTACGACATGTGCACGGAAGATATTGGAACTGATGATGAAGAAATCGATGAGTATTGCGGACCTTGGTCAGATTTGCATGTCGGTGGTATGACGGCATCAGTGCTAATCATAATCGCCGCAGTGATGCTATTCGCTGCGTTTTTCATGCAGGGAAGACCCGATACTCTAGAGAAATCGAATTATATTGCAATGGGTGCAGGTGGCCTGATCATTTTTGCACTAATTTTCTGGCATTTTATGCTACCAGATGCAGCAGATAATTTGGATTGGGGAAGAGGTCCTTGGTTCGCAATTTTGTCTGCGGGACTTTCTATTGCCGCAGGGTTCAGTGGATATATACAATTGAAGGAATCAGACGGTCAATCATCTTGACTTAGAATACCAGATTCTGAACCTTAGAAAGATGTGGCGCCGAGAGGGAGATTTGAACTCCCGAGGGACAGGCCCACGCGATTTCCAGTCGCGCGCACTACCAGGCTATGCGATCTCGGCCGCAACTCCGCCGACAGGCCTTTCATGTTTAACCGAAACGGTTGAGAATCTCTCAATATCACTCCGAATCGATTATATCGCAATGGCAGGTGGCCACGACTACGCCACCATGGCTTAGTGGTATAGCACCTCATTGGTAATGAGGAGGTCGCGAGTTCAAGTCTCGCTGGTGGCTCCAGACTAATTTTATTGATTTTCAAATGTGACCTTCTTGCACAGACTTGATAGGTTGCGGCAGACCCGTAGGGTCTGGTTGTAGAGCATGAATTCGTCATTTAGGGCCCCCTTGGCATTGTTTCTGACAATACTAATGATTAGTCATGTAGCTGCAGCAGCAACTAGCGTATGGAATGGGCCATCCGGCCTAGCAGGAACCTCTAGAAATGTTGCAGATGCATTCGAGGTCCCCGGTAATGCAACTGTAATCGATGCTTGGCTGCATGTTGATGAAAGTGGATATTTGGAGGATGGATATGGAGAAACTTGGACCGGTGAAGACGTTCCTGGAAACTTTACTTCTGGCCAATTTACGAACACTATGGTCGGTAAGTTCGATGGAGCAATGTCTCTTTCACCAGATAGTGCGGTTTCAAATATTGACACATTTTCTTCTGCCAGTCTACAATTGCCTAGCACTTGGACTCACTCAGGTGCAATTTGGGAAGCCGTCAATCCTTCAAGCATGAATGGGACAGTTTCCGGCTCGACACGGACTCTTGCTCATGGATATGTTCCCGCATCTGCTGCAGATGGAGGAGTGGTTGCAGCAACTCTTCCAGGCCAAGCTCTTCCAGTGAATACTGCAGGTCGCTTAACGGCTCCACAGTTCTCAGTACCTTCACCGATTAATCACTTCAATTTGTCATTCTCACATTGGCATCATTTCGATGTCAATGATGGTGCTTGGGTTGAGTACAAACTCGACAATGGCGCTTGGACTTATCTCGAACCATCTGGTGGTTATCCCTCGACAATCTCTGCCAATGCTAGCGTTCCTAACGGAGCAAACGGAACTGGTTTCGGAGTATTCGGTGATGGAAACCACAGCGGTTGGACAACCGCATTATTCAATCTCGATAACATCTCAGGAATTTCGAACGCCACTAACATGCAATTCAGATTCCAAGTCTGGACTGACAGCAGTAGCACACCAAGACCTGGATGGTTCTTGGATGATTTTTCTGTTACTAATGTCGGTAACTCGGTAGGTTTGTGGCACCACGGATGTTACAGCCAAACCTCGACGACATGTCTTTACAGCAACAATGCCGAAGGAGCGCTGGAAAGTTCCATTGACTTGTCGTCAAGCAACACTGGCTCAAAAATCCAGACCCGCTTAGAATTCGATCTCGAAGGTTCTTTGTACGACAATTTCTGTGTAGAATTATCAACGAATAATGGAACCTCATGGACTGATATTTCATCATCGAGTGGCTCGAGTTCTACTTCATGCAGTTCGCGAGGTTCAATTCCGGGAAGCAGTTACACATTACCCAACGGAACAACAGTTTACGATGAATCCGGTGGATTCGTAGTATTAGATTTCTCAATACCTTCGTCGATGATTGGCGCAACCACTGCCTCAAAAATTCGTTATGTTGTTGACACAGACTCTTCTGTTCAATATGGTGGTAGTATGGACAGTAGAGAAGGGTTAACTGTTGATTGGTTCAAAGTAATCAATTCATCAGGAAATACTGTTCATACAAATCTACTTTCGAATTCTTCATCGGCAACAAGCTATGGGGTAAATGGTGCCGCTAATGATTGGGCATTCATTCAAATTGGGACAGGTGGCCTCACAATCAGTGATAGTTTGGAAGATGCGCCAGCTCTACCTCCAGGAGGATGGAGTATTTCCAATCAAGTTGGTCAAACAGGCTGGCAATTTGGTGCAGTTTGCTCGAACTACACAGATGGCCCCTCGTCCTTCCCAAGTGCAAGTCTCGGGTTTGCTACAAATCTGTGTGGAGATTATGATTCCAGTTCAGACAATTCCTTGATTTCTCCGAATTATTATGTTCCATTGGGTGCTAGTGCTAGATTTGTTTGGAAGCATTGGATGTGTTCAGAAGATAGTTGGGATGGAGGTGCTCTATATGTTTCAGTTAACGGGGGAGCATGGAGTCAAGCCTATGTCAATTATGCAAACGGTTCGAATTGGTATGATGGTTCTATCACTAACACTGTTGGATTTACCGGAACGGATGTTTGGGATGGACGCCAATATGTAGCTGCATCTGGCGGTTGGTCGTGCACGAGTACTGTAAACATACCATGGTTAGATATGGAATATGATGTATCAAATCTATCAGGTAACAATGTCTCTTTCAGATTCCGTCAGATGGCGGATTCCGCAGTTCAAGAGCCGGGTTGGTATGTTGATGATATTGGTCTTGAAGTTGATTGGTTCGAAACTGAAGGTTCTTGGATGTCGCCTTTGGTTTCTACCCACGATTTGGGATATGGTTTCGTTGATGCTGACATTATTCTGCCAAACAATACGTGGTATGGAGTAAATGTTCTGGATGCTTCCGGTCAGGTGATTCAGGGGCATGAAAACAGGACACTACCTCTGTCTCTAGCAAGCATCGATAGAGATATTCATTCAGGCATATACATCGAGGTAATGATGGGTACAGATGATGAATATTATACTCCACTAATCAAGGAATTAACCGTTGGTGCGACACGATATTTCGGAGATGCTAACGGTTGGAACATTCCATCATCTCTATCTCGGTTATCTAATGGTACATGGGTGAACAATGGAGGCTCCACGCAAATTGCAACCGGGGATTCTGGTCTGTCATCACGTCCAATTTCTTCGGCGATGGTAACAGGCAACTTCTCTGGAGTGACCTCGTCACTGACCACTTCCGGAACTCAAACCGTATCAACAAATATGGTGAATGGAGTTCTAGATTTAGGAGACATGCGAACATATGTTACACCTAGAGTGACATTTGCTCCTGGAGCTATGGCAGAATCACTGATCTTCAGAGGTGCTTTCGCACAGCCAGCACATGATGCATCGATTGATTTGGCTGATGATGGAGTTATAGACTGGCAGTTTTCTTCATCTCCATCATATGGTTCATATGGATGGCAAACAAGAATGGATGCCTCTTCAATTACCCATTCAATGAGTGTAAGTGGTAGCGGAACTATGTCGGTACTAGTTCCAGAGAACGCAAATATTCACACCCTGTTGCTTGGATTTAATCCAGATGGAAATACAGAACCACTAACTGTATCTAGTGGTCAGAATGCGTTCTATCAAATCCCAACATACAACTGGTCAGCAACAGTAGTTTCTATCACCAGCCCACAACTAGTGTCGACTGGCATTCATACAGATTCTAGTGGTAGAAATTGGTCTATGTACGACATTGATTTCTCTTCTTCCTCGTCTACATCCTTTGATATTGGGTCATTTGCAATTGGATACAATCTGTTTGAGAATGTTTCAGGATTGGGACAAGTGGTCAAGACATACCATGAAATGAATTCAAACAACGGCCAAGTCGACATTGTCAATGTTCCACTGACTTGGACTGCTTCAGAAGGTGGTGTTTCGATTAATGGTGGAGTATACCATGAAAATATGATTACAAATCACCCCTACAGCGTTCCTGAAACATGGTATCCGAATGGCGAATTGCAAGGTTTCATGACTCAACATCATCATTTACTAGGAAATGAGAACATTGCTGAAATCCACCTGATTGGAATGGACTCTTCCGGAGATAGCTTGAATATCGTTCTAAGCGATATTCACACGAGCCCTACTTTCACTCAATCCAGCGGCCAAGCTATGCTGCACTTGAGCAACACATCATCTGTAACCGAGATTGGAGGGAGATTGGTTGTTGATTGGCAGTTTGAGGTAGACTGGGATTGGAATGATTCCCAATCCATGAGTTGGAGTGCACAAGGATTCGATGCAAACGGTGAGGGATTGTCACCTGCAACCGCACAGTCTGGAGGTGTGGCAATCCAAGCAAGCGAAAACGACTTACAGGTTGACTCTTGGTCTGTCATGGATTTTTACGGGCATGATTTGTCAGACTTATTCTCACCATCCTATCCATTTTGGGCAAAATCTGGAAGCCAAGTTTCTGTATCGGGAACTGTCAGATTCGAAAACACCCTTGATATGAGGCCGATGATGGAAGACTTCGTTGTAGCAGTGAATGTGGATGGAAATGATGTTGTTCTCAATTCAACAGGAGATGGTCAATGGACAGGGCTGGTGAATCTTCCCGCCTACGCACAGGAAGTAAATCTGACACCATATGTAATTCGTGCTGGACCGATCACTGGAGCAAATGGTGCTGAAGACACGACCCTCACAAACCCGGTGAACATTCTTCTTGACGGTCAATCGCCGTGGGCTTCTAACCTTCAGGTGAATAACGGTCAGAGACTCCTAGAGGCTGATGGATACACTTGGGACCCATCATCCACCCTCTCTCTACAGGTTACTATTACAGATGAACAAGCTCTAGGTGATGAGATTACCATGCATTATTGGCGTGAAGTAATGGATGATTCCAACCTCGATGGTGTTGCAGATTACTCTGAGTATCAAACAATGTCAAAATCCTTGCCAGAAGGTATTGCAGGTGAGAGAACATTGACATTCAGTGGAATTGATGTTTCAGGGTTAGAAATGAATGCACAGTTCTCTGTATTCTTTACAGGAACAGATTATGCTGGACATGAACTAATGTATGGTGGAGATGCAGGCTTAGACCGTGATATGGGTACATTGATTATAGCGGTAAATGAACCGACATCAATTCCTGCTAACGGCCTGGTTTTGGACACGATCAATGAACAGCTTCTTGCTGGACAAATGCACAATTTGACTATGGAGATTAGTGATGCCAATGGTGTCAACTCAATCGATATAGTTACCATCCAATTACTTGGTTCTGAAGAAGATACAATCGGTGTAATGAACTGGGAGCCAAGAAATGGTGCAATGTACACCGGTAATGATTCACAACTGACGTTACATGATGTAATTACTACACAAGGTAGTGGTGATTCATGGTCAGTATCGTGGCACTTCACTTTGGATTGGGATTTCGATGAAAATGTGTTGCCTGAGTACGCTTTACCTGCAATTGTTGTCTATGACGATGATGATTTGAATCCAGTTGCATTATTGACAAACCTCGGAGAGATTAGGTGGCAACTCGACAACAACTTAGCAGTCGTCGTGGAGAATATGTCCGACAATACTCCTCCAATCTCTATGTATTCGGCAGAGCATATCTTTGTTCAACCTGGCGATGATTTGACAATTTCAGGTTCCGTTATCTTCGAAAAATCAGGTGCCCAGATAGTTACTCTTCCAGAACAAGGCCTCGAGATTGGAATTGAAACCATGTATGTTAACGAATTGCTACAGTACTATGCAGAAGTTGGGTCAAATGGCGATTGGTCTGCAGGAGTAATTCTTCCTTCGAGGTCCATTTCCGATCCCTTGCTAACTCTTGATTATCACATTACTGGTATACCTGCACCCGGTGAAGACGCTACTCAGATACAGACAAGCATTACTGTAGATGAGACTAAGCCAGTAGTTCAGTTCTCCACTTCACCACTATCTTTGGACGATGAGGATTTAGATAACCTACAATTTTCAGTGTTAATTATTGAAGATGGAGGGATGCCAGAAGGCGACCTACCAGTCAATTGGGCATTCATGCGTAACGGTTTGATTATGGCAAATGGACAATCCAGTGCTATGGTTCCATATGTTGCTAACAACGATGGAATGTGGACTTATTCAGGAAGTGTTGATTTCACCGAAGGAATAAACGTAAGTCTTGAAGATGGAGATGAACTAATTTGGTGGATTGATGTAACCGATTTGGCAGGTAATTCTGCTGGCGGAACAGGTCTTTCGATGATAGACCCAATGCGTACCGATTTTACTGTCCTTTCGTTCGATATTACTGTTACAAATATCGAAATTGCCCTTGCAGATGGAAAAGTCCCAAGAGGAAATGAAGTTGTCGAAGGTACCGAAATCGGTGTAGTAGTTAATGTGAGGAACATGGGTACAAAGTCAGGCACAGTTACAATTTCACTTGTCGAAGATATGGGAGGAGCACGAACCTGGCTCTCACATGGTGAAATGGAGTTGTCCCTTTCGCCAGGCCAAAGCTTGGAAACAATCCCACTTCTATTCGAGACACATGGCGCAGGTCAACAGAATCTGTATGTTAATCTGACAGGAATGGATTTGTGGATTGATAATTCCATGTTGCCGCATTGCTTTGAGATAGGTGGGAATGCTACCTGTGATTTGGATATGGAATCCGATATGCCTAGAGTGATTAGTCAGGAAGATGCAGAATCTGGCATGGATGCAATGACAGCAATAGTTTCGATATTAGCCCTATTATTGCTAGGTGCTGGATTTGCTATAGTAGTCCTATTACGTCGTGATAATTCTGATGAGAGCATATTCTATGATGATGACGATGAGTGGGAAGATGAGCCTGAAGATTATAGCGTTGGACAGCCGGAAAGAATACTTCCTCCTATGGCTCCAAGTCGACCAGACATGGATGCTGCGACAAAAGCATTAGAACCCCTGCCGGAAAAAGATGAAACTGAAGAGGAAACAGAATCAAGTACTGAAGTTGAAACCTCAACTGTCGATGATGATCCATGGTCAGATGTTGATCATTCCGAGGAAGAATGAGACTTGCAAAACGCGCGTCTAGTATGGTAGATTAACCGAAATCCATTAAAGCCTATTTTTGTGATTGCAATTTAGAGAGTTACACTCTCTGGATGGGATTGGAATGAATAATAGAAGCGAAAGCACGAACACGGATGCCCGTGTTCGGGAACTACAAACACAAGTTGAAGATTTGAAAGAACTGGTTAACACCTTACTTTCAGTAATATGTGAAGAGCCTGATGGAGTCTCTAGCGGAGCAGCTCCGTCTTATGGTCAACCAAAAATGAACTATTGCATGTGATTATCCTTTAATCACAGCCAATGGCATCATTCTAGCGATTGGTTTTGCTAGTCCTGCATCATTGGATAGTTGGATAACTTCATCCACATTTTTGTACGCATCAGGCGCCTCTTCAGACATTATGTTCGGAGTATTTGCATGAATGCGAATTCCTCTAGATTCCAATTCCCTTTTCAGCGCCTTACCATCAATTTGCTTCTTTGCTTGTGAGCGTGACAATACTCTCCCTGCCCCATGGCATGATGATGCAAATGCTCTATTGTTGGGCATTCCTTCTAACAACCAAGACCCAGTGCCCATGTCTCCAGGAACTAGAACAGGCTGTCCCGGCATTGCTCTTGTAGCACCTTTTCGATGGACCATACATGTGCACTTTTCGCCGTGAATATGATGCTCTTCGACCTTAGCAATGTTGTGGCTTACGTCGTACAATAGTCTTGTTTCCACATCCATTTCAGCAGCCAATGTCTGTCTTAACCTGTGAGTTAGCGCACTTCTGTTTGCGAAGGCGAAATTTGCTGCACCGTTCATCGCATCGAGATATGATTGCCCCTCTCGACTATGGATTGGTGCTGCTGCAAGTTGTCGGTCTTGAATTTCAAATCCCCAATCATCGTTGTACCAAGTACCTTGACGATTTCGATACTTATCTTCTAAACCTCTTACGTGATCTGTGCATACTTGGTGGCCGAGGCCTCTGCTTCCGGAATGAATCATGCAAACAACTTGCCCTTCGAATAAATTGTGAGGATTACTGTCTTCGATTGACTGTACGGTTTGCAACTCTAAGAAATGATTGCCTGAACCCAAGGTTCCAAGTGCTTTCATTCCACGATTCATAGCTCTCTCAGACACACCCTCGTCGGTTTCGAGCACCCCATTTGATTCGATATTTTTCAAGTCATCATCGTATGCATAACCCATGTCGACCATTGCATTACTTCCACGGGAGATTATCTCATCAAGTTCTTGACGATTAATTTCTAGCCCACCTTTGCCTGAACCACCTGAAGGAATCCTTCCATTCAGTCTGCCTGCTAATTTGTCTAGATTTGGAATGTCGTCAACACTGCACTCCAGAGCAACCATTCTTACTCCGCAATTTATGTCGAAGCCAACTCCTCCAGGAGATATCGAACCTCCTTCTTCGCCCCAATCTACATCGGTTGCTAAAACACCTCCAATCGGAAACCCATAACCAAAGTGCCAATCGGCCATGGCCCATGCTTCACCAATGACTCCGGGCATTGAAGCGATATTCACCAATTGTGAAATTGAACGTTCATCACTACTCTTCGCCAAGTGCTCTGGACTTGATACAATCATTGCATCGACATTCATCGAACCGTGCTTTCGAATTCTCATTAGCCCGTCACCTTCGACCTCGAGGTGACTGCGCCAATTTGCCCCGTCCATGGTTTGCGGATTAGTTACATCTCTTCATTTCTATGTTTGAAAGGGGGATGGTTTGAAGTTATATTGACGCACCCGTCTTTCTGCCCGTAGGGCAGGTGACGTGAATGGGTCTTCCACCAATCGACCTTCAAGTATTCCATGAAAATGGGTATACGCGCCGCCAATGCAGGGTCTCTGGGTTGTGGTTTTGGTCTTCCGATCCCAACAGAGACACATGTGGTGATACTGAGGAAGATGAATACACATTCATCGGCGCTCCAATAATTGATGGATTTTCACAGCGAGGGCGAGAACTCAAGGATGCTATGCGTGAACAATTCATTGGTTTCTTCGAAGAAAGAGAACATACCAGGGTCGAGCCTTATCCAGTACTTGCTAGGTGGAGGGATGATATCCATCTCACAATTGCAAGTATTGCCGACTTCCAGCCGCACGTAACATCTGGTGCAGTTGAGCCTCCCGCCAATCCATTGACGATTTCTCAACCGTGTATTCGGTTGAACGATATCGATGCAGTAGGGCGCTCGGGTCGTCACTTGACAACGTTCGAAATGATGGCACATCATGTATTCAACCGTCCTGAAGCAGGTAAGATGTATTACTGGATGGAAGACTGTGTGAAGTACTGCCACGACATGTTGTGCGTAACTTTCGGCATTGACCCTGCTGAGATTACTTATGTAGAGAATCCTTGGTCTGGTGGAGGGAACGCAGGACCCGCTGTGGAAGTTATTGTTGGTGGCCTTGAATTAGCAACTCTTGTTTTCATGAATCTCGAAGAAGATGAAGATGGAGATGTTGAGATTAAGGGAGTAAATTATTCAGAAATGCCACTTCAAATTATCGACACAGGATACGGATTGGAAAGATTTTGCTGGGCTGCTGCAGGCACCCCGACCATTTACGAAGCAATTTACCCTGAAAGCGTTGCTTGGCTAAAAGAACAAGCCGGATTTTCTGCTGAGATGTTTGATATGACTCAGAGTGAACTTGATTCACTGTTAGGTGAAATGAGTCGCTTATTCGGCATTATGAATATTGAAGCAGGCAGTGATGGAGACCGCATGCGAGAAGTATTCTTGTCCCGTTTGAAAGAGAGGGGGCATTCAATCGATTCTGAAATGTTTGCAGCAATTACTGAACCATTATCCAAAATCTACGCGATTCCGGATCACATGCATGCTCTAGCGAACATGCTTGGAGATGGACTTGTTCCATCGAATGCTAAAGCTGGTTATCTAGCTAGAATGATTGCACGTAGAGTTTTGCGAATGCGTGACGACTTAGGTCTCGAAGTGAGCCTATCTGATTTGGCATTGCATCATCTGGATGTGAATTACTCAACCAAGAGAATGAAGCAGACTCAAGAGGGTCTTGTGACCATTCTCAAAGGGGAAGAAGAGAGATATGATGAGATGCTTCGAAAAGGAATGCAAGTTGTGAAAACTGCAATCAAGGATATCTCAAAAGAAGCAACTGAACTCCCAGATGAAATCCTATTTACAATAAATGATAGTCACGGAATTGCACCTGATTTGGTAATGAACATCGCTACAGATTTGGGTTGGAATAAGTTAGTCTTGCGAACTGGATTCAACGCTGAAATGGCAGAGAGGCACGCTGCAATGGCTAAGGCTGCTGCTAAGGCTGTTTCTGCAAAACCGTTGGTAGAATCTCTACCCGAACTTCCTGCAACTGTCGCTTTGTATTACGAGGATGTTTCTTCACAAAACTTCGAAGCGAGCGTACTAGCGTGCCTGCCACTTGTTGGTGATGATTTACCAGAAGGTGCTACACATGGCATTGTCCTTGACAGAACATGCTTCTACCCTGAAGGTGGAGGACAAGAAGGTGATTATGGAAACCTAACCTGTGATTCTGCATCGCATTCCATTTTGGATACCAGGAAAGTCGGCGAATTGGTAATTCACTTATCCTCTGGTCCATTTGAAGTCGGAGACATGGTTCATGGAGAGTTGGATTGGGCTCGTAGGAGACAACTGATGGACCACCATACTGCAGTTCACATCGTTGGAGGTGCAGCCCGCCGTCTATTAGGGCCTCATATTTACCAAGCAGGTGCCAACAAATCAGTCGAATCTGCTCGTCTTGATATTACTCATCACAGAAGATTGACAAGGTCTGACCTCGACCAAATTGAGGCATTGGCCAATGAAGTAGTTCAGAATGTTTCAAGAACTGAAAAATTAACTTTGGACAGAAAAGATGCGGACCGTAAATTTGGGTTTGATTTGTACCAAGGTGGTGCCCCTAAGGGTAGTGACATCAGGATTCTAAGAATCGCTGACCATGATATACAGGCTTGTGGTGGTACTCACCACGATGAGCCAGGAAGAATTGGTCAGATCAGAATTGTTCGCTCAAATGCAGTTCAGGATGGTGTTGAAAGGTTGCATATTGTTGCAGGTCAAGCTGCAATGGAGCACGCTAGGAACCAAGAATCAATCTTGCGTGATGCTTCTGATGTATTCCAAGTACCTGTTGAGGAATTGCCGGCTACTGCAAGCCGTTTCTTTGGCGAATGGAAGGACCAAAGAAAGCGAATCGAGGCATTGGAGGCTGAGATTGTACGCTTGAGGACATCAGGTGGCGGCGATGATATGGTAGAGGTCGACGGTGTTCGCGTCGTAATTATGGAAGTAGATGGTGACCTGAAGCAGATGACTAAGATGCTCAAGGAATTGACATTGGATTCTTCAAAACCAACCCTTGCTGTTCTTGGAAGTCGAGAAGGTGGTGGCAAATTGATGGTAGCTACTACTGAAGGAACATTAGCCAGTGAGAAGTTCAATGCTGTTGATATTCTTCGCTCAATTTCATCTCACATCAATGGTGGGGGAGGTGGACGTCCAACCTTCGCACAAGGTGGGGGTTCGAATCCAGATGGATTGCCTGCTGCATTGGATGCTGCCAAGCAACTCATAGGTGCCTAAGGGCAGCTACATCAAATCCTGAAACGGCTCTTGATATCGCTTCACTAGGTGAAAGCCATTCGAACTGGGATATTTCGTTCTCCTTCAACTTGATTTGTGAATCGTCTCCATCCCAATTTGCTTGATAGGTGAAAGAAACAAATGATATCCCTTCGTTTGTGAATATTCTTTGTGTAATTATTGGTGCATCATCTGTCAGTTCGACTTCGATCCCCATCTCCTCAAACGCTTCCCTAACACATCCAATCGCTGGATGCTCGTCGTGGTCCATATACCCGCCAGGAAGAGTCCAGTGGCCAACAAAATGGCCACGCTCGATTTTGCCCATCAATACTTCACCTTGCGAGTTTAGTACCATTACCTTCGACACTAAACGATGTATTGACCTGTAGATTGCTTCCCGGGCAATTGGGTGTACTGCATCGTCACTAATGCATTCATCCTTCCAAGCCCAATGCTTTGGCCATTCCACTTCTGGGTGAGCTTTGGAAACTTGAAACCCGAGTATATTGAAAGTGTTCTTCACATTCCACTGAATACCCATAGCAGTAACTTCTGGTTCTGTTGGGAATCTGAATTTTGTTTTTCCTGTATTGTTCATTACGGGCTTTTGAGGCCCGTTTCCTTCAGAATCAACGAGCAATACCTTCCCATCGTGCTCAAGATAGAGTACTGAGGGGGGGTGGTCCATGCTAAGCCGTACAGTTATTGTGATTTAACTTTCAGTAAATATCCATTCACTCTTCTTCAGGTTTAGTGTCCTCAGGCTCAGGAAGTTCTCTAACCTCTAAGTCAACACTACTTGGAGGTAGAATTTCTTTATTCAAGTCCTCATTTAACCTAATTTCGTTCAGACGTCTAACTTGTGGATTGATCTTTGATTGGAATGAGCCGACTGACTGATTGTAAGTCTTAATGGCACTCTTCAAGTTGTCACCTACTTTTTGATAGTGCTCAGACCAAGTTGCAAATCTACTGTATAATTCTCTGCAGATTTCAACTGCCTCGCGAGTGTTTTCTGCTTGCTCAACTTGTCTCCATTGGAAAGCAATTGTACGCAACAATGCTAACAGAGATACAGGAGATGCTATGAGGATGTCATTTTTCATAGCGAACTCGTGAAGATCACGTTCGAAATCAAAGGTAATCGCCAATAGAGCTTCAGAAGGCACGAACATTACAACGGCTTCAACATCTCCATCAACCGAGTCTCTGTAGCCCTTTGACTTCAATTCCTTGACGCGCTCCTTCATTGCACTAGCATGCTCTTGCAGCAGAGTATCTCGAGTATCATCGTCAGATTCTTCAATTGATTCTAGGAATTTTTTCCCTGTTGCTTTTGCGTCAATTGGAACCTTTCCGCCTCCAGGAATGTTGACGATGAAATCTGGGCGCTTTCCATCAGCTTGAGTATCTTGTTCAAAATAATCGATACCTTCTCTTAGGCCTGACATTTCTAAGATGTTGGTCAGGCTAATTTCTCCCCAATTACCCCTAATGTTGGCACTCTTGGTTAGGGCAGTTGACATAATGTTAGCTTCCTTGCCTAATTTTTCGGCACCAGCAATCATTTGCTGAACATGTTGTTTGATGTCTCCGTATGCTTGGTTCCTAGCCTTCTCCATTTCCTTGTTTTCATTCTCTAACTTCGAAATCTGTTGCGATAGCGGTTGAAGTAAATTTTCAATTTCCTTTTTTCTAGATTGTAACTGGCTTTCAGCATCACTTTGCTGTCGTTCAAAGCGTTCTTTTGCTAGTGTCAGAAATTGTTCATTATTGTTTGCAAGTGCTTTGTTAGCTAGTTCATTGAACTGATTGTAATCGAATTCAGAATCTACTTCGGATGGGTTTTTCAGAGAGCGCAGAATTAGGATTTGGACTCCAATAACTGCTAAGAACAGAAGACCCAAAATCAGCATTTCTTGAGTTGACATGATTCGTCTTTGAGGCAGGGGTTCTTGAACCCATCCTTTGTGATTAGAAATGATTGAAGTAATACAGCCTCGAGCGGTCATCATGCGAGTCGAGCAACTCAATGAAGGCATGTGGGCAATGACTTACCTCGTAGTATGCGATTCAACCAACAAGGCAACACTGATTGATCCTGTTTGGGATAATCTAAGTGACTACCTGTCATTGCTGGAAGACCAAGGTCTAGAACTGGAATATGCAATGGCGACACACACCCATGCGGACCACATCACGGGTTGCTTCAAGTTGGCTGAAATGACCGGCTGCGAGTATGTGATGTGGAACGACACTCCCTCCCTTGGGGTGACTATCTATGTTGATGAAGAGACTTCAATTTCAATGGGCGATGTAGAGTTCCACTACCATCACGCTCCTGGTCACACTGGAGATTCGATGATTATCGAATGTGGAGATTACATCTTCACTGGAGATTTCCTATTCACTGGCGATGGAGGAGTTGGACGTGACGACCTGCCAAGCGGAAGAGTCCACATGCACTGGCAAGCTTTGGATGTGCTCGAGAGATTCTCTGGCGAAGTGCTAGTCTGTACTGGGCATGACCCACCGGGTACTGAAATGCAGACAATGGAATGGAATCGTGAGAACAACCTTGTATTGAAAATGGAATCCTATGAGGAGTATGCAGAATGGCAAGAAACAACTTCTTCTAATCTAGGTTATGTTTCAAAAATCAAGACAGCGCTTCCTGCAAATATCTTCGCAGAAATCCCTGAAGAAGTCCCTTGGATGAATTAGTCAAGCGGATTTTCTGGGCTCTTCAGAACGCCTTCGTGGGCAGTAGGTAAATTGTCAAGGTCAGAGAATGTTAGAGTGGCACCCGGGCCAATTCCGCCTTCGATTCTTTCAGACATTGGGCATCTAACATTCAATTGGATTCGTCCACGGTTCCTCGTTAGGTCGTATGACTGCGGATTCAATTTTTCAATCGCTTGCTTCTCAAATTGCTTGCGAATAGTCTTACCGTGCCACCAGGCATATCCCCATTGGAAGGTAACTCCAACAGCTGTTGCACAATACAAGACCATCAGAACAGTGGCTGAGAACAAGATTGTATTGCCATCATCTCTTGCTTCAGTCATCAAGTCACGACCAAGTAAGAACAGAAGTCCAACACCGACAATCGGTGTAAGCATCGAATCCAGCCAATCTGCAATCGGAATAATTCTACCTCTAGCAGGGTCTACCAAGACAAGGTTTGATTCGAGTGCAGTCGCCACAATTCCTACTATTCCCAANAATAGAACATAGAATAATCCTGCAAGAATGAATTCTGTCATCAAGGAATCTAGACGTAAAGTCCAGTGAATAATCAACCACGAAAACAGTCCTAGGAAAACTACACGTGGGACCTTGTGAAAGTGAACTGCGATATTGGATGCATCCAGAACTTTAGCATCATTACTGCAGTGGTCATTTCCGGCATCAGGAACGTGGATGATTTGTTTTCCAAACCAAGTTTCAAGCAATTTAATTGCATTGATCAACAATTTTCTGCGTATCAACAATACTTCCAAGAGGTAAAGAACAGGGATTCCAAGAATGATGATTGGTAAGGTTGCGATTGCCACCACCGGTAAAATGAAAATCATTGGAACTAGCAAAAAGTGGGTAATTGTGAGCGGATACAACATGTCGGTTTCATTCAGTTTTGCTCTACTGGCCTTGATTCCTAATCTTCGGGATTCTTCATCAAGGACCTCACGAAAATGTTCAACCTGCATTCCTGAATCAAGAATTTTCTGAACAGTTGCACGGTAATTTCTCTCTGCTGGCCCGACACCTAGGATCACTGTTTGATAGAGCAATTTAGCTGGCAAAGCGAGAATAACCGGAAGTGCCAAAATACCGATGGCCCACAACAAATTCCCGACATCGAGACTTGAGGCCATGATGTCCCGTGTATGCCTCCCCCTCAAGAATGTTCATGGAGGGACTACGTCTGAACTACCGATAATGGCACGAATCGCTGTGACCGACGGCATGGCTCCTGCTGCTGTAGCAGTACTGGAAAAAGCGGGTCACGAAGTAGTCCTAGGCTACATCGAAAAAGCGGCTTTGTTATCGGGTGCTTTAGATGATTTTGATGCGATTATCGTCCGAAGTGCAACGAAGTTGTCAGCGGAAATAATCGAGGTTAGTCAAGGGCTTTCAGTCATTGGTCGAGCCGGAGTAGGTGTCGATAATATCGACTTAGAAGCAGCAGGTTCAGCGGGGATCATGGTGGTTAATGCTCCTAATGCTTCAACTCAATCTGTTGTTGAGTTGACAATTGGTCACCTTTTGGCTTCGGTTAGACACATTGCGAAATCTGATAGAAGTATGCGCCAAGATAAATGGGAAAAGAAAGCGATGAAGGGAACCGAACTATCCGGTAAGTGTCTCGGTTTGATTGGATTTGGAAGAATTGCGCAAGGGGTTGCAAATGTTGCCAAATCTCTTGGAATGGAAATTCACACCTATGACCCTTACCTGCCACCAAAGGTTGCTAAGGCACAAGGTGCCTATTTGCACAAGAAAATAGACTCTTTATTCAAGACATGTACTCACATTTCAATACACTGTAATCTCACTGAAGAAACACACCATTTAGTTAACGCGAAACGAATGAAAATGATGCCTGGAAAGAAAGGCGGAATTGTGTGTGGTAATCATGTTGTAAATTGCGCAAGAGGCGGCATTGTCGATGAGGATGCACTCTTGGAAGCACTGGAAAATGGAACGATTACTAGTGCAGCTTTAGACGTGTTTGAAATCGAACCAGTTCCAGCTAACTATCCATTAATCCAACACGAAAACTTCCACGGTACTCCGCACATAGGTGCGGCTACATTGGAGGCTCAGCACAGGGTTGGAATTGATATTGCCCAGGAAGTTATCACTGCACTAAAGGGCCAAAAACCAACAACTTTGGTTAACTCAAAATTCCTTTGACTATGATTTGTCTAGTAGGGTGAAATACACCAGAGCAATTTCGATTGCGAATAGTACGACAATTATTCCCCATCCACCTGATACATCATAATTCACGGTTACATTGAACTCATCGACAAATGATTGCGGATTGATTTGACTATTGAATGGCAAAGGGTTGCTATCATCTTCCTCTTCCTCATTTTCTGGTTCTTCCAATGAACCAATCATTATGTGGAAATCTTCACCGTCAGGAATCCATTCAAATTTGGAATCTGAAGCAGATGAAGGGCCGCCAGCGATGAAATCAATTCTTGAATCGCACGATACAATTTCTCCATCTGAATTGCCTCCTAATTTTTCCAATGAATCGTAGTCATTAACCGATATGATTCCAATCCATACGGTTTCATCATCCCATGAAACTTCGACTTCGATATCTAGTAAAGCACTAGCTCCGGGTACAGTGTCGAATGCTTCCTTTGTTACCCCGCAAAGTCCAGCATCGGGTTTAGGTACTTCCGGTATAATTTCCTCACCAGAATAGCCGATAAGTGATGCAAGCAATAACAACCCAACTACAATCGATAGGATTGACTTTACTTTGCCCATGATTATCTTAGGCAATACTTCTTCATTTAAGCATGGGTTTCGCGTTCTTCAAAAACCTCCGACTTTCTATTCAATACATGGCATCGAGGATACTAATCCATTGTGACTTGGATGCCTTCTTTGCTGCTGTTGAAACTCTGCACCATGATTTAGACCCAGATGTGCCACTAATCCTAGGTTCTGACCCTAAAGAAGGCAAGGGCAGAGGGATTGTTTCTACGTGCAATTACGCAGCGAGAAAATACGGAATCCGCTCAGCGATGCCGATTGGAGAAGCATGGAGGAGATGCCCAGGTCCTCCACATGGGCCAGGTAATTATCTAAAATCAACCAGAGGTCTTTACTCACGTGCTAGCAGGAAAGTGATGTCAATCCTCGCACAAAATGCAGATAAGTTCGAGCAAGCAAGTATCGATGAAGCTTATCTTGATGTCACAGAATACTGTGAAGGTGATTGGGATAGAGCGTTAGCATTCGCAAAAAAATTGCAAACACGAATCATGAACGATTTGGGCCTCTCAACCTCATTTGGAATTGGTTCAACTCGTATTCTTGCCAAGATGGGAAGTGAAGAAAACAAGCCTGCAGGAATTCACAGAACATTGCCCGACCAAATTGAGGATTTCTTTGAATCTCGTTCGGTTCGTGAAGTTCCTGGAATCGGTCCAAAAACCGCTACGAGGCTTGCAGAGTGGGGGATAAACACGATGTCTGAGGCAGCAGAGTATGGTGAGATCGCCTTGGCTAGATTTACTTCTGAGAGATTCGCCTCATGGCTGATTAGGGTCATGGAAGGCGAAACTAGCAATGATGTTAGCCCGCTAAGAAGCAGGAAATCAGTAGGTAAGGAGCACACATTTGAGTTCGACCAAATTGACAGTGAATATGTGTTGTCACAATTGTCTTTACTGGTTAGCAAAGTGATGAAAAGAGCAAAAGAAATGGGCGTGGCAGGTAGACTTGGAGAAGTCAAAATCCGTTATCAAGGATTTGAAACCCACACACACGGCCGCTCAATACCTGTTGCAATGGATGATGAAACTGTATTCATGCGAATAGCGCATGGATTGTTTGCAGAGAATATTGAGTTTGAGCGGCCGGTACGGTTGATTGGCTTCCGTCTAGGCAATTTGGAAATGCCATTAACTCGGCAATCAACTCTTGATGTCGAAGAGTAATCACTCTAGTTTGTGCATTTGCGTCAATATACTTGAGAACTCATTCAATTCATCCGGAATAGTAATTCCCGATATTGGCGCATTTAGAGACAATCCAGAATCTTTCTTCTGCTTCCATGTGGAACCATTGAATTCCTCTATTGCACTAGTCAATTCTCTAAGCGGCTCATCATCCGGAGTTCTAGCAGGGAACTCTCTGACATCAACAGCACTTTGTTCATACAATGTGCTCGAAATGTGGTGTGTAAAGAAAGGACATACCGGTGAGAGTGCTGACATCAGGTCACGAACAATTCGATGAATCGTCCATGCTGCATTTGTATCTCCATCATACAATCTCGACTTCGACATTTCCAACCAATGACTTGGCAAGATTCCAGTTCCGAATGTCTTCAGTGCTTGAGTTGCAGTGTAAATGTCAAGCCCAGTCCAAGCAGCTTCAACTCGGCCCATTGTATCTGCAAATTCTGACAAAATCCAGCGGTCTTCCACCGAGAGGTTATCTGGAACGGCGTCCAAATCTTCTGGTACATCGAATTGGCTGGCAAATCTGGCTACATTGAACAATTTGGTGAGAACACCGAAATATTTGGCTTCAATTTCTTCCGGGTTAATGTGGAAGTCGTCACCAACTTGGGCATCACATGCTTTCCATAGTCTGAAACACTCTGAGCCGATTTTGTTTGCTTTCAGTTGCACACTCTTTTCTGGGCCTTTCACTCTCCATGAACCAGTTCTGCCACCTGCTCCACACTCGAGAACGCTGTCAGCATCAATTCCGTTTCCTAAGGACTTCGACATTTTTCTGCCCCATGGGTCCATTCCAAGCCCATCGATCCAAACATGCTTGAATCCAGGCTTGTCTAACAATAGAGCACTCTTGAGAAGAGTGTAATATAACCAAGTTCTGACAATCTCCTTGCCTTGAGGTCGTATTGCTGTAGGGAATGCCTTCTCGAAAGTATCCATTTCGTTGAGATATCCTGAAACAAAGAGGTTTGAATTACTGGAATCCATCCATGTATCGAATACTTTTTCTTCGCCTACAATTTCTCCCAAGTTGTCTTTCAGTTCACCATATAGCCCAACTATTTCTCGAGTTTCCCTGTCAAGAACCTCGCTATTATCAGGTGGAGATTGGCACCACGGTTGAACATAGATTCCAGGAGGTGCACAGATTACCTTGGTCCCGTCATCGGCATACCAAATCGGTATCTCTGTGTGATACCATCTTCTTCGGCTGATTGGCCAATCGATTGAAATGTTCTCCATCCAGTCGAGCAGGAATTGTTTGTTCCTAGGTGGGTGGAATTCAATATCTTCTGCCAACTCTCTAATTCTGTCTTGAATGTGAGTTTGTCTAACATACCATTCTTTGAGAAGAATAATTTCGACCGGATTTTTGCCTCTCTCAGAAACAGGAACCTCCTGTTCCTTCTCAACGATTTGGTGAATCCTTCCTTCACTTTCAAGGTGCGCAATAACAGACTTTCTAGCTTCGGCAACCTTCATGCCTGCGAATGGCCCAGCAATACTGGTCATACATCCGTCTAAATCAATCGCTTGGAATGGCGTTAATCCCAATTCTCGGAAGACAGCAACGTCGTTTTGGTCGCCGAAAGAACATACCATTAGAATTCCAGAACCAAATTCACTCTTTACCGATGGATGGGTGGAAATTTCGACACTGACTTCTCTTCCTTCCACAGGTAGTGGAAGCATTGCTTTCTTGCCAATTAAGTGCTTATATCGCTCATCATCTGGATGAACAACTACTATTCCGCAAGCACAAATTAGTTCAGGTCTAGTTGTAGAAATAATTAGTTCTTCACCACTATCAGTTTGCCATTTCACGTCAACGAGATTAGTTCTTCTTTGCAATCTTTCGACTTCAGCATCGGCAATTGTAGTCCCTTCAACTGGATCATAGATATTTGGTCGCAAGTCTTCTACGATTGCGCCTCGCTTGAACAGTTCCGTGAATATTGTTTGAGTAACCATTCTGTAATCTGGTGCATCTGTAAGGTATTCATTTGCAAAATCCATTGAAAGACCAACACGTCGTGCGGTGTTTCTCATTGATTGAGTGAATTCTTCAATAGTTTCTTCACACAACTTTAGGAACTCAGCACGGTCATAAGTTTTCATTTTCCTTCCAGTGTTCTTTTCCACTGTAAATTCAACATTGATTCCATTTCTGTCAACTCCCCATGGGAATTTGACTTCTTTTCCTAGTAGCCTCTGAGAGCGTGCAATAACATCGATCATGCTGTACTGAGCTACCGCACCAATGTGCCAGGTTCCGCTAGGATATGGGGGTGGTGTGTCGATTACGAAAATCTCCTTGCCAGAGTTTGGATTGAAGCCATAGCGCTTAGAATATGCAGCCTCATCTGCATAATGTTCCTCTTGGATTCTCTTTTCTAGGTCGATTGACCATCGCTTGTCGTTTAGTTTAGGAGATGGCATGTTGCTCACCGGCCCTGCGTGCGTTATCCTCACAGGTCCGCTTATGGCTGATAGGCCTTACTTTTGAAGTGATTGGATGACCATGATGGGTATGCTTTCAAATGGTCTAAGCATAACGGAGTGATGAGGGGGCATTATGTCCGAAGATGAGTCTGAGCCAAAAGATGACTCTTCATCGCTACAGGACAAACTGTCGCGAATCTTCGGTCACGGCCAAGAAAAGCTTCGAGGAAGCGTCAAGGATTGGAATGCAAGAAAGACCCTTGATGCAGTATTGGATGCTCCCAAATCACTTCAAAGAGAATGGCAAAAGCATGGTGCTACAGGAATACTGACTAAGTTCCCGATTTTCATGGTAGTTGTCTGTTTGATGGCATCTTGCTTCTTTGCATACCATTCTGGTTTCGTAGATGGGACTTCAATAAAGCCCGGTGACGACCCTTCTTTGAATGTCAACGGAGATTTAGATGTGTACCTGCCTGAAGGCTCTCCTGTTTTGGAAAGCATCAAGGAAGTCGAGAAAAATTGGTCTACGAATGTTATGATCATATACATTGATTCCCCTGAGAAACCGATTGATGATAGGCGAATTTTACAAGAGATGTCCTATGTTGAAAAACAATTGAATCCAAGGATTTCCGACCCCACTGACGACGTAATTTACGCACTTTCATTATCAACGGTTGTTAAGGAAGTCAACTCCAGCCTTCCTCGGATTCAGGACGCTTTCGTAGATCAATTAGCAGCCAGTATTTGTCCACCTAATGACGAAAATTGTATTGGCTACACAGCTGCTGATTTGGTAAAGGATGCACTCGATGTTGGAGACCCAATTTGGGGCAATTACAGCATTCCTTCTCAAACGACCATTGATACGATTGTCAATGAGATGTATGAGGACGATGGCTCACCTTCTCCCGGTTTAGATAAGATGGCTAGAGACTCTGACGGTGACGGATTCCTCGATAAAGCTGTAATCATTATTGCTGTAGATGAAGCAAAAACCGCAAAGGAAGTAATTGAGAAAACTCAGCAAATTTTGGATAATATTTCTCAAGAAAAGAAGCCTTGTGAGTATGACCAAAATGGCGACCCTATCGGTGCGGACTTGTGTGATTGGGAAGATCTGGGAATCTCGATGACACTGACAGGTCCAGTGCCGATTACCAATGCAGTAACAGAGTTCTCCTTCAAATTATTCTGGCAGATTTTCCCATTAGCAATCGTACTTGTTGCACTGGGATTATTCGTATTCCACTCTGATGTTTTGCAGACTGGTTCCTGGAGGCCACTTCAAGGATTCAAGGTCGTAGTTATTGCTGGATTACCAACACTATGTTCTGTATTTTGGACTCTTGGAATAATGGGGTATACCGGTTATGAGGTTACGATGACGGTAATTATTGTCGGACCTATTCTGTTGGCATTAGGTGTATCCTACGGTCTACATATTACCAACAGATATGCAGAAGAAACGGGGACAAAGGACGAAAAGATAAGGCAATCTTTGGCATCTACTGGGCGTGCTGTATTCCTATCTGCCGTTACAACAGTCATTGGATTCATCTCGCTAACATTCACTCCAATGAAACCGATAGAAACTGTTGGAATTGCTCTATCAGGTGGAATTGTAATTGTTTACCTTCTGACAATGATGATGGTTCCAAACCTTACATTGTTACTTGATTTGCGCAAGCCAAAGCACCCACCGCTACCTGTTTTCGAGAAAGTAGTGCAAGTGCCAATCAGGTGGTCAAAAGGAGTGATTGCGGTATTTTTAGTCATGATTTTCATATCAGGATTCTGGGGTCAAGAAAATGTTGAGGAAAATATTGACTTACTTGGTATGGCACCTGAAGACGAACCTTCTGTTGTTACCATGAAACAGTATTCACAAGATTTCAACGCAGGACAAGTTGGAATGATTTTGATTGAAGGAGATATCTCTGGAAATGCTCCAATTACGGAAGCCGAACCCGTAGAGAAATTGTTAGGTTTATCTGCTCTTGAGGATAATCTAAACACCATCGAACAAACTAACGCTGTTAGTATTGTGTTCCTGATGAAATCAGTCGGCTTTGGTGGGAATGTAAGTGGGACACCTCTGTGGAATATTACAGATAATCCCCTTGTTCCTGATGATTTGAAAGATCAGCTTGAACCATATTTGAATCGTCAATACTCCGAAGATGTAACCTTCTGGGAAGTTCTAACTGCACCTAGGGCTAACGGTACTGAAAATGAAAATGCTGAGCGCTTTTTGCTGAATGTATTCTATTCTAGCCTGACAGATGAAACTCGAGGATTATTCATCTCTGATGATTACAGTCGAAACCTGATTTATGTTGATATGCCATTCGTACCGGTTGCAGAAACATCTGAGGCTGTTGCACAAGTGAACGAATACACTTCAAGGGATTATGAGGGTAATATCAATGCAGGTGACCTAACTGGTGTTGCTGCAACAGCTATTGCTGTTAACGAACTGATTGTTGGCAGTCAATGGTCTTCACTTGGATTCGCAGTAGCATTAACCTTGATGACTTTAGCGATTGTATTCAAGGACATAAGATTCTCATTCTGGACTACTGCTCCAGTTATCGCTACAGTTGCACTCCAGTGGTTAGTAATGTGGAGAATGGATGTATCACTATCTCTTGTAACTGTAATGATTGGTTCAATTCTGGTTGGAGTAGGTGTTGATTTCTCAATTCACATAGCCAACCGTATACGTGAATTAGGCGGGGGTATCGAAGCGATACGGACATCGACCGTCAGTACTGGAATGTCACTGTTTGAAGCTGCAACGGTAACTACTCTAGGAATGATTACCGCATACCAGATACCAATTCCTGAAATCAAACCGTTCATCACTGTAATCATTATTCTGTTATGGATTGCCGCAGCGAGTGCGCTGATCTTGCTACCGGCTATATTCGTGTTATTGGAAGAATTAGGAATCGGCTCAACAGGTGGAGCGAGTTCTATGGCTAGGAAACTCGGATTGGGACGAGTCGCAGCCAGAGGTGACATCGATGTTGTTGATGCCACGCTAATTCCAGACCATGGCGATGCATGGTGAAATCTAAGAGATGTCGCATAGACGGCCCCTACATGGTGAACTACTGGCTAATGAAGTCCGAGCCCGATGTCTATCCGTTTTCTCAATTGGTTGCCGATGGCTCAACACATTGGGATGGTGTAAGAAACTATCAAGCAAGAAACATGATGCGTGACAAGATGAAAATAGGCGATATGGTCCTGTTTTATCACTCAAATACGAAACCTCCGCATGTGGCAGGTATAGCTAGAGTTTCCCGAGAAGGATACCCTGACCACACTTCTTGGGACTCAAATAGCAAATATTTCGATGAGAAATCTACTCCTGAAAACCCTCGTTGGATGATGGTCGACATTGAACCTGTTCAAGAAATGGAAATGGTTAGTTTGGTTGACATAAAAGCAAATCCTGCTTTAGATGATATGCCTCTGGTACAGAGAGGTCAAAGATTGTCGGTTCAGCCAGTTTCTAAAGAGCAGTATGATGAGATTTGTAGGATGGGTGGAATCGCGTGATTCCGGTATCCTCTCGTGCTTCAACAATCGAATATGCTATTCGAGACGTAGTTGTTCCCGCAACCAAGTTGGAAGCAGAGGGTCATGAAATTATCAAATTGAATATTGGCGATCCTATTGCGTATCCAGGATTGCCTACGCCACAACACATGGTTGAAGCATACCGTGAAGGTTTGGCTAGTGGAAATAATGGTTATTCACCATCATATGGTCTTCCCAAACTACGTTCGGCAATTGCTGCAGATGAAACTAGTAAAGGCTGGAATTGCAGTGTAGATGATGTCTATGTCTGTCACGGAGTTACTGAGGCTTTGCAAATCATTTTTGCAGCAACTCTCGAGGAAGGATCGAAGGTTTTGGCCCCGGGTCCTCATTATCCCCCTTACATGGCATACCCTCAGATGTATGGCGCTGAGACAATTGAATATGCACTAAAATCAGATGATGGCTGGAGCATAGATTTAGACGATATCGAATCAAAATTGGACTCTGATGTTCGTTTGTTGGTCTTGATTAATCCAAACAATCCCACGGGAAATGTTGCTGGTCCTGAAGAAATCAAAAAATTGCTATCTATCACAAAAAAATGGCCCAATTGCATGATAGTTGCAGATGAGATTTACGATGGGCTTGATTTTAGTGGTGAGCATGTATCTGTAGCTTCAATATCACAAGATGTACCTGTTTTCGCTCTGAATGGTGTCTCAAAAGTATACTATGCACCAGGTTGGAGGATAGGTTACATGGCAATCCACGACCCAACAAATGTATTGGTCGATGTTCGAGATGGTATTGAGCGACTGTTGCGTTCAAGATTATGTGCTAGCACTCCTGCCCAATTGGGATACTTGGCTGGTCTTGAAGGAGACCGTGGATGGATGGCTGAGCATTCAGCCAAAGTTCAAAGTCGAAGACAACTATGTTTAGATCGAATTGCAAAAATCGAAGGATTGGAAGTCGAAGCACCAGGAGGTGCATTCTACATGTTCGCTCGTCTAACTGATGAATACTGGTCCAAAAACGATAAGCAGTTCGTACTGAGTTTGTTGCATGAAGAGCACGTCTTAGTTGTTCATGGTAGCGGCTTTTCACCCGAAAAAGGAAAAGGTCACATTCGAATTGTTTACCTTGCTGATGAGGATACATTAAACACGGCATTCGACCGTATAGATTCATTCCTTAACCGCCACAGGCTGGCGAAGAAGTCTTGAAGTCATTCCCACAGGCTAGGGCGATGAGGAGATGGCTGCTCGCAACTTTGACCTGCTTGGTCTTCATTCCGTTAGCGAGCGCAGGTACTGTTGAGAACCCTACCAACTTGTCAGTGAATCACGCAATACCCTTCTTAGTTGCATTCTTCACTGCACTTATTCTATGGAAATGGATGATACCATCCCAACTATCAGGACTGCAGGTTGGCTTCGAAATAGATGAGGGATTGTATGAAGTTCACAGTCTGACTAAGGGTCGCGGTGGGGTTAAGCGTCTACTAAAATTACAGAATGTTGGATTTGGAATCGCACTATACATGATGGCAATGACAGGAGTTCTTCTTCTAATTTCAGAATTAATTTTCGATCCGGATGTGTATTACCTTCCAAACCTTCTTTTGATGGGAATATTAGTGCTAATACCTATACTAATCTCGCCTTGGGAATCTCTTAATGGTCAACTTGTAGGTAAGCGCATTGGGGTGACAAAGAACAAATTTTTCAAGTTGATGTTCAGGAGAACGGGTACCATTATTGGCTTGTTTGCTGCTTCAATTGGGACATATCTCTTACTAATTCCAAGGATTGATGAGTCACAAAAACCACTTGCTCTTGCAATTGCAGGTCTGGTTTTCATGGGACCAACCATTCTAGCATACGGCAGAATCATGGGTGCATCTTGGAACATGCTAATGATTGGAAAATACAGGACATGGCTAGGGAGGCCAAACCCAATCGATGCCAAAAAACTTGGATTTGTTGGTAGGGCATTTGCATTCATTCTAATTCTATTCTTACTAACAATGCCAATCACAGCTATTAATGGTATAGTTACAGTTGCTTTGGTTATGATAAATGACCCAGCAAATTCTGAAGAGATTTTGAACTATGGTGGCATCTTGGGTCATCAAGTATATCTCCTGATTCAAGAGAATCCATTGCTTGCAGAATGGGAAGCACTCAAGAGTTTGCCAGAAGTTTTGGCAGCATATTTGTCTCTGAACATTGCAATTGTTGGTCTAGCTTTCATTTTCGAACTTATTCGAAACTTGTTCCTTGGAGGGCAAGCATTCGGTGGACTAGGAGGGGTACTCTTGGCAACACCCAGAGAAATTCGCTCTGAAGATAAGGCACAAGCAAGAGTTCTATATTTCGCGTTTGCTGGATTTAGTGGATACACTGCTTTGCTTCTGATTTTAGTATGCTACAAGGAATTCGGAGATTTAATGCCATTTATTGAATGGTTTGAGGGTAGAGGTTTTGATGAAGAATACCGTTTGCTAGTAACATGGATATTCATAGCAGTAGGCCAAACAATTTTCTTACTGACTTGGGTTCTTTCAGTTTCAAAATTCAATTCGCTTCGTAATCTCAAATTCGATTTAAATCCAGACCAAAGAAGGGAAGGTGCCATCATGAGTGGTGGTGGAAATTGGATGTTCGATTTGGTTGAAGAATCCGCCTTAAAAAATGATTTAGATGCACTTATTAGATTCCAAGAACGTTCCATTGGCGAAGATGAAGCTGTAGTCCGTCTGGCAAAGAGCCGTGCCAGAATGATTGAGATGGCAATACGTGGATTATGGCCAACTGCGATAGAAGAAGCAAAGAAAGTGCTAGCACAATCTGGTGGAGATAATGATGAGGCAAGAATGATCATTGCCGCAGGTCATATTGCTTGTCGTAGGCTTGATGCTGCAAGAGAGGCCCTTCACAATCTTCAGCAACCAGAAGGATATGATGAGCCTGAGTTATTGGCCTTCATTTGTGAATGGTTTGACCCATGGAATGGCTCTGTGGATGAAGATGACTTATGGGACTGGGAAAACAATCCTTGTATCGACCACCTCAACGATTTGATGAGAATGTTGCGTTCTTGGAGACCACAACCTGTTGAGGGGGCACTCCATAAAGACAGCATTTCGATTAACGCAAGACTTTCACACATTGCACTATTGCGTGCGCAAAATATGCACAAAGAGGCAATGGATATCGCATTGCGTTTGGTACGCGAGAATCCTCTGATGGCTCGTCCTAGGATTGCTGCTGCGCTTTGTTTAGTCGACAAGGGAGAATGGCATAGCGCATTGAGTGTTCTAAACGAACTAGAAGAGACAGATCCTTTTGACCCAAGAGTCCGGGCCTTAGCGAATATTTTGGGTAGGCCAAAGAGCGAGGACGACGAAGATGTTCTAGAAATCGCTCTGACTAAGTCACTAACAAAGCGCTCAAGAAGATGGATTGATGACGCTCCAACTAATCCGATAGCCGCACTTATGGTAAAAGGTGGAGTTGATGAAGCCGTTAATGCCAATGTAATGGTAGCTGCTGCTGCTGCTGTCGAAAAGAAAATGACTCCAAGATATACCTCTGGAATTATTTCACAAGTATTCAACTGGGGGGTTTTGACTCCAATTTGGCTGCTATTGGGGATCTATGCTTCAGGCGAAATTGGTCTTCTTGAAGGAATAGGAATTGCATTTGGTTTAATTTTCATTCACCAAAGCGCTAGACGTTTCAGTAAACAGCAGAACAAGGTTATTCGACATAGGGACCAGAAAGCGATGGTGGCATACGCCAAACGAATGCGAAGACACAAAATTAAGTTGCAGCGAAATGAATTGCCAGTGGGTACACATCTACTCTTATCCGGGATGTTGTTAACAATCAATGGAGTTGTCTATGATATTGGGTTCCCTGGATGGATGACTAACTTAGTCCCTAAGGAAAGTGAAAGGTCGGTACGACCGAAATTAGCCCGTCGCGCCAATTCTATGAAGAGAGAACGAGATGCACGAATGCAAAACCTATCCCCTGGTTGGTGGCTAAAGCGACCGAAGGAGGTTGGTTCTGAGGTTCCTGCAATGGAAAGACTAGTTGGGCCAGTTGCGTATCGTGGTCGCTCCCAGCAAATCCAGAGAAAATCAGGTCGTGCTGCAAAGCCACTGGGTCGTAGCAGAAGGCAAAGAGAAATCATGTCCACTAACTTAAACCGCAAAGGAATACCTCACAATACTATACGCTCAGAAAAACAATCTCGAGCCACTCGACAAGGTGGTCCAAGAAGGCCAAGTTGAGAAAATCGATTAAACTTCGATTCCAAAGGGTCAAAGGCCGAATGCTAAAGGGAGATTCATGGTTGGTTCACGAGGCAGTTGGAAAGCGAGTCCTGAAAATCTTAATCATGCTCAAACTGTTTTACAAGCTGTAACTGATAGTGGTACATTGTATCGTGATGGTTTAGGGATGATTGCTAGTGAAAATATAGTATCTCCAATGGTGCAGGAAATCGTATCTAGCGACCTTCATGGAAGGTATGCAGAAGGTCTACCATACAAGCGATACTATCAAGGATGTGGCGATTTTGATACCATCGAAGAATTGGGAATTAGCCTCGCAAAAAAACTGTTCAATGTCCCTTTTGCAAATATCCAATCTACTAGCGGTACTGTTTCCAACATTGCAGCATTGAAAGCACTCTCGAAGCCAGGCGATGATATCACAGCAGTGTCAACAGCAGATGGCGGACATATTTCGCATGCTCGAATGGGAGCAGTCGGATTGCGTGACCTAAATCTCTCGACTTATCCTTGGGATGAGGAAAGGATGGAGCCTGACATAGATGCATCTGCAAAATTGATTCGGGAAGTTGCACCTAAGGTCGCTTTGTTTGGTCAATCTGTGTTTTTATTCCCTACTCCGCTCAAGGAACTGGCAGACGCAGCGCATGAAGTTGGCTCAACCGTAATGTATGACGGTGCGCATGTCTTGGGATTGATTGCAGGAGGATGCTTCCAAGACCCACTGCACGAAGGTGCAGATGTCATGACGGGTTCTTCGCACAAAACATTCCCTGGCCCCCAAGGTGGATTTATTCTGTCATCTTCTGATGATGAAAAGTTCCAAAGAAAATTGAACAATGCTGTTTTCCCAGGTACCTGTTCTTCATACCATCTCCATCACGTTGCTGGTAAAGTTGTGGCCCTTTCTGAATTTATTGAATATGGTGAAGATTTGTCAAAGAATACTGTTGCTAACGCTCAAGCATTTGCCAGTGCACTTGCTGCAGAAGGTTTCGATGTTTTGGCGGAGTCTCGTGGCTATACTGCTTCACACCAAGTTCTCACAAGACATGGTGAATTAGATTCTGGAGCAGGAGCGAAAGCTGCTGATTTACTTGAACAGGCTGGAATCATAACCAACATGAATATGCTTCCAGGGGACACCAAAGCAATGACTCCTTCTGGATTGAGGCTCGGAGTTCAGGAGTTGACACGAGTAGGAATGGGAACGGATGAGATGCAAGATGTTGCCCGATTCTATGCAAGAGTTTTGATCGAGAATGAAGACCCTTCAAAGGTAAAGAATGATGTTCGTGATTTCAAATCGAATTATCAGGTCATTAGATATTGTTTCAACGAAGAAAATCTGAGCGGATATCCATTGTGATGTACATGCCCTTAATCGATGAATCAGACTCTCTTCTTGATGCGGAGTTAATTTTAGCACTGCGAGCGAATTTCACCTACAGAAACGGTTTGCTTCTTGACAATCAAGGCCATGCCTGGTATCGCTGGCGTTCTGACGGATTGGAAGCTTGGTGGCGGATATTCGAAGAAATCATCGATGCCCCAATGGGCCGTAAATTGGCAAATGCTGCTTGTGATGAGGAAGAAGGATTGTTGAATTCAGGAGTTTTAGATTTTACAGGTTTTTTCCGAAAGAAAAAAATCACCAAGGCTCTAGAACATAGATGGTGGTTACATGGTTGGGGCCAGCCAACTCTCAAACCTCCGAGTTTTGCAAGCACGGGATTGACTCCGCTTTTCGCAGGCCTTTTTCAAGCAGATTTTGAGCGAATCAATTCCAAAAGATATCGCATGCGGTGGGAGGAAAAATCTGCAGAGAACTGTGTTTTGAATTTAGATGAGTCGGACCTTCCTGTACCTGCCTCTTTGCCAAGTGGAAAAACGTATTCTGCTGGCGAATCATACAACATCAATGTCGAAAGTGATTGGAGAATAGATGGTTTGAAACATCACCTGCTACCTGTTGGAATTTTCAAGCGACTACAGGACTCTTGTGCAGGATTAACCGCTAATATTAGCGAAGATGAAAGGAACTCCTGGCCAGAAATCAGTGATGGTTTTCTAGCATTTGCACTAGCTGCAAAGCGTTTGTTCATTGCTGGTGAAGAGATATTTTTAGCGGCTGATGCGAATGGATGGATTGAAAGCTCTAAGTCGTTTTTTGGTCCAATGGGAATGTCGTATCCAGTTTCGGCTACAGAGATTGACTCCAATGGTGGAATTGAACTAAAATTTGCAGAAATACCCCTGCTGTCTTTGACGGTAGGATTTCTAGCTGGTGCATGGGTTAGGTGCGAGGGTAGGCCGGTAAAAATTGCAGTTCGAACAGAGGATGATTTTCATATCATCTCATTGCAAACCAGATACGAATTGAACTGATTTTCAACACATAGGGTGGGAATTAAGTCAAATCATCTACCGTGAAGGTTTATTTGCAGAACTGTAGTGGCTAAGTTAGCGTAGTCTGCGGAGAGTATCAATATGACAATGTCACATAATCAGATGGCTTACGTTGCAATTGTATCAACTTTGATTTTCGGGTCTCTATTTGTTGGAGCATCTGGATTCTTTCAAACCAGCGAGGGCGCTGGTGATTTCGACCCTGCTGCAGAGGATGATTTGATAGGCGAGGGTTCCAATACTGGCCAGTCTTTGGACTCAGATGACGATGGACTTGTAAACGCAGTAGAGTCACAATACGGTACTGATCCTTTCAACAACGATACCGATGGAGATGGTATGGAAGATGGCTGGGAGGTTGAAAACGGATTGAATCCTCTAGACAATGGAGAATCAGACGATGCAGAGAACGATCCTAGCGAGGCTAACTCCGAAGGTGCTGAAGAACAAGAAGAAGAAGATTCCTGGCCAGACCCGGACGACGGTCCTAAGGGAGACCCAGACCGTGATGGACTGATTAATTCAGTAGAGGTCGAAGAGGGAACAAATCCAAGACTAGCAGATACAGACGGTGATGGTCTAAATGACAAGTGGGAAGTAACCTACAAGCGTGTTGTTAATCATCCTGCAGGAAATTACACACTCTTTGACCCACTTTCAGGCAACTGGGATTGCGTTGAACTTACCGATGCTATGGAAGAAAGCCTAGAGGACCACTTCAATGGAGAAAATGGGGTGCAGGACTGGGGTGACCTTTCAAATGCGGCTGGAGAACATTCCTGTGACCAGGTACTAGACTCAGACAATGACGGACTCTTCAATCTCGAAGAGGAAGAATATGGGACAGACCCCACAAAGGCGGATTCTGATGGCGACATGTTAGATGACATCCATGAAATCTCCAATTCTACTATCATGATTATGATGGCAACCGGACAAAACTGTGGCCTAGACCTCCTAGACCCAGTTAACCGACAAGCACCATTCGCTGCTGATGCACTTGAGCATGGACTTGCTTGGTTCAAGGAAGATATGGATGGAGATGGTAGGCTGAATGGTCCTTCTGATTGGGATACTGACGGTGATGGAATGCCTGATGGTTATGAGTTCTGCTTCGCAGATGTAATGGAGCATCCAGGCTCTGGAGCAATAGCTGCTTCACAGACATTGGACCCAGCAAACAATTCCGATGGATATGGTGACTGGGATGAAGATGGAATGAACAACATCGAAGAATACCAAGTCGCACTAACATTTGGAGAAGACAAGTTTACTTCACCTTGGCATGAGGATACTGATGAAGACGGAATGCCAGATGGTTGGGAAGCAACCAACGGCCTAGACCCTCGTGACGGTTCAAATGGAGACATCGACTCAGACAGAGATGGATACGATGCAGATGGTGATGGCTCAGTAACGTTTGACCAACTTGAGAATGTGGCCCTTGTAGTCGCTATTGATGTCGAGTTAGATGATTGGGTTAGTGCGAATCAAACCGTTGCAAGAGCAAGGATTACACTTTCAGGTGGAAACCAACAAGTCATTCCTTTAGTTGCTCCAGTTGAAGGTTATGTCTATTCTATCAATGTTGAAGTCGGCGACACAATTGAGAGCAGATTGGATGTATGGGTTGAGATTGTTGAAATTGATGAAATGTTCACCAACCTGATGGAATATAATGCTCGTGATTCCGATGGTGATGGAATCATCGATGGACGCTCAACAGACCCGTTGAATCCTGATACTGACGGTGATGGATTAAAGGACGGAATTGAAGTCATTGGCTGGGAAATTTTGGTTGTCAATCGTGGAGTGCAAAACACCCACGTAACTTCTGACCCAGGTCTTTGGGATACGGACGAAGACGGACTTTCGGATTACAAGGAGTTCTATGATGTGTGTGAAACTGGTTCCAATGCATCTAATGCAGACACAGATGGTGATGGATTGGGAGACCAAGCAGAAGCATTGAACGGATTCTCTTGGTATGGGGAAGATTACTTTACAAGCCCATGTATGTATGATACAGATAATGACGGACTGGAAGATGGAGAAGAGGTCATTCTAGGTCAAGATAACTTCCTGACGCACGCTAATGATTCAGATACTGATGATGACGGATTGATTGACGGTAATGAGGTTCTGTTCGTTCCTCGACCATATCAAAACCCAACAAACCCATTGATTAACGATACAGATTCTGATGGAATGCTTGACGGTTGGGAGATGCAAGTCGAATCAATCGAAGACAATTCCAAGTCTCACTCACTGTGGGTTGCTACCGACTTGTGGCTACCTCCTGGTTGCGACTCGATGATCGAGTGTGGTATGGATGAAGGAGGATACATTTGGAAGAATTGGCTTGGTGGATTCATTTTGGAAAAGAAATACGAAGTCTATGAGATGAATCTAACCAACTTTGCAGTTCCAGCAAACCCTCTCTGTAACGGTTGTTTCGGACGATGGGCATTAGACCCATCCGAGGCCTCATTGAAGGATGACACTTACGATATTGACAATGATACACTTTCTAACGGAGCGGAAGCTCCAGACCGCTGGAACACAAACCCAGTTGACGATGATACCGATGGTGATATGCTACCAGATGGTTGGGAAGTAAAGTACTCTGAGGAAGCCCTAATCATTGGGCTGGTTGATAATTCAACATACAGTGCTTATGGTGCTCGTGGTGTCATGGATCCAGCTCTAAAGGACTCAGATGGTGATGGAATTGATGACGGCATGGAAGACCCTGATAATGACGGCTTGAACCGTACTGGGCTGATAGCTAAGTACTGCCCTTCATATCAGGATGCGCAATCTAGCAACTGCCACATTGACCCCGATACTCCTGATGGAAAGTTGTTCTATGATAACCTCGAGAATTACACAAGTTTCGAAGAATTTGTCAACGGAACTAATCCAATTCGCAATGACACAGATGGAGATGATTGGGATGATGGACCTGAAGTGTTTTACCAAGATCATGATGATGATGGCATGGCTACAGGTTGGGAGTATTACTTCAATTTCGACCCATTCGATGATGCAGATCGCATGGTAGATACTGATGGCGATGGACACGTAAACTACTGTGAGTACAAGTGGGATACCAACCCACGCGACATCAATAGTTTCCCAGGTCAAGGACAGTTGTGTAATCCGTTCGAGGAGTAGTAGATGAATCAATATTCGAAGTCTACTCTTATTGTGACTTCGTTGTTGTTGCTAACATTGCCACTTACTCCAGCGACCTCCGCATCTGCAGAAACTGAACCCAAGTTAACCAGTCCTACTGACGATGGTATTTGGATAAACAACTCACTTGTCATTAATGGCTCTACTACATTACCGCCTCAGAATGCAGATTGGGTATTGTATGATGTGACGAATCCATTCGTAGAATGGCCAATATTAGCTAGTGGTGATTTTTTTACTTCAGTGACGCCAGTTGATGAGGGACTTTGGATTTGGTCTCTCGAAATTGATGTAGCGGGATATAATTGTACATGCTGGCTTGAAGTAGGTCAGACCGATGGNTTAGGCAAAGAGTTCCTTAATCGTATAATTTTCATCGGAGAAGGCCCCCATAATCCAGTTATTTCTCCAAACCATGAAACTAACATCATCGTTGATGGCGATTATGTTCTTTCATCTCAAGCAGTTCTAGCCGATTCACAAGCGGCTGATTCAAAATTGATTTTGAATTGGTGCCTAGCTCCCAATGGAGCATGTGACGGTACAATCTATGATGCAGAGGCAAATGTCAGTTGGGAGGATGATATTGGCACATTTACGATCAATGCTAGTGAGTTGGGATTGGAAGATGGGATCTGGAAATTCACCTATTTTTTACAGGATTCATTCCTGAGAACGTCTCCTGAAATAGAAATGACAGTTTTTGTTGATCAGAGTGACCCCAGTTCAGTTATGATATCCCCCTCAGCAGCGTTTGAAGGCGAAATGATAGTTATCGACGGCACTGGTTCCACAGACGGTGTTTGGAGCAATAACCTCCAATCGATTTGGTATATTACCGACCCCGATGGAGTAACTTATGTTCCTACTTCTAACACTACGGACGAGTTACTCAATATCGCTTTGACTAAATCTGGAAACTACACAATTAGGCTAGATGTCATCGATTGGGTGGGCCGTATGTCGTCATCTAATGCAACGATTCTTGTCACAAATGTAGCACCAGTTATTGATTTACAATTGGAAGGAAACACCATGAAAAATCCAAACACATGGCAATTCATGATGAATGACAAGGTTGAGCTGGTGGCGAATACAATTGAAACTGGAGATGATGAAGAATCCTTATCCTATTCATGGTACTTGGACGACGAATTGATATCATCTTCGATTAATGTTACACTTCAGGACATGGAAGTTGGAGATTATGATTTGCTACTAGTTGTGGTGGACAATGATGGGGCGCAGGATACACATGAAATTCAGCTGACTGTTAAGGCAGAGCCGAAATCAGATTCTGGAGATTTCAATATTACTGCCGTTTTCATGTTCATTGCGATTGTGGCTTTCAGTTTCATGATGTTCCGTAGAATGCGTATGACTGAAAATGAGGTCTCAGTTCTACCTAAGTGGGATTCAGTTTCGAAAAACAAATCCGCCGATTCAGAAAATGACATGTGGAGTGGGGAAGATACTCCCTAAACATGAAAGGAATGAAAAATCAGTCCATGTACCGCATATACATGTGGGAAGAATCTCTACAAGCAGTCGGGCAGGAACCTCAGGGTATTAGCCATGATGAATATCGCTCACGTCAGTCGCGATTATTTTCTCAGATGCGCCCTGGTGACTTGCTGATAGTAACCGCTCCACATGAATCCACTCGCTCAAACGATGTTCACTACCCTTACCGTACTAGCAGTGACATGCTATACTTGTGTGGTTGGGAGGACCCAGATGCTGTTTTCTGTGCTTTCAATGATGATGGAAATTGGCATTCCACTCTATTTGTTCAGCCCAAAGATGTACTAAAGGAAATATGGGAAGGCAGGAGGCCGGGTGTAGAAGGCGCTGTGGAGAATTGGCCAGTTGATTCAGCTGAGTCACACGATCAACTGGACGATATTTTGTCTTCCATGTTGGTTAAGTGCTCACGGATTTTCGTTAAAATGGGAGTAGACCCTGATGTTGACAGATTGGTTGAAAACGAAATGAAATCTAATTCAAGGCAACGTCAAAAGTTTGGCTGGGGGCCAATCAGCATTATTGACCCCTCAGTAATGATTAACGAACTTAGACTTCGCAAATCAGAAGCTGAAATTGACTTGATGCGTTACTCGGCGAAGATTGCAGCACAAGCTCACATTCAGGCAATGGCTAATACAAAGCCAGGAGTCGGTGAATGGCAATTAGAAGGCATTATTGAAGGCCTGTTCAAGTATTGTAAAACATCTGGGATCGCTTACCCTTGCATCATTGGCAGCGGCGAGAATGCAACAATTCTTCACTACACAGTGAACGATGACACTTGCGATGACGGTGAAGTCATTCTAATCGATGCAGGCTGTGAGTACAAGGGCTATGCTTCTGACATCACCCGTTCATGGCCAGTCAATGGTAAGTTTAGTGATGCTCAAGCAGAAATTTACCAGATTGTACTAGATTCCCAGATTGCAGCAATTGATGAATGTAGAGTTGGCAGACCATATGATGCTCCACACAAGGCTGCAAGGCGTGTGTTGGCAGAGGGGCTAATCAAGTTAGGTGTGATTGAACAGTCATTAGAAGATGCTCTTTCTGCAGATGGTGAATTGAATAATTGGTATATGCACAATACAGGACATTGGTTAGGAATAGATGTTCATGATGTAGGAATCTACCGCCCAGATGACGAGGCACGCTTATTCGAAGAAGGGATGGTAATTACTGTTGAGCCGGGATTGTATTTCGGAGCATGGAGACCAGACGTAGAATGTCCAGAAAGATATGCTAATATTGGTATTAGAATTGAAGATGACGTTCTTGTCACAAAGGATGGTCCTGATGTCTTATCAGGGGACTGCCCAAAAACAATCGATAATATTGAATCAATTGTAGGTACAGCATGAGTGGTCTGTATGTCTTGGAGTGAAATCCTTGAATCGCACATGGCCACTGGGTCTAGATTAAGCCAACAGGAAGCGGTAATTCTCTACAGGGATGCACCATTACATGCTCTTCGTAGAGCTGCAAATAGAAGACGTGTAGAAATCAACGGTGACAAACAAGTAACTTACCTGATTGATAGAAATATCAACTACACAAATGTCTGTACAATAAACTGTCAGTTTTGTTCATTCTACCGTCCACCAGGACATGATGAAACATATACACAAACTCTTGATGAAATTAGTCAGAGAGTTAGGGAACTAGAGGAGATTGATGGCACTAGAATTCTCATGCAGGGTGGTGTAAATCCCGACCTTGGTATCGACTATTACACGGAATTACTGAAATCCCTGCGCAATAAACATCCAACCATCGATTTGGATTGTTTTTCTCCTATCGAGATTGAGGGAATCGCAGAAGTTACGAACATCTCCACAGTTGATGTTCTAAGGCACCTCAAAGATGCCGGAATGCACGGCTTGCCTGGAGGAGGTGCTGAAATGTTAGTCGAATCTGTGCGAAACGATGTTTCTCCCAAGAAGGGCTCACCTGATAATTGGCTACGTGTAATGAGTGAAGCACAATCTCTTGGACTAATCACAAGTGCCACTAATGTGTTTGGATTTGGGGAGTCAATTGAAAATCGTGTAGAGCACATGCACAGAATTCGTGAACTTCAGGACTCTAGTCTAGAGAAATATTCCATTGGTTTCACTTCATTTATTGCTTGGCCAGTTCAGTTAGAGAACAATTCGTACGGAAAGAGAAATCGAGGACGAAACAAGTTTGAGCTAGGTGCAGGACCTACTGAATATCTTAGACATGTAGCGATTTCTAGGCTTTTCTTTGATAACATCGAACATATTCAAGCATCGTGGCCCACTATGGGGCTATCAATCGCCCAGATGGCACTTTTAGGCGGAGCAGATGATGCAGGTTCCACAATGATGGAAGAAAATGTAGTTTCAGCATCAGGAACAAATAAAATTCAAGCCAGTGAATTAGAATTACAAGATGCAATTGTAAGGGCAGGATTTACTCCTCGTAGGCGTAACTCTCGATATGAACATCTAGATACTCCATCACCAGCAACAAAGCTTAGCGAATTGCCTTCGCCTCCGCCTGCTCAGTTCTGATCGTACCAAACTAACCAGATGTTGGCTCGGATTTCCCTACCGCCACCATTCGTATCTTGTGGAACATATTCCTGTCCATTAAACAGGCCCTTGTAACGCAGGTTATTGGTGGACGAATTATCGACCCAGTCAGTTATGTCATAGGTCCATTGTTTTACATCCTGTCCAGCACACCATCCTGCTCTTCCAAACGGCCATGAACCGAACTGATTAGCCACAACTCCACTGTCTACTTCTTTCTCACAACCCTGGCTATCATAGACAATAGGATGCCATTCATAGGCTGTGTTACCATTCAGGTAGTAGTGATGTTCGTGGTCGCAGAACTCAGCGCAATTGGCTTGGTCTTGATTGAATCCATGACCTGTGATTGTTGCAACAATCTTGACACTGTGGTAATCTGCTAANGCTGTGAAATTATGTTGACGCTTGTACTGTGATTCGTTATTGTATTCACCACGGAATTGACCGCCTGTGAATACCTGTTCACCACTACTGCTTCGCTCGCCTACATCCCAATCAGAGAATAGTAATTTAACAGTCATAGTTCCCTTATTTGCACCTTGATACTTGAATGTGCGAACATCATTCTCTTCAAGCATGAACAGATAAGGAGTTATGTCAGTCAACCATCTACCCTCACGGCCGTATGTGGTTATCCATCGCATAAATTCGGTGCCACATTTGCTTGAATTATCACGGTCGCAAATTTTCATGTAAGCAAGATAATCCCATTCATGGCACCCTCCATAACCGCCGTCAGATTTTGCATATCGATTCCTTCTATCCTCACATGCATGTTCATGGAATACTTCCAGTGTATCATAGGTTGAGATGTTATTTGGCAAACTCATGCTGACATTTTGGTAAGTTGAAGTGTATCCACCACTCCAGCCGCCGCTGTGCCACACCTCATCGACGACAGTTACAGCATGGACATTTGGGTCAGTTTCTCTAACCTCTGTTGGATATTCATAATTGTACATTCTAGCTTCATACGCCCAATGAGTAATGTCATTTGTTTGCGAAGTCCAAGCATAAATTGAGCCGATTTCTCGTGCTCGCTGGAATCTATCGATTCCATAGTAAAGTGAATTCCAGTTGTTAATCAAATCACCCAATCCGCCACTAGCAGTTGACATGTCTTGGTCGATGTAATGGATTCTATCTTGCCACTTTAGTTCTTCATCTGCATTGAGAGCATTTTGTACTGCAGCTTTGCGTCCTTGTACGTCGTTGTAGTAGGAGTTGTCAAATGAACCATAGAACAAATGAGCATTGTCAGGTAACTGACGGATCATTGAACCTGGACTCTTAGACCAGTCTGCGTTGTTTCCATTACCAGATGAATCGGTGTACTTGAATAAGAAGATATAGACATCCTCTCCATTCCATTCATTCCTAAATGACCAGGTCCCATCTAATGTAGGTACAGAGAAATGGGCGACAGTATCCATTCTACCGTTGCCATGGCCACTTTCTTTCCAAGCTACAGGTAATTGATACACTGCGCATCCTTGGGCGTCAGGGGTCCACTTTGCTTGAGTATTAGCACAATCATCGACATTAGAGAAGACTCCATCTCCATCTAGGTCTGCACAGCCAACAGAATTGACAACATTGCCAATTGGAGTACCAGGGCAATCATCATCGGAGTCCATGACACCATCGCTGTCTGTATCTCTCTCAGTAGCATCACAGCCTCTCTCATCAACATCTTGTGCATTTAGAGGAGTTCGAGGGCATTCGTCAAGAGTTACTCCTGTTTGATTCACATCGTTAACTCCATCATTGTCATCATCATCATCTTCAGCAAGGTCATTACAACCGTCACCATCGTAGTCGAATTCTGAGTTGCTTACCCAATTTGATAATCCACGCCAACAGTCATCTACAGTGTCATTTACTTGGTCGTTATCATCATCAACGTCCTCTGTCAAATCTTTGCAACCATCAGCGTCCCAATCAGTGTACGGTTTAGATTCCCAACCTATATCTCCAGTTGGACATGAATCGTATTCATCGTAAATTCCATCGTTATCATCATCCAAATCCTCTATTGAATCGGCGCAACCGTCTCTGTCGTAGTCATTTAACTCAGTGCTTACCCAACCGATTTCTGATGCACATTGGTCATCAATATCTGGAATCAAATCGTTGTCATCGTCGATATCCTCTTCGAAGTCATGACATCCATCACCGTCTCTATCAGTAGCTTGATTTGGATTCCAGCCTTCGTCTTCACCATATCCATTTGGACAAGCATCTGAATCATCGGGTATGCCATCGCCATCCATGTCATTTCCTGCAGAAAGAATGACTCTAACAGTTCTAGAGTCCTGGCTTTCACTCCAAACTCCACATGTTGCTGTTAGTGTAACGTTGTAAGATTCTTCAACAACCCCTTGTCCTATGTTGAACTCTCCAGCATTATTTGCAGATTGGGAGTTTGAACCATCTGTAATTGTACAAGATGTTGGAGTTGTGTGTATCACTTTACCACTAATTGTTAGTGGTGCTGAGTAATCCATCTCGATTATTGGTTCAACTGAAAGAACAGTGTCTCCTTCATCAGGAGGAAGCACTTCAAAATCAACTTCGCTCTTGACTGAATCATCAAGTCCTGTTACGACCATTCGTCCAATGACTTTCCACTGACCCGGCTCATCAGGCATCAATATCAGACGCATTCCTGAATCTGTTTCACTAAAAGTAGCCTCAATCGGTCTAATTCCACTTGGTGTAATAATATCGTACTCAATGAAATATTCAGAATCGGTTGGTTCGATATCAACTAACCCATCTACTAATACGATGTCTCCAACGGTCTGAGTGTCTATATTTGATAGTGTGAATGTGGCATTGATTTCTTGTTGAATTTCAGTTTCAATAACCTCTCCTTCAGTATCATCAGAACCCAAGCAACCAGAAAGAAGCATGATGAGAGTTAGGAAAACAGCACTGATGGCTTTGCGCTCCATGAACCGTGACTAGGTAATAGGCAAATGAAACCTTCCATTATAATGAATCACTTTCGGAACGTCCATCGGATATCGAAATATCTTCATTGACAATAGGATCATTTCGATGAAGAACGGTTAGAGGCTCGACCCATAGTAGTGGTCCTCCATTTGCTCTTTCGATATTGACCAATAACTCCCAGTGAACTCGTACCAAACCTCCGTACACTGTTCCGGGCCAATCACCAGACGGTGAAGACAATTCAAATTCACCACCATTGATATCGAGTTTCACATTTTCACTGGAACTCATGATTCGCATAGGGCGCAAAAACACTCCACCCGGAACATCGTGTCTCTCCATAGGTGCGTCTTCACCCATTCCAGTGCCATCGTCTAGCCCCTTTTCCCAATGATGTGGAAGTGGTGTGGTCAGGCCAGGTGGTGGCTGACCTGAAGGGTCGAGTTCTAGGGCTGCGAATACTTTGTGTCTAGCTGGAGGAAGTATTCCAACTCGCCATGACAATTTCATACTCTTCCAATCATCGTGAGTTTCAGATAATTCGATTTTACCTTTCAATTTAGAACCGCTTTCAATCTCATCAACTAAGATTACTGGCCTAGGAGGAGAATTGTGCAAGAAGAATTTCTGACGCCTTAAATCACCGAGATTTGCAGCTACTCTCAGTGCAATTGGGATTAGCATTAACGGAACAACAATTACTGCTAAAAGTGGATAGTCAAGTAAGCCAAGACGAATTTTGCCTGTGCCAAAAGTTGGAATGCCTAGTGAACTTTGCAATGGTGTGGAAAACAAATAGAATAGACAAATCAACAATACAACAACAGCGAAATTAATGAATTTTCGTGCCTTTGCATGGATTGGATGTGGTCTCAGATACCACCCTGTTCGTTGTTTTGCGATAATTTGAGGAACTTCTCCATGGTATCTGCTATCGGTTTCGTAATCACCTTCAATAACTCTTTCAACATGCCATGAATCTGTACTTCCGAGTTTGAATGGAGGTATGACTGGTCCATCAACTTCAAATGAATATTCAACCACTGGAATATGCTCTGCAATCAATTTACCTGATTCAAATGGTGGATAGCGGATTCGATGCTTTACCTCTACCATTTTTTCCACCTAAGCAAATAACAATTTGAATCCAGCCCTAAGTGCCAGCTTGCGGAATTCTGGGACTTTTCTGAGTAAGGTCATGCCAAGGGGTACCGGATGTTCTATGTCCCCCTCTTTGTTGATCAGTTCCAAAACTTCTGGACGATTGAACATTCTGAAATGAGAATCTAATTCTTCATCGTCCGGTATTGTCACCAGTAAATCACGCAATGCTCTTGCACGGTCTTGCTCTTTTCTGAACGATTTGAAGGGCTTACAAATCGATGAAAGGCTACTTGCATCCAGTTTGTCTTTGTTTACAGCATTAGTTAATTTCTCAATTATTGCTTCAACCTGTCTGAATCCAGGCCCTATGCCTCCACCTGTTGTTGGTTTCGCCATACCTGCTGCATCACCGATGACCATGACTCGGTCTTTGAATGGTTTACGAATAACTCCACACGGAACAGGGCCACAATATCTCGCAATCTCTTTCGCTTTTGCAAATCTTTCCTTCCACAATGGATGTGCTAGCAATGAATCATAGCATTCTTCTACACTTCTGCCATCCAAATCTTGTGGCCTTGCCCATACTCCGATTCGATGAGTGTTATTTCCAGTTGGGATCACCCAAGCGAAAAGTCCGGGGGCAATATCGCGCCCTGTATACATTTCAAGCCAATTATCCTTGCCAGATAGGCCGCTAACGTCGGCTTGGAATCCAATCATCATTTCTTTAGGACGGCCCATCTTGAAGTAGCGCCTAGTCCAAGAATGTGCTCCGTCAGCACCGATTAGCAAATTGCATTTCAAATCTACAATTTCTCCTTCTCTTTCGACTTTGAGATTAACACCGTCCTTTACTACTTCAGCATCCAACGGTTTGGATAGTAGCCACAGGTGTGCGCCAGCCTGCATAGCTTGCGCAACTACGGCTTGGTCGAATTTTTTCCTACACACGACATGGGTTCTGACCCTTCCATCTTTTCCGACAGGAACCATAATTCCCGATGGTGAGTGAATAAGCGCCCCATCGACGTTTTGTAAAATCGTGTCTTCTAATCCAACCATTTGCATTGCAGGTGGATTAACTAGGCCTGCACATTGGAATGGTCTACCGATTTCAGCGTGCTCTTCAATCATTAAGGTGGAGATTCCTCTTGATGCTAATTCAGTTGCCAGACGGCCGCCAACTGGGCCGGCTCCGATGATGACAACTTGGTACATCGAGTTGGTCTGCTAGCATCACCAATGTCAAGGTTATGCCGTATCACTTCTTTGCAAAGCGATATCCGATGCTACCACCGCGTTTCAAGTATAGACTTGCACTGAATGGTTTACCTGCTTTTGAGGTGAAATCATCGAATGGTCCGATTTTACCTTTCTCCACTAGAGTTTTGGCCTCATCTCTTGTGATTGTGCGCTTGCTAATTTCACGTAAAAATGAGATTTTACATCCTTCAGAGTTTTGCTCTGCCTGGAAGTGAGTCTCAGTTTCAATAACTCCTACATTGGTTTTCGGACAAACACCCACAATACCTTCGACTACCGGGAATTTCTTGGCATCTGCAGGTGGTGCACGGGGCGGGAAATCGAATCCAACTTTGTTAGCTTCTAAGACAAGATAAGCAGGGAAGTTCCTGCCTTTCCTTGAAACGAAATCCTCGATTAGGTCGGATTTGCCTTCTGTAAGGATCTTCTTTGCCTCGTCCACGGAAATATCTCTCTTGCAGATATTTCTTCCAAGCCCTCTAAATTTGCACTCTGGATTGTCACAAGCATAGGTTGAATCTCCTATGCGGATAGTACCCTGGTCACATTTTGGACAAGCACATAATTCCTCATCATCAGAGCCAGTGGTTTCTGCAGAACTGCCGGCAATCGTAACCTTTCCACTATCGTCAATGTTGACTGTTACCTCGTAGGAATCTCCGCTTCTTGAAAAGAATCCATGAAGGTCTTCGATTATCTTCTCCTCAAGTAATCGGGCGGCTGTTTTTCTATCGAACCAACGTCCACTAGCATCCTTCCACATTACGAATGAACAGCCCTTGTCTCGGCCTTCGTTTTTGTCGCAGATGTATGACAAAATGGTCTCGCCAACTTCAGAACCGCACAATGGGCATGCTCCAAGGGATTCTTGGTCTTCGTAGAGTTTAGAGCGGTCATGGTCACGGATCCGATCTACCATCTCCTGCACTCTGTCTCTTATTTCAGACATGTATGCATCCCTTTGATTGGTACCTTGTTGTACACCGTCAAGTTTTGATTCCATGTCGCCAGTTAATTCTGCGGAAGTAATCCATTCGACCGGTATTCTTCTCAGAATATCAATCATTTTGATTCCGTGAGCTGTTGCCCGCAGCGAGCCACCTTTTCCACGTCCGATGAATTCTCTAGAGATTAATTTCTCAATCGTCTCTGCTCTGGTTGCAGGCGTTCCCAGACCCTTTCCTTTCATCGCTGCTGCTAATTCCTCGTCATCAATTTTCTTACCAGCATGTTCCATTAATCGAAGGAGTCCAGCTTCCTTTAGTCGACCAGGAGGTTTAGTCTTCGCTTCTTTGAATTCGTGAGAAGTTTTTGTCGCCTGCCCCGGATTTGCAGGTAGTGTTCCCCATCCATCGGGTAAATTCTGATTTTTTGGCCTGACAGCACGCCAGCCAGGAGTTGAAAGGCTTCGCGCTTCTTTAACGAAATTCTGTCCTTGCTTACTTGCAGTTCTTTTCTCAACTTTCCAAACGGATTCAGGATGGAATGAGGCCAAAAATTGTCTGGCAATAAGCTCGTACAATTTAGCAGCATCAGAACTGAGGCCACTTGGTGGAATCTTACCTGTTGGTATAACTGCGAAGTGATCTGAAACCTTCGAGTTATCGAAATTTCTCTTTACATTTTTCAAACCGTCATCAACTAATCTTTGTGAATGCGGGTTTAGCATGTCTTGTGCTCCTAATTGACGAATCGTCTTAGATATTGATTCCATCATATCCTCTGGAAGGAACCGTGAATCGGTTCTTGGGTATGTAGTTAGTTTGTGAGTGTCATACAATTCTTGTGCGACAGAAAGAGTTCGTCTTGCAGACCATGACCAAAGATTGTTTGCTTCTCTTTGCAAACTAGTCAAATCAAAATTCAATGGTGGCTTTTCTTTAGCATTCCTGTCAGATTGCGAGATAGAAAAATCTCCTTTGTCATCCAATACTGCTTCTAACATCTCTTTTTCACTAGATTCAATAATTCTGTGAGCTTTTAGTTCAGGCCTTTCAGGGTCGTCTTTGTGTCCACTGCGCTCCCATCTAGCCGACCATTTTGCTCCACCGCTCTCAAATTCTGCTTCTAATTCCCAGAATGGAGCAGGATTGTGCTCAAGAATGGATATCTCATGATCTACAATCATCGCCAGAGTAGCGGTTTGAACACGACCTAAGGATAGTGATTGCTTGTCATTTCTGCTAGTTCGCAGGAATGTTGCAGCAACTCTAGAACCATTCATTCCAATAATCCAGTCTGCTTCTGCTCTAGAAACAGCAGCATCACGCAAAGGCTGGTAGTCGGAAGATGATGCACGGTTATCCCAGGCGGTTTGAATTGCATCATTGGTTAGAGATTGCAACCACATTCTCGTAGTCGGGCACTTTACTTTAGCAAATTCGATGATTCTCCTGAAAATCAATTCACCCTCTCTTGCAGCGTCACATGCATTGACAACCTCGCTACAATCCTTTGACTTAATCATCTTCTTGATAGCAGTCAATTGTTTACGATTGTTACCTCGTCCTGTAATTGGCTTTAGTTGGAAATCATCTGGAATGAATGGAAGTTTGTCAATTGTTTTCCTCCAATTCTTGAAGGATTCGTCATATTCTTCAGGTGTTTTTAGTTCGAGTAAATGGCCTACTGCCCAAGTAACCCATACCTCGTCAGATTCCCAGTGAGTATCCTTCTTCGAATTGACACCTAGCACCTTGGCAATATCGGCCGCCACACTTGGCTTCTCAGCAATGACAACCACCGGCATGATTTGGCGGGGGAAAATCGACGATACTTGAAGGCTCGGTTTTGTCGGTTTTCAAACAGGTACTATAGTACCTGTAAAAATTCAGGGTAATTTTTCATGCCAAAAATTGACCTCGCCGAAACTCCTCATTCCAATCTTCTTCTGCACCCGGCCCACCACAACCAACACAACCAGGATACCCGGCTTCTAACAAGTCTAGAATCTGTTCACAAAACTCTTCCCATCCACAATCAGGAACCCAGCAAACTTCGATAGGTGGTTCCTCTCCTCCAATTTGAGCAAGGCCAATGACTGCTAAATCCCCTGTTGTCACTTTGGGCAAATTTATCTTGGATGGGACGTGGTCAGCGATTAATTGAACAATTTCCCAAGCCTTGTTCTCTAATTCTTCTGGGACGGATAGCGTGCAGCCATCTTCTCGAAGAAATCTACGTGCGGCTTCGCGTAGCGATGGCCAGCGGGGGTCATTCATGTCCACATTGGAGTCCACGACAGGGCAAGATTTGAAGGATGCCCTTTCTAAGAGATGGATAATGGGCCTAGGATATTCATTGTTTGTGCGCCCGTTTTTGGCTCTCATGGATAGTGAAAAAGCCCATCGGCGTGCAATTATTGGTCTACGAATAGCTTCTTTCACAATACTCGGCAGAATGTTGCTAAGGACTCTATACCGACCTCGTAAAGTAGAAACTAATGCTTTAGGTCTCAGCTTTTCGAATCCTTTGGGATTAGCAGCAGGTATGGACAAAAAGGCAGAAGCAATGGTTGGTTGGGAAACTCTTGGTTTTGGTTTCATAGAAGTTGGAGGAATTACTGAACATGAGCAAACCGGTAATCCGAAGCCACGGATGTTTAGGTCCTCAAGGCACAACGCTCTGATCAATCGAATGGGATTCAATAATCCGGGTAGTGAGAAAATGTCCAAACATCTTGCTAAGTGCAAGAAACCATCAATTCCACTTCTGTTGAATGTTGGCAAATCCAAAATCACCAGTCTAGAAGAAGCCCATCTAGATTATGCAAAAACAGTCGAAAGGTGCGGCCCCTTTGTCGATGGTTTTGTGATTAATGTATCATCTCCAAACACTCCTAACTTGAGAGAGTTGCAAAAGGATGAGGACCTTGCTAGAATTATTGAAGCGGTCCAAGTTCACTCCGGCGATAAACCAGTTTTGGTAAAAATTGCTCCTGACCTTGAGGATATTCAGATCAAGTCGATTGTCGATACAGCACGCGGACTAGGTTGTGCGGGAATTGTGGCTACGAATACTACAATCTCACGTCCAGACGAATCTCCACTGATGTCTGAAGCAGGAGGCCTATCTGGCAAACCTTTGAAATCACGTTCCACCGAAGTGATACGACTTATTGCAGACCATACAGATGGGGATTGGCCGATTATTGGCGTTGGTGGAATCTCAAATGCAGAAGATGCTTGGGAGAAAATCACTAATGGTGCTTGTCTAGTTCAGATTTATTCCTCGATGGTTTTCAACGGTGCATCAGTAGTCAAAGAAATCGTAAACGGATTAGATAGAAAACTCAAGTCTAAAGGTCTAGCAAACCTAGAACAAGCAATTGGCCTAGCCAGAGGTGATTAATTGCTTACTCATCGTTCAAGGTTATTGATAATCGGTGCTGTGCTTACTTTGGCTTTAGCCGCTACTTTGCTCATAAACACCCCTGAGGCTACTAGAACAGTTGATGAGGTAATGGAAGACCCGGAGAGCCTTGAAGGCCGTCAAATCGCTATCAGAGGCGAAGTTTTGGATGGTTCCATTGACAACACGACTTCAACTTTCATTTTACACGGTGAAAATGAGCAGATAATCATCGATTTTGGTGATGCCTCAGTATCTAACGGATTAGACGATAATCGTACTGTGTATGCTGAAGGAGTACTTAGTGAAAAGAACGGGAAATGGGTTTTTGAAGCTGATATAATCAAGACAAGTTGTCCTTCGAAATATGAAGAAGCAACAGATGAATGAACCTACGGTGGGTTCAAAATAGTCGATGGTCACGGCCGTCTGGGATAGGAGGGGAGTTTGCGTGCCCTCTTCCGCAAATCGCAAATGGCGGTCCGAAAGCCAAGGGGCGGCTCAGCCGGCTCATGGGTTCCCATAGGCGGACGTCGATGTCTCGCCCCCACGTGACCCGGGTGTCATGAACCGAAACCGGAAGGAGTCGGGAATTGAATAACCGGGGGAACAGGTCAGGCCGGGAACGGAGCAGCCCTACCTGGGGCCATGGGTGCCGTGGGGTATCGGGACGGAGGAAGCTTGTGGATTTGGCTCATGGGTACGAGGGTCCACCCTTGGAATTCCCACTAGACTTCATACAAAATATTGTAAATGTGTAGTTGTAGTTTAATTTGAGGCATAACGATGGATTTGATGACAGTAACTTTCTGGTTCTCTTCAGTTTTCATATTTCCATTGTGGGTTATGATGTGGTTCCTTCCAAAGCATGACATCACCCGCAAAATTGTCGGAGATGTCAGAATCTGTGCATTTCCATTGATTGCCTCATATGCAATTCTTCTAATTCCTAATGCAGTAAAAGTCCTAACAGCATTGGGTTCACAGATGCCAACCCCTGATGTTGTAGTCGATCTGTTTGCTGACGATGAGATGATAATTTTGGCATGGCTACACTTTTTGGTAATGGACACATTCATTGGCAGGTATATCTGGATGCGAATGCTTGCTGCAGATAGACCAATCCAAGTCTCTATGCCTGTTCTTCTGTTGTGTATGATGATGGGTCCTATCGGACTTTTGGCTGGAATACTAGCCACTTTAGATGTCGAAGACGACATCTCCGTACCAGCCCGGCCCATCGAATGAGGGAACACTTTCCCAATCCGAGGTTATTGTTTCCCCACTCTCGACAGCTCTGAATGCAAATTCATGCGTAGTAACAGCCTTTATTTCGATTTCAAAATCTATTTCATCTTTTGATACAAAAGAGACTTGGGCTTCAATCAAACCATCCTTAATCATGGGTTGACACTCGAGCAAAAATTCGTCATGAACTTCACATCTGTAAAGCACTTCGTCAAGCCATTTCACAACTAAGATGTCAATGTCTCCTTCATGGGATACTTCCCATCTTGCAGTTTTTCGTGTAATTGAGTTCAGGTCCTGGTTGCCTGCCAATAAGATTGACTGCATTCCAATAGTCATCTCTTTGAGCAAATCGTTTGCATTTTTACCAAATGCACGAATGCCAATGTCGGCGGTAGTGGGTCTAACCCAATAACTCAAGATTTCACCTCTGAGAAATTTGTAAACTCCAAGCAACTTCACCCAAACGATTTGCCAAATCATCACTGTTTAGTGTGAAGTTTTGTGTACCGCTCATTATACATTCACAAGCAGCATTTGCTAAGTGAGCAATGTCTGCAACTTCAAGTCCAAGGTTTACTCCTGCAGCTACTGCGACTGCGGCTGCATCGATTATTCCAATCGCACCACGTGGTTCTGCTAAAGTACATGGAGAGGATATCACTTGTTCATCACTAGTGTAAATTGTGACTCCGTTTTCTCCTTGCAGTACAACAAGATTGTTCCAGTCGTTCTCTTTGATCAGTAATTTTGCTGCTTCGGAGGAGTCGCTACATGCCAACCTCTTAGCCATCAAATCAAGACCTCTTGTTTGAAAAATCACCCAATCAGCACCAGTAGTTCGATGCAAACCTGTGAGTTTCGGGTCACAAATAACTGGAACTCCTGCTATCTTTGCTGCATTGATCAATCTTGCTGCACCTTCGTCAGTAACTACTCCTTGGCCATAATCTGAGATGACGAGGACATCGGCAGTTGATATTCTAGAAACCGCTTGGTCGATTATAGATGAATGGGCCTCTGAACCGATAGGAGTATCGTCTTCAATATCCCATCGCAGGAGTAGTTGTTGGCTTGAAATTAGATATTCTCTTCCAGCAATCATCCTTGTCTTTACTGTCGTAACTCTATCTTCGATTATTGCTATGCCATCGCATTCAACTTCTTCTTCTTCAAGAGCCTCGAGTATGTTTCCTCCTGCTTGGTCGTCACCAATTACTCCGAATAGAATCGCATCTAGCCCAATGTTTTCCAACCCTCTTGCGACGTGTGCTGCAGCACCTACGTCCTCATAGCGTTCAGTTTCTTTTAGAACGGGAACAGGAGCACGTGAATTCAGATTATTCGCATATCCATGGATATATCTGTCAAGCATTATGTCGCCGACCAGTACTACATCTCCTGACATATTCTTGATTTGAGTTTGTAAGTTGACCAATCTGTCATGAATCTCATGTTCGACATCACTCATTCCCATAGTTTCACCTCATGACTCCTCTTTTCGTTCATCCCTATCTAGTAATTCAGCCAATAAACTAGCATGACGTGAATCTGAAATCCCTAGGTTTTTCCTAAGCGTATTCAACATTGCAGCCTCATCAGATGTTATCATACCATCTTCAAGAGCTGTAATCAGAGTTTCTCGGTAGGTAATGGTAGCCTCATCTAAAATGGGGTCGGACTTTGCCTCTTCCAATAGAAGATTGTGCGTATCCATATCGATTCCGAATGCTTGACGCATTGTTGCAAGCAATGCGATTTCATCCTCCACAATCTCTCCATCAATCAGTGCCTGTCTAAGCATGTCACGGTAGACATCCTCCGGCGGTGGTGCATTTTGTGCACGTCTGGCTTCATCGGATAGTCTCCCAACTCTTTCAGGATGCATGCCAAGGAAGGTCACAACCTCAGTAATCAGTTGTTGCTCATCTTTTGTTATCTTGCCATCTTCCCAGGCTCTAGCGAACATTCGCTTAACCAGATTTTCTCCTGCCTGTGCGTCCAGTGACGCAGTTCCTTCTGGATTTGAAACAGGAGAAATAACTCTATTGTCATGGAATACTAGGCCTTCATCTAGGTATGAAAGTAGGTCGAGGGTCATCTGACCACCCTTTCTTAGGCTACTGAGTGGCACCTTTTCCCCATTTTTGAAAACTAATTGTGCGAGTATTCGATCTCTCAATTCGCTTGCACGAGATCTACCATTAGCAGTTAATCCATACACTCTTCGACGTTGTTTAGCACCGGGCACATGCCTCTGCCCGGTGATTAATTCATCGTTCTTTTCCAATCTCTTTAGTGTTCTAGGAACATGTTTTCTTTGCACATGAACCGCCGAAGAAATTCCTGCTTGTGTTACAGCAAAAGGTGCTTCCCATTGACCTTCGGGAAGTGGGTTGTCGAATAGATGTAGAAGAGTACGCTCTTCAGTAGTCATCGTTCCTAGATAACCGTCGACCATACTCCTCCCTGATGTGTCTACAGAGGGGGAGGCACATAAGACTGGTCACTATGCGCCTAATATGGCAGAGGGCAGGAAGTCCAAACCGAGGTCTAGACCAACTAGGCCGATTGGATTGTCTGGAGATGGTGCTCCTTCCAAGCCGAACCTACCTCCAAGCAAACATGACTTGGGTTGGTTTATTCCTGCACCCCTCTCCAATCGGTTGCACCAGAAGTCGGCTTTAGGTAGGCCGATTGAAGGGGGAATTATTCTCACAGAAGAAGAAGTGATGTTCTGCCATTGGCATCGTCATGTTCCACTAGAGCAAAGTTGGGTCGATGACAGACTCGCAGAGAATCCAAATTTTGTTTACAAGTCCGTTGCATACGATGTTGTCAGAAGTGCAGGAGAAAAGGTAGTGCCAATTGATGGAAGATGGCTTAGATGGTCTCGTGAATCACACCCTAGCAAAGGCGATGCGGAAGCTGAAGTGAAGTGGTCAACAGTTAAGGATGATTTTGACATTGATGAACTACTAGATTGGACGAAGTCGTTGTATGAAAAAGATTTGAAGGCAGAAATCGCAATCGTAGATGATGAAATGGATGTTACAATGTATCGGCTTTCAATTATCGAGCCAGAAGGCAGCTTGACTCCTGCTACTAAAGATGATCATCCTCAACTTGGTATCGAACATTTATCTCGTCAATTCTTACGTCAAGACGAACTTGATTGGATTAATGGCGTACAAAACCCAGTAACAGATTTGTTTGGCGAACTAAACTCACGTGGACTGTTGATGCGGCCCGGTTTCAAATACGGTTGTCGCTGGAGAGTTTACTCTACTCCTGTTGAAGAAGACCACGCGCCATGGCTAATGCAAATGGAGGAAGATGCACCTTCCAATTGGGAAGGTGTCTGCCTTTCAGTACGTCTCGCCGAAGGAGTCAACAAAGGCTGGGTCATCGCCATAAAGAGAAGTGGTTGGAACTTCCTCGTTATCAGTCGACACCTTCCCGGTAGATGACTTGATTCCCAATGCAACCCAAAGTGCAGATAATGCTAGTGCAATAGGAATAAGTTTTGCCGGGCTAGTCCATTCATCAATTGTTGATTCTTCTTCATCACCTGCTACTAACTCAACCGTTATGTGATAATTGTGACCAGAGTCTGATGCTAGAATAATTTCTCCTCGAACAATCATCCCATCCATTAGCAATCCCGAGGGATTGATGTCAAGTGTGATAATTGAGCCCTCTGATAATTCTTGGTTTACTTCAGTTTCTGCCACTCGTGATAGGGGCCCGTCAACACCAATTAGCCACATCTGTGAGCCATTGCCTGTAAATTCTACTGGAACATCAATCGATGACGATTCAATCGTTGGAATGGTGCCACTGTAAGTAGATTCAATCGGTATATTGCCAAGTATTTCGAATTCGTGTCTGATGTCAAAATCAGTACCTTGTGAGCATGAAATCGTCCCAGTTATCATTCCAATAACCCCTAGAACTCCACGAGACGCAAATATGATTTCATTTTCCTCGACAGTGATGTACCTTCCATCACTACTGGTAAGATTGTACTCTATTCCTTCACAAGTTCCTGTTATCGGAATATTGTCGTCTGGAGTAAGAACCGAACCAAAATCTGGTAGTTCGATGTCTGTAATATGGCCGCATTCCGAGGAAGAAAATTCTACGCTGTAAGTTCCGTTTTCAACTGAAACATCTGCCCTCCAATCTACCAAGATTCCATCTCTGTTCCTGATTGTTATGCCCTGTGAACCAAATGTATCTCCATCACCGAATACATCACTTTCCTCACCATCATTGTTGCCAGCAACCATATTCTGTTCGCCATCTGCTTCGATAACTTTCAACCACGCCCGTTCAGGGTGAGAATTGACTAGATTGTCTTCAATTTCTCCAGCTCGTAAGTCTTGTTGCAGTACAAGTAATCCATTGCCTGGTAGGTTTGAATCGTAGCCATGGTCGCTCCTATATTCAACCCAAATGAATTCCTCTTCGCCTATGGGGATCTTCAGAGAATTCCCACCTTCTGAATGTCCTTCAAACGAGTAAACAGGTCCATTGCAGCCACTCCCTGGCATCCATTCAAGTTGCATGTCAAGATGCCGTTTTCCACCAATCAATTCGATACTTGGACTAGATGGAAGAGCCGGCCAGGCACCATTTCCATTCCAGTTCCCGCTGGCCATGATATCCCATTTACCAATGCCTTTCCAATCTTGATTTACTGTGCTATCGTGAACTGCATAAAGATCTGCAGCACCCAATTGGTGGTACATTTCGTGCATTATTGTTCCAAAATTGTTCGAGGAGTGTTGACTTGAAATCGTGTAATGTGAGATTTTCAAGTCTCCGGGGAGTTCAACCACTTCTTCTATTGATGAAAAATGCGACCAAATACGTGAACTAGAACCTCCTCCGTCTTCCTGAGGTTTAATGCAGTGCAAAATCAAAAATCGGTCAACCCAGCCATCGTCATTTAGGTCGTACTTTGACCAATCGGATATCTCATCTTTGATTTCAAGAACTATTTCCTGTGCTAATGTGTGTGGATTTACTCCTTTTCTACCGACATCATTCTCTCCATCTACATCATGCCCATAATCAGCCATTCCGTAGTCTGTGGTCACAATTCTATCGTGGTAATCGATTTTTAGTGTTGAGTTAGGGCTAAATCCTTGGTTAAGATGGTCTTCAGCACCTTGGTCGATTAGATTTGATGCCCTTTGTTGGTCGCAGTTTGAGTTTTCATTTTGGTCAGGAAAATCAATTAGAACTACCAACCATGTTTCATCATTTGTTATTCCTACAAGAGGGCCCTCCTCTTCAGATGGAATAGTGATAGCATGCTCTTTTACCCACTCATTTAGAGCTTCACCATTTGCAAATGCAACCACGGAAAGTAGTGATAAAACTACTACTATGGGCCATCCAATAACAGGTCGCATTGACATTATTGTGAGTGTTATGCTCTTTGAATCAATTGCTAGAATACTTCATCCGGATGCCTAAATCCTCAATTTTCTCCGTTAGCGAATTAGGCGGATTAGTAATCCATGCCTCATCAGATTGTAGGTTCATCCCGAATGGAATCTCTTCTCCATACATTATTGTCGATATATCAGAACCATTCAGTAAATCCAAACATCTCCTAACAACACTCTCTTCGCTCCATGGTTCAGTTTGACATGCCATTGCTAACTTAAGATCGATATCATTGTTATCAGTTCTAGCAACACCTATCCTTGCTAGATTCAATGAGTCTGTATCGCAGCCTAAGAATCTTAGAGAATCGATGTAATCAACAGGCAATGATTCGATAACACATCCTGAAAATACAACTTTAGTTGCATTGAATCTTTTCACAACATCCAACAGGTTGTCCTGCTGCTCTGGTGCTCTACATACCGCTGAATATTCTACCAAGCCCATTCCCTTAAGCGGGCTTACTTTCGGAGAAGTTCCACAACATCGACAATCCACATACAATACTCTGTGCACACGTCCTTCAAAGTCCAATAGTTCTTGCATCCCATGCCCAATTGGCATTGGTGCTCGAAACGATTTCCATCCAATCAATTCAACAATACCAGATGCCAAAATTGTCAACGTGAACAGTAGACCTGGTAGGTTAACTGGTATAACAAGCCATAGCAGCATTAGCATTATTCCGTGAATACGTAGGCGCCACCAACCAGCATTTCCTGACCAGAGTAATTTGGACATCCCGGCTATCGTAACAATACTCATTGCAGCTAAAACCAATATCATAGCCCATGCTATCGATATTGAAATTCTCAACATTTCGGCTGCATCATATCTCCCAATCAATCCGGTATCATTGTTGAATGAATGTCCATATGAATACAGCCATGGAAGAAATTCAACCATTATGAAAATCAAGGAACCAAATGCGAGAATCCACATCATGAACATCCACACAACGAACGCCCTTCTCTCACTAGGAAGCAGACCGGGTTTTGCAAATGAATAGGCCTGATATATTGCGAATGGCATTGCTGTCAAAATTCCAATTATTGCAGCACTAAACCAACGTGTTCCTGCCCATTCATCAGGAGAGAATATGTTCACACACGATTCCATACAGGGATCTAATCTTCCCAAAGCATAGTTCAATATTTCATCAATTGAAAATGACCAAATTCCGGTTAGGATAATTATCAGAATTATCACAGATGTTAATCGCCTTGAAAATTCATCAAGATGTGATTGAATGCTACTCCTGTCGTCACTAGACAGGTGTAGGTCGTTCATAGTATCAGACCAAGTCCATGTCTTGCTTTTCAGCACGTGCTTGAACTACTGTGCGGTAAACTCCGAAGATTCCCCATAGGAGACACATTCCGATTACCAATGTGTATCCCCATGGCAGAGCTGTATCTATAGCCCAGCCGAATCCAATGGCTAATCCAAGAGATAAAACCCCTCTGCGGATACCTTGTGGAATTGCTAGGCTCATGTCAAGGTGAGGTGGTCCACCAGCAAATCTTCGCTCGTAAAACTCTCCCTGTATCACAGCTGCTACAATTAGAATGGATAGAGTTGTCCAGAAGTACAGGTTACCTTGTTCTAGGTAGCCACTTGCGATATCAGCCTGCCTTTCTGCTTCAATCTCTTCAGCAGATTTTTGTCCGAATAGTGAATCATAGTCGCCAACACTAATGGTTCTCAAACTTGCGTCTGAGTCAGCGGTTGCAGTTCCTGGAGCGCTTACAGTGAAGGTAAGGATTGTCCAATGGTCGCCAGCATCTGGAGCGCCGCTTTCATCGACTATGTTTCCTGCTAGTGAGAAGTGAACATCACCCACATCTGACGCTGGTGCAGTCCATGCAATTTCCCAGTCATTTCCAACACTGTCATGTGATAGTGCTCCTCCGGAGTCTTTGACATACTTCGAGCCGTCTCCTGGGGTGAAATTGCCGTCAGCATAGTCCCAAATCATGTAGCCACCAACTGCATATGTTGCGTGAGCTAGGCTGATTGTGAGGTTGTATGTCTCTCCGGCATCATAGACTCTTGGAACTCCGCTAATGGATAGGATGACCTCGTTAGATGGTGAACCACCTGCTCCGTGGCAAGAACATCCTTCTTCAGGAATAATGCGATCGTTATGCATCCATGGTGGACCCTGTGAGTTACCGAAGGCTGGAGCAGCCAGCATTAGAGCTAAAGTTGCAACCAGCAGGACAGAGAACCTACGGGACATTATCTAGGGCCACCTGTGGTTCCCTATTGAACATTGTCACATTCTGCCGCCCCTATAGGGGCGGATTAAGACTCACAAATCCTTGATTGCGTTGTTGAGGTCGGTCATCATTGCCTTACCATCGCCGAATAGCATCATGGTCTTATCTTCATAGAATAGGTCGTTATCTACTCCAGCATATCCAACGCTCAAGCTTCTCTTGATAATCACAACAGTTCTTGCTTGGTCAGCATCGATGATTGGCATTCCTGCTAGCGGCCCTTCGCCAGTTCTAGCAGCAGGATTGCACGTATCATTAGCACCGATTACAATCGCCATGTCACATTCTGGGAATTCAGGGTTAATCTCGTCCATTTCAATCAACTGCTCATAAGGAACATTTGCTTCAGCAAGTAGTACATTCATGTGACCCGGCATTCTTCCTGCAACAGGGTGGATTGCATATTTCACTTCAGTGTCAAACTTGTCTTGCATCAAGTCAGCAAACTCCTTCACTTGGTGTTGACATTGGCTAACCGCCATTCCGTAACCTGGTACGATGATGATCTTTTGAGCACCGTCTGCCATCATTGCAACTTCATCAGCATCACTACCGACCTTGGTTCTGGTCAGTTCTTGCTTTTCGCTACCTCCAAACGACTTGAAGAGAACATCGAACAATTGTCGGTTCATCGCCTTGCACATGATGAATGTCAGGATTAATCCAGACGCTCCAACAAGACTTCCTGCAACGATTAGAACACTATTGTTAATGATGAATCCTGTAAATGCTGCTGCAATACCGGACAATGAGTTAAGCAGACTCACGACCACAGGCATATCTGCTCCACCAATTGGTAGAACAAGGATAATACCAAGAACACAAGAGATTCCAATGATTGCCCAAATGTAGTCGGTATTAGTTGGGTCTTCGATTGACAGGTAAATTAGTGCCAAAACTGCAACAAATAGTAGTGCCTTGACAGGGTTTAGCCATGCAGGGCCCCATGTTGGTGTTCTGATCCACTTGCCGAAGATTTCAATTCCACCTTTCAGTTTGTACATTGCCAGCAGAGACCCTGTTAGAGTCATCCAACCAACCAATGCGGACAATCCAGCTGCAACGATTGCAACAGTAGCACCCAATCCTGGTTCTGGCGAGGTAGTCTCAATCCATTTCCATGTCTCAGACAGAGCAACTAGTGCAGATGCTGCTCCACCAAATCCATTGAACAGGGCCACCATCTCTGGCATTCCAGTCATCTCGACCTTGACTGCCATAATGTAACCGATTAGTGAGCCAATTAGTATTCCTGAACCGATTAATGTCCAGCCTACAATTCCATCTGGGAAGAAATTCATGTCGATAATTGTTGTAACTACGGCTGTTGCCATTCCCAACATACCGTACTGGTTTCCTTTAGGAGCAGTACGCGGGTGGCCTAGATTCTTCAGGCCGAAGATGAAGAAAATTGCAGATACTAGATATCCAATAGAAACCCAATCTTCCAACATTTCAAGCACCTCTCTTCTTACCAGCAATCATATTCAACATACGATTTGTTACAGCGAATCCACCAACTACGTTGATCATTGCAAGTACCAAAGCAATGAATGCGAGAATACCTGAAGTGACAGTATCTCCAGCATCGTATGCTACATTTGCTCCAAGTAGTGCACCTACTACGCTGATTCCAGAGATTGCATTAGCACCGCTCATCAAAGGTGTGTGAAGCATAGCTGGAACTTTTGTGATTAATTCAACGCCGAGGAAAATCGATAGTACGAATAGAGTAATTGAGCCAATTAGAAGTTCGGGAGTCATCAGAGAACACCTCCTAGTCGTGTTTGCTTAGGATGCATTTCTCCATCCTTGCAAATCAGAACACCACCCATTCCTGGGACATGGAAATCATTTCCTTCTGGTGCTCCGACTAGAATGTCATCTTCTTCTGAAATTTGGAAACCGTTTTCCTTGTCAACCAAACTTGTGATGAATGTTGTCAGATTGTTTGAGTATAGCATCGATGCAGTGTTAGCCAGTGTACCTGGCAAGTTCGAAGTTCCAACAATAATCACCCCGTTGTCAGTGGTGTGGATTTCACCGGCCTTGGTGATTTCACAATTACCACCTACATCGGCGTTCATGTCAACAACAACTGCGCCAGATTTGAAATTAGCAACAGCGGAAGCAGGGACAGTAATTGGTGCTGGCCTACCAAATATTCGAGCAGTTGTTACAATGATGTCAGCATCGCTAGCAACTTCGCATACGGTATCATTGACCTTTTGGATAAATTCAGGTGTTAATGGTTTAGCATAACCTGCCTCGTCTTCGAAGTCATCCATGCCATCCACTTCAATGAAACGACCACCAACGGATTCAATTTGTTCCGCTGCGGACTTTCTTACATCAGATGCATACACAACTGCACCCAGTCTTTTGGCGGTTGCAATTGCTTGTAAGCCAGCAACTCCAGACCCCATGATTACAACCTTAGCAGGCCTAACAGTACCCGCAGATGTAGTCATCATTGGAATACCTCTTGGCACTTGAGCAGCGCCAAGAAGAACAGCTTTGTATCCCGCCAAGTTGTCTTGGCTTGAGTTGACGTCCATTGATTGTGCTCTAGATAATCTTCTAGGAATCATATCCATGCTCATTAGAGTGATACCTCCATCAATGCATGCTTGAACCTTCTCAGGATGTCGGAATGGGTCAGCTACACATGCAATGATTTGTCCCTTTGATAATTCACCTGCATCTGGCATACGAATTGAGATCACAATTTCACATGACATGACATCCTTTCTCTCACCGATTGTAGCACCGGCTTCGGTGTATTCAGAATCAGAATAATTTGCAGCATTACCTGCACCCTTTTCGACTACAACTTCGAAGCCTGCTTTTTGCAATTTCTTCATACTTCCAGGTACGATTGCAACACGAGTCTCGCCCTCTGGTTCCATAGGTACTCCAATCTTCATTTTACCACCTCGACTATGCAGCGGATGCACGCGATGAATTGTGCCACCTGTATTCGGTTCTTGAACGACACGGTCGATATTCCAAAATTGGTTAGCCAGATTTGAACCTAATATCCTTATGGACGGGTTATACATGGAGTTGATTGTCGGAGTGTTTTGTATGGCATCGGGACGAAGAAAAATCGCAGTTATTGGAGCAGGAAATGTAGGTGCAACTTGTGCATTTGTTTTAGCACAGATGAAAGTCGCAGACATTGTATTGCTAGACATCTTTGAAGGATTTGCTAAGGGTAAAGCCCTAGATATGAGCCAGAACAGTAACGTTCTGAATTATGATGGTACAATCACTGGAACTGCAGATTACAATGACATTGCAGGCAGCGATGTTGTAGTTGTCACAAGTGGTTTCCCTAGGAAGCCAGGGATGTCCCGTGAGGACTTGATTGGCAAGAATGCGGAGATTATCTCTCAGGTCGGGGCTGGAATTAGAGACCATGCTCCAGATTCGACTGTAATCATGGTTACCAACCCTCTAGATTTGATGACATACCACATGCAGAAAGTCACAGGATTCCCAACCAACCGTGTAATCGGTCAAGCAGGTGTATTGGATAGTGCAAGAATGGCTCATTTCATAGCCCTAGAATTGAACTGTGCTGAAGAGGACATTTCACCAATGGTTCTAGGTGGTCATGGAGATACAATGGTTCCTCTGCCGAGATATACCACAGTCGGAGGAATACCAATTACTCAACTGATTTCTGAGGACAGAATAGAAGCAATTAGTGCACGAACAGCCAGTGGTGGCGGTGAAATTGTGAAATTGCTTGAGAGAGGTTCTGCGTTCTACGCTCCTGGTTCAGCAGCTGCAATTATGGCAGAATCTGTTCTAAATGACCGTAGGAGAGTTATTCCAGCATCTTGCTACTTAACAGGACAGTATGGCCTAGACGATGTGTACATTGGAGTTCCATGTATCATTGGTGCCAATGGCGTTGAGAAGATTTTCGAACTTGATCTGACTGATTCAGAACTAGAATCTCTTCAAGGCTCTGCGAACTTCTACAAGGGCCAATTGAAGGACATCTTAGGATATTGAATGAACAACTTGTGTAATGTCATAAATACCTCTTTGAGAGTTGTTATTCTATGAGTAGTTCTCATACTCGAGTTGCTAAATTTATTCATTGGAGTTTCATAGTTCTGTACGTGTATGGTATAGTCAAACAAGTTGACGATATTTCTGACCTTGAAGATTCTAAACTACTCATCTTTGAGGTCATATTTGCTACCATATTTCTAGGGATAGTGATTGGCAGATACTTCTACATGCGAAAAGTTGAGACGATGCATGCATCCACAGTTCCAGTACACAGAGTTCACAAGATTATTGCCAAATCAGTGCACTCATCAATGTACATTGTTCTGGTATTGTTACCATTATCTGGATTAGCAATAGCCTTCCTATTCAATCAAGGAATAGAAGATGGACCCATGCAATTAGTCGCACTTTCTGTGCACGAATTTGCTGCTACTGCAAGTTATGTGTTGATTGCAATACATGTTTCAGCTGCGATTTATTCACGGATTAAAGGCGAAGGAGTTTGGTCTTCTATGGTTCCAATTTTGAATGACGAGAAACCTAACAATCATCCAATGATTCGCAAGGTTGCCGATTTTGAAGAGCAAGTTTATGATCAAATAGAGCGCCTCTTCGTTAAGAAAAGCGAGTAAGTTAGTCACTCTTCTGTCGAACTATTGCTAGTGAGTGACTGGCACCAATGGTTGTTGCTCCTTCCACGGGATTTGGTAGCCTGACTAATTCTTTCCCTTGGCGCCCCCTGCTGCGCATTCTTGCAAGAATCTCCTGTCCAATGTAACATCCCTTTGACTCGTGTACAAGATGGCCTAGACCACATGCGAGTGGATGAACATTAGGTGTAATTTCATGCCCTTGGTGTGGTAACATGTTTGCTACCCGATATTCAGTAAATTCTTCCTCAGTCATATCGGCTTCCAAAGATTCACTATTTGGTGCTACCATCAACCACCCTCGCCATGTATTGCGTTTGGTAATCTTGTCGCCGACTGAAATATCTTCAGTTGAAATGTAAACCGAATTATTTGGACTAATATCAACTATCGATATGTCCTGATTTAGCACTCTTTTCGAGACATGTTGAATCAGATTTTCCTTGTATGGTTGATGTCCAACGATTGCAATGAAATCTCCCATGTCGATTACATCTACAAGGTCGATGATCTTTGCAGCAGTAGTAGTGAAAACAGTGGAACAATCACCTTCCACTTTGTTTGTTGACAAACCATCGATAAATGATAACCTGTCTTTACCGCGTATAATTAGAACATATGAGTCTAATTTGTAAACGCCCATTCGCTCACTCTCATGCGAACGATTCGCCACATCCACATGAGCTGGCAGCATTTGGATTGTTAATCTTGAAACCGCCGCCCATTAATCGGTCAACATAGTCGATTTCTATGCCATCCAATAGGTGAGATGAAGCGTTTGGTACTAACACTCTGAAACCATCAACTTTCAATTCTTGGCAATCTTGGTCTGTGGATTCTACAATTTGCAAATCGTACATGTAACCAGAACATCCACCGGATAGAACGCCAACGAGTAGTGCGTGTGAGCGGTCATCACCAAAGGCTGAGCCAAGCATATCCTTTGCCTTGTCGGAAATGGTTAGAGTGACTTGAACAACTTCTGGTTTGTTGATAACCACGGCTGGAGCAGTGTCACATGTATTGCAGTCCATGTACAATCTGAGAGGGAAGACTCATATCAATCTGTGTGTGGTTTGATGCCGTTTATTGCAATTTCAAACAAACAGTGGTCCTGCCCTTTCGAAGTACACATTCTTTCAGATGCTGTTGCCTCAAAACCGTATCTTTCGCTCAATATACCTTCTAGTACACCTTCATCCATATGGCATAGTACCGAGCCAAATGCAGGGTCTCTTTCACAGTTCTTTGAATCGTTCACAGTGACAACTTTTGGGGGAATCGAATCTATTGATAATTCACCGAATCCCAAATCGCTCCATTGATTTGAAAGCTTGCTCCAGAAATCTGCGTCTTCAATTTCATCCCTGAGTTCTAGAGCTAGCTCTTGTCCGATACGTTGGCCAACTGTGCGTAAAATATCACTCATGTCTACTCCTAATTCACCTAGAGATGCAGCAGAAATTCCCAGAGTTAGTGGTTCTCCGGGTCTGCGCAATATTGCGTTAGTGAACCCAGGACCTGAACTGTCACTGATTAATCCGCGCAGTCGTTTGTAGAATGAACCTTCACCTAAACTCAGTTTCAAAGGCTCAGTGATTAATCCATCAACGATCCTTGCTTTTGCAGCAACGAAATCGACACCTCCATTCCATTGGACTTTCAACAACTCAAGTTGTGCTAGCATGTAATCCTGTGATTCAATTAACAGAGCAGTATCTTCTTTTCCTCGGCCAGTTGGATTTGAGTCGGAATGAACGATTTGTATGCCTACCTCCTCATCAACATAGAATCCAATCTGAGATTGGTTTTCTAGATGCCTAATTTCGATTCGGCTATCCAGTTCCTCGTAAAATCTGATTGCCTTAGGGTCAATATCTGCTAAAATCTTGATTTCAACTCCACGGTCCAATGATTCTCTAATTGAATCGATTATTCCTGAGCGCATCATGTGCAGGATTCCCCACCGAGACAACATCATCCATACACGATGTTCTGATTCCTGTACCAAGTTTTCGACAGTGGCGTAAATACTGTGTCTGTCTTTGATGACCGAAAATAATGGTTCGTTAGAGTTGTTAATTGATTGGTTGATGATAACAGAATCACTATTCATTTCTTCCAAATGCTGCTGCAATCTTCGAACGTTAGCCTCTTCTTTCTTAATCAACTGGCGAAAAACATCTGCAACAGCTAAGCCGGTAAACCGCATTGGTTTGTCCAAAGTAGCCATTACAAGCCCCATTTCTTTCAATTTTTTTAGGCTATTATATGCGTCCATTCGTGATATTGATACCATTTTACCAATTTCACTTGCTTTCATTGGAGGCTGTCCACACAAGGCTAGTATAATCCTTGCATATTTTTCTTCTAGCCCACCCTCGATAAGTCGACCAATTATGTCATCAGCAGAATTGGTAATCATATTCATCCCATCTTGCGCTGCTGCTCTTTCTGTAGGATGTTACAACGTCGAATTTGCTCCTTTGCAAGTTTTTGTTGGTCTTTGTCCAATCCTCTCGGCATAGCCTGTTCAAAGCACTTAATCGCATCACCAAATCTTTGCATCTCAGCGTAAGCAGTTCCCATGTTGTACAGTGTCTTACCTTGAACTCCTTTCGGATTTATCACCATTGCTTTGTGGTAAGATTCGACACACTTTGGATAATCTTCGAGGTAATAAAGCGCATTACCCCTTCCGTTTAGGATTCTGATGACCATCTCATCATCATCAGCAAATGAGGGTAGAGCTCTATCGAAGCATGATAGCGCTTCACGATATTTCTTATCTTCAATTAGCCCAACTCCTTTATTGTACCATTCAATATCTTGATTCGCAATTGAATTAGAGTTGGATTCTATTCCAGTGTTAACCGCTACGCGTGCAGCTGCATCTAAAGCAGCAGCAGCGAGGTCGACTTCTGGTTTTGGCTCACTTGCTACAGCAACTGGTTCAGGTCTTTCTGAGAGTTCAGGCAGTGGAACATTGTTAGATTGAGGTGCACTATATTCTGGAGTAGCAACTTCGATTGTTGGTGGTTGTACCGGCTCTTCTACAGCTTTAGGTGCTTCAAAAGCCGGCTGCTGCGCAACGGGTTCCTGTTGAGAGGTCGTCTCTTCTTGCTCGGTAAACGCGTCTAGTGGATCTTGTACTGCCGGTTGCGGATTAGCCAGCCCATGCGCCTTTTCATGGCATCTTTGCGCTGTCGCCATGTCACCTGCAGACTCTAGTGCCCTGGCAAGACCAGTCCATAAATCTGGATTTGATTTATCATTTTGAATCATAGATTTCCAACATTTGACTGAATCCGTATGGTTTCCGGAAGCAGACAATGCTCTACCCATCATTGGGGTGTTTGCCTCACATAATGATACAGCTTCATTTGCCAGTGCAGGTCCTTCAGGAATGGTAGGTGGCAGGCCACTAGTATTCTCAAGAATTCTTGCCTCACCTTCAGCCAACTCAACCAATAGTAATGCGAGTGCGTCTCGTCCACCTTCTTCTCCAACTAATGCTCTCCTAGCGTTCAGTAAGTTGGCGATATCTCCAGTTGATTCTGAAATTGAAGCCAGTCTAGACGCCGCTTTCACGTATGAGTTATCATTCTCTAAAGCGCTGATGAAGCATTTTTTAGCAGCTTCCGAATTACCCTTTCTCTCGTGTAGTGCTCCAAGATTGAAGTAACATTTTGCATTTGTTGGCTCGAGTCCTATTGCGTGTGTGTAAGCACTTATGGCGTGGTCATCAAGACCCATCGCCGCCATTGCTCCAGCCGATATTCTCCATGAGTCGAAATGTTGTGCAGCCTCACCATGCAAGTGTTCTTTCAGGATATGCAATGCTCCTTTTGCATCACCCTGAGACAAAGAATGAGTTGCTTGAGCACATAGTGAATCCAAATCAATAGTTTCGATTTCTTCCTCAATGAGGTCTTCAGCAACGATTTCCGGTTCTGGTAATTCTTCCACAACTGGAATACTTTCGGTAACATCTTCAGTGATTTCTACAGATTCTTCATCGTCGAATAAATCATCTACACCCGCATCCACTGCATGAGTTAATTTTTGGTCAACCAATGAGTCCTGTTGGTGTGGCATTACAGTAGGTGTTGAATGCATAACTCCTCCCGCAGCCTTATTGCTTTCCATAATCTTGACCAAATGAGGATGTCCTGGGAAATATTGCAAAGCGCGATGGGCTATTTCCACTGCACCGTCCGTTTCTCCTAATCTGTCCAAGAGCACAGCAAGGTTTGCCAAAGCAGGTCCATGATTTGGGTCTAAATCCAGGCATATTACGAATGCCTGTCTAGCGCCTTTCGTATCTTGTTCTGCCTCCAATAGTACGCCCCTGTTGAACCAAGCCATCGAGTTAGAAGGGTCCATTGCTATTGCTTTGTTGAAAGCCTTGAGTGCTGATTGATGGTCACCAGAACGGTGTGCAGCTTCACCCTCGGATACTAAATCATCTACCGTTGTGTCAATTTTTACATCTTCAGAAGTCTGTTCTGTAGCATTAACTTCCCCTGATGATTCAGTTTGAACGTCAACATCTGTGTCCTCTTCCGGATTGGAAATCACGTTCTTAACTACGTCCGCCAGAGATGACATCATTGCATCAGTAATCTCTGCAGCAGCATCGATTGGATTGTTCACTTGTCCCTCATCCATAGGGGTCACCAAACTGTTGGCAATCCCATAAGGGATAAGGGTTATCCGTGTGCGTTCCCGTTTAATTGATACGAGTCTCTATCTTCGAACTAATTGTGCGGCCATCCTTCAATAATGAAAATGGGGGCTCATTCGTCCTGATTGAGCCCGGACAAAATGGCGACCTAATCATCGACGAGCCGTTTTTTATTGGTGTCCGCCCTGTAACTCAAGTTGAGTGGACGGCGATAATGGGTTCAAACCCATCAAAGTTTCAGGAAGGTTGGTCCGCAGGATTGCGTCCCGTCGAATCTGTAAGCTGGTTAGATTGCCAGAGTTTCATCGCCAAATTGAATGAATTAGAAACCGAACAAAGATTAGGTTTGTCAGGAATCTGGAGATTGCCGAATGCATCAGAATGGGAATATGCCTGTCGGGCCGGTTCTCATACACGATGGTATCATTCAGATCGTGACAAAGACCTCGATGAAGTTGCTTGGCACGCAGGTAATTCCGGTGCTACGACTAGGGAAGTTGGTCAAAAAAAGGAAAATGAATGGGGTCTGTATGATTGTCATGGTAATGTGGCTGAATGGACGGATAGCGGTGATGACAGTCGTCGCGTCACTAAAGGGGGCTCTTGGCTAATGGAATCCGAATCTACAACATCCTCTGCATCTGGATTATCTAAAATTGATAAGAGAAGTGATGCAATTGGACTAAGATTGGTTTGGTCGCCAATCTGATTTATGTGTTCCATGTCGGATTTACATGCGCCTATATCACAACCCTAGATGTTCTAAGTCTAGGCAAGCATTAGCAATCATGAATGAAAGCGGAGTTGGATTCGAAGAATATCGGTACCTCGATTTGGGAATAGCGAATGAAGATTTGGAACTTCTTTCAACTCTTGAAAACGTGATACGGACTTCGGATATCAAATCTGATGAATCTATTGACCTATCCAGTCAAAGCGTAGTGGCTGACCTTTTGAGAAATAATCCCCGTTTACTGCAAAGACCGATTTTGGTAAACGATGGTAAGGCCGTAATCGGACGGCCTCCTGAAGAAATATTCACTCTTCTTCGCGAGGTTTGAGAACAGTTGCGACATTTATTCTAACAAACACTTCTAGGTAAGCTTTCATTCTTTCATCGACAGGTGCTATTTCTTCATGATAAAGCGAGTTCATTATTGAGCAAATTTCAGCGAAATTCCGCTCCCCATCCATCAACTCCCAAAGCATAGATTGAGTTGGGTGCATTGTTCGTCGTACTACTTTTGGCGCCTTCAGAATCTTGGCTAAGATCTTCTCAAATCTAGTGAACTTCTTTTCAATTAGCAACACAACTTGCTTACCAGTTATACCTTCAATATCAGGATGAATTCCTGCATCACCACGGTACTCCCAATCGACAGGCAGTCTCACTGGAACAAAATCATNCCATTCACCGTCAATCATTACAATCCCTCTGTAGTGAATGTGATGTAAAGTAAGGATATCATAGAGATAACTCCACAAATCGCAGTTATTTTCTTGAGGTTGTCCTTTTGGCTAAACTTATCCAAGAACCATGTAGCAACTCCGAATATGGCGACTAAGCAGAGTAAGACATACCATGATGTGGGGACGTCACTCATGGGCGGTCGTATCATCAGTTACCTGTGAACCTTGCGCATCTTGCCACGCTTGGTATTCTGCCATCTTACGGTTGTATTCTTCCAACTGCTTTTGATATTCTTCCATCGGATCACTCTCCACATGTGCTGTCGCAGGCGGGCCCGCAAATGCTGTTGCAGGTGGTCCTTGAATTGGAACTTCTTCCGTGTATTCTGAAGTTTCATATTCATCATCTTCATCGTAATCATCGCTTCTCCTTAGAATGAATAATACAATAGCAGCTAATGCAACTAATCCTCCAATTCCTGAGGCCAACATCATAGTTGAAATTCCTTCTTCTGTGGTTGGCTTTGTCCAAGTTACCTGTTGATTTACTACATGCATTATTTTAGAATCACTACCATTGATGAGCAATGTTACTTCACCACTATATTCGCCAGATTCTCTAATTATTTCACACCGCATGTCGTGCTTTTGAGTGGTCAGATGACCTGGTCCCATCTCTATTCTCGCACTTGATATGTGAATTGTATTACCATCACAAATTACACCCCATCCATCAGGTGATATTCCGGAGACCTCGAAAATCTCTGATTGAGTCGATGTTGAGGTTAGGTTAACCCAAAATACACGACTTGATCCTGGTTCGACTAAATCTTCGCTTGTAGGGATATCTTGGAGTTCAACATTACGTCTTTCACCTACCATTAATGCCGCTGCAACGGTTTTTGAGATGGGCCTGCCGATGTCATCCATGCCTCCTTCTAGTTCGATTGTTGCTGAAATTATTGTATTCAAATCACAATCTGCAGAAATGATGACATCTGCAAATAAATCGATAGATTCAGTTGCCCCTAGGTTTAGATTAATCCATTCTCCAGAGGCTTTCGATAGCCCATTAGCAGTGGATAGGAATCCGATGACTTCTTGGCTTGGCGGAGAAGTCTGAAGAACTAAGCGTGCTCTGATAGTATAATCTGCTGCATTGCCTATATTCCATGCAGTAGCATTGAACGAGAATGTAGAGTTAGTTTCTACCACACTTTCTTTGACAAATCCGTCTAATCTTGGTTGCCTAATTGTCTCAGTAATGGCTTCGAACATAACAGCATTGTCTGATGAATCGATGTCTTGACCTTCTAGAGGTTCCACTGAAATTGTAATTTCATGGAATTCTCCTGGCGCTTCAAGTGATGGCAAAACAATCCATAAATTTACAGTTTTGACATTTTCTAAGTCATAAGATACTGAAAGTGGTATTCCTTGAGTGACATTTACTCCATCGATCAATGCCCACCAATTCCAACTGTCAGAACTCCAAGGTAGGTCCAATATGGCAGTCTCAGGCCCATTACCGTTATTTGTTACTTCAACTGTTAACAATATAGGAATGCCCGGAGTTAGCGTTGTTGGTGAGTCGATTAGAGTGATGGCCAAATCGTGTAGTGAATTAACTCTGAGCCCTTGCCATGAATTACCGATGATTAGTTCACCAGAGCGCATCGATAGAGCTTTAGGAGAAATCATTGGTCCTGAATCGTCTGCTTGAGCATTCGTTGGCGATGTCACTCTAGCCGTGAATGTGGAAGAAGAACCCGGAGAAATCGCTAACTCAGGAGAATTAAGTAATTCTACTGTCCAACCAGTAATTTCGTTGTAGTCAATCTGGGGCTGGAATATGTCGATTCTAGAAGCGTTATTCCATATTCTGAATGTCACATCATATGAACTGCCTGCATCTAGATATTGAACGCCTTGTGTGGAGGGGTCTACATCTATTTCTGCGTTACTGGACATAGCAGCCGCTACTTCGATAGCCTTTGTATCAAATCTTCTCGTATCATTGGTGCTAGTGGCAGTAAGCCATGACTCAGCAGTCATGTCAGGCTCGACGCCATTTGGAATCGAGGCTGTTAACCAAACCATCTTCGGTGTATCTATTCGTACCAAGATGTTAGTTGATTGATTCCACGCTAATCCAATGTTCCATCCATTTGGTACATTCTTGTCTTCTATGCTAAGAGTAAACACATCTGTTGCTTCACCGATATTTTCGATTGTAACCGGGAAACTACAGGTGTCTCCTGGCGCGCATCGAGGCGTATATTCAGGCACCACTATATTTGGAAGCCTGTCTGGGAGAATTTTGATAACTGTTTGAATGCCACTTTGAATGTCTGAGTATGCATTTGAAGTTACATTAACAGTGACTGGAATGTTACCTTGAGATGAGTTTTCATCCACCATTACACGTAAATCAAATTGCCTTGATTCACCAGGTAATAGTTCAATACCTGATGAACCTATACTTGCACCATTTGGATATGCAAAGTAATGAGTCCAGTTGCTTGGAACGCCACTGGCAGTAGGGGTATATCTCGCAGATATGTTGCCCGTGTTTGTCATTTCGAGACGCGTTGTAGACCAATCACCAGGGAGTCCACCTAAGGTCGCAATTCCATTGGTTTGAACTTGATATTCCTTCTTTTTTGCAGCTTGGTCATAGATAATTACCAATTCATCAATCCAATAACCAATGTCGTTCCCACTGGCATCAGAAGTGAATGTAAATCTCAATTGAGTAGTTGAATGGAAGTGTGAGTTATCAACTGGTATAAGTGGAGAATTTTTGCCATTATATGCAGTAGAGAATGTGTTCCAACTCAACCCGTCTAGGAAATTATTGTCAATCACATTCTGCATTGTGAATGTTTCATCCCATGCCCCAGTATCATCTTTGATGTACCCCTTCATTTGGTCGCCTGTACTAGCTCCACCTGTGTAGAAGAATGAGTAGCCAATAGCAGCATTATGCCCACTGACATCATCAGCCACATTGAATACCGGACTGGTTAGTGTCGAAGTTGTCATAGACGAATAGGTGGAGTATTGTCCATTTCCAACATGGAAAGCACTGGACTGAGATATGTAAGCTTCAGAGTTTGTTTTCCATTCCCCCGTCGTTGTCCATTGAGATAAATCCACACAGTTGTCATAATAATAGGCAACAGTCATATGTCTTGATTGTTGGTTGTTGGAAGTATCATCGTCACCGAGGGAATTGCTTACAGATATCGATAGTGTGTGGTTTCCAGAATAATATGGAGTCCATAAGACATCTAGTGATGTTGAGGAAGAACCGGAAACTGGACTAACACCTCTAGTCGTATTCAATAATTCAAACCTAGTATATTCGTTATGTAAAACAAGTACTTCAACATCTACAAATCCAGACTGAACGGTGCCTAGATTTTCGATCACGATGTTAATATTCATTTCAACTCCAACGACGCCATCTGTTACGTACAGCATTTCAGGCTTGTTGAAACCAGGAATTGGATAATTAGATGAGAACATTTGGTATAGAGATTGATTGGTTGAATCGGGATAGGTTACCGAAATATCTGTGACGTCTAGGTCGACATTAACTGCACGACCATTTGTCGCAGTTACCATGGGTAGGCATGATGATAGCAAGAGAGTGATTAGGGCAATAGGTACTACTCTACTCATGGGCCTCGATTACCCACAGTCCTCAATGAATAAGACACCTTCGCTACACTTCTTCCAGTGATTTTTGTGCAGATTCGAGTTTCAATTCCAACTTCTTTTGCTTCGCTCTTGCGGCAAAATAGATTGTGAAAGATGGTACTAATATCATTCCAAAGCAACCAATAACGGCAGCTAAAGCCCACATGAATTCTGTAGCAGCATCGATTTCAAATTGCTTTACATCTCCTAGTTCTTCATTCACTTGGGTTAACGAAATCGTCGGGCTAACTTCTCGGTTTCCATTTTCAATCACGGTAATTCTAACCGTTGTTGAATTGAATTCGGTGTAGATTATTCCCTGTGCTTTCTCTGTTGCTTCATCTAGTGAATCTGCATATAGTGACCCTTTGCCTCGAAGTGCTGGATCAGGGTCTGTCAAGGCAATTATTCCTGTCTCATCCTCCGTAATGTTCACAGTGTGCTCTTCTAGTTGTAAGCATGATTCTGAGCACGAGAAATCTTCAGCATCAGGGTTACCTAAGTCTGGGTGGCTGTACAGACCAATCGCATTGGAAATTGAGATCGTCGAGCCAATCGACAGCATTTCTCCGCTAACATTGACCCAAGTCAAATTTTGACCATTCAGATTCGCATCCCAAGTCCAAATTGTTCTGTTCCCCTCTGAATCGTAGAATTTATCGACATTGTCTAGATTTACTTGGGATTCAACGGATTCGGATTCGTAAATGTAGACTTCAGTGTCGATTGTGGCTCCGTAAACGGCATACGCTAACAAGAAAATTAGAGTCAAACCCATGCCGATTAATGTACGCAGCAGGTTAGGGTTTTGAGCCAGTGCTTTGCGCATATTTGGGGCCAATAAAGTACCCTTCATGAACCCTACTACACATGCCCCGCAGTGCCCTCTTCTGAATCATCAATCTAATGTATTCGAACAGTGCCCTTGATATAGGGGAGTTAGGTCGGCAGGTTGCTTGGTGTTACGATGACGACGTTTTACGATGTCCCTGCTGACTTATTGAACCCAGCTTTAGCTGATAAATTGTCCGGAATGGATGGCATTTCTCGTCCGCAGTGGGCTGATTATGTTAAAACTGGAATCCACCGCGAACGCCCTCCTACTCAATCTAACTGGTGGGAGATGCGCTGTGCAGCGCTTCTTCGCAAAGTTGGCCGTGAAGGTCCAATTGGCGTGAACTCACTTGCTCAGGTATATGGTGGGAAGAAGGACAACGGTTCCAATCCTCACACCCCTGCCATGGCTAGCCGCCACATCATCCGCACTGCTCTTCAACAATTGAGTGATGCTGGATTAATCACCATGAAGGAAACCAAGACGGTTCAATCCGTTGATGGAGACCAGAAACTCTACTCAGGTAGAATCATCACGCCTGCAGGTCACAAGTTGCTCGATGAAGTCGCTCATTCAGTACGAGATGCTGCAGAAGAGGCTTATCCTGGACTTGCAAAGTATTGATGGATGTGAAAGGAAGTGACAACCATGACTCAATCCCCTGACGATGAACTGGCCAACTTGCGTGCTCAACGCATGGCTCAGATTCAGGCTCAGTTGGAGGAGCAGGCTGCAGCACAAGCCAACGCAGAAATCGAGAAAGAAACTCAGCAAGCTGCTATGGCAGAATTGGATGCTTCTATGAAGCGCATCTTAACTCCTGATGCCCGCTCTAGGCTGGCAAGTTTGAATTTAGTCAATCCTGAATTGACAACTCGCGTTAAGACACATTTGGCAACACTGTCTAATGAAAACAAAATCGCAATTCCTGTAAATGATATGCAACTCAAGCGAATCCTTGGTGGCCTCTCTGAAGGCCGCAGAGAGACTAGCATTAGAAGAATCTGAGGTGAAAATATGTCACGCAACAAGCCAGCCGCAAAGAAGATCCGCCTACTAAAAGCAGGCAAGCAGAACCGCCGTGTCCCTGTCTGGGTTATGCTGAAGACTTCACGTAACACAGTTTCACACCCTAAGCGCCATCACTGGAGGCGCTCCAAGTTACAGAGGTGAATAGAATGGCACGCGCAGCAGTTAGTGAATTGGTAGTTCCTTTGAGAAATGCATGGAACATTACTCGTTACAAGAGAGCTCCAAGAGCAATTCAAATTATCAAGAACGAGGTAGTCAAGCACCTCAAAGTTCGTGAAGATGAAGAAGTATGGATTGATCCATCTGTTAACGAAGCGATTTGGTCCAGAGGTATTGAAAAACCTCCTAGGAAAATCCGCTTACAGGTAACACGTCACGACGAACCTGATATCCCTATTGAAGTCAAATTATTGGAGGAGTGAAAATGGGTAATATTAGACCAACATTCATCAAACTACGTGCGATTATCCTTTGTGAAGAACACGGTGAGAAATTCACTGATGATTTCGACCACAACAAGAAGATGGTCGAGCAATTGACTGATGTCCAGTCAAAGAAGTTGCGAAATTGGATTGCTGGCTACGTCACAAGATACCGCCAGCGCCGTACTGACTGAGGCTAATTCATGGCGATTCGAGTCGCCTGGGATAGAACACCAGTTAGTGTTCATGGCAGTAAGGATGAACTGACTATGTTGGTTTCGCATTTGCGAAATAAGCATGGTTTCCGTAAACATTCAATCATTATGCCAGATAGAGAAAACGATGAGGAGGCAGTTGTCTTTCTCTATGCACCCTGTGACCCACGCTGGATTGCGGAGGTCATGTGATGGGTGACAGAATGGACGTTCCACTTCCAGATTCTAATTATGAACTGGATATTGTTTTGGTTGGAATAAACCATCCTGGAAACCTAGGTGCTGTTTGCAGGACGATGTTGAATCATGGGTTCGATAAATTGTCTTTGGTTAATCCTAATTGTTCTCCTGATGACGAGGAAGCTAGAAACAGGGCGAAACATTCTGGAAGAATACTAGATACTTCCAGCATCTACGATTCTCTAGAAGATGCTGTATCAGAATCATCGCTTGTAATCGGTACAAGTGGAAAGCGCGAAGTTGGCTCAAAGGTGCTAAAACGGCATTTCGTCTTACCATGGGAATTCGCAGAAATGATGAGGGGTTTTGATGGCAAAGTTTCTCTGGTTTTTGGAGAGGAAGGAAAAGGACTCTCAACAAGTGATCTAGAACGCTGTGACTTTTTACTCACTCTTCCGACATGGGAAGGCTATCCCATTGCAAATTTATCACAGGCCGTTGGACATTGTGTCTACGAACTGCACCGCGATAGAGTGAAGAACGGTAAGATGATTCGAGGAGTAGAAAAAACACGGGCTATTACACCTGAACTTAGACAAATTCTCAAACAGTCAATTTCAGAGTTCTCTAATTCCCTTGACAGCGATAAAAACGAACTAATTGCTGATGTGTTCGACAGAGTAATTCTACGTGGCCTACCAATTGATGCCGAAGCAGAAAGGATGATTGGAGCCTTTGTACAAGGGGCAACAGCTCTTCAAAAACAATCAGGTGACCCAAATTGGCAAAGAGAACGAAGAAAGAGAGTAAGACCAGATGATAAGCAATAATCACTGATTTGGCCTAAATTTCTCTCTTACATTTTGCACTATTTGCACCATGTTCCCTAACTGTAACACTTTCAACCCAGCATCTCTCACCATAGTTCTCTGCAATCAGTTTAGTCGAGTAATCCATGGCCATCTTTGCAAACATTTCAGCACCTGTTGATTCTACAACAATTAGGTCAATAATTCCATTCTCTTTCAGTGATTCGAATTCAGACAGTTTTGGGTCATCTGAAGCAACCAAGGTCTTGTGATCAAAGTTTTCCCTGAGCCATGACTCCAAATCCTTGAGCCCGCCAAAATCAACAACCCAATTTCTTTCATCTAATTCATGTGCGCCAAATTCGAATTCAAATTCAAGTGAGTAGCCATGTAAGAACTTACAATGACTTTCTGCTCTCCATTGCCGGAAAGCTGCAGATAATCCCCTTTCGTGTCCATATTTCTTGATAGAAAAAAATCTAGTCAAATCAATCACCTCTAAAATTCAAACAAATCGAGTTTATGCAATAACGAGGGCCTCTGTATTCGTGGAATAAGTGACCTAAATGAGAGTCACATTGTGAGCACCTAACTTCTATTCGCTTCATACCATGACTTGTGTCCTCTAATTGAGTGATGTTTGCCTCATTTGCTTCATGGCTGAATGCTGGCCATCCGCACCCAGAATCGAATTTAGAATCAGATGTGAATAGTAACTTATCACAATCTGCGCAGTAATAGTTACCTTCCTCGTAATGCTTGTCATATTCTCCAGTAAACGGCCTTTCAGTACCGTTTTCTTTCATGACATAATGTCTCAATTGTGCCTTTAGTGCACCATCGAGTACTTCTTCCCAGGAGGTTACATATTCCACAGGGTCTTTTCTTCCAATCGCATGAAATGCGAGTATTCTTTCTACATCTGCTCCACTGGTTCCGCTTGAGCGACCATCTTTGTCTGGATTGTATGATGTGTTTGTGTTTGCGAATACAGTATCAAAATCCAAGCCTAATTTTTGGCATGAAATCAATGCATCACGCAAAATGGTTTCCTTGTCACCATCTATGTATGGCAGATGAAAAGACACCTTTTCACTATCCCAATTTCCTACTGAAAATGCGTTGCCAATTGCATCGTAAAACTCTGGCCTACAGTCTGGATAGATAGCATGATCACCAGAATGAACACCCAAGGCAATAATCACATCAGTGCCCTCGCGCAGGGCAACAGATAATGCATACCCGTAAAGTATGGAAGCAAAAATTGCATTTCTGTTTGGTACCACTGTTGCCTTCATCTGTTCTTCTTCATAGTGACCCTCTGGAACTTCGATATCATCACTTGTCAGTGCAGAGTGGAATAGCCCCATTGCAGATGATAAATCTGCAACTTTGTGCTCTACCTCATAGCCATTTTGGGCAAGGTAAGCGATGTTTGCTTTAGCTCTCTCAAGTTCAATATTGTGCTTTTGACCGTATTCATACGAGATACAACTTACCTTGTACCCCTTAGACAGTAAATGGATTAGCAATCCAGTTGAATCCATTCCTCCGCTCAATGCCATAACCGCTCGCATTAATCCACCCCCATCCACTTGTGAGTTTGTAATGAAAGACGCCAACCAGGATTGTCTTTGACGATATTTTCGACAACTGCGAAACTACGTCCGTTCTCCTCGACACTATCGTTTTCCATGTAACATGGTTGAATGAAATGGTGTTCAAAGCCTTGTTTCAAATCATCATACATCGACAGTTCTTGTCCACAATATACAACTTTCAATTCATCACCAGTTCTCTGCTTTATTGCCACATTTGGATAAACCTGGTCTTTAGGTGATACACAAATCCAATCGATAATTTCTGGCACAGGTATTGTGCCATTTGTTTCAACTGACAAATTGATCTCATGCTTCTTCAATTCAGTACCGATGGTATCCAAATCTTGTAAACACGGTTCTCCTCCTGTGAAAATCACTCTCTTGCATTTGTATTGTAGTACTTGATTAACAATGTCTTCCAGTTGCATTTCCTCAAAAGTTAGGAAATCTGTATCACACCATTCACATCTTAGATTGCAATTACCAAATCTGATGAATACATGAGGTACTCCTGCATGAAATGCTTCACCCTGTACGGAATGAAATATTTCGACTATTGGATAAGTGACCATACAATCATCTCACAAAGATGGGCTTTGTATCAATTGCATTAATTCACTTCTGGCTTCGCTCTTATCGAAGAAAACACCGCGCATCGCACTTGTTGTCATGACAGCATTTTGTTTCTGAACTCCTCGACACTGCATGCACCCATGAGCGGCCTCTATGATCACTGCTGCTCCCAGAGGAGAGAGATGCTCTTCCAAATCATCAGCAACACCCTTGGTGATTCTTTCTTGATTTTGTAATCTACGAGCGTGTAACTCTACAATACGCGCCAATTTACTGATGCCTACAATACGGTCAGTAGGGATGTAAGCAACATGTGCTCTCCCTTTGAATGGCTGCAAGTGATGCTCGCAAGTCGAATGGAATTCAATGTCTCTTAACAAAACGATTCCGTCATAACCTTCTCCATTGAAGGTTGAGGAAAGCACTTCAGATGCATCCATCTGATATCCAGAATAAATCTCTTCGAAAGATTGTATGACTCTTTTCGGAGTATCTACTAACCCCTCTCTCTCGTCATCTCCTTCGATGTACTTTAGCAAGGTGCTTACAGCTCTCATTGCATCTTCCTTGGTTATCACTCTGAACCCTCCATTCTGCCTCGTCTAGTGTCAATTAGGTCTAGCTGGTCGAGCATTTTACGACATGCAGTTCTAATCGCATCTGCTACACTAACGAATTTTCCATCATCGCCAACATGCAACTTCAGGTCATCTAGAATCTGGGCTGGCATGTCCAAACTTACCTTTGGCATGAAATACTGGAAGTAGTTCATGAATATCAAGGTATTCCTCTAGTAATACTCAAGTATTATTCGTATTCTGTTTGCTTTTTGCAATTTTAGCTGTTAAACCGCCATCCCATACACGCATGCTTTCCGTTAGCCAATGAATTATTGCCATGGTGTAATATTTACACCGGGCCGTATATTATGCTATTGTTCAAGATATCGAAGCAACAAGATCTTCACGATTGAATTGTCTTGCTGCAAACCAAGCCGCCAATCCTGCATAGACGATGCTGGATGTCAACCAAACAAGTACATGCTCAATAATTACCCTATCGAGTAATAGCTCCCTCATTGCTAGTAAAATATTCACAAGCGGGACAGCGAACCACCAGGATTCAATACTATCGAGGTTGATCACTTGGGTGAATAGTGCAGGGAAAATAATGAACAATATTGCTGGACCAAGTAGTGAACCTGCTTCTTTCACGCTGTGTGCCTTCATTGCTAAGGCCAACTCGAATGCAACAACCATTATTGCAAATATCACTACAGCTCCCAATAGTAGTGCTATACTAACTGCAGAAACAGAAGGAATGCCGATTACTGAGGATGAAGCAAGATAAGTTATCGCAAACAGTAACCCTCCAATTTGTAATGCTACTCCAGCGCTTGTGATACTCGCTACGGCAAGCCATTTTCCTATCAGCAATTGTAATCTNGAGCAAGGAAGGCACAACAAAGCCTCTAATGTCCCTCTTTCTCTTTCTCCAGCAGTCATGTCGATTGATGGTTGAATTGCGCTCGATGCAGTCCATATTGCTATCACCATTGGAATGAATAGAGACAGCGCCAATCCTGCTTGCTCACCTTTAGTTGCAGCATCAGCCTCTTCCCAATTGCCGTCCCAAGTTACCGGGTCGAGTGTCGATTCAGGTTCAAGCCCAGCTTCGATTAATGTACCATTTACTACATCAGATTCCCATTCGACTATTGCATCTATGATTCGACTTCTAGCTTCGCTAGATGCTTCACTAGTTGAAATGTACAGCACAGAAAATTTCCATCCAGAATCGTTTTCCAATAGTCTGAAAACAGCCTGTGTTTCTTGATTTCGTATGCGATCTAGGTCATTCCCAATGTCTGACAAATTATTGATTTCACTAGGTATCTCTTCATACACAATAATCAGATTAGATTCAGCAAACGACATGTTCAATTCGTCATTTGCATCTCCCTGCCATACAACCTCTAGCTCCATTGCATCTAATTCAGCAGCTTCAGATTGCAACAGAAGCGGTAGTGCGATGAATAATGCAGGGAATATTAGTAAGGGTATAACAATCAATGCAATCAAGGTTCGCCAATCTCTTACGAATTCGACAATTTCCTTCTTTGCTATTGTCGAGATGAATCGCCAAGAATCACTCATCTTCGGACACCTCCTTGTAATCAGGTGTGCTTCCAGTAAGGAATCGTCTCCACCATTTAGCCAACTTGCTTTCCTTTTTGTCATCTTCACTTCGCGCTCTTGCTTTGTCAGATGTCAGTGAAACATATGCCTCTTCCAGTGACTCCTGTCCTGTTTCTTGCAACAACTCATCAGGAGAACCATCCGCTCTTATCGTACCATTGTGAACTATCACAATGCGGTCACAGACTTGTTGTGCCTCTGCAAGATGGTGTGTGCTGTAAATCACAGTTCCCCCTTCATCACGTAGCTGGCCAACGAGTCGTCTAACTGTTCGAGCACTGGTCACATCTAGTCCCGCTGTTGGCTCATCCAGCAGCAAAATATCAGGCCCATGTGCTAAAGCGCGCAGTAGTGCTGTTTTTTGGCGCATACCTCTACTGAACCCCTTTGTATGACGTGATAGAGCGTCTGTAATATCCAGTAGGCTTGCAAAATGGTTTACACGATTCCATGCAATTTTATCATCGATCCCATAAATTCGCGAATGGTATCGAATGTTTTCCCATGCAGTCAATCTAGAGTATAGGCCGGTTGACTCTGGAACAACTCCTAATTTGCTTCTCATCGAAGAAACTGGCTTCTCTTGAAACAAGATTGAACCTTTGCTAGGCTCCATTACGCCTGCCATCAATCTAAGCAGAGTGGTCTTCCCCGCACCGTTGCCGCCCACCAAACCGATGACTTGTCCCGATTTGATTTCTAAATCAACATGGGTTAATGCATCGACTTCTTTGAAACTCTTGCCGACCCCAACAAGAGAAAGAAGTGTTTCACTCATCAGTATCAACTCGTTTTTGTTCTACTCGACATTTGATTTCTGTGCCAACTCGACCAGCACACCACCAGTACTTTTTGGATGTACAAATGCAATTAGTGCACCATGCGCACCATGACGTGGTTCAGTATCAATCATCGAAACTCCATTATCCACTAGGAGTCCAATCATTTCTTCCAAGTTTTCGACACGAAAGCAGACCTGTTGGACTCCAGGACCTCTCTTAGAGAGGAATTTTCCAATTGGTGTGTCGGGACCAGTTGGCTCTAATAGCTCTATTTTTGGGGTTGTAGGGTCTTGTGCCGAGGTGGAGAAGAAGCGAGTTACCACTCCTTGGTCTTCTACCAACTCATCATCTCCTTGTAGCAATCCAATGAGATTCCAGAACTTTGATGCTTCGTCTAAGTTTTCACATGCAATACCGATGTGATCCAAATATATCTTCATTAAATCACCTAAAATCCACTTGGTGCCATGTAAGTTCCAAACTCACTCTTCATTGCCGAAATAATCTCTCCAAGTGTGCAGTTTTGCCTCAATGCCTCAATAACCAGTGGGAATAGATTGTCTTCTCTAGCAGATGCAGTTCTGATTGCATCCAATGCGCTGTTAGCAGCGTCATTGTCACGGGATTCTCTTATTCTTGCTAGTTTTTGCTTTTGCTTTTCACCCAATTCGGGGTCGGGTTTTAGCAAAGGTGGCATTTCTTCTTCATCCAATACGCCATGATTGACTCCGACAATTTTTCTTTCACCGGATTCAACTTTTGTCAAATGCGTCCATGCAGATTCGTGAATCTCTTTTTGTTGAAATCCTGCTTCAATAGCTCGCATAGCGCCGCCCATATTCTCGATTTCGAGAATTTTGTCTTTTGATCGTTGATATATCTCCTCAGTTAACATCTCTACTAGATGTGAGCCTCCCAATGGGTCCACAACATTTGCAACACCGCTTTCCTCAGCAATAATTTGCTGAGTACGTAGTGCTACAGTTGCACTATCTTCTGTAGGAAGACCTAGGGCTTCGTCATAGGAATTGGTGTGCAGACTCTGCGTGCCTCCACAAACAGCAGCCAAGGCCTGGACGGTTACTCTGGCAATATTGTTGAGTGGTTGCTGGGCAGTAAGAGAAACACCTGCTACTTGAGTATGGAAACGCAACATTGCACTCTTAGGATTCTTTGGGTTGTATCTCTCCGTAATCAGGTCATGCCATAGTTTTCTTGCGGCTCTGAATTTACTTGCCTCCTCGAAGAAATCATTGTGGCAGTTGAAAAAGAATGACAATCGTGGTGCGAATGTATCGATATCTAGGCCTGTTTCTATTGCAGCCTCAACATAAGCTAATGCGTTAGAAATTGTGAATGCTACTTCTTGAACTGCAGTTGAACCGGCTTCTCTAATGTGGTACCCTGATATCGAAATTGTATTCCACAATGGAATATTTTCTGCACAATATTCGAATATGTCAGTAATCAATCTCATCGATTGTTCAGGAGGGAAAATGTGGGTACCTCTTGCAATATACTCTTTCAGAATATCGTTTTGAATTGTTCCGCGGATTTTATCTTGACTTACACCGCTTTCTTCAGCTACAACCACATACATTGCAAGCAGGACCATTGCTGGAGCATTAATTGTCATCGAAGTAGAAACCTTATCCAATGGTATATCTGAAAGCAATATTCTCATGTCATCTAAACATGAAATTGAAACACCGACTTTTCCAACTTCTCCTTCACTCATCTCATCATCCGCATCAAGTCCGAGTTGTGTTGGTAAATCAAATGCGACGGACAGGCCCTTTTGTCCACGTTCTAGTAGAAGTTTGAATCTCTCGTTTGTTTCCTCAGCACTGCTGAAACCAGCATATTGGCGCATAGTCCACAATCGTGAACGATACATCGAGTCATGTATGCCTCGTGTGTACGGTGCCTTCCCCGATGTCTCCGGGCCTGCAATCTTAGGAACCTCGATGCCACCGAGTGTTCGCCAGTCTTCTTTGCGCTGGCTCATATTATTGCCTCGTCTTGATGAGATGTTCTATAATTATTAGCAATTGTTTCTACTAACAATCAGCGACAGCCACCGTCATTACATTTGTTTTGCCACTGCCACTGGTTAATCATGATTAACGCCACCAGGGCCATGGGCATGGCCATGGTTGATTTCGCTTTCATCTGCTGGTCTAACTTCTACTACCTCGACATTGAATGTCAAAGACTTTCCAGCCAATGCATGATTGAAATCAACGGTAATTTCGTCTCCAATTTCTGTTACTCGAAATGGACCTAAGTCGCTCATTAATGTCATTCCTATTTCTGGAGTAATGCCGCCAAACATTTCGACTGGTACTTTTTGAATTGCATCGGGATTATGCGGCCCGTAAGCATCTTCGGCAGACAAAGTAAACTCGACTTTATCTCCAGCATTAGCGCCCATCANTTCCCTCTCAAAACCTGGTATCATTTGCTTGTGTCCAACTAAAAATGTCAGAGGATCTCTCCCCTCACTAGAGTCAAAAACTTCGCCTGTGTCAGGTAATGTTCCTGTGTAATGTACTCTTGCAACTGTGTTATTCTCAATTTTTGTCATATTATCATCTCTTCGTTGTGTATCTTTTCACCATTTTTCTGAACTGTTCTGCCACTTCTTCTGGTATAATCAATTCAGCTTCTTTTTCGTTAATGAATTCAATAGCATCATCCACGCCAGAACGTTCACCCTTTGCCCAAATTTGGCCAAGAATATTTGAACGGTGTTCTTCGCTAACTGAATCATTGTCTAATAACTCACGAGCAGCATATTTGTATTCCAAATATTTCCTACGATCCAATTTCTTGGATTGAGGTTGCCTTCCACCTCCTCTCTTGTCGTGGCGTCGACGTTTTTGTCTCCTGTCCTTCTTCTTGACTTCGGTTTTGATAGTCTTGAATACGTTTGAAGTGACTTCGGTTCTTTCCGCAGTAACCGATGCCTCGATTTGAAGCTCTGTGTCCTTGAGAGTTACTTCAGCCACTGGTTCTGCAATGACTTCAGGAGCCGCCTTGACTGTTTCAACTTCAGTTGCTTTCTTTGCATCCTGTGCTTCTTTAGCAAATTGTGCAGTAGCAGCAGACTTTGCCCTCAAATCAGCAAGTCTGTCCTCTCTTTTTGAGGGCTTCTTGATTTCGGATTTAGGAGCAGGTTTTGGTTGTGGAGAAAGTTGGTGCTTTGGTTTGCTAATCTCCTTCTTGGGAGCCTGAGGTTTTGATTGGTTTTCAATTTCCCTTCTTTTCCTCAATGCTTCCATTGCAGCCTTTTGCTTTGCAGCTAAGTCGTTTTCTGGCTTTTTGGTTTCTGGAGCCCTTGGCCTAGCAGGTTGTCGAGGGTTTCTTTCCTTCCTTTCCTTTGCTTTTTGACTCGCGTTAGGAGCGAACGGGTTGAATGGTTCATCCTTACGCCTTCGCCGGTCCATATTGTTGCGGATTCTCCGCCTCTCATAACCCTTGGCATCCCTTCAAGGCCACGAAATAGGTGTTTGGTCGGTACGTAATTCTTGATCTACTCCCGATTGAATCAAGGTTGTAGTACGACCGTGCTTGAGTTCAAGCCACCCCAATCTCGCAATCATTGTACCATTATCGATACAATACATACGCGGTGGACAGTGGCTACTTGCACCACGTTCTTCACACATAATAGTAGACATATCACGCATTCTTTGATTGCAGGCAACTCCTCCGCCCAATAGGATTTCTGTCTTGCCAGTGTGCGCAAGTGCTCTTTCAGCAACTTCGATACATGCAGCGAAGGCATGTTCTTGCAGGCTCCAGCACACAGCCTCGAATGGTTTGCCTTGGTTCACCAATCTGTTTGCTGCACTCATTATCCCAGAGAATGCCAAATCCATTCCGTGAACGGCATATGGAAGTTCTAATCCTTCTAAACTGGGATTAGGGTTTTTCTCTAACCATTCAAGTGCCTTCTTTTCAATCACGGGTCCGCCTGGGAAAGGTATGCCGTGGTTTCTGGCAAACTTGTCAAGCATATTGCCAATTCCGATATCCAAAGTTTCACCAAGCACGCGGTATCTTCCATCTAATCTAGCGATCACTTGCGTGTTACCACCGCTGACATATAGCAAAATCGGGTCATCACAACCACATTGTTCTCGACCAATTTCGATGTGAGCTACACAGTGGTTAACTCCTATCAGTGGCACATCTAAGTGAGTAGAAATTGCTCTTGCTGCTGCTGCACCGGTTCTTAGACAAGCGCCCATGCCAGGACCTTGCGAATACGCAATGGCTCCAATATCGGAAGGATTCAGATTATTGTCAGCGAGAATTTTGGCGAATAGGGTAGTAGATAATTCAACATGGTGGTCTGCAGCCTCTCTTGGATGAATGCCACCTTCTGTTGGGCGGATGGTATCGGAAGCAGATGGTCGTGGGCTACCATTTCCATCCACCAATCCAAATGAAAAGGTGTGGGCAGTTGATTCAATCCCCAGAGTCCACTCTCCGGCCATGAACTTACGTGTAGGATATACTATCTAACGGTTATACTTTGCACACAATGATGCAGAGGTTGTTGACCAACGCTGGCCCCATCGCCCACCTAGCAGGTAGTGGCCCAATTNTAGGACATGTGNATGATGATTCNGCACTTGTTTCNGAAGCNGGTTTGGCGATATTGGTGGAGGATCACATAATCAAAAAAATTGCAGANTCTGAAGAATTGGAATCNGAGTTTTCGGATGCAGAAATACTTGATTTAGAGGGTAAAGCAGTCATNCCTGGCTTGGTTGATGCTCACACNCATTTNTTGTGGGCAGGCGACAGAAGCCGTGAAGTTACATGGAGACAAAAAGGATTGACTTACCGNCAGATTGCGGAAAAAGGAGGCGGAATAGCNGCTACCGTTACTCCGACTAGAGAATCGAGTGATTCTGATTTGGCGCATTTAGGAATCGAAAGAATGCGCGAAGCATTACGTAATGGTACAACACATATGGAAGCTAAATCCGGTTATGGATTGAATACTGAAACAGAATTAAGACTGCTCACAATCGCTGAATCTATTAGCGCGATACAAGGATTGCCTTCCTTGGATTTGACATGGCTGGGTGCTCACTCAGCCCCTCCTTCTTCTTCCATTGATAGCTACTTTGAGGACATTATGTCTGAGCAATTACCAGCAATTATCGAACAAGGAATCGCTCGAAGTGCGGATGTGTTTTGTGAACCAGGCTGGTTCAGCATCGAACAGACTGAAGAGATAATGAAAGCGAGTAGAAAAGGAGGTCTTGACCTTAGGTTACACGTTGATGAATTTGAAGATGGAGGCGGAGGTCAGTTGGCTGCAGAACTAAAGGTTACTACAGCCGACCATGCACACTATACTTCAGATGATGCTAGGGCTGCAATGAGTGGCGCAGGAGTCAATTGTGGTTTCCTTCCAGGCACTCCATATTCAATGGGGGCTGAATATCCACCATTTGCACAATGTTTGGATAATGATTGGGCTTGGACAATTGCATCGGACTTCAATCCAAATTGTCGAACTTTGAGTTTACCATTTATTTCATCAATTTTAGTTCAACGAAATGAAATCTCACCAATTACTTCTCTAGCAGCATGTACTCGTAATTCAGCAATTACTACTCCACACCCTTCGGGATTAACTCATGGCCAGATCGTCGAAGGTGGAATTGCTAATCTAAACATCATTGATGGCCCATGGTGGGAAGGATGGTGTTTGCAACCTGGGCATTCTCCATTTGCAGCTACCATGCTCGAAGGAGAATTGATTTTNCATTAAATGCACATTGGTTAGGGATTAATATGAAATCAGAAAATTGTTATTGGCTCGAAACCGTAGTATGTTCTGCACGAAAAGGAGTTGATGCTCGATTGGAGCGCATGCTAGAAGCTCGTCAAGAAATGCGGCGTAGGACAGAAGGTTGTATCCGCTCGTGGGTATCTCGTTCTATGGACGGACAACCAATGTTTTTGCTACAGGCGATTTATGAAAATGAAGAAGCCTGGCATAGAAGTGCAAAAAGAGTTGCAGAAGAGCTTGATCCTCGCGATGGCGGTATCGAATCATTACTAGGAGGGCCACCTTTGGTCGGGATATTTGCATTGGACCCCAAAAACGTTGATTTGGAGAGCCCCTAGTTGTCGCATAACATACATTATGCGACAGAGATTCAAGTCAATGGGTCCCTTATNTGNCGCAGTACCNCGATTAGGTACAGTTTTGCACAAAGATTTGCATTTTTACGCTTAGAATGGGGGGGTTTTAGGGGTGAAATTGTATTTTTTGAAGACCTAGCTTTGCATAGAGTTCATTACTATGTTAATCTAGGAGGGTTTGTTCCTATGGCTGAAGTTAGCGGGTTCTGTTTGAAGTGCAAAACATATGGTCCTATCAAGGATGGAAAAATGATCAAAATGAGTAACGGTCGCACTAGATGTGCTGGATTCTGTTCTCAACCAGGTTGTACAGGTAAGATTTCGAAAATTGTATCTTGACCAGTACTACCGATTCGGATATATACCGCCTCTCAGTCGAAGGACTACGAGGGCTCGTGGTCTAGGGGTTATGACGTTGCCTTGACATGGCAAAGATCGCCAGTTCAATTCTGGCCGAGCCCACCTCGATATTCAAATCAGTGATTTTCAATTAAACCTTGATTGATTAGCATTTAATCATAAATCAATCAGACTCAATTTCTTCAGATTCAGGCACTTCCAATACTTGTCTTACAGGAGGGGCTTCCTCGTCGATAAACGAGAAATCAGTTGAACCTCCTTTCCAGTTCTTCACGCTGCTATCGTCTCCTTCAAACTCTTCATTCGCGATTGCAGCATCTGGATTCATAGAATAATCCGATGGATCGACATCTCGGTTTGCTGACCTTTCTTCAGGAGGCGGAGCTTCTCTTTCTTCAAGGTGTATTCCTGAATGGAATGTGCCACATTCAGGGCATCGCGCAGTGCCTTTTTGTGATATTGAACCACAGACTGGGCATGATTCCTTTCCAACTAGAACATCTAGTCTGTCATCCATGGAATCACTCGTCGTCTTCATCTTCCAAGAACATGTCATCCTGGTCGCCGGTGATTTCTTCGCCATCCTCTGTTTCAATGGTTACTGTTCCTTCATCGTCGTCAAATTCGACAATTTCTCCGAAGAATTCTTCATCATCAACTTCTAATCCAATCCAGTCTCCAACGTCGATATCGTCATCATAATCNTCGTCATCATCATCTTCGGAATCGTCTTCNTCATCATCGTCTTCGTACTCATCTTCGTCATCTGAACCGTCGTCGATTTCAAGGTCTTTAGGGGCATCTAATGCACTATCTTCATCCTCTTCTTCGTCATCTGAATCTTCTTCGGTTTCATCCTCTTCATCAGATTCTTCGGAATCAGTTTTACCTGACTTTTCCCTCACCTTTTCTCTTAGAGCGGGTGCATAAATCAGGTGCAAATATGCGGTAACTGCCAAACCAATAACTCCGAGAACTATCATGGCCACTCCGTCTCCGTAGAAACCTGCAGGCATACTTGATGCCCCATTTTCACCACTGAATGGAGTGAGTGAGTTGGCACATTTATTATCATCAACAGCAGGATCACATGGATATGTTTGGCCAACTTCAACAGTGCCGAAACAAGGGTCTGGGAGTTCTTCCAGAGCATCGGATGTACACAAGTTCCAATTTGTAACTTCGATATCATCTCCAAACTCGTCAACTCCACCTTCGTAAACGACTATACCACCTGTTCCGTCAACTAGTAATCCTACTCCGTTTACTACCCATAATCCAATGAAAGTCACCATCAAGAAATATGCTATTGGATAGATGATGTCGTTCGCCTTTTTGCCCATCAAAAACTTCTGAGTAGGAGACGGGAATGTCTTGACTTTCGGCATCTTACCGGGCTGTATGCCAATACGTAAGTCTTCTAGCGCTTTGATTAATTCAGCAGGATCAACACGTCTGTTTCCATCTTTGTCCAAGTAATTTAGAATTGCAGTGACATGTTTAGGAGACAATTTCTCTCCAGCGATCTTTTCAATCCCCTTTTGTAATTCAGGTGCGTCAATCATCTGGTCTTCGCTTGTATCAATCTCACCAAATGCCTCAGCAGCTGTCATGCCTGAGTCGGCGATGGCTAATGCTAAATTGTCGAAAGCCATTGCAATAGCGCCATCATCGATATCGTCGTCCACTGCTTCTTCTGCAGGCTCAGATTCTTCGGAATCTCCATCGGATTCCACTTGCTCTGAATCTTCAGACTCTTCTTGTGAATCCTCAACTTCATCATCGGCATCGCTTTCATCGGCTTCATCTAATTCAGCCATTTCGTCAGCAAGTGCCTCTTCGACATCGTCGATAAGTGAATCAATGTCAACTTCACCCTCNGAGGATTCTTCTTCAACAACATCTGAAACAGGGTCTTCTACCGGCGTGTCTTCAACTTCTAAATCTGATGTAGACTCATCAGGAGTAGCCACTTCCTCAACAGCCGTTTCGGCTTCAATATGGTCAGCAACCGCTTCTTCTACTGCAGGAGTTTCTTCATCGGCCACTTCATCTGCTGCTTCCGTTCCGGGTAGAATAATATCGTTCAGTTCGTCCAAATTCTCAGAAACTGATGGTTCTTCTACATCGTCAACCGGGGCCTCGTCAGCAGGCTCCTCGATTTCCACGAATGAGGCACCACATTCTGGACATGATTCGCTGTCAACCGGTATGATGGCACTACATGCACCACATTCACCTAGCTGTTCATCAGTTACTCCGCCAAAACTGACCCCACAATTTGGACACGATTCACTATCGAGCGGGACAATTGAGTCACATGCACCACATTGCGCCATTGGGATATCTAGATTTTCTTCAGACATTACTGCCACTCAAGTTTCCCGAACCCTTTAGATGATATAATGGTTCATGGACTTGAAGTGCAACGGACTGCATAACGCAAGTGATTGGGTGGTGCCGATGTCGGAGATGAAAGCAGGTAACATATACACTCTAGATTTAGTATCGCAGGACGACATACTCGCATATGTAGACAATTTGTCAATGCGTGACCAAGAGCATGTTCTCCTTCTTTCACGTTTGCCACAAAGGCGTCTAATAGAACATATTGATTTGGATAGAGTTGAGGCGTATTGGGTTACTACTCAGGACGTGATGGGTTCAATTCAACCATCACTGGACCAAATTAGCGATTTAATTACGAAACGTGTTGAAAACCACAATGGTATTGCAATTATTGAAGGAATTGAATGGTTGATATCACTCCATGGATTTTCTGAAGTACTGAAGTTCGCCATGTCCTTGAAAGACTCATTGCACAGAAAACCTTGGTCTATACTATTGGTTGTGGCAGAGGATATTTTTGATGATATTCAACGTGCTAAATGGCATAGAGAATCACCTTCCTGGGAAGTGCCAAAACAAATCGAATCAGCAGAGATAGAATCTAGTGTAGAAGACATTACTGAGGCGAAATTGGAAGATATTGATGAATCCGCAGATAGTAGTACNTCTTTGTCATTTTTGGTACGGATACCTAAAGAAGGATACTCGAAAGAAATTGCACGAAGAAGGATCCTGCAGTGGAGACGCATGGGCCTAGATGTTTCTTCAGCAGAACCAGCATTATTTCAGGAATCAGATGAAAAAGGATTTGAAATCTATAAATCGGTAGAAGAAAAGGTGCGTAGAGCAACCGAGTTAGATAACAGACTGGATATTTTAGAAGAAAAAGGTTGGAAATCCGAAGTTACAAAATTGAGATTCCGAGTTAGGCAATTAACTGGTTTTGATGAAGTTGAGAAAAGAATCGACGAACTCATCTAGGGAGTCTGCCGCATTCAGCCTCAATTCTAGCAAGCCAACCGCCTCTCGACAATTCGCTAGCGATTTGCTCAATTTCTTTCGAAGTTGACCTATCATTGGTTAGTGGTTTTGCGATCTTTCTCACGAGGTTGTATAATGATTTGACATGCCTAGCAGGTTCTGCCTTTCGGTATTCTAATGCCTCGCAAGCGATAAGTAATTCACAAGCCAATACTTGAGATAATAGATTGCAGGAGTTGACAAGATTCCAGGCTGCTGTCGAACCCATCGAAACGTGGTCTTCTTGACCACCAGATGTAGGAGTAGAAAATGCTGAGCGTGGCATTGCTCCAGCATGCATCTCAGCAAGAGCAGCAGCAGCTACATAGTGGACTATCATCATGCCAGATTCTAAACCTGAATTCTTCGCCAAAAAGGGAGGGAGGTCGCTTCGAGTTGGGTCGACCATTTGGTCAATACGCCTTTCGCTAATGTGTGCGAGTTCGAATAATGAATGAGACATATTATCTGCAGTAATTGCCAATACTTCACCATGGAAATTTCCTTGACTTATGACTTCATTCTTACCCGGATTTTTGGAGTCTGGGAATATCAGAGGGTTGTCTGTAGCACTGTTAATTTCGATGTCAAGCGTTGAGCACATTTTACGGTAATTTTCCAATACTGGTCCGTGAACCTGTGGGATGCATCTGAATGAGTAAGCATCCTGTACTTTATCACATTCTGCATGCGACTCCAAAATTTCTGAATCTTTCATGATGGAAGTAATACGCTCAGCCACAAGAGACTGGCCATGGTGTGGCCTAGCATTGTGTACTCGTGGGTCCATTGGTTGAATGGAACACTCACGAGCCTCTAGAGAAACACATGCAATAAGATCTGCCAGAGGCAAAAGATTCGATAGTGTACTTTCGCAATTAGACAAGAATGAACACATTTGGCTAGTTCCGTTGATTAAAGACAAACCGTCCTTAGCTGACAATTCAACACCAATGAGTCCTTTGGATGTTAGAACTTCAGAAGTTGCCATTGGCCCATCTTCAGTCCATACTTCACCTTCTCCAATCAATGCTAGTGCCATGTGTGAAAGGGGTGCTAAATCACCAGACGCGCCTAGAGAGCCAATCCGTGGGACAACAGGAATGATATCTTCGTTGAGATAAGTGATGATCTGCTCGATTACCGATCTTTGAATGCCGGAGTGTCCTTTAACGAGAGAATTAGCTCTTACGCACATCATTGCTCTAGTATCTGGAATACTCATTTTATCGCCAATTCCGCAAGCATGTGAGCGAATAAGATTAACTTGTAGAGTTGCTAAATCCTCTGGGGAAATTGACGCGCTAACCAATGCACCAAAACCCGTGTTGATACCATAAACAGTTTCTCCGCTTTCTAGAATATTATCAACGACCCTTCTGGCGGCTTCCACTCTAATCCATGCATCAGATGCAACCTCCACTTTTTCGCCCATTGCGACTAAGGATAATTCAGTGGAAGTCAGAGTATTTCCATCTAATTTGATACTGCCCATCATTCTTCACCACGATAGACCGAGTCAATGAGTTTGTCTGTAGTAAGGTTGGGTAAAGTGACTTCCAATTTGGGGTTCAATTCCATTGCTCTTTTGATTGCAAAAATTGCACCCTCGTTCCTCGCCCATGCTCGTCGAGTGATGCCGTTATTCACATCCCAATCTAGCATTGAGAGCAATTTCCTTTCGCTTTCATCGGAACCATCTATCAACAATCCAAATCCGCCGTTGATGACTTCGCCCCAGCCTACTCCGCCTCCGTTATGTAGACTTATCCAAGTAGCTCCGCGAAAAGAATCTCCCACGAAATTTTGGACTGCCATGTCTGCAGTAAACATGGAACCGTCTGAGATGTTGGCAGTTTCTCTGTAAGGTGAATCGGTACCAGCGACATCGTGATGGTCTCTTCCCAGTACAATAGGTGCAGATATTTCACCAGTAGATATAGCGTCATTAAACGCCTTAGCAATGGCTTTCCTCCCTTCTGTATCGGCGTAAAGAATCCTTGCCTGGCTTCCAACAACCATCTTATTTTCTTCTGCTTTCTCTATCCATCTAATGTTGTCTCGCATTTGTTGTTGGATTTCTGGAGGTGACGATGCAGCCATATCTTGCAGTACTGAAAGTGCGATTTTATCTGATCTCTCTAAATCTCTATGATCGCCAGAGGTGCAAACCCATCTGAATGGACCAAATCCATAGTCGAAGCACATGGGCCCCATGATGTCTTCAACATAACTAGGGTAACGAAATTTAGTCCCGTCTTCATTCATGACATCAGCCCCTGCCCGAGAAGCCTCAAGCAAGAACGCATTTCCATAGTCCCAGAAATATGCACCTCTATCAACTAGGGAATTAACTGCTGAAGCATGCCTGCGTAGTGTTTTCTGAACCTCGGAGCGGAATGCTTTTGGGTCTGAAGACATCATATCTTTAGATTCTTCAAATGTCAAAGTGACGGGGTAATATCCGCCTTGCCAAGGGTTGTGCAAACTAGTTTGGTCCGACAATAGGTCGACATTTACGTTCCTTTCAACCATCCTCTCTAACAATTCAACTATGTTCCCAATATGCCCAATTGAAGTGGCTTTTCCTGTTGTTTTTGCAGTAATCATGCGGTCAATCGCATCATCCGTCGAATCTGCAATTTCAGACAACCATCCTTGTTCATGCCGTTTTTTTGCAGCATGCGGATTTATCTCGCTGACAATACAAGCGGCTCCAGCGATTACAGCTGCTTTGGCTTGAGCACCACTCATTCCACCCAAACCGGATGTGATGAATGTAATTCCGGATAGAGAATCTCCTGCGCCACAGAATTTTCTAGCCGCATTGAGAATGGTAATCGTTGTACCGTGAACTATCCCTTGTGGGCCAATATACATGTAAGAACCAGCGGTCATTTGACCATATTGGCTAACACCCAATGCATTCATTCTATCGTAATCGTCTTGACTAGAATAGTTAGGAATAACCATTCCATTAGTGACAACAACCCTAGGTGCATCTTTGCTGGAAGGAAACAGCCCGAGAGGATGACCTGAGTACATCACTAATGTTTGATCATCTTCCATTTCACAAAGATACTTCATTACTAACCTATACTGTGCCCAATTTTGGAACACTGCTCCATTTCCTCCATAGGTGATGAGTTGGTGAGGGAATTGTGCAACTGCTTTGTCTAGATTATTATGAATCATAAGCATAATTGAGGCAGCCTGCACAGATTTAGTCGGGTAGGATTGAATCGGGTAAGCCTTCATCTCATATTCAGTAGGGCGATATCTCATCATCCAAATACGCCCGTATTCGTCTAACTCCTTAGCGAACTCTGGAGCTAGTGTGTCATGTAGTTGAGGAGAAAAATACCGAAGTGCATTCTTTAGTGCCAACTTTTTCTCAGAAGTTGAAAGTATTTGCCGACGTTTTGGTGCGTGGTCGACACCATCCGAGATTCCAGGATGAATGGGCAAATCATCCGGTATGCCTTCGCCCACGTGAGCGCGCATAGCATCTATCTCAGTTGCCATGTACTGCGCAGAAGACAGCGCCTTATTGAATATTGTAATAATCGTCAGTGCTATGAGTGACCACTTGTACGGCAATGCATGGAGGAAGAGGTATATCACGCTGAGTTAGCAAACACAAGTCGCGATACCAATATTCTCAATGGCGTGGCAGGAGTTACAGTAGCTGTTGCCATAGTTTTCTTAATTCTGGGAATAAGTATCGGCGAGGTTATCAAATCCGACGACTCTTCTGGAACAGATAGAGGAGTTAGAGTTCCTGTATGGGAAAGAGGCGGTCAAAATTACATTACCAACTTAACAAATGGTTTCGTATTAGAAAAAGGCGACTATGAGGTCTTAGAAACCGAAAATGAGTGGAATTCAACTCATGTATTTGTGGAATACGAGTTGCCACTAGAGGAAGGTGGGGCCGCACCTAATGGTCTGATTTCTTTGGCATACTGGTTGCCCAAAGTACCAGAAGGAACCAAAGTTCCTGTAATCGCTGAATTTGGGCCATATTTCCAGGAGCCAAGTGTACAAACTCCAACTATTGAAGTACCAGGAAGTTGGCTTGGTGAGATGATTATAGATCAAATCTTACCTCATGGTTATGCTTTCGCACAGGTTTCAGTAACCGGTACAGGCCGCTCTAACCACTGCATGGACCTGATGGGGACTGCTGAGCAATTAGGTAATGATGCTGCGGTTTCATGGCTGGGAAGTCAAGATTGGTCTAACGGAAATGTTGCAATGATTGGCAAATCCTATGATGGCTCAACTCCGTGGCAAGCTGCTATGTTCGGTAACGAGCACTTGAAGACAATAGTTCCAATTTCCGGCCTTATCGGAGTTAAGGAACTGATGTGGAAAAATGGTTCCTCTGAAGCACGCGCTCCAATTATGCACAACGGTGTTTACGGTTCATATGGAATTGATGGAGATGAAGAAGATTACCAGAATTTATGCCCGGATTACATTATNGGNCCAGGTACCGGCGTTGGTGCTTGGGTTTGGGGAGGAGAAGCTGCCGGAGAATACTGGGCTGAGAGGTACTTCTTGGACAGAGTTCTTGACAACTATGGCGGTTCAGTCTACTTGATTCAAGGTATGCACGATTGGAATGTTGATCCACACATGGCTGTTCCAACGATAAATATGCTAAAGGATAGAGGTATCGAATCTAAAGGTCTATTTGGACAGTGGGACCACGATTATCCTGATAGGACAATTCAATTGTATGAACGCTCAGATTTAGGAGGCAGAGGGGGAGAAGCTTTCCCTGAAATGATTAGATTCGATTGGATGCAAGACCTACTCGAATGGTTTGATTGGTATTTGAAAGGAGAAGGTTGGCAGCCTGAACTGCATGTAGAAATCCAATCTAATCAGGGTGATTGGCGTATTGAAGAAAGATATCCTGCTGCAGACACTACAGAAGTTGTATTGACTCTCGGTACTGATTTGGAAAGGATTTCTGGCGGTTCAAACGTACTTCCTGATGCATCTACAGGGCCTGTTTACGAAAGCGCACCACTGGAGTCTGATATGTTCATTCAGGGCTTGCCACGATTACACGTTGAAGTATCTACCTCAACCGTTGGCGGTCAACTGTACGCATTGCTGGAAGACTGTGACGGTAGTAATTGCATACACATAGGTCATGCAATTATGGATTTGCGTTATCACGAGGGAGGAGACGAGTTGTCATCAACTTGGACTCCAGTTTTCGGTACAATAACGGCCATGATGGAATTCATTGCAATGGATGCTGAAGTTTATGCAGGACATACAATTAGACTGACTCTGCTATCTACTGGAGAAGACTATCTTCCTGCTTCGACTTCCTCAATAGTAACAATTCAGGAAGGAGAGGGTAGTACGCTACAACTGGATACATACGATCCTTCTGACAAGTTAATTTGGGTGCCACCTGTTTGTACTCATGAAGATCTATGTTGAACAGCTTCGTCTGTTCTCCACATGGTGAATATTGTTCCAAATACCATCATTGCACATGCAAAGTAAATCATTCCCATCTTGAGAGATAAATCTGTATTGTCTAACAACCACCCAGCGGTAAATGTTGAGAGGCTGAAAGATGCTGACATTAGTAGCATATCGATACTAAACACTCTACCTCTGACTTCGTCTTCAACCCACTTTTGAGTAAGTATTGTTGATAGCACCCAATTAGCCCCACTAGCCGAGTGGGCAATAATTACTAGACCTATTGTTAGATACAAATTTTCGAACAACGTCAAGCCGATTAGCAGGTAAAAGAACCCAGAAGTTGAAACTAGAATGCCGATTAATGCCGGCCATTTCTTTTCGTCGGTAAGATATTTCCTAGCAATAATCGGTCCTATTCCAGTTCCGATTCCTCTGGCCATAAAGAATAATCCAATTCCTGATGCAATCTCACCAGGAGTCATCCTAGAGCCGGCCAGTACCAAGAATACTGCTGCTAGACCTCCTCCGGCAAGGTTCCATGTTGTCTTTGCAAACACTATTCGCTTCAACCTAGGTTCGCTAATCAGTCGAGATAAACCTCGCTTTATGTTTGCAAAAGCAGTTGAAAACAGGGGCCCTTTCATATCTTCATTAACTTCTTGAGGAATTGCTAATGGAAGAAGAATCAATGCACCGATAAGGAAAGTAATGGAATCCACGATGAAAGCGACTTCAACGCCGTATTCAGTTACTACAATACCTCCAATGAAAGCACCCATTGCTAATGCAGTGGACCATGTAGCAGAGCCCAGGGCATTAGCAGTAGCCAACTCGTTTTCAGCAACTATATTTGGCATCGCAGCTCTCTCAGCGGTGAGGTATGCACCGTGGAGGAGCATCATCAATCCAGAGATGCCAATGAGCCACCAGAGGTCCTCAGGCCCATCAACCATCAAGAAACTTAGTGCCAAGAAGACCTGGATAAGGTTAGATACCACCATTATCCATTTTCTCGACCATCTGTCGGCTAAGAGCCCAGTAACTGGTTGTAGAACAGCAAAACCTAGCATTCTGATGGTGAACAATACTCCTAGCATTGCTTCTGAGCCAGAATACATCAGAATCAAAGTGAACAGAGCTATCGTGTTGAACCATTCTCCGAGCATAGAAATGACAGAAGCGGACCAAAAGGTTCGAAACTTACGATTGGTTTTCAGTAACTCGAAATAGCCAACCTCTTTCAAGATCATTCCTCCTCTTGAAGATATTGTCCAGGCTCGTGTAGGCTACAAATTATCCATTTCGATGTAGGTGTATTTGATTTATCAGCTGTCGAATTAAGAGGAACTAGNACATTTGCTTCAGGGAAATATGTTGCAATATTTCCTCGAGGAATATCATAAGCAATCAGTTGCCATCCACCACTTCGGCGCTCCCCGTCTTCGAAATGTGATACAATATCAACGAGGTGGCGTGATTTCCATCCTCTGTCAATCATATCGTTAGCATTCATCAGCACAATTCTTCGATTCCCATGTACTCCGCGATATCTATCATGCAAATCGTAAATCGTAGTGTTGTATTGGTCATGCGAGCGTATCGTCATCATAACGAACTTGTCATCATCAATACTCACATCTGGTAGTGGATGAGAGATGAAGTTGGCTTTACCATTGTCAGTTTTGAAAGTTCTACTATCTCTGGGCGGATTAGGAAGATAGAATCCATTTGGAGTTCTAACCCTTTCATTGTAATCATCGAAGCCGGCAAGCGCTTGACTCATCAGATCTCGAATTAGGTCATAATTTCCGGCTAAGTCCATCCAATTACGCTCATCATCGAGTACTCTAGATGCCAAACTTGCAACTATCCATGGCTCACTGCGTAAATGGTTGCTTGCGGGTTTGAGGCCACCGTTTGATGTATGAACGACTCCCATCGAATTCTCGACTGTAACAAACTGTTTGCCCGAGGCCTGGACATCGATTTCTGTGCGACCTAGACATGGTAGAATCAACGCTNTTTCGCCGGTCACTAGATGAGAGCGATTTAGCTTAGTAGATACCTGCACTGTTAGTTTAGTTCTATTGATACCTTTAGCAGTCGCTTCGGTATCCGGGGTTGCTGAAATAAAGTTCCCACCCATGCAAAAGAAAAGATCTACATTACCTGCATTCATTTGCTTGATTGCTTCTACCACATCGACTCCGTGTTCTCTTGGACTAGTAATTCCGCAGGCTTTGTCTAAACGTTCTAAAAATGCTTCACTAGGCCTCTCCCATATTCCTACTGTACGGTCACCCTGCACATTAGAATGGCCGCGGACAGGACATAATCCGGCACCTGATTTGCCTATGTGTCCACCCATGAGCATCAAATTAGTCACTTCTTGAATCACAGCAACTCCGTTTCTATGTTGTGTAAGACCCATAGCCCAGCAAGCAATACTTGCTTTCGATTTTGCTAACATTCTCCCTGCGGTTTCGATTTGGAAACGAGTCAATCCAGAATCTGCCTCTATCTGCGCCCAAGTAGTCGATGTAACATTGTCAACCACCTTGGCATATCCTGAAGTGGATTGTTTGATGAATTCATGATCTACAGCATCCAATTCCAATTGCACTTTCATTAATCCATGCATTAAAGCTGCATCTCCACCAATTTTGACTTGCAGGTGCATGTCTGCTAGCGCTTCGCTACCGAATGATAATTTCATGTAATCCTGAGGATGTTTGAAACGAACTAATCCTGTTTCAGGTAGAGGATTTACATGGATAATTTTTGCACCATTTCNCTTTGCATCTCTCAAAGCAGTCAGCATACGGGGATGATTAGTACCGGGATTCTGTCCGATTACAAGTATGGCATCTGCATGATTGAAATCATCTAATGTGACAGTTCCCTTACCTATGCCTATTGCCTCTCCAAGGCCTCTCCCGCTTGACTCATGACACATATTGGAACAATCAGGCATGTTGTTAGTTCCCAAACTTCTAGCGAATAGCTGGTACAAAAATGCGGCTTCGTTGGACGTGCGACCTGAAGTATAGAATACTGAACGGTTTGGATCACCAGAAATCGAAATTGTTTCTGAGATTAATTCAAATGCGCTTTCCCAGGATATTTCTTCGTAATAGTCACTACCAGATTTGAGTACCATTGGATGAGATATTCTGCCCTGGTTGTTTAGCCAATAGTCACTTTTTAATGACAATTCCTGAACCGAATATTTTGCGAAAAAACTTGGGTTAACATTTGCTTTCATAGCCTCGTCAGCCACTGCTTTTGCACCGTTCTCGCAGAACTCAAAGGCCGTCGAATGTTCAGGGTCTGGCCAAGCACAACCCGGGCAATCGAAACCCTCAGGTTGATTTACAGTTGTCAGAGTTTTGATGGTTTTTGTAATGCCCATCTTCTTTATTCCATGAAACATCGATGAAGTTGCTGCTGGGATGCCTGCTGCTATCGATTTAGTTGACTTGATTTTGAGAGAATTATTGTCGTGAGGAGTGGTGGGTGAAACATCTTCACGACCTGACATTATCTCAGCGTGAGGAAGAGGGCTTGTCAATGATGCGGCTCAAATCCCCAACAATTGATGGGTTTTTACTCGTTGCAAAACCAACCAAAGTAATGCCACTCGACCTTGCTAATGCCTCTGCTGCAGAACTAATTGCGCCAACTGCAATAATCAACTCAATCCCAGAACGAACGCCTTTAGCAACTAGTTCCCAGCCAATTCTACTTGATAAAACTAAAATTTTAGTGTCGAATTGATTTCGAATTGACGCTCCTATTGCTTTATCGAATGCATTGTGGCGTCCAATATCTTCTCTAACAACAAATAAATCGCCATTTTGATTGAATGCAGCTGCTGCATGAACTCCACCTGTGGCTGAAAACCGTGGCTGGTTTTCTCGCATTCTGTCAATCATTTCCCGAATATTTGCATTCAAAGATACAGTTCGAGAAACAGTTGCCAGTGGCTGTTCTATATCTCCCGTGGTACATGCACCACATGCGGCAGTCAACAGGTCTTCAGTTGGACGTTTTCTAATATCGCCAACTAAATGTAAATCATGGCCATTTAGAGTCAATGACACTACAGTACCCCTGCCTTCGCAATGGACATGGCCATATGCTAAATCTTCCAAATCAAAAGGAGAGGCGAGTAATTTGACTACAATCTCTCCGCTAGAATATAATGTGATTATTGACTCTTCAGCCAAATCATCGAGTTCTGGTCTGGCATTTCCGTCAACCAATCGGTGAATCGGGCGCTCGACCATGGCTCATGCTGTAGCGTCAAGGAAATAGAAATTACTAGTTATTCATTTCTCGGAATGTCAAAGAATTCAAATTGTAAATCTACCAATTCAGAAGATGATTTTGCATCTCTATACGCTTCCAATGGCTCTTTGTTTAAGATGAAAAATTGNTCTCCCCAACGGAAGGCCGATAGCAAATTGCGAGCCTGCTCGTCTTTACCGATCAAATACAATGATGCGGCTAGAGCCTCTGCAGTAGTCATTTTGCTTGGCTTACCCCAATTTACAGGGTTGGCTGCTAGTAGGAGAGGTAGCATTCGAGGTTTCAATTTAGTTCGCTTCATCACTTGTTGTACAGAATCCTCAATTTGATTCCATGAACAATCTAGTCCGACAAGTGAACCTCCTTCCTCTAACAACAGTGAGTGATCTTCTGGACCTAGCACTTTACCACAAAGCGGTTCGAGAATGATTCCTCGACGCGGTAATCTGTTAAAACGCTCATGTAATTTCAGTTCGCCGCGCTTAGACAATCTAACCGCAGTGTTCTTTTTTGGGTCATCCTGAGCCAACCAAATCGCGTGAACAGGGACATCACTGGAACTTCTCATTCCTTGTCACCCAATAAGAAATCACCAAGAGTTAAACCTCTGGATTGTCCAGAATTAACGTGACGATTCTCATCTGGTGATGCTTCAACCATAAGCACAATATCTAATGTACGCTCTAATTTTCTAATGACTGCATCAGTAGGGCGCTTTCCAGATTCAACATTATTGATTATGTTGATTTTTTCAGCCATTCTTCGAGCTAATTCTCTCTTATCCCAGCCTTTAGCTGTCCTTGCCTCAGCGACACGTCTNGAGAAATCCGAGGCTAATTCCTTCTCACCTCTTAACATAATGTCCTTGCCTTTCCTACCAATCCCGCCATATCCACCAGATGTAGCGTTAGATTTGTTCACCCTAGATAGTCCAGGAGCAACTTTCTTTTCTTGAAGACCCATTTTGTCAGTACAGCGTTTACATGCTTGTACTTCCGCCCTTCCCATGATTACCGCACGAGTACTGACTTTCATTGCGCCACATAATTCACAGTCTGCCATGGTTCCACCCAATTAGTTGTCGAGTCGGTAATTCTTCAAGGCTTCGTATGCCAATGAAGATTAGCATTATACACGGATAGTTGAATAAGGGCGGCCATAGTAGATTATGCATGGGCACCGACATTGATAAGGGTTCAAGCGAACCCTTAGGTAAGGATGACAAGGACCTGAAGTCATTAGAGGCAGATTATGCGCGTCTCAGTGACGAAGCACAGAGATTAATTTCTGAACGTATCCAGTTGGAAAATGATCTAGCCAATGTAAAAAAGAGAGCAAGCAGGCTCGATGAAGAAGTTAGAATATTGAAAAATCCACCGTTGATTGTTGGGCATTTACAGGATATCTTGGATGATGAACGCGCTATAGTTCGCTCATCAAATGGCACTGTGTTTCAAGTTTCAATTAACCAAAGGCTGAGCAAAGACAAGCTAAGGCCCGGTTCTCGAGTGGCATTAAATCAAGATACTCTATCTGTAATCGAGATTTTACATGATGCTTGGGACCCAATGGTGTCAGGTGCAGAAATGGTAGAAAAGCCAGACGTAGACTACGAAACTGTGGGGGGTCTAGATGAACAAATTCTTCAAGTTAGAGAGGCGATTGAATTGCCGCTTGAGAAGCCAGAATTATTCAAGAAAGTAGGTATTGAACCACCAAAGGGAATCCTACTTGTTGGGCCTCCTGGCTGTGGAAAAACCATGCTTGCCAAAGCTGTTGCCAGCCATACTAACGCATCATTTATTCGAATGGTTGGTTCAGAACTTGCACAGAAGTATATTGGAGAAGGTGGACGAATGGTTAGGGAATTGTTCTCTCTAGCAAAGGATAAATCCCCAGCGATAATTTTCCTTGATGAAATTGATGCGATTGGAGCAAAGAGATTGGATTCGGCAACCAGTGGTGACAGAGAAGTACAGAGAACATTGATGCAACTATTAGCTGAATTAGATGGATTCGATGCATTAGAAGATGTGAAAATTATTGCTGCTACAAATCGGCCGGATATACTCGATGATGCTTTGCTGCGACCGGGTAGATTCGATCGTGTGATAGAAATCCCGCTACCTGATGAAGCAGGTAGAAAGACAATCCTCGGTATTCATTTAGGAAAAATGTCTACAACACGTGTTAACATTGCAAAAATTGTAGAACAAACAGAGGGCTTCAGTGGTGCTGAATTAAAGGCAACAACTGTAGAATCTGGTATGATTGCTATTCGAGATGGACGCTCTAAAGTTAAGCAAGAGGATTTACAATTAGCTGTTGATAGAATCAAAAAGAAGCGAGAGACTAACGGAATTTCATCCTCTCCAGACGCACTGTACGGTTGATTATTCGGCAATGTTCATCAGTCGCCACCATAGCGATTGAGCCATGTCAACTAGAATAGTTGAATGTGTGCCTAATTTTTCCGAAGGCCGGAATCAGAAAATCATCGATGCAATCAGTAATTCTGGTCGCGGATTTGATGGTGCAAGGGTACTTGGAGTCGAGCCGGACGGCGATTACAATCGAACTGTACTAACTATTGCAGGAGAACCTGATGCAGTTTCGCTTGCGGCATTCGAAGTTATCAAAGCGTCACTCGAACATATCGACATGAGAAACCAAGAGGGTGAGCACCCGCGTATTGGTGCTGTGGACGTCTGCCCATTTGTCCCTCTAGAAGGCGTTACAATGGAAGAATGTGCTGATATGGCACGCGATTTAGCAAAAAAAGTAGCAGACGAATTAGGAATACCAACATTCCTCTATGGCGCAGCTGCAACTTCCCCNGATAGAGAACTTCTTTCTGATTTGCGAAAGGGGCAATATGAAGGATTCAGAAAACGCCTCGAGGATGGAGGCCCGCATTTGCCAGACTTTGGACCAGTAACATGGAATGAAACCGTAGAACGATTTGGTGCAGTTGTAATAGGTGCCAGACAAATTCTGGTTGCATATAATGTGAATGTTAACGAAAAGGATGCTAAAGCGGCGAAAATTGCTGGCTCACTGGTAAGATCTAGCGGACGTTTACTCAAACAAGAAGATGGTAGAAGAACAAGAATACCTGGAATGTTACCCATGGTACAAGGTATGGGCCTGCCATTAGAAGCGCACGGTATTTCACAAGTTTCAATGAATTTGAGGGATGTAAATGAAACTCCAATGCACATTGCCTTTGAAGCAGTCAAATCAATCGTCAATGACCATGGAGTTGATACCCATGGTTCTGAACTAGTCGGTTTGGTTCCATTATCAGCAATGTTAGAGTCAGGTAAATGGTATGCAGAAGATGGTTGCGAAGACGAAAAAGAGCTAGTTGATGCTGCAATCAAAGGGCTGGGACTAGATGCATTAGGACCATTCATTGCTAATGAGAGAATTATAGAATGGGCATTGAAGGAGGAGATTGAATGAAGACACCATGGATGGAAATGACAGTTAGAGATTTTCAGGCGGCTTTAGCATCGTCTTCTCCAACACCGGGAGGTGGGACTGCGGCAGCAATCGCTTTAGGTCAAGCATCTGCACTGACGGTGATGGTTTGTGACTTGACTATCGGGAAAGAAAAATGGCAAGATGGATGGAATATTGCCGAAGAAGCAATGATTTTATCTGTCAAGATTATGAGTAGAGCAGGAGAATTAGCGGATGAAGATAGTGGTGCCTTTGACGAAGTAATGGCTTCTTTCAAATTGCCAAAAGGAACTGATGAAGAGGTTTCAACCCGCAGAACAGCGATTAGAAGTGCTACGCTAAAAGCTACAGAGAAGCCCTTTGAAACTGCCAAGTTGGCTCTTGATCTACTGAAGATTCTTCCAGAATTAGCCAAAAAGGGTAATGCAAATGCTGTCTCAGATGTTGGAGTTGCAGGATTGCTAGCTAGTGCTGCGTGCAAAGGTGCGTTGTTCAACGTCGACATTAATCTTGGAAGTTTACCCGAAGATTATGCTACAGAAATTAGGATGAGCACACCTACCATTAAGGAAGATGCACGTGTACTTTCACGACAGGTTATGGATGCTGTAAGAGAAAAATTGTGACTATCTTACTTGTGACCCGGTAGCAATTTCGCCGTCGATGGTAACCAGTTTGACACCACCTTGGCCGTCATCAGCAGCCAACATCATGCCTTCACTCATTACACCTCTAAGCTTACGAGGTTTGAGATTAGCAACGAAAACTACCGATTTACCAGTCATTTCTTCCGCTGAATAATATTCTTTCAGGCCAGCGCAAATAGTGCGTCCATTTTCGCTTCCATCATCAATAGATACTACGTATAATTTGTCTGCATTCTCGTGATCACTAACAGAGACTATCTTTCCAACACGCAATTCTACTTCCATGAAAGTTTCAAAATCTAGATATGTTGTTCCTTCTGGCATTTCTTTCACTCCCTTTTTCTTCTTTTTTCCACCCTTTACTGTATGGCTAGGGTCTTCCTTATTCGATGAGTCATCAGTAGCAAGGGACTTCTCTTGCTCAAGAATATCATCCAAATCTAATCTCTGGAACAATGGCTTTGCTTCCGCATCGTTCCACTTGTATTCGACATTCCAATCGATTGCTGAGTTCCAATCCACCTGTGAAACATCACCGCTTTCGCCAAGTGCTTCCCACAGCCTTTGTGCGCTAAAAGGCAAGAAAGGCTGTGTCAAGATGGCGAGATATCTGGATAAGCGCCATCCAAAAGATAGCTTGGCCATTGACTGTTCTGCACCCTCTCCATCCAAATCCTTGAGATATTTCCAAGGAGTTGCTGATTGCAACATTTGATTTCCAAGTTGTGCAGCAGTCATCACACTGCGTAGTGCCTCTTTGAAACGATGTCTTTCAAGACTCGATGTAACATTAGCATGAATCTCTTCGAGTCTAGCTATTTCGTCCTTGCAGAAATCTAGATTTTCAAATCTTGGCAATCTTCTTTCTTCAGGTAATCGCGCGCCTAAAGTAAGAACTCGATGGACAAAGTTTCCATATGCTGCTATTAATTCCGAATTGATTTTTTCAACAAAATCTGGCCAATTGAAATCTGTATCATGATTTTCAGGCATATTGATTGACAAATAATATCGTAATGTATCAGGGTCAAATCTCTCTAGGAAAGACGGCAACCAAACTGCATGTCTTCTAGACTTGGAGAATTGTCCGCCAGCAAGCATCAGGTATTCCATTGCAGGAACATTATCTTCGAGATGCAATTCGCCAGGGCCTGGTAAAGTAGGTGCCGTATCAGAATTTAATCCCTTAGAAGCATGATTTAGACCCATAATCAGCGCTGGCCAAATAACTGTGTGGAATGGAATATTGTCCTTGCCCAAGAAATACAAATGTCGGGGTTTTGTGCCATCTTCAGATATCTTCCACCACTTTTCCCAATCAGCATCCCCAGCATGTCTCTGTGACCATAATTTGGCACATGAGTAGTAGCCCTGTACAGCTTCAAACCAAACGTAAATGCATTTTCCATCCCATTCTTCGCCTTCAAGAGGCAGAGGTATTCCCCAATCGAGGTCTCTCGTTACAGCTCTTGGCCTTAATCCCATGTCTAACCATTGTTTAGTCATTGCACGAACATTTGATTTCCAAGCGGATTGTCTCTGACTTGCGTGCTCTTCAAGTGCCTTTTGAAATAGATCTAGCCGGTAGAAGAAATGTTCAGTATCACGTATCTCGATTTTAGCATCTGGGTTCATTTTTGAACGCGGATTTTTCAATTCGTGAGATTCGTAGGTTACACCACACTCGTCACACTGGTCTCCTCTTGCACCATCAGCGCCACAATTTGGACATTCCCCCTCGACATACCTGTCTGGTAAGAAGCGTCCGCCATCATCACGGATTTCGTAATACTGTTGCATTACCTTACGCTCGAATAGGCCTGCATCCATGAGTGAAAGGAAATTATCTGAAACGATTTTGTAATGTTCAGGGTCACTAGTTCTGTTGAAGAGAGAACCACCGAAGTCTGCGCCTCTTGGATCGATATTCGGCTCCCAAGTGCAACCAAGATCTAGTAATGCCTTGGTGTTGATTGAATGGTACTTGTCAACAACTTCCTGTGGCGAGATTCCTTGAGTTTCTGCAGTAACTGTAATCGGTGTACCGTGTTCATCAGAACCAGAAACCATCAAGACTCGATTTCCTCTTGCTCTTTCGAATCTAGCTTGAATGTCAGGAGGAAGGTAACATCCTGCCACGTGTCCCAAATGTAACGGGCCATTGGCGTATGGCCACGCGACGCAAATGAGAACATGCTCGCCCGACATAGGTGTCACCCAACCTGTCGGATGCAAAGAACTACATGAGTCCTGTGCATATTGTAGTGGAGAAAACTCAAGAACTACACTCACGACAGACGTTATGGGCCGATTGGCCGAGGAGTTCGTTGAACCCCATGGCAGACTACACAATGCTGATCATTTATGGGTCCCTAGCGCTAGGTGTATCATTCCTCTGTTCAATGCTAGAGGCTGTGCTATTATCGATGTCTATGTCGCATGTTAGCATTATGAGTAAAACTGGTGACAAGAACGGTGTACGTTGGACACGGTTAAAGGAAGATGACTCTGTTAAACCTCTAACCGCAATACTGACTTTGAATACCATTGCACATACTATGGGTGCTGCTGGAGTTGGTGCTGAAGTATCCAGGATTTGGGGAGATGATAGCCTCACCGTGGCGTCAATAATTCTAACTTTAGCAGTTCTATTCTTATCCGAAATTATTCCGAAGACAATCGGTGCAGCTTATTGGAAAAAATTGTCACTGCCTTCTGGTTTCATATTATCGGGTATGACTAAAATGCTAGCACCTTTCTTTGTGCCACTACTTATGTTCAAGAGACTCTTGCCCAAAGCGGAATCTGCATCTGTAACCAGAGATGAACTTCACGCCCTTGCAGATATTAGCGAGGAAGAAGGTGAATTAGAGGAAGATGAAGAGACTGTAATTCACAATCTACTAGCCCTTAGAGAAATGCCTGTGAAGGATATAATGACTCCTAGAACTGTTACACTAGCGTTTGAACAAGGATGGACAATAAGGCAAGTACTCGATGATACGAAGATTTTGAGATTTGGACGAATGCCTGTATATGAGGAATCGATCGACCAGTTATCTGGATTCGTTCTACGTTCAGATATATTGATGGCTGCATCAATGGATGAATGGGACAAGGTCTTGGTTGACCTGAAGAAGCCTTTGATGTCAATAGGTGGCGATGATAGCGTAGATTTTGCATTAGAGACGTTCCTGAAATCGAAAGTACAAATTTTGTCTGTAGTTGATGAGTTCGGTGGAACAGCAGGTATTGTCACGATGGAGGATGCCATTGAGACATTGTTAGGTGAAGAAATAGTCGATGAGTTAGACGAGCATGAAGATATGCGAGAACTAGCTAGGGAACAGGCTGCTTCTGAAGAAGAGTGATTACAGGATCTTTCTATCAATCCAAGATTCAATGAGAGCATCTCTTTCAGAGTTTACTCGATTTTTTGAGTGCGTGAGCGATTGTATTAGATGGGGTTCGATGTCCAATTCACCTGACACAAGTAGGTCGTAGTGATAACGACCTAGGCGATTATCATTCTTTGCTTGCAATAATAACACCGGAACCTCAGGATTTCCCCAATGAGGGAAATCGATGTCTTTCCACTCGAGATTGTCAATCTCAGGATGAATTTTCATGAAACCTTTCACTGCCCATCTTTTTAGAAGAGGCATCATGAATGATATTTTCCCAGACATTTGTTCCAAAATATGAGAGTATGCTGCCATAGGAGATTCAAGCATCAATGTGCCATAATTTTCCTTCCACCAGCCTTGATGCCTGTCGTGATGCATACCAATGGAAATGAATCCTCCGAGGCTATGCCCAAAAAAGTGGACTTTGTTGACTCTGGTTCTGTCAACTTCCTCTAAAATTATCTTGACATCTTGAATTACTTTACCTGCAGTCCACTCCGGTGTATCAGGAGCCATTCCATGACCGCGCATATCAACTGCTAGAGTGTGTAACCCCTTATTTTTGAAAAGATACATTCGCTCTGTAAATTTCTCTGAAGATGATTGCCAACCGTGTATGAGTACGACCAAATCGGTTTTATGATCCTGGTAATTGATGAATCCATATACATCGCTATTACCGTTCATCGACCTGATGGTTTTCCAATTTGCATCAGAAAATGGAAGGCTACGCACCTGTGGCCCATTAAAGATTAGTCTCAGTATAACTTGATGGATGATGATAAGCATAACTGGCAGAAACACTAGCCCATAGGGAATCAAAATCGAAAGTAAGATTCCTGAACCTAACAAAATCAGTATGGCGTAGCCATCCCATGTCGCCCGGCGGCGATCCATGTTCAGTCCTCAGAACTTTCTTCTTCGGATTTTGTATCTTCTTCAGAATCATCAGATTCTTCATCGGAATCCTTCTTCTCGACAGCCTTAGCTGCTTTCTTTGGAGCCGCCTTAGCAACTTTCTTTGCCGCTTTTGCTTTCTGTTTGTTTTCACGATTTGCAGACCTCTCAGCCCACTTGTCACCAAAGTCTCCAAGAGATTCGAATCTAGCAAGCCAACCTGATTCATCGCCTGTAGCAACGTGCTTTACTAGGTATGAACTGAAAGCCAAATCGAATACTCCTTGAGAAAAGTCGGAATTTTTCTTTAGGAAGAAGTTGAATATCCAAAATACGATAAATAGAACACCGACGATGAATGGAACCATACCTGTCGTGCTAATATCTTGGAAATTAGCCATCATCATAATTAATCCAATCAGAGATAGGAATCCAATGCTGTTATTCAAAATTGCATGCAAGAAGATTGGCTTNCTTCCTGAAGAATTAATGTACTTCGTTCTTGAAACGAACTCTCCAATATTGCGACCAGTCCAAATAGGTAGTACTAACCAGTTGAGGATTATCATTAATCCAGCTACAGCCCAACCTATTGTAAGGTCCGAATCCGCACCAGTCGACAATATGCTCAACAAACCAATTGCTACACCGAAGTTCCAAGCGAAATTGATTATCCAACCAATGTACCTTGGCATATTTCCTGCAAGTTCAAAACCTTCAGGCAACCCAGTCGGCCTAATTTTTCCTGGTTTATCGCTGCCTTCATCGTTTAATTTTTTAGATTTAGAAGCAGGTTTCGCCGCTTTAGGAGTTGCCTTTTTCGCAACTGCTTTTGCTGCTTTAGGTGTTGCTTTAGCAACTGCTTTTGCTGCCTTAGGCTTAGCCTTGGCAGGTTTTGCGTCGTCCATATTGTCAACTTTGTCAAGTAATCCCATATTCTCACATCAACTATACATTGCACCGATTGCACGGTAAACTTCGAAATCATCGCTCTTAGTAAAGGCTAGAACTGCATCATCTGGCATTCCACCAAGAAGAGAGTCAACCACTGAGAAGAATTCTGTTCTGTCATCATCAGAAGCAGATTCAGGGTCTGAAGCCACTATGCGGTAGACTCCAAATCCTTCAGATTGAGTAAACGCAGTAACTTCATCCTCAGGTAATTCACCAAGGAATGAATCGATTATTGTCACGAAGTAAGGGAATAGGTCTTCATCATCGTCATCTGCGACTTCAGCCACATGAGATTCTTCTTCCTCCTCGTATTCTTCTTCGTCATCCTCGCTAGAAAATAACTCATCCAGTTCGGCTTCACCAGCAATAACTGCCTTGATCAGTTTTCTCTCAGCCATCAGCGTCTCCAAAGAAGGACGTAGTTCGCGAAGTAGTTGCCTATCTCCAACTTCTTTGGCTGCCTGATATTCGGGCTTCAATCGCCTTAGTTCATCCTCGACTGTTGCGAGTTGGCTATTTAGTTCAACCAAGGTTTCTCCATCCAAGTGGCTGTTTTCTTCTTCCTCTTGGTTTAGAAGTTGGACTGTCGGTGAATCTCTAATCAATGTAGCTTTATCTTCACGCTCTTCTTTGCGCATTACGATGATATCACGATCGAGTTCATGCCCGAATCTGTCTGAATATCTATCGAGAAGGCTGCCAATCTCTCCCTGGCTGATTCGGTCAATATGGCCGTATACCTGTTGCAATGGCTTTCCACTTTTCTTAGCATACAATCCAGAATATGAGTCCTCTTCTTCAACTTCCACTACCGGCTCAGGAGACGGACTCGGCGGTAGAGCTTCGATAGCAACTGGTGCTGGAGGCTCTGGAGCGGGAGGGGAGGCCGGTGGCAAGGCGTTTTGAGCAGTTGGAACTGGCGGAGGCCCGGATGGCGAAGTTGCTGCAGGTGCAGCAGGTGTAGCAGGTGCAGGAGTCGGCAATGGCATTCCCGGAGCAGGGGGCATTGGCATACCCGGAGCAGGTGGCATTGGCATGCCCGGAGCAGGCGGCATTGGCAAGCCGGGCGGTGGTGGCAAATTGTTGCCATCTTTCTTCTTCTTACCCAGCCCCATGCGTGCACCTCAGTTTAGGTGGGAAGTAATCTGCCCTTGAACGTTACCATTGTTAGAACCATACGAAGTATGGTATTATGACCTATTTCACCAATCTAGCCCATCCCTTCAGCACAAGGAATGTAGCGCCTGCTTCATGAATTTCTACTACATCTCCCGTAGAAGCATCAATTACTCGATTATCGAAACGCGCAATCGCATCATCAACTACCATTTCCACACGAACTTTTTCATCTCTTGACAAGGCAATACCTTCGCTAAGGCAATCAAATGAATTACTTGATTCCGGATCTAATCTAGAAAGTGGGAATTCTGTAACTCTCATACCACTCTTACCATGCAAAGAACCAGGCCAGCGAATTTGGCGCCTTGTGTCTATTGTAACCACTTCATCGGTTTCACCTGCATTTCCTAAAACGACACTTGAATCAGCGCGGATCAGATTTTGAAATAGTAATGCATGATTATTCAGTGCTGTAAGGCGGCCGCCCAATACACGTTCGCGCCGACTTCCAGTTTGCATTAATTCAGCCAGCTTTTCAACGCTAGCCTTACCTCGAAGGCCCTTTATCCCTTCACGGTCCATCATTTCCTGTAGGCCGGCAGTCATTGTACGCAATAATTGAGTATCGCCATTATAGACAGAATCTAACTTGTTTACTACAGAATCAATTCCTCTAGAGACTCGTTTTGCCCATCCTGTTGCATTAGGGTTACGTGAACGATCAAGCAAATCGCTAACTTCAACACCTTCTCCTCGGATGTGACTTACCAACTCCCTTCGTGCTTCGGAATCCAAGTGGAAGAATTTAGGATCCCGATAGTGTAAATGAAATCCTCTGTGACCTGAAAATGTAACCTGCAAATAATCTTCATTAAATCCAAAATCAGGCTCCAAAAAATCGTTCCACAAAGACCATGCTTGCTCTTGAATAACTGCAATCATAGATGGAAAATCTTTGTCAGTAACTCCTGGCAAGTGGTCGCCATCTAAATCGAAAATCAGATCGGCCCCTAGCCAATCCTTGTCAGCCATTTTCAACTCATGCGGTTTTTTCCAGTAGGCAGTGGAATAGAAACAAGAATGCTGAGGCCTCTCACAGATGAATCTTCTAACATCATTCATGCCGGAAAACGACTTGTGTCGGATAGGATTCCCACCTCCGAACGGAATGAACATCCATTCTCTAGTGCGAAGACGAGGTGGAGTCCATAATTCTGCAGTACGATAGTACTGAGTGAAGCGGTGTGCGAACCTTGCCCAGCCAGAAATAGTACCACCTCAAAACACGGTGGACAGTGGAGACCTTTGAATCTTCACTCTTTCCAGAAACGATTCTCTCGCTGGATTTCAACGGTGGCGGTGTCGGCACCTGTAATCTCAACATAGTGAGCCCAGCAGAAATAGTGTTTGTCAACTACCATTGCCTCACCAAAAGTTAGGCGAGTTCCACATGAATTACATCGTGGCCCAATCTCGCCATTTGGAGTCTGTGCAAGTTCGATATGTTCGTGTGGCATCGGTCTCACTTGTTTTGGCGTAAAGGAAGAAGTCTTTGAATGTGGCGTATCACCAATCGATTTCTGTTGATTCATCGCATAATGCCAACAAATCCAGTGCTACCTCGCATGATTCTGAAACTTCAGGGAGAGGGTCAGACAGGAACTGCTCCAATACAGGTCTAGCACTTCTGTCACCGATTGCGCCAAGTGCTTCAGCTGCTTCATGTCTAACCATTACATGCTCTGATTCATCACTCAACACTTCGATTAGAGTAGGCACGGCAAGATTATCCTGCATTTGACCCAAGACATATGCCAATTCATGCCGCAATAGGGCGCTACCAGCTTCGAAGCCTTCGCACAATGCACTAACAGCCTCACTAGAGCGATTATTTCTCAAAGAGAAAACAGCACGCATCCTTTGAAACATTTTGATATCTTCATCCAATAGAGTTTTTCTCAAAGAAGATACATCGGTTTCGACGGATGGAGGTGCAGGATCAACTGAACCATACTCAGAAACTCCTGGCACCCTGTCGGCAACACTCATGAAATCAACTCTCATCTGCGCCAATAAATTGTACGCTGCTTACATCAAACTCTGAGTCTATCAATCCAATGTCTTGTCCTTCACGCAAGAACATTCTAATCGATTCTCTACCCTCTTTCTTGTAGTCGATAGTTCGCTCATTTACATACATTGTAACGAACTCTCGATTTGTATCATCATCAATTCCTCTGCCCCATTTTTTAGCGAATTGCAGAGCAATGTCTGGATTTGCAATTGAATGTTCTATACTCATCTTTGTGTATTTCGTAACATCTTCCATCACTTGCTGGCCAAGATCACGTCGAACTACATTCCCACCTAACGGCATTGGTAGTCCTCCGGTCTTTTCATTCCACCAAACTCCTAAGTCGACCAGAACATCGAGATCATGGTCGACATATGTCAATTGACCTTCATGAATAATCAGTCCAGATTTGTATGTGCCATCTAGAATCCTAGGAATAATCTCATCAAATGGAACTACTTCGTAAGTCAAATCTCCCCAGCACAACTTGATACCCAGATATGCACTGGTTTTTAGCCCCGGTACAGCGATTGGGTTCGATTTAGCTTCTTCTTCTGTTACACCCTTCTTTGTTACAATCATTGGACCGTATCCTTCTCCCATTGATGCTCCACAATTCATTAGAGCATAGTCTCCAGCTATGTCAGGATAAGCATGAATGCTAACAGCGGACACTTCCAATTCCTTGTTCATGGCTCTGTGATTTAGCGTTTCAATATCCTGTAACTCATGCACAAAGTTGTATCCTGGTGTGGGAAAAGCATTGGTTGTCATCGCATAGAACATAAATGCGTCATCTGGGTCTGGAGAATGACCAATTCTAACTATCAAATTTCCATCTTCATCAACGGGTAATATATCACTCATAATTTCACCTCAATGGCATGCTTTGCCATATTTCTTCAAGCGCCAGTAATTGTACGGCCAAGGAGTAATGAATCCAGCAAACAACATGATTGGAATGACCCACCAGGTCAACATGGCTCCGCCTGTAAGAAGATAATCTACAATATTCATTGCAGCCTCCATTCCTACCATCGAAATAAGTGACATCCCAATTGCTACTTTGAAAGCCTCCTTCAATATCATCTGTTTAGATAAGATGATTGTTTCAAGAATGATGGACGTCATAATTCCGTTAAACATCGCTAACATCATTATATTCATGGTTGACCACCCTGAGTCGGTAAAGATGAATTGGAATGCAGCAATCGTACCTAAATCACCAATTGAACAACCGATTAAACACCACATGGTATTGTAGGCAGATTTGCCCCAGACTTCGCGGTCAGACCAATTGAAGTCCATGGAAACAGTAGTCGCTTCATCCACATCGCAACAGGGCTTAACATCCGCGACTTCGGCCATGTTGTGCCCTAACGACTCGGGTTTTTCAATAGTGGTTATTGCTCACAGACAAAAAATCTCAAAAAGCCCTCAGAAAATAGGAGTTCTCCGTTAGGCTTTCAAGAATAACACATCCTGCGATGAACGGGGCGGACATGACCAAAGCGAGACTAACTCTTGTAGTTACGCTATTTTGCCTGTTGTCAGTACCATTCGTTTCGGCAAATCCTTCTGGGTTAACATACCTTGATTCTACCTGGTCAACTAACGATGGTGATGAAGGGGATTTAATTGCACTAAATCCAAATGGAACAATTCTTGCATCCTACCATGGAAAAGATATCATTCTGTTCAACACTACAACATTTGAGCAGGTTGGTAAAATCAGTTTTGATGAAGATATTGCAGGAATGGAATTTAATCCCAATGGTTCGGTCTTAGCTATAAATAAACGCTCAACTGCACAGATTCGTGAATCCATCAAACTGATCGATGTAGAAACTTTGCAGGTCATNGATAGCGGCGTNCTTGCTGACGATAGGTTCCGTGACATTGCTTGGAGTGTCGATGGCATGGTTATTTCTGCACACGGTTACGATGGCGAAGTCGTAGAGCAATACCGTTACCCAGAACTAACGATAAAAAATACACTTCATGGAGTCCATGTGGTAGACGTAACTTGCATTGATTATCGCTCAGACGGTGAATACATTCTGACTGGAGACGAATCAGGAAGATGGGCTGTTTGGAACATGCAAGGACAAAAACAAGGTTCGTATATTGAATACGGAGAAGGACTTCTTGATTGTAAATTTTCACCCGATGGATTAGACATCATACTCCTAGGCGAAGATGGAACGCTCACATCACGAACATTTGACGGCTTAGAAAATCATGTTGCTACTATTGAAGGCGCGGAGGAGGTCTTGTTTTCAGATTCTGGAACTAGAATGCATGTTTCTGTAGAGTCTGACGATTTCATCGGTTTGATTACATTTGATTATAGTAATTTCAACGAATTGCAGCGCACTAACTTTTTCCATATTATAGAAGACGTTGCATTTATCGATGATGAATACAGCCGTATCCAAACTTTATTCGTTTCTGGAGGTACTGGAGAAGTCGCTGTTTATCTGCGCGACATTGTTGCTGACGGTTTCAATGAACCTGGCTCTGATTTAGACGGAGATTCAATTCCAGATAATTTAGACGAGGATGATGATGGAGACGGAATTATTGACGATTGGGACGACGACATTGGATGTGATGCTCCTGAAGGAACACCGTGTTCTCGTTATCCCGACCTTTCAAAAATCAGAAATATCGAAATTACAGTTGGAGAGTACTTCGTAGTCAGGGATCAAATTTCACTGCCGTCTGAAGACTCTAGTAATATTCGAAACCTATCGAGAAATGCAATCGCTAAGGACCAAGTTCTCAGCTCTCATGAAACTGAGTTGTTCGCAAATGCGATGTGTGACAACATGGACCACAGTGATATTGTCGACCAATGGAGAGATTCTATTTCATTGTCAAATGGGGAATTAGGTGATGCATCAATCAGTTGCTTCGTAGTTGATGGAATGGAAATGATTAGAGATGGGGATTCGACTACTCAAATTACTTTTGCAATAGTTACGACATTTGAATACGATAGTGCAGTTAACTTCCCTCTTCAGATTTCATTAGGTGAACAACCGCTACCTACGGACGGTTCAATTTCTTGGTTGGCGCCAGCTCACCCTGTAGCGCTAACGTTTGCTGGAGATGATTTAGTTAGCCAAACAATACCATTGTGGTGGAATAATGGTGATGATATGGCATCTGTAACGATGGAAGAAGTTGTAATCAAAGATCCAACTGTTATCGAGAGTGCAATAGATTGGGCACTCCACCCAATTGCACTAATATTATACCTGGGCATTCTGATTGGCCTAGGGACTTTATGGTTAAGGCATCAAAACAAAATTGATTTCGATATCGATGACGAAGATTCTGCGGATGAAGATTTAGAAACTGATGAAGAAGATGATGAAGACGAGTCTTACGAGCCCGAAAAATCCGTCAAACCAAACGATACTGATTCGGTGATTAAAGAAAGACCGAAAAGAACCCCCCCGCCTAGTAAGAGAAAAATGTACAGTACAAGCGCAGAAAATGAACCTCTTGCGAAGAGAAAGAGAGTCTCAGAGGCCAAATTGAATAAAGATGGCCCGATTATGAAAACCAAAAGAAAACGTCTAGATTCAATCGAACAAAGTTCTGAGTTATCGAATACTTCACCTATTGTCGCAGGGAAGAAAAAAGTGGTCAAATCAGAAGAACCTGTAATCAAAAAGCGAAAGGTGAAAACTGCAAAGAAGGAAGAACCTGAACCTAAACCAAAAAAGAAGAGAAAATCTGTTAGGAGAAAAAAGAAGCAAGGTTCTGAAAAGAAAATCGACGAAAATAAGATGCAGGACGATCTAGTGAGTGATTTCTTGAAAGATCAATAATCACCATGCCATAGTGATCTCTTCTTCCATTTGACAAGCAGAATCTAGAAACTGCTTGAGTCCATTCATATCTTCAGGGTCCATTCTGTTTATTACTTCACCAAAGTACCTTTCTAGACGATCAACAGTTTGAGAGGACTTCTCACTGCTGGTTTTGATTACTTCCTTTCTAACCGAAGAATTGGTTTCAAATGCAATTAATCTCTGGATTAAGGCTGTATAAGCGGCTTTTACGCTACTAATATCTGAGTCCTTGCGCGCTGCAAACACACCGAATACCATTGGGTGTCCGCTAACTTCCTTCCATTCTTTACCAAGATCTAGTTTAATCAATTCAGGATAGTCTCTAGCAGCTTCAAGTGCTCTATCTCCTATCAGTAAACAGCCATCACACTGAGAGAGCATTCCTTTCAGATCTGGACCCATTTCTATGTATTCTGGTTCTAGGTTCCTATGTTTGATCAAAAACTTGAGCAGGGTAACTGAAGTTGCTGAATCAGAAGGAAGAGCGATTGAATCCATGTCGGAGATGTTCTTCTCTCCAAAGAGTAGAACACTCCCAACCTCTCCCTTACTAGAAATTGAGAGGTCCGGAACTAGTACCAATTTGTCGGAGTTTTTTGCGAAATCCGCCGCAGGTATGGGTGCCAATATACAATCTCGGCGAATCAAATGACCGGTTAACCATGAAGGTGGTGCAGGTAGGACATTCCATGATTCTGATAGACCATGGAATAATGGTTCACAATTAATGAATGAAACTCTACCTATTGTTTTCTCCCAAGTCATTCAATCACCCGTAGCCATTCGTAGACTCCTTCTTTCAGGAACTGTAGGTGGAATGAATTCTTCAAAAGAGGTGTAAGTAGTATTTCTTTGAATAGGAATCGAACCTGAGTTTGATACAATCTTAGCTAGTTGTGCCTTATCGTGATCCAATGGCGCAGTAGAACCCGCTAGATGCATTATAGATTCTTTCTGTACTGTACCATCGATGTCATCCGCTCCAAATTGTAAAGCCAACTCAGAAATCTCATCCCCTAGATTCATTCTGTACGCTTTGATGTGTGGAATGTTGTTCAGCATTAGCCTAGAGATTGCTATGACACGAAGGACTTCGGTTCCAGTGGCCAATTGAGCTTCGGGCAATCTCGAATCATCAGGCAAAAACGGATATGGGACAAAACATTGGAATCCAGAAGTTTCATCTTGCAATTCTCTTAGTTTAATCATGTGCATAACCCGATGTTCAATTGATTCAATCGTACCGTATAACATCGTACAATTGGTTGGTATACCTAAACCATGAGCTGTGCGATGAATCTCTAAATATTCATCGGACGACTCCTTGCCGCGACAAATAACCTCACGAACTTCATCGTCTAAGATTTCTGCACCGCCGCCTGGAAGTGAACCCAAGCCAGATTCCTTCAGTCTAGACAGTGTTTCTCGAATAGATAAATCTGAAATCTTAGCGATGTGTTTTACTTCAACTGCGGTTAATGCTTTGATATGGATATGTGGAAATTCATTTCGAGTTCTACTAAACAATTCTGTGTAGTGGTCTACCCCCCACTCAGGATGAAGGCCACCTACCGAGTGCACTTCATCTACATAACTGGAATAATTGCTCAAATCTTCAATGTAATCATCTATTTCCAATTGATAAGCATCTTCAGCACGCCTACCTCTTCTGAAGGCGCAGAACTTGCATGCTAGAGTGCAGATGTTTGTTTGGTTGATATGAACATTAACATTGAAGAAAACCTTGTTTCCAAATCTAGCAGTCTTTACAATTCCAGCAAGATGCCCTATCAGATCTAAATCACTGTAACCGAATAAAAACTTACCATCTTCCATAGATAATGGAATATTGTTTGACAATTTATCGACTATATCACTCAATTCTACCGGCCAAGATTCTTGTTTCAACATACTGGCGAGGTTAGTCTGCCAATTAGGCTCCTCACCGTCTGCCATGAATACCCGTCAAACTAGTTGTTTTTGAATTAGCGTTTAGGCGCGCTTGTTAGTTCTAACACGGAATATTCCGGTCGAACGCAATAATTTGCGGAATTCTTCAACCATGAATACTGTACTTGCAACTAGGATGATAACAAACCAATCTTTCTGTTCGAGAGGAATTGTTGATAGCAATTCTCCAATTTCAAAGGAGGTGAATGGTATAACGAAAGCAGCACCTTGAACAACGAATAGCAATAACGTGATAGAGAAGAATACAGCGAGGTAAATCGCACGATTAGAGAAGAGTCCTAACTTGAATACACTGTGTTCATTACTTCTACAGTTCATGACATTGAACAACTGGAAAACAATGAATACGCTGAAGCACATTGTTTGGGCATAAGCTTCTGTTCCATTTTGAAGGGCCAGATAGTACACAAGTAGCGTACCTGTAACCATAACCGCTCCCAGATAGAAAATCAATAACAAATCAAGCAAGTTTGGAAGAGATTCATCCACAGCGCGCGGAGGTCTATTCATCACATTAGCGTGTTTACGCTCGACACCCAAAGCAACAGCAGGTGGTCCATCCATCAGGATATTAATGACAAGTATCTGGGTTGCTGTAAGTGGTAGCGGCAATTGGAATACTACGTTTGCCAACAACAGTAATGCTACTGCTGCTACATTGGTCGAAACTTGATAGCGAACGAAATTACGAATGTTGGCGTAGATTTTCCTTCCTTCTTCCACAGCATTTACGATATTTGCAAAGTTATCGTCCTGTAATACCATGTCTGATGCGTCCTTGGCAACATCAGTGCCTGCAATACCCATTGAGATTCCAATATTGGCTCTTGACAATGCAGGAGCATCATTCACTCCGTCACCTGTCATAGCTACTACTTCACCTTCATCTTGCAATGCAGTTACAATACGCATTTTTTGCTCTGGAGTAACTCTGCTGAAAATTGCTGTTCCGCCAACGATATGCCTCATTGCATCATCGTCTAATTCCTCCAACTTGTCTCCACCAACAGAATCTATGTGCGGTTTGGTGATGTTCAAATCCTCTCCAATTGACTGTGCGGTCATCTGTTGATCGCCAGTAATCATCTTGACAGCAATACCTGCCTTCTGACATCTATCTATTGCATCATATACTTCGGCACGAGGCGGATCCATGATTCCAACCATTCCTAAGAAAATCAGATTGTTTTCCATAGATTCCATGTCCGTAATATCTTCATCAGCCTGAACCTTTCTAGCACACAAAGCGATAACACGCATTGCTTTACTAGCCATACTACGATTGGATTCGGCTGCGTATTCGAAATCTCCATCTTCAATTGGAACTATTTGCCCATTGTTGACTTTCCACTTGACCAGTTCTTTGAAGCCGCCAGCACCACCTTTAGAGAAAATCCAATCTTCGCCTTCGTATTCATGGATTACAGACATTCTCTTTCTGTCCGTGTTGAAAAAGAACTCGTGCTTTCTAGGATGTCTTTGAGCGAATTTTGAAACAGCGCCGTTTATCTTGTAACCAAGTACTGCACATGCACTGTCGGTAGGGTCGCCAATTGCAGTCCATTGACCTTTGATTTCGGCAATTTGGGAATTGTGGCAGAGAGATAAACAGGCCGCTGCTAGTCTAAATCCTAAATCCCTTTGCATTTCTGACATTTCTTCATCAGTCAGTTCTTTGTCATCGAAAGTCAAGGTACCTTCTGGCAAGAAACCTTCACCGGTTATGCCATAGGTTCTATCTGGAAGCATTAACTGTCTAACAGTCATTTGGTTCTTGGTTAATGTTCCAGTCTTATCTGTACAAATCACAGTAGTTGACCCTAAGGTTTCAACAGCCTTCATACGACGAATAATGGCCTTGTGGCGAGCCATATTACGCATACCAATTGCAAGTGTGGTTACAAGAATAATAGGCAAACCTTCAGGAACAATAGCAACGAAAATTGCAATTGCGACTAGGAACTGGAATTTTGCTTCTTTCCATAAGTCTCCTCCATCCACGTACTCAAGAATTAATCCGATAGATACTATCAACGCAGCAACAATTAGCGCGATGAATCCAAGGAACTTACCCAAGGACTCTAACTTGTGCTCTAGAGGAGTCTTAGGAGTTTCCGCCTCGGCAATATCACTAGCAATTTTGCCAAGTTCGGTTTGCATTCCTGTTGCAGTTACGATTCCAACAGCTCTTCCAGTAGAAATCGTAGTTCCCATGTATAGCATGTTTTTTCTATCCGCAAGTAGTGTTTCAGGAGGTAATTCTTCAGCAGTAACTTTCGCAGGCATTGATTCTCCTGTCAATGCGGATTCGTCTACCTTACATTGCCATGCTTCACTAACTCGTAAATCTGCTGGAACATTCAATCCCTCTTCGATCTTCACAATGTCTCCAGGAACCAATTGTGAAGTATTAATTTCCAATTCCATTCCATCCCTACAAACGACACATCTTGAAATTGTCATTTGTTTCAGTGCACCCATTTCTTGCTCAGCTTTGTTTTCTTGCCAAAATCCGAAGAAAGCATTCAAAGTTAGAACAATCCCAATGAAAATAGCATCTCCTGGTTTGTCAGGGTGAGTTGCTAGTGCAAGTAATCCCGCGCCTATCAAAAGATAGTTCAGTGGATCATGGTATTGTGAAAGGAATCTTATGAATGCTGAAGTCTTTTCAGGCTCTGTTAGCTTGTTTTCACCATATTTTTCGAGGCGGATTTGGGCCTCGTTAGATGACAAACCACCGAGTGGAGTGTCGAATTCTGTGATGACTTCGTCGCCACTTTTTGTGTGCCAAAGAATTTCTGACATAACATCACCGGAGCATTTGCTCTAACCTTTGGGCGAACATACGACTTATCATTATACGGGTGGTATTCCCTTTCATTTTAGCCGATTATTTGACAAATAAGTTGCTGGTCGGACAATTATGAGCGGAGATGGAGAACCTTGGATTCCCGCTCATATGAATATTCAAGAGTTAACTGTCAGAGTGATAGTAATCGGTATTCTTCTTGGCGGCGTAATGACTGCTGCAAATGCATATCTCGGCCTATATGTGGGGATGACAGTTTCCGCATCTATTCCAGCCGCAGTAATGAGCATGCTAATTTTACGTGGTTTCAAATTCAAGGATGTCACTATACTTGAAAACAACTCTGTACAAACAATGGCAAGTGCAGGAGAATCGCTTGCAGCAGGTGTTATCTTTACTGTACCTGCGCTGCTAGTGTTGGGAATTTGGACTGATATCGAATGGCTAGACACATTTCTGATTGCTATCCTAGGAGGACTACTAGGAACAATGTTCACTATTGCATTGCGGCGTCTTTTCATTGTAGAAGAGGCATTGCCTTATCCCGAAGGTGTTGCATGCCGTGAGGTATTAGTTGCAGGAGAAAAGGGTGGTTCTGGATTAATTGCAATTGTCTACGCACTGTTGATTGGCGCAACATATGGATGGATGGTTAAGGGATTCAAGGCAACACATGCCAAATTGCAGGGTGTGGGTGAAGCACTTGGAACTCGTTTCTATGCAGGAGGAGAATTATCGCTTGCTCTGCTATCTGTGGGATACATTGTGGGTTTGAGAATTGCATCATTCATATTCCTTGGAGGAGTAATTGGTTTCGCAATTTTAGTTCCAATATACGGTTTGTTCAATGGATTCCCAGACGCCACAGACATTCTAACCCAAATCGGCGTTGATGATTACAAGAAAGTCTGGGAAGACCAAATTCGCTTTGCAGGAGTTGGAGCTATGGTCGTAGGTGGAGTTTACACTTTATGGTCAATGAGAAAAACTATCGCTGAAGGACTNTCCAAGGCTTTCAAAAAGGGTAATGATAGCGAAGCAGAATTAAGAACAGAAATGGATCTGCCATTGGATAAAGTCATGGCATTCTGCGGAGTTTTGGTAGTGCTGATATTCCTATTTTATTGGTACGCTACTGGTAGTGTGGTGATGGCACTAGGTGGAGCACTCTTCCTTGCAGTAGTCTCATTCTTCTTCGCGGCAGTAGCAGGATATATTGCTGGAGTTGTTGGTTCATCCAACTCCCCTGTTTCTGGAATGACTATTGCAACCCTATTATTCACCATAGGACTTGTATGGATTATTGGTGGATTAATNATGAACATGAGTCAGACTGAAATGATGATTGCGACAATGTTTATTGCGGCCATTGTGGCAACATCTGCTGCTATTGCAGGCGATGTAATGCAGGATTTGAAAACTGGTCACATGGTTGGTGCAACTCCATGGAGGCAACAGACTGCTGAAATTATTGGCGTAACAGTTGGTGCAATTGTAATCGGACCTGTGTTGAGTATTCTTCATGATGCCTTCCAGATCTCAAAGACTGCCTGTGGAAACACAAACGAGGCTTTGATTGCTCAAGGGGCAAATACTTCTGATTTGTACAACTGCGATGAAGCCTTATTCGCTCCACAGGCTGAATTGATAGGAGCCATTGTCCAAGGTGCATTTGGTGGCGACATCAACTTACCAATGGTACTTCTAGGGGCTGTTATTGCTATTGTTTTGATTAGGTTAGCAATGCCAGTAATGAGCGTTGCAATTGGGATCTACTTACCTCTTTACCTTTCAGTACCGATAATGGCTGGTGGAATTATTTCCCATGTTCTACTATCCAGTGCTAGACTGCGAATTGATGGTAATTTAGATGGTGAACCGAGCAAAGAAGCTGCCTTTGCAATCAAAGAGGTCCAGGACAAGGGTGTTCTAATCGGTGCCGGATTTATTGCGGGTGAATCTCTGATGGGCGTACTACTGGCAGTATTCATTGTGGCAAAAATGGACCCTTCCTCCTGGTTCGGAGGAATCGGGACTCTATCCTACAGCCTATCGCTGCTATTCTTTGCCTGGTTCGTTGGAGTTTTCATCTTACTTTCAGCAAGGTCACTACCGAACAAAGGCAACCTCGGACAAGACTTGGTATATATTGCAGCAGATGCTTCTAAGAAACTTCGCGGAGTGTTCACGCTTCCAAAGATGCCAGTCTTCAATGAGACTGAAAAATCGGAATGAAATCTAATCAATTTTGAACACAACCATCAAAGGCCATACGCAAAGGGCGATGTTCTGTAGGGAACACTATGACGGGAATGAGTATTTCTGAAATGGAAGAAATGGCACGCAAATGCAGAGTAGAAATTTGCAAAATGACTCACAGGGCTCAAGCAGGACATCCTGGAGGCTCACTATCAGAAATTGACATTCTTTGTGGTCTATATGGTCACAGACTTCGAGCCAAACCTGATGACCCAGACTGGGAAGACAGAGACAGATTCATTCTATCCAAGGGCCATGCATCTCCTGGAATGTATGCTGTTCTTGCTGAAATGGGTTTTATTTCCCATGAAGATCTCAAATCTTACCGCGTTAAAGGTGGAGTTTGTCAGGGCCATGTAGACATGAAATGGTGCCCTGGAGTTGACTTCTCTGCTGGTAGTTTAGGAATGGGATTGTCTTTCGGCATGGGGTGTGCTGTTGCAGCTAAATTGGATGGCTCGAGCAGAAATGCATACGTGATGGTTGGAGATGGTGAAATCCAAGAAGGGAGTGTATGGGAGGCTGCAATGGCTGCAACTCATCACGAACTTGGAAACCTGAAACTATTCGTAGACTGTAACGGAATTCAAAATGATGATTTCTGTGAAGCCCAGATGCGCATGTTCGATATTCCAGCAAAGTGGAATGCCTTTGGATGGGCTGTTAAAGTGATAGATGGTCATGACATGAAATCAATTATCGATGCGATAGATTGGATGGATACTATTCAAGATAAGCCTGCAGTTGTTATTGCACAGACAGTTAAGGGGAAGGGAGTTTCATTCATGGAAAACAATCCCGCATTCCACGGAGCAGCACCTTCTGACGAACAGTTAGCTCAAGCATTGTCCGAATTGGGGGTTGAAGCATGAGTCGAATGGCTGCTACTCGTGACGGATATGGAGAAGCACTTCTCGCTTTAGCAGATAATCCAAAGGTTGTTGTCTTGGAAGCAGATTTGGGTAAGTCAACTAAATCACTTCATTTCAGGAAGGCACATCCTGAGAGAACTGTTTCATGTGGAATAGGGGAGCAAAACATGTTGCTAGTCGCAGCAGGAATGGCATCGAACGGATACATTCCTTTTGCAAGCACCTTTGCAATATTCACTGAAAGAGCATTCGAACAAATGCGAAATGGTGTTGCTAGACCAAACTTAGCAGTTCACTTGTGTGGTTCTCACGGTGGAACTCACACAGGAACTGATGGTTCAAGTGCGCAATCGATTGAGGACTTAGCTATTTACAGAACGCTACCAAATGTTGTGGTAATGCATCCATGTGATGATGTTTCCACCAAGGCATTGACAATGCAATTGCCAGATTTGGGTAAACCGTCTTACATGAGGACTGCCAGAAATAAAACTCCAGTGCTTTATGATGGAAAAGAAGATGATATTCAAATCGGTAAAGGAGTTGTATTGCGTGAAGGTAGCGACGTTGCGATTATTGCTTGCGGAGTATTAGTTCATGAATCTCTTGAGGCTGCTGAGAAATTGAGTGCTGAAGGGATTAATGCAACCGTGGTTGATATGCATACCATCAAACCACTCGATACTGATTTGATCGATTCACTAGCCAAGAAATGTGGAGCGATTGTAACTGCTGAAGACCACTCGATTATCGGAGGCCTGGGCGGAGCAGTTGCAGAGCATGTAGTTAGTTCAACACCAGTTCCAATCGAGAAAATTGGTGTCCATGACAGATTCGGTGAATCTGCTGGAGCAGAAGAAATGTTAGAGATGATGGGTCTAAAATCACACCATATTTGCGACGCTGTCAAGAGTGTTATCGCGAGGAAGGTTTGAAGCACCGTCTCTAACGACACCCGTGCATGGAGTTCTTTTTAGACACCGCTGATGTTGATGAAATTAGAGAGATTGCCTCTTGGGGTATTCTTGATGGAGTAACTACTAATCCTTCACTGATTAAGAAAAGTGGCAGAGATTTCAAAACTGTAGTTGCTGAAATTGCCGCCATATGTGATGGCCCTATCTCAGCAGAAGTAACTGCGCTGGACACCGATGGAATGGTGGAGCAAGGCAGAGCATTGAAGGCCGATTTACCTGAGAACGTAATCATCAAAATCCCTTGTACGCCAGAAGGACTAGCTGCTACAAAGATTCTAACAGCAGATGGAATCAAAACAAACGTCACACTGATTTTTTCAGCATCTCAAGCACTGATGGCGGCTAAAGCTGGGGCCACATATGTCTCGCCATTTATTGGCCGAATTGACGATACTGGCGCAGATGGAATGGCACTGATTGCAGAGATCATGGCGACTTGGGAAAATTACGACATCAGTACTAAAGTTCTTGCAGCATCAATTAGGCACCCAACACACGTTTTGGCATGTATGCAATTAGGTGCTCACACTGTGACTATGCCGACGAAAACTTTCAGGCAATTGATGAGCCACCCGCTCACGGACAAAGGTCTCGCTGGGTTCATGAAAGACTGGGCAGAGGTCGAAGCAGCCGGTAATGCCTGAAGCGAACGCTTGATAATGAGCACCTGCCCACATCGTAACGGGAGGCGATTAGCGTGAGTACTCATGATGACAAAGTCAAGCGTCTTCTAGATGGTGAAATCGACGAAGCCGAAATTGCCGCAGACCCCGTTTTAGCGAGTCTTGCAGAGAGAATTTTCGGATTAAACATTGAGCCAATTACTCCGACTAAACCTAGCCAACAGGCCATTGGTCCAGAAGTCGAAGTTGTTGCTGCAAAAACTAGCCAAGACCCGATGATTGAGGTCATCCCAGGTGCTGCCCCTGCGGCTCCAATGCCTTTACCAGAATTGCCATCAATTCCTAAAGTTGATGAAAGCAATAAGAAAGGTGGTTTCCTCAAGTTATTTGGCCTAGGCTCACTATTGGTTGCAGTTGCTAACATATTCGGATTATTCGGATTCCTTAACTCACAGTGCACTGCAGAAAAGTGTACTGAAGAGGCGACTAGGATTAATTGGGCAGGAATTCATGAGTTTAACAACGAACTCGGTTGGTCAATGCCATTCCCAGAAATGGGTATTCCTGACTACGTTGCTGTGGCATGTAGCATTCTTGTTTTAATTGTGGCTTTCCGTAGGAAATAATGCGGCAATTTGATGAATTATTGATTTGGAGTGGTCATTATGGGTAAAGGCAAAGCCAAGCGTGGAATACCATCGAAAGTTGATGACTTTAACGCATGGTACCCCTTTATCGTAGAGGCTGCCGAACTTGTTGACAAACGATATCCAATCAAAGGAATGGATGTATGGCGCCCCTATGGATGGCGTGCGATGAAGCTGATTGATTCTCTAACCCATTCAGAAATGGAAAGAACAGAACATGAAGAAGTCAATTTCCCTTTACTGATTCCTGAAAACCTGTTGGACAAAGAAAACGCATTGGTTGCTCGACTCAAGCGTGCTAGAGAAGAAGGGGTTGACCCAGACGATCTGAGAGACGATGAAGAAGAGGGCGGTTTCAAGAAAGAAGTGTATTGGGTCAAACACGCTGGCGAAAATGAACTGGACATCCCGATGTTTTTGCGACCTACTAGTGAAACTGCGATGTATACGATGTTCCCATTATGGATTAGGTCTCACAAGGATTTACCTCTCAAGGTTTACCAAATGGTGAACACATTCAGATATGAAACCAAACAAACAAGGTCATTCATTCGTGTGCGAGAAATTCACTTTTTCGAGGCACATACTGCGCACGCCGACGAAGAATGTGCAACAAGGCAGATTCAGCAGGACCTTGAAATCGTTGACAATTTAATGCATGACTTGTGCCTGCCAGTAATCAAAGCTCGAAGACCTGTTTGGGACACATTCCCAGGAGCATGGTACACTATTGGTATCGATGCTATCATGCCTAACGGAAGAACTCTACAAGTTGCATCCTGCCATCACTACAGAGACCAATGGGCTAAGGCATTCGATTTGACATATGAAAATCTCAATGCTGAACAACAGCATTGTCATCAAACCACATATGGTATGTCTGAAAGACTACTAGGCGCAATAGTTGGAATGCATGGTGATGATAATGGTCTAATTATGCCACCTGCAATTGCACCATACCAAGTTGTAATTTGTCCAATGATAAGAAAGAACTCCGAAGTCGATACAATAGCAAAAAGCGAGGAAGTCGCAGCGATTCTAAAATCAGCAGGCCTAAGAGTGAAAGTTGACAAAAGAGACATTCATGCTGGACAGAAATATTTCGATTGGGAAATTAAGGGTGTCCCATTAAGACTTGACATAGGACCTAGAGATATGGAAAACAATTCTGCATTTGCCGCCAGAAGAACTGGCGGCAAGGAGCCACTCCCTCTTGACAACATTGTGAATGAATGCAATCGTGTACTATCTGAAATTGCAGACGAATTGAGGAAACGTTCTGCAGCTCATACAGAAAATGTAGTAATTCCTTTGACCGACCTAGAAAATGTCGAAGACGGGAAGATCTACGAAATGGCATTCGACGGAACCGATGCTCATGCAGAAACTATAGAGAGAACTACTGGGCTCTCATTCTTAGGAGATTCAACAGAACCTTACGGTGAAGAAAAGCCTTGCTTCATGTCGGGTAAGATGACTACTCGCAGAGTGATATTGGCCAAGACCTACTGATTACATTTCGAGTCCATCGAAATCCATCTCAGAGTCACGCATCATTCGCTTCATCTGTTTGTTCATCTTTCGGTTTCCGCTCATACCCTTCATCATTTTTCGTGAACGGTTCCATTGCCCAATTAGCTCTCTAACATCTTTTTCTTTGACACCAGAACCTCTAGCAATTCTTCGAATTCTGTCAGCCTTTATTTTTGCAGGCTCATCTTTTTCGTATGTTGTCATAGAATCCATGATTACTTGGTATCGGTCAAGATTTGCCTGCATGGCCTCTTTCTGATTTTTGCCCATTGCACCCATTCCACCGAACATACCAGATGGAAGGAAAGAAAGCAATTTGTCGATTGTTCCAACCTTTGACATCATTTCCATCTGAGAATACATGTCATTGAGAGTAAATCTCCCCGTCATCATCCTCTGAGTAATGCGCATGGCTTCTTCTTCATCCATGTCTTCAGGTGCTAGATCAATAAGGCCACGAATGTCACCCATTCCTAGAAGTCTGGAAATGAATCTATCAGATTCGAATTTCTCCAAGTCTGCAACTTTCTCACCCGTACCGATATACATTACCGGAGCACCTGTTGTAGCAACGGCAGATAGTGCGCCACCACCTCGAGCGGTACCATCGAGCTTAGTGATAACAATGCCAGTTACACCGGCTAAATCATGGAAATTTGCTGCTACAGGACCTGCGGATTGACCAACCTGTGCATCGATAACTAAGAATCTCTCATTCGCATTAGCTACTTCAGAAATCTGTTCTAATTCGACAACTAAGTCCTCATCTAACTTGTGCCTACCAGCGGTGTCGATGATGACTAAATCTGCTGCAGCATGTTGCTTTAGACCATTTTTCACGATGTCGACTGCATTCTTGTTATCAGGTTCCCCATATACTTCAACAGATGAATCTTCCAGTAGCTGTGACAGTTGGTTATACGCTCCTGGTCTGTGAACGTCAGCCTCGATAACAGCCACTCTAACGCCGTGCTTTTTGCGGTACCATTCTGCTAATTTTGCAGTAGTAGTTGTTTTACCATTACCATACAATCCAACCATAAGAATAGTCGATTGATGTGGTCTTACTTCCCTAGGTGGTCCTAGTAATCTTACCAATTCAGTATAGAGAATATTCATTGCATGAGTCTGCAAAGTAATTCCAGGTCGTGGTTCTTCGTCCCTCATTCTGGATTCTAATTTCTCAGTAATTTCTTTTGTTTGACGAACGTTGAAATCTGCTTCCTGCAATGCTCTTCGGAGGGAGCGAAGCATTTCTTTCAATTCATCTTCGTTTAACTTTCTGCGGCTCTTTAGAATTCCCAGCGCAGAGAATATTCCCCTGGACAGTCCTTCAAGTGCCATGCTAAAGCCCAAAAGCGCATTTGGTTTGAACCCAACGGAAGATTATTCTTCAGGAAATGTCAATTTGAGAATATCATTTTCGAGTTTTGCTTTTACTTGACTCGCCTTTGCTGGCCTATCAAATGGGACTGGGTGCTCACGCGAATTTATTCCAACATATACTGTTCCAGATTCACTACGCAGTGAAAGGTCTTCACGAACTATTCCCGGGAGATGTAGTAGTACATCATCTCCTTCCGTCCATGTGCCACGATGAACTTCTAGCCCAAGTCCAACTGAGAACGGGCCCAATCCATCTGAAATTGAGATATCACCATGCAATTCTGAACTTATTGATCTCAAGAGATCTAAGCCATGAATATCGGTGTCCTTGAGTTCAACTTCGTGAAGATGTAAATCAGGCAATTCATCCCGCAATTGCTCGACGTTCTTCCTCTCATTAATACGACGTGTCTGAATGAAATCGTTATCCAAATCTGGAGTCATACGATTGATGACGCATCCAGACACTGGCAAATTGAATTCTGCCAATGATTCATAGGCACGTAAAGTTTCGTTAACGCCCATTTTTTCAGGAATTGTGACCAGAGTGAAACGGGTTACTTCTGGATTACACAAAATACGTCTAACATGTAGAACACGTCGGCGGAACTTCTCTAATTCGTCCCGCATCTTTTCTCCTTCCTTAGCACCAAACATCAAAGCTCTAATTCCCCCAGTTAGACGATGCATTCGGATAATCTTGTCTGCCCACTTTTCGATTATTTCAGGCAGAGCTAAGAATCGTAGCGTATGGCCCGTAGGTGCGGTGTCAAATACAATAACATCCCAATCTGGGTTTTCCAAATGTTTGAGCAATTCATCGAATGCCATAGCCTCATCAAGCCCTGGTAGAACCATTTCTGATGCGTTTAATTCCGGGTCTTGACCGCCTAACATAGGACCTAGACTTTCAGTTAATTTTGGGATATGGTCGGAGATTTTAGCTTCCGGGTCTAGTTCTAGGCCCCACAAGCCATCAACGCCTTCTACTGGAGTAGGTTCAGGTCCCAATTGAACACCTAAACTGTCCGAAGTGCTGTGAGCAGGGTCACTGCTAACCAACAGTACCTTCAAGCCAGAATCAGCCAATCCTACAGCGGTGGATGTTGATGTTGTAGTTTTACCGACACCACCCTTACCGCCGAATAACAGTAGACGAGCCATACTACCCCCTTGAGATGGGGATATTCAAGGCTTAGGTTTGCACAACTCACTTGAATAGGTCTCTGCACGGCGTCATTATGGCAAGTGACTTGTGGCTATCTCAAGTTGCAATTGTCATTTCATTGGTAGGCATGAGTTTGGGATGGCGCGGTGTCATGACCAAATATTCAGGATTCTATGATTTGACTACAGCTTGGAGCATGATGTTCTGGGGGATTTTGGTAGGAGGACTGTATGGAAGTCTCGGTGACTTATTTCTTCTCACGGTCTATATCGAAGGTAAATTTCTGCCATATAGCAACTTGATTATTTGTTTAGGAATATCCGTTGCAGTACATCTATTTCTTCGCAGAAAAAAGGTTCGAAGGACTGGTTCTCAACCGACAACAGGCTGGGCATTAGGTTTGGCAGTAGGAGGAATGATCTCTTTATTCCTAATCTTTAGATTACTACAAGTCTATCAAGATAACATTGGAATTGAATTGGTTGTAACAATAATTCTTGTGGCATTGATTTCACCAAGAGCCCATGCATTGATTTTCTGTCGACACGGATATGGGATGTTAATGGGCAAGCGCTGGAGCATTGTATTGCGCACATTCTTCTGGACTTCGTTGTTGCTTACCGCACTGTACTCTACAGTCTACAGAATGGACGTTTGGATATTCATCATTCCACCAGTGTTATTGGCTGAAAAAAGAGCCCATGATTGGGTGTGGGCAGCGGTCCCAAGACCTGCAAGAAGACGGTTGCGTAGAATCTGGTCAGATGCATCTCGTGCTAAGGCTAGAGAGGAAGAGTAAGTTAGTGCCTACAAATCGTGCTAAACTATATTTTCTTGTGCATTGTAACAGTATTTTCACTTTTATGACAGGGCAGAACCTTCATGGGGGTACCGTTCAGCCTAGGTAACAATGGGAACATGTCCCTTCTGTCGTGCCCAAACCCTGCCGGGCGATTCCATCTGCTACAGTTGTGGCAGAGTAATCACTGGCGCATCCGGAATGGATTCACGGGTAAAAGGCGAATTCATGCGCTCTCCTACAAGAAAAGCGAAGCATGGAAAGGCTCCTCGCCAAGCGAAAATGAGCAAGGCTAATCCAAAACGTCGAGGTAGGAAAAAGCGCAGTAGAATCAACCAATTAGGGTTGGTTGCTTTCATTGCATTCGTATTTTTCACTCCAGAAGCTCGACAATTTGTTCTGGCCAAATGGGCAGAGGTAGAAGATTACCTAATGGAAGCGATTGCGCCTTTCCAGGTATATCCTCTTGAGGCAGAATATACCGTTGTTCGCAGCGTTGATTTATGGAATAATGGGTCAGGAAATGGGCACTTGGAAGAATCAATCCCTCTACCTATGGATGTTACAAGCAATGAAGGCGGGCCTGTTGCTTTGGCATACGATGACGGTACTGAAGTCGCTAAATCAGATATTCAAACAATAATCGATATGGAGTTACGAATAGATGGAGAGGTTGTTTCAATACCCAATGATGGTTTGCCTTACCGAAGTAAAGCGAATGCAATAATTACCCAAGATGGTAATGAAGTATGGTGGCCAGGTCAAGGCTCAGGTTCTGATTACTGTCCACACGGCCCTTGTGTTAGGGTTTCAATCGATGTCCCAAGTGGGACACACGAAACCGTTGATTTCGCTGTAACATTGCATTCTGCCACACATACTTGGTGGCATTCTACACGAATGGATGGCAAAATTGACGGCAAATCCGAAGGAGTAAGTGTCCATCGTTCTGGCACTTTCGATGACATCTCAGAAAGGGGAATGGGGGCTAGAGCCAACGAATTTTCAGATAACCCTTGGTATGACCGTGGTGGACAATATGGATGGGCAATCGATGGCAGACAATCCACAGCCCCTTTGGTTCATCAAACGGCTGCAAGCATTGAAGCATCACTTCCATCAAACTTGAAAGATAATGCATATGCGTATGCAAGAGCAACATTTGACTGGTTAAACACGAATGTTCCATACGACACTTCAGCACCTAATGTCGCTAGAAGTGGCGAGCAATGTTTGCAAGCTGGAATCGGTGATTGTGACGAGCAATCCAATGCATTTATGAGCATTATGAGAATTAAAGGAATCCCAACTTGGTATGTATTTGGTGCACTTACTGATTCACAATTCCAGAATTGGGAAGGACACGCTTGGGCATACATCATGTTGCCAATGTCAGATGAATGGTGTGAAGATAATAATGTGATTCTCGAAACCTGTTATGTCGAAGGCGCGGTTGACGTGGTAAATCGCAAGTGGTTAGTCCACACACCTACTGCATACATTGACTGGATTGAAGAAGCACCTTGGGACAATGTTGATGGGTACTATGCAGGAGGTTCGATTTCAGGTAATGATTTCAAGCGACTGAGATCGTTCTATACTGAAGGCTACCAAGTCATTGGTGGAACATGGGATAACAAATGGTTCGGAGAGGATTTCTCATGAGGGTCATTATTGGTGGAGGAGGCCGTGTTGGAACCGGGCTAGCTCGTGCACTGCGTAGTGAAGACAAGGATGTTGTTCTTGTTGACAACAATGCGAGGGCCGTAAAAAATTCTCAAGGAATGGATATTCTTGTTCTTCATGGAGACATTACGCACCGTCAGAAATTCATCGAAGCGGGTATAGAAACCGCTCAGGTATATGTTGCTGCTACGAACTCTGATGAAAGAAATATCTTGTCTTGTGCATTAGCAAAACACGTTCATGAAGAGCAAACAGGTGGCAAGGGAGGACTCATGACAATTTGTAGAGTTCGAAATCCAATGTTCCTTGAAGAACATCAAACAGGTAAATTGTCGAAATGGGCTGGTGTAGACCATGTAGTCCATCCAGTCGATGGAGCAATTGAAAGATTGATGTCTGGTTTGCGCTCTTCGTCCCTAACTGAAGTTATTCCCTTTGAAGCGGATGCTTACATTGTAGAGTTGGACGTCACTTCCGAAGCAGGAGGAGTTGTACATCGGACATTGAGAGAGTCTGGAGCTAAAGTCGAAGGTGGAATGCCCCTAATTGTGGGATTGAAAAGAGATGGAGAACCTGGAAGAGTTCCTGTTGCTGACGACCAGGTTTTACCTAAAGACAGAGTTGCAATCGCAACTGCAGGTGAAGCATCATTCAACAGGATTCTTCGCATATTTGGCCATGAACACATAGATTTCCCAGACCGCCCAAAGGTGGCAATATTTGGAGCAGGATTGATTGGAACTAGATTAGCAAAGGCTTGGCTTGATGCAAACGGAACTGTCACCATAGTAGAAAGGGACCTTGAAAAAGCGAACAATCTTGCTGGTTCCGACTTAGGCAACCGCAAAGGAATTGAAATTATTCACGGAGACCATCTTGACAAAGATTTGCTATCAGAGATCGAGATTTCGTCACACCACATTGCCATTTCAGCACTAGATAACGACCACGCTTCAATTGCTGCTGTCTTACTTGCAAGCGACATGGGTGTTGAAAGAACAGGACTGATATTGTATGATGCTGACCTAGTCAACGTTGTTAGACGAATGGGAATCACATTCTCGGTAGACAGAAAACGTGTTGCAATAGATACTATTCTTGCCAAAATTCATTCTGAATTACCGGGGCCATACGCTGTATTGTCCAGCGTTCCTGATGTCATAGGAATATGTTTACCAATCAATTCGAATGTGAAGTTTGCCGGAAAAACAATCGCTGATGCTGGACTTCCAGAATGGTGTAAAGTTGCATTCATTCAAAGAAAGAACATACATGAAGAATGGGAAACTATGCGACCTTCTTCGACAAAGACATTGCTCGAGGGAGACCGTTTGACTATTTTCTTACCACCCGATCGTGTAAATGATTTGGAGAAGAAATTCAAGGTGTGAATCCAAAATGCGCCGAGACGTACTTTCACTGATCGTCGGCTGGACGATGATGGCAATGCTGATACCATTGTCATTCAGTTTCCTGATTACTTGGTGGTTAGATGGTTTCAACACTGCTTTGGTTTCTTTTATGATTCCAATTTTATTTTCTGGACTGATTGGACTTTCCTTACTAAGCATTGGAGTTCGCTCAGATACAACTGAGCGGCTCAGAGACAGGGAAGCATTCGCTGCTGTAGCCTTAGCATGGCCAGTGGCTGTTCTGATAGGCAGCCTACCGTTTTGGCTTGGAGGTGTGTTTCATGGACCATTTACTGATGGTTCTCAGATGGCAGACATAGGGCGAGGTTTCGTTAATTCATGGTTCGAATCAATGTCTGGTTTCACCACAACAGGGGCTACTGTTATCGAGCACTCGATGAGTCCTAATTGTATTCCTGGAACAACTCCTGATTGTATCAATGCTCAACCAAAAGGGATTCTCATTTGGAGGTCTCTTACTCAGTGGCTAGGCGGCATGGGAATAATCATGCTCGGTTTGATGTTGTTGTCTAGAGTACTAGGAGGCGGCATGGCATTGGCAAGAGCAGAATTGACTGGACCTTCCCTCTCCCGACTCCGTCCTAAATTGCAAGAAACCGCATTAGCTCTGTGGACGATTTACATTATTCTAACCGCTCTCGAGATTGTATTACTATGGGGAGTTGGAGGAATGACTATTTTTGATGCATTCAATCATGGCCTGACAACGATGCCTTCAGGAGGATTCTCAACGCATGATGCTTCAATTGCATATTACGATAGTTTTGTTGTCGAATCAATAATCATATGTTTCATGTTCCTTGCCGGTGTGAATTTCACTTTGATCTGGTTGGCTTGGGAGAAACAATGGGACAAAGTGTTTGCAGACCAAGAAGGGCGGAGTTATGTTCTGGTAATTCTAGCAACAACTCTGTTTGTATTCATCGCACTAATGTCACAAGGAAGTCGAATTGATGACGGTTTCTTTGATTCTTTGTTCACAGTTGTTTCTATAGGAACGAGTACAGGCTACACAAATTCAGATTATATGCTATGGCCTGTTGTAACTCACATTTTCTTATTCCTGCTAATGATTGTTGGCGCTTGTGCTGGTTCAACTAGCGGTGGATTGAAACTCATGAGAGTTAAACTCGCTTTGAAAGTCGCATGGAGAGAAATCGGAAGAATTGCACAACCAAAGCGTGTAGTTCAAATCCGAATGAATGACGAAGTTGTTGATAATGATAGGCTAGGCTTGATTGTTGGAATGCTATTCGTTTGGACAGGTTTGTTCGCTCTTTCATGTATTGTTTTGGCAGTGACCATGCCGAACTCAGATTTCGAATCAGTTGTCGCTGTTGTTGCTTCATCTCTTGGAAATACAGGGCCAACATTAGGTGATTATGGTCCCTCAAACACCTGGGCTTCTATGGGATCACCTTCGTTAATTATCACATCAATTCTGATGTGGTTTGGCCGTCTAGAATTGATGACTGCACTACTACTGTTGCATCCTAGAACCTGGGCAAGGGAAGAGAGAGAAGCACCTGATAGGGCTTCGGTCAAATTAATCCGTGAACTGTTTGAGAAAATGGAAGATCGCTCCGAAGACAAGGACTAATCAAAACAGTGTAGTCTGTCCTGAATCAGGCTTAGATTCTTCTTCGGTTTCTACTTCATTTACATCAATTTTAGATTCAACTACTGAAACCTCAGGTTGTAGAGTTGCCTTTTCCAATTCCTTGGCGTATCTTTCGAGCAATTCTTTTGTTGTACGATGGGACGTTGACAAACCGCAAATTGCTGCATGCTCCTCTGGCGAAAGACCAAGAGCAAGAGATATCGAAAAATCTTCACTGTTTTCTGATTGTACCGCAACTAAAGATGGAAGTAATTCTTCACGTACTGCTTTCTTAGAACAGCCACATGTTTCAGCTAGTCTGTCGACAACTGAGCGCTTTACCCAAGCTGAGCCGCGTCGCAAGAACCCCGGATATGAACAGAATACTCTTCCTTCAACAGGCTTAGGCATTGTTACACTAGCGGAAAGACCTGAGAGGTTGGAAGACCAGTACCAAGAACGATGTGCAGTGTTTCTAAACCGAGTTGTTAACAGGCAATCTGCAAGTGAAAGTGACGATGACCCTCTTCTAACAGCCCCTTGGTCGGTGAAAACAACTCCATTGTTCCATGAGACCCAGGCAACCATATCATCCGGGCTCTTGTCTAGAGATCTAGCAGCTTTCATTGCATTCTGGGCAGTTCTTGAGCGATAGAGCATGTCCAATCCTGGGAAAATTTCGACTGTAGTGTCTCTAACTCCGGTTTCGATATTTTGTTTCACCATTTCCTTGGTGAGATTTGAATCAATTAAAGAGCACATTACTTGTAAGTCCCTAACCAATGCACGTAAGTCGCCAGGATTATTTTTCACAAGTTCATCTATAGCACCGGGGTCTGCCGTGAAACCTTCTTCTTTGATTACTCGTAAAGCAATCCTTCTGAGTGCTTCATTAGATGCTCTTTCGAAACGGATTGAAATTAGATGTTTAGAAAATCTGTCGCGCGCAGTCCTCCAAGTCGATGAAGTTCTACCCCAAAGCCCCATTTCATCATTACAAGCTAGAATGACTGGTTGTCTAGTATCAGCCAATAAATTTAGCAACTCGGCTTTACCACCACTATCTCCTTTCAATGCTTTTGAATCATCAAAATCTTCACCAGAAACGATTGATGAGATTCTATCAGCAGAAATCTCACGCAAACCTCCAGATAAATGGTCAACTTCATCCAGCAAAATCAATGTTCGAGGCGGTTTTTGGCCAGGGGTCATGAATAATGAGCCATGAGTTGATGCATGGGTTGCTGCCTTCCTGATCGCACCGGCATTCCTAGCATCGCTGGCATTCAATTCAATCACTTGCCAACCCATATCAGCAGCCACAGCCCTTGCAACCGTTGTCTTACCTACTCCAGGTGGTCCAATCAGTAACAAACCTGGTTTTTTTGGCCTACCTTCTTTCCATTGGTCTAGCCATGCCCTTATTTTCTTACGCTGAGCCTCGTTTCCTTCCAACTGTCGCTCACTCAACGGGCGGTGGCGTTCAGTCCAATCACTCGCCACCATGTTTTAGTGACTTTCAAGGCCCCATTTGAACATTGAGTTATTCAAAATGGTAAATCATCAATTGAAACACGAGTTTGTTCACCCGAATCTCTAGACCTGAGAGTAACAGTATTGTCCTCCAGAGATTCATGGTCAACCGTTATACACCAAGGCACTCCAATCTCATCTGCTCGTGCATACCTTCTACCAATTGAGCCACTTGCATCATAAACTGAAAATACATTTTTCCTTCGACATAGGTCTCCATGAATCTCTTGAGCAAGTGAATCCATTCCATCCTTCTCAAACAAAGGAAGAACTGCAACATCAACTGGAGCAATAACTTCTGGAAGAGCGAGCAAAGCATAGTCTTCACCAGATTTTTCTGTTTCAGTGTAAGAGTGATCAAGGAGGTGCCAGATTATTCTGTCAATTCCAAAAGCTGGTTCAACCACGTGCGGAACAAACCATTCTCCATTGACATTCTCGGTGCGCTGAACTCGTTTTACATGTTCAGGAAGAATTTCCAAATCTGTTCCCTCAAAGTTATGTGAAAGTGGGAATATTGTTTCTGGAGGCAAGTTTTCAACATATTCCTTGACTTTACCCGCAAGTGCTCTAAATGCTGGACCTGCTTTCGCACCATCGATAGTCCAACCATTGATTTCGATTACTTTGGGCTCGTCAAATGTTCTCCAAGCACGAAGCCTTTGTCCAGTTGCATTTTCGTGAGCAGTTAGGTCATAACAACCTCTGTGAGCAATTCCAACACACTCAATCCATCCGTATGAACCCAAAATTTCTGCATCCCAACAATCTTGTGCATAATGTGCCATTTCTGTTGACTCGTGTTGTCTAAATCGCAAACCTGAAGCATTGATTCCAACAGACAACAAGAAGTCCATTGTCCAGCCCATGAAATAACCTACAGTAGGATGCCTAATCACTCCATCATGAACCGCCTGGCCAAGAGTCATTGAGACCTCACCGGTTCCATCTGCGACCAAGGTGACTTCATTTTTCCAAGATGAGAAATCGTGAACTGGCTCAACTTCAGGGTCGATAAAATACTCTAATTCTGCCATGTTGAATTCACGCAATCGAATCATTCCTTGTCGAGGGCTTATCTCGTTTCTATACCCTTTTCCAGTCTGAATTGCACCGAATGGAAGACGTTCTCTGAAATGACGATATATCGATGTGAAAGAGGTGAACATNCCTTGAGCGGTTTCAGGACGCAAAAATCCCTGTCTACCAGACCCACCTGCACCGATTTTTGTGTTAAACATCAAATTCTGTGCCTCGATTTTTCCCCAGTTGCTAGCACCACAGGCAGGACATGCTGGATTGATATCTTCAATCAATTTGGCTAGTTCATCTTTGGTTAACGCATCTGCATTAGGGTGGATGTGCTCAACCAAATGGTCTGCACGACTGGCTTCTCCACACTCTCCACATTCGGTCAAAAAGTCACTGAATTCACCGACGTGACCACTAGCTTCCAACACAGAATAGGGGGTTATGGTCGGACAAGAAATTTCGACAATGTTTCCCAAACTTTGCCAATGATCTATCCATGTTTGATTTACGCGATTTCGCAACCTTCCTCCGACAGGGCCGAAATCGTACAAACCCGCAGCGCCACCATGAATCTCAAACGCAGGAAGAATAATTCCTCTACGTTTTAGCATTCCAGTTAGTCTGCCTAAACGCTCAGTGTTGAACTCCTCCATGCACCTGCGTAATCAAAGGGGTACATGAGGCCACCTCCTAATGCTAACTTGAAAATTGGATTTTGTGAATACAAACAAATTGCCCATTGACAATGATTATTCAGCCCAGCACCCCTTTTATTCTGGTTTCTAGGGGCTGAAATTGTATATTAGCCAAAACCAAACATTGAAGACATCTATACACACGCTCCCCTTCACGGATAGCGAGTTGATAATTATGGCAAATATCTCTTATCTAGAAAATCCTCTCGAAAGTGAGGATTTGTATGAGAAATTATGCCAGCCTGTTCGCAATTGGTTCAAGGATAAATTTCCAGACTTTACCAAACCTCAAAAATTGGCGATCCCATCAATTATGGATGGAGACCATTTGCTATTATGCTCTCCAACTGGTTCAGGTAAGACGCTGACAGCATTCTTGACAATTATCGATAATCTCGTCCGGCATGCTTTAGATGGAACTTTAGAAGAAAGAGTATACTGCCTATACATTTCTCCAATCAAAGCTCTAGCGAATGATATTCAAAAGAATCTGATTGGTCCACTAGAAGAAATAGAAAAGAAGTACCTACCAGATAGGGCACAAGGAAAAATTAGAGTTGGCCTGAGAACAGGAGATACACCTCAATCTGAAAGGCAGAAAATGCTTAGGAAGCCCCCACATATCCTGATTACAACTCCTGAAAGTATGGCTATTGCTATATCCTCTCCAAGATTCCAGCCCATTGTTTCTAATGTTGAATGGATTATTATTGATGAGATGCATTCATTGGTTCCTTCCAAACGTGGAGTGCATCTTGCACTCACAATTTCACTGCTCGATACTATACTAGAGAGACCCGTGCAGAGAATAGGGATCTCAGCTACAATGGAACCGCTCGAAACAGTTGCTGAATACTTAGTGGCTAGTGATGACAGAGAGAGTCGTAATAATAGTCAAACGGTGAAAATCGCAAAAATCAGTGGTGCTAGAGAATTAGACTTGGACATTCTATTGTGCTCTCCAAAATTCAGTGACCTCTCTGTAATGAAAGTCCTAGAAATGAATGTTGAGATGGTCGCTGACCTAATCAGTGCGCACACAACAACCCTCGTTTTCGCTAACACAAGAAAGATGACTGAAACTTTAGTTCAGAAGTTACGCCCCTTCCTTGGTGATTTGGTTGCAGGACACCATGGCTCGATGGATAAGAGAATTCGTCTTGATGTTGAAAGAAAACTCAAACTCGGACATTTACGAGCAGTCGTTACATCATCTTCATTGGAAATGGGAATTGATATTGGTTCAGTTGACATGGTTATTCAGATCGGCTCACCCGGTGATATTGCTACTGCATTGCAAAGAATTGGTAGAGCAGGGCACCATGTAGGAGGAATACCTCGTGCGAGATTTTTGCCTACTAGTGTTGACGATTTAATCGAGTTAGCGGCGCTACAATCAGCAATCCAAACCGGTGACATGGACATGCTTGATTTCCCACAAAACTGTCTTGATGTTCTTGCACAATTCCTTATTGGCTTAGTCATAATTAACGAACGTGATATCGATGAAGCATTCGAGGTTGTAACCAGCACATGGTCTTACAGGAACTTGAGGTATGATGATTATATCGAAGTCCTAGACATGCTGGAAGAAGAGAGGCGTGTTTGGATTGATTGGGAAGACAATATCTATGGAAAACGTGGATATTCAAGAATGATTTACTATACAAATATAGGAACAATTGCTCCTGACAATTCATACTTGGTATTCAATGCCGAAGGAAGTATCTTAGGTCAATTATCATCATCATTCGTTGCCAATTTGCGTAATGGAGACGTTATCCTATTGGGAGGTTCGACCTACAGAGTTACAAATATTCAAGGGACTAGAGTTAACGTCAATTCTGTAACAGGATATCGACCTACAGTACCATCTTGGAGTGGTGAAGCTAGAAGCAGGTCGAGGGAGTTATCCAAGGCGCTTCTCGATTTAATTGGACATAGCGTGAACGCTTTACGCAGGCAGAATGACCCTCGAATGATTTTGCGAGATGTGTACGGTCTTGGCGAGGGTGTTGCGAACACAATTGCAAGACATCTTGAAGAGCATACTCTTGATTCATTCCAGGTTCCTGACCCTAATCGATTAATCGTTGAGCAAATAGTTTCAGGAGGAATGCCAACATACCTGATCACATCGTGCCGAGGCAGAGGGTTCAACACTGCATTAGGCTATTTCATGGCCGGTTTAGCTGAGCAAGATGGCATTGCAGTTCTCGAATTATCATTTGATGAAAATGGTCTGTTGATCAAGACGAGTCAAGAAGTTGACCCAGGAAAAATGTATGAATCATTCCAGTCTAATGACCATATGGAAGTAATCGAACGTTACATCGTCAACACCCAAATTTTTGCAAAACGATTCAGAGAAATTGCAGGCCGCTCACTAATCATTCCAAAACGGATCGGAGCAGAAGAAGTGAGCCCTCAACAATTCCAACAAAGAGCCGATGCTCTATTACAGAGACATCGTTCAATAGAAGATTCTTTACTTATTAGGGAAGCAAAGGCCGAGATTATGTTTGGCGATATCGACATTATCTCACTAAATCAGTTCCTGCAGGCAACTAAAGAATCTGAAGCAAGAATCGTACACACAAAGGTCCCGGTTCCATCAAGACTCGGAATGAGTTTGTACATGAGCACATTCGAAGACTTGTTGTCGATGAAAACAAGGGCTTTCCTTGTCAAAGACATTGACCCTGAAATCCTAAAGCGACTCCTAGGCAATCGAAGCCTCGCGACTGAGTTAAGCGAAGAACAGATTGATGATTATTATTCTAATAAAGTTCCAAAGCCAACCAACTCCTCTGAATTACTTAGCCTAATGAGCAAAGGTGGAGGCTTGGATCGAAAGTGGGAAAATCCACTATACGCCTCTAAATTGGAAGGAATTGAACATAGTACAATTGAGAAATGGGTACGCGAATTAGCCAGCCAAGGTGAAATAACCAAACTTCGTTCAACGGGAGCCGCTGAACTTGATGACAAATGGTTCACAACTTACATGGCAGAAATTCACGGTACTCTCGGCAGAATCTCAGAGGCTGGCGGCAAAGAAATGGAAGATATCCGTGACCTTTACACGAAGGGTATCAGCTATGAAGTCGCAACTGAATTTGACGGTTTGAATGCGACAAAGTGGGAAAAGAGGACTATTACAGATCCTCACGAAGCATTGCGTGTGAAAATTATCGAAATGCTTGGAAGCGAAGGTCCCGCAAGAGGTGACCAAATTAATTCCAGATTACCATTCCCGCAGGGTCAAATCGACTCAATCATTCATGAGCTAGAGATACGGAATGTAATATCCGTAGGATTCTATAGACAAACTGATGACGCTGAATATATTCTCAAAGTAGATGAGCATAAAATAACTGGTGGAGAAGAAGACGTCCTTGAATACCGTTGGGTTCAAAACATGGTGATGAAGAAATCATTTGAGCAATATAACGACGGTTTTACGGCATTTGACCAACATATTTTGTTCCAAAAACAACAAGAAATGCTCTATCGTGTTGATGGCTTTAGATATGCAGATTGGAAAGATTTGCAACTAGATTCGGACGTAGTAATGGGTAGATTGTTACACAATCGAATTGGTTATACAACCCGGAAAAATATTCCAATGTTGTTAGGATTGAAGCCTGAACCATGGCTTGGAGAAATGGAGAAGTTAATTCTCGAAAAGATTCCAAAGGGAGAGAATTTGACTCGGCAAGAGATTCTTGCTGATTTCCCTAAAGGCGAAGACTACAAGTCATTACAAAGAGATCTGAAAAATGCGATTAGCAATCTAGAGAGACAACTTTGCCTTGTTAAGCAATTTGAAGATGTAAGTGGAAGACGCAGAAGATTATCCTTGTTCCACAGAGTCATTGACGTATATGAACCAATGGACTTCGAAGATGCACTGGTAGAAGTCATCAAGAGAATGGGCCCAGTCAAAGCATTCACGCTGAGATATTATGTTTCTAGGAGTGTAGAGGAACTAGCTATCGCACTAAGGAATTTGGAGAATAAAGGGAAAATTGCAAAGATTATGGCACTAGTTCCTGAGCCTGAAGCATTCTATGTTCTTCCTGAAGAAGTTACCAAGTTGAGCACGCAAAGTCGTGAAGATAGAACATTACGTATTCTAACCCAATCTGACCCATATGTTTCTAGATTCATATGGGAAGTTCGTTCTGTTTTGGACAGAGGGTGGTATCTTCCTGTGTTTAAGGGAGTTGACCCCATTGGCAAAGTGTTAATGTTCAAGATTAATGATTATCTTGAGATTAAAGACATGCACATCCCTTATGCTTACTTAGATGAATTCTGTGAGGCATTCGAAAAGTTACTCGACAACCATTCAGACCAACTCGTCGATGTTGCTGTTTTATCCCAATTTAACGGAATACCCGTTACAGAATTAGAAGAGGATTCAAGAAAAGCACTCGAAGAAATAGGATTCAAATTAGCTGGAGAGAGAATGATTCGCGGAGGAATTGTCGACCCACAGCCAAGAGAAATTGCCGAGCGAGCGTTGTTCCACAGGCATAACCTGCACCAGAACTCAAGACTGGAAAATGAAATCCAAGCTCTAGAAAGCGTTCAAGAAGTTCGAGACGATTTTGGATTACGCGGGCGAGCAGAAGTCTATCGCGTCAGCCTGAAAAATATGGCAAGTGCAAATCAACTGCATCAAGGAATTAACCTCAGAGGGCACCAAGTCTGGGCATCATATGACCACTTCTCGACATTATTAGCAATCAGGGGAGAAGAACCAAACGAGGAATTGTTAGATGTTCTAGAGTTCTTTGAAAATCATAGTGATCCTAACTTGTTCATGGAAAGACACGCTATGAAACGTGCTGCTTTCAGGAAATTGATTCAACCGCTACTAAGAAGTGGACACATGGTACAGGATTATCGAGGAGGTTTCCGTTCTGTAGCGCCTCGCAGAGGTTTAGACCCAGTAATGTTGCGAAGAGAATATTTGCGTAGACTGGTTTCTGATTATCCAGTTATCACTCTGAAACAATTTACCCGCTTGGCTGGTACACCGTTTAAGCCTGAAGAATTGAAGGCTATTCTTACTGAATTTGAAGAAGATTCTACTCTGATTAAGGGATTCTTGATACAAGATTTGCACGAGGTTTGCTGGGGCAAAAAAGAATTACTGGAAAAGGCAAAGAATGTGCCCCCAATTCGTGACTTTGTTATTCCTCCTTCCGATCCGATTGCACCATACTTCGCAGATGTTCTAAAGCAAAAATTCGGCTTTGGCAGTGCATATCTAGTGTTCAGGAACGCTGAGCCTGTTGCTGCTTTCAAGGCAAATACTCGCAACAAAATAATCGATGTCACAGATTATGAAGGCTCAGAAAAAGGTTGGCGAATTGTCAAAGAGTTCGCATGGGAACACCAAATGCCACTCAAGACCGAACTCAGAATCGGCGGTAAAAGAATGAAGTAAAATTACCATACCAATTTGGTAGTGGTTTGATTTGCAATGTATTTCACATGGGCAATTCTGGTGTTAGATTAAATAACAAGTTTCTGCGTGACCAAAATGTGAATCAAAAGGCTATACTGCTAACAGCCCTGATGTTACTTGTTTCAGCAACTCCGTTCGTTTCGACTTCTTCAGCGAATGAGATACAAGATATCGAAGTCCTAGATACTGTGGTTAACCCAACAAACAATCACACGTATCATCTGCTTTCAGCGTCATCTTGGAGCGAAGCTGCATCGGTCGCAAGAAGCCTAGGCGGATTCTTGGTAACCATTGATGATGCAGATGAAGACCAATGGATTTTCGACACATTTGCAGTGAACAATGACACTACAAGACACCTATGGATTGGATTGTCAGACCATCAAAGCGAAGGCGATTACCGCTGGCATGATGGAACACCATTCACATACAGAAACTGGGGCGATGGACAACCTGGAAGTGGTGATGATGAAGATTATGTCCACATTACAGGAACGAACATGGGTAGCATTGAGCCAGCGACTTGGAATGACCTAGAAGATGACCCTCAATATTTCCCTGTTTACGGCGTAGTAGAAATTGGAGAAGGAGCAGATTACGCACTGCGTTTCGATGGGGATGATGACCACATTGTAGTCGATGAAGAATTACCAGACTGGGGCAACCATATCGAAATTGAATCTTGGGTCAATGTAGCAGATACAGACGGTATCCAATTTATCACGATGTTCGGTGATTATGGCTGGGGATTGTATCTCAATGATGGATACCTAGCATATTCCAATGAATACTCCCTATCCAGGAACCCAACTTCTAATGTAACGATTCAGGAAAATGTTTGGACTCATGTCAAGGTTGTAGTTGATACAGAATCTGGTGGAGAGTTTTTCATCGATAATGAGTCTGTGGGATTGATTGATGTCAATTATTCACAAATACCTGCAGGTGACTTTGGCTCCAACGATTGTTTCCAATCCGGTGAAGATTGCGATGAACTATACATTGGGAGAATGGGAGCGGGATGTGATTGCAATTATTTCCGTGGAATGATGGATGATGTTCGCATTGGAAACTCTCAGAATGAATCTTTATGGATGTTCACGGAAGGTGAAGGGGACTCCACAGAAGACTCTCAAGGACTAATTGGAATGATTCATGGTGCTGCATGGGTAATGCCTGATGGAACCATCATTGCACAAGCTTTCGAATTGGAAAATGGAGAATATTATGATGGCTTCAGTGCAAGTGCTGGAGACACACTCTTGTTCTTCATGGAAATTCCAGAGAATACTCAGTACGCATCTCTCAACATGTATTCATGGGATTTCGAGTTTGAGGAAGATTATGAGGACATCGAATACGAGATTTACATTGCCAAAGACAGAATCCCTTCCGCTTGGGACCACGATTATGAAGTTGAGACCTACTATGGTTTGTATGTTTACGAATACTTTGACTGGCCAGAAGAAGGCACTTACTGGATAACATTAAGTTCAAATTACGATATTGACCAACTTGAAGTGAATGCTTACTGGGAACTAGCTCCCGAACCTCCTGAACTAGATGAAATGACTGAATTAAATGACGGCATCTCGGTAACAGGACAAAGAATCTCAAGAGATAGTGGAAAATCACTGTACTTCTATGTCGACCTTCAAGATGAGTTAGCCGAATTAAGAGTTAAAACTTGGGGAGGGCCTGGTGATTGTGAATTGCATATTGCATTAGGAGCACTACCATATACCGACGATTGGGGATGGATAGAGGATGAATGGCTTGAGGAGAGTAGTGGAAGTAATGGTCGACAAATTGGAGGCCAGCAAACTTCAGATCATTCATACAACTCAGGCAATGATGAAACTGTACAGATTTTTGATGCTCAACCTGGAATCTATTACATCATGATGTCATCTTACTCTGGCTGTAGAGATGTAACAATTCAAGCAGATTTCACATATGCACCGAATAACGTAGACCCTGAATCGGCAGTAGAATTGACTGATGGAATCTCCTACGGGCCATTGAGCGGATTTGAAGGACTTGACCAATTCTTCTACATCGATGTTCCTGTAGGAACTGAAAGATTGGAAGTCGATTTGAATAACGGAGATGGAGAAGCTAAACTGATGATGCGACTAGACCAATACCCAACATGGTCAACCTATGACATGCATTCCAATGCTCCGGGAGCAGGTGACAAACTTGGATTCAACGACCCTACGCCTGGTAGATGGTACATATTACTAGGTAGTGAAGAATACTACAGCAGAATTGACATCACAGCATCATTTGAAGAAAGGTATGTTTGGACATATGATGGCGAGCCAATCCAGTTATTCAATGACGAAGAAATCGCTGGAATGAGTGCTCCTGAGGGTGAAGAGTTGTATTTCTTCATTGATTTAGAAGATTCCTCAGCTATGGATTTAGTCATCAAGACATGGGGAGGAGAGGGCGACCTAGGGTTATTTGCAGAAGTCGAGGAATTTGATTGGAGCGATTTCGAAGAGAGACCAATGGGCAGACAGTTCGGAGAAACCCAGTATGAATCTGATTGGGGTGGAGCGGAAGAAGAAATTTACATCTTCTTTGCTAGTGGTAGAATTGACATTACCATTTACGCAAACACAGAGATTGAGGATATTTCTATAATCGCAACTTGGGATGAATTCGATGAACCAAGACCTGGTCCAGAGCCTGAACCACCGGGACCTGAACCCCCAATCGGCGACGATATTCTTTCATGTGACGAATATGTAGATGTCATCTTTGAGGAAATGGACAGAAATGGTGATGGAGATATTTCACGAGACGAATCCTTCGAAGGCGAGGATGATGACGAATTCGATGAAATTGATATCAACAAGGACGGAGTAATCGACAAAACTGAGGCTACAGTTGCCATTTGCACCTGTGAAAATGAACTATACGTCACTTTGGAACAGATTTCAACCGGAGGCATGGGCGAATATTCCATAGAGTTCCTATCAGGAATTGCGTGGAAGAATGAATTCGACTTCTTTGAGATGGATTCTAACAATGACATGATGGTCGACTATGGGGAAATAGAGGATTACACAGAAAATTGTGTGACTACCTACGACCCATTAGATAGGGATGGAGATGGAACACCAAACGACAAAGATGCGTTCCCTGACGACCCGTCAGAAGACAAAGACACCGACGGAGACGGGGTTGGAGACAATGCTGATTTCATCGCAACGGTTGACAATGATATCCTCTGGGTGTCTGCAAGTATTCTGGGATTGATATTGGTTTCAGCTCTAGGAATGATGTTTGTTAGGTCAAGGAGTCGCCCTCAATATGCTTGGGAAGAATACCAGAAGGACCAGATGTCTGAATCAATGCTTGCAAGCATGAGCAGCCCAGTTAATGCGCCACCCTCACNAGAAGTNGTGCCACCTGCTCTTGACTTGGGTCCTCCAGTAAATGATGTACCAGAAGACATGACGGTATCCGATCTCTACGATTGATATTTCTTTTTCTTGGGACCAAGACCCAAAGGACGCATCAGAGAAAGCACATGTTTGTGCATTTGCGGTAGCATTTCAAACAATACTAATGCTAACAGGAACATAGCACCTAGAGAGACAAATCTTGCAGCATAAGCATGACCAAATTCGAAGACTGATAAGTTCATCCATCGCCAATCAGGATAGCCCATTTGAAGCCAAATTAATCCAGCATTTCTGAATAGATTCAGAATATGAATTAAGGATAGAGCAATGAATAATGCTCTGACACGCTTCCTCCAATCGATTTNAAGTACTGAAATTGCACCTACGAATATAATCATCGATTGTATAGCAGTACAAGCTAGGACGAAATTGATGTAAATCGGCTCGCCATTGACCAATAGTTCGGTATGGAAAGAAAACTCTGACATTTCGTCGGTCAGGAACCAACGATTTCCGTCCCAGTCATCCCAATTTACCGAGGCTCCATTAGCAGGATTAGCATATGTCTCACCCAAAGTGACTTCAGCGCCTCCAGCGAAAGATAGCAATGCTGCAGACTGCCAGGCTACGAACCATATTGCCAGCACATTCAGCATCGGAATATGTGCAATCATTAGATAGGGGAGTCCAGCAACTGCTACGGTTCCTCTGAACCAGCGNAAGGCATTTGCAGATTTGCGCTCTGACACCTGTCTCTCCCAAAATGCAATTGCACAAGCACCGGGTAGCGTAATTGCGCTCATAACTACCAATACGATATCATCGTGAGCAAGATAATATCCAATATCGTTGAAGAAATAAAATCCTGTCATAACCCAGCCAATAGGAGCGAATGACTCCAATTTGCCTGAGCGACTTTTCCATGTGACAAATAGAATCAACAATCCCACCGCACCAAGTATGGTAGCGGTCGACCTGTCGACTAGATAGTCACCTGCCATGATATCGCCACGAATGGTGTTTCATCTAATGGCTTCGCCTTAATGCACATAGGTCTGGTTCGTTTCGAAGGTGTTGATGCAGGGGCCGATAGCCGAAGTTAACGTGTCCAAGATTGACTTGGACTGGAACGGGGCGATTGCGTTTCTCGATAGAGATGGAGTTCTCAATTATGGTAGTCCAAATTACATCAACTCGCCCGACGAGTTAGATATTATTCCAGGAGCCAAGCAGGCAATCAAAGAGCTACGAGATCTTGGATTTCGAATTGCTATCACTACAAATCAATCAGCAATAATGCGAGGGTTATGGGGTGAGGAAACCATTCACGCAATACACAAAAGATTGCAAGAGCATTTAGGGACACTCGACGTACTGATGACGTGCCCTCACAGAAATCGAGACATGTGTGATTGCAGGAAGCCTCGCCCAGGAATGCTAAATCAGGCATCACATATCATTCGAGGTAAATCCCATGATTCTGTGGATTGGTGGGGGGAAAAGCCGAAGCCAATTCATCCTCTCGATCTGATGGTAGGTGACAGAAATTCTGACATGGGAGCAGGATGGGCTGTTGGTGCAAGACTATTCAAAGTAGACGAAAACATTGGAATCAAGCAAGTTATTGAAAGAATCATCAATAATGACCCTGGTGATGATTTCAGGCCAGTGTGATTGTTATGTGGCTAGGACTTGACGATACTGATTCATTGGAAGGGGGTTGTACAACACTCGTGTTCCATGATTTACTGAATTCACTTCCTTGTGAACATGGAGAACCTAGACTGACAAGACTATGGCCATTTGCTGCACAGAGAACTCGCGGTAACGCATCTCTTTCAGTCGAATTATTCACCGATGATTCAATTATTGATTGGTTAGACAACTACTGGAAAGAAAACATCCTTCCACTAAAAGGCAAGATATCTGAGTCATCTCACTCTACGCGAAAGCAATACCCGTCAGACCCTGGAATGGTTTTGTTCAATGAACAACCGAGTGAAGATTACTACTGGAGTGCTGTTCGTGGTGAAGTGACCTTCTATGAAGGCGGAATGCAATGGGGAGGCAATGGAAGGATTGGAGCTGCTGCATCATGTGCGTGGCGTTGTGGTAATGTTACGTGGGAAGGAATAGCATGGCGAAAAGCCAATCGCCACGTTAGTGAAAAGGCTCTTTCTATTGTCGAAGCGATGGATGGCACTTTTTTGTGCCGAGACCCGAGAACAAATCGAGGACTAATAGCTCCCAGAGGACCATGTCCCGTAATGTTCGGAGTAAGAGCAACTGACCGAAATACAGCATCAAAAGCGACACAGATTTTGGTAGAGGGAAGTGCAAAAACCATCGGTAGCAGAATTTTTGCTACAAATCAGGCGACAGGAGACCATATTGAGGCGGCTAAAAAATTGGTCGTCGAGACCAAGAAAATGTTGCAAGGTGGACATATCATTCTGAACAAAAATTGCTTAGCCTTCAATGAATCTGGCGATGTGAATAAGATCGCTCAATGGTTAGAAATTGGTGATGAAATCGAATTCATGGCACTTGAGCATAATGGAGATTACCATCTAGAAGCCATCAAAGTAATTTCAGCAACCATCGCACAGAGGCCTATTTGTGAATGTGGAACCAGAATGAAATCCATGGGCCTGGAGCAGGGAGTTCGTTGTCCAAAGTGCAAAAAACGTAGTGATGAAAAATGGACATACGAAGAAAGAGAACCTCCTTTGCAAGGTTGGGTTCAACCGCCTGCGGATAAGAGGCGGCATTTGGCCAAGTCTCTGACATAACACCCTAAATCTTGATAGCCGGATAGTAGTGGCACCTACCATGGTAGATTCGACTGAACTGACTTACATAATTCTTGGATTGACCCTTTTGGGTATGATTTGGTACATGACCAATCGAGGCAGGGCTAATCTTGCTAAGGCTCGAGAAGATGCAGCTCCCGCTATTGCTGGAGACGACGTAATGGAAGGTGCTGCGAAGAATCCTGAGCAATTCGACGAGCCAGATGATGAGGCCCTTGAAGAAATGGCTAAGCTTCTAGGCGAAGATGAGTGATTAGCAGACAAATCCTTCTTCATTTAGACGGAGATGCAATTCCTCGTCATCCATCCAAAGTACTCTCTTTGAATCTGATTCCGGGCGAGTAAGCAACCACACTTTGTCGGTATTCAATTTGCTTTTTCCTCTTGCAATCAATGGCATAGAATCCATTGAAGTGCCGCCCTTTGAAATCAATAATGTAGTCCAGGAAGTATCCGATACCAACTTGTTAACAGCGACAATTACATCACTTGGCATTGGACCTGAATCTGGACAATAGTCGTCTAAAACAACTAGAGAAACATTAGGTAAAACTTTGGCAGTTTTGAGCAGAGAATCGATTGCTTGGTCAACATTTCCAACAAGATTCATCGCATGGAAACGAGATGAAGCAGTCAATGAAACATCTGAGAAAATCTGTGAAAATCTCACTCCATCAGGCAATTCGGGTGCAGCCCAAAGAACTCTTCCACCATCATCGATAACTTGCCGGGCCAACTGCAGTCCTAGTGTTGTTCCACCACATGAGCCCTCTACAGCAAGATGTATAGAATATTCATCTAATCTAGGCCGCCAAATATCCATTGTATCACTTAATCCAAAGAGATCATTGAAGGTACTTCGACTTCGTTATCCTCGTCATCATCATTGCTACCCAAAAGTAAGTCCAGGAGGTCCCCGTCCGAATCTTCTTCCTCGATTTTTTTCTCCGTAATCGCTCTGCGAGATCTTGAAAGTCTTGAAGCCATCAGTAGATGCGCCTCTAATCTCCTGGTAGCTTCCCGATAATCTCTAACTGAGAAGTAGCCTATGAAATCTCCACTCGTATCGATAACAATTATCGCATCAGGTGAAGTACTGCTCATAATGTCCAGACCTTTTGAGAGAGGGGTATCTCCTTGTACAGCTAGTATATTTGTTCGCATTATCTTGTCTACCTTTACCTTAGTTGCATTCAATCCTTCAGCCATTTTTGCGAATATATCTCTGGCAGTAACTACGCCAAGAATATCCTTGCCCTTCTTTACAAGAATTGCGTGCTCGGGGTTTTTGGAAAGTTCCTGACAAATATCGCTTACTTTGGTCTTTGTTTCGACAACAATATGCTCATCAGCAATTGACATATCTGCAACTGTTGGCTCTTCCATGGTTATGGGTAATCGCCGAAAGAAGATATTGGTTTCCCATATTTTGAACGGTAAGCCATATGACCCAATTGCCTGTCACACAACCATGGCCGGCGAATTACGCAAGGGTGAGAGAATCCCACGAAGACCACTTCCTGATTTCGCTGAATCTGGGTCTTTGAGTGCGGGATTAAAGAGAGATGGTATCATAAAAACAGCTCTTGAGGACAGCAATGAATACGGTCCACATTCCATGATTTTACTATTGATGGTTGTTGCATCAATTACTGGTGGAATCCTCTTAGCTTTCCGATATGTCTAATCGGTTTGAAAAACTACTTTTTCAGAGATTAATCAAGGGCAATATACAAACCCTTGACAATTGAGCACCAGTCATGAGTGACGGTTCGGTCAATGTAGAAAGCCGAACATCATCACAGGATAAACGCTGGACCATAATGGCTGCTTTACTAGGAACAAGCACTGCTGTATTACTGTTTCAAGGGATTGAACAAGAAAAAAATCCCAAGTTTGTAAGGGAAGTCGCGTTGACAATTATTGCAGCAACTATTCCCTTCCAAGGAATATATTTCCTGATATACACATTTTTACTCGAAAACAATGGAAAATTGAATGACGATATGATGAACCGACTGAATCTGGCATCAGCACTATGCCAGGTTGCAGCTTACTTGTCATTGATAGGAATTATTGCACTTTGGTACAGCATGTCACCAATGGTTGGAATTGCATTTACCATTTCTGCAATTATAGCAATGATACTAGTACGTGTTTCGATGAAACAGCCTCAAGAATCCTCTGAGATTATTGAATAGCATTTCTTGCTAACTCAACAGCCTCATCGACAATTTCACCAGAAACCCCAATGTGATTTGCAGGGTCAAACATCGCTTCTAGTTCTTCAGCACTGAATGCTGCTGCAATAGCAGGTGTCCTAGCACAAATATCGATCAACTCTTCGCCCTTTTCGATTGCCTCAAATGATGCGGACCTGAGTATTTCGTGAGATTCGTCACGTCCAATACCATGGCTTACAAGTTCAATCATGACCTTCTCTGCCATAACCAACCCCTTCTGGCTAGCAATGTTAGCAAGCATCCTCTCACTATCTACCCACAAATTGGTCAATACATTAGCGGTCTTTGCAATAACATCCTCACAAAGTGCTGAAGCATGAGAAAGTGTGAACCGCTCACTGCTGGAATTTGCTAGGTCTCTCTCGTGCCAAAGAAGTGCATTCTCGTATGTTGGAATTATGAACGAGCGAACTATTCTTGCCAACCCTGAAGCATTTTCAGATTTAATTGGATTTTTCTTGTGTGCCATTGTCGAAGAACCAACCTGTTTCTTGACATCGAACCCTTCTCCGGCTTCTGCAATCTCAGAACGCTGAAGATTACGAATTTCCTGTAAAATCTTTTCACAGGTACAAGCGACATTCGAGAGCCAAGAGACATACTCAATGTAGCGGTCTCGGCCGACTACCTGTGTTGTGGCAAGTGGTACTTCTAGTCCTAAATGAGTCAATATCAATCTTTGAAGTTCTCGTGCTCCTTCGCCTTGAGCAGCACCTGTTCCAACAGCTCCAAGGAACTTACCTACTGCAATACGAGGTGTGGCCTCATCTAGACGAACCAGTTGTCTGCGCATTTCATCAAGCCAAACTGCTACCTTCAAACCGAAAGTAATCGGAACTGCTGCTTGTCCATGAGTCCTTCCAAGCATTACTGTATCTCTCTCACGTTCTGCTAAATCAGCAGTAACCGAGATCAAATTGCAAAGTTGTTTACGCAACAAAATAATTGAATCTCTTAATTGTAAACCGACCGCTGTATCTACGATGTCGTTAGAAGTTGCACCCAAGTGAATACACCAACCAGCTTCACCAGCAGCCTCAGCCATCGCTTTTGTCAATGCCATAATGTCGTGTCGAGTCTCTGCTTCGATTTCAGACACCCTTTCTTTGGTAACCACAGATGGTACTGCGATTTCAGCAACCTTTGCATAGTCTTCAGGAGAGACTTTACCCATTTCCATGTGAGCCCAAACAAGTGCTCTTTCGACTTCCAACTGACGTTGGTGTCTACCTAATTCAGACCAGATTTCTTTGAATTCTTGACAGCCATATCGATAGTCGAGAGGACAGAACGCCATGGTACTTCGCCTCGACGAGGGGAAATGAACATTCCGAGGGAAATTGTTCGATTATTTCCTTGACTTATTGAAACGAAAGGTGGCCCCTAACTCCATCCCAATGTTTCACATAATCGATTTCTAACTCACCAGACATGTGAGGGCCGGCAACAACTAGTGTCTCATATTCGCCTCCTTCCCCATCCACATGGAATCTATATTTCGAAGCAATGCGTGTTAGTTCTTGTAACGATTCCTCATTAAGCACACATCCTAACCAATCACTGTCAAGGCCTTCTGTTGAAACTCCAGTAATCATAACTTTGAATCCATTAGCAACCAGATTTCTCATATGTGACTGACTTGATTGGTGCCACAAGGGTGTAAATGACTTGATGCCCAATTCCTCACTCATTCTTTCCAATCTTGTCTTCTGATAATCAGAACGTAATGCACCAGAAACTATTCCATCGATGTCTAGCCTTGAAAGGGCCGCTTTCAGATCATCAACTTCCTTTTCAGGCTCCCCTTGAGTCCTGACCGGCAACCACTCACACCTACAAAGTTCAGCCTGAAGTTGGACAAGTTCTGTCCCTGGGATTTGAAACATCCAAGAATCTTCACCTTCAACAATCATAGTAACTAGATGAGAAACATCCCAGCCTTTGCACTGAGCCCACCAAATTGCGGCACTGCTGTCTTTGCCACCACTAGAGAGAACTGCTACCTTCACATGTGTCGCATCCCACCAAGGTTGATAAGACCCCGACCTGACACCCCACCACAGGTGGACACTTTGCAACCGAGCGGAAGAGGATATGACCATGGAATTACCACATTCAGCCCAGACGGAAGATTGTTTCAGGTAGAATACGCCAGAGAAAGCGTCAAGAGAGGTACTACAACTGCTGGACTGAAGTTCCGCGATGGTGTTGTACTTGTCTGTGACAAGAGAATTGCAAGCCGTCTGATAATCCCTGAATCCATCGAAAAGATGTTCAAAATTGATGGCCATGTTGGTATTGCCACCAGCGGTTTAGTCGCTGACGCAAGACAATTGGTTGCACGTGCTCGTGTGGAGGCACAGATTAACAGAATCACATATGCAGCTACTGTTCCAGTAGACATTCTGACCAAGAAAATCTGTGATTTCAAGCAATCATTCACACAGTATGGAGGTTCTAGGCCATTCGGAACAGCACTTCTAATCGGTGGAGTTGATGAGAATGGAATTCACCTGTTTGAAACCGACCCATCCGGCGCATACCAATCATACCATGCAGGAGCAATTGGCAGTGGAAGAAACACTGTGATTGATTACTTTGAGAAAAATTGGAAGGCAAACCTAACACTCAACGCAGCAATGAAACTCGGACTTGAGGCTCTAAGAAATGCTAACGACCAAGAATTGAATCGAGATGCTGTTGAAGTATCGGTAATTGATTCTGACGGCTACAGAATCCTTGACAGGGATGAAGTCAACAAGCAAATCGACCGTCTCAAGCCTCTTGAGGAGTGAAGGACAACATGGTCAGCCTAGACGCTGCTGTCTTGGCTCGCTGGGAATATGGCGGCAAGCGCTACGAAATTTTGGTCGACCCTGACCTCGTTGAAAGCTTCCGTCAAGATCCGTCTAGCGTCAATATTGATGATTTTCTTGCAACAGATGAAGTCTGGCATGATGCTAAAGGCGGAGATAGGCCTACTGAAGAAGCGATTGAATCGACATTTGGCACTCAAGAAATTGACCAGATCGCAGCAATCATTCTTGAGAAGGGTAGCATTCAGTTAACAACAAATCAACGTAAAGAGATGGTTGAACAAAAGCGACAACTGATCATACAGGAGATTCATTCTACTGCAATCGACCCAAAATCCAAATCACCTCATCCAAAAACTCGAATTGAACTGGCACTAGAAGAATGCAGATTTTCTGTAGATCCCTTCAAGCGTCTGGAATTGCAGGTCAAAGACGCAATAAATTCACTGAAACCACTGATACCTTTGTCCTTCGAGCCGGTGAGAATAGCATTCAGGATTTCTGGTTCTGGCTACGGCAAAGCAAGCAAATTTTTGCGCCCATATTTGGACAAAGAAGAATGGCTTTCCAATGGCGATTGGGCGTGCATAATCGAATGTCCGCCTGGTATGACTGGAAATCTAATTGGAAAGGTAAAAAGCGTTGACAGCGACTCCGAAGTTAAAGAATTGTAAGTTACTTTACAAGCGTCTGCTTTATCATGGGTTGGCTGGTCGGCCGGGATGGAGACAAAGAGATGTCAGGAGCAAAAGAAGGCGCCGAGCTGCGCCTCGTGACTCCTGGAGAGGCCATCGGGGCTTCATCAGGAGTGCGAGCAGGAACAGGTACCCTCATCACGGGGGACAACATTATTGCAACCAAAGTCGGTTGGGTAAAAGAAAACAATGGAGTTACTTCAGTAGATCCAATTCATTCAGCATACATGCCTAGGTCTGGAGATCTAGTGATCGGGGTAGTCGAGAGCGTTAGGAACAATCTATGGTTTGCCGATGTCAATGGTCCTTTCAATGGACTACTTCCAATGTCACTAGCACCTTGGAAAGTTGAATTCGGAGCAGCACGTCAACATATGGACATTGGCGACATTATGCTCGCTAGAGTACAAGAAGTCGATGAAGCACACAATATTGTTTTGACAATGAAGGGTGTTGGACTTCGTAGATTGAAAGAAGGAATAATGTCCAGCATTTCAATGAATCACATTTCACGTCTTAGAGGGGAGAATGATTCAACTCTAAGACAATTAAAGGAAGTCAGCGATTGTAGAATTATCGTTGGCGAAAATGGAAGAGTTTGGGTCGATGGAGACTCCGACGGAATCGCATTCATGCGCACAGTACTCGAACTAGTGCGTAACGAAGGCCACATGGCCACATTCAATGCTTCACTTGAAGCATTAATCGAGGAAAGGAGGAATGCCTAATGGGCGGATACGGAGATGTAAAGTTACTACGCGAAGATGGCTTGAGACTTGATGGTCGCAAGGTCGATGAAATGAGAGAAGTTAAAGTGGAAGCTGGAATTCTTCCAGCCGCAGATGGTTCTGCTTGGGTAAAGCACGGACTGAATGTAGCGGTATGTGCAGTGTATGGACCAATGGAGGCTCACCCTCGTAAGATTCAGAGACAGGATAGAGCGGTCATTGATGTTCGATACAACATGGCACCATTCTCCACCAGCGACAGAATTCGACCAGGATTTAATCGCCGTTCAAGAGAAATCAGCAAAGTAACTGCAGAAGCATTGGAAAGTGTAGTTCTGGTAGAAAGATACCCTCGTTCCAAGATTCGAGTTGAAATCGAAATCCTTGCTGCAGAAGCAGGAACTCGCTGTGTAGGAATTACCGCTGCTGCTGTTGCACTCGCAGACGCTGGAATCCCAATGCGTGACCTTATCGTTGGAGTTGCGAGTGGTAAAATCGAAGACACTGTAGTACTCGATCTTGACAAGGCTGAAGATAACTACGGCCAAGCAGACCTTCCAATGGGCATTCTACCTACCACTGGAGAAATCGCTTTCCTACAGATGGATGGAGACCTTTCAGTTGAGGAGTACAACACATGTATGGAGTACAACATGAAGGCCGCCAAGGAAATTCATGAATTGATGGTGGATGCTCTCAAGCGCAGATATGTCGAAAAGAATGGAGGTGAAGCCTGATGGTTGAACTAGTTCCTAGCTTGTTGAGACAAGAACTTGCTGCTCTGGCAGAAAAGGACGAGCGAATTGACGGAAGAGGTAGATGGGANTCCCGTGANATCAAATTAGAAACAAACTGCCTTTACAATGCAGAAGGTAGTGCCAAGGTTACTTGGGGTGACACGATTATCTATGCTGGTGTCAAGTTCGAGATCAGAACTCCTTGGCCAGACAGACCTACTCAAGGATCCTTGATGTGCGGTGCTGAACTACGTCCAGTGGCTGGACGCAAGTATGAACCAGGACCGCCTTCTCCGCAATCAATCGAACTCGGAAGAGTTGTTGATAGAGGAATTCGCGAGTCAGGTTGTATTGACATGGATTCGCTATGTATCATCCCAGGAGAGAAAGTTCTGGGAATTATGATCGATATTCACGTTCTGTCAGACAAGGGCAATATCTTCGACGCATGTGCTCTTGGAGCTATTGCTGCTCTAAGGACTGCCATCGTTCCAGCAGAGCGCTTTGACATCGGTGAAGACTATCCTCTTGCATTATCTATGACACCAACAATGTGTTCATTCACTAGAGTTGGCGGAAGATATGTTCTAGATGCTAATGAAGAAGAAGAATTGGGTGGAGATGAGAGAATTCACATCACTTTAGGAGATGAAGGACACCTACATTCACTTCAGAAGGGGTTAAAGGGAACTTTCACGCCGGCCGAATTCGACGAGATACTCGGGGTCGCTCAGCAGCGCTGTGCAGAACTCGCAGAACTGGTCAACTCCAAGGAGGAATGAACATGGCAAAGCGAACACAGAAGGCTGGCGCAACCGGTCGTTTTGGTGCAAGATATGGTGTTAGCGTTCGAAGAAATGCTGGCATGGCCATGAAGAAGAAATCCGCTAAGTACACTTGTCCGGTTTGTCAATACCGCAAGGTCACTCGCAAGTCTGTAGGAATTTGGTCCTGCGGTAAGTGTGGACACACCTTCGCCGGTGGCGCATGGGAGCCTTACACACGTGCATCCGATGCAAACAACAGAATCATTCGCCGTAATGCAGATGGTGCAACCACTGCAGACATGGCTTTCATCGCTCAGCAAGCTGCTATCGAGTACGAGCGAGCAATGAACGCTGGTGAACTAGACGAAGAGGAGTGATCCTCTTGTGGTCCGTCCGCCTATCGGTGGATTCTCCACATGCTAAATCATTAGCATCCAGCCTGTCCAGTGAAGAGGATGTTACTATTAGCGGCAACAATTTCAGTTTCACGCTAAATGAAGCCCGTGCTAAAGATGCCCGTGCAATGTGGAATACTCGAATGAGATCGCTAGTGATTGCTCGTAAAGTCATAGAAGTGATGGATTCTTGAACCCCAAGCAAGTGAGGACTAAACATGGAATCAGCACAACAACTGCAAATGGTCGTAGCAGAAGTACAAGCTGCTAGGCAACAAGTGGCATCTCTAAACGCTCAAGTTAGAGAATTGGAAGGAACGATTGCGGCGGTGAAAGAACAACCTGATGACATGTCTCTACATCGCCAGATGGGGACTATTCTTGTTGAAGTAAAAGATAGAGAACAGTTGCTGTCAGATTTGGAAACAACACTTACTCAAATGAAATCCGCTGTAGAAACTATGGCTAAGCGAGAGGCTGAACTTGTATCCACATATGAAAAGTTGAAGCAATCTCTTGAGGGATGAACTTGGATAAGTTAGCCTCCTGGATAGAAAGAGCAGCCGAAAATGGCGCTGTTCCTGTTCTTACAGGTAGAAACGGCGACATGGACACAATCGGTTCGGCGATTGCATTAGCATCCTCTAATCCTAACCTTATGGCATGTGGCCTACACATTGGCAAACTAGCTAAACGCCTCTGCACTGAAATGAATGCACCGTTCAGAAAACTAGCAAAAGAACCATCATGGCCTGCAAAAATTGGTGGAATAATCATTGTTGATGCCGCTTCAGAATCTCAGACTGGTGTTGAAATCCCCGAGGGAGTACCAATTTGTGTGATAGACCACCACGACACTTGCGACTGGAGTTTTGGCAAAGATGATCTAGAGGTAAGAAATGATGCTAGAGCAACAACTCAAATTATTTTCCAATATCTTAAAGATAAATCCCCAACTTCACTAACAGACGAAGTACGCAAACTCTTACTTGCAGGACTAATCACTGATACTGGCAGATTCAAACATGCTGATAAAGCATCATTGGAATGCGCTTCAGAGATACTAAACGGTGCCGGCTTTGAGTACCAAGAATTTGTAGAACACATTCAGGCAGAGGAAATTAATTCCAGTGAGAGGGGTGCTATATTGAAAGCCCTATCAAGATGTCAATCAACAGAATGTGGAGTTTGGAATCTTGTGCATACTCATGCAGGTATTCACGAGGGAAAGGTTGCGGGGATTTTGATCCAGACTGGAGCAGAAGTTGCCTTAGTTTCTAGGTATAGAGATGGTGAAACAAGATTGACTGCTAGAGCGCCTAGGTCGTCAACAATCAATGGCGTACACCTAGGCCAAATGATGCAGACACTGAGTGAAACATTGGGAGGAGAAGGCGGTGGGCATGACGGTGCCGCTGGCTGGTCTGGAAAGAGTGATAGAGTCGCTGCAGAAAGCGCATTCATCAATTTACTCGCCCAAACTAGGAGGAATCAGTAATGAATCCAGAAGAAATTATCCATGCGTATGAAAATGGTGAGAGGGAACTTGAACCATTACTAGAAAAAATAGGGTGGAAGAGCTGGCTCGGTATAGCAGAACTTGGACTTGTAATGAATAGTGACATCGTTGTATTCTTGCAGGATAAATTGACTCCTGCAGAATCAAAAGTACTTGATTTAGTCAAGAAAAGAATTGCTGGAGAAATCGACCTAGAATCTATAGAAGATGCTCTTGTAGTCGCAAGAACACCTGATACTAGAGATTTGGCACTTGAAGGTAGATTGAGAATGGAGAGAGGATTGGTTCACTTTGAGAATGGTCAAATTGAGGATGCGAGAGATGACCTAACTTGGGCAGAAACCAGATTGAAATCTGTGGCTAAGGCCAGCAGAGACCATGACATTTCTCTGCTAAACAAAGCTGCATTCCATCTCTCGATAGATGAGCCAATGATGGCGCTACACGTTCACGGAGAAATATCTCGAAAATCAGGACATGCAAACGAAACTATTGCTATATCCAGAATCCAAGCTGCAAGAATTCATTTGGCATTTGGACATACCTTTGATGCTGCTAGATGCGCCTTTAATGCACATGCACATGCAATGATCGCCAAGCAGATCGAATTGGCAGTTGAATCAGGGGCAATATTTGTAGAAATATCATCAGGGTTCATCAGTGAAGAGGCTGCAAAATTTGCCGACCAAGTCGTCGAATCAAAGCCACTATCTGCTGGCGAAACCGCACCAATTCTACAGGTTCATCCTGATGATGTGTTTGGTGTTCTTGAGTGGTGTATTGAGAACACACAAGATGGATATTCTGGTGAAGAAAGACCTGACCTGCGTGCTCTAGTTATGCTTGCGAAACGCCTAGAAAAGCCAGAACTGTTCGCAGATTTGCTTTCATCTCCAAGCGAAGTTGAAGATGCATTACTTGCAGCTCTATGTGCATCGATTAGCGAGGGTGATTCTGCGATAATGTGGACTGAAAGAGTTACAGAAATTATGACTCTAAAGGACGTCTAGAGCAACGATTGTGCCTTTAGCATCCATTCTTCGGCCCAGGATTCTCCAGAAGTAAATAATGAGCGAGCCATGAAGAATGCCTCAGCCGCCTCGCCCGCTTCGATTAAGTCCTGTAGTCTCTTTAATTCAATATCGACAGGCTCTTCTACTAACTCTTCATTTTCCTCAACAGGAACAACTGATACAGTTTGTGATAAATTCTGCATTCGTGATAAAAAATCAGCTCTGGTTTCTAGTGATGGACCACTCCATGGAACCGATTCTTCTCCATCCATTGCTCCTTTTAATCTAGTCAAGAAAAGGTCACGAACCGGTTCAGTTGGGCGTATTTGCTGCACGTGGTCATAGCACAACCATGCTTGGTCGACTTCATTTCGACGTTCATGAAGTCTACCAAGCTCCATCCACAATTCATGGTTTGCAGGTCGGTGGGCAAGTAGATGGTGTACTAATTCAATGAACATCTCTTCATGACCTGCACTTCTTATTCTCTCCAATCTTCTCCCGTAGACAATATTCGCCCTCTGGTCTGTAAAATCCAGACCTTTGCAGCGAATTACAAAATTTTCTAGACTATCTGAATCCAGTTTGCTAAACCAAATTTCAGGCTCCAGTGAATCGGTCAAGAAGGCGGCTTCAAGTAACTCCAGACCTACTTCCAGATGATTTACACCCTTAAGTTGGACAAGTTGGTTGGGGTCACGCCCCAATACAACAAACAAGTCTTCCAAAACCAAAGATAGCCCTTCGCTATCTTGGCGCATGTGCTTAATCTCGGCTAAACAGCGCCAATTTCTTTCATCAGTGAAATCGTATAAGACCGCTTGCTGAGCATTCTGCTCTGCCCAAGCGAGATTTTCATCCTTGCGTTCAGGGTCTTTGTTAGCTAGCTTCACAAACCTGTCTGCCTGCGAGCGATGCCTACTTCCTAAGTTTCTACGGGGATGCTGAAGGATGGAAGCACTATCCATTGAATCAACTCACTGAACTGACATGAAACCTGATCTATCATAACCCCAAGGTATTGTTGCATCGATTCCAATCTTTGCAGTATTTCCATCATTCAGGCGGGAAGGGTCGAGACTAGATCCCTTTTGATTTGAAAGAATAATTGAGTCCGAATCTGGTTGCCATCTAGTCATCATTGCCCATTCAACACGCACAGGGTCCGTGATGTCAATATCTTCATCTACAATTGTAACCATTTTCATTGAGCGATGACCATCCAAGGCTGCCTGTATAGCCCTCTTTCCATCGCCTTCCTTTTGCACACGAATCTTGACTACAGCTGCCAACCAGCCTCCGCCACCTTCCGTCATGTGAACATCTAGGCATTCACAAACTTCGCTTACAGCAGATTTGATTGTAGGTGCTCTTGGAAGTCCCATCAGGGTTTTGTGCTCTGCTTCTGCAGGAATGAGTGCATGGAAAATTGGATTAGTTCTGTGAGTGATTCCATCGATTTCGATAACCGGTTCTTGTCGAATGTCATCGACTGTTCCAGTAATGTCTACATATGGTCCTTCATCATCATTCTCTGTAGTAATGCGACCCCACATTGCATATTCTGCATTTGCAGGAACTTGAATCCCATTTGGTAATGAAAGTAATTCCAAGGGCTTACCGTATACCTTTTGATGAAGTGCTGAAGCGATTGTTAACTCATCGATATTTGTGTCAAAAGACATCGCAGCAGCCAGTAACACAACCGGGTCTGGAGCATTGATTATTGCGACATTAACTTCCTCACCCACCGCCCTTGCTTCACCGGTCATTGTATGAAGATGCCTAGGGACAATTCGTGCCACTAAGTGGTTGTCATCTCGCAAAAATTGTCTGTGGAATGACATATTTCGAATCCCGCCAAACTCTGCAATGATCACGCTAGAGGACATGTATCTCCCTCTGTCTTCTCTCCAGTGGTGAGGAATTGGTAAATCAGTCAATTTCGGTGTAGCCTGAGGGTTCTTCATGACCGGGCCAGTCTCGACTATTTTTGGCTCCATAGGATTCTCCATAGCCCAACCAAGAAGGTCGATAAAATCCTCCGGCTCAATTGATAGAGCCGCACATAGCCTAGGCCTAGTCAACAGATTAACAGCGATTTTGTGACCTGGGGCTTCGATTAAATTCTCAAACAACAAAAGGTCATGACCTGTTGATTTAGATTTATCAAAAACCCCATGCAGTACACTTGTTGGCTCATTTACTACGGTGGCCGCACCTAGCAAATCACGGAATGCCATAATGCACTCGTGTAGGATTATAACCATGAACATTGGCACTAGATTTNGGCGGCTAGTGCATCATTTGACCTCGGTTTTACAATCGGCACCATGAAATAGGGGAGGTAGGTCGGCAAGTTGCTTCTCTGGAGTTTTTGACATGGGTCGTGGATTGTTCGCTGGAACTAAGATGGCAAAAGATCGCCAAAAGTTTAGATGGTCTGACCGCAGGTACAAGAAGCGTATGCTCAAGTCGAGAGCCAAGCACGACCCATTAGCAGGTTCAACTCAAGCCAAGGGTATCGTTATCGAAAAGGTGGGTATCGAGGCAAAGCAGCCTAACTCGGGGATCAGAAAAGCCGTTAAGATTTCACTAATCAAGAACGGTAACAAGCTTACTGCATTCGCACCTGGCGACGGTGCTATCAACTTCATCGATGAACACGATGAAGTAATGGTCGAAGGTATTGGTGGACGCTTGGGACGTTCATATGGAGATATTCCTGGTGTACGTTACAAGGTTATCCAAGTTAACGGAGTTTCATTGGATGAAATGGTCCGAGGACGAAAGGAGAAGCCTGTTCGATGATGGAGTGATTGTGATGAGTGACGATGTCGAAACACAAGAAGAAACTACTGTCGAAGAAGTAAAGCCAATCGCAGGTATTGGAACACTCGTATTTGGTAAGTATGACGCTACCGAAGTTGTATGCCGTGACCCTGGACTAGCTCCTTACATCAATCTCTCAACTGTCGGAGTTCCACATACCGGTGGTCGACATGCAAACGCATGGTTCGGAAAAGCTCGCCTTTCAGTTGTAGAGAGGTTCACTAACAAACTAATGCGTACTGGAAAGTACACTGGTAAGAAAATGGGTGCTTTGAAAGCATTCGAAGACGCACTAGATTCCATTGCTGCTAAGAGGGGCGAAAACCCTCTGCAAGCATTTGTTGATGCTATTTGCCACGCCGCTCCTATGGAAGAGATCACTCGAATCAAGTTTGGTGCAGTATCTCAACCAAAGGCTGTTGACAGTTCACCATCAAGAAGACTAGATGTTGCTCTAGCAAACTTGGCAAAAGGTGCTCAGCAAGGTACTTCCAAATCCAAGAGAACCCTAACTCAGTGTATCATCAACGAGTTAAGCAAGGCAAGCGTTGGCGATGTTACATCCTTTGCAGTCGCAAAGAAAGAAGAAGTTCAGCGTATCGCAGCGAGCGCAAGATGATGCAAATCATCTCAATTGCGTGCATAGGACCCTAACAGTCAATAACGGTACTCTGAGCGAGCGCTGTATGACAGAATCCAATGCAGTCAAAATAAATTGGTTGAATTCAATATTTTTATTCGCCACTCCAATCCTTGCTTTGGTTGGGATTATTTTGCATTGGATTTACTTTAGCCCGCCTGGTCTGCTTGAGTTGATTGTTTTTGTTGGTCTATATTTCGCATGTGGCCTGTCAATAACAGTTGGTTATCATCGATTGTTCTCTCACCGCTCGCATAATGCAAAATGGCCCCTGGTTCTATTCTATTCCATATTCGGCGCAGGGTCTTTTCAAAATTCGATAATTGAATGGTGCTCAGACCACAGAAGACATCACAAAATGACCGATTCAGAGGCTGACCCCTACAGTGCATCCAAAGGGTTCTGGTATTCTCACATTGGATGGATATTAATGGAAGAGGAAAAATTCACCAATGATTTCTCTAATGTGAAGGATTTACAACAGAGTAAAATCATCATGTGGCAGCACAGGAATATCTTCCTGATTGGCGCTCTTTCCGGCCTAATTTTACCTGCGATTGTCGGTTTTGCAGTCGGGGGAATAGCTGGGGCAGTGGGGTGCTTTGTTTGGGCTGGCCTTGCAAGAGTTGTATTTGTTCACCATGGAACCTTCTTGATCAACAGTGCCGCACATATTTGGGGAACACAACCTTACTCTGAAGAAAACTCAAGCAGAGATTCTTTTTGGCTAGCTTTTCTAACATTCGGAGAAGGATACCACAACTTCCACCACACATTCCAAGCAGATTACCGAAATGGACACAAGTGGTACCATGTGGACCCAAGTAAATGGTGGATTCAGTCATTCAAATATCTAGGTTTGAATTCAGATTTGAAATCCACCCCAAATCATTCTATCGAGATTGCAAAAGTCAATATGCGATTCAAAAAAAGGGCTGANAANCTACGACATAGAAATATTAGCATTCACAAATTCGAAGATCGATTATCAAAATGTAAAGAAAACTTACGTGCTAGAATGTATGAAATTCAGAAGGCGAAAAGAGAGATAAAAAAGATGGCTAAGGACTCAAAGTTGGCCATGAAAAACAAGATCTGTGAACTGAAAGATTCGATAAAAATCGCAAAGAACGATTTACGTCAATTATTCAAAGAAATGAATGTTGAATATAAGCAAGCAAAGAGCACTGCATAAACAGGCTACAGCACACGATTTACTTGGAAACTAAGTAGTCGATTTGATAAACCCCTTCAAGGTGGCGAGAACAGACGAGAGTCAGGTGATTTACCATGGGCCGTAAAGAAGACAACATCAAGAAGGCAACAGAAGTTATGCACATCCTACCACAGATTCGTAACTTGTGTATCGCTGCTCACATTGACCACGGAAAGACTACACTTTCTGACAACCTAATTGCAGGTGCAGGAATGATGAGCGAAGACCTTGCTGGAAAGAGCAGAGTTCTGGATTTCGATGAGCAAGAGAGCGCTCGTGGAATTACCATCAACGCTGCTTCAGCATCTATGGTTCACAGCGTCGAAGGAACTGACTTCCTCATCAACCTAATCGACACACCAGGTCACGTTGACTTTGGTGGTGACGTTACTCGTGCTATGCGTGCTGTTGACGGATGTTTCATCCTAGCATGTGCGGTTGAAGGACCAATGCCTCAAACAGAGACTGTTGTACGACAGGCTCTGAAAGAGAAGGTTAAGCCTGTACTTTTCATTAACAAGGTTGACCGTCTAATCAACGAATTGCAAGTTACTCCTGAAGACATGATGGAGAGATTCAAGGAAACTATCACTAAGGTAAACAAGTTGATTCGCCAATTCGCTCCTGAAGAGAAGAAGAAGGAGTGGCAGGTCAGCGTAGGCGACGGAACTGTAGCGTTCGGTTCTGCATACCACAACTGGGGAATCACTGTACCATATATGGCTAAGTCCGGTATTTCATTCAAGGATATCTTCGAGTATTGTAACAATGAACAACAGAGAGAACTAGCTCAAAAGGCTCCTGTTCACGAAGTACTTCTCGACATGGCAGTAACTAAACTTCCAGGACCTGTTGAAGCACAACCATACCGTATCCCTAACATCTGGACTGGTGACCTAGAAACTCCAATCGGTAAAGCGATGGTAAATTGCGACCCAGAAGCAGAACTAGCAATGATGATCACAAAGATTTGGATGGACCCTCATGCAGGAGAAGTCGCTGTCGGAAGATTGTACTCTGGTGCAATCAACCAAGGTGAATCTGTTTACGCAATCGGTGCTGCAAAGCCTGAGCGTGTTCAACAAGTGAGCATGATGGTCGGTGGAGACAGAATCACCGTACCAAAGGTTGTTGCAGGTAACATTGCAGCGATTACAGGTATTCGTTCTGCAGCGGCTGGTGTAACACTTTCAAGAGACAAGGATTTCACTCCATTCGAAGCAATCCGCCACTATTCTGACCCAGTAGTTACTGTTGCTGTTGAGCCAAAGAGCATGAAGGACCTTCCAAAATTCATCGATGCCCTAAGGTCACTTGCAAAATCTGATGCATCTCTACAAGTATCAACTAACCAGGAAACTGGTGAAGCACTTCTAGCAGGTATGGGAGAACTTCACTTGGAAATCACTGTTTACAGACTTGAAGAAGAGCAGAACATCAAGGTAAAGGTTAGCCCACCTATTGTTGTGTACAGAGAATCTGTTGAAGGAAATAACAAGGGACGCTCCTTCGAAGGCAAGTCGCCGAACCGTCACAACAGATTCATGATGGAATGTGAACCACTTTCTGCTGAAGTTGTAGCGGCATTAAGAGACGGACACTTCGGAAATGGTACAGTTAGGTCCGGAGATGCTAAAGAAATCGGAAACAAATTCGGTGAATTTGGAATGGACAAAGACAAAATGCGCAAGATTTACGCAATCAATGGAACAAACGTTCTTGTTAACGACACCAAGGGTATTCAAGGACTTCACGAGACACGTGAATTGATTATTGAAGCTTTCAACGAAGTATGTAAGAAGGGACCTGTAGCAGATGAGCCAGTAATGGGAATGATGGTCAGACTAGTTGACGCTAAGTTGCACGAAGATGCAATCCACCGTGGACCAGCACAGACAATTCCTGCTGTTAGAAATGGTATCAAGGGCGCAATGATGCGTGCACGCACTGTTTTGATGGAGCCAATGCAGAGATCTCACGTCAGCGTTCCAAACGACTGGCTAGGTCAAGTTACTCGTGAAATCACCAACAGAAGAGGTATCATCGAAGATATGCCATCTGAGGGAGAAGCGACTACTGTTATCGGAACACTACCAGTTGCTGAAACATTCGGATTCTCCAACGACATCCGTGCTGCTTCTCAAGGCCGCGCTGTTTGGAACTCAGAAAACATCGGATTCGAGATGCTACCACCTCAACTATTCGACAAGGTAGTCGGTGAAATCAGAACACGAAAGGGATTGAAACCAGATCCAAACCCTGAATCTTACTACGCTGACTGATTAGAAATTTCACCTGGTGACTTTGATGGGTCAGATTTTGGGTATCTTTGTCTCTAATGGCGGAGTCCCAAAACTACCAATTGACTCTGCTCAAATTGACACCGATGGAATAGTTGGTGACGCTTGTAACAACAAAAAACATCACGGTGGCCCAATGAAGGCTATTTGTGTTCTAGAAAACAAACTCCTGTTAAAGTTACAATCCGAAGGCCATCCTATCAAAGCTGGCACAACAGGTGAAAATTTGCTGGTAGAGGGTTATGAGTTGGAAATCGGCAAGGTGTTTGAGGTTGGTGAAGTAATTCTAGAGGTAGTATCAGACGCAACTCCATGCTGGAAGATTGCGGATTCATTCACAGAAGGGAATTACGACCGAATGTCTCATGCGAAATATCCAGGTGATACTAGATGGTACTGCAAAGTTCTCCAAACCGGTAAAATCAGTATATCCGATTAAGTTGGTAGTCTGTTAACTCTCTAAGGGCTCTCAGGGCAGGGTTTTCTGATAGACGGTCAAGGCAATCATGTGCCTTCCTGTGGTATGCCTCTGCCTTTGCCTTTGCATAGTCGATGGAACCGAGGTCATGGAGTGCTTTGTGCCCTTTAGCAACCTGCTCTGCTGTCACATTATCTCCCTTACCTAGAACTGCTAGTAAGTCATCCTTGGATTGGCATGAAGGTTGTTTTAGAGCATGAATAACCATCATTGTTCTCTTTCCTTGTGCGACATCGCTTCCACTTGGTTTACCTAATGTATCCGAATCAGATAGGACATCAATCAAATCGTCCATTAATTGGAAACATAATCCGAGTGCTAACCCCCAGTCATGCATACACTGAATGATTTCTTCGTCAGCCCCAGCTAAGTGAGAGCCAACCTCTGCACATGTTAGGAACATGGCAGCGGTTTTTCCATGGATCATTTCGATGTATTCCTCTTCAGAAACTACCTCTCTATCTTCAAACTCAATATCGAGTTGCTGCCCTTCGCTGCATTTCCGAACCATTCTACCAATTCGCTTTACTAGGAAAGGTAACAATTCAGGCTCGATTCCTTCTGCTACTGCCATTGCTTCAAACGCAATGGCTAACATTGCATCACCGGCATTGATTGCTGTAGGCAAATCATACTCCACATGAACTGCTGGTCGGCCACGACGTACATCATCATCGTCCATGATGTCATCATGAACCAGAGTGAAATTGTGAATAATTTCTATGGCTGCACCAACATCCAACAATCCCGAATGGGTATCTCCAACAGCCTTAGCTACTAACCAAGGCAATGTTGCTCGCAAGCGCTTCCCTCCCCCTTCAATAAGATGCATCATTGCGCCAGACAATCTTGGAAGTTTACTATGAGTCAGTGCNCTCTCAATTCGGCCCTCGACCAAGTCTTTGACTTCAGCGATGCTAGTTGACAAATCTGCGCCAATAGCATTCGGTAGCATGTGAGACACATCACCCATATCATGAATCAAATCATCAGGAGTTGCACAACCTGGCCTCCACCAATCATCGTTCATTATTCTTGCAGCAATGCATCGGAACCATGGTGCAATCACATTTTCTGAGTCATCAGAAACCAACATTTCTTCCAATTCATCTTGTGAAACCCACTTGATTTCACTAACTTCATTGGGATTCGGATTTACATCTACATCTGCGTGGATTACTAAGCAATGATCTATTTCTCTCTCGATCCAATTTTCATCTTGGCGCGCTTGATAACGCATTTTTGTCACAAAATCAAATTTCTCAATAGGGACTTGAGATGGATGAATCCCCAATTCCTGCTCCAGTTTTCTGACTGCAGCCCTCTTAACTCCTAGAGCATTCTTGAGTTCCATTTCATCATCTGAATGCAGTGGATGAGAACAACATGAGTTAGCCCATACATCTGGAAATGTGATTTTGTGCGATGCCCTTCTTTGGAGTAATAAGCGGCCAGAGGAATCGAAAAGCATCACACTGAACGCACGATGATACTTTCCATCCTGATGGTGACTGTCAAGTTTTGAGATTGGACCAATGACCTCGTCGTTTTCATTGACTTGAATGACTGCCTCTGCCATTAGCGATTCCTGAGTTGAGTCTGAACTGGCCAGCACTCCGGAGGCATCTGCCTCGATTTGCATGGTCGGAACATCCTCTATGCCATATCCAGACATGCACTCACCAATCACACGGTTTCGCGTCCACTACATCAACAGTTCCCCGGAACTATTCGAGTTCCAACTACCGGTAGACCCGCGATTGCATCTGTAACTCTTTGTGAGATTTCGCCATTAACGAGGATGACATCTATACCTTTGGAAGCAATCATTGCACCCCTAGTAGCCTTCAATCCTATACCTCCAGTGACATCAATCTCTGCAGCATGTTCTCCCTCAAAATCCATCATAGGATTCCACTCCTCGATTAAGTCATCAGGACCTGCCTTACTGGGAGGTACTCTTAGAATACCGTCGACACCACCTATGGCAAAAATCGCCCTTTCGACATCGGGTATTTCTGTAGCATAACGTAGCATCAAATCATCTCCTGAAAGTATTCCAAAATCGTTAGAATCATCATCGACAACATCGCCATAGACAACTGTAATGCCCTGGTGAAGCGGTAGTTCTCCTGAAAANTTTGGACCTGTACCCTTAGCCCACAGGTGTGGNGGAAATGATTTCACATCCATNCCTCTTGATTGCAAAGAAGATACTACTTTTTGATTAAGTTCCAACATATCTTTCCGTACTTCAGCAACTGCTGCATCTTGGCTTAAACCTTCAACTCTACCTTCTGCTAGGCGGAATTGCTTGGCCTTCATGTGTCCAAATGAACCAGCACCATGCACAATAACCAAACTCTTGTTGGAGTTTTTGCAAACATCTGCTAATGCATCAATCACAGTTTGATTAACGGTACACAACTTGTCTTTGTGAGTGATTAATCCTCCACCCCATTTGATGACAACCGTGCCGGCCATGCATATGCCACACATTTCCTACTAATGTGTGCATTGGATTTACATGGGAGTCTGGATAGGCTCGTAACATGACAGAGTCACCATCGGTGGATGAGTTCATCCGACACATGCAAGCAGAATTGGATGCATGCGAAGACATTGTTGACAAAATCGAAAGAGAAAAGCGACAATGGCAAATTGAATCTTCATTATTACTGGCCATTGATTTCGCAAACAAATTCAAGGAATTGTCCAAACTTGGACAGAATCCAATTGAGATTGTTCAGGCACTTGCAACTCAAGACCCAGATTCAGCCAAAATCGCAAAGCAAGTTATTGCAATTGCTGGTGGCTTCTGTCCACACTGCGGAGCTAATATGGAAGCAGACCTAGATTTCTGTTCTAGTTGTGGAAATTACGTAGAATAATCACTCTTCTTCCCACATTGCAATCATGTCTTGGATTGAAGGATCGTCCTCTTCGACATGGTACAAGTAGTCAGGCGGCATCTCCTCACACAGGAACACTGTCTTACCTGCACGCCAAATGGTAAATCCATCTGCGATTGCTCTAGTAGTGTCAACTTCCAAAATTGCAGGGCGACTAATTCTAACATGTCCTGCTTCCATAGCATTGGAGATTGTCTTCGACAAATGCACGTGATTTCGGTCACCCGATGTAATACCATACTCCATGTGAGTTGCAACTGTTTCAGGGTCGCACGGCCAATAAAGTGCCTCAGGAATGTCATCGGTAGGAAGGTCCAATTCCAATTCAATGGAATGCCCGTAGGTTGCTCTAATCATTTCACCTTCGACTTGATAGCGACCTTTGGTATCTGCATTTGCAATTGCTTCAAAATGCCAGGCTCTCAGCCAATGGAAATGCCTTCTCTTGTTCTGGATTGCTTCGGATAACTCACGAGAATTAACCCAACCGTTGAGATCCATTTCAACATCAAACTTCTCTGGTGCGTGGCGCAGTACTAGTGCCAAAATTCTTCCTAGGCTGTTGGCTTCTCTATCAGACATGATGAACTTGCCTTCAGCGTTACATTCAGGACAATTCGTTCCACTGAAGTGCCCATGTGTCCTACATTGTCGTAGCATATTGCGACCTGCTAATAACTACTTCATAATCAGTTCTATTCACTGAGATATAATCAGGGCAATGATGATGAGAGCAAACTTGTTGGACATGGTATGCGAGCAGTAATTGCTGACTACTTGCGAACTCCGTTTCATAGAGCCCATAAGGGTGCATTGGCATCGGTTAGACCTGAAGACATGCTAGAAGCAACTATCCGTGGAATCATCGCGAAAAACAATGTCGAAGTGAATGACATTGAAGATTTGATGCTAGGATGCGCATACCCAGAAGGCGTACAGGGGCTTAATCTTGGAAGAATTGCTACATATTTGCCAGAACTTCCAAATACAATTCCTGGGATGACAACAAATCGTTTGTGCGGCTCTTCTATGCAAGTGGCTCACACTGCTGCTGGTTCCATCAAGCTAGGCTCAGGAGAACTGTTTTTGGCTGCAGGAGTAGAAACGATGTCTCTAGTGAAAAGAGGCGGATGGAATCGAGACTTGCATCCCGGCATAGAGGCCAAATTTCCTGACGCATACATCTCAATGGGATTGACTGCAGAAAATCTTGCGAGAGATTATTCGATTTCACGGCTTGAACAAGAAGAGTTTGCATTACACAGCCACAATAAGGCTCTCAATGCTCAAAGTAATGGACTACTTACTGACGAGATTATAGGAATTAAGACCGATGAAAATGTGATTGAAATGGACGGTTGCATGAGAGAAACATCAATCGAAAAGATGGCAAGGCTAAATCCAGCTTTCTTAGAAGAGGGCACTGTAACAGCAGCAACATCATCTCCACTCACAGATGGTGCTGCATGCAATCTAATATGTTCAGACAAATATGCGGAAGAAAATAGCATAGGTGGACTTGCAGAGATTGTTTCTACTGCAGTAGTGGGTGTTCCTCCACACATAATGGGGATCGGGCCTGTTGAGTCTTCGAAAAAGGCCCTAAACAGAGCAGGGATTACCATGGATGATCTTGATGTAATTGAATTGAATGAAGCATTTAGTGCTCAATCAATTGCCGTATTGCGCGACCTTGATCTCGCACCAGACGATTCCAGATTGAATATCGATGGAGGAGCACTGGCAATCGGACACCCACTTGGGGCAAGTGGTGCTAGAATACTAGGAAAAGCCGCTTCATTGTTGAACAGAGTCGATGGTGAGTATGCTTTAGCTTCGATGTGTATTGGAGGTGGCATGGGAATTGCCACTGTTTTGCGTAAATTCGAATGATAACCTTCATCATATATCGCATCTGTAACTGAAATATGGGTATCCGAAAGGGGCGCAGAGAAGCGTACGAGAATCTTAGCATTAGCGAAGAAGGCGATTGCCCTAGATGTGGTGGAGAGAAGCAACCATCATCACTTGCTGGTTACCTTAGTTGTGTTAGATGTGGTTATGAGTGGAAAGACCCAAACCACGTCGCACAGAAGCGAGGCCCTCCGGAAACCTACCGCAGAGATGCAGAGTTGATTGAAGAATTCAAAAACGAAATGCAAAGCGGGGACTTGTCCAACGTTTTAGGTATCGACAAGGGACTTTCTGGAGAACAGGAAGCGTCACTCAAACGCTTGGAAGACAAATGGATGAGTGGGATGAGTGGTCACTTCAATGCAGCTGCTGAAGAGCGGAAACCTCTGATGATATCGTTTGACGACGATGACAATCTAGTCGATACTACGGTTGGAAGTATCACTATAGTTGCAAATGGCTTTGATGGTGGAGAGGAAGTACGCCTTGAATATCCAGGCCTAGGTACGGAATTCTATGCTTATGATGAAGCGAGTGAAACTGGATGGCGACGAGGAAGGTCCGCTGAAGACACAGCACGTTCAATTGCTAACGTGATTAACAGATTCTCAAACCTAGTTTATGCTACACAAGAAGGTAGTATGATTTTGCTAGAGTTACGTAGCGAGGACCTAAATCCAGATTCTTTGGTAATTTTCGTCGATGACCCAGGAGGCACCGACATCGTGGCAGAAAAAGCAGGAGTTTCAATGGACCCAAGAGACGTTAGGATGATTGAGGACTACAGAGTTGTTGTTGAGATATGTCTAGCAGACGGAATTATTTCTCCTTCAGAAGACCAGATGCTGTGGGCTATGCGTCAACAATTAGGAATCGATGATTTCCTACACGTTCAGATTGTCCAACAAATTTTCGGAGACCACGCACTCAAAGAGTGCACTGGTTGTGGTAAGATGGCAGATCTTTATGCGGACTATGCTGCATGGTATTGCCAATCTTGTGAAAATTGGTGTTAGTGCCTCGAAATATAGATTATTTTTCATCGATAATTGTAATACTCAGTTTAGGTATTCTTCATAAGGTGAGAGCCAATCGCCCAAATAGGCGAGTATTATGGCTGAAGAAGTACTATACATCGGAATTGACCTTGGAACCTTTCGCTCTGTAATGGTATCAAGCGACAGTCACGAAGAAGAAGAACTTACAGTAATCGGGACACCAAAGGACCCAATTGCACGAAATTTCCTGAAGAGAGACGTTCTATTCGGTAATGAAGCATTGAAGAACAGACTAGCACTGAATTTGTTTAGACCTCTAGAACTCGGTGTCATCAAGGACACTCCTGAGGACCGTCAGTTCATCGCTCATTTCATTACTCACCTAATCGGTTTGTCAGACCCAGAAGATTACGACCGTGTAGTCGCAGTTATCGGAGCTCCTGCTGAAGCAAGTCACGTTGACAAGACTTCAATCTTCGATGCTGCTGCTGGTTCAGTTAACGCTGCAATGATTATCTCAGAACCTTTCGCTGTTGCATATGCACTAGACATGATCGAACACACACTAGTCATCGATATCGGCGCAGGAACTACTGACCTTTGTCGAGTTTATGGAACAATTCCAGGACCTGGTGACCAAATGCACACCGGATTTGCTGGCGACTATGTCGACAACCAAATCATCGTGGAAGTACAGAAGAAATACAACGGTGCGCAAATCACTAAGGACATGGCACGCCGCTGGAAGGAGCAATACTCCTTCGTATCTACTTCCACCCCTGATGAACCAATCATGGTTGACTTCTCTATCGAAGGTAAGGCCATGTCTCTAGACATCACAGATTGTATCCAGGCTGCTTGTGAATCCATAGTTGACCCAATCGTTGAAAATGTAAAGGCTCTAATCGCAGAATCAAACCCTGAATTCCATGATGAATTCCGCAGGAATATGGTTCTTGCAGGTGGAGGTTCAGGAATCAGTGGACTTGGTGCACTAATCGAGCGCCGTCTTTCCGACTTGGGTGATGTCAACGTTCACGTTGTAGACGATCCAGTTCGTTTGGGAGCAATGGGTGGCCTAAGACTGGCCATGGAAGTTCCTGAAGACATGTGGAAGAACTTGACTCTAGCATCTCGCTGATTAGTTCATTCTTCTTCTGGGCTACCAAGTACCAAAGGTGAATCACAATGAGGACATTTGTCCTCATGTGATAGTAATAATGGATTCACTGCTAGTACTGCTAAGCACGAGGGACAAGCCGCTAACATTTCGTTTGCAGGCAACTTGTGCCCTTCATCATAGATTGAATATCCACTGTATCCCATTTTGTATACCGGATGGAAGTGTACTCTGATAAATCGGATCGAAGAAAATATCGCATAACCAAGGATTGCTGCGAATACGAGACCACCGATTGAACCTGAAAGCATAGCTATAACGTTAAGGAATAAAATAAAACAGAATATCAGCGTTAGTCCGCCGATAATGATAGGTACAAACCAATAAGCCCAAGCCGCTCTGTTTCGATATCCCGCCCAGACTGCCAAAAAGAAGAACGCTGGAATGAAGGCGAGTTGTCCGAATAATTGGTAAAAGAAAAAAGTGACAATCAAAGAGTCTACTACGAATACGAATGATGTGCGACTGTGTAGAGCATCAATTGGGTTTGAATGCTGAGGCCTCGAGCCTGCGAGAATCATCTCATCAGCATCAGACATACCCGCTTCGAGTGGAGATTTGCAATTGAATCAACCGGTTCTATGTGAAACATAATTGTGTTTTGTCAGCGAAGCCGTATTGAAGCAGTGTCTTTTGGCCGTAACATGCGTGACACCGATGTCGAGGTCCGTGGCAGTTCACTAATTGGACGCCATGTCTTACTAGGTGTAACAGGTGGAATCGCTGCAGTTGATACAGTTAGACTTGCCAGAGAGTTGAGAAGACATGGTGCTGAAGTTTCAGTAATCATGACACCATCTGCTCAAGAAATAATCACTCCAATGGCCGTTAGATGGGCATCTCAAGGCGAAGTTATTACCGATTGGGATGGTGATTTGTCTGCTCTTTCCGGTTTTGATGCAGTCCTAGTAACGCCTGCAACTCGTAATTTAATCGCATCTTTCGTTCATGGTCTGATGAATGGACCTTTACTAATGGCGCTTTCAGCAGCTAGAGGAAGAGGTTGTCCAATCATGATGGTACCTTCAATGCACAATGATTTGGCTAATGATCCCGTGACAGAAGACCTTGTTTTCCAATGCGTAAAGCAGGGTGTACAAGTCCTGTGGGGTGCCGAAGAAGAAGGCAAGCGAAAGACACCAAACCATGTAGAAATTGTGGCACGTCTTGCCAATCTAGTCAACAAGAATGACACTTCTGTTGTTGTGACCTTGGGTGCAACACGCAGTGCAATTGATGATGTTAGGTATGTCCAAAACACTTCGAGTGGAAAAACAGGTTACAAAATTGCTGACGACCTATATCGCCATGGAATGGATGTCACATGTGTAAGCGGAGTAACCACAGTTAGCAAACCAGAATGGCTACCACTGGACATCAAATGTCCAGAACCAGATTCAATGTTGAATGAATTGAAAGCGCTAACCAAAGACAACATCGATGTTTGGATTCATGCTGCTGCAGTTCTGGACTATGTCATCCCTGAGCCAGTTGAAGGGAAAATTGCATCACTTCAAGGTGACCTCAATGTTCAGTTGAAGGAAGGTGCTAAGCACATTAGTGAACTAAAGGAAATGTGCGATGGGGCTGTTAGAATTGGTTTCAAATTAGAAAGTGGAATCAAGCAGAAGGATCTCGTTCATCGAGCACATGCGCAAATTCAGACTGCAGGAATGACTGCAACTATTGCCAATAGAATGGAAGATTACGGCAAAGAAGGTATGCCGAGAGGTTGGTTGGTAGATTCACATGGAGCCCACTTCATTCTCGAGACCGAGAATGACATGTGTAATGCAATTCGTTCAGTTATTGAGAACAACAGGTGATTTTTCTGCGTCGCTTCGTCATTGTCGGAACTCGAGCAATGGCAAAGGGCAAACTCCCCCTGAATGATTTGGCTGGTGGAGCGGGACGAATGGACGTTCTGATTAGGGCATTGATGTCTTCAATTCTAACCAGTCACGGAATTAGGAAAGATGTTGAATTCACAATGATTTTACTCGGAGGTCCTGGTCCTGCAAGAAGAATCAAATTCGTTTCAAATGAATTGAAAGGGATTCACGCTGAAGAAAGAGCTGTTGCTGGTAAAGTGGCCGCAGTAATCAAAGAGCCAATTCCACCGCGAGGACATTGGATTGAGCGTAGCCCTGGAATATACGACGGAGGTGGCAATTTAGACATGACATTGGATGATTGGGATTGCCCTATAATCAGGTTAGAGGCTGATTCCCCAAATCTATATTCTGGCACACTGCCAAGTGATTTTTCAATTGATGACATTGGATTTATTCTTGGAGACGACAAAACACTGGAATGTGAGAGGGGCATTCCACGAAGCCTAGGCAACAACTGGTTACAAGGACATACTTGCATAGCAATTGTACACTTCCTCCTAGACGAAGGTGTTCACTTAGAACTCGAATAAATCAAAGCCAGATTGGCATTCCTTCTACACTATTGTCTAGAGACCAGCCGAGAAGTTGCATATCTATCTCCAAAGGATGGGTTTGAGGCCATGAAGGCATACAAGTGACGCTTGCTACACCAACTATGTCTGAGTCAACATCACCCCTCTCGACTTCATCAACATCTATTCTTGCAGCTCCAAGTTGGAATGTCGAAGTATCATTAGAGAATGTAATCGCACTGCGATACCAACGCATTCCCAATCGAGTTGAAGAAAATTTGCCATTCCAGCCACGTGGAACATTGAGATTGAGTAACATTTCTCCTGCTGCAAATGATTTCCTAAGTGCAGATACAGGGTCATCAATCCAAGTTTTACTGGATTGATTTGGCCAAGCGGTTAGGTGAGGGGCGTTCACATCAATATGAGGACGGTTTAGATTGGCAGGTTCATCTGGCAATATCTCCAAAGCCGCTTCGATCAATTGGATTGTCGCATCGATTGCAACTTCCATCCCTTCTGGGTCGAATGAAGACCAAGATGATGCGATTGCTGGCATCCCATACATTCCTGCTTCACGAGCTGCAGCAATCGTTCCACTATGGTAGGCATCTTGCGACAAATTAGGACCAAGGTTGATTCCACTAACGACTAATTTTGGCATTATTCCAGGAACCAATCTCTGCAATCCGCCATCTAATGCTGCAATAACACAATCGCACGGAGTTCCTCCAATCGAGAATTGGTGAATATTTTCTCTTGAATCATCTCTTTTGGTTACAGTAAGTGGCTTGCCCAATGATATTTTCATACTGACTGCTGAATTGTTTTCACTCGGTGCAAAAACAATGCAACCGTGGCCTCTTTCATGAAGAGCAGTCACAAGATTCTGAAGNCTGTCTGCCTCTATACCATCATCATTAGTCAGAAGTATCCATGCCATGTTCAGCGCCTCCCTTTATCACAAACATAATTCCAATGATTAGAATCAAACCACCAAGCCATGTCCATTTCCCTGGAACGCTTTCGTCATAGAAAAACCATCCAATGAATGCACCAATAATCGGCTCTAAAGTTACTGCAAATGATATCGTTAACGGACCTAGCCACCTTAGACATGCGTTTAGTCCTGTGTGTCCGACTATACCTGCCAAGAATGCAAGTTTGATGAAATCAGCAAGCAAATCGGATTCAATCCAACCCAAAGCAGCAGTCTCTTCACCCATTAGAATAGACATGGGAATCAATAGTAATCCACCTAGTAATGTAACCGGAACCGCATAAACGAATACTGGCATCCATTCTCTAAGTATGCGCCCGGCAACGATGTAACCAACGACAGTTACAGCACCTGCGAATGCTAGGAAATCTCCCCACAGAGTTACTTCACCACTATCATTTGCGTCAAGTAAGGTAATTCCTGCTCCAATCAATCCGATTATCGCACCTGTAGTTTCTAGGCGATGCGGTTTTCTAACTAAGATAGCTGTACCAATCACGATGATGATTGGATGGCTGGTCACGAACAAGAGTGAGTGCGCCAATGAAGTGTGATCGAGGGATGTTACCCATGTTCCAAAATGCGCTGCCAAAGCAACTCCTGAGCCGAACAAAATCAGTAGAGTTCTTTTCTCTATCATCTTTGCACGCTTCTGATTATCCATTTGCTTGTATTGTAGAATTGCAAATGGTAACAACATCAACACTGTGATTTGGAGACGCCAAGATGCACGCATCAGTGGTGGAATGTCATCCAAACTGGAGAGGATAGCTCCTGCTGAAGATACACCTAGTACTCCAGCAACAAGTAACCCCCACACAAGTGGTGGAGTCCGTGACATAATCACGCCTCGACTAATTCTGCATCTTGGGTTTTACCGCCAATTACACCCGCTCTCTTGAAGAGCCAGTAAATCAACCCTCCAATTAGTGCGTTGAGAGCCACAAATCCTCCGAGTCTAGCGATATGCCATTCAAGGCTGGAGCCAAACTCCGCATCCCAAAGCGAATCGATGAATGATAGAATACTGCTCTCTGTACCGAAGAAAGCCTCTCCAGTTAGCAAACCTGCTGCAACCATGAAGGTTCCAAGTAAGATTAGTGCACGCTTCTTTTCAGCGACAACTGCACCCTCTTCTTCCTTGATCGCTTCAATACGAGGCTTGAGTTTCTTATCTTCCCACTTGTCTCTTGCTACACCACCAATGAGCATTGGAAGTGTGTGAGGGACATCTAGGTACATACCCAAACCGAAAGAGGTTCCCATTCCTGTTGCCCATTCTACGAATACTCCTAGCAAGAAACCGAGTAATAGCAATGTTAGGTCGCCTTGACCTTCAGCGAATATGACTGAGAAAGTTGCGAAAGCATTTGCCTGAGGTGCAATCAATTGGATTCTTCCCGCTGCAAGTTCGTTTGCTAGGAAAATTGCAACACCAGCGCCAATTACAGCACCAGGGACAACTCCCATGATGTTACCCTTTGAGATATGATAAGGGCGGTTTCCAATATACAAGCTGTTCTTGTAGTCACCAATTACAGTTCCAGACATTGAAATCGCTGAACCGAATACTGTAGTTCCTACAAGGCCCAATAGTACAGCCTCTTGTGTGGTAAGACCCAATGGGTCGGTGAAGTTTAGGAACACACCGAATAGCATTAACAACACGATGAATGATGTTCCAGAAACAGGCTCAATACCGGTTTCTCCCATAACCCTGACAGCGATAGCCCCGAGCAGGAAAGTAGTCATCAATAGAATTAGAGAGAATACAATGCTTGCAATTAACGGGAATTCACCCAGCATGAAAATTACAATCATTGAACCAAATGTAAGCAGCATGAAGATCGGGATGTGTGCCAATGGCCACTCATACCACCCCTTACCTTCCATGTACTCCTTTCCACTGTCACCCTTGAACGCTTTTCCAATGTCGACAAAGATGTTTGCGAATGTCTTCCACATCTTCAGAAGACCGAATATTCCACCACCGACAATCGCTCCAATTGCAATGAATCGCACAGCCTTTGCGAAGGCAAACATCTGGACTGCACCGGTTGAATTAGGATAGTCTGCTGGGTTGACAGCATGAAGTGCTGCAGGAAGGTCTTGCAGAGGAACACTTGCTCCAATCTGTCCTTCGTAGACAGGTAGGTTGGTTGCAACTGCAAGAGGAACCAGGAAGAACCATCCAACAATCGTTCCTAGATTGACAAGGAATGCCACTCTGGTTTTCATAAACCATCCAATAGCGAACATGGAAGGAGTTAGTGCAACACCGACATATGTGTACATGAACGGATTGAATACTGTATCAGGGTTATAGTGAGCAGGTCCTTTTGCAACTCCATCAACTACTTCACCTGGCTGGTGTATCTTTGCATGAGAATAGAATGATGCTAGACCGAATGTATCGCCGGTTAGCATTTCGGCAAGGTAGTCGCTTAATGCCTGCCTTTTACCATCCATCCATACAAGCGGATACTCGATTAGGAATAATCCAACCATAGTTATTGCAGTCCATACACCGATTGTCTTCAATGAATCTCTAGCATGCTCAACTGCACCAGTGCTGACATCGCTTGCAATGTCTAGCATCTTCAGGGTAGCTTCGAAACCTGGAAGAGGCAGAGGGTCTTCAACCAGCCATACACGTCTAAAGATGATGAAATACATCACACCAAGGAATCCAGCAAACATAGATGCCACAATTCCTACGAAGGCTAAGCGCATTGTTTCGCCTTCGCCTAATACAATCAAAGGACCATCCGACAACCAATACTGGGGGTCAGCAGCCAGCAGGAAAATCGCTGGGAAGGTGAAGATGAATCCGGTTGATGCGTGGGTTGCACCTGTAGTTGCAGAGGTTGCAATGTTAACTTCAGAAGGTGACCATTTCAAGGCCATACCCAAAACATATGCGATGTACCATGCGGCTGAAATTGCAAGTCCAAGTTTCAAACCAATGTAGGCAGTAACACCAGAGAAAATAGCACCAATTCCGATACCAATCATTACTTTCTTGGTATCCCAGTGGGATACTTCGAATGCTTCTTCCAGATTCTTTTCTTCGAGGTATTGTTCTAGAACACCTGTGTTCAGGTTGTTGTACATCTCGTCATCTAACCAAGTAAGAGTGCCACTTTCAATCGCTTTGAGACCTTCCGGTGTTACCGGTTGTCTATATGCCGACTTCTTGACACCCATTATTTCACCTCAAGGAGAAACATCAATGGTCACGGATGATCTTGTACAATCCTAAAGCTTCCATCCACATGATTTCCTTACCAGCATCAATTTCCATTTCATCCTCTAGTGGAAGAATCATCATTGAGTGGTCACGCATGTTCATTGCATGGACTTCAGCACCCTCGATATGAGTGACCATTGCGGTCCCTTTCTCGATAAGAGGAACGTTGATTGAATCTGTAACGCTTCCAACGTGAGAGATTTTCTGGCCAGTAAAAATGTCGATCAGTTCAAGTCTTGCCTTAGCAGAACCGTGCTTACCAGGCTTCGATTTTGATATCGAATTAATCTTGTACGCTTTGTCATTGACACAGCAGTATCGACCGACCTTGAGTGTTCGAATTTCTACACGAGTTGTTCCCGGCATATGGCTCCCTATGCCTTAGGCCATGGTTGGGGCTTATGACCGTTGCCATTGTTACTACAGAGTATCACAAGTTACGAACGTCCAATCTATCGCCGTTTGTTCCCAATTCTCCCAGACAATATGGAAGCAATTTTTCCGCTACTTCATCCGGTTTTGACAGTTCTCCATTTGCATGATAANCTTTGAAGTTTTGTAGTAAAGGAAATGAAGATTCATCCGCCCCTCGAATCTCCTCTTGCATACCTGTGTCTACAATACCGGGTGCGATTGCTAGAGCGGATATATTCTCATTTCCCCCTTCCTCAGCCATGCATTTTGTCCACATATCAAGACCTGCCTTGGACACACAATAAGCACTCCAGCCGTGCAAAGAGCGTTGAGATGCGCCACTGGAAATGGTAGTAATTCTCGTGTGAGATTCTCCTCCAATAATGGAATCAAGAGAGTGAGTTAAGTCTTGAACACCTAACAAATTAACCTGAATTGTCCGCTCCCATTGTTTTCTGTCGACATCAAGCATATTACCAATCGGATTAATGATTCCAGCATTGTGAATAATCCCTGACAAGTGTCCAAAATTAGAAACTATCATTTCGGCTGTCTGTGAAATTTGTGGAGAATTTGCCAGATCGCACTCAACAGCAAAAGATTCGGCAGAGATATTCTTCAACTCAACCTCTATTGATTTTAATTCTGGACTTCCTCTTGCAAGTGCTATGACTACGGCGCCTGAATTAGCTATTGATAGAGCCAGAGAGCGGCCAAGACCTTTGGAGGCTCCTGTAACGAGAAATACACCTTGCATGGCACTGTTAGGAAGAGTCAGTCTTTGATAATTTCAATCATTCCAAACTCTGAATCCGTCATCGGTCGAGTACCAGTAGCGACCATCCTTGTCCTGATACCAATTAACTCCGTTTTCATCATTAGGCATCCATTCGCCTTCCGGTAATTCTTCCCAAGATGAAACGTGTTCGATTACCTTTTCAGATTCTACTTGCTTCATGACATTCTCTGCTGATTCTACAGATTCTGGGTCCACTTCCTCCTCACCTACAGGCTCCAAAGCGGGATGAACTGCCTTGTCAGATTTTGCATTCAGTTTCGGTTTTTTACGAATCAATACAGCGATTGCACCGAACAAGATTAGGACAATTCCCACTCCTGCTATTCCCAAGATTAGGACGAAATTGGAATCATCTTCCTTTGAATCTTCACTGGATTTCTGCTCTTCTTCCTCAACAACCTCCAAACCTGATAAGCAACCTTGTGTATCTGAGTAAAGGAATGCAGAGTACTCATTTGGACATCTGTCCGGTTGAGTAGCTCCTACAACAAATTCTCCGTAAATTCTAGATTCGTTCCAATCAGGATCATCCCAATTGTCACCAAATCCATCACCGTCAGTATCGTTCCATTGAGTAGCATCACCATCATTGAAATCATGGTCGAATGACCAACCGTCTCCATCAAGGTCAAAACATCCAACTTGGTCATAAATTGAAGTCCCCTTCTGTGTAGGACAGTCATCTCCACCTTGTTCGTCAGAGTTATCTCCGTAACCATCACCATCAGTATCTGCCCACTGATACGGATTGTTGTCATCCCAATCTAAGTCAGAGGTTACTAAATCACCATCAGCATCAATCTCCGAAGGAGCACACCCTACAAACGGATTTAGAACTGTGTTATCATCATCTAAGTACAGAGTTGTGTTAACCATTGTAGATTGTAAAAGTGGTGTGTTCGGACATTGGTCAATATCGTCATTAAATGAATCGTAATCAACATCTCTCTGTGATGGACCACAACCGTTTGAATCAACCATTGCTACTTCATCTGCAGAAGTGTCAATGCACAAATCATAGTAGCCAGAAACAGCGCTGTCTCCAACACCGTCACCATCAGCATCTCGATACTGCTCAGGGTTTGATGGTAAATCGTCGATTGAATCCGCCCATCCGTCGCCGTCAGAATCTATGCAACCGAATAATCCGTCCATATTAGATGACCCACTGACATTTACACAGTCATCGCCTTCAAGCCCAGTATTGTTGTCACCGAATCCATCGCCATCAGTGTCCATCCATTGTGTAACTTCAAACGGGAATGCATCAGCATTATCTCCGTATCCATCTGCATCGGAATCCTTCCATTCTAGCGTATCTTCAGGGAAATCATCTCCCGAATCAGACCAGCCATCACCGTCAGAATCAATGCAACCTAGCAAGTCTTGAGTAGAATTACCGAACTCTGTAATGCAATCATCAGAGTTATCGCCAAATCCATCCATATCCGTGTCGTTCCACTCAGAGTTGTCATTAGGATGGCTATCATCTGAGTCCTGCCAGCCATCTCCGTCACCATCAGGACATCCAACACTTCCATAGATTGAAGTTCCAGCTACGTCATCACAGTCATCTAGGTCGTTGGTAAATCCATCATTATCGTTATCAAGTTGGTTTTCAGCACAACCTTGCATGTTTACGGACAATCCTAAATCGGTTTCTGGACATAGGTCATCACCATCCCAGATACCATCAGAATCGGCATCAGGAAGCAAATAGGACATATTTACTCCAAGTTTAGCCCAAGATGTGTATAGGCCCCAAGCATCAAGTCCTGTAAAGCCCATTTGCTCCCACTTTAGTTGTCCCAAATCTGTCAGTAGGAACTTAAGGAAATCCAGATTCTTAGAAATCTGGTCCAATGAAATAAATGCTCGCATGTCGGTTTGAAGCGGCCACTCCCCACTGCGTGAGGAATTAACTGATGCGTTAATTGCTACACCACCATTAGCAATTGCGTCAGCAGCACCATGAGTGAAATTGTCGACTAATGGTACAATGTATACGCCGTTGTTGTTGTTAACTGAATACATCAGTTCTGTAAATCCAATCGAACCCTCTCCAGATGATGCAGCAACACCCTGAGTTACATCCGACCTGAACTCCCCTGCAATGGCGCGATATCTCGATGAACTAGAGGAATATATCGAGTCAGTTTGCGCGCAATTTGCACACAGTACTGTTTCGTGTAGAATGGTGGTATCTGTCTTGTTTTCCCAGCGGTGAGATAAAACAATCTCAGTATCTGGGCATGAAGAGTCAAGATCTATCCATTCTGGAATGCCATTCCCATCATCATTTGGAACCACTGAATCCCAATCTAGAGCAGGCATTCCACCTGGCGACGTCAGTGTGCTCTTCGACGAGCCCGAAGTTATCCATCTGACCTGAGCCATAGAAAGTCCACCAATTGTTTGTACACATGTCTCCGTGTTGCCTCCTGATGTGACCATTAGAGCCCCAGCCGCTCTACCGTAAGGAATCTCAAGAATCTGCTCTTCAGTATACTTGCAGTCCCATAATCCAGTTTCAGAATAATTTGCAGCTTTGTCAGCATACTGCGGGCTGACACCATTTGTGCTTGAACCGATGTAATGCTTAGAATCACAAACATCCAAGGTTGTGGTCACTCGATCGTAATCCCATACCCTAACAGATTCGTTATTGGTTGGGAAAGTTGATCTCCACGGACTCTCCATAAGAGAGGTGTAGTACTGACCATGTACTCGGATGTATGAATCAGCAGCCATGTGCAAGGAAACGTAACCCCTACGCCAGCCAACTGCTAACTTGTCACCATCTTCGTGGAACTCTACCGAATATACGCCCCGGTTGTTACCGTTATTTCCGAAACCTTCCATAGAGCCAAGCGAATTCCAGGTATCGGTACTGTATGCAGACATGGAGTCCGCTCGACCTCTAGCAGCGACTAATGTGCCTCCATCGGCAGAAAAATCGATGTCATAAACATCAGACCAAGTCTGTATTGTCTGAATCACAGTTTGATTTGCAATGTCAGTAATTTTGATAGAATTATCATTAGAACCAGTTGCGACATATCGGCCATCTGGACTAACCTTGACTGTGCGGATATATTCAGTGTGATTAGTCATGTTTAGAGCCATAGTTCCGTTACTAGTCCAATATCCACGCAAATTGTTGTTTGAAGAGAATAACAACAACCGGTCATCAGGAGTAGTATCAATTCCACTTATCCAGCCGGGCAATATGGACTCATTTCTAATCTCAGACCAATTAGAGGTATCGAACCAAACCAACTTAGAATCGAAGCCTCCTGCGAATATCATTGAACCATCATTAGACCATGCAACTTCGAAAACACCGCTATTAGTGGAATTATTCCATAGATCTGCAACCAATGAACCTGTTGTAGAGTTAATGACTCTGCAACCACCATTGCCGCTGGTCACAACTAGCATAGTTCCATCAGGAGACACATCGATGTCATAGATATCGCCTGGCATTTCATACATTTCTCCAATGTGGTTTCCAAGCTCATCGAAGGTGTGCACTTTGTTATTCTGGCCTCCAGCATAGAATATGGAACCATTAGTAGCCCAAGCTAAACCGTATATCTCATAACCTAATCCTGAAAGTCCATAGTCTAGATTTTCCCTAATCGCTTCTCCCCAATTATGGGTTATTGCTTGTTCAAAATCTGCCAAACCATCACCGTCTGAATCAGGGCACCCTAGGCCAGCAGTCGAGGTTGCTGTCCCTGCAGCAAATGGACAAATGTCAACGTCATCGTTGACACCATCTCCATCGCCATCCGATGCAGAAGCATATGGAGTTAGAATGACACCAATCATTAGAATCGACAACAGGATTGCCTTTCGCATGATTACGCCAATTCACTCTAGGACTAAACATTTAGCCACTAATGATTGGGGGATTCAGGAATAATCATAGAAGCCTTGACCGGATTTTCTACCTAGTTTTCCTTCATCAACCATTTCTATAAGGAGAGGGGCTGGAGCGTATTTATCGTCGCCCATTCCTTCATGAAGAACATTCATGATATGCAATACAGTATCGTTGCCAATTAAATCTGATAATGCAAGAGGTCCGATTGGATGGTTCATTCCGAGTTTCATGATTCCATCGATTGCTTCTGGTTCTGCAACACCCTCTTGCAGAGTAAGAATCGCTTCATTGATCATTGGACAAAGAATTCTGTTTGATACGAATCCTGGCGAATCATTGCACATCAATGGGATTTTACCCATCTTTTCTGCTGCAGAAAGAACCGTTGCAGTCACTTCTTCTGAGGTTTCCTTTCCATTGATTACCTCAACGAGTTTCATGATTGGAACAGGGTTCATGAAATGCATTCCAATGACCTTGCTTGGCCTTGAAGTAGCTGCGGCAATTTCACTAATCGAAATGGAGGAAGTGTTGGTTGCCAAAATACAATCAGGCTTGCAGATACCATCGAGTTCAGAAAATATTGAAAGTTTCAAATCCAGAATCTCAGGTACTGCTTCAACGACTAAGTCAGCATCTGCGCAAGCACTTCTATCGATTGCTGTGCTAATTCGAGAACGGGCTCCATCTGCATCTTCTTGAGACATTCTTTCCTTGGAAACCAACTTAGCTAGAGACTTCTCAATCGTGGCAATACCCTTGTCGACGTATTCCTGTTGAATGTCGATCATTACTACCTCGATTCCAGCACATGCTGCAACTTGTGTAATTCCATTTCCCATTTGGCCAGCGCCCAAAACAGCCATTTTTGTGATGCTCATAAACAACCCGAAATGTTCGATGTTCATGATAATTGGCTTCAAACCACTTTTTCGATAAGATGATTCAAAGTCGTCTTCGCTTTACCCGTGCCATGCGAGAATGGCTTGGGCTGAAGAGCATACTCAGAACTGGATGGGTTAGAGCAGGAGTAGAGTCTCCAGAAAGTGTAGCTGCTCACTCCTGGGGTATGTCTGTACTTGCGATGCACCTATGCCCTCCTGAACTTGACAGAATGCGAGTCCTGGAAATGTGCTTGGTTCACGATTTACCGGAAGTTGAAGTCGGCGACCTTACGCCGCATGATGATACTTCAACCAAAAGTGAGGATGAACATCGAGCAATGAAAAGACTGGCTCCACAGTGGCTGGAACTATTCGAAGAATACGAGGCACAAACTACTGATGAGGCAAAGTTTGTCAAATATCTTGACAAACTCGACATGGCCTTAATGGCACGAATATACGAAGATAATCAGGGATTAGATTTGTCTGAATTTATTGCTTCTGCTCGTGAAGTAATAGGCGAAACTAACTTGAAGTGAATCCTCCACGGCGGGCTACCACAGTCCTGTAGTGTAGTGGTCCATCATCTCGGGTTTTGGTCCCGGGGACGTCGGTTCGACTCCGACCAGGACTATCTTCAATCAATCCATGCCATTGGCAATATTAACCGATTCATCGCCTAATTCACGTCGAGTTTCATCTGGATCAATATACAGTGCAGCACCAATAAGTAGCGTTTCTAATACAGCGGCGATTAAGAATAGAGTTGGATAATCGAATCTTCCAGCTAATGGTTCTGTCAACTGGTAACCTATAATCGCTGATAGATTCATCATTGCCATATATGCAGTAAACTGAGTGCCACCAACTTCGCTCCATGTTATTCTCATCATCAAAGAGAAGACGTTGATGCTAACCATGGCAAATACGAATGTACGAATCGACCAAATTGAGATCATGAATATGTTATTGCCCCACCAAGCCTCTGTTAATCCCCAGATTGCTGTGATTATCGCACCAGCCAATGAGGCATAGATAATTACGGATTTACCTCCAATAAGCCTACCCAAGTGGCCTCCCACGACATATGCAAACATAGTTAGAAACAGAATAAGACCGCCTTTTGTGGCATTGAATTGTTCTTGGGTCCATCCTAGTTCTCTAATGAATAGCAGTGGCAATACTGGAATTAGGAAGAATGAAAGAGAGAGAACTAGACTCAATACAATTCCCAAGCGAGTAGATTTCAGAGAAAATGCTGTTTTTACTTTGCCAATTATTTCTTTGAAATGTGGAGGTGGCTCATCCTTTACAATAAATTTCGAGCCTTCATCATCACTCCAAGGGAATAACTTCTCACCAGGCCTTTCCCTCATGTACAGGGGGACCATCATTATGAGCATTAGTATAGGTATTTGCAGTACTATAGCTCCTTTGATTCCTGTGAAACTGATTATTGTACCTAAACCCGCACCGCCAATAATTCCTCCAACTGCTTTGGAAGTGAACATGTAACTATTCACTTTCTCCAATTCATGTGTCTTGAGCACATCTACTGCTAATGCATCTGTACTAACATCTTGTAGCGAAGTGAATATGTTGTACACCAAGAACATACCTGCAAGAACTTGAATATCGGTATCAGCATTTGCGTTAAAACTCAATAGAATTAGAACTAGAATCATTCCACTCTGGGCTAACAATATCCAAGGCCTTCTTCGTCCCATTGGACGATATTGGATAAGGTCAATTACAGGACCCCAAAGGAACTTCAGTGACCATGGAAGAGTGCCTAAAGTAAGCAATAGGGCAAGATCTTTTGCTGCAACTCCTTCAGCCGCTAGGAAAGTTACGAAAGTGACTGTCATGAAACCCCAAGGTATTCCTTGAGCAACGTAAAGGGCACACAAAGTGAAAACTCTAGCACGGTAACTATCGACTAATGTTTCTCCCTCAGAATC